>Ga0073360_101_pt1:907500-1480000 | contig 1749262 bp, 1605 predicted proteins | sample YelNatPosite1Avi_FD_63906 | JGI IMG/M metagenome (GOLD analysis project Ga0073360, IMG submission 63906) | Hot spring thermophilic microbial communities from Obsidian Pool, Yellowstone National Park, USA - site 1 Avi (version 2) (version 2) | ecosystem: Environmental > Aquatic >... | reverse complement strand
AGCAGGGGGGACCACCCTCCAAGGCTAAATACTACCGGTGACCGATAGTGCACAAGTACCGTGAGGGAAAGGTGAAAAGAACCCCGGGAGGGGAGTGAAATAGAGCCTGAAACCCTGTGCCTACAAGCAGACGGAGGGGGCGAGAGTTCCTGACGTCGTACTTATTGAAGAACGGTCCGGCGAGTTACTTACGCATGCGAGGCTAAGGCGCGAGAGAGCGCTGGAGCCGCAGGGAAACCGAGTCTGAATAGGGCGAAAGTATGCGTAAGTAGACCCGAAACCGGGTGATCTACCCTTGGCCAGGGTGAAGTGTGGGTGAGACCACATGGAGGCCCGAACCGGTCGTCGTTGAAAAGGCGTCGGATGAGCTGAGGGTAGTGGAGAAATTCCAATCGAACCCGGAGATAGCTGGTTCTCCCCGAAATAGCTTTAGGGCTAGCCTCAAGCGAGTAGCCGCTGGAGGTAGAGCACTGATTGGGCTAGGGGCGCAAAAACGTTACCGAACCCTATCAAACTCCGAATGCTGGCGGTGATAAGCTTGGGAGTCAGACCACGAGCGATAAGGTCCGTGGTCGAGAGGGGAACAGCCCAGACCGACTGCTAAGGTCCCGAAGATGTGGCTAAGTGTGAGAAGGATGTTCAGCCGCGAAGACAACCAGGAGGTTGGCTTAGAAGCAGCCATTCCTTTAAAGAGTGCGTAACAGCTCACTGGTCGAGCGGCTGGGCGCCGAAAATACTCGGGGCTGAAGCCACACACCGAAGCATCGGGTTGCAGCGGAAGCTGCAGCGGTAGGGGAGCGTTCTGCGGTAGGGCGAAGCCCAAGGCGGAAGCCAGGGTGGACGAGGCAGAAGTGAGAATGCCGGAATAAGTAGCGCGAGGCAGGTGGGAAGCCTGCCCGTCGGAAGCCCAAGGGTTTCTGGGGAAGGCGAATCCGCCCAGAGTTAGCCGGGGCCTAAGGCGAGGCCGAAAGGCGTAGCTGATGGGTATCAGGTTGATAATCCTGAGCCACCTGCCGGAGGATATCCTACGAGGCGGGACGCAGGAGGAGCAGGCAACCGGGGAGTTGGTCTACCCCGGCCAAGCGGCGAGCGGGGGTAAGTAGGCAAATCCGCTTACCCGATAACCGTGAGCCGTGATGGGGAGCCGAAATTATAGTAGGCGAAGTGCTGCGCTTCACACTGCCAAGAAAAGCGTCGCGTAGGCGAAGGCAGGTGCCCGTACTGGAAACCGACACAGGTGGGCGAGGAGAGGATCCACAGACGGACGGGTGAAGCACCGCTAAGGAACTCGGCAAACTGACCCCGTAACTTCGGGAGAAGGGGTGCCTAAGGCTTTAGAGGTCTTAGGTCGCAGGGAATAGGCCCAAGCGACTGTTTATCAAAAACACAGGTCTCTGCTAAGCCGAAAGGCGAGGTATAGGGGCTGACGCCTGCCCGGTGCTGGAAGGTTAAGGGGAGGGGTGATGAGCTCCGAACCGAAGCCCCAGTGAACGGCGGCCGTAACTATAACGGTCCTAAGGTAGCGAAATTCCTTGTCGGGTAAGTTCCGACCCGCACGAATGGCGTAACGACTTGGGCGCTGTCTTGGCGGTGTGCCCGGCGAAATTGTGGTACCAGTGAAGACGCTGGTTACCCGCGGTTGGACAGAAAGACCCCGTGGAGCTTTACTGCAGCCTGGCACTGTGTTTTGGTGTGCCCTGTACAGGATAGGTGGGAGGCGGAGAAGTGGGGGCGCCAGCCTCCATGGAGCCGGCGGTGGGATACCACTCTGGGTGCACTGGAGCACTAACCAGACACTCTGAACCGAGTGATGGGACACTGTCAGGTGGGCAGTTTGACTGGGGCGGTCGCCTCCTAAAAGGTAACGGAGGCGCCCAAAGGTCACCTCAGCACGGATGGAAATCGTGCGGTATGAGTGCAAAGGCGGTAAGGTGGCTTGACTGTGAGAGAGACATCTCGAGCAGGGACGAAAGTCGGGCTTAGTGATCCGGCGGTTTTCAAGTGGGAGAGCCGTCGCTCAACGGATAAAAGTTACCCCGGGGATAACAGGCTGATCTCCCCCGAGAGTCCACATCGACGGGGAGGTTTGGCACCTCGATGTCGGCTCATCGCATCCTGGGGCTGAAGTAGGTCCCAAGGGTTGGGCTGTTCGCCCATTAAAGCGGTACGTGAGCTGGGTTCAGAACGTCGTGAGACAGTTCGGTCCTTATCCGCCGCGGGCGCAGGGTATTTGAGGGGAGCTGACCCTAGTACGAGAGGACCGGGTTGGACGGACCGCTGGTTTACCAGTTGTACCGCCAGGTGCACGGCTGGGAAGCCAAGTCCGGATGGGATAAACGCTGAAAGCATCTAAGCGTGAAGCCCACCCCAAGATGAGATACCCCACACCGATGAGGTGGTAAGGGTCCTGGTAGACTACCAGGTGGATAGGCCGCATGTGTAAGCGCTGTAAGGCGTTGAGCAAGGCGGTACTAATGGCCCGAGGAGCTTGACCGCAAGATAAGCTTTCCTCCTATTCACTTGCGAGGCTGCTTAAAAATGTGCTGGAAAAGATGAATACAGGTAACAAATCCGGTGGCGAAAGAGCGAGGGTAACACCCGTTCCCATTCCGAACACGGAAGTTAAGCCTCGCAACGCCGATGATACTGTGCTGGAGACGGCACGGGAAAGTAGGTGGCTGCCGGATTTTTTATTTTTGTGTATATGTTAAAAAAATAACAAGCAAGCTGAAAACAAAAAATGCAAATGTTTAGCTACAACTTCTTTTTTAGCAAATTAAAGCAATAAAAAACCGGGACGTGTTCGTACTCCGCCCTCTTTTTAACTTTCCTTCTGGTTTCTATTTTTATTGTTCTGGATTATTTTAATAAATTTATTCCATCTAAATTTTTGACTTTCTTAACTTTCATGTCTTCACTGCATTTATACTTATGAAATTAATTCTTCCCTGAAACTCCCTGTAAAAAATATTATCTAACATTTCAAGTAGTTTACTTCAGGAAATCGAAAATAAACGAAAACGATATTGAAAACAATTCGAAAACCATTTATAATAGTCTTATACCACAATTTCAGCAAAGGGGTTTGCTTTTCATGGGAAAAATCAAGGCAGCCATTTTTGACATGGATGGTGTTTTAACAGATACTGTAAAGCTACATTTCAAAGCATGGAAGAAGATGTTTGAAAGCCACGGTTATAAGTTTGAATATGAAGATTACAAATGGAAAGTTGATGGAAAGCCAAGGTTAGATGGAATAAGAAGCATTGCATATGATGTGCCTGAAGACGAGCTAATAGAGATGGCAGAGGAAAAACAGAGATATTTTTTGGAATTTGTTGAACAAGAAAATTTAGAAGCTTTTGAAGATAGCATATGGCTTTTAAATCATTTGAAGCAAAACAATATAAGACTTGCTGTTGCTTCTTCAAGCAAAAATACTACCAAAATTTTAACCAAAATAGGAATTTACAATATGTTTGACACAATTGTAACAGGGTATGATTTCAAAAAGGGGAAACCTGACCCTGAAATATTTCTTACTGCTGCACAAAGGCTAAACGTAAATCCAAAAGAGTGCGCCGTGTTTGAAGATGCCATAGATGGTGTTAAGGCAGGTATTCGTGCGGGGATGCTTACAATTGGTGTCTGTAGAGATGGTCAATTTGATAGGCTCAAAGAAGCTCATTACGTGGTTGATAAATTGACCAATGTTAACTTGGAACTTCTTGAGAATCTTCATGAAAAACTTTTCAAAATGGTTTAGGAGGTTTTCAATAATGAAACTTTCAGAAAAAAACTGGCTGATTGAACAGGAAAGTTTTGGAGTTTCACATAAACATGAAACCTGTTTTGCTCTTACAAATGGGTATATAGGAATAAGGGGAATCAACGAAGAGTGTTTTTGTGATGAGATCCCAGGAACTTTCATAGCAAGTGTATTTGACAAAGACATAGCTCAGGTTACAGAGCTTGTAAATTTGCCAAATCCAATAGGTCTTAGGATATATATAAATAGAGAATATCTGAATCCTTTGAAATGTAAAGTTCTTGAGTTTAAAAGAGTTTTAGATTTAAAACAGGGACTGCTTTTCAGAAAATTAAGACTAAAAGATGAAAAGGGTAGAATTACATCAATAGAAGGATTTCGATTTGTCAGCATGAAAAATAAAAATCTTATTGTTCAAAAATATAATGTGGTTTGTGAAAACTACTCAGCAGTTTTAAATGTAGAAAGTTTTATCGATGCCAATACTATGAACTCTAAGGATATTCCAAACGATAGAGTAAAACATTATGAAGTAAAAGATAAAAGGGATTGCAAAAACTGTATATTCCTTGATATTACAACAAAGGATAAAAGATATAAAGTAGGAATGGCAAGTTCTACAGAGGTTTTATTAGATGGTCAGAAATGTTATTTTAATAGATTTGTAAAAGATTTAGGAAGCGTTATTACCGAAAACCTTGAGGTTGAAGCGAAAGAAGGAAAAAGTTATGAGATTGTAAAGCTGAGTGTATTGGTGTCCTCGAGAGAAAACGTTGAGGATATTTTTGAAAGTTCACAGAACAAGCTTGAAAGAGCAAAAGAATTAGGTGTTGAGAGGCTGCTTTCTGAACATATAGAAGAGTATGACAAGCTTTGGGATGTTGCTAAGCTTGAGGTAATTGGTGATGAGGTTGCAGATAGAAGTCTTAAATTCAACGTTTTCCATCTGCTTAGTATGGCAAATCCAGAAGATGAACATGTTAGCCTTGGTGCAAAAGGCCTTCACGGAGAAGGCTACAAAGGCCATGTTTTTTGGGATACAGAGATATTTATGCTCCCATTTTACATTTACACAAACCCGAAAGCTGCAAGGTCAATGCTGATGTACAGGTACAATCTTTTGGACGCTGCAAGAGAGAATGCAAGGAAAAATGGATACAAAGGTGCGCAGTTCCCCTGGGAGTCTGCAGACACCGGACAAGAGGAAACACCAAAGTGGGGATATGATTACCTTGGCAAACCTGTTCGAATATGGACGGGGGATATAGAATATCATATTTCAGCAGACATAGCCTTTGCAGTTTTAGAGTATGTGCGTGCAACAGATGACATGGAGTTTCTTTTAAACTATGGTGCGGAAATTGTGATTGAAACAGCAAGATTTTGGGCTTCTATTTGTAAATACAATGAAGAAAAGGATAAGTATGAAATAAATGATGTGATAGGTCCGGATGAGTTCCATGAACATTGTAACAACAATGCCTATACCAATTATCTTGCAAAGTGGAACTTGGAGAAGGCCTATGAAGTATTGACACGCTTAGAGGAAAATTACCCCAGCCATTTTGAAAGGTTAGTAAAAAAAATAAACTTATCAGAAGATGAACCTTTGAACTGGCTAAAAGTTGCATCAAAGATTTATATTCCATACCATCCTGAAACAAAGCTGATTGAACAGTTTGAGGGATATTTTAATCTTAAAGATTTTGTTATTGAAGAATACGACAGCAACAATATGCCAGTCTGGCCAAAAGGTGTTGAGCTTGACAAGCTGAATAATTATCAGCTCGTTAAACAAGCAGACGTTGTGATGCTTTTGTATTTGCTCGGCGACCAGTTTGATGAAGAGGTTATAAAAATAAATTATGACTACTATGAAAAAAGGACAATGCACAAATCGTCATTGAGCCCGAGCATCTATGCTTTGATGGGAGTAAGAGTGGGCGAGACAAAAAGAGCATATATAAACTTTATGCGTACCGCTTTGACAGACCTTGAAGACAATCAGGGCAACACAGCTTTGGGGATACATGCTGCATCTTTGGGCGGCACATGGCAAGCCTTGATATTTGGATTTGGTGGTCTGAAAATAGAAAAGGATGATGTTCTATCTGTCAATCCGTGGCTTCCTGAAAGATGGAAAGCTTTGAAATTTAGCATCTGGTGGAAAGGAAACTTACTGGATTTTACTGTAACTGCCGAAAATGTTGAGATCAAAAAAAGAGTAGAGAAAAGCAAAATAAAAATCAAGATAAGAGGGAAAGAAATAGTATTATAGGCTTTTGAGTAACAACTCCCTGTGGGAAAAAAATTTCACAGGGAGTTTAGTTTCACGAAAAGATTTCGAAAAAAGTTTGGAAGTTTGGAGAATATGAAACAGCATTGATTATACCTAATAAACAAAATTTAAAAATTAAATTAAAAACCTATAGACAAGATTACTAACTTGTTGTATAATAAAATCATCGAAAACATTTCCGAAATATTTAATTCAAAAAGGAGGTTTGTTTTATGAAAAAATTTCTAACAATTTTATTAACACTAATTTTTCTACTTTCCTTGCTTGCAGGTGCGTTTGTTACACAAAAAGATGTTTTTGCCACTTCCAAGATAACTTTAAAGCTGGGTGCGTGGTCATCTTCTCCTGCTGAGAAGAAGATTGTTCAAAACCAAATTGCAGCCTTCAAAAAGCTCTATCCCAATGTCGATATTAAATTAGTTGAAATTGTCGGTGACTATAATCAAAAGATGCAGCTTCTCATGGCATCTAAAACAGAACCTGATATCTTTTACATGGATTCAATGCCAGCTTGGCAGTACATTGCAAAGAATGTCTTAGAGCCGCTTGACAGCTGGATGAAAAAGTACAATGTCAAAACAATTGGTTATGAGTCAGCACTTCTCCAGCCATTCATCTACAAAGGAAAAGTGTATGGACTTCCAAAGGATTATAATACATTAGTTTTGTTCTACAATAAAGAGATGTTCAAACAGGCAGGTCTTACACAGCCACCAAAGACATGGCAGGAGCTGAAAGAGTATGCTAAAAAACTTACAACAGACAAAGTTGTAGGTCTTACCATGAACCTTGAACTTGCAAGAATTCAACCTTTTGCATATCAAAATGGGGGTAAAGTATTTGATGGCAACAAGCCAGTCTTTACAGACCTGAAAGCTTTGGAGGGTTTAAAGTTTGCACTTGACCTTTTCAAAGAAGGAGTATGCAAGACTCCGAAGGACTTAGGCGCTGGCTGGGTTGGAGATGCATTTGCTGACAAGAAAGCTGCTATGACAATTGAAGGTGGCTGGATGATTCCATTCTTAAATGACAGAAAGATACCAAAAGACTCATATGGAATTGCAGAACTTCCCGCAGGACCAGCTGGTAAGTCAACAATGGCATTCACCGTTGCATATGTAATGAGCAAGAATTCAAAGCACAAACCTGAAGCGTTCAAACTTATAAGATTCTTAACTGGAGAAGGTGGACAAAAGTATGTGGTTGAAGCAGGTCTGGCACTTCCTTCATTGAAGAGCGCAGGTGTAAGTTTTGCTAAGACTTATCCAGAGAGAAAAGCGCTTGTTGATGGTGCGAAATATGCGCAGGTCTATTTCTATGGTCTGGATGGCACAAAAGTTGTGGATGTCTTCAACAAAGCATTTGAAGACTATGTAATTGGCAAAAAGTATGACCTTAAGAAGAACATTGAGGAAAGAGTAAAGCAAATCATGAAGTAAAATAAAAGAATACTACCTGGGAAAATAATCAAGGCAGGTAAAAAAGCCTGCCTTGATTTATAAGAATATAACTGTAAGTTATAGGAGGATGTGAATAAAAAATGAGAAATAGAACAAAAACGCAAGAATACTTGACAGCTTTTGTCATGCTGCTTCCTTATATACTGTCTTTTTGTGTATTTTTTGCTTACCCGCTTGTAAAAGCTTTTATGATAAGTTTTCAGAACTTTTCATTTTTAGGAGATACTCCACCTAAATTTGTAGGTTTTGCTAACTATAAAGAAGCGCTGACAAACAAGATGTTTTTAGATTCTATTCTTAATACACTTTATTATTCAGTTTTAGTTGTTCCTACTCAGCTTATTATTGCTCTCATTTTAGCTGTGATAGTAAATGACAAGGTAAAATTCAAGGAGTTTTTCAGGACAACATATTATCTTCCCACAGTTACATCACCTGTAGCAGTATCAATTATATTTCTGTTTTTGTACAAAACAGATGGGATTGTGAATCAGATTTTAAGGCATATTGGGATTACTCCACGAAACTGGTTCAATGAACCTTCTTTTGTGATGCCGGCAATTGTCAGTGTTGCTGTTTGGGGGTCTGTAGGGTTTTATATGGTTACATTTTTGTCTGGACTTTCAACAATTCCAGACCAGCTTTATGAAGCTGCAGAGGTTGAAGGTGCAGGAGAATTTATTAAGCTTATTAAAATCACAGTACCTCTTTTAAAACCGATGATATTTTTCAACACAGTTGTATCTTTTATTAGCACTCTTCAAATGTTTGATTTGTCATACATTATAGGCGGTTCTGATGGTGGTCCCATGGGAAAAGCAATGACAATGGTTGTGATGATATACAGAACAGCTTTTAAAGAGTTCAACATGGGAGTTGCCTCAGCTATGGCATTTGTTGTGTTTGGGATTATCTTTGTATTAACATTAATTCAGCGAAAGTTCTTTGGTGAGGAAATGTCATATTAAGTAACGATTTTTCTGGATTATCGAAAAAGGAGATGAGAAAAAGGTGTGGAAGAAGGAAAATACCTATGGGATTGGAGTCAAAATAGTTCTATATACAATCTGCATTTTATGGGCACTGATAACCTTAGTGCCTTACTTGATTGCAGTTATAACTTCTTTAAAACCTATAGAAGATGTGACAAAATTCTCAGTTGACTTTGGAAAGTTGAGCTTCAGTAGCTATAAATACATCACAACAGAGTTTCCGTTTATGAGGTGGCTTTTTAACAGCTTTGTGGTTGCAGTAGCTGTCACAGCTGGTAATTTGCTTTTTAATTCCATGGCAGCATATGCTCTTGCAAGACTTGACTTTCCGCTGAAAAAGGTTATTTTTTACATTATCATAGGTACAATGATGATACCTGGGCAGGTACTCTTGATTCCTATTTACCTTATTCTAAACAGACTTGGCTGGATTGATTCATACAAAGGACTAATCATTCCATGGCTTGTAAGTGCATTCTATGTATTTTTCATGCGCCAGTACTTTTTGACAATTCCTAAGGATTTAGAAGAAGCAGCATTGATTGACGGGCTGTCACGGTTTGGAATATTCTTTAAAATATTTTTACCGCTATCCCTGCCAGCTTTGGCTGCTCAAGCTATATTCATATTTGTGGGCAACTGGAACAGTTTCATGTGGCCAAGCATCATAGCTTCGTCTGAAGAGTTGTATACCCTGCCGGTAGGCCTCAACTCATTTTACGGTCAGTACTATCAATTTTGGAACCAGGTTTTAGCAGGAGCAATCCTTCTTTCTTTGCCAACCATAATAGTTTTCGTAGCATTTCAGAAATATTTTGTTAGGGGAATAGTCACAACAGGGCTCAAAGAGTAATAAAAATGTTGAAAAATAAGGCAAAGAAAGTGTATAATTAATTTCAAGGTTTTAGTAAAACATTTCAAAAAACAGAGGGAGAAACGCGAGAAATGAGAAAAAATAAGAATGTGACCATAAAAGATATTGCAAAAGCTTTAGGACTGTCACCAAGCACTGTTTCAAGGGCGCTTAATAATTACTCAGATATAAACCCGGAAACAAGAGACAAGGTAATAGAGATGGCCAAAAAACTAAATTACACACCAAATATCTTTGCAAAAAGCCTTGTCACAAACAAGACAAAAAGAGTTGGACTGTTCATTGAAGACATGGAGAAAGAAGGTATATACGGTGTTTTCTATTATGAGATACTTATAAGTTTCAAGAAAGCTGCAATGGACAATGGTTATGAGGTTGTTTTGCTCTCAACATCTTCAGAGGAGCAAAAAAGAATCTCTTTTGATGCGGTTATGCAGGAAAAAGGGCTTGAAGGTGCATTCATTATGGGACTAAAAATGGATGATGAGTATCTGAATGAAATCCAAAAAAGTACCTATCCTGTTGTTTTGCTTGACATTCCAATAAAAAACTCAAATATAGGTTATGTGACAACAAACAATCTGAAAGGTGCACAGCTTGCAACAGAACACTTGATTAGCCTTGGACACAAAAGAATAGGATTTTTGAATGGTCACAAAAAAGCATATGTTAGTCAAGAAAGATTGAACGGTTATATATTAGCACTGAGCAAAAACGGACTTCAGGTTGATAGTGAACTTATTTATGAAGGTGATTTTACAGAGGTAAGCGGGTTTAAAGCAGCAGACTATTTTGTCCAGAAAGGTGTCACCGCAGTGTTTGCTGCATCAGACATGATGGCAATCGGTCTTATAAAAAGATTAAAGGAACTTGGTGTGGATGTGCCTAAAAAAGTTTCGGTTGTTGGATTTGACGATATATCCTTGGCACGTTACATCACCCCCGCTCTTACAACAATAAGACAGAACAAGAGTGAGATGGGCAAATCAGCATTTTATCTGCTTTTGAACTTGATTTCAAAGCAGCCAATAAACCACATTATTTTAGAGCCAGAGCTTGTAAAAAGAGAATCAACAGCAAGGCTGCGCTGAATATCTTTGTAAGCTCAACAAAAACGGCTGTGAGAAGAAAGCGCAAATCTTCTCACAGCCTTTAAAATTTTAATTGGCAAGTATAAATTCTTTAGTCTGTCCTCTTTTCAATTCAAAACTGCTACCATAGTGTGAAAGCTGAATATTTTCACCTTCCAAAAGTGTATAGGAAGTAATGCTTTTTGTTGTTTCCACTTTCAAAACTCTTCCTTTGTATCTTACTTTAAACGATAAATATTCAAGTTTTTCAGGAAGCTTTGGAGCAAAGGAAAGTATACCTTTGTTTGTTCTCATTCCACCAAAACCGAATAGCAAAGCTTGCCAAGCACCGCCCATACAAGCAGCATGGATTCCATCTTTTGTATTGTCATTTAAATCGTCAAGGTCCATTCTTACTGTATATACAAAGTATTCGTATGCTTTGTCTAAGTACCCAAGTTCTGCTGCAAGGATGCTAAAGATTGCGGGTGAGAGTGATGAGTCATGTGTTGTAATTGGCTCATAGTATTCATAGTTATTTTTTAAATCCTCAAATGTAAAGTTTTCTCTTAAAAGGTAAATGAGCAAAAGAACATCTGGCTGTTTGCAAACTTGATATCTATAGATGTCTAAATAATGCCAGTTCAAAAGAAGAGGAAACTGACTCTCTGGGATTTTTGACAAATCAAGCCTCTTTTTATAGATGAATGAATCGTCCTGAGGAATAATCTTCAGCTCTGGATTGTACGGCAAATACATGTTATCAGCAATGTTTTTCCACAGCAAGACTTCATCGCTTGAGATCTCAATTTTTCTGCAAAGCTTTTCAAAAGCATCGCTGTCTTTTTCTTTCAAGAGAGTATAAAGATTTGTAGCAAACTCAAGGGTCATCTTTACCATGTAGTTTGTATAAGCGTTGTTGTCAACAAGCGCAGTATACTCATCAGGGCCAGTGACACAGAATATGCAGAACTTTCCGTTCTTTGCTTCACTGAAATGGCCAAGTTCTGAATAAAATCTTGCAACTTCAAATACAATCTCTGCACCATAGTTTTTTATGAATTCTAAATCATCTGTTACTTCAAAGTATTTTTTAATGGCATAGACAATATCAGCGTTTATATGATATTGCGCAGTTCCGGCTGGGAAGTAAGTTGAACACTCTTTACCAGCAATTGTTCGCCATGGATAAAGAGCACCACTATGATGAAGTTCTTTTGCTCTTTGCCTTGCTGCATTTAAAAGATTGTAGCGGTGTATTAGAAGCATTCTTGCAATTTCTGGATATGTGTAAATAAAAAACGGCATTATATAAATTTCGGAGTCCCAGAAATAATGTCCGCCGTAACCTTCACCTGTGAGACCTTTTGCGGCAATATTTGAAATACCGTTTCTACCTGATGATTGAAGCAGCGAAAATAGACTAAATCTTATAGCTTGCTGAATTTTAGGATCCCCTTTTACCACAACATCAGCATTTTCCCAAAAGGTTTCTAAAAATTCTCTTTGTTCTTTCAAAAGATTTTTAAAACCTATCTTTTTTGCTTCAAGTATTTCAGCAGCGCAGCGCTCTTCAATCAAATCTTCTTCAATATCTCTTTGTGTAAAGTATGAAAAATATTTTGTCAAATTATATTCCATATCTTTTTCAGCATCAAATTCAATCTCAAATATGACAAGGTTTTTTTCTTTGTCAGTAAAAGATTTATATTGAAAATCATCAAAGTACAAAACATGCTCTACCATGCAGCCATATGAAAGTCTGCTCTTTTTAGTTTTCTGCATCAAAAAACCACTAAGCTCAGCATGGCAAGCCTTAATTGTTTCAAAAGGAAATTTTTCTATTCCCGAGCCAACTCTCACATCTTCTGTCTCAAGAAGATTTGAAGAGTTTCCATCTATTTTGCTTACAATTTTTATTCTGCCAGAAAAATTTAAAGGTTTTATTCTGACGTTGATTGCTCCTAAATGCTGTCTTTTAAAGCATGCAAGACGCTCAAAAGATATATAAATTTTTCTGCCACGTTCAGATTCCCAGAGTATTTCTCGTACTACCGTTCCGCTCTTCATGTCAAGTTTTCTGATATGTTTATAAATTTTTCCACTGAATAAATTGAATTTTTCACCCTCAATCATTATTTCAAATGTCTTCACATCAGCCACATTTACCATTGCCTCTCCGCGCTTTGCAAATCCATATCCACCCTCTGGATAGGTTATATCAAACTCTTCATAAAAACCGTTGATATACGTTGCTTTAAAACTTTGTTTTTTGTCGGGGAAATCTTCATCCAAATTTCCCCTCAGACCCAAATATCCATTTGCAACTGTAAATATGGTCTCAAGCATAAAATTATTTTCAGGATAAAATCCATCTTCTATTATGTTCCACTCATCTGGCAAAAATATAGGTTCCTTTTTGGGAAGCTTTCTCAAACTGTATTCTCCTTTCGCTGCAAAATCTTTTTTACGTAATCATACCTTATTATAATTTTACAGTCAATGGCTGGAAGTTACTTTTTAAATATGTTTTGGGAATGTTACCGAAATATTTTCGGTAAAATTATGTTCAAATAAATTACAGAGAGAATATTCTTGTTTGTGAGCTACTGTGTTTGACATGGGAAATAATACAAGGTTTACTTGGTAGCCACCGAGGTTTGCTTATGTTTAATTATGAAAGCGAGAGAAAATTGAAGAAATTTCAAGATATTTGGAGAAAGAAGAATTTTATATTGAAAAAATCGCAAAAATTAATTTAAAAAAAAGAAAAGACGGGATTGACAATATAAAGATGCGTGAGATAAGATTTGCATATAAATTCCAGGGTATATGTTAACAAAAAGAAGAGTTTTAGTACAAAATTTTATAAAAAAGATTGTAACTCAATTAAAAAACTAATGAATAAATTGATGGACGAAATGATGAAATATGATATTGAAGGGTAATGGTGAGATATTAAGATGTATGGCAAGGAAATAGAAATTGGTGGCAAGAAGTTAGTGGTTACGAATGAGATTTTGAGGAGTCCAGAGGGTAAGATATACTTTATTGTAGATTTTGAAACCAAGTTTGAAGAGCCTGACATATCTAAAATTCCTGTGAGAGCACTTGAGATTAAGACAAAGGAAGAAGAGTATTTATTGAGGAGATACAATATTGTAGTAGGAGAGATAGAGGGGCAATGCTAAAAATAGGTTTTAATGGCAAGTATAAGGTATTACATTTTATCAATGAGATAGGTGGTTATATTATAGGTGGGATTGCTACATTTATAGAACAGTTATATAAGTTTCACGAGGCAGATGAGGGGTTTGTACATATTTATGATGGGGACATATTGGATGAAATAGATATAAGAAGGTATCCTGGAGATAGAGATATATTAGCTATTGATTATAGGGAGATAGGAAAGCTAAGTAGATTTGAGTTTGATATAGGAGTGATTCACTTTTACGGGTTAGATTACATAATGGATAGTGGGATATTTAGGGATAAAAAAATAGTATATGTAATACATTCTGTTCCAACTCCTGAGCCATATTTTTTAGACAATCCATTTGGGGGGCATATTGAGGTACAAAGGAGTTTTGAAAGGCTTTGCGAGGAGGCAGATATTTTAGTGTGTGTATCTAATTGTGAAAGAGAAAAGTTGATTAGATTGTATCCCCGGTATGATAGCAAGACAAGGGTTATATACAATGGAATAGATATGACGACAGGTGAAGTTAAAAAAGATATAAGGGAAGGAAGGAGCATTTTTGGTTTTTTAGGGAGATTAGATTACAGGAAGGGGTTATTAGAGTGTTTGAAGGAGTTTAGGGATGTGGAAGGCAAGTTGATGATAGCATGTGATAATCAGGACATAGCATATATGGGGGAGATAATAAGTTTTATAGATGGGGCGAAATTATGGGATAAGGTAGAATTTATAGGTTGGGTAAGTGGGAAGAGGAAGGAGAATTTTTTAAAGGTAATAGATGCATTGATAGTGCCATCGTTATATGAACCATTTGGGTATGTAGTTTTAGAGGCAGGGAGATTAGGTACACCAGTAATTAGTAGTTGCAGGGGAGGGATATATGAGATAGTAGGAGATGAGTATAGATATGTTTTTGATCCATATGAGAGAGGGAGACTGACTGAATGTATTAGAAGATTTCAAAGAGATTCTGTAGATATAGTGGAGAAAGAGGTAAGTAGGCTAACCGAGAGGGTAAAGATGTTTAGTGCAGAGAAGATGGCGAGTGAATATAGAAAATTGTTTAATGAAATATCAAATTAGCAAATGAGAATGAGAGGAGGAAAATTGATGGTACTGAATAGTGTGTTATATAATGGAGTAGAATATGAGAGGCAAAGGGGTTTATTGGTAGGGATTGGTGTGAGCACGGCAGTAAATGGGAGTGGAAGTTTGAGGCAAGAGAGCGCGAAGAGGGGTACTGATGAAGATATAGCGGTTGTGTACAGTAAGGGTGGAGGTAGTGGGGATGAATTTTATGGTAAGGTAGTGTATACTCCGCCGAATACATATTTTGGGTACAAGATAGGTGGATGGACGAGCATAGCAGCAAGTGGTAGTATGAGTTTAGGTATTAGTGGGAGTAATGCAACAAGGAATAGTGGGGGATTAGGGAGTATATTAGGTAATGGGAGTGGAAGTTTGCCAAGTGGTTGTGTGACGTTATATAGGAGTGATATAAGTTGGAATGGGTATTATACACCGAAGGTGACAAGTGGAGGTTCAATAACTTTAAAAGGTAATAGTGAGGCAAGCAGGAAAGAGTGTAGCAGCGCGAGCATAACACCGGGGTATTCAGACAATTTTGTATTGGGTGATAGAGGTTATTCAGGTGGAATATCAGCAAGTGTCTCGCCAGTGAGGACAGGTGGATGTTATACTACGCCAAGGATAAATGGAGGAGCTTCTTCAACACCAAAGCCTTCAGGTTCTTCAACTCTAACTGAAGTGAAAACAATAACTTCTAATATGAGTAAGGAAGATTTTGTGGCTGCTGTATTTGCAGCTGCAAAAGAAGTAGAAAAGAAAACAGGGATTCCAGCTGCAATTATTACAGCTCAAGCTATACTTGAATCGAATTATGGAAAGTCTGTTCCCGTTGATAAAAAGACAGGACAGTATAGTTACAACTTATTTGGGATAAAAGGGGAAGGCCCAGCAGGAAGTGTTACTGTTACTACAACAGAGTATGTCAATGGTAAAAAAATAAAAATTGAAGATAGATTTAGAGCATATAACAACTTTGAAGAATCAATAAAAGATCATAGTGAATTTTTAAGAAATAATAAACGATATCAAGAATTATTTAAAACAAGTGATCCTATTAAATGGGCAGAAGGGTTACAAAAAGCTGGTTATGCTACCGATCCTGAATATAGTAAAAAATTAATCAATATCATGACGACATGGAAACTAATTGATACAAAGGAGAAGAAAAAATGAAAAAGGCTTTTTGTAGAATAATTGTACTAATTTTAATGTGTATTACTTTGATTTCTTGTTCGTTTACCAAAGGCAATACTACATCTGAAATAAAGCAAACTGTCAATAAATTTGTGCATGCAATCAAAACAGGAAATATTGAAGAGTTTGTAAACATTGCAAATCCATATGGGATTTTAGTAATAAGAAACTATATAACTGGTGGATATGGCTTGCGAGGGAAAAACATTAGAAACTTCTATAAACCGAATGAAATATCTTCAGGTCTTATTTTTCCAGTAGATGGAGAACTGCCAGTAAAACTTTCGGAACTTTTTCATTCTACAGTTCAATCAGGAGGTAAGATTAATAATATCAAAAAGTTAAAAGGTATTTATTTCACAAATAAGAGAGAATATATCCAATACAATAATATACCATCAACAAAAGAGATTGTTAATAGGATTTACAAAATACTCAATAAGGCAGGTAAAAATTATGAAACGCCTGCAATATATGTGCTTGATAATGATGAATTCTTACTTTGTGAAGCAAAAATTATTAATAGTCTACCTGTTGGAAGTTTTGTTTTGTTCAAAAAATTGAAGGGAGATTACAAAGTTATAGCAGTAATTGATTTGAAATAAAATTTTAAATACTTTATCTTTTTCATTTTGTATTTAAATTTAATTTTCTTTTTCAATATTTGCAAATCAATACAAAGCTATAACAGTATTATAATTTTACAGTCAATGGCTGGAAGTTACTTTTTAAATATGTATTGGGAATGTTACCGAAATATTTTCGGTAACATTATGTTCAAATAAATCACAGAGAGAATATTCTTGTTTGTGAGCTACTGTGTTTGACATGGGAAATAATACAAGGTTTACTTGGTAGCCACCGAGGTTTGCTTATGTTTAATTATGAAAGCGAGAGAAAATTGAAGAAATTTCAAGATATTTGGAGAAAGAAAAATTTTATATTGAAAAAATCGCAAAAATTAATTTAAAAAAAGAAAAGACGGGATTGACAATATAAAGATGCGTGAGATAAGATTTGCATATAAATTCCAGGGTATAGGTTAACAAAAAGAGAAGTTTTAGTACAAAATTTTATAAAAAAGATTGTAACTCAATTAAAAAACTAATGAATAAATTGATGGATGAAATGATGAAATATGATATGGAAGGGTAATGGTGAGATATTAAGATGTATGGCAAGGAAATAGAAATTGGTGGCAAGAAGTTAGCGGTTGCGAATGAGATTTTGAGGAGTCCAGAGGGTAAGATATACTTTATTGTAGAGGAAGTTGCCAGGTGGTTGTGTGACGTTATATAGGAGTGATATAAGTTGGAATGGGTATTATACACCGAAGGTGGCAAGTGAAGGTTCAATAACTTTAAAGGGTAATAGTGAGGCAAGCAGGAAAGAGAGTAGCAGCGCGAGTATAACACTGGGGTATTCAGACAGTTTTGTATTGGGTGATAGAGGTTATTCAGGTGGAATATCAGCAAGTGTCTCGCCAGTGAGGACAGGTGGATGTTATACGCCTAAGATAAATGGAGGTGGTTCCTTAACACCGAAACTTTCAGGTTCTCTTTCAATAGCGGATAAATTCAGAGATTTTTTAGATGGCATTGGACAAAAAGTTGAGGATTTCTCATCTAAAACTGAAAAAATTGTATTAAGAGTAATATTAAAAGATCTTTTAGAAGCGTTAAGACATGCCAGCAGTAATAGTTTGAAATATTCCATAAATTTTTTAGAACATTCCTTGCAGGATAATCCGAATGATATTATAATTTCCAATGAAAAAAGTGAATTGTCTCAAAAAATAAGGGAGAATGAAGATTATAAGAAAGTTAGGAAGTATATTATTTCTATAGCTAAAGAATTACTCCCTGCAATGAAAGTTGGGGAAGAAAAAGAGAAAGATCAAAATGGAAAATTTTTTAAAGTAACATTTTCTAAGGAGCAAGATTTAGATCTCTATTTGGCAATAAACAATGCTAACCTGTATTTTAAAAAAGAAAATGAAAACACCATAAGTATATGGCTTAAGGATACATATAACTTTGATAACAATGTTAAGAAAGAAAGTTCAATAGTACAAATATTGGACTTGGTAAGGGGAGAAATAGGTGTTGGTAAATGGCTGAATGAATTTGGAGAAGATTTGCAGAATATGGATGTTGTTAACTCATACGAAATTTTGATCAAAATAGAAACAGTTAAGTTTTAGTTTCTTTTACAAAAATAAAGGCGGTGATAATCCATGATAGGCAAAAAAACTTTGAGAGGTTTCTGTTTACTAATTGTTTTATCAGTCATGGGTTTTTTTGTTTTTATAGTTGGTATAATAGTATTTTCGATTTATTTCAATTCCAATCCGCCGAAGCATGTAAAAAACAGAGCTGAATGGATTAGGTTGTATAAGATATTTAATATAGAGTTTCCTGAACCGATAAAAGAAGAGAAAATTGTAAAATGCGAAACCTACTTTCTTGACCTATTAATTTTTGATGAAAAAGCCAAACCCAAATTAGAAAAGCTGACTTCAAACTGGCTTTATATCAGAAATAATAAGATACCAGACAATTTAGATAGGAAAATGCAAGATGACATTAAAACAGTTTTATATCATGTAAAAACCTTTTCCTTAGGAAAAAAGAAGCTTCCTGATGACTTGAAACCACTTTTTTTCGACGAAAATGGAAAGGAAGATGATGAGTCAATTTTGAATGAAAAATTAGTTCAAAATATGCTCTTTGAAATGAAAGAAGGATATAAATTTTATAGATATTACAGAAAAGGCAAGCGCGTATTTGGAGAGCTTTCTCTTTATTTTGTATATATTCCAAAAATGAATCATTTGTATGTGTATAATGATACTTTTTATACTGAAAGAATAGATTACATTAAAAAAGCTTTACAGTAGGAATAGGAATCTTAGGCTTTAAAGATATAAGTAGGTTGTTGAATAAAAGAGATAACCATATTAGCAAGAATACAGTAATGGGTAAAAAAATCCCCCTTGTGATATAATTTTAATTTGTAAAGACCAAACCAACACACAAGGGGGAATAAAGAAATGTCTAAAATTATTAAAGCACAAAATGAAAAATTTTTAAAGCTCCTTTGCATAATAAAAAAGATTGCAGAAACTACAGTCCAAAGAAGGAAAAACAGTAAAAGAGGCAGACCAAGGAAATTTAGTTTGTTTCAAATAATAGCTTGTTTAGTTTACAAGGTCAAAAGAGGAATAGCAAGTTTTAGGGAATTAGAATACAGAATAAATCAAGATACAGAGTTCAAAAAGAGCATAGGATTAGAAAAAAGTCCAGATTATTCATACATAGCAAAATTAGCAGCAAAAATAGAAGAGGATTTATTGCAAGCTATCCGAGACGTGTTAATAGCAGAAATTAATCCAGATGTATCCATAACGATAGTAGATTCAACACCTTTGAGAAGTTCAAAGCAAGACAAAGAAGCAAAGATAGGAATACATGTTACTATAGGTTTTTACAAAGGATATAAATTACATCTTTTGTGTACAGGGAAAGAAGAAGTGATTCCACTTTTCTGGATTTTAACTACAGCAAACAAACATGACTCTACTCAAGAAGAACTTTTGTACAGGGCATGGAATTACAATTCGAAGATATTATTAGCGGATGCAGGATATGACTGTAACAGATGGTTTGATATTGCAAATAGACTTGAAATAAAATTTGTAGCAGGGGTAAATAGAAGGAATATGAGAAATGAGGAAAACGTAAAAAATAGATTTAGGGCAGAGAATATAAAATTTTTAGGTACAGAAGAAGGTAAGAAGTTATATAAACTCAGGATGAAAATAGAAAAACTTTTTAGCAAGTTGAAAGGTGAGTATAACCTTGAGAATATTAGGTTAAGAGGATTTAAAAGTTACAAAAGGCATACCGATTGGATACTAATTACTTTTTTGTTTGAACAGTTTCTCAGAAAATTAGAAGGCAAAAAATTTTCTTTTGCTTATGAATGGAATCAATAATTATTATCTTTTTATTACTCTATTGGCAATAATTTTTATTCAACAAGCTAGATATAAGAAAAAGATAAATTAAAATCGACAGAAATGGCGATAAAAATCATTTAAAAACTACTTAAAATGAAACTTTTTAGAGTTATGTATATTTTTTAGCGTTGCCATTTTTAAAGTTTTTATAAGTCAAGAGCACTGAATAGAGTATAATGAAGTTGAAAAAAGTTATACTTGAGACTTGTCAAAAATTTTGTATTTCCAATTTATAACGTAAGTTGTAAAGTTGGGTTATATTATTAAGACACTTTCTAATTATTTAGAACTCCATTCTTCCATTTTGTACGACGCAAGTTTTCTCGCTGTAAGTAAATATTAATTTCTAAAACCTCAACAGACTGAAAATATCCACCTGAGTTTACTTCTTTTTTTTTCAATCATACTGTTTGTACTTTCAACGGCGTTTGTGGTATAGATATGTTTCCTCAATTCCTCAGGATATTTCATATGAGTAAGGTAAAACTTTGCTTTTTCTGATATTGCTTTAATAAATCGAGTATATTATGAAAGGTATCCATCACAAAGTTCTTTAAATTTCAACACAGCTTCATCGGAGTCAAAAGAAGAGATTTTGATTTTGTCTAAACTCTTGTTAAACGCTGAAGCATCTTCTCATGTCTATGTTTTATGCCATTTAGGCTTAAGGTGTACAAAAGCAAGCTAAAGGTCGGCAAATGGGTAAGCAAGTTTGATAGCGTCTATAATACCAATAACAATTAGAACTTCCTTAAGCCCTCTTGTAATTAGGTCTTCAAATACTTTTGTTTAAGTAAGCCTTATTTTCTTTGCCCAAAGAAAGTATAGACACCAAAAAATATTTATTTTACCTTTCTTGAATTGATACCAAGAACAACATAACAAGTAGCCTGTTTAACTTTAGAACTATCTTTAATTTCACTTCTGAATAACCATCAATAATAAGTGCAAAAGCACTTGTTGGTAGTTCTCTTTGTTTGGGAAACTCAAGCTCATTTTTAAGGTCTTCTTTGATTTTTAGTATTTCATTTTCGGAATATGGAAGATTCAAAGCTTTCAAAGTTTGAACAAGGGAACGCTCAAGAATAACCATTGGCATACTTGCGACATAAGCAGGTAAGTAGGAAAACTATCAACTCTTTTGTAGTGGGAAGAAGAGGATAGAAGGTCGGAAATTGGAAGTAGCGTGTGCGAGGGACAGAGATTTCAAGACTTGAGGCAGGTGTTGCAAGTTTTACTTTTAGTTGCTTTAGAGCTGGGCGGTTAGGATCATCACAGGAAGCAATACATATTTAATACTTGCTTCTTTTGCCATGTTTTTAGCAGTCTCAATAATTTCGTTTTTATTCATTCTTAAGTAGCCCCCTTCGATGATTATTTCAATACTAATTATACAGTGGACACAATTTTATTTTAACTCCCTTGGAATGGGTATTATACACCGAAGGTGGCAAGTGGAGGTTCAATAACTTTAAAAGGTAAAAGTGAGGCAAGCAGGAAAGAGTGTAGCAGCGCGAGTATAACACCGGGGTATTCAGACAATTTTGTATTGGGTGATAGAGGTTATTCAGGTGGAATATCAGCAAGTGTCTCGCCAGTGAGGACGAGTGGATGTTATACGCCTAAGATAAATGGAGGTGGTTCCTTAACACCGAAACTTTCAGGTTCTACAACACTGCCAACTTTAAATTCTCAACTGTCTTCCACGAAAATAGATGCTGCTTCAAAAACTCAAAATATTCCAGCAGCAATAAAAAGATTAGAACCAAGCAAAGCTCTATTTGAATTTGTTAAGTCATATGAAGGATACTCCTCCATTGCTTATAGAGACAAAGATGGTGTTTGGACTATCGGAATTGGACATGTACTCAGAGACAAAGAATTGGGAGAATATGTTGACCTTAAAACTAACAAACCCAAGAAAGCAATAACTGAAGAAAAAGCATATGAGTTTTTCAAAAATGATATCAAAGGTGCAACTGATGCAATAAACAAGTTTATGGAAAACAATAAGATTCAACTTTCACAAAATCAATTTGATGCTTTAGTGAGCTTTACTTTCAATGTTGGTTCGGCATGGACAAATAATGAAATGTCTAAGACTCGTGATGATATAATTAAAGTTGTTAAAAATGGTATTGACACTAAATTAGAAAGAGAGCTCAGAGACGATTTTCTTTCTTGGTCAAAAGCTAAGGGACAAGTTTTAGAAGGTTTACAAAGGCGCAGATACGACGAATGGAAGATGTTTGTAAAGGGAGATTACAAGATTACAGATATAAATACTTGGAGAAAGATAAAAAAGGAAATTGGTCTTTAGAGATTTTATTAATTTTTGGACTCTGGAAGGAAATGAATAATAAACTACTTTTTGAGGGAAATTTATTTTTATGTTTTGGGCAAAAACTGACGAAATTAGTGAGGTGGTATCTTGTGAAGTTAATAAAAAAAGTTGTCACTACATTCTTAATTATGTTTTTAATTTTGCCTAATGCAGTTGTTTTAAGCAACGATAAAATTGAAAGAGGCTATTATGATTACAGTGGTAAAAAAGGGAACAACGATGTAGTAATGAGTATATACCTTAACAACTCAAAAGTTACAGGGTTATATGCTTACAAGGGTGTAAAAAAGTATATAAAGTTAGAAGGAATAATTAAGGAAGAGAAAATAAAATTGAATGAACTCGACCAAAAAGGTAAAGTAATTGGAACATTTAGAGGTAATATAAAAACAGCAGATATAATTGAGGGAACTTGGAGTAATGGCAAAGATAAGGAAATTTTTAAACTTAAGCTTATTGGAAAAAACTACGCTGAATACGGTAGAAGATTCGATTTGGTTGGTTTTCCAGATGAAGAAGTAGTGAAATTCGCTATTAGTGTTCAAAACTATTTAATAAGAAACAACAGAAAAGCACTTGCAAAATTAATAGCATATCCTATTGATGTCAAAATTAATGGTAAAAAGAAAACTATAAAAAATGAAAAAGAATTTGTTAATAGTTTTGACAAGATATTCAATGTTAATTTAAAAAAAGCAATTATCAAAGCTGAGCCTTTGTTTATGTTTGTAAACCAATATGGAGCTATGTTGGGCGAAAGTGGATATAACGTTTGGTTTGCAGCAGTAGAAAAGAAGGATAAAAAGCACTACTTGTTAATTCATACTATTAATAACTAATTGTTCCTTTAAATTGAAAGAACTATATTGCCTTTTATTATATACCAGAAAAATTCACGCCCAGCTTTTCAAAGTTGCTTTGGATGCTGCAAAAGAAGGACAGAATATTGAGATTAAAAATGTTTATATCTGCACTGTTTGAGGACATACAGTTTTAGATGAAGCTCTGGAATTTTACCCAATATGTGGGACAAAAAGAGAAATGTATAAAAAGTTTTGAAGAGTGATTTTCAAAAAGCTGCCTTTTTATACGGCAGCTTTTTACATATCTTAAGTCATTATTTGTGCGTATTATAAAGACATTTTGCTTGTAACAATAATTGTTTTTGTAACAAACTATTATTGACTTTTTTTTTTTTTTTGATAAATTTGACTTCAGAAAATTTTATACTATTACGCTTAAAGGAGGATGGAGGGGTAAAAATGAATAGTATCCAAAAAATAGCTCATCATATTGTAAGTTCTATTGCTAATGATTTACGAGAAAATACGTTGACAAATATAGTATCAATTGCAGCAGGTGGAATAGGTGGAGGAGTGAAAGCGTACAGGGCTGCCACAAGTGGTTTTACAATGCTGGAGAGAAAGGTTGCAAGTAAAACAGTAAGTGGAGTATTGAAAGGTATGGGCGAAGGATATCTTTTCGGGAAAGGCACAGTAAGTGTTATTGCGACTGTTACTAATAAAATAGCAAGTGTAGAAAAGTGGTTTGATAATACCAAAGTGGGTAAAGCAATTGATAATGCCATCACAAAAGTGGAGTATGGATTACACAAACTTATTGGTGGAGGAACATATTAGTTAAAATATTTAAAAAATACGAAAAGAATATTATAAGGCAAATACGTAAAACAAGAGAAATTCTTTTTCATATGATGTTGATGTTTGTTATTTTAGTTGTTTTAGTAATTTTGATTATTGTGAGCAGCTTAATAAGAGTACTTCTGAAAGATTTGAAAGTAGAGTAGCTTTAGTATATAGGTGCTTTAATTATATGTGCTTATTGTATTTAAGAGAAAATTTTCAAAGTTCCTTTTTCTAATGAATAGCGGGCATAGTTCACAAAATAAAAAATGGTATTGCAAGTTTTAGAGAAGGCAAGTAACAGAATAAATGAAGATGGGGAATTTAGGAAAGCAAAAAGTGACAGTACAAAAGCCCGGCTCATTATTATTTTACAAAGAGCTGTAATGGAAGAAAAATATTTATTTGATATAAGAGAAGTACTGGGTAGCAACAATAGTTCCAGACACTTGATGGAGGAGCATATTAAAATGTAGATAAAAAAGGAAGGGAAAATGTCATGAGTAAAAAATTCAAGGCAAAGGATATTCTTTTTCGAATATCCATAGTATTTATTATTTTTATAACTATTTTAACAGGGTTTATCGTTATACCTGTTTTGGGCAGTTTAATAAATGTAGCACTAAAAGCCTTGAAAATTGAATGGCTTTGGTCAGTAGCTGCTTTTGGGTTGGTTGGTTATTATGTTTACAAATTTGTATCAAAGAGAATAAATAACAGAAAACTAAGGAAAGAAGGGATGCAAGATTGAAATTGTTACAATTTATTCTTGTAATGGTTTAGACGAAAATTATCAACCAGTGAATATAAAAAAGGTGTTCAGTGAAGTAGATGACTTTATAATTGTATGGTGTCAGGCTAAGAATATTAAAAAGGAAAGCCAAGTGTCAATGGAATGGTATAATCCAGAAGGAAAACTTGTATTTACAATAAACATTGATGTAAAGCCTACAAACCAAGAACATCCTTATAGATATTTTTGGAGTGTTATGAGGTATAATTTTATAAATGCAATCAAAGGTAAAGTGTTTGGTGTATGGAAAGTAAAAATAAAACCTTTTGACATTGAATATGAATTTGTAATAAAAGATTTAAAGAGTTATAGTTTATTTAAAGAAAGCAAAACAATTAGTGGAGTACTTGATGAAATAGTTTGAAATATTACAACAATATGGAAAGCAAAAAATTGATTATTCAAGAAACACATGATAAAAACTAAAAAAAACAGGGGCTGCTTATTCCAATTGAAGAAAAACAGCCCATTTTTCTTTTAAAAGAAAAATAATGATTATTTCAAAATTTCTTCAATTTCTTTTAATTCTTCTTCTGAAAACTCAAGATTATTGATACATCCCACATTATCTTCAATCTGAGATACCTTGCTTGCACCAACAATTACTGATGCTACAACTTTATTTCGCAAAATCCAAGCAAGTGCAAGCTGTGAAACTGTCTGACCGCGCCTTTTTGCAATCTCAGATAATTTTTTAACCTTTTCAATTCTCTCAGGTGTTATATCACTTTCTTTTAAGAACACACCTGATTTTCTAACCCGTGAGTCTTCAGGAATACCATCTAAGTATCTATCACTCAGAAGTCCTTGAGCAAGAGGCGAGTAGATGACAGCTCCCATGCCAAGCTCATTTAATGTATCAAAAAGACCATTTTCAACGTCTCTTGCAAACATGTTGTATCGAACTTGATTTACTATAAGCTTTAATCCCATTTGTTTGGCAGCTGAATACGCCAGTTTGGTTTGTTCAGGATTATAATTTGAAATACCAGCATATAAAGCTTTTCCTTGATGTACTGCCTGATACAAAGCCTCCATTGTCTCTTCAATTGGCGTTTGAGGGTCTGGTCTATGAGAGTAAAAGATATCAACATAGTCGAGGTTCATTCTTTTTAGACTTTGGTCTAAGCTTGCAAGAAGATATTTTTTTGAGCCCCAGTCGCCATAAGGACCTTCCCACATTGTGTATCCTGCTTTTGTTGCAACAATTATTTGGTCTCTGTAAGGCTTTAAGTCAAGCTTAAAAATCCTTCCAAAATTTTCTTCAGCCGCACCTGGTGGAGGACCATAATTGTTTGCCAAATCAAAGTATGTGATTCCAAGGTCAAAAGCCTTTTGAACTATTTTGCGCATGTTGTCAAATTGATCACCATCTCCAAAATTGTGCCAAAAGCCAAGAGATATGGCCGAAAGCTTTAGTCCGCTTTGACCGCATCGTAGGTATAACATGTTGTTGTATCTGTTTGAATCTGCTACATACATGCTGAGTTATCCCCTTTTAAAAGTATTTTTAATAATTTGATTTTATCTTTTTGAATTCAACAATACAAGTACTTTTCTAAATCTCAATTGCAAATAAACCTAAAAAAATCTATAATATAGTTAACAACACTTTCAAAGCTTTTTAAGGATGTATGCCGATGGATGAAAATATCAGGAGAGAAGATAATTTGAAGAGAATTGAAGTAAAGATTGCAGGTATGAATTATGTATTGAAAACTGACGAAGATGAAGAGTACATAATGAAAATTGCAAATTATATAAACAAGAAGATGTCTGAGGTTGTGGCTAATGAGCCGCAGCTTTCTACGTCTTTGTCAGCAATGCTTACAGCATTTTTAGTGGCAGACGAGTATTTTAAGCATCTTTTAGAATGTGATGATAAGCTTTCAAAGGTGATTTCAGAAAAGGAAAAATATCAAAAAGAAGTTGATGAATACAAAGAGAAATTAAAAGAGGCAGAGGAAAAGCTCTTGCAGCAAAATCAAGAGATTGAAAAGTTAAATGAAATTATTCAAAATCTTAATCAAGAACTTGAAAAGACAAAGCAGGAACTTGAAAAAACCAAAAAAGAACTTGATGATTTTATAAACGCATTTGACGGTGATAGGTAAAATGAAAATGCTATTTATATTCTTAGACGGTGTTGGAAAAGGGGAGAAAAGTGAACACAACCCCTTTTTTTATTATCATCCAAAAGCATATGACATTTTTTTAAAAGAAGGAAATGTCTTGTTTTTAGATGCAACACTTGGTGTTGAAGGTCTGCCACAAAGTGCAACTGGTCAGGTTACAATCTATTCAGGTATAAATGCGGCAAAAGAGGTAGGTTTTCACATTAACGGGCAGATTACCCCAAGCCTCAAGCGAATAATTGAAAGACAAAATATTTTTACTACTCTTTTACACAAAGGCTTTAAAGTAGACTTCGCAAATGTTTACAGAAACGAGTATTTGCAAAAGCTATTAAATGACAAGAATTTTAAGATGTCTGTGACAAGCTACATGACCTTGATATCAGGAATAAAATTTAAAACAGTGGAAGACCTTTTAAGAGGAGAAGGGGTTTATTTTGACATCACAAACCACGTTTTAATTGAAAGTGGATATGAGGTACCAGTTTTTTTACCTGAAAAGGCAGCTGAAAATCTTTTGAATGTACTACACAAAAATGATTTTGTCCTGTTTGAACATTTTAAAACAGACATTATAGGGCACTCATGTGATATGGAAAAAGCTTTAGAGCTTTTAAAACTTTTAGATGAGTTTATGCTATACCTAATTGAGAATCTTCCGGAAAATACTTGTCTTATTGTGACATCTGACCATGGTAATGTAGAGGATTTGTCAACAAAAACGCATACAAAAAATAAAGTCCCTTTTTTAGCGTATGGGAACAAAAAAGAAATCTTTAAATTAGAATCAATTGACCAGATTTACAGAAGTATTTTGAAATACTTTGAAAAAGAAGCGCAGAGGGATGACAAAGAAATATGAAAAAGGTAGAGTTATTATCACCGGCAGGCGGGTTTGAAGAACTTGTTGCGGCAGTCAAAGCTGGGGCTGACAGCGTGTATGTTGGTGCAAAAGAGTTTTCAGCAAGGGCATATGCAAAGAACTTTTCAGAAGATGAGCTTAGAAAAGCTATAGATTTTTGCCATGAGCGAGGGAAAAAAATATATCTTGCAATAAACACCCTGATTTACAATGACGAGATGCCAAAAGCTTTAAAACTTGTAGAATTTGCAAACAAGGAAGGAATTGATGCTGTAATTGTGCAAGATTTAGGTTTGCTCTTTATTATTTTAAAAGAGTTTCCAGGCATGCCTGTTCATGCAAGTACACAGATGACAGTTCATAACTGTGCTCAGGTAAAGTTTTTGGAGAACTTAGGAGTAAAAAGAGTTATACTCTCAAGAGAGCTATCCATAGATGAGATAAAAAACATAAGACAGCAAAGCAGTATTGAACTTGAGGTTTTTGTGCATGGAGCTTTATGTGTTTCATATTCTGGTCAATGTTTGTTTTCAAGCATTCTTTTCAAAAGAAGCGGCAACAGAGGGCAGTGTGCTCAAGTTTGCAGGCTTTATTATAAACTTTTAGACAAAGAGAAAAAAGAAATTGATGAAGGTTTTCTTCTTTCACCAAAGGACATTTGTCTTTTGGAAAATATTGATACGCTAATAAAAGCAGGAGTTGAATCTTTCAAGATAGAGGGGAGATTAAAGGACCAGTATTATGTGTATACTGTGACCTCAATATATAGAAAATATATTGATATGTATTACGAGAAAGGCAAAATAACAATTGATAGTGCTGATAGGCAAAAACTCTTACTTGTTTTTAATAGGGGGAATTTCTGCTCTGGATATTTAGAAAATGCTGGTATAGATAGAATAATCTTTAAATCTGCACCTAATAATACAGGTCTTTTTATTGGAAAATTCTATTTTGAGAATGGAAAACTTTTTTTACAGACTTCATATAATCTTTCAAATGGTGATGTAATTTCTTTTAGGAATAAAAATTTCGAAGAGATTCTTCTTGAAATAAATAACAATATTGCAAAAGAAGACGATAAGATATTTGAAGTAAAAGTTGATTTTGAAAGAAAAAAGAGATTAAAAGAATTTTCAGAGGGTCAGGTGTTTATTGTAAGAAGCAAAGAACATGAAAAAGAGATAGAAAAAGAGCTGAAGCTGGAAAAAAAGTTTAGGAAGGTTGATTTCAAGATATGGATTGAAAAAGGAAAGAGAATAAAAGCTTTAGCTATGAGTGATGGATTTGTGGTAGAAGAAGAAGGAGAAGTTGTTCAGCAGGCAAAAGAGAAAGAGGTTACATCTGAGGCTGTAATCAGCAGCTTTTCAAAACTTGGTGGGACAGTTTTTGAGATGGGAAATTTTGATGCGCATATTGAAGATGGCTGTTTTGTGAAAGTTTCAGAATTAAACCGTCTGAGAAAGCTTTTGATTGAAAAGCTTTCTCAAAAGATAATTAGCTCTTACAAGAAAGAGCTAAACCAAGATATTGAAATTTCAAGGTATCTTGGAGATTGTTATGTACGGTCATTTGACAGGAACCACCGGTTTTCTTTTATGGTGGATTCTATCTGGCAACTTGAAAAGCTTAAAAAGTGGTGTGAGTTACGCAATCTTTCAGACTATGAAATTTATGTGCCTTACAATATAATTTTTGATGTTAAGATAGATGACAACATGGTTGTTTATCTTGACAGGATAACACACGATGAAGATTTGAAAAGGGTTGAGGTTGAGAAGATAAAAGAAAAGGGTATAAAGAAGGTTTTAGTAAGGAACCTTGGACAGTATGAGATTTTCAAGCACCACTTTGAAATTTATTTTGATTTTAGTTTGAACACAACAAACTCTGCCTCATTAAGATTTTTAGAGCAACTTAATTGTAAAAGAATCTGTCTTTCTGTTGAGCTATCTAAAACAAGAATTGCAGAAATCTACACGAGTGCACGAAAAAGTGAAATAGAGATAATTATCTTTGGCAAAATTCCACTTATGATAAATAGACTCAAATTTTTCGAAAAAGGAGAGTATTTACAGGACCGAAAAGGAGAACTTTTGAAACTTATAAAAACCCAGAGCGAGAAAAACGAAATATTAAACCCGGCGTTTTTATATATAGATGATAAAGATGTGATGGCTGATGTGTTGAGATTTGACTTTACAGGCGCAACTAAAAATGAAATGGAAAAAGCACTGGAAGGATATTTTGATGCAAAAAAGATTTTTCTAAAAATCACAAAGGGGTATTATTTGTCATGATGAGGGAGTTTACAAAAAACCGGTTTGTGGTTGCTATGATTTATGTTATCCTAATTAGCGCATTTATATTTTCATGTGCGTATTTAATCAGGACATTTGACATTTTTATGAGGTTTGTTATAAAGGCTTTTATTCCGGTTATTATTGGACTTTTCATTGCAGAGGTGTCTGAACCGCTTTTAAAATACCTGGAAAAAAGAAAGGTAAGCAGAACAATCTCTGCAATTCTTATACTGATTGCTTTGAATTTAATACTTGGTTTTATGCTTGCAGAAGGCATATACATTCTTGTAAATGAGTGTATGAGTTTAGTTTCAAGCCTTCAAAACATAGACTATGACAAAATATACCAGATGTTAGATAAGCTCTTTGCAAGTGTAAAAAATATATATTCAGGTCTGCCGGTACCTATTGTGAATTTCATTCAATCTGGTGTGAACGAGATTACAAATGTTTTAAATCAGATTGCCACATTGAGTCTAAAAGTTGTGAAGGTTATACCTGCAACTTTAAAAGGTATTACTATATGGTTTTTTTCTGTTTTATCAAGCTTTTTCTTTATGCGCGACAGACATAAAATGAGAGCATGGCTGATTCAAAATTTCTCAGCTCAGCTTTACCGAGAAATTTCATCAATTGTTTTTAAAGTTATAGATTCTGTTGTAGATTATGCGAAATCTCAGATAATTTTGTCGGCTTTGATGTTTCTCTCAGGACTGATAGGACTTTCTATAATAAGAGCACCTTACTTTTTGGTAGTAAGCCTCCTTCTGGGCCTTTTGAGCATAATTCCAATTATAGGTTCTGGCATAATATTGCTTCCGTGGATAGCTGGCAGTTTTATAGCTGGGGACACTAATTTTGGGATAAAACTTTTGGTTGTTTATCTCATAATCTTAGGTCTTCGCGAATTTGCGTCTATCAAGATTGTTGCAAGCCAGGTGGGAATTTCGACCTTTACAACACTTGTCTCTATCTATGCAGGTGTTGAAGTGTTTGGAGCATGGGGATTTGTAATAGGGCCACTTCTGGTTGTGTTTTTGAAGGCAGTGTATGAGACAGGGGCAATTAAAAAGATAAGAGAAAATCTTTTTATGCCAAAAAAGGAGTGAACTTATATAAAATGCCTATTGTAAAAGTTTATGCAAAAAATCAGATTGTTGCAGAGATAGAAGTAGAAAAGGGTTCAATTCTTTTGGATGTATTACAGAGAAACTCAGTTGAAATTGAGGCAAGTTGTGGTGGAAAGGGCGTATGTGGAAAGTGCAAAGTAACAGTAAAAAAGGGTCAAACTCCTTACATGGATAATTTTACATCAGAAGAGGAGAAACACTTAAGAAGTGAAGAAATTTCGCGTGGAGTTAGACTTGCATGTTGCCTGAAGGTCTATGAGGATATAGAGATATTTTTAGAAGAATCTTCTGAAAATGCGAATATACTTTCACATTTTGTCATGAATGATTTCGGGTATGAAGAAAATATAATTGTAAAAAAAGTGGTTTTACAAAGACCTTCTCTGGATGGTCAGAAGAGTTTTGATTTAATACTAAAAGAAGCAATTGGAGATAATAAGCTAAAAATTTTGCCAAAAACTTTGCAAAAGCTTGCGAAAATGAAAGACAGTGAATTTTATGCGGTGGTATATTCAGAAGAGATTATAGATGTAAAGATTTCATCTTTTGTATTTGGTGTTGCTGTGGATATAGGGACAACCACTGTTGTTTGCTATCTTGTTGACTTGATTCAAAAAAAGGTTGTGGATTATTATTCCTTTATAAATCCACAGAGAAAATTTGGTGCTGACGTTATATCAAGAATAGATTTTGCAAGAGAAAAAGAAGATGGACTTTTTATCCTTCAAAATGAGATTATAAATGCATTGAATACAGCAATAAAAGTGCTTGTTGATAGAAATTCTATTTCGACAGAGGATATTGTTCGAATGGTTATTGTTGGCAATCCAACCATGCTACACCTTCTCTTAGGAGTTGACCCACAGACAATTGCTATTTCGCCGTTTGTTCCTGTTTTTACTGAGAGGATTTATGCAAAACCGGCTGACATAGGGTTAAAAATAAATCAAGCAGGAACAGTTGAGGTTTTAAACAGCATCTCAGCATATGTTGGTGCTGATATAGTTGCAGGGGTACTTTCAACGAAGATGTACAAGAACCCCAGAATTTCTCTTCTTTTAGATCTTGGGACAAACGGTGAGATGGTGCTTGGAAGCAGCAGTTTTATGCTTGCATGTTCGACTGCAGCAGGACCTGCATTTGAAGGTGTAAACATTTCATGCGGAATGGGTGCAGTTGAAGGTGCAATTGACAGTGTTAAAATAGAAAATGGCAAAGTGCATTTTACCACAATAGGGGCAAAATGGCCGATTGGAATTTGTGGCTCTGGAATAGTAGATGCTATTGCTTATATGCTAAAAGAAGGTATAATAGATGAAACAGGTAAGTTTTGTGATAAAAATGAGACATATAAAGAATATTTGAAGGAGGTAAACGGACAACAGGCATTTTTCATAACCGACTCAGTCTATATAACTCAGAAAGATATAAGAGAGATTCAGCTTGCAAAAGCAGCAATCTCAGCCGGGATAAAGACAATGATTCAACATGCCAACGTTACAGAAGATGAAATTGAAAATGTATATTTAGCAGGTGGATTTGGTAATTACATAAATCCGCGGTCGGCTGTTGAAATTGGCATAATCCCAAAGAAACTACAAGATAAAATAGTGGCTGTTGGAAACAGTGCTGTAGCAGGTGCTGTGCTTGTTCTGTTAAGTAGCAAAGCAGCCATTGAAGCACAAAGTCTGTGTAAAAATGTAAAGTACATTGAACTTTCGAATTCTCAGGATTTTAACCAATTTTTTATTGAAAGTATGATATTTGAGAGTTTCGAACAAGAAGGTGAACAAAATCGAAATGGTTGATGAGGTAAGAGCAAAGGATAAGATTAAACTCTGGATATTTATTTTTATCATGGTGCTTTCAATATTTGCTCTTGTATACGCAGAAAAACAGCATCAGTTGAACCCTAAATATATAAAACAATATATTTCTCATTTTGGTGTATGGGCTCCAGTTGTGTTTTTAATACTCTATTCAATAAAATCATTTATAATCTTTATTCCTGCAGGAGTATTTATGCTGGCAGCTGGACTTTCGTTTGGTACTATGTTTGGAGCAATAATTCTCATTATTGGGACTATTCTTTCTTCTACTATTGGTTTTGTGTTTGCAAGGTATTTTGGTAAAGACTATGTACAAAAAAGATTGCAAAACACAAAGTTTTCAGATGTAGGAAAGAAGATAGCAGAAAAAGGTTTTTTAATCATACTACTTTTGAGGCTTGTGCCAATCCTTCCTTACGATGTAATAAATTATATATGCGGTCTTTCAAAGATAAGGTACAGAGACTTTATACTTGCCACATTTATAGGAACAGTGCCTGCATGTTTTTTATATGCTTACCTTGGTGAAAATATCTTAAAGCCATTTTCTAAAGGGTTTTACTTGAGTTTGTGTTTAGTGATTGTTATATCTCTCACACCAGTTCTTTTTGCAAAGAGTATAAAAGAATTTTTACAGGATGATAAAGAAGAAGATGAGCATAAAATTTAATTATGAGAATGAAAAAGTAGGAACAAGGAAAGGATAGAAGGGTTGAAAAGTATAAGAGAAAATCTATTTTTGATTTGTATATCACTTTTTACTTTTGGAATTTTGATAGCATGTTTATTTATAAATCGGTATGTATTCGAAATTGCTGAAATTTTTAATGAGGATACTTATCAAGGTAAGAATCTTGTTGTTATTGACCCCGGGCACGGTGGGTTTGACCCGGGAGCAGTGAGCGGCGATATAAAAGAGTCTGTGATAAACCTTCAGATTGCAAAAAAGCTGAAAGAGTATTTTGAGATGTTCGGATTTAGAGTGGTTCTTACGCGCTCAACAGAAGATGATTTGAGCGAACACGACAAAAAGTCGCATGACCTGAAAAAAAGAAAAGAGATTGTGCTTGCAAACAATCCTCAAGTTTTTATTTCCATTCATTTAAACAGCTTTCCTGTGAGTAAATACTTTGGTGCGCAGGTGTTTTATGACAAATCAAATGAGGAGGCGAAAAAAGTTGCTTTGTTTGTCCAAAATGAGTTAAGATACATGCCAAATGGACTTGTAAACAAGCGCCAGCCAAAACCGATAGATGTGTATATCCTAAAAAACCTCAAAATTCCTGCTATATTGGTGGAATGTGGTTTTATGTCAAACAAGATGGAGTTATCTTTGCTTCAAAGCCAGCAGTATCAGGACTGGCTTTCATACTCAATATTGAAAGGAGTTTTAAACTATTTAGACCAAAGAGAGGAGATGGAGAAAGATGGATGAGGTAAAAGCGCTGATAGACAAAGAAATTGAAGATTTAAAAGATGATATAATAAATACTACTGTGCAGCTTATAAAAATCAGGAGCGTTGAGGATATGCCTGCACCTAATATGCCGTTTGGCAAGGCAATAAACGATGCGCTACTTACGTGTGAAAATCTTTGCAAAAACTTGGGATTTGAAACAAAGAACTATGACGGATATGCGCTTGAGGCAGTATATGGGAATCAGGATGAGGATGTGTGCGTGATAGGTCATCTGGATGTTGTACCTGAGGGGGAAGGCTGGAGCGTACCGCCTTATGAAGGTGTTGTAAAGGACGGTAAAATTTTTGGACGTGGTGCAGTTGATGATAAAGGTCCAACTGTGGCAGCTCTTTATGGCATGTATGTGCTTAAAAAGCTTGCCGAAGAAAAGAAGATTTCTCTTAAAAGAAAGCTCAGGTTTGTATTTGGTACAAACGAAGAAGGTGGTTCTAAATGTCTGCAGTATTATTTTGAAAGAGCAAAATATCCTACTGTTGGGTTTACTCCAGATGCCGATTTTCCAGTCATCCAGGGTGAAAAAGGTTTTTTGGTGTTTGAGTTTGCAAAAGATGTGGAAGATACCTTTGAGATTGAGGGTGGACAGCGACCTAACATGGTGCCTGACAGGTGCAGGTTCGAAGGTAGTTTTGATGTCCAAAAAGCCAAAGAAATTATTGCCAAAAAAGGACTAAATGATAAGGCAGAGGTTTTTGAAGAAGCTGGCAAGACAATTATAGTTACAAAGGGAGTATCTGCCCACGGGAGCCTGCCTTTTAAGGGCGAGAATGCCATATCTTATATGTTCGATATTTTAGATGAGCTTTGGACAATAGAGGATGAGTTTAGAAGATTTATTGAGTTTTACAATACTCATATTGGATTTGACGTGTTTGGCGAGAAACTTTCAATTGGCTTTGAGGATGAAAAGTCAGGTAAGCTTGTGTTAAATGCCGGGATGATACGCAAAGAAAAAGATAAACTTATCCTTACAATAAATGTTCGATATCCAGTTGACACCTCATATGATGAGATAGAAAAGAAAGTAAAAGAAGTAGTTCAAAATTACAATATTGAATATCGACTTGTCACAAATGTTCCCCCTCTTTATTTTGAAGCTGACCACTTTTTAATCAGAACGTTGCTTGAGGTTTACAGAGAATTTACAAATGACGATACACGGCCGCTTGTGATTGGCGGTGGAACATACGCAAGGTGGGCGAAAAATGTTGTTGCTTTTGGTCCAAATATGCCGGGTGATGAAGAGGTTGCACACCAAAAAGATGAATATATCCTTATAGACAGGCTCATGCTGTGTAGCAAAATCTATGCAAATGCTATTTACAGACTTGCAAAAGAATAGTAAAAAGTAAAGAGGCTGTAGTCTTGCTATGTGTAAGACTTTTCAGCCTCTTTGTCTTTTTTAAAATAGATTGTAAATTCCAAGAAGAATTAGAACAATCCCCGGGATGTAATTGGCAATAAGTGATTTTCTGAAAGTCTTAAAAAAGTAGGCAAAGACATTTCCTACAGAGATAGCTATAAATTGAAAGACTGGTATGAGAAGTATTTGCTCTATATTTGCAAGGTTTGAAAGACCTAATGAGAATGAAGCTGAAAGACCATCAAGCGAAAGTGCAAGAGCAACCAGGAATGCTTCTACTGGTTCTATTGAGCCTGAGCTGTCGATGTCGGATAGTACAGGCTCTTTTATGATTTTTACAGTAAGTCCGAGCGATTTTAAAGACAGGTTAACAAGTGTCTTAGGTAAAGGGCTGCTGTTCTTCTCAAGAAGTGTTCTAATTACAAATACTATGCCGATTATTATCATAAAAATGGCGCCAAAGTGTGAAGAAAGTTGAGGTTCAAGAAATTTGCCAAACCATCTTCCCATGAAAAATGAAATTATGGTGATACTCATAGATGTGAAAAATATGATTACCTTTGATTTTGTAAGAATTTTAATACCTTTTGTACCAAAAGCGACTCCAAAAAAAAGTGCGTCGATGTTGAGAGAGAGAGTTATAACAAATATCTGATATATATTCATTGTCTGAAATCTATACACTCACCATTTTTTGGTCTTTATTATTATACGACCAAGCAAGTTATTTTGGTAATAGAGCAAAACGAAATTTTTGCTTTTCGCGTTATAATAAATATAGTAAAATTTTAGGTGTGTGATAAAAAATAAGTAAGAGGGGATTAAAAGTAAACAATGGATGAGAGAGAATTGGTGGAGAGAGCAAAGAAGGATAAGAAATACTTTGAAAAGTTATATGAGATGTATTTTGACAAAATTTATTCTTACATATACTACAGAACGTTCAACCATCCGATTACAGAGGACCTGACTAGCGAGACCTTTATGAAAGTGCTAAGGTCACTTGACAGGTTTGAGTGGAAGGAAAATGGTTCTTTTTGTGCATGGATATTTCGTATTGCTCAGAATGTTGTAAATGACTATTACAGAGCTAAAAAAGAATTTATTGGTATTGAAAAAATATCTGGTAGTTCAGTGCTAAGAAATCCGGAAGATGAGTTTTTAGATAAAGTAGAGAAAGATATGATAAAAAGTGCGCTTAAAAAACTTACAAAAGACCAGCAGGAAGTTGTGATTTTGCGGTATGGTGCAAACATGAAGTTTAACGAGATTGCAAAGATAAAAAACAAATCGGATGTGGCTGTAAGAGCCTTATTTTTCAGAGCAATGCATTCGCTCAAAGAAATGCTTTTAAAAGAGGTGCATGAAAGTGAATGATGAAAAACTTGACAGAATTTTTGAAGAGGCTTTTAAAGTGGAGTATCGGAAAGAGTTTAAACAGGAATTAAAAGAGATGTTGTTAAAAGAGTATGACAGAAGGGAAAAAAGAAGGTATTTCCTAAAAATATCCACTGTAGTTGCAGCATTTATAGTGTTAGCTATTGTGGCTTTTGGAACTATAAAACTTGATTTGATGAGATTAAATGTTCAGGACACCTCGTTTGTAAAGACAGAGATGGAGAATGCTTTCCACAAAGAGGATACAAGTACAAGACAAGAGACTAAACAAAATGATAATAAAAATAAAAGTGGAGATTTTACTGCTCAGCAGAAGGTTTCGCAAGATATTAATATTCCTGAGAAAAGTCAAACACGGGTAAAAGAAAAGCAAAGTACAAACAATACTTTTTTTGCATCATCTTCAAAAAAGACAGAATTCCAAAAATCTTCTGACATTATTGAAAAACCAGCTACTATTAAAAATAACAACAAGAATGCATTTAGTTCCCAAAAACCAGCTATCAGCAGTTCTTTACCAAGATCTTCAACCAAAAAGATTATTGAAAACGATGTAAAAAAGGTACCTGAGCAGAATACTAAAAAGGTTTCTAAAGCAGCTTCTGAAACAAAAAGTTCAGATACATCTGTGGTTGTTACAACACAAAATAAGGAAATTAAAAAAGAAAATCAATATGTGATAGTAAAAGAAGATGAAAAAGTGTCTGAAAGTGTTTATGTTTTGAAAGAAGAAGATCTAAAAATTGACAAAGAATATATTTTAGATGTTCTATCAAGTGTTGTATCTTCTAATGTATATGAGAAAGAAAATTCTACGTTACAAGATACTGTTGTGGCAAATGTCTATGAAGGATATTTTAATTTTAAGGTAGCCAAAAGTGATACACCAATATTAATTTCCCGATTTTCAGAATTTGAATCGCAGGAAGATGTTCTTAAAAGTGTTTATGACAAAACCAACTTCATTTTACAAGGACTTGGCATAAAGGATTATAAAATTACTGTTTTTCCTGTAGATGAGGGATACAGGGCAGAGATTACAGTTTTCTTTGACGGATATAGAATATTTGATGTTGACAGCTTTATAGATTATTCGAGCAGCGCAGATGTTATTAGTGGCAAAATTTATCTAAAAGGTTTTTCAGTATTAAAAAGCATGAAAATAATAGACAAAAAAACAGCTGCGCAAGAGTTTGAGAAAAAGTACAATCTCAAAGATATAAATCCATCTGATATTGCTATTGTATACAAGAAAACAGAAAAACTTTTTATTCCAACATATATTTACATTCATGAAAACAAAATATACTGGTTGGAAAAGTAGAGTTTAAAATGATATAATAAGTATACAAAAATGTTTACGGAGGTTTTTGTTATGAACCTTGATTTAAAAGAGAGAATTTCTGAGAATGGTATTGTGATTGAGCTAAAAGGTGAACTTGACATATTTTCTTCACCAACTTTGAAAGACAAGCTCTATTCATTGATTGATACATCGTCAAATGACGTTATTATTGATATGAACGATGTTACCTATATTGACTCTACTGGGCTTGGTGTATTTGTAGGTGCTTTAAAAAAGTCAAGACAAAAAGGTACAAACATTGTGCTTAAAAACTTAAAACCCAATGTAAGGAAAGTTTTTACTATCACCGGGCTTGATAAAGTCTTCAGAATTGAATGAGGAGGCAATTATCAAATATGGACCAAATTATGTTAACAATTCCGCCTAAAGCTGAATATATTATGGTAGTAAGGTTAACGTTGTCGGGTATAGCTGCACGAGCTGGTTTTGATTTTGAGACAATAGAGGATTTGAAAATGGCAATATCAGAGGTTTTTAACCTTTTTGAAATAGAAAAGCTAAGTAGAAAAATATCTATTGAGTTTAACGTTACAAGTGAGTATTTGGATATAAGAATTGATGTACCAAATGGCGAGTTAACAGGCAACGACCTTGCAAAGATGATTCTTCAAACCCTGATTGATGAGGCTGAGTTTGAAAAAACCGAAGATGGTCATATTGTGAAACTAAAAAAATATCATCGAGGGGTCTGATTTGATGGTTGATGAAAAAAGGACATTAGAGATTGATGATGAAAAAATAGATAGACTCTTCGAAGAGTATCAGAGAACCAAGGCTATTGAGCTTAGGAATGAACTTGTAAACAAGTACCTTTATATAGCTGAAATTATCGCAAAAAAGTTTGTCAACAGAGGAATAGACTATGATGACCTTTACCAGGTTGCATGCGTTGCACTAATAAATGCTGTTGAAAGATTTGAACCCAACAAAGGTTATAAATTTACAAGTTTTGCAACTCCAACTATAATGGGAGAAATAAAAAGATATTTCAGAGATAGAGCTTCAATTATTAGACTTCCAAGGAGAATATATGAAACTTCTGCCAAGATAAAACTTGTGACAGAAATGCTTTCTTCAAAGTTAAAAAGACCGCCGAAGGTAGAAGAGATTGCTCAGCATCTTAATATGACTCCGGAAGAGGTTTTAGAGATAATGGAAGCGTCAAATAATTATCTTCCCCAATCTTTGGACCAGACAATGTATGAGGATGAAGAGATGACGCTTGGAGATGTTCTTGGCAAGAGCGATGAGAACATCTTACAGGTAGAAAATGTTGAAGCTGTAAAGAAGGCAATTGAGAGGCTTTCACCTTTTGAGAGAGAGTTTGTTCAAAAGCGATTTTTTGAAGAAAAGACTCAAAAGGAAATTGCAGAGGAGATGAACGTTTCGCAAATGTACATTTCACGGCTTGAAAAAAAGGTGTTAAAGAAATTGAAGGATTTCATTGAAGAGAAAAAAGAGGAATAAAAAAACATACAAGACTGCCGTGGAGGACAAAACCCAATTTTTTCTGCACGGCAGTCTTTTTTATCTTCCTTTTTCTAAACATTTTCCAAAAAACGTGATATAATACCTTGTATAAATGCTGTGAAGAAATACAAATATTGAACAAAGGAGAGAACAGCAATGTTAAAAAGAAGGGGTAAAAGACTTTTTGCTTTTCTAACCTTACTGAGTTTTCTGTTAAGCTTTTTGGTAAATACTTCATTTTCTCAAAACCTTTCTTACTATCAGCAGGCAGCACAGGTTTTAAAGCAAAAAGGAATAATGACAGGTGACACAAAAGGAAATTTGAATCTTGACAAACCTCTTAAACGGTCAGAGATTTCTAAAATGATTATCATGCTGCTTGGCAAAAAGCCTTTAGCAGATTTTTATGCAAATCAAAAAAGGTCTTCTTTTAAAGATATTAAGACAGATTACTGGGGGCTTGGATACATAGAAGCTGCAAAGGCAATAGGATTGATTTCAGGGTATACAGATGGGACTTTCAAACCAGAACAGTACTTAAAAGTTGAAGAGTTAACTGCCATAGTTGTAAGAGCACTTGGTGTGAGGGAGTCGGAGCTCAAAGGCAAGTGGCCACTGAACTATATCCAGAAAGCATATTCGATGAACATTTTTTATGGGATAGAATCCGAAATTGAGATAGGAAAGCTTGTCACAAGAGGTCAGACAGCAGCTATACTTTACAATGCCTTTTTAAACGAAAGCTTGAAAGCTACAAAGCCTGTCGGTATTGAAATAATTGACCTGCAAACTTTAAAGGTGACATTTGATAAGGAACTTTCTTCAATTGTTAAATCTGACTTTTCGTTTGATGGAGGACTTTCTGTTTTGGATGCAAAGTTTGCAGACTCAAGCAAAAAGGTTGTTGAGATAAAAACATCTGCTCAGCAAGAAGGAAAAGAATACACGCTTTTTTACAAAGGGCAAGCTACAACTTTGAAGTTTGTAGCAAAGACAATGCCTTTTTCCTTTGCAGAGGATATCAAAATTGAGAGTTTAAAGAAAGTGGATTTGAAGTTTACAAAGCCGATTTCAAAGAGCCAGCAGGATAACCTGCCGATAAAAATCTATGTCAATGGCAAAGAAGTTACAGATGTGAAAAAGAGTATTTCGAGCGATTTTAAAACTGTGAGTATAATCTTCCCAAGCAGATTAAATCAAACTGACAAGCTGATGGTTGAGATTACAAACCTTCTTTCAGAAACAGGTCAGATCTTAAGCATAACAAAAGAGCTAACAGTTATTGATGCAACCCAGCCAAAGGTTGTGGATTTTAGACTCATTAACAGCAAAAAGTTTAAAGTTATCTTCACTGAGCCTATGAATATTGATTCTGCAAATGCTTACAAGGTATGTGATTTATCTTCGGTTGGAGCAAATATAAGAATTGATTCGAATTATGTGTATGCAAAAGTTTCACCAGACCATCAAGAGAATGCTGTTGATATTGAACTTTTATATCCTCTTGCTGATGGGAATCATACGGTTGAAATAACAGAAGCGAAAGACTTTGCAGGATATAAAGCTCCTGACTTTAAAGCTACATTTACAACAGTGCTTGAAAAAAATCCGCCAAAGCTTGTGTCCTTAGAGCTTGTTTCAAACAATCGAATAAGACTTGTATTTGATGAAGAGATTAGAAGCTTAGATGGTTTGATTCCAACAGGCGAATATGAGATTTATCAGGCTCAAGATAGTACCAACCACGCAATTGGGGCAAAAATAACACTTCTTTCAGATGAAAAAACAATTGACATTCAGTTAAATCAACAATTGAAGCTTGACAGCAGAGCACTTGTTTCATTTGAAGTGAGGTTCCGATACGTTGAAGACCTTTTGGGCAACAAGGTATCAGATTGGGTATCAGTTGCAGGCAAAGCACAGGATGATACTACAAAACCAGCAGTAAAAAGCATTGAAGTATTGGATGGGAATATAATTAAAGTAACATTTACTGAAAATGTGAATGCAGATGACAGAGTTCAGAGCTTTTCTCTGCTTTCAGCAGATAGTATGCAAATAATAGAATCGCAGGCAAAAAGCGTAAAGAAGTTAAAAGAAAATGACAGTTCAATATTTGTGGTTGAGTTTTCGGCACTTGCAGCAATAAATGGTGGAAGATATACTTTGAAGATTTCAGGTATTTGTGATACGTCTGTAAAAGAAAATGTTATGGACACCAGTATTTATTCAATAGATGTAAAAGACACGCTTGCGCCAACTATCACTGCTGCAATTGCCAAGTATGATTCTTCTTCAGATATGGACAAAATAGATATATTTTTCTCAGAACCTATGGATATTGAAAAATTGAAGAATTTGAGCAGTTATTTTGTAGGGGCATCAAGCGCAACAATTCCACTTTCGAGTATCAAAGGGGCAAAAGTTGATTATATCTCTCCAAACGGCGACAGAATCACCCTTTTAATTCCAGGGGCAGACGATACATCTCCTGGCAAGTGGAGTCAATCTGGAGCTGTAGTAGACAAATTGGCAGTTCCTACTCTTACTGATAAAGCAGGGAACTTTATAGCAAATGCTACAATTGCAATGCCGGTTTCTGTGTCGGCAAACTTTAGAGGAATATCTGCACAAGACATAGAGGTTGTGGCACTGGATAAAAATACAATTGAAATAAGAAGTTTGAATGGATACATCTTTGCATCCTTTGACCCTGCAGCAATAATGTTCAGAAATGCATATTCAACATCAAGTTTAAATGGTAATCCGGACAACGATAAAGTGGTCAGCCTTGGTTTTGTAAGTTATACAATTTCTCAAGATAAAAAAGCCATTACTTTAAAAACATCAATTTCTTTAACTTCGAGTGCTATGGCTGATACAAATGATTCCGGACAGGATGTAGAACCACTGAAAATATTTACGGTAAATTCGAATATAAAAGACCAATTTGAACAGAGCCTTGTAATTTCACCCACGCTTGATATAAGTTTTTATCCTTCAATATTGTTAAAGGACAAGATTTCTCCACAGCAGACAGGTATTTCGGTTGGAAGTGGTAATCAGTCAGACACAATAGCTATTACATTCGATGAACCAGTTTTTGCTTTATCAGGTATAAATAATACAGTGCTGGCTGCAGGAATTGAGCTAAAGGTTGGAGGTATTACTTTAATTCCTGATGTTGACTACACAGCTTATATTCAAAACGGCATAGTTTATGTTAAGATAAAAAGAGCGGGTATAGTAGACAGTAAAGTAAGCGTAGAGATAAAAAGACCGGATTTAATAGTGGATAACAGTGGAAATTCGGCTTCTGTGTTGAAAGCTCAAACTGTTGAACATGTGACAGAAAGAACTTCACCTGATGTCACGGCAGAGTTTTCTTCGACAGATACAAGAAAAGTCAAGCTCACATTTTCTGAACCTATAGATGCTTCAACGCTAATTGCTCAAAACTTTTCGTGCGTTGCAGGGGGCAGTATTGTGAGCTTTGTAAAGTCTTCTGATAACAAGGTTGTTGAGATTACATTTACAAACCCGCTTCTGTCAGGGAGCATTATAAATATATCACCAAATGTCAAAGATTTGGCGGGAAATTCAGTGTCAGTCCAAGCAGTGAGAAAATAGCCAAAGAATGTGGTATAATAAATTTTGAAAGCAATGCTATATGAATAAAGTGATTTGTAATTATAATAACAGATGCAGAAAAGATAGCTCATTGAAGAATTCTACTTTAATGTTTTTGAGTTAGAACTTTAAAAAGAGGCTGTTATGTGATTGTCAAAAGAGCAGCCTCTTAAATTTTTAGTTAATATTTATTATGGGTTGGGAGTGATTTTCGTTATGCTTCTCAAAAAAATCTTTAAATTTGACGCGGCGCATAATCTCACAAAGTATAATGGGAAATGTGAAAACCTTCACGGGCACACCTACAAGCTTGTTGTTACAGTTGAGGGGAAACCTGATAACCAGGACATGGTGATAGACTTTGTGCTTTTAAAGAAGATTGTACAGAATGAGGTGATTGACATCTTAGACCATGCGTATATAAACGATATAATAGAAAATCCTACTGCTGAGAACATTGCAAAATGGATATGGGGAAAACTTAGCAAAAAAATAGAAGAACAAGGCGTCAAGCTTTATGAAATTGAAGTGTGGGAGACAGAGGACAGTAGCGTCATATACAGGGGTGAAGATGAATGATTGATGTTCAGAGTCAGAAGGACCTTCGCGGTATTAGTATTCAAAAAGTTGGGATAAAGGATTTAAACTGGCCAATTGTCGTAATGGATAGAGAAAACAAAACTCAGACAACAATTGCAAAAATTACTGCTGCAGCAGAGCTAAAAGGGGATATCAGAGGCACACACATGTCCAGGTTCATTGAAGCTATAGATGAGCTGAAAGTTGTGGGACCTAAGGAGATAGAAAAGCTTTTGGATAGAATAAAAGAAAAGCTGAATTCAGAGAAAGCCTATATAAGGTTTGATTTTCCTTACTTTATAAACAAAAGAACACCTGTGACAGGAACGCTTTCTCCACTTAAAGTTGACTGCTATTTCGAAGCAGAAAGAGACAACAAATTTGACCTTAAAGTAGGTGTGGTTGTTCCTGTTCACACTCTGTGTCCATGCTCAAAAGAAATTTCAGAATATGGAGCTCACAACCAGAGAGCTTATGTGACAATAGAGGTAAAGATGAGAAAATTTATGTGGATTGAAGAGCTTGTTGAGATTGCAGAATCTTCTGCATCATGCCCTCTTTATTCTATCTTGAAAAGGCCTGACGAGAAATGGGTAACAGAGAGAGCTTATCAGAACCCTCGCTTTGTTGAAGACCTTTTGAGAGAGGTTGTTTTAAAAATAAGGGAAGATGGGCGAATTAAATGGTATAAGGTTTTTGTTGAGTCAATTGAGAGTATTCACAACCACAATGCTTTTGCGTATATTGAAGGTGAAATAACAAAATGATACAATTAAAGTAACAATCTGCTTTTAAAAAAGCGAGGGAAGGTTTTAAAAAGACCGAGTGTTATGAAAATAAAGATTTATACAAAAAGGCTTGGAATAAGCATTGCAGCATTTGTATTTGGAATTTTGTTTATAATCCTTTTAATCAGAAATTTTACAATCAAAAATACACCAACCCAAAATGACAACATAACCTATGTAAAAAATATGTTTGAACTGAAAAATGCAAAGCTTGTTGAAGACAACATTCTCATCGAGAAGTTACCAGACGATGCCTTTATGTTCAAATATCTTTTTGAAGATTCAAAATCAAAATATGAAATTTATATGAAAGAGGACCAGACTATAGTTTATTTCAAGAAATTTACTCCTTCTGATATAGTTAATAGGTTTTCAATAAGTGATGTGAAAACAAAAGCTTTTAAGATTTTATACAAGCTTGCACCTTATACAAAAGGAAATGTTGATATTGAGGTGGCTTCATCGCAAAATGCCTACGTTTGTGTTTTTAATCGATATGAAGGCGACAAAAAGGTTTTAGGAGACTGGGCAACTGTTGTACTAAACAAAGATAACGGAGAACTTTTGGAGTTTAACATAAACTGGCATCAAGATATTAACTTTAGGAATGCAGGCAAAAAAGGCGACGAAGAGAGTAAAATCTTAAGTAGCATAAAGGTTGTACCTGTTTTGAGTTCGGATTCTTTTTTAAAGTATACCACAGTGAACAATGTCCTTGGATTAAAAGATGTCTATTACGACTTTGTTGATGGCAAGGTATATCCACAGCTTAACCTGCCTGTAAATACTTTAAATATAAAGGATTATAACAGCTATGTTGAGTACGCTCAAAAAAAAGCGCACGCGGAATATGTAAAGTTGAAATTTGAAAAGATTTTAAATCTACTTTCTTCTAAGACAAGGCGTCTTCCTTTTTCTTCCTCTGAGTTCAATATTTCTTCCAGCGGTGAATACTTGTATACTAAAAAAAGTATTTTTGGCAATGTAGAGATAACTGCTGATAAGTACGGAAACATCTTGAAAGCTGTGGCACATTTAAAACCGTCTGATGAAATAAAAAAAATTGAGTCTAAGGTCTTAAATGATTGGGCTGAACAGATTATGCAGGTGCTTGTTGGGAAATTTGTTCATGCAAAATCCTATATATTCGAAAATAAAAGTCAACATACTGTGAGTTACAAGTTCTATATAGGAAATGCATACATAATGAATGGTAGACTTGAAGTAACATTTGATAGACCTTCTGGAGAAGTAATAAAACTTGATTTTGATCTTGGTATAAGACCAGAGTTTATGGAAAAGGTGAAAACTTTAAAAAGTCCATCCGAGTATATGAATCTCATAAAATCAAGTGGATTTGAAGAGGTTTATGTTTTGACAAAAGATTATGGAAAGGTGTACCTTTATCAAAAGCCTGTTGAAGCACACTTAGCGCTGAAACCCAAATTTGATATGACATATCTTATGCATGCAACAAAATAAAATAATAGTTATTTGTTTGGGAGGCAATCAATTTATGGAAAGCATTTTAATAAAAAACGCAAAAATATATACAATGGATGAAAAAGGTATCATTGAAAGAGGAGATATACTTATCAAAGATGGAAAGATAGCAATGATTGACAATAATATAAATGAATATGCAGATCATGTAATAGAGGCAAAAGACAGGCTTGTCTTTCCAGGGTTTATAGATGCGCATTCACACATAGGAATGTGGGAAGATTCTGTCGGGTTTGAAGGTGCTGATGGAAACGAAGACTCAGACCCTGTCACGCCACACCTTAGAGCAATTGATGCTATAAATCCGTTTGACAGAAGTTTTGAAGAGGCAATTGAAGGTGGTGTTACCTGTGTTGCAACAGGACCGGGAAGTGCCAATGTGATAGGCGGTCAGTTTTGTGTCATCAAAACGTTTGGCAAGAGAATTGACAAGATGGTTGTAAAAGAACCTGCTGCAATGAAGGTTGCATTTGGGGAAAACCCAAAAAGCGTGTACCATGAAAAACACCAGATGCCTCAAACACGCATGGCAACTGCTGCAATCTTAAGAGAAGCACTTTTTAAAGCAAGAGAGTACTTAAATAAAAAGCTTGAAGCTCAGCAGGATGAAGAGAAAGATATGCCAGAGTTTGATATGAAAAGTGAAAGCCTTATAAAGGTTTTAACAAAAGAGATTCCTCTCAAAGCTCATGCTCACAGAGCAGACGATATATTTACAGCTATAAGAATAGCTAAGGAATTTGATGTAAATCTTACCCTTGACCATGTAACAGATGGATATTTGATAGTTGACGAGCTAAAACAAGAGAATATCCCATGTATTGTTGGACCGAACCTTACTGATAGGTCAAAGGTTGAGCTCAAAAACCTTGACTTCAAAAACCCTGGGATACTTTCTAAAAACGGTATTCTTGTAGCTATCATGACAGACCATCCTGTCATTCCGCAAAAATATCTTGTGCTATGTAGTGCACTTGCATGTAAAAGCGGAATGGACGAGATAGACGCTCTAAAAGCAATTACTATAAACCCTGCAAAGATTTTAGGGATTGATAATAGGGTTGGTAGTATAAAAGAAGGTAAAGATGCTGATATTGTAGTTTACAAGGGTCATCCTTTTGACATATTTTCTGAGGTTGAATATGTTTTAATTGATGGCAAAGTTGTATATCATCGCAAATAAAAAAGGGGAAATCATGCAAAATGAAAGAAATAATATCTTATTCATATGAAGAAACAGTAGCGATTGGATACAATATTGGTAAGAATCTCTTTAAAGGTTCAATTGTAGCTTTAGAAGGTGATCTTGGTAGTGGAAAAACTGCACTAACACGCGGTATTGCCAAGGCTTTTGGGATTGAAGATATTTCAAGCCCAACGTTTACCATATTTCATGTCTATGAAGGGAAAGATGACATTTTAGTTTATCATTTTGATATTTATAGAATTGAAGAGACAGAACTTGAGGACATAGGATATGAAGAGTATTTTTATGGTGATGGTATAGTGATAATTGAGTGGGCTGATAAGTTAAAAAGACTTTATCCCAAGGAGTGTTTAAAAGTTTGTATTCAAAAGATAGATGAAAATGTGCGAAATATAGTGATAACCGGTATTGGAGAAAGGTACAAAAAAGTTGAGGATGTGATAGAAAGAGATGAAGATATTGGCGATTGAGACGTCCGGCAAGGTAGCAAGCGCTGCTTTGCTGGAAGATTGCAAGGTAATTTCTGAGGTGGTTTTAAACACAAAACTTGTTCATTCGGTGATGTTGATTGATTTAATTGATCAGGTATTAAAAAATGCTTCTGTTAATATTGCAGAGATTGATCTTTTTGCGGTATCAATAGGCCCTGGTTCTTTTACCGGGCTCAGAATAGGTGTTTCAACAATAAAAGGTTTTTGCTATGCCACTTCAAAACCCTGTGTAGGTGTTGATACATTGAAAGCTCTTTGTTATAACTTCTGGGCTTGTTCAGATTTTCTAATGCCTATTTTGGATGCAAAATCACAAAAGGTGTTTACTGGAATTTTCAGATTCGAGGATGGCAAGCTAAAAACATATCATCCAACTTCTATAGTTGATATTGAAGAAGCAAAAGAGCTTGCAAAAAAGTATAACCCTGTTTTGCTTGGTGAGGGTTTAGATGTTTATGATTTTTCTCAGTTTAAACTTTCACCTAAGTTTTTGCAGTATCAAAAAGCGTCAAATGTTGGATTATTAGCTTATGAACTTGCACAAGAAGGCGAAGTTATTTCTCATTTTGACCTTGTACCAGTTTACCTTAAAAAATCGTACGCAGAAAGGGATCAGGGTACATGACAAAAGGTGTAATAAGAAGGATGACAGAAAAAGACATTGATATGGTACATGAAATAGAAATTTTGTCATTCTCTGTACCATGGAGTAAAGAAAGTTTTATAGATGAGGTTAAAAATGAAAATGCGATATACTATGTATATGAAGAGGATAGTAAAGTATGGGGATTCGCAGGGATGCATCATATAGTAGATGAAGGACACATTACAAATATTGCTGTGCATCCCCAAAAAAGAGGGCAGGGAATAGGGAGACTTTTACTTTCTGCCCTCATTTCATATGCAAAGGAAAATGGACTTGTTGGTCTTACGCTTGAGGTAAGGAGCAAAAATTATGTTGCTATCTCACTTTACAAAAGCTTAGGATTTGTCCAGGAAGGTATAAGAAAAAATTATTATTCCTGTCCACCAGATGATGCCATAATTATGTGGCTGTGGTTATAGATTTGTACTTAATACTTCTTCAATTTTTCTCATTATTTTCTGAGTAATTTGAAGGCATTCTTCTCAACAGCTTGTTGGCAATGGAAACAAACAAGTCCTCTGTCCCCTTCATGCTCATATAAAATTTGAGCAGCTCTAAAGTCCTTTTTACCCATTTGAATCCAGTCAATGAATTTTTTAGAATCTACCAAGAAGACTCACTCCTGTTCTGTAGATTAAGTTAGCGAATGTGGCTTTGTCATCTTTTAACCTCTGCCACTTTTGCTATTCAAAACCTCTTTGCAAGCTCCATAAATTGGTCTTTCGGAAGTGGTTTGCCAAACAAATACCCCTGTCCGAAATCACACTCAAAAGATTTTAGTATCTCAGCCTGCTGACTATCCTCAATACCCTCTGCCACAACTTTTAACTCTAAGATGTGAGAAAGGTCAATTATACTTTTAGCTATTTTTTGTTCTTTTATATCCTTGTTCATATTTGCTATAAAACTTCTATCAATTTTAACAACGTCAATAGGAAGTTCTTTCAAATAGTTCAGAGAAGAATAGCCTGTACCAAAATCGTCAAGTAAAACTTTCATACCCTTTTCTTTAAAAGTTTTAAGTGACTTTATGGTATTTTGTGGATCTGCCATTGCAACTGATTCGGTAATCTCTATTCCTAAATAAGCAGGATCAATATTTGAAGTTTCGATGGTATAAAGTACGTCATCAATAAAATTTGCGCTTGAAAACTCTCTTAAAGATGTGTTAAATGAGATATAAAAATTGTAATTTACTACTTCTCTTATGTTCTTCAAATCTGAAATGACCTTTGTCACCACCCATTTACCAATTTGAGTTATTAATCCTGTCTGTTCAGCAATTGGGATGAAAGACATAGGTGGTATAATACCTTTTTGTGGATGTATCCAGCGAATAAGTCCTTCTGCACCACATAATTGTATTTTTTTAAGATCCACAATTGGTTGATAATATAAAATAAACTGTTCTTCTTCTATAGCTTTTCTCAAATCTGATTCAAATTCCAGTCTCTGCTGAAGAATATTATCCATTTCCAGACTATAAAAACAGAAAGTGTTTTTGCCTTTTTCTTTGGCAAGCTTTAAAGCTTTATCAGCGTTTGTCAGAAGCGAGGTGCTATCTTTTCCGTCTGAAGGATATATAGCTATTCCCATGCTTGGTGTGATATAAAAATTATATTTCATTATTTCCCATGATGTAGAAAAAGAATTAAAGATTTTATAGATGAAATAGTTCAGAATATTGAGATCAGGAAAGCTATAAACTACTATTCCAAATTCGTCTCCTGTCAGCCTTGCCACAAAACCATTGGTACCTATTGATTCTTTAAGTTTTTGCGCAATTTCTTTTAGAACAATATCACCAGTTGTATGCCCAAGAGTATTATTTATCTTACCAAAATTGTCAATATCAATCAATATTAATGCAAACTGCTGTCCTTTAAAATTGGATTCCTTAATAGTCTTTTCAAGTGTAAGCATAAAATGATTTTTGTTTGGAAGACCTGTTAGCTGGTCAAAGTAAGCAAGTTCTTTTATCTTTTCCTGGTTTTTGGCAAGTTTTTTATACTGGACAACAAGTTTTTCCTGTGTTTTGGAAAGCTCAGCATTTGTCTTTTGAAGTTCATTTAATGCATTTTGGAGATTATTTTCAGACAGGTAAAGCGAATAGATTTTTTTGCGAATCAGAAAATACAAAAGACTTGCAGTAACAAGTACAAAGAGCCAGCCTTTGATGATAGAAAACATTGCAAATAGATTTTTGCTAGAAAGAAGTTTAGTTGTCAGCATATCAGATACTAAAATCCATATAGCACTTGCAACTGCATATATTATTGATATTTTGGCTGCATAGTTGTTTGCTTTGCAATTTAAATCCTTGTTTTTTTCATACATTTTGATAATCACCACAGATTCTAAATAAAATTTTTCTTCTTTTATTTATACCCCAATAAAAGGGAATAAAAACATTTTATAATTTATAATTCTCAGTCAACAAATTTTTTTATTTCAAAAAAGGGTATAAATGATATATAATTTCTTAAGTATTGCATATCCTATTATTTAGAAAAAGACAGGTGGTTTTAATGATAGTGAAAGCTTATATTGATGATTTTAACGAGATAATTGTTATTCTTTCTCAAATGGTTCACTCTGTAAAGAAGGAAGATTTTAAAATATTTTTAAATGAAGAAGAAATAGATATAGAAAGAATTGATAAAATAGTTCCTCATTCTGATAGTCCATATGAAGCAGAGATGAGAGGATATGAAATTTGCGAAGAAAAAGGGAAAATCAGGTTTGTTTTAAAGGAAGGATATTTTGACTATCACCGAAAACCACTAAGTAAACCAGTGTTTGTAATTGGCGAGATGAATAATTGGCAGATTTCACCAGAATGGGAAATGACATATTCAAAACTGCGTGGAAGATATGAGCTTATAAAAGATCTGAAAGAGATAAAAATTGGGCAAAAATTTAAATTTGTAGAGGGTGCAAGTCAAAAACTTTGGTATCCTCCGGGATTTGGCAACGATATCGTAATAAATGAGTACTTTGACAGAGAATCTGCTTTTACAAATATGATAAAAATAGTTACTTCAAAAAGACTTTTGCCAAATTTGAAATACAAAATTACTTATAAAACTGAGCATATATGGGCAAGACCAAGGGGAATTTTAACAGCACCAGAGTTTTTTTATCCTTATGAACTTGGTATGAAATATGAATCATATGGTACCTACTTTAAACTCTGGGCACCTTCGGCATATAAAGTTAAAATAAAAATATTTGATGAGAGTGAAAATTACAGGTTTGAAAAAGAAATGGCTCGAGAAGAAAACGGTGTATGGAATATTTATCTCACTGGTAACTTGAAAAACCATTATTATCTTTATGAGGTCTGGCATTACAACTATGATGATGACGAAGGGTTTGTTGTGTATGAAGTTCCTGATCCTTACTCAAGAGCTTCTTCCTCAAACTCTCAAAAATCTTTCATATTTGACCCGGCAGATATACAAATTGAAGGATGGCAGCAAGATACTTATATCAAGAACATAGAAAAACAACAAGATGCTATAATATATGAAATGCATGTAAGAGACTTTACGATTGATAAAACCTCAGGTGTGGAAGAGAGACTCAGAGGAAAGTTTTTGGGACTTTGTCAGCAAAGCTACTACAAAGAAAAGTTTTCAACGGGACTTTTACACCTTAAAGAACTTGGAATTACTCATATTCATCTTCTTCCTATTTCTGATTTTGGAAGTGTGGATGACAAAAATCCTGATAAAAAATATAACTGGGGATACGATCCTGTACTTTATCAGTGTCCTGAGTACTGGTATTCAACAAAAAGCGGAGGAATTGAAGCTTTAAAAGAGCTCAAAACTATGATCAAAACTTTGCATGAAAACAACGTTGGAGTTGTAATGGATGTTGTGTTTAATCACACGTACCATATAAAGGGTGGTAGATTTTCTATCTTTGATAAGATTGTTCCCGGATATTTTTACCGCATAGATGATTATGGCGAATATTCAAATGCAACAGGTTGTGGTAATGAAATTGCAACAGAAAAACCAATGGTTCGAAAGTTTATACTTGATACAATAATATACTGGACGGAAGAATTTCATATAGATGGTTTCAGGTTTGATCTCATGGGGCTTATTGATACTCAAACTATGAGAACAATTGCCAGAGAGGTTCGCAAGAGGAACCCAAAAGCTCTTATTTATGGTGAAGGTTGGGTGATGGGAGATAGTTTGTGTCTTGTGGAAGAGAGAGCAACAATTGAATCAAGTGCACATAAGGGATATTCCATTGGACTTTTCAATGATAGAATAAGAGATAGTATAAGAGGTGACCTTGACGGGTTCAAAACTGGATATATGCATGGGAACCTTTCGGATGTTGAAAGATTAAAGCAGGGTATAAAGGCAGCTATTGATGATTTTGCCAAAGAACCTGACGAATGTGTTAACTATGTTTCCTGCCACGACAATTTAACTCTTTTTGATAAAGCCCAAAAAACTATGGTTGGTGAAGATATATTCTGGATTGACAGGGCGTGTCGACTGGCAAATGCAATTATTTTGACCTCTCAAGGTATAGCGTTTTTGCATGGTGGAGTTGAATTCAACAGAAGTAAAGGTGGGCATCCAAACACATATAACGCAGGAGATAGCATAAACAAGATTGACTGGAGTCTAAAAGAAAAGTTCTATGACACATTTAAGTTTTATTGTGATCTCATAAAGTTGCGAAAAGAACATTTAGCGTTCAGAATGCGCTCATCAGGTGAAATAAGAAAATATCTAAAATTCTTGCCAGCATCTGATGGCATTGTGGCGTTTTTGATTTCATATCCTTATGATGTGTGGAAAAAAATTATTGTTGCATATAATCCTTTTAAAGAAAAAAAGGTCATTGCGCTTCCTGATGGAATATGGAAAATAAAAGCGAATGATGGAGTTATATTTTCAGAAGAAAATGAACAGGAAGCAATAGGTAGTTTTGAAATTGCACCTAGCAGTCTTTTCATAGCATATCAGAAATGATATCTTTTTTGCTTTCCAAAAGAAAGCTTAAGCCGCAGGTGTAAATAAAAAACATAATAAAATGTGCCTGCGGCGATTTTTACTTAGGCTCTGGCGCTTTCTAAAAGATGCTGTTTTGCCAGAAAAATTCTTACATTTTCTGATTCTAAGTTTAAAGCTTTATCATTATATTCAAGAAGGATAATGGTAAACTTAACTCCAAGTGAGGAGTAAAGGAGAATAGAATCTTCCATCTCCTTGTTCACAAATGAGGTAATTATAAAAAGCTCGCGGAAGTTGTAACTTCTTAAGACCTGATAAAGTAGAACTTCAAAGTATTCGTTTACCTGAATTTTAATGTGTGCAAGGGTTTCGAGAATTTTTAGAAGCTGATTTGAGTCTTGTGATGGAAGCAGAATTTCAAGCGGCTGCAGGGTTTCTTCATCTACACCATTGCAAACAAAACCAACTGGAATGTAAGCATCCAAGCATTCTTTTGCCAAGCTTGCTGCAATCTTTATTCCAAACTCAATAGCGTTTTTGTTGAAAACCTCTTTTCTTTCATACTCTGAACTCTGGACATTCAAAAGTATCAAAGCCTCACCTGATGAGGTGTATTCGTACTTGTTTACCATCAAAGTATTATACTTTGCAGTTGCGTTCCAGTTTATTCTATTGAAAGAATCAAAAGACTGATACTCTCTTATTCCTGCGAAGTGAAATATATCTTCATAATAATGTCTTTTTACCACAACCTCACCTGAGAGGCTTGAGCGGGGCAGAAGGTGTTTTTTCAGGTCCAAAAATGCTGGGTAAATGGTAATGTTGGAATTTACATAGTAGCACCTGTCATCTGTCGAAAGACCGAAAAGGTCTCCTGTCACAAGATAGATCTTGTCGAGCTTATAAAATCCTCTTTTTGTTGCAACAAATCTGTGCCGCCTTACTATTTGCTGGTAAGGCAGAAGAAAGAAAATGCTGATGTACCTTAGCTTATCTCCCACTACATAATTTTTTGCATTTTCCATGAAAAAGAATGCTGACACTTCAAATTCAGATTTTACCCATGGAAGCGGCAGGATCTTACCGTTGTAAATTCTTTCGATAATGTGGATTTCATCACCTTCAGATTTTTTGTTCTCTTCAAAGTGGATTTCATACTCTACACTTTTGAGTCCAAATTTTTTAGTTATAAAAAAGTTCAGAGCAAATAGCAAAGAACATATTATAAACAACCAGAAAGTTTCCATTCAAATAACCTCGCGCTTTTTTGAGTTTATTTCTATTATATCCCAACCATTTGAATATTAAAACTTAAAAATTTTTCAGAGAATTTGTTGGTGTTAATATCCCTTTTAAAAAACTGACCCGAGTGTAATTAATTTTTTGATTTTAGCCCCTTGACTTTTTACCGTGAAAGACAGTAAAATGAAGTTGGTAACTCAATCTGCCAGCAGGATTTTATCAAAATCTACGGCTTTGACAAACTCAAAAATTTATGATATAATCTATCTTGCTTGAAAATTCAAAGGAAAATGTGCCGAAGTGGTGGAACTGGCAGACGCGCTGGACTCAAAATCCAGTGGCCGCGAGGCCGTGCGGGTTCGACTCCCGCCTTCGGCACCATAATAGGTTTTGAGTATAGCCCCTTTTTTTAAACCTGTACAGGGTTCAAAGAAAAAAGGGGTTTTTTATTTTTTGTTTTAAAAGATTAAAAATGGGTAAAAGAAAGTCAGGATGGTATTTGAAGATGGGAGAGCATCTTATGATAGTTAAGAATATATTAATTGCGGATGAAAATGAGTATGTAAGAAAAGCGATAAGAGAGAGGTTTGAAAATTCTTTTGATCCGATACATCATTATATGTTTTTTGAAGCTGTTGATGGTGAGGAAGCTTTAAATAAGATTGGTGAGAATAATATTCATATTGCCATAATAGATACAAATTTATCCAAAATAAATGGCTTTGAAGTTTTGAGAACTATTAAAAGAAGTCCTGTTAAAGCTCACATTCCAGTAATTTTGCTGAGTAGCAATATTCACCGTGCGACAAGATTGAAGGCATATGAACTTGGTGCTGTTGGAATCATACCAAAGCCGTTTTCAACTTTAGAGGTATTCAATATAGTTAAATCACTTTTGTACACCCAGGATGAATATTTACATATTCATGAGATTATGCATATTATTTCTTTTTTAGAACAAATGTCAAATAAGCATATTATTGTAGTTCCCAAGATTGTGGATGAGTTTTTGTCAGAATACTTTACTTCGTATAAATTTTTAGCTGTAAATGCTTCAACTGGAGAGCTGCTTTATAACAGAGATTTTGATGAAGACGAGATTAAAGAAATTTTGAGTTATTTAAAAAATGGGCAGAAAATAAATTCGAATGCCTTAACTATAAAGATTAACGTTAAAAATGAGATTTTTCATTTTATATTCAAGATTTTTAGTGACAATAAAAGATTTGTACTTTTAAAAAAAGTTTTAGATTTTTGGAGTGAATTAAATGATAGATAGTATAAACTTTGTAATCTTATGTGTTATATGTATTGTAATTCTTCTAATTGTTACTTCGGGAATTGTTTTTTTATACAAAATTATAAATAGTATTCGTCAGGGAAAAATGAGACAGGTTTTTGAAAATTACAGTAAAATTGTTTATGATGTAATAACAGGAAAGAGAAGTATTATCTCTGCTGAAAATTTTTATCTTCTGAGTGATGTTATAAATACAAATTATCCATGGATAGATGGGGAAGAAAAGAAAAATCTTTATGTAGCCCTGAAAAATTCGGATTTTTTTGACTTTGCGATAGATAAAATTCAAAAAGGTAATAGAGCTCAAAAATTAAGATTTGCAAAGGTTTTAAGTGTGGTGGGTGGAGAAGATGAACTGAAAATGCTTTTAAATATGAGTATTAAGGCACCTTATCTTATAGATATAACTGCTGAAGCTATTTTCAAAAATATAGATAAGATACAGGATTTAAATATATTTAAACCTTTCTTAAAAACAGTCTTTTTGGAAATGGATAAATACCCCTATGCAATTAGAAGAAGAATAGAGTTTTTTGCAGTTTACGGTGGAGAAAAAATAAAAGATATTCTTTTCTATGTTATAAAAGAAAATCCATCAGACAAGGTATTAATATCATGTTTAAATATATTTTCAGAGATTGCAACATTGGAAGATTTAAAGAACATTGATTTTCTTATAAACCATTCATCACCAGAAGTTAGAGCTGCTTTCTGCAAAGCTACAGAAAAAGTGGGATGTATAAACTGTGCTGAAAAACTTGAAACACTAATAAACAACGAAAAGGTGAATTTTGTAAAACTGCGGGCTTTAAGAGCTTTAAGCAATGTATACCCTAAAAGTTCCTTGAAATATCTGCTTTCTGCCCTTGAAGATGATTGGTTTTATATGAGAGATTTTGCGAAAAATATGCTTTCAGAATTCGGACCTGTTGTGTTGAAAGAACTTTTAACATTTTACTTTTCAACAAATGATAAATTTGCAAAGGATAAGATAAGAGAAGTGTTTTATAGTCCTGTCAATTTTGAGTATATTATAAAAAGTTTTTTGAATTATAGAACTGATTATGAGAAAAATTTAGCTTTGGAAATAATAAAAATACTGGAGTCGTCTAATCCACAATGTTTTTATCAAAGACTTAAAGAAGAGGGATATGATTATCTTATAACAATAAAAAGAGGTAGTGAATAGTAAGATGAAACAGATTATGTTGTGGTTTTCATGGTTTGTATCGTATTATGTCTTGGTTTTAAATACCATTTATGCAGTTTTGATTTTAATATCTCTTTTTGGCATTGTAAGTTACTGGAGAAACAAAATAAAAGGAAGGATTGTTGAGATTGTTTCATCTGATTTTGCACCACCTGTATCACTGCTTGTTCCAGCATATAACGAAGAAGAAACAATAGCAAAATCTGTAAAGTCATTTCTACAAATAGACTATCCAGAGTATGAAGTAGTTGTGATTAATGATGGTTCAAAAGATGGGACCATGGATGTATTAAAAAGTGAATTTGAACTTTACATTGTAGATAGAAAATTTAGGAAGGTTCTTCCTACAAAAGATATAAAGGCTATATATTATTCTAAAAAATATTCAAATTTGATTGTAGTTGATAAAGAAAACGGGGGTAAGGCTGATGCCCTCAATGCGGGTATAAATGTATGTACATATCCATATGTTTGTTCGCTTGACGCTGACTCGATTTTAGAAAGAGATTCAATAGCAAAGGTTATGCAACCGTTCTTTGATAACCCAGATGAAGTTGTTGTAACAACAGGTATTGTTAGAATAGTAAATGGATGTAAATTAGATGCGTTTGGTAACATTCAGGAACTACATCTTCCAAAGTCGGCTATAGCAAAGTTTCAAATAATAGAATATCTAAGAGCTTTTTTAGGCGCAAGAAAAGGACTTTCTATGATAGGGAGTCTTGTCATTGCTTCAGGTGCATTTGCAGCATTTAACAAAAATGCTATTGTAAAAGTTGGGGGATTTTCTCATAAGACTGTTGGAGAAGATATGGAAGTTGTCGTAAAACTCAGAAAAAATTCATACAAAGAAGGTGGGCATGGCAAAGTTGAGTTTGTGCCAGACCCTATTGTTTGGACACAATGTCCAGAGAGTATACAAGACCTGTCAAAACAACGCAGAAGATGGCAAAGAGGTCTTTGCCAGGTACTTTTTATGCACAAAGACCTTTTGTTCAACCCTCGATATAGGATGTTAGGGCTCTTTGCTATGCCGTATCAATTTATATTTGAGCTATTAGGTCCATTTGTGGAGATTATGGGATATATCTTTATACCTTTTGCATATTTTACACATATAATTAATTTAGAAGTTGCGTTGTTTTTCTTTGTAGTGGAAATATTATATGGTATTGTTATTTCTATTTTAGCAGTTCTGCTTGGAGAGTTTTCTGAGAAAAAATACGAAGAGTGGAGAGAGTTTGGCTTGCTTGTGTTATTTGCTATATTAGAAAATTTTGGTTACAGACAAATGACAGTATTATTTAGAATTATCGGTACATTTGAAGCTATACTAAACAAAAAGGGATGGGCAAAGCCTGAGAGAAAAAAACTGTAATGTTTTGTGTTAGTAATGGCAGATAAGAGGGTATAAACTATTTAAAAAGATTAATTAATTACAGGGGGGGTAATAAGAAAATGCCACAAATAGAATGGCTTGATCAGTACTCTGTTGGAGTTGAGTCTATAGACAACCAGCACAAAGAGCTTTTTGAGAGAGTAAACAGGCTTTTGAATGCTTGTGCTCAGGGTGAAGGTAAGAAAGTTTTGCCAGAAGTTTTAGACTTTTTAGGTGATTATGTTGTTTTTCATTTTTCAACTGAAGAAAAGTACATGAAAGAGTATTTGTATCCAGATTATTTAACTCATAAGAAAGAACACGACAGCTTTGTTGAAACCTACAAAAAGTTTCGAGAGGAGATAGAGAAAGAAGGAGCAGGAGTTGCTGCAGTTATAAAGACAAACAAACTTATTGTTGACTGGCTTAAAAATCATATCCTTGGAACAGATAGAAAACTTGGGGTTTTTTTAAAAGAAAGAAAAATACAAACGGAGTAATTTAGTAGATTATAAAAATTGCAAAAAGCTGTCCACCACAAGGGTAGACAGCTTTTTGTTTATATGCTAACAAGCTTTTTCTGCATTTTTCTTTTAATTGAAATATTGTCTTCTTTTCTATTTCTCAAACTTTCAATTGGGTGTGGAGCCATCTCCCACTTGTAATCTTCATCTTTTACCGTGTTGTGCTTATCAATTACCACATGACTTGCAACCAAATTTATATAATGATTTACTTTGTTCTGAAACCAGAAGAATGTGTGGTTTTCTGGCAAGTCATTTACGTTTCTCAGGTTTTCTTTGTCGGCTGTGATTTCAACCATCTGGGAAAGAACTTTGCGGACATATTCGCTTGTGTCATGGAACATTAAAAGATTTGGGAACTGTCAAAAAGGAATGACCTCGCACCAAGATTTGTTTTCATGTTTTTGTAATAGCCCAGCTGCTTTGTAAAGATGTGCAATTTCTGCATCAAGATGTATCTCCCAGATGGATTTTATATTTGAGTCAACCTCAGATTCATAGAATGAATAATACAGATAGCATTCGGTGTATTCATGCAAAAGAAGATTTTCAAACCATGTGAATCTCGGGTCAATCAATGAACTATAACTTTATGAGATTATTATTTTCTTGCTATAAAAAATGGTGTAGAATATTAAGACGTAAAAAAATAAAAAAGTAGCAGGAGGAAAAAAATGGGGTAAAAAAATCAAAAGAGTATGTTGTGAAAATTGACACGCTCAATCACCAGGCACAGGGCATTGCAAGAATTGGTGGATTTGTGGTGTTTGTTGACAATGTTCTTGTGGATGAGGTTGTAAAGATCAAAATAGAAGAAGTAAAAAAAGAATATGCCAGAGCAAAATTGATAAAAATTTTAGAAAAAAGTCCCCATAGAAAACAGCCAGAATGTCCTTATTATTACTTATGTGGTGGATGTCATTTGATGCATGCAAAATATCAGTATCAATTGAGTCTTAAAAAGCTTCTTGTTGAGGATGCTTTTAGACGAATAGGGAAACTAAACCCCAGGATAAATGATGTAATTGGAATGGAAAAGCCTTTTAGATACAGAAACAAAACTGCACTTCCAGTAGGTGAAGATTATAAAAATCCTCAAATAGGATTTTATAAAAAGATGACACATGACATTGTTGATATAGATTACTGTCTTATTCAGCATGAGGTTTGCGATGACGTAATAAAAGGTATGAAAGATCTGATCCGAAAGTACAATATTGAGGTGTATAGCGAAAAAAAGCATCAGGGAGTTTTGAGACACATTGTTGTTAGAAACTCATTTGCATTTAATGAGATGATGCTCATTCTTGTTTGTACAAAAGTACCTGAGGATTTGGAGAATATTAAAAAAGATATTTTAAACAAGTTTCCAAACATTAAATCACTTTATGTAAACTTGAATCCTAAAAGGACAAATGTAATATTGGGTGAGGAAGATATATTGATCTGGGGAAGTAACACAATAAAAGATAAGATAGGGAATTTAATATTTGAGATTTCTCCAAAATCATTTTTTCAGGTAAATTCTATTCAAACAGAGCTACTTTACAATCAGGTAGTGAAATATCTAAGGAATATTGATGCAGAAGTTGTGTTTGATGTATACTCTGGAATAGGTACCATTTCGATGTTTGTCGCTCCTTTTTGTAAAAAAGTATACTCCATAGAGATTGTTGAAGATGCAGTTGAAGATGCAAAAAAGAGCAGCAAAAACAATGGTATATCAAATATTGAGTTTATATGTGCAAATGCTGAGATTGAAATTCCAAAGCTTATGGAAAAAGGAATTATACCTCAGGTTGTGATACTTGACCCTCCTCGAAGTGGATGTGAAAAAGCTCTCTTAGAAAGCTTGATAAAGCAGAAGATTCCAAACATAATTTATGTATCTTGCAATCCATCAACACTTGCAAGGGATAGCAGTATTCTTTGTTCAAATGGTTATGAAATTGTGGAAGTTCAGCCTGTTGATATGTTTCCACAGACATTTCATGTAGAGTGCGTGGTGTTGATGTCAAGGGTGGATAAATAGAACAAAGAAGAATAATTGCAAGGAGGGCACAACAGTTGAAAATAACAAGACAAAAAGGTATAATTTTGATTAGGTGGTATTGAATGTTGCTGAGTATGCAAAAACTTAAAGAGATATATAGCATTAGCCGAAGGCTATTTCCTAAACTGGGAAAAGGAAGGGGTTAATAATACCTCTCAAGCTACCTAAGGGAAGGAGAAGGTACAAAAAAGAAGACATAAAAAACTACTTGGCATGACAGAAGAAAAACCAAAACCAACCGTTGTTTTGTATGCAAGAGTCTCCACTAAAAAGCAAGAAGAGTACCTTAAAAACCAGCTCAGAAGACTTGAGGAATACGCAGAGTCTCAAGGTTGGCAGTATGAGGTTATATCTGAAATAGCCAGCAAAGTAGAATAAAAACAGGAGAGGGCTATTAAAACTTTTGAACAAAATCAAAAGAGGAGAAGTTGTAAAAGTTGTAATAGAGTATCCTGACAGACTTGCAAGGTTTGGATTTGAATATCTTAAGTTTTTCATGGAGAGTTTTGGGGTAGAACTTGTAGTGTTAAACGGTAGAGAAAACGAAGAAGAAATAAAAGAAGAACTAGCAGAGGATTTAATAGCGGCAGTAAAATCTTTTGCAGCAAGGATTTATTGGCAAAGAGGTGCTAATAAAAGACATGATAACAGTTCAGACCAAGCTAATTTTTGAGGGCAGTGAAGATAAGCAGAAGGTATTAGACCTTATGAGAAGATGGTCCTCTTGTATGAGGTATGCATATAAGAGGCTTCTGGAAGGGCATAAAAGGAATGAACTCAAAAAGCAGCTGCAGGGGATTTTCAATCTTAATTCTCGATACGTTGATGATGCGATAATGAAAGCAAAAAGCATTTTGACCTCATGCAAAGAAAGAGGAGAAAATCCCAAGAAGGTTGTTTTTGGTGGCAGGCAGCTTTTTGAAAAACTCCAGAAGAGGCACATAAACGGTAAAGCGTACAAGAAACTTCAACTTAAGTGGCAGGAGAAGAGGAAAGGGAATCTGTACTCAAGAGGAGACAGGAGCAAGAAGGGGAATCTCAACACAAGGATTGAGATAGATGAAGATTGTACAAGACTTAGAATCAACGTAGGAGAAAGGGAGTACGTATATGCGAGAATACAGCCCGGATGGAAGATAAAAGATGGGAGGTATATTGATAGGAATCAACTTCTTGAGGCGATAAGTATTTGTGGACAGCCATATTCTGTCCAGCTGAAACTTAAAAGTGGTGTAGTATATGCCTACTTTGCTATTGAAGAAGTTTTTCCTCAGCCTGCGATAACGAGAGCGAATGGAGTTATAGGGATAGACACGAACGCATATCCGAGGCACGTGGCATGGGTAGAAACAGATGAGCATGGACAGCTTCTGGGATATGGCAGAATACCAATGCCAGAACTTGAGAGCGGGAGTTTTGAGAAAAAGGAGTATTACAGGTGGCAGTATGCACACATGATAGTACAGATGGCGAAAGAGAAGCAAAAAGCCATAGTGATTGAGAGCCTTAGCATAAAAGACAGGGGAAGAAGAGAAGATTTTTCAGGTAGAAGATCAAGACGAATAAGGCATTACTTTGGGTACAGATCACTTCTGGAGAAGGTAAAACTTTTAGCAAAGCGAGAAGGGATAGAGGTTATAGAAGTAAACCCTGCATATACTTCGGTAATAGGGATGCTGAAGTATGCACCGCAGTTTATGGTGAGCAAGGATGTTGCTAGCTCGTACGTGATAGCTCGAAGAGGGCTTGGCTTGAGAGACAGAATACCGCACAACTATATGATGTTTCTCGGTAGACTTGATGTAAACGAACTGGAGGAACTGAAGGAGTACGTAAGGAAGGTAGTTAAGAACACATACGTTAGGAAAAAGCAACTCAGAGAGATAGGTAGAGTGATAAAGTTTTTACAAAGCCTTGAGAGTGAGACAGAGAGACTATCTGTACCACTGGATGGAACAAGTACAGGTAGTCGTGGCAAAAACCACAATCTCTGGCAAGTTCTCAGGGTAGCGGTGGTGACTCCACTCTCTCCTGAGAGGGTTTTAAGAGACCTCTCTGTCCTGAAATCGCTTTTGGTTTCGGGGCAAGTGGGGAAGACCTATAAAGGCGCAAGTTCCTGTTTCTTGGGACAGGGGCTATGGCTTTCCCAAATACCGCCTGCTGGGGCTGGGAAAGCCTGAAAGGCGGAATATAAATACCCCAGCCGCCAAACTCGTGCTAGTGTGCACAGTTTGGTTGACCAGGTAAATCAAACTTATGAGTAATAATTCGAAAAACCAATTTACATCGGCGACAATTTTGATAATCATATTTGGTATTATCAGTATGTTAGGTGATGTAATTTATGAAACTGCAAGGAGTGCCAACAGCCAGTATTTAAATTTATTGGGCGTTAGTGCAGCTCAAGTCGGACTGGTATTTGGTATTGGAGAGTTCTTAGGGTATTTTCTGAGGCTTGTTGCAGGAAGCTTGTCTGATAAGAGCGGTAAACACTGGATTTTTATGTTCCTGGGCTATGGTATGCTACTGGTTGTACCTCTGATGGGATTTTCTATGAACTGGAAAATTCTCTTTGTGCTGATTTTAATGGAACGAATAGGAAAAGCATTGCGCAGTCCAGCAAAGGATACTATTCTTTCTTGTGTTGCAGAAAAAGAAGCTGGTGTTGGATTTGCCTTCGGTCTTCAGGAAGCTCTGGATCAAATAGGAGCTTTTATTGGTCCTCTTATTTTGACTATGTTTTTTCATTTTTCAGGGAAGAATGGAATTACCCAGTATCAGTTGGGATATAAATCATTATTTATTCCGTTTGTGATCCTAATGTTATTTTTGATATATGCATATGGAAAGATTAAACGAGAAAATCTTATTCCTGCAGGTATAAAAAAGGATTTTCATACAGAGCGCCTTAAACCGATTTTTTGGATCTATACAGCTTTTACATTTTTCTGTACATTGGGATTTGTCAATTTTAGTACAATAGGTTACCACCTGAAAGCTAAAAACTTGATGTCAGATGAAAGTATAACCTTGCTTTATTCAATAGCTATGGTTGTTGATGCTGTTACAGCGCTGCTTATCGGAAAGGCTTATGATCGACTGAAAGTTAAAACAGAAAATAAAACCGGTGGTCTTTTAGTTTTGATGGCAATTCCGTTTCTGACATTGTTGTTACCATTTTTGACATTGAGCAATTCGGCAGTGCTTATTGTTATTGGGATGATTATTTTTGGCATAGTTATGGGAACACATGAAACTGTTATGCGCTCTGCCATTGCCGATATTACACCATTTTATAAACGTGGTACCGGGTATGGAATATTTAATACCAGTTATGGTTTAGCTTTGCTTGGCGGAGCAGCATTGATGGGTCTGTTTTATGATATGAATATGATAAAGATTATAATTGCTATCACTTGTATTACTGAATTGATTGCTATTATCCTATATTTCAAAATGAACAATATGGTAAGAAACAGCAATCAAGTATAGTTTTAATTCGGTTACAAAAAATGGATTGATATATTTCTTCAGACAAGTGACTTCTAAAATGGTTTGCAAAAAATTAATTCTGTAATCTTTAAGCCATGCATAATGTGGGACTTTGTTTAAAAAAGTATGCAATTGAAGGTGGAAATTTATTGATGAAAAAAAATATAAAGGGAAAAGTAAAATTATTAAAAAAGCAAATTCCGGCTATTTTTTTAGCAATGAAAAGAAGAGATACGCCTCTTTTAGCTAAGATATTTGCTTTGATTACTATTGCATATGCTTTGTCGCCAATCGACTTTGTACCAGATTTTATACCTATTTTGGGTTATCTTGATGACATAATAATACTTCCACTTTTGGTTACAATAACAATAAAACTTATACCAGATTTTATTTTAAATGAATGCCAGAAAGAGGCAGAAAATCTTTGGCAAGAAGGTAAACCAAAGAAATGGTATTATGGTATTCCCATTATTATTTTTTGGAGCTTAATTATAGGAGTAATTATTTACAAAATTGTTGAAGGTATTAGTTAAAAAATGGAGGAATTTAAATTGAAAATATCTATTGGCTATCTGTTATCTCCTATTGGGCTTATAAAAATTGTTGGACAAGACAATAGCATAGTATCAGTAAAGTTTGTTTCGCATAAAGATGAGGATGAGTTAATAAGCCCTGTTATAAAGGAAGCTATTTTGCAGCTTAAAGAGTATTTTGAAGGGAAGAGAACCTCTTTTGAGCTAAAACTTCAGCTGCAAGGAACAGAGTTTCAAAAAAGAGTTTGGAATGAACTTATAAAGATTCCTTTTGGCTGTGTGATTTCATATAAAGAGCTTGCAAAAAGAGTTGGAAAAACACAGGGGGCAAGATGTGTTGGAAATGCTGTTGGCAAAAATCCAGCTGTGATAGTTGTTCCGTGCCACAGAGTTGTAAAATCGGATTTAGCCTTGGGCGGTTTTAGCGGTGGACTTGAAAAAAAGATTTGGCTACTTTCATATGAGGGATGGAAAATAGAAAACGGGCTTTTGATAAAGTGATTTTTCAAAAGCCCGCTTCTATTTGTATTTACGAGTTTTCCTTTATATATTTCTGATAAAAATAAAAGCTGTCTTTTTTAATTCTCTTTTGAGTTTCATAATCCACATATATAATTCCAAACCTTTTTGTGTAACCCATTGCCCATTCAAAGTTGTCTATCAAAGACCACACAAAATATCCTCGCAAGTCAACTCCATTTTCAATTGCCTTTCTTGCTATTTCAAAGTGCTGTTTTAAATATTCCACCCTCTTTTGATCATGAACCCTTCCATCCTCAACTTTATCGTTATAAGCTGCACCGTTTTCTGTTATATAAATTGGGATTTGTGGATAACTTTCCTTGATCCAAGTCAAAAGGTCAAAAAGTCCTTGTGGGAACACTTCCCAGCCCATCTCGGTATATTCTCCTTCAGGATGTTCCCATCTTATTGGAAATATCCAACCAGAATTTTCATCGTAAAGCCTGACAGAACGTGTATAGTAGTTAATACCAAGAAAATCAGGGAAAATGAAGTTTTCTCTTACTTGCTGCTGCATATTGTTGGCTTTTTGGCTATCCAACAAATTCTTTTGAACAAGGTAATCTAACAGCTTTTGTGGATAACTTCCTTTTAATACAGGGTCTAAAAAAAGTTCATTGTCAAGCTGGCTGCTGAGTTTTACCATTTCTCTTTCTATTTCGCTTACCTTATATCCAAGTCGCTCTGTCTGAAGGTAAACTGGAGTTAAATTTAATGTAATTCCAATTTCAACATCAATATTGTTTTCCTTTACAGCTTTTACAACCTTAAAATGAGAAAGCATAATGTTGTGCACAACATCCATTGCAACTTTAAAGTCCTTTATTCCTGGTGCGTGAACTCCATGCCAATGGCCCAAAAAGGCAATACAATAAGGTTCATTAAATGTTATCCATTTTTTCACTTTGTCTTTATAACGGTTTATAAGAAGCATTGTATATTCAAAATAATAGTTTACAATTTCTTTGTTTGCCCAGCCGCCAATGTCTTGTAGCTTTTGAGGAAGGTCCCAGTGGTAAATGGTGATAACCGGTTCAATATTGTTTTCAACAAGCTTGTTGATTAGCTTGTCATAAAACTCAAGACCTTTCTGATTCACAGTACCAAAACCATCTGGGAAAATTCTTGCCCATGCAATAGAAAATCTGTAGGCTTTAATTCCAAGTTCTTTCATAAGAGAGACATCTTCTTCATACCTGTGGTAATGGTCACAGGCAACATCACCGTTATGACCATATAGAATATTTCCTTTTTGATGTGTGAACCTGTCCCAAATAGATTCACCTTTTCCATCTTCGTTCCATGCACCTTCAATTTGATACGATGCAGTTGTAGCACCCCACAGAAATCCTTTTGGAAAACTCATTTTGTAATAGACCTCCTTAAAGTTAGTGTCATTTTATTTTGAAATCAATTACATTGTATATTAAATTATATTGCCACATAAGATTTGAGTTTGCAAATAAAAATTTTAAATGATTATAGCGAAATTTTTAATTGTTTTTTATAATTTACAAATAATCATATACAATTACATACAATTTTGTAAAAATAAAATAAAAAAAGAGATACACCATATTTTGACACAAGGTGTATCTCTTTTTATACTTTTTATTCAAATTTATAATCCCATTATTACTTCAATTACATTTTCTTCATCAAGAAGAGCTTCTGAAATTAGATTGCTTTTGATTTCTTTACCATTTATAATCACCTTTTTTACACCTTTTGAAACATGTTCTGGATTTAACACTTTTATTAAAAGCTTTTTACCTCTGAAAATTCTTTTAACTTCAAAACCATCCCAGCTTGATGGTATGCAAGGATCAATTATTATTCCATTATAATGCGGACGAATTCCCAAAATGTACTGTGTTGCAGCGGTAAATGCCCATGTTGCAGTACCTGTTAACCAGGGATTTCTTGCACGACCAAAGTAATAAGGATGCTCCTTCCCTGTAATAAACTGGGAATATACATATGGTTCTGCCGTATAAATTTCAGCTATTTCATTTTTATTTGCGGGTAAGAAAGACATATAATATTCAAATGCATATTCTCCACGCCCTAATAGAGCTTCAGCAATTATTACCCATGTATTAGCATGGCAAAATATTGCGGCATTTTCTTTTAAACCCGGAGGGAATGATGTTATTGCACCGACTTCAATAATGTAATCTACGTACGCAGGCCAGTTTTTAACACAGCCGTGTTCTGTAGCAAGATATTTCTTGACACTGTCCATTGCAGTTTTACCTTTTTCGTCTAAAAAAGCACCTGAAAATACAGCCCATGATTGAGAGTTAAGAAAGATTTTACTTTGTTCACTCTCTTTTGAACCAAGCTTTTTGCCGCTTGCAAGATATCCACGTACAAACCATTCACCATCCCATGTGAACTCTTCAAGAGCTCTTTTTATTTCGTCACGGTATTTTTTGTATTTTTCTACATCATCAGTTTTTCCGATGTATTCGGCTAAATCTATGAATTCAGATAAAGCTTTATAATAAAGCTGTGTTGACCATGTACTTTCGCCGCCATCTTTAAGATTTATACAATCATTCCAGTCAGCTGCAAGTCCTAATAACAATCCATGCTTACCTCTATTGTTCCACGAAAATTCAAGAGCTTGCTTTAAATGATCATATACAGAAGCACTGCCACTGTCAGCATATTCAACAATTTCATCCAAAATAGAAAAGTCACCAGTTTCTTTTATATAAGCGGGTACAGCAATCAAAAGCCATAAATGGTCATCTGAATAAATTCGTTCACGTGGTGGAATGTTATGTTTACCTTGGGACATTGTAAGAGGCTGAAAATGGTGCATTGCATATCCTTCAGATAACTGAGCTTTTAAAAGTTCTATAAGTCTCCTTCTAACTTCCTGAGGTATAGAATGAACAACACCTAATATATCTTGCGAAGAATCTCTAAAACCTAATCCGTCTCTTCCACCAGCTTCTATAAATGAAGCAGACCTCGACCAGTTAAATGTTGTATGGCATTGGTATTGGTTCCATATATTTAACATCAGATTCATTTTTTCATCTTGTGTATTGCATTCAAATTTATTAAGTCTTTCTTTCCAGTATTCTTGAACTTTTTTGAACTCTTTTTCAACACTGTCAATAGAAGCAAATATTTTCTTGTATTCTCTGCCTTCTTTATATGCATTTCCTATTCCCAATAAAAATACTAAATATTCTTCTTGACCTGGCTGAAGTTCAATTTTTACCTGTGTTGCAGCACATGGATTACCACCAATAGCAATTGAACCAAAACATTTGCCGTTTTTAATCGCTTCTGGATTAGATTCACTGTTATATGGACCAATGAAAACATCTCTGTCAGTATCAAAACTTTCAATCTTTTTGTTTGCACAAGTGAAGAATGCCTTAGGTTCATATGGGCTCCAAAGTTTTATAGAGTAATCTATTATTTCATCTTCTTTGTTGTATCCCATTCTGCATGTGTAGAGAATATACTGAAAATCCATCATATCAAGCATTGAATTCCATAAGCAAAACTCTGTGTATGTGAAAACTGAAAATTCTTTTTTTTCATTTGAGTCATTTTTAATTTTCACTTCCCATATTTCTAACGGTTTATCAACAGGGACAAATATTTTTAATGAGGAAATTATGCTATTGTATTTGCTTTCAAATATCGTATATCCGAGACCATGGCGACATATACTTAAGAATTTGTCTAAGGGTTTCCCAACTGGTTGCCAGCTTATTGACCAAAAGTCGTTAGTTTTTTCATCTTTCAAATAAACATATCTACCAGGCCTATCCATAGGTATACTATTAAATCTAAATCGAGTAACTCTTCCAAGTTTTGGAGATTTATAAAACGAATAACCTGAAGCATTATTTGAAATTATAAGGCAATAGTCACTTGTACCAAGATAATTAACCCAGGATGTTGGTGTTTTGGGATTTGTTATTACATATTCTCTTTTTTGTTCATCAAAATATCCAAAGTTCATAAACAAGCCTCCTTTGTAACTAAATTATCCCATTATGACTTCTACAAAATGTTCTTTACCATCAGAAAAAGCAGGTATTAAATTGGAAGATATTTCATTACCATCAACAATAACCTTTTTTACACCTTTTGAAACTTTGTTTGGATTTTTGACTTCAATATTGTATATTGCATTTCTGAAAACTCTTTTCACTTTAAATCCTTCCCATGATGCTGGTATACAAGGGTCTATCAAAAGTCCATCAAAGTCTGGTCTTATCCCTAAAATCCACTGTGTCATTGCCACAAAATTCCATGCAGCAGAACCTGTTAACCATGAGTTTTTAGCCTCACCCGGCTTGTATGCATCTTTTCCTGCAATCATCTGACAGTATACATATGGTTCAATCTTGTGAATTTCGCTAATCTCTTCTCTGTATGAGGGTGCAATCTTTGACCAGTACTCAAATGCTCTGTCTCCTCTTCCCACAATACATTCTGCAATCATGATCCATGGGTTATTATGACAGAACACAGCTGCGTTTTCTTTGTAACCTGGTGGATAGCTTGTAATTTCGCCAAGATGAATTTTGTACTCTGTAAAAGCTGGCTGAACTAAAACTATTCCATGTTCAGTATCAAGATATTTTTTTACAGAATCAAGGGCTGAAATAGCTTTGCCATCATCAAGTCCTATTTGGGCCATGACACAAAAACCTTGTGTTTCAATAAATATTTTTCCTTCATCGCACTCTTTGCTACCAACCTTGTTTCCAAAGTAATCATATGCTCTCAAAAACCATTCACCATCATAACCGTACTTTAGAATAGCTTCTTTCATTTTATCTATGTGGTTTTGAGCATCTTTGGCCAGTTCAAAATTTCCAGTCTTTTCACACAGCTTTACAAATTCTTTACCTACATACACGAACATTCCCGCAATCATAACAGATTCGGCAGTTTTGCCATCTTTGTTATCACATGTTTGGAACGACTCATCAGGGTTTGTCGAGAAAGCATTTAGATTCAGACAGTCATTCCAGTCAGCTCTGCCGATAAGAGGAAGTCCATGTGGTCCTAAGTTGTTGACAACATGATAAAAAGCCCTCTTTAAGTGTTCGAACATTGTACCCATCTTTTCAGGATTATTTTCAAAGGGAACCATTTCATTGAGGATTGACCAGTCACCTGTCTCTTTTATATAGTGAACTGTTGAAAGTATCAACCAAAGAGGGTCATCATTGAAGTTTCCGCCGATTTCATTGTTTCCTCTTTTTGTAAGAGGTTGATATTGATGATATGCTCCGCCATCTTCAAGCTGGGTTGCAGCTAAATCCAGTATCCTTTCTCTTGCACGTTCTGGTATCTGATGAACAAAACCCAGAATGTCCTGGTTTGAGTCTCTAAATCCCATACCCCTTCCAATTCCAGACTCGAAATATGAGGCACTTCTGGAGAGGTTAAATGTGACCATGCATTGATATTGATTCCATATATTCACCATTCTATCTACTTTGTCAATTCCTGTTGATACATTGAACTTATCTAAAAGTCTATTCCAGAATTCTTTAAGTTTTTCAAATGCCGCATTTACATCTTCCGGCTTTGAAAATTTTTCAATCATTTTATATGCCTTTTCTTTGTTGATAATACCTTTTTTGAACCATTTCTTATCAGGTTCATTCTCAATATAGCCAAGGATGAATATAAGTTCAGTTGTTTCTCCTGGCAGAAGACTGAGTTCGATCATGTGAGATGCAATTGGAGACCAGCCATGTGCTTCTGAATTAAAGCTCTTACCCGTTTCAACAGCAAGAGGGTTTTCAAATCCTCTGTAAAGTCCTAAAAATGTATCTCTATCTGTGTCAAAACCGGCAATAGGAGTATTCACAGAATAAAAAGAGTAATGATTTCTCCTTTCTCTGTATTCAGTTTTATGATATATAACAGAACCTTCGATTTCAACCTCGCCTGTTGAAAAGTTTCTCTGAAAATTTGTCATGTCATCAAGTGCGTTCCACAAGCAAAATTCTATAAATGAAAAGAGTTTAATATCTTTCTTATCATTTGTCATATTAGTAATTTTTAAATGATGTATTTCACAGTTTTCATCGACAGGGACAAAAAAACTTTGCTCAACCTCAATGCCATTTCTTCTACCTGTTATAATTGTGTATCCAAGTCCATGCCTGCATTGATAAAATTCGAGGTCTTTTCTTGTTGGCATCCATGATGGTGACCAGAAATCATCCCCATCTTTTACGTAGAAGTATCTTCCCCCCATGTCAAGAGGAACATTGTTGTAACGAAATCTTGTTATTCTTCTAAGTCTTGCATCTTTATAAAAACAATAACCTCCTGCGTGGTTTGAAATTAAGGATAGAAAATCTTTCATACCAAGATAATTTATCCAAGGATATGGTGTAAGAGGAGTTGTTATAATGTATTCTCTTTTAGCATCATCGAAGTATCCAAACTTCATTTTTCAAAAACTCCTTTCTACCCAGCACATATTTTTTGCTATTATAAACCTAATCTTAATTATACCTTCTCTATAAAATTGGCTACTTTAATTATTTTGCTTTTATTTTGCATTATTTTGACATAAAAAGACTGTTATGTGTATTTGATTTTAGATATTAATAATCAGAGTAAATTATGATATACTCAATATGGACATTTATTCTAAAAACGTTACAAAAAAAGCTTAAGAAATCTATTTTGCAGAAAGGGAGAAAAGAATTGAAAAATGTTTGGATATTTAATCATTATGCAATTCCACCCAAAGTTGGGGGGATAACAAGACATTTTGATTTTGCTAAGCAGCTTGTGCAAAGGGGCTATAGCGTTACAATCTTTGCTTCGAGTTTTGACCATAAACAGCGAGTTGAGATGCTTGAAAAAGGTAAAAAGTTTAAAATGGAGAAATATGATAAAGTAAGATTTGTTTGGATTAAAACATTTCCATACAAAAAGAATGATATAAAAAGACTTTTAAATATATTCTCATATGCCAAAAACCTTTATTTCATTGCCAGAAAGTTTGAAAGACCTGATGTAATATTGGCATCTTCATTTCATCCACTTGCCTGGATTGTGGGGTATCTGCTGTCAAAGAAATTTAAATGTAAATTTATTGCCGAAGTGAGGGACCTTTGGCCACAGAGCGGTATTGATCTTGGTGCTTTTAAAGAAGGAAGTTTAATTGTAAGACTTTTGAGAAAGCTTGAGAAGTTTATTTACACAAAAGCAGATTATGTTATGACGGTATTACCAAAAGCAGACCAGTACATAGAAAGTCTTGGCATTGATAAGAATAAAATAGTTCATATTCCAAATGGGTGCGATATAGAAAGGTTTGATAGTCTCAGAAATTCTATCTCAGAAGAAGTAAGTAATATTTTGAGAGAACATGAGGGATATTTTAAAGCTTGTTATTTAGGTGCACTTGGTCAGGCAAACGCAATGGAAACAATAATTGAGGCTGCTAAGATTGTTCAAGAAAACGCAGGGGACAGTATACATTTTTTGATAATAGGTGATGGTCCAGAAAAAGAAAAACTCCAAAATATGGCAAAAGAGTTTGAACTTAAGAATGTGTTTTTTTATCCGCCAATTGCAAAATTATCTGTACCTGCTTTGCTTGAACATGTTGATGTGACACTTGTTTCTATGCATAATTTGAAAGTCTATAGATTTGGAATATCTTTAAATAAGCTTTTTGATTATCTTTGTGCTGCAAAGCCAATTGTTTTTGCAGGAAATGTGGTCAACGATATTGTGAAAGAGTCTGGTGCCGGGATATCATGCCAGGCTTATGACAGCAAAGCTTTTGCACAGGCGATATTGCGCTTTTGTGCTATGTCAAAAGAAGAAAGAGAGGAAATAGGGAAAAGGGGAAGAGAGTATGTCCAAAAATACCATGACATTAGAATGCTTGCAACAAGACTTGAAAAAATACTTTAAATGGAGATGGTAGCAAGATGAAATCATATATTAAAAGCTATCATAAACTGAGCAAATTTTTTGTTGTTCTTATTGATATTTTACTTATACATGCGGGTTATATTCTTGCATATATAATAAAGTTCAACTTTACATTCCCTGAAAGAAATTTTATGCCATATTATACATTGATTCCTCAAATAACACTCTTTGCTCTTGTGCTTTTAAATATATATGGACTTTACACTATTACTATGAAAACAATCAGCGAAATTGCATTTTCTCTGGGTCTGGCTTTAATGCTTCTACAATTTTTAACAGTTGTATCAACATTTTTCTACAGACACTTTGCTTTCCCACGCAGTATATTTATAATTGCCTTTTTTGTCCAGTTTTTATTACTTCTGGGATGGAGAGGATTTGTTTTATATGTTTTCAAAAGAGTTCAAGGCATTAAATATGTTCTTGTGATAGGAGAGACATCGAGGGCACACGAGTTTGCTCAAAAACTTCAAAATATCTCAAAAGGATGGATAGAAGTAAAATATGTTCTTGAGCCAACAACTATTGAAGAGTTGATACCATATATAAAAGTTGTTGATACAATTTATCTTTATTCAAAAATGGATGAGAATTTAAAAAGCGAGATTGTAAGGAAAGCGATAGAATTCAAAAAACACATTTTCATAGCACCAGACTTCAGAGATATACTTGTATCACGTGCAAGGGTGATTCAGTTTGACGATGTTGCAACACTTTCGATTGAACAGCCAGAGCTGACATCCGAGCAAAAGCTCATAAAAAGGGTGTGCGACATTCTTCTTGCCTCTGTTGCACTGGTTATTGCTTTTCCTATAATGATTTTGATTGCAATTGCCATAAAACTTGACTCTGAAGGGCCGGTAATTTACAAGCAAAAAAGGGTTACAGAGGGTGAAAGAGAGTTTTATGTTTTAAAGTTCAGGACGATGGTAAAAGATGCTGAAAAGATGACAGGTCCTGTTTTAGCAACCGAAAATGACCCGCGAATCACACGTGTGGGGAGATTTCTACGTGCAACAAGGCTTGATGAGCTTCCGCAGCTGATAAATATTTTAAAAGGTGAGATGAGCTTTATAGGTCCAAGACCAGAGCGACCATACTTTGTTGAGCAGTTTAAAAAGCTCTATCCTGAATATTCTCTGCGCCACAATGTAAAGGCAGGACTTACAGGACTTGCTCAGGTTTATGGCAAGTACGCAACAAGTCCTGAAGACAAGCTCAGGCTTGATTTGATATATATAAAAAATTATTCTGTTTTTTTGGACATCAAAATTTTACTGCTAACTTTAAAAACAATTTTTACTAAAGAGGCAGCTGAGGGGGTAAAAAACCAAAAAGGATAGGGCTGCTTTTCTACTTGTAAGGGGCCCTGTGGTTATTTTCATGAAAGATTATTTCACTTAATGGTAATTATGCTTCAAAAGAGAATTATGGGTTTCTTTTCCCTGTGTTTAACTCTGCAGCTTTCACCTTTAATAACTACAAAATGACAGGGATGAACAAATCTATCTAAAATAACTGTGGCTAAAACTGGGTCATAAAAGAATATCTTCAGCTATTAGTAAAATACTTTATTTATGATTGTTATTGTTGCACTTTTCACATTATCTTGATAAGATTTACCTCATAGGGATCGTAGGAAATCATATTGTACAAAATAGCAGTTACCTTTGTATGCAATATAACAATTGCTTTCTTATGAAACTTTAGAAGTATTTCTAAATGATTGCTCAAATTACTATCTCAGCGTACATAACTTTTAAAGTTTGCTATTGAAGTTCAATAACACTATATATCCGAACTTAACTTGAGCTTACTCGTAAAGCAAAGTTTTTTTGTTGTCTTTACATATCTTCCGACGTTTAAGCAACTTCTTCCAAAGTTATTGATATGTATTGTTGTCTTTAAAATTCCTTATATCTTTTCCGCAAGTAATTTATATTTTATAATATTTAGAAGAAAACTTCTAATTTAAATAATAGATAGAAATTTTAAATGTCATTTCAAATATGCTTAATTTGACAATAATGAAAAAATAAAATTACTTAGTAGCTAATATTTTCAAGAATATTAAAATAATGTAATTTATAAAATGCAATTGTACATTGAGAAATCTGATAAAAAATGTTATTCCAAAATTTTGACTATATCAGATTTGTGGAAACTTAACATTATACTTTTCCGTGCTTTATATTTGTTCTATAATAAATCTTAAGAAGCAACAGCAAAATATTTTAATGAAGAATCTATCTTTTATAAAAATGACAAATAATGATACTTTATTATCTCTATAGCAGACCTGTTGATATATTAAGCTGAATAAATGAAGCAACGAAGAAAAGAACTATATTAATTCGTGTACTATAATTGTCTGGTTTAGCTATATCAAATAAATCCAACTTCGCAGGGTTTTAGATACGCTCAAAATTTGGTCCGAAATTTGGTCTGGAGGCTATAAAAATTTGAATATTGAATATTATCTAAAATGATAATGGAGGAAAATCATGTAAAAAGAAGCAGAGGGAGGTCTGAATTAACAAACTCACAATTACATAAATCAGTGTGAATTAAAAATTTGATCCAGCACGAAGTAAAAATTCCGAAGGAAATTATTTTAAATGAGGGGGATTAGAAAATGAATTACCGAATGATAGCAATTCAAGTAGGGGATCTTTTAAAATATGATACATCCAAAAATGATATAGAACGTGCAGCTAACTCTGTTTTTAATTTTCAACGAGAAGATTTTCCAAAAGAAGCTATTACATCAGAGAGAGCAAAATTAATTCATGACTGGATACTTACATTAGCCAAACAGAAAATGAACAATGATGGACGCAATAGGTTATTAAGGAAATTTTTGTACCTTATTACTCCTGAAGATAAAGTAGCCGAGGTAGAGAAAATTTTAAGGGAAGCGGGTGTAAATTTGCATATAGACGATGCTTTAAATGAATTCTATTCCAGAAATTATCATTATCTAATTTGTAAACATTGTCTCCAACTTTACAAACAGAAAAATTACTTTCACGCTGTGTTTGAAGCAGCAAAGGTTTATAATAAAATGGTTAAAGAGAAAACGCAAAGCGATAAAGATGGTTATGAATTAATGATGGATGTATGGGCCTTAAAGGGGGTTTTAAAGGTTACTCCTTGCGAAACAGACACTGATAAAAATGTTCAGGAAGGACTTAAGTTTTTGTCAGCAGGTTTAATGAGAGCTATTAGAAACCCAACAGCTCATGAACCTGCACTTGATTGGCCTATATCAAAAGACGATTGCCTTGATCTTTTAAGTTTCATATCATTTTTGTTACGGCAACTGGATAAAGCAGTTTATTATAAAGGAAATTAAAGTGTGAAAAAAATGAAACCAACCGAGTTCAACATTCTACTGTGTTTTGGTGCTAACGTACTCGGACAATAATTGTAAATTATCATGATGCATTTTTATAGAAATTATATTGCTGTATTTAGTATTAAGAGGAAAGAAGATTGGTTATGCTGATACATCTTTGACAAATCAAGTAAAAATTTGGTTCAGCTTATATTAAACAAAAGTGTTAATATTTATATTTTTTAGGTATTTAGCAATAAAACACATAATAATCCTATCAGCGGACGGAAATGTATACACTGGAATAAACTGTTAATGAACTGTTTAGATTCTTATGAAAGAAGAAATGTTATTGCAATATCAAATTCCGAATGTAATATAGCAGAGCAAGAGATATAAAACATTATGGGTTTAAAGATTTCAAAATTTTGGCAGTATTTGTGAGAGAGAAGGATTTTGGGAAAAGGTAAATGACTATATAGAAGAACTCTTAAATGTGTACCAAACTGATAAAGAAGACATATTCGTTGAAAAGATAAGGAAGGCTGGGGAGAAAAAGGACTTGAGTTGATACCAAAAGCGGAATAAACTTGTTAAAAATTTCATTTTTAGATATAGTAACAAAATAAATTAGCTGCATAATTTGCAAATATTTAATTGTATTATTGAAGCAAGATTTTGCTCTTTTATCAACTAAAAATTCTTTTTCTACCTAAATCTTAATCCATTCTACTTTAAACCAATTGAAGATATTCTCTTTAAATTTTCCTTATGTTTTCATAAATTTGCTGTTAAAACTTTTAGAAGCATTTGTAATTTTGTAATATATATAAATAACAATTCTTCTAATCCCATTCAAGCAGAACATATATATGTCACAAAATAATTTACAGTAAGATTAATTCCTTAATATTTTAATCCTATTCACGCAACCCATACACCTCAGGGTGCTGCTAATCTTTTTTGAAGATAATGAAGAACTTTTTGTCAAAAATAAGCAATCTACATAAAATAGTTCTACCAAATTAGATAGTGTACTATCCACTGCGTCGAGTTTTGTTTTTACTAATTTTTTATCCAACATTTTTTATAGGCTTAAAAATTACTAAGTAGATGTATTTATCAGTTATTAGCAAATTCCTTCTTTTAACTCATCTACTTAATTGTTTTAGATTAACTCATAGAGTTTTTCTTTAACTCTCTCAATAATGTGTTTTTTCACTGAACCAAACTTATTTATTACAATACTTTGCGATAAAGTATAGATTTTGTCCACTCTTACACAAGAGTCCACCTTAAGAGTCCCTTCAGCAAGGTCATGATTTGTCAACATAACAATATAATCTTTTGCTGTTAGGTTTGAAGTAATAGCTGCAACTAATATATCTTCTGTTCTGTTGTTGTAATCATCATTAGATAAAACAAGAACAGGACGTTTTTTATTCGATGTCAAATCACTGAAAGGTATGGGAATTAATAAAATATCGCCTTGTCTATACATTGTTCCATACCTCATCGTCAATATCATTATTCCAAAAATCTATACTACTCTCACTGGCGGACACCAAATCACTTAATAACTTTTTATCTTGCCTATGTTTTAAAAACAAAATAAAGTCAATAACTTCTTCAAGTTGACTTTCCGGGATTTCCTCAATTAGCTCTAATAAAAGATTTTTATTTACTTTCACTAATTTCACCTCTGAATTAATATACTATACCTCATTATTTTTCTAATGGGAGTTCTTCTTAGAAGTGTAGTCTAATAATCCCAAAACATTGTAGAATTGTTTATTTTGGTGGAGGCGGGGGGATTTGAACCCCCGTCCGAAGGCATCGAACCCCAAACTTCTCCGGGTGCAGTCAGTGTACTAAATTCTCGGGAAGAAAACGCCCACTGACAGGCTTTTTCTTCCCCAGCCTGAGATTAGTCCCAAAAGTAAGGCTCAGGCAACCTTACTTTCGGTGCCCCACGACGGTTGGCGCCCGACTCGGAGGCCGTGGGCACCTCCGGCGGACGTTAGCTGTTTATTTACGCAGCTAAAGCGAGTTGTGGTTTTTCTGCAGTTATTTTTCTTCTCGGTTTTTTATAGTGGCACCGAGAAAACCACTACCCGCTATTTGGAATCCGACTGCCCCCGTCGAATTCCAAAACACGCCCCCTCATCTTAAATACTCTTTCATTTTCTTTTTAATCTCAAGCTCAGCATCTCTTTTTGCTATTGCTTCACGCTTATCATACAGTTTTTTACCTTTTGCAACTGCAAGCTCTACTTTTATTTTACCTCTTTTGAGGTAAATCTTCAATGGGATTAAAGTGTAACCTTTTTGCTGTACATAACCTGCAAGCCTGTTGATTTCATGTTTGTGCAAAAGTAGTTTTCTATCTCTCATTGGGTCAACGTTAAAGATGTTGCCTTTTTCATATGGGCTTATATGCATGTTGTAAAGAAAAACTTCACCATCTTCTACTCTTGCAAAACTGTCTTTGAGGTTAACATGACCAAGCCGCACCGACTTTACTTCTGTGCCTTTTAGCTCAATTCCTGCTTCGATTGTCTCTTCAATAAAATAGTCGTGATAAGCTTTGCGGTTTGTTGCTATGACTTTTATGTCATTCTGTTTATTCTTTTCAGACATCTGATCAACTCCTGCAATTGATTCCAAACAATTATTCTTTGCAAACTTTTATTATATAATAGAAACAAATTTTTGTCAATCCCCAATATGCATTACATTTGTTCTACATCTCATCATTCCAAAAGCTCCATTATTTCTTCTTTTGTGAGTTTTCCTATAAAAGATTGACTTGCTTCGATTAAACTATCAAATAGGTCTTTCTTTTTCTGCTGTAGAGCAAGTATTTTCTCTTCTATAGAATTTTTGGCTATAATCTTAAATGACTGAACAACATTTTTCTGACCCAGCCTGTGTGATCTTGCTGTTGCCTGGTTTTCAACTGCAGGGTTCCACCATGCATCAAAGTGAATAACAACGTCTGCGCCAGTAATATTGAGTCCAAATCCACCAGCTTTTAGCGAAAGCAAAAAGACATTTTTCTCTCCACTGTTGAACCTGTTGACCATTTCAACTCTGTCTTCAGCTTTTGTTGCACCATCTAAATAAAAGTATAAAATTTTTTCCTTGTCAAGCATTTTCTTGATAATAGATAACATTGAAGTCCACTGAGAATATATAATTACCCTGTGCCCGCTTTCTAAACAGTCTTGTAAAATTTCTTTCAGTGCTTCCATCTTACCAGAGCTTCCTTTGTAATCTTCAAATACAAGCTTTGGATGACAGCAGATTTGTCTTAGTCTTGTCAGCAAAGAAAATATTTTTATTTGACTTTTTTCAAACCCAGCTGAATCTATTTCTTTTTCAATCTCTTTTTTGGCTGAGACTAAAAATTGCTTGTAAATTTTTTCCTGTTCAGGGCTCATTGCAACTTGGATATTTGTTTCTATTAGCTCAGGAAGTTCATTTAATACATCTTGTTTTACTCTTCTTAAAACAAACGGTTTTATCAACTTTTTTAATTTTTCCAAAGCATTATTGTTTCCGCTATAAATTAGCATTGCAAAACGCTCAACAAATTTCTCAGCTCCTCCTAAATATCCAGGAAGTATAAAATCAAAGATTGACCACAGTTCAATGAGATTATTTTCAATTGGTGTACCTGTCAGGGCAAATTTAGCATCTGCACAGATTTCTTTTACAGCCAGCTTTATTTGTGAATGAGGATTTTTTATGTACTGTGCTTCATCTAAGATACAAACACTAAAATCGATGTCTTTATAAAATTCTATATCTTTTCTCAAAAGTGCATATGATGTAATTACAATATCATACTCTGGTATTTTTTCTATAGCTTTTTTGCGCTTTGCAGGTGTTGAGTCAATAATTAAAGTTTTCAGACCTGGCGCAAATTTTTCAATCTCTTGTTTCCAGTTATAAATAAGTGATGTTGGTACAATGGCTAATACTGGCTTTTTAATTTTTTGTTTATTTGCAAGAATAAAGCCAAGTACCTGCAGAGTTTTTCCAAGCCCCATATCATCAGCTAAAATTCCACCAAGTTCATTTTCAAATAGAGAAGATAACCATTTTATTCCAAGTTTCTGATAATCTCTTAACACACCTTGAAGCTCAACTGGGATTTCAATATCAATTTCCCTAATATTTTCTATCTTTTCAACAATATTTTTTATACTTTCAACTCCATTTGCCTGAATTCCGCTTTCTTCTAAAAGTTTTGTTACAGCCACTGCTTCTTGTAAAGAAAGCTCAGCTTTTTCTTTTATAACCTGGCCAATGTCGGATGCAGATTCTATAAATGAAACAAATCTTTTTATATTTGGACTTTCTAAAATCAAAATTGAGCCATCTTTGAGTTTGTAATACTTTTTCTTTTTCTTGATTGCATCAAGAATATTTTTAAGCTCTGAGCTATCAAGATCATCACTTTCAAGCCAGAAGTCAATTGAGTGTTTTGAATATTTTAAGCAGGGAATAATTTTTACATCTTTCTTTATTTTAAGCTTCTTAAAATCTTCTGAATAATAAACATCGGTTATATTTTGGATTTGTGGAATACCTTCTGCTAAAAATTCCATAAACAAATCAGGGTCAACACATTCATAACAGAATTCTTGGTCAGACTCTATCTCATTAAACCTATAAGCAAATAAAATACTTTGTATCTCAAACAAACCAAAATAATCAAACAATGGAACTTTCTTTGTTTTTGATATTATATCAAATATTTCATTCATTCCACTGATTCTTGCGACAAACCTTTCATTTTCAAATTCTAAGTATAGTTTGGGTTTAATAATATAATCTTCTAATATTAATTTTTTGAGGTCTGGGTCAATTTCTAATTCAAAGTGCTCATTTAAAAATAAATAATATTTGTTCATGAACTCACAAAAGTCTTCTTTATTGAGGGTAAAAAAATTAACGTATTCAACTTTGAAAAAGTTAAATACTCTATTTGCTTCAGCCATTTTTTTGATAATTGAAGAAAATATCTTTTGCTCTGGCGAAAGCTTATATAAAGTGTCACCTGAGACAAAATAACTACCATCGCTATATAAAAATTTTTTGTTGGCAGTGTCTATTAAATCACTATAAAGTTTTACCTGATTATCTTCAAGTTTAAATAAAATCTTTGGTTTTACTTTAGTGCAAAGATCAACTTTTACTTTTTGAGCATCATAATAATTTGCCACAAAATAATCAAAAGATATAAAAATTTCTTCATTGTCAAGGATTTCGATTATTTCATTTGCTATCTTTACAGGTAGGTAAATAGTATTTTTTTCTGTTTCTAAATCTAAAAAATTCAAATATTTCAATAGCGCATTCAAAAATTTTTTGTCTTTTTCACCAAAAAAATGATAAGTAGGATTGTACACAAAATTCTTACCAAACTGAAATGGTTGTTTTTGTTCGTATGCTTTTAAAAATTCTGGTATATTTGAAACCACATAGTCTCTTTTTAAATCTAAAGTTTTTACTTTTAATTTTAAAGTTACTAAATCATTAGTAGAATATCCGAAGTATTTTTCTAAAAATATGTTAGGAGACTTTATAGATAAATTATCAAGTGAAAACTTTATATAATTTTCTTCAAAATTGCTTGCAAAAAATTGATAAATCCGGGAATTTTGTTTTCTTTCCTTCTCAATAGCCTCATTTAATTTTTGTTCTAACATTTGAAGCAAAGTTTCTTGCATTTTATTTAGGCTATTGAGAATATATTTACCATCGGCAAAACTTTTTAACACAGCAATTATATGCCGACAAAAATCATCGAACAGAACTAAATCTTCTATATCAATATCTTCTTCCGATTCTAAATCAATATTTTCCAAACTGCATGTACACGCAGCACTTATGATTATATTTTCAATTTTGATATTACCAAAAAAGTCCTGAGTCATATATGAAGGCAAATCAAAATCAACAAAAACCCAATATTCATTTTTACCATCTTCTACTTTGCCGAATATTGCATTTTCTTCTTGGTCATATTGAATATCTTCTTTTTCTACCTTTCGAGCAAGAGATATTCCTTTTTCAAAAGCTTTTCTATTTTTTGCAAGTTGAGCAAGTTGACTGTCTGTTAAAAACTGCACAATTGTTTGATAATTAAGTTCTATTGACACTGTCTTTCACATCCTTTTTCATTTTAGTATGCATAACTCTGAATAAAAATTTTCATCCATATTGATTTTATATTGATTTTATCAAAAAATGAAGAGCATTCGATGACAAAAATTTTAAATAAAATCTTAGTTCTCATAATCCAAAACAAAAAGCCTCATCCCTTAAATTTTCAAGAGAAGAGGCTTGAAGATTAGATTAATCGCCAATTGTTACTCGAATAATCTCAAGCTTTTTCTCAATCATATCAGGTATTGGTAAGTTGTATGGACACCTTGTAATACATACTCCACATTTTATACAATTTTTGGCTTTTCGGTATGCATCATAAAACCAACCAGACTTCAGAGTTTGATAAGGCAGTCTTTTCATTGCAGAATCAGCATGGAGTATAACCCAAATTGGAATTTCTTGTGGGCATGGTTGACAATAATTACATCTTCTACAAAATTCTTTTCCCATTTCTTTTCTAATTCTTTCTATTTCTCTTTTCTCTTCTTCGGTTAAAGGTTCTATATGCATAGCGACTTTTACATTTTCCTCTAATTCTTCAATGGTTTCTATTCCGGGGTCAGGTACAACAAATTCTTTTTGTAAAACATATTTTAAAGATAAAGCTGGATTTGGAATAACACCACCACCCATTGGTTTCATAGCGATAATACCAATGTCTTTTTCTAATGCTAATGGGAAAATTTTGTCTTCAACATCTGTTTCAATGATATTATAGCAAAGTTGAATAACATCAAATTTATCGGTATTAATTAGTTTTTCAAGAACATCTACACTATGACTTGAAGCAGCTATGAATCTTATTAACCCCTTTTCTTTAGCTTCAACAAGTCCCCAAAAAGCCCCATCTTCAGCAAATACTTTATTAAATGTATCTAAATCATTTATGCCATGAAGCTGGTAAATATCAATCTGTTCTACACCGAGATTTTTCAAACTTATTTCGATATCCCTTAAGATTCCCTCTTTTGTTCTATTTGCCGATTTAGATGCTAAATAGACTGTTTTATTAATGCCTCTCAAAGCCTTACCAATTTTAATTTCACTATCAGTATAACCTCTTGCAGTATCAATTAAATTAATTCCAAGCTCAATTGCTCTTCGAATTACTTTTATTGCAGACTCCTCATCAATTCTTTGAATAGGAATTCCACCAAATGCTATTGGGAAAACTTCTATATTTGTCCTTCCAAGTCTTCTATACTTCATAATGTATTCCCCCTTATCAAATTATTGCTTTCATCAAACAACTGCACAGAGCATAGATGATAATAAAATCCCTTTTTAGCAAACAGTTCATCATGTGTTCCTGTTTCGACAATCTCACCGTCCTTCAAAACTATAATTTTATCTGCCTTCTTCACGGTAGATAGCCTGTGAGCAATGATTAAAATTGTTCTTGTGCCAGCAAGGTTATTTATAGCTTTTTGAATTTCATTTTCAGTTTCTGTGTCAACAGAAGATGTTGCTTCATCTAAAATTAAGATTGGTGCATTTTTCAAAACAGCTCTTGCAATTGCCAAGCGCTGCTTCTGGCCCCCAGAGAGTTTTACACCTCTTTCGCCAATTACTGTGTTATAGCCCTGTGGCAAATTTTGAATAAACTCATGTGCACAGGCAATTTTTGCTGCTTGAATTATCTCGTCCATGGTGGCATTTTCTTTTCCATATGCGATGTTTTGTGCCACTGTTCCGTTGAACAAAAACACATCCTGCATTACCATACTGATATTATCATGTAATGATTTTAAAGTGACATCCTTTATATCTATATCGTCAATTTTAATTACACCTGAGTCTGGGTCATAAAAGCGATTTAAAAGGTACATAATTGTTGTCTTTCCAACTCCAGTTGGACCAACAAACGCAACCATTTCTCCTGGCTGAATTTCAAACGAAATATTTTTCAAAACCTGAATTTCAGGATTATATGAAAAAGAGACATTTTCAAAAGTGATTTTTCCTTTAACATTTTTAAGTTTCTGCGCATTTTCTTTTTCTTTTATCTCAGACTCTGTTTGAAGAATTTCAAAAACTCTTTCAGCACCTGCTAATGCCTGCTGAACGTTTTCAATAACCTGTGATAATGCAGTCACTGGTTGATAGAACATGCTAAGATATAAAATAAACCCTACAATATCCTTGACAGGCACTTTTCCTCTCAAGGCCATAAGTCCGCCAACAGAAACTACTATCACCGTTCCGACAGAGCTTAAAAAACTTACAGTTGGATGAAACACTGCTGAAAGCTTAAGTGCACTCAAAAGTGCGTGAATGTGCCTGTAGATTTTTTCTTTTATTTTTAAAAGCTCTTTTTCCTGCTTGTTAAAAATCTGTATTTCACGGATACCTGAGAGATTATCTTGCAGGTCAGCGTTCAAATCTGCTAATGCTTTTTGAGCCTCTCTAAAATTTGGCAAAATCTTTTTGGCAAAGACCGTGCCGCTTAAAACCAGAAATGGTATTGGAATTAAAGAAATAGCCGCAAGAACAGGGTTTATAATAAAAAGGATAACAGCAACGCCAAAGATAATGAGAGCATTTGTAAATAGGTCTGGCACAGCATGTGCAATCAAAACTTCAAAGTTTGCAGTATCGTTTACAACTCTTGACATAAGCTGACCTGTTTGTTTGTCGACAAAATATCCAAAAGATAAGCTCTGAAGTTTTTCATATACCTTTGTTCTGACGTCAGCAACTAAATGCCAAGCTGCATAGTGCGAAAAATAGCTGTTTAAAAATTGAAATACAATTCTTAAAATGTAAGATAAAACCAATATTAAAGAAATATTAATTATTGTTTTTCTTGCGTTTGGATATTTACCGGCAGCTGTAATTATTCCTGTCAAATTTCTCACAAGCCACGGACCAAGAAGGTTTAGCGCTGTGATTGCGAGCATGGAAAAAGCAGCAATAATAAGATATTTCCAGTATGGTCTTGCCATTTTGACAAGTTTAATCAAATACCCCATTCAACCATCTCCTATAGATTTTACTCAATAATTTCAAAAAGTCCAAACCCCTGAGAGTTTTTTGAGCCAAGACCACAATAATATGCAACTTCCATTATTCTTGGGTCAGTTTCAATTGTATAAAAACCAAGCCAGCCTTTTATGGGCGTTTTTTTAAAAAACATGGGTTTAAAATGTGCTTTTTCTTCCACCTTTAATGGTTTCAAATTAAATCTGAAGTTTTTTTCCTCAAAGTCTTTTATTAACAGCTTGCATTTTTTCATCAGGTTCTGAGAAATGAGGTTATAAAACTCATCCTCGAATGGTGTAAAAAATTGCTTGTACTCTGAACTTTCGTTTCTGATTGTTTTATATGCACACATAGGAGATAACATTTTTATTTTATGGAAACTTAAAAATTTTGGTCTTTTGAGTATGCTTGCAGATGTTACATATAATATATTGTCTTTTAGAAAAATCTGGTCTTTTTTGAAAAGTCCAGTTGAAAACTTTGTAATAAAATCCTCAACAGGTGATGAGATTGTAAGTGAAACCTTTTTGTCAAAAACTATTTTTTTGTTTGAATCATTTCCTACAATTTCAAATGGTCCTTCTAAGCGAGAAAATGAAAAGAGTTTAAAGTTTTTCAAATCAACCTCATATCCTTTATCATGTAAAAATGTAGCATATATTTTATCATCAATGGTGTTGTATATCATTGACTGGACAAAGTAGTTGTAATGAATAGGGAGTTCTATTGGCTTTTGTGATTCAAAGTCTACTTTTATTCGCATATTTTTTCTTCCTTTCATAAGAAAATTTCCTACTTTTCATAATGATATTTTATCAGAAAAGTCAAGGGTTTGCACGGCAGTTTTCGAAAGAACATATCAAAATTTTAAAGTTTATTTAAATTTTTTAAATGAATGTAGATAAAAATCTTTGAAAATGATATGATAAAATTCGGAAATTCATAGGTTGAAAAGGCAAGAGGAGGTTTTGAAAATGCCAATAACCTTTAACCCACAAACAAATATGTTTTTCATAGAAGCAAAGAACACAAGCTATGTTATAAAGCTTTTCAAAGGTAAGTTTTTGTGTCATGTTTACTGGGGCAAAAAGACTAGGGAGTTTGAGTGGACAGATTTTGATGTGACAGGCGGCAGAGCGTTTGGTCCAACTCCCGACCCAAACGACAAATCTTATACATTTGATACAATGCTTTTAGAATACCCTGCGTATGGCAACTCAGATTTCAGACACCCTGCATATCAAGTTCAGCAAGAAGATGGTTCTCGTATAACAAACCTTGTTTATAAAGCTCACAGAATCTATGATGGGAAACCAAAACTTGAAGGTCTTCCTGCAACATATGTAGAGTCATCTGATGAGGCTCAAACACTGGAAATAGACCTTTATGATGATTTGATTGACTTAAAAGTCACATTGATATATACAGCTTTCAGAGATTATGATGCGATAACGAGAAGCGTAAGATTTGAGAACTTAGGAAAACAAAAACTCAAAATCCTTCGTGCGATGAGTACATGTGTTGACTTTCAAGAAGGAGATTTTGAACTTTTGCACCTGTGGGGGGCTTGGGCAAGAGAAAGGTATATTGAAAGAAAAGAGATTATTCATGGTCAGCAGATTATAGAAAGTTCAAGAGGTGAAAGTTCTCATCAGCACAATCCATTTATAGCTCTTGTTAGAAAAGATGCAAACGAAGATTACGGAGATGTGTATGGTTTTTCTCTTGTCTACAGTGGAAATTTTTCTGCAATTGTCGAAAAAGACCAGTACAATTTTGTAAGAGTTACTATGGGAATAAATCCATTTGAATTTACATGGATTTTAGAGCCGCATAGCAGTTTTCAGACACCTGAGGTTGTAATGGTGTATTCAGACCAAGGTTTGGGTAAGATGTCTCGCACGTACCATAAGCTTTACAGAAAAAGGCTTTGCAGAGGTGTTTGGAGAGATAGACGAAGACTTGTGCTTATCAATAACTGGGAAGCCACATATTTTAATTTCAATGAGGAAAAGCTTTTGGCTTTGGCAAAGGAAGCAAAAGAACTTGGCATTGAACTTTTTGTTCTTGACGATGGATGGTTTGGTAAAAGAGATGATGATACAAGCTCGCTTGGCGACTGGTTTGTTGATAAAAGAAAATTGCCCAATGGTTTAGATGGTTTTGGGAAAAAATTAAATGAGATGGGGCTCAAGTTTGGACTTTGGTTTGAGCCTGAGATGATCTCACCAAACAGTGAGCTTTACAGAAAGCATCCTGACTGGTGTTTGCAGGTTAAAGGTAGAACCCTTACCCAGTGCAGAAATCAATATGTGTTAGACATAACAAGAGAAGATGTAAGAAAAGAAATTCTAAGGATGATGAAAGAGATTTTGAAAACAGCTCCAATTGAATACATCAAGTGGGACATGAACAGACCTTTGACAGAGGCTTATTCTCTTGCTCTTCCACCAGAGAGGCAAAAAGAAGTCTTTCATAGATATGTCTTGGGGCTGTATCAAATGATGGAAGAACTTGTGACAGAATTTCCATATATTTTATTTGAAGGATGTTCTGGCGGTGGTGGAAGGTTTGATCCCGGAATTTTATATTACATGCCACAGATTTGGACAAGTGACGACACAGATGCGATAGAAAGGTTAAAGATTCAGTTTGGAACAAGCATAGTGTATCCTGCATCAACAATGGGTGCGCATGTGTCAATTGTGCCAAACCATCAGGTTGGAAGAATAACACCAATGAAAACAAGAGGAGTGGTTGCATTATCTGGTGCTTTTGGGTATGAGCTTGACCTGACCAAGCTTTCTCCAGAAGATAAGGAAGAGATTAAAAGGCAGATAGAAACTTACAAAGAGATTTGGCATATAGTATTTGAAGGAGAACTTTTCAGATTAATTTCTCCTTTTGAAGAAGATGCGGCTGCTTGGATGTTTGTAACTGAAGACAAAAGAGAAGCTGTTGTATTTTATGTTGAAGTTTTGAAATCTCCTAATAAACATCCAAGAAGGTTAAAATTGAAAGGTCTTTTGCCTGAGAAAAAGTATTTTATTAAAGAACTTAATACATCAAAATTTGGCGATGAACTTATGAATCTTGGAATTTTTATTCCTGAGATGTGGGGAGATTTTAATTCGAAGATGTGGACATTAAAAGCACTTGATTAGCAAGATTTTGGTGTTGTATAATGTTGAAAAAGCAAGAAATGAGTGATTTGGATGATAAGAAAACTTAGCAGTTCTGATTATGATGTTTTAATGGACTTTGTCAGGAAGGAAAAAGAGTGGAACATTTTTATTATTGGTGATATAGTGAGCTATGGATTTGATTCGCCAGTGGTTGAGGTGTGGGGTGAGTTTGATATAGTATTTGGCAGTTTAAAAGCAGTTCTTCTTCGGTATCGACGAGATTTAATTTTTTACTCTGATTCTGAAGACTATGATATTGATTCATTTTGCAATATAATACTTACGACAAAGTGCAAGGTGCTTTCTGGTAAAAAAACTGTCATTCTTCCGTTTTTAAAAGCTTTAAATGTCCTGCAAAAAAGAGAACAGTTTTTTATGCGACTTGATACAAATATTCCAAAGGAAAAGATAGAAACGTCTTTAGAGGAATATGAAAGAGTAAAGGTTATATCAAAGGATAATTTGGAAGAAAATCTTGATAAAATCGAAATGATAGTGTATTTATATCAGTCAATAGAAGAATTTTTGAACCCTGCAACCTTTGAACAGATAAAACAGGATGTTTCGCTTGGGCGAAGTAGAATATATTATATAGAAGAAGATGGAATAATAGTATCTTCTGCTCGAACAGGTGCAGAGCTTCCTGATATGGCAATGGTTTTGAGTGTATGTACAATGCATGAATATCGCTCAAGAGGGTATGCAACTATGTGCATGAAAAGACTTTGCACTGATTTGATAAAAGAGGGTAAGTCACTTTGTTTATTCTGCGACAATCCAAAAGCTGCCAGTATATATAGAAAAATTGGTTTTCAGCAGATTGGAACATGGATGACTTTAGGATTGTAAAATACCTTTTCAAAACGAAATTGGACCACCTGTGGATTTACAGGTGGTTTTTATTTTTTTTTGAATTTTTGGTTGTAATTATATAGATTTAGTGATACAATATAGTAAAGTAAAAAAAGAGGGGTGATGTTTAAATGCCAAAAATATTCCGCGCGTTCTTGCAGTTTTAGTTATAAGGTTCTGCTTTACAATTTCTTAATATTTTGGCACAGATGAGAAATAAATTTATTTTTTTAATCTTTTTTAAAATTAAGGGTTAAATCTTTGATTATTTACTTTGAAAGTTCAAAATTAAGAAAGAAAAAAGGGAGTGAAATTCGTATGAAAAAATTATTATTTATATCAAAATCAATTAGATTATTTTTATGTTTTTGTTTATCTATATTGTTACTTATAAATGTTATATACGTAAGAGCTCAGGAACAGGACAAATTTTTAGAGGATGAAATTTTACGAGCTTCAGGAATGCCACAAGACGAAATCGATACATTAGATAATGATATAAAGAAATTTGTAGTTGATGTTCAAATGTTCAAAAAAATGTCAAACGAAGAACTGAATAATTTTATAAGTAATATTGCTAAACTTTATTTCAAATCAAAAACGAGTAAAACTTCAAACATTCAAACTGCGTCTGTAGAACAATTTAATTCCATTCAATTAGCATGGCTTGCTGCAGCCCAAATTGCTAGAAATTACGGCTATTCATGTGCAGCTACTCTGGTTGAACATTCTGTAAAAAATATTCCATACTATGAATATGGTGAGGGTTTATTTATTAATAAAATTAGATTGACATCAGTATATAAAGATTATATTTCTAAATTAAAGTCTGGTAAAATAAAATTAAATGAAAAAAATTCAATAGTATTTGAAAAGGAAGATAACGCCGATTTATTTTATGCATTACACAAAGTATATATTAAATCAGAGAAGGGATTGCTGTCTATTTATACTATAACAATTTCAGATATATTTGACTTTGGATACGATAACTACTATGACGATCTTTTTACTAATATAGTTAATAATTGGGCATGGTTATGTCAGCAAAAACAAGTTTTGCATCCTATTGATGTAACAATTACTTTATCAGAACAGTAGGTGAGCAAACCATGAAAAAATTTGTTATCTTTTCAGTAGTTTTTTTAAGCTTAATCTTAGCTCCCATATTATTTACAATTTTGTCACCTGTGATTTTGTTTTCAAAAGACAATGTAATCAGAGAATTTGAAAAAAATTTTAATACAAGACTTCCAAAGAGCACAGTTTCAGAAAAAATATATGACGATTATGGTGGTTTTCACAATGATGGTATGAAACTTTACAAATTTGTTTTTACTGCTGAAGGTAAGAAAAGTTTTGTTTCATACATCCAAAAACAAAAAAGCTGGAAAAACCTCCCTTTAAGTCAAGCTTATCAAGCACTAATATATGGCGGAGAAGTTAAAGATTTTTCTGGTAATATTACAGGATTTGGAGGCTTTGCAAAAGAAGTTGGTCTTCCTAAAATTTCTAAGGGATTTTGGAAAGCAATTGGTGACAGATCTGTTGTCACAGCAAGGTTTATAGATTATGAAAACCTTGATACTAAAACGCTTATTAACCTTAAATCATTTGATTTTTATTTGGCAATTTACGATACAGAAAAAGGAGTGCTTTATATGTTAAAAGTGAATACTTGAAAAAGGAACTTATTTCTGTATTTGAATATATTATTATTAAGTTTTACAAAGTGGTTGTAGATTTGAGGTTTTAATGATATAATGTTACTGAAGTAAAAAATAGGAGGTTAAAATTTTGAATAATAAAAATATTGCCTATGTTTTTATTGCCTTAATTTTGGGAATTTCTTTTACAATTTCTTCTTACTTTTTAGCAAATGGACTTATAAATTTCAGGGCAGAAAGAAAGACTATTTCGGTGACAGGTTCTGCAAAAAAACAGCTTCGATCTGACCTTGTCAAGTGGACAGGGATGTACACTGCTGTGGCAAAAGATTTAAAAGAAGCTTACAGACTTCTTGAAGAAAGTCAAAAGAAAGTGAAAACCTATTTCCTTTCAAAAGGTTTATCAGAAAAGGATTTAATATTTTCTTCGATTTCAACTCAAACAATATACGAGATGCTTCCTAATGGAATATATTCAACAAAGGTAGATAGTTACAAACTTTCGCAAAGTATTCAGATTACATCAAAGGATGTAGACAAGATTACAGAGCTTTCTCGAAAGTCAACAGAGCTTATAAACTCTGGTGTTCAGTTTGAATCTATGCCACCTCAGTATTATTATACAAAGCTTGCAGATTTAAAAATAGAAATGCTTTCCTTAGCTACAGAAGATGCTGTAAGAAGAGCAAAACAGATCGCAAAGAGCACAGGGAGCCAAGTCGAAAGGCTAAAATCTGCGTCAATGGGTGTTTTTCAGATAACTCCGCTTTATTCAACAGAAGTTAGTGACTATGGAATAAATGACACCACATCAATAGATAAAGAGATAACTGCTGTTGTAAACTGCGAATTTATAATAAAATAAAATGCATAAAAAAGTCCCTTCCAGGCTTTTAAAAAAGCTTGGAAGGGTTTTTTTAATATTCAAACTCAATTCCAAATGGTTTTAGAGCTCTTGGTAAAATCCCGTGGACATATGCAATTGTCACACCATAGTTTGTTATTGGCACGTTTTGTTGTTTTGCGAGTTCTATTCTAAATAACATTTCTCTTCGTGTTATCATACACCCGCCACAGTGGATTATAAGCTTGTACTTTGTAAGGTCTTTTGGGTAATTGTAGCCTGATACCCATTCAAAATTTATGTCAAATCCAGCAATTTGACGGAGCCATCTTGGAATTTTAACAGTGCCGATATCGTCAGCTTGCCTGTGATGAGTACATGCTTCTGCAATCAACACAGTGTCTCCCGGTTTTAACTCTTTAATCTTTTTTACACCTTCAACAAACTCTATCAAATCCCCTTTGTATCTTGCAAACAAAATGGAAAAGGATGTAAGTGGAATGTCAGGTGGTGTGTCCGCATCAACCTTTAAAAATGCCTGTGAATCGGTAATTACAATTGCAGGCTTTTTCCCGAGATTTTCAATAGTTTCTTTTAACTCATATTCTTTTGTTACAATTGCAATAGCATCAGAGTCTAAAATATCCCTTATTGTCTGCTGCTGTGGCAAAATCAACCTTCCTTTTGGAGCAGCTTTATCAATTGGAACAACCAAGATGGCAAAATCCCCTGGATTTATCAGGTCTCCTACTATTCGCAAATCTTCACCAACATCCGGAACAAGTTTTGCAAGAGAACTTTTAAGCTCATCTATTCCTTTCAATGTGGCGCAGGACACAGCCAAAAAAGGTATGCCAAGACTTTGTTGTAAAAATGAAAGTTTTTCTTTGTAACTTGGGTCTTTGTCGATCTTATTCAAAACACCAATCTTTGGCACTTTTTTTTCATTGAAAAGATTTATGAGCTGTCTTTCGTAGCTCAAATCTTCAATGTCAGATACTACTAAAATTGCAATGTCTGTCTTGTTCAAAACCTCTAATGTCTTTTCAACCCTGAGCTTGCCAAGCTCACCAACATCGTCAATTCCTGCTGTGTCGATTAAAACAACAGGACCAAGCGGCAAAATCTCCATTGATTTGTAAACAGGGTCAGTTGTAGTGCCTGGTGTCTCTGACACAATTGCAATTGGCTGGTTTGTAATGGCATTGATTAAGCTTGACTTTCCAGCATTTCTCTTGCCAAAGATGGCTATGTGAAGTCTTTCACTTCGCGGTGTTGTGTTCATTTTAAAATCAGTCCTCTCCAGATAAATTTATTCTCTAAACTTTATGAATTCAAAAGGATTTAAAAGCTCTTGTGCCTCTTTTTCATCCATAATATTTAGCTCTTTGACAACATCAATTACTGGCTTGTTTTCTGAAATTGCCTTTTTTGCAATTTCTGCTGCCTTGTCATATCCAATCTTGTCAATCAAAGTTGCTGCGATAGCAGGAGTCTTTTTTGCATATTCTAAACATTTTTCTTTGTTTGCCATTATACCATCTATACACTGCTCTCTGAAAATTTTAATACCATTTTTGAGAATTTTAAGACTTTCAAGAAGATTGTTTGCAATCAAAGGTAAAAAAGCATTTAGTTCAAGCTGACCAGCCTGTGCTGCCAAGGTTATTGCAAAGTCGTTTGCCATCACCTGAAAAGCTATTGTGTTTATAAGCTCCGGTATAACAGGATTTACCTTACCCGGCATTATACTTGATCCTGCTTGAACAGCTGGCAGGTTTATTTCGTTTAAGCCTGTGTTTGGACCAGAGGAAAGAAGACGCAGGTCATTTGCAATCTTGCTCAGATTCACCGCCAAAGCTTTCAAAAGTCCCGAGCATTCCACAAAAACATCTGCGTTCTGTGTTGCGTCCATGAGATAGTCTGACCTTGCCAAACCGATTTTTGTAAGATTTCTAAGTATTTCTATCACTTTAAATATGTATTTCAAAGGTGCGTTGACTCCGGTACCAACAGCAGTCGCACCAAGGTTTATAACTCTGAGCCGCTCTTCTACTTTGTAAAGTCTCCATCTGTCGCGTGAGATGGCTTGAGCGTATGCTCCAAACTCCTGACCCAAAGTAACAGGCAGGGCATCCTGTAGCTGTGTTCTTCCTGCCTTTATTATATCCTCAAATTCATGTTCTTTTTTCTGAAGGCTTTTTTGAAGCTCTGCACATTCTTCGGAAAGCTCTCTTACATTCCATATAGTGGCAATTCGCAGTGCTGTAGGGTATACATCATTTGTTGACTGTGACATATTAACATGGTTGATTGGATGAACTATGTCATACTCACCCGGTTTTTTTCCAATGTGAATTAAGGCTACGTTTGCTATAACCTCATTTACATTCATATTTGTAGATGTTCCAGCCCCGCCCTGAAATTTATCTATAATAAACTGGTCTTCATATTTTCCTGCTAAAATCTCATCACATGCAAAGACAATAGCATCTTTGATTTTTTCATCCAAAAGACCAACTTCAAAGTTTGCAATTGCACACGCTTTTTTGACCATGACAAGCGCTTTTATTAAATCTTTATCAACCCTGTTTCCAGAGACGTTAAAATTAGCAAAAGCGCGTTTTGTGTGAATTCCGTAAAGCTCAAGGTCAGAAAGCTCAATACTGCCTAAGAAATCTTTTTCTATTCTTGACATTGCTGTATATCTCTCCTGATTAAATGTATTTTAAAATTGTCCTATATTAATCAACATCAAATATTATATCATATCGATGAAAATTCAGGTGAAAAAGACACGATTTTAAAAGCACTTTCTTTAATTGCGGAATTTTAAAGCTTTGCGAGAGGTTTTTATGCCCAATAAAGATAACTTTGAATCAGTTCACAACAGTCATTTCATGTGACTTTTCCCTTCGGATTTATGTTTGTTTTTTAAGTGTGTAATTAGAGTGCAAAAAATGTAGTAATTGGTTTAATTTAAAAACAGAAAACAGTCCAAGGTAAATTTTTATCTTTGGCAAGACAAAATAATGCAAGATTGAGTGCAAAATATTGCAAAAAAAACAATATTGTGAATTGAAATTTAAAACAGCAGTTATAAATTATAATTAAAGGTTCTTAAATGAAATAGGATTAAAAAACGAGGGTGAAATAAAATGAAAAAGAATAAGGTATATATTGGTTTTGTAATGACCTTTTTGTTGCTTTTCTTTACGACATTTTCAGCTACTGGAGCAAGCTATTCAATCGAACATAATGATGAAATTAATATACTCAGAAGGCAGTATTTAGCCGAGTCATGGCTCAATCTTTATATCAGTTCTCTTATTAAAAATTGTACAAAAGACTCACCTGCGCTGCAATCGTTAAATGAAATAACAAATATAAATGGACCGTATAACATTGAAAAATTCAAGTTGAGCAAAGAGTATGAATATTACAGGGTATTTCATATCCCAACTGAAGTTAAAATAGCTAAAAATGGGCGTCCATATCATATTGTAAGAGATGAGGTAAAAAATAAAATAAAAAATTTGAAGTTTGACTCATGGAGAGATGTTCTTAATACTGAATTTGTAGACAAGGGATGGGCAAGAATTGTGTATTATGATAATGTACCTGTTGGACATCTTCTTATCGAGTGGGATAGTAAAATGAACAATTATATAGTAAATACTGGAGTGTTAGGTGATGATTCATTGGGTAATGCAGTGAATAATTTGGAAAAATATTTGGCACAGCGGGGCATAAAGAGCGATGTAAAAATTGTCAATATTGAAGAAATGACATTATACGCAGTATCAGGTGATGGAAATTGGTGGTGTGCTGGTGCAAAAGGTTACGAAAATCATATATGGGATTTTGGCATAATAAAAGATGCATTAAATGAAATACCAGTTCAAATTTTAAACGCTATAGAAGAAAGAAGTAGATTGATGAGAGAAGCACCTGAAAAGATAATGATGGGTGGGGAAGACCCATCAAAGACATTATACTTTATTGCTACCAAAAAAGAAAGAACTCAGAATGTCATGATTGCTATATCCTTGCTAATCATGACTGCTATTGTTGTTATATGCTCAAAGTGGAAATTTTCTTACCAGCATCTATTCTACAAACATGTTAGAAATAGACAAAAGTAAAACTATGTTCAAAAAATCCAAACAAATATTTAAAGGGAGCTGTCTGAAAAATATAATAAAGACTGCTCCCTTACTGCTTTTTGTAGGTCTTTTTTAGAACAAATCAATTTCTTTCCACTCTTTTTTCATAAGGCTATGATACCTTTCTTTGAAATATTTTTCATGCTCCTCTTCCCACTTTGCAAGATGTAGAAGCAAACCTTTTACATTGCTATCTTCAACCTTTTCAGCAGCATGTTTGTAAAATGCGGCAAAGTCACCCTCAATCAGGTATGCAAGCCTTAAAATTGTAAGGTCTGAAAAGTCAGTTTCCAAAATCACTGAGTTATCAACTAATATGTGCGGGTCTACCATTTTGTTCTGGTCATCTACAACCCATGAGATTGAAATTGGTGGTTCTTGACTGTCCAGACTTTTTAGAATATTCTCAAGATACTTATAATGTTCTTGCTCAATTTTTACAAACTCTTCGAAAAGTTTCTTTAGCCCTTCATCTTGCAGATTATTTGCATAGAAAGAATAAAAGTCTTGCGCATTTTTCTCCATCTTCATTCCAAATCTCAGTATGTTCTCAATCTTTTTGCTCATTACAAGGTCTCTCCTTTTATAAAATTTTACTTTCAAAAATATTTATACCCAAATTCGAAAGATTGAAAACTAAAAAAATCATAAAAACGAAAATTGTTTAAATGTAATATCTACAGTGTAGAAAAACAATTTAGAATAGACTGCTGAAAAAATAATAGTTGTTACTAAGTTCTTTCATCGGGATATATTATTAACTCTGCCTTTTTAGTATCCCATTTTTCAATGATTTTATTGAACAATTCAATACCTTTATAATTTTCTTTATTGGTAATATCTAATTTTGAAAAGAGGTCATGATACAAGAGTAATTCATTATAAATATTTTTTTTGGACTTTATTACTATTTTGTTGCTGTTAGGTAGATTAAAATGAGTTCCTCCATCTTTAATATAGTAATTGTAAACATTATTTAAAAATACAAATAAAATTTCAAATGTATTCTCTATTGAACGTATTCTTATAAAATAATCATTGTCTTTATCAATTTCTACAGCAGACAAGATGTGTCTAATAGATTCATAGATAACCTTAGATTTATATTCTAAAAGCAATATGTTTTCCTCAGAAAAACCATCTTTATCGAAATTAGATATTATATAATCTGTTAGTTTAACAGCACTTTGTATTTCTGAAAGTAACTTAACTTTTAAATTCTCCGAAGCCTTTTCAAAAGATATTCTTCTTATTGAATAATTTTTATATAGAAAAGACAAAATTAACACCATTATAATCAGAAAAATTATATGAATATAAATAATTTTTCTTTTCATTCATCTTCCTCCTGGTATTTAAATTTTTGCAAAAGTTTCACAAGCTAATTATTTATTTTTGAATTCTTTTAGAAGGGTATATTATTTTATCTGCCTTTTCAATGCTCCATTTTTCAATAATTTTATTAAATACCTCATTACCATAAATAGGTCCTATTACGTTTGTATCTAATTTTGAAAAAAAATCATGATACAACAGCAATTCATTATAAATGTCTTTTTTAGTTTTTATTATGAATTTAGTATCTTTGTCATTAGGTAAATTAAAAGGTTTTTCTCCATCTTTAATATAATCATAAACTTTACTCAAAAATGTTACAAAATTAGAAAATGTAGAATACATTGAATGTAATTTTGCCTTGTAGTAAGGAACATTATTTGAATCGGTATCTATATACTCCAAAGCAGATATAATAAACGACATGCATTCTGCTTCAGATTTCAAATACAAAATGCGTTCCAGAATAATACTGTTTCTATTAGATATTATATCATCCGGTGCAGAATTCCATGAAATATCTCGTATTTTTAAAAAGGCTTCTGCTTTCAGATTATTCAAAGCCTTATTGAGGTAATTTATTTCTTTTGAGTAATTTTTAAAGAGAATGAAAAAAATTGATGCTATTATAATCAAGAAAACTATATGGTTAAAAATGATTTTTCTCTTCATCCATTCTCCTCCTATTTCAAAATACCTCTATATGCAAGGTAGACATATTGAGCTTCATCTAAAATTTTAAGTTTTGTAGAACTATTTACAATTTACAATAATAGTATCTACATTATTTACCTTTACATTACTTGTGATAATCAATGGTGTTATTCCTGCATTTTTTTGCTCATCACAAAGTCTTTCCTTTTTATAAAATTTTTCTCAAAGATATTTATACCCAAAAGCTTGTATTAGAAACCTTAAAATAAATCATAAAAATAATGACTGCTTATTGTTTCCATAAACATAGCAGCCCTAAGAAGAGTTTAATGTTTAAGATAATTTTAGTTAATATTTTTTTACATAAACTGTTGCAAGCTAAAAGTTCTTTTTAATTTCTTTCAGAAGGGTATACTATTTTGTTTGCCTTTTCAATATCCCAGGTTTTAATAATCTTATTAAATAACTCAGTACCTGTAGAAGACTTTGTTACGTGTAAGTCTAATTTTGAAAAAAGGTCGTGATAAAATAAAAACTCGTTATATATATCTTTTTTAGTTTTTATTAAAAACTTGTTATCATTGTTGTCAAATAAATTAAAAGGCTTGCCTCCATCTTTGATATGTTCAATAACTTTTGTCAAAAATCTATCAAAAAGAGAAAATGTATTGTACATTGAGATTAATTTAGTACCATAATTATCTATCTCAAAAGAATCAATACGTGCAAACATAAGTGCATCTATAGCTAAAAAAACAAATTTTACTTTAAGCTCTAAATACGATATATTTTCCATAGAAAACCCGTCTTTATCAAAATTATCTATTATATACTTTGTACAATATGCGACTTCAGCTATTTCATTAAAAGCCGTAACTTTTATATCATTAAAAGCGTTAATATAACGCATCTTTATTACTGAGTAATTTTTATAGAAAATAGATAAAATCAAAGCGATTATAATCAAGAAAGCTATATGGATATAAATTAATTTTCTCTTCATGCATTTTCACCTCTCTCAATATATCGAAAAAAATAAAAAAATATATGGACGTACTGCATAATTCATGGCTTATGCAGTACGTTCGTATTATATGCTTTAACATTATTGAACATAATAATTGTTTGTAACTGTTTTATTTACAGTTGCTTCTAATACACTATATGTTAACCAAACTGGATGGCGTGAATATATTTCAAAATAAAATCCATTGTGAAATACACGATTTCCTGAAACTCTTGGTTTATCCAAAGGTACACAAACTTCATATTCTAAGAGTAATTGTTGCCCTTCTGTATATAAGTAATCGTTTGAGCCTATAGTAGCCTTATGCCCTCTAACAACTTTTCCATATTGTAGTAGTTGACCGTTTACTGTTATAGGATAGGTAGTAGTACCAGCTGAACTATTTTCTACTTTATACTCAATTGCACTAAAAAAACTAACTGCATTACTAAAAGTATCTCCAAACGGCAACAGTCCAATCAATGAACTCCAAGAAATATTTAATGTTCCAGAACTACAGCTTGCCTGTTTTGTAATTTTAGAAAATATATCGGTATTTCCAGACCCAATTCCTACTTGCATATATAAATTTCTTATTCTTAAATAGGAACTATTATCAAATAATTGAATTGAACCATTATATGCAAGATAAATATATTGAGCTTCGGTTAGGATATTAAACTGTGCAGAGCCTGTGCCTCTTGAAGCTGAAGCAGTAATTGTATTTGGCTTATTACATGTATATCCCCATTTCAATAAAGTTGTAAGTCTATTTCCGCTTCCTACTGGCCATTCCACAGTATTTTTGTAGTAACCGTAATTGTCATTATCATTATATACTTTCTTACCAAGAGTAATAAAGTCACTCACGGGAACACCAGGTACTGGAGATGTTGTTGTGAGACTAACAATTTGAGATTCCTTAAGGCTAACATCTTTGGTTTCTTCAAGCTGGGAAGTATTACTGTTTGCGATAAAAGGCATAAACCAATTTTCAGAAAAACCTACTTTGTCAGCATCGTCAATGTTTGTTTTGCCAATTTCTATACCTGATTTATCAATTTCATCTTTATTATAAGTTTCAGCTGGCTCTTTAGCAAGAGTATATAGCCTTGATAATTTATTTATGTTGGGGAAAACATCTTCAAAGTAGAAAATATCATTTGTTTTTGTGCACAATACTGCTATTTTAGCCACAGTTTTATTTTTAAGTTTTCTATTTACAGGAAGAAGAAGTCCTTCATTGGCGTTATTTTCAATTATAAATGATAATATTTTGTAATCTCCTTCATTGTTAAATAATACTGTTAGAGATCTTGTTTTCTTCAACATCATGTTTTGAGAATAATATATTTTTCCAGTTGCTTGAATTAAATTTTGCATATTTTTATTTTCTATTACAGCTTCTAAAATAAGCTCATCATTTTTTATTTGCATTTTTTTAATTATCAATTTAGAATCCAGTTGATTTTCGGAATCAACTTTAACAAAATTTCCACCTTTATATTGTATTCCTCTTAAAATACCATTATCAACAATCAATTCATTGTTTTCAGCATACGCTTTAATATTAAAGGCACTCGAAATAAGAGAAAAAGATATTATCATCAATACTGCTAGTATTTTAGTAATTATTTTATTTCTAACTATCATAATACTCCTCCTCCTACTCAAGTTAATTATTTATATAACTGCAATTCACAATTTTAACAACAATTCCTTTCTTACATTGTATTTTGATCAGAATCGGATATAAATGCTGTTTCACTTCTGCACCGCATGGCACATACAACAGAATGAACTTAAGAAAGCCGAAGATGCCAAAGAACTTTTCAGCATAGACAATAACCAATTTTTGTATTTTCTGCATAAACTTTTTCGCTGCTATAGAAAGAGTTTTAACTTTAAGTTTTTTCTTCTATATTTCTGTATAACTTAACCTATAAATGCCATAGCAATATAGAATGCTATAAAGTTTTACTTTGTGCTTTTATAGTTTTTAATCTGTTAGAAATCCTTAGTAAATCACCCCTCGACTCTTTGGTATATTTGAAAATAGAATAATAAGAATAAGATTGTTGAATTAGAATGCAAAAGTTTTATATGATGAAATCACCTCTCAAGTTAATTATTTACTTTAATATTAGCAAAAAAAAACGCAATAGTCAAGTTACACAAAGTTATGAGTCTAATATTGTTAAATAAGAGTATAGAGAAAGGATAGAGGAAAATAAAGTGAAAGGCTATCCAATCAACTTTTTGGACAGCCCTTGAGTATATTTATAATTTCTTATTCTCAGAAATTGGAAGTTTATTCGACAATTCCGTTTTGTTTTGCCCATTTATCAAGCTCTTGTGCCACTTCTTTTTTCTTTTCTTCTAATATCTTTTGGTATTCTTCTCTCTCTTTCTCTATAGCTTCTTCTGTTAAATTGTTTTGTTTGGTTAATGCTTTACCTTCAGGAGTTGAGAAAAATATGTTCTTTTTAACATCTGGTTCAAACTTAACAAGCAAACTTCTTGCTTTATGTTCAATGACTATTGTTCTAAATTCTTTCCAAATATTTTGCCAATCGGAAGGATTTTTAATTAAATCTTTAAGGAATTTTTCGTAATAGTAAATAGCAACTTTATCAATTTTATATTGAGCATATTTTTCTATATTAAATATGTTATTTTGATATTCTTTTAAGTATTCTTCATAACCCTTTTTGAATTTTTGCTTTGTTTCATAATCAAGCTTAATGTACATATCTGTATAAATACTATAAAAGTTATCTTTTATAAACTTATAGAGATATTTGGCTTTTTCATCTGAGAAGTATTTTTCATAATCAAGAGTCAAAATTTCAGGAGGAACATTGTAATTTAGTCTGACATCTTCTGTTTTTAAAAGAACTTCAAAACTTTTTTTGAGGTTTTCATCTAATGAATTTTGAATTTGTTCATTACTATTTTTGCTTGTTTCAATATTTGCGTATACAAGATTTGAATTAGTCTTAGTTAAAGAAGCATTATTATTCGAAAAATAGAATTTTATACACACTACTGATAACAAAAGAAAAGATATTATGAAAAGAGAAATTAATAATTTGTTTCTTTTATTCATTACTATTCTCCTTTCTACTTTAAAAAATTTTAATTAGTACTTATTTTATAGAGAATAATCCAATTTTCTTTAGGACAATTATAAAAAAGGTAATTATATAAGGTAACATTATAATCGTTAGAAGTATGCTGTGCAACTAATATATCATATATGCCATTTGCACTTGTTCTGTCATGAACAATCTGAGAATGATAAGAAACATCACGGCCATAAGTAGAACTATAAGCATTTAAATGTTAAACTATATTTTTCCCTAAGTTTTTGCATCTTTTTTAACTCTTTGTTTTCAACAAACTTTTAAAGACATAGTTCATTTATTTTCATTTTGTAACTCCTGTAAATTCTCTTTAATATAATCTACCCTTTCAGTATGGTAACCATCATCTAATACATATAAATGATTAGTTTTTGGAATATATACAAAATAAAGAGAAAGTGCTTTTGTTCCAGTCCTTGTTGCTTTGTAATATCTATAAAACTTATATTCTTCTTTCATTTCTATGAGCATATTCTGAGCTAATTTTTCATTCAAGATTGTACCTCCAATTTCATATACACGTTTTCCTTCAATATCAAAGAAAAGTGGTTTCCAGTCATCAGGGAGTTTGTGTTTACCTAAAGAAAAAAGGTTAGCATACCATATAATAGTTTCAATATTTTCTTTTACTTTACCAGATACATTGTCCGGGTCATTTTGTATTTTACTGTATGTGTTTTCTGGTATTTTATTATCTTTAACATAAACCCAGTTCGATGTTAGCTTTTCTAATTTACGTTTGTCTTTTTTATCGAAAATTAACAAGTCAAAGATTACAAATTCACACTTGGCTATTTTTTTTTCTTCTATTGGCTCAGGAAACTCTGTATCAAATATTTTATACAACCTAATCCACTCCGCACGGTTTTTTACATACTTTGGTGGTTCGTGAGGCACAACATAAATCAAAAATACTGTTGAACCAATAATAAAAATTAAAAACCCTATTATCCATAAAACAATTATTAAACATATTATCAAAAATTTTTTACCTATTCCCCGCATAGTATTACTCCCTTCTTTGTTTATAAAAGAATGTTGACTTTGACTGTTTCTATTTTGATAAAAATTTCGTATGGTTTGACAACCCCCATATGCTGCAAATCTTCTCCAAATTCATTTAACCATTCTCCAAAGCTAATTTTTCCTTTTAATAGATCTGGTATTTGTTCTATTGAACTTTGTTTTTTGGTTTTATTATCAAAGTTATAGGTATCGTGAAGCCATATACTTATAGTATTTTCACTCTCTTTTTTAAAATACAGATTAGCATTGTTTATTGCCAAAAAGAGATCTAAATCTTGCTCCTTAGAAAATGTTACTTTTAAAAATTCTCCATTTTGATCTTTCCCTTTTTCTTCCCCAACTTTCATTGTAGGAAGTAATTTTTCAGCTACTGAAATAACCTTTTCCCTTGCTTTTTTATAAATCTATGTTATTTTTTATTTTTTGAGTCAATTCACTCTTTTCATTTGTAATTTTTATATCAGAAGGCTTATCTTGCAAAGAATGCTCTAAAAAGTTTATTGCATATTTCAACTCATTACCTTTTACTGCTCTTAAAGCTTCTAACCCTGCCTTCAGGTCTTTTCTTATAACATTTATTTCTGTTTTCTTTAAATGTTCTGAAATTTTTTTGTCAATATCTTTTACAGTATTTTCTAATTTTCTAAAAGTAGATGGGATAGTTAAGGCTGAGATTATTTTTTTAGATGTGCTATTTGTTACATTGTTACTCATGGCTTTTATTGAATTTTCTTGTTGTTGAAGTACACAGATTTTACTTTGAGTTTTTTCACAGACTATTTTACCATAGAACTCATTAGCAGAAGAACCTTTTTCATAAACATAGGCAGGCGAAATTTTAGAGTTGTTTTGTGCTGTGTTTTGATTTGAATGAGAAAAATAGCTTTTTGGAATTTGCTCTTCAGTACTTTTTTGGGCTGACAGGTTTTGAAGGTAAGAGCTATTTTTAAAAATCAAATTAAAATTGTTAGAAGCAAATTCAATACTTTTCATTTTCCTCATAACCCCTATTTTCATCTATTTTTTGCTTGTTATAAAAGTTTAACCCAGCAAACACTAAAAAGTCAATTGACAATTTTAAATATAAAGTTTGATAATGAACAAAATTTTTTTGTGAAGAAATGATAAGAAAACTATGGTAAAATATGAGGTTGTTGAATAAAAGAAATAACCATATAAAGTAAACATAGTAACAAATGAAAAAAAGCCCCTTGTGTTATAATTTAATTTAAGAGAAAACAACCACAAAACACAAGGGGGAAAAATATACTCATGAATATTAAAGCACAAAATAAGAAATTTTTAAAGCTACTTTTTGTAGTGAAAAAGGTTGCTGAAGCTCTGACAAGGAGAATAAAGCACAATAGAAGAGGACGCCCAAGGAAATTTAATTTGTTTCAAATAATAGCTTGTCTGGTTTACAAAGTTAAGAAGGGGATAAAGAGTTTTAGAGAATTAGAATATCGAATAAATCAAGACACAGAGTTTAAAAGAGCAATAGGTATGGAAGAAAGTCCGGACTATTCATATTTTGCAAAGTTGTCAAGGAAAATAGAAGAAGAATACATGCAAGATATAAGAGAGATACTAATAGCTGAAATAGAACCTGATATTGGTATAGCGATAGTAGATTCTACACCTTTGAAAAGTGCCAAAAATGATTCAGAAGCAAAAGTAGGTATACATATTACAATAGGATTTTACAGGGGATACAAATTACATCTTTTGTGTACAGGTAAAGAAGAAGTAATACCACTTTTCTGGATTTTAACAGGGGCAAATGAACATGACTCAAGACAAGAAGAGCTTTTGGCAAGAAGCATGGGGCTTTGGCTGTGAGATTGTATTAGCAGATGCGGGATACGATTGTAGCAGATGGTTTAATATAGCAAATGAGCTTAAAGTTAAATTTGTTGCCGGGATAAACAGAAGAAACATGAAAGATAAAAACAATGTTAAGAATGTTTTTAGAAGAAATAACATAAGATTTTTAGAAACTGAAGAGGGCAAAAAGCTATACAAGCATAGAACAAAGATTGAAAGACTATTTAGTAAATTAAAAGGTGAATATAATCTTGAGAATGTAAGGGTCAGGGGGTTTAAGAATTATAAAAGGTATATTGATTGGATACTAATTACTTTTTTGTTTGAGCAACTTCTCAGAAAAGTAGAAGGTAAGAAGTTTTCTTTCGCATATGAATGGAATCAATAACTTTTGCTCATTTTATGTATTGTTGGTAATAATTTTTATTCAACAACCTATTAATATTAGCAAAAAAACGCAATAGTCAGATTTAATAAAGTCATACTTTTAGAATTGTTAGTATTGTCTAATAAGAGTGACAAAAATAATATGTAAGGATAAAGCAAAAATTGGGTTAATTCTTGAAGATAGGCTTTATAAATCAAATAAAAAGAGTCACATCTTAAGGGGTTCAATTAATAAAAATCGATGTAGCTCATTTCCAAATCAAAAATATAATCAGTTATTAATAGTATAAATCAAGCAAGTAATACTTTTTGTCCTTCTTTTGTACTCCTGTAAACCAGATATCATATCCATTTTCTTACGACATAGCTTCGTACTGATTTACAAACATAAACAAAGGGTCAGCATTGATAATTGCTTTTTTTAAATTGCCATTAAATATCTTGTCAAAATTATTGATAAACTCTTTTTCATTTTTTATACTTTTCTTTTTACCATCAATTTTAACATCAATTGGGTACACTATCAGTTTTGCAAGTGCTTTCTTGTCGTTTTTTATTAAATATTTTTGAATGTTAGTAGCGAATTTTACTACTTCTTCGTCTGGAAAGCCAACAAAGTTATATCTTTACTTCCTTTTTTACCACTGTAATCGTAATAGCCTTTTTAGATTTTTTCATTTTTATCATTGCTTAAAATAAGGTGCATTGCAAAATTAAAATCATGATTGGTATTAGTACAATAATTCTTTTTCTGGCTTTCAAATATTTCACCTCTAATTATCATGATGATATGCCACAATTTGCTTTACTCTACCTTTTGATATTTTAAATTCAATTTCATAATAGGGACTGTCTTGATAATAAATGCTGTGAATTTCACCTTTTTCATTATAGGTTATGCAACCAAATTGTGTGATATTATCTTTTGTTTTTGGCTTGATATAGTATAGGTATTCTTTGCCACCAATTTTTTCTGGACTATATCTAAATTTATTTATCACTCTTTTATAACTATCTCCGACTTCAATTCCTCTCGGTCCTTTTATTCCTCTCTTGTTAATCTCTGCGTATATTATATAAAATGAATTCTTTTTAACACCTGGTGCTAACCAAAGGCTACCCCAATCATAGTAACAATATTCCCCATAATCACCATAAGCACCCCACCATTCTTTCTTAACCTTTTTAGGTTTTCCTATTTTTTTTATCAATTCTCCCTTTGTAAATTCATCTTTTAATTCTAACAAAACTGGCTCCTCTCTTGTATAGATGGATTTGTTATTTTTAAAAACAAAAAGGTCATCTTTAAAGATTAAAAACATTCCCATTGCAATAATTATTATTCCAACAAAAATTGAATAAAAAACAAATATTTTTTTCCTCATTTTTTAATCTCCTTTTCACTCTTTGTTTTTAATCTTAACACATCCATTGGATTTATTAAATCGCTTCTGCGTTCATAATTTGCCTCTGGAACATATTTGTATGTTTTGTTGTTTTTTTGAGTAAGCGATCCACTACTGTCACCTTTATAAACTTCTAAATGAAGCATTGCATCACCACCTTTACTATTACGTATAATTTTACCTATAACCTGTCCTTGCTTCACTTTATCTCCAACTTTAACATTTGGTTTAATTTCACCATATCTGATAACAGAACCATCATCGTTTTTTACTTCTATTGCCATTGTTCCCGGATAGAATTCATAAATAGCAGTGACTGTTCCATTAGTCATTGCTAATACTTCTACATTTTCTTTACCAATAAACTTGCGTTTATTTTCATCATAATAACCAACTAAAAGATCAACTCCTGCATGAGTTCTACTTTTATCTCGAGGAGCACCGAATTGTCTTCCTTCTTTTGTGGGTTCAGCTACGATTAAGTTTTTAGACTCTAAAGGGAATATCCATTTGTCAATACGCTGCTCCCAGAATTCTTTACTTGGATTAGTTTTTTTGTTTCATTGGTTTTAGTTTTTTCAACTGAACTACTTGAATTTAGAATTTTGCTGCTATTATTTAGATCTTGAATAGAACTGCCACTTTTTGAAGACGGCAAAGAGTGATTTGAACTATATTTTTCATAGACTATTTTACCATAGAACTCATTAGCAGAAGAACCTTTTTCATAAACATAGGCAGGCGAAATTTTAGAGTTGTTTTGTGCTGTGTTTTGATTTGAATGAGAAAAATAGCTTTTTGGAATTTGCTCTTCAGTACTTTTTTGGGCTGACAGGTTTTGAAGGTAAGAGCTATTTTTAAAAATCAAATTAAAATTGTTAGAAGCAAATTCAATACTTTTCATTTTCCTCATAACCCCCTATTTTCATCTATTTTTTGCTTGTTATAAAAGTTTAACCCAGCAAACACTAAAAAGTCAATTGACAATTTTAAATATAAAGTTTGATAATGAACAAAATTTTTTTGTGAAGAAATGATAAGAAAACTATGGTAAAATATTATAACTAAGAGATAAGTTTAAAAAATTTTCACTCCAGCCACCTGAAAATGAAAAATACTTGCAATAATTAAGTGAAAAATTCAGAAAAGAAAAAAGGAGAATAGGAGAGTATGATTATAGACTTCCATACCCACTGTTTTCCAGATGATTTGGCACCAAGAGCAATGTCAAAACTTTCCCAAAACTCTGGTATGCCATATTATCATGATGGGACTTTGAGAGGTTTGAAAGAATCCAGCAAAATAGCTGGAATTGACATATGTGTAGTTCTGCCCATTGCAACAAAACCTCAGCAAACAATGACTATTAACAGATGGGCATTGTCTGTGATGGAAGAACACAACGACATAATTTGTTTTGGCACAGTTCACCCTGAGTTTGATATGTGGGAAGAGGAAATAAGGTGGTTAAAAGAAAACGGTTTTGCCGGAATAAAATTTCATCCTGATTATCAGGATTTTTTTGTAGATGATAAAAAGATGTACCCCATTTATGATGCTATTGCAAAAAACGATATGATTATACTTTTTCACAGTGGAGTTGACCCGGCTTATATGCCTCCCTACCACTGCACACCAGAAAGGCTTCAAAGAGTTTTGAAAGATTTTTCAGGTGCAAAGATTGTTGCAGCGCATATGGGTGGATATAGGTTTTTTGATGAAACGCTTGAGTGTTTGATAGGTAAAGATGTGTATCTTGATACATCCTTTTTCTTTGGTGAGGTTCAAATACAAAATTTCGAAGAGATTTTCAGAAAACATGGTATAGATAAGATTTTATTTGCAACAGACTCTCCCTGGAAGGATCAGAAAAGAGAAGTTGAGTATGTAAATAGCTTAAGACTTTCTGAAGAAGAAAAAGAAAAGATTTTATGGAAAAATGCACAACAGCTACTTAAAGTTAAAATTGTTCATAGAACAAACTAATAATTTTTTGCGTTAACAATACCAATGGCAAATTAGAAAGAGGGGTTTTGAAAATTGAGAGTCAAAATACTTATTAACAACTGGACATTTAAAGGTGGGTATTTAGCAGAACATGGTCTTTCGCTTTTTATTGAAAAGGATGGGAAAAAGATTTTGTTTGATTGTGGGCAAACAAATGCTATTTTGAAAAACATTGAGAAAATGGGTGTGGGTTTTGATTTTGATGCTGTGGTCCTTAGCCATGCTCATTATGATCACACAGGCGGACTTAAATTTCTTATTGAAAAAACAAGTTGTCCTATTTGGGTGCACACAGGGTTTTTCGAAAAAAAGTTTGCAAAAAGAGAAGGCGAGTATAAATTTATAGGTGAAAATTTTGAAAAGCTTGATATGTCAAAGTTTAAGATTGTCGATAAAGATGTCTATGAGATATTTGATGGTATTTTTATGGTGAATGTTACCTCAGGTAAGGAATCTGATGAGTTTTATATTCTCAAAGATGATCGGTTTCAAAGTGATTTGTTTTTAGAAGAACAGTCGCTGGTGATAAAGGAAGATGGGAAAATTGCTGTGATTGTTGGCTGCAGTCACAATGGAATTGAGAATATTATAGAAAAAGTAGAAAAATATTTTTCTCAGAACATCTTTGCAGTTATTGGTGGTTTTCATTCAAAAGACTTTCGACAAGATGATTTGCAAAGGCTTTGTCAGTTTTTCAGGGAAAAGAAAATCTATAAACTTGTACCTCTTCACTGTTCTGGTATAGAGACATTAATTTATTTTGCAGGCAATCTTCCAAATAAGCTTAAGATTTGTGGTGTAGGAGATGAGATTGAAATATGCTAAAATGTATTATGCTAAATACTAATTCAATGAAGTCTTCATAAATTTAACTTATTCTAAAAGGGTGAAAATCCAACATGAAAGCAAATTTTTGGCTAAACAAGACAGTTATCATCACAGGGGCAACATCAGGTTTGGGGAAGGCAATAACAAAGATTTTGCTTGAAAAAGGTGCGAAAGTTGTTGCTATTTCAAGGTCAGAAGAGTCATTAAAAGGGCTTAAAAATGAGCTTGTAAGTTTTGCTGAAAATCTCTTTTTAATAAAGGCTGATGTAACTGTTAAGAAAGATTGTAAATATATTTTTAAAACTGTAGAAGATGAGCTGAAAACAGCAGATTTATTAATTAACAACGCAGGTGTTGGTTTGAGATGTGAGGTTGAAGAAATAGATGAGCTTGATCTTAGAAAGGTATTTGATACCAACTTTTTTGGTGCTTTTTACATGATGCAGTATGGAATATCATTTTTTAAAAGACAAGGTAAAGGTACGATTGTAAATATTTGTTCGCTCGGTGTTAAAAGACCTGTTCCATTTACCGCAGGTTATACGGCTTCAAAAGCTGCTCTATCAACCTTAGCTGATGCTGCAAGACTTGAGCTTAAAAAAGATGGGATTTCTGTTTTGTGTGCATATCCGGGTTCAATTTCAACAGACTTTAGAAAAAATGCTTTGGGTAAGCCTTATCCTGAAAATGAAGTGAGGCTTTCCAGACTTTTGCCTGAGATTGCAGCAAAAAGAATTATAAGGGGAATTGAGAAGGGAAAAATAGAAATTTACACATCAAAAAAAGATTATCTATTTATTCTTTTCACACGGCTTTTTCCAAGGCTTTCTGACAGGGTGGTTGAGAAAGCATTTGCAAAAAAACAGGAATAATTAAAATTAAAAATTATTTTTGCACTCAGTTTTCAACTAAGAAATTAGCGCTAATTAGCATTTAAAAAGATAGCGCATTACTGTAGGGGCACACAATTTCCTTGACACAAATAAAAATACATGCTAAAATAATTCAAAATTTCTTCTCAAGGCTGCAAGATTTAAAGAAATTACGTCCGACAAGAAGGGTAGCATGGTCGGACTTTTCATATATAAAGGGTGGTTTTGATGAAGGTAAAGATGACGGTAGCACGGGCAATGGTAGAGGTTTTAAAAAGTGAAGGTGTAGAGATAATCTTTGGTATTCCTGGCGCTGCAATTTATCCATTTTATGATGCACTCTATAGCTCTGATATAAAGCATGTCCTTGTGAGAACAGAACAGGCAGCAGTTCATGAGGCGAGCGGATATGCACGTACAACAGGAAAAGTAGGTGTGTGCGTTGCAACCTCTGGGCCTGGTGCTACAAATCTTATAACTGGTATCGCAACTGCATATATGGATTCAGTTCCTATAGTGGCAATTACAGGTCAGGTAAATTCAAGTTTAATTGGAAAAGATGTGTTTCAAGAAGTGGACATTACTGGAGCGACAGCTCCTTTTACCAAGCATAATTATCTTGTGAAAGATCCTAAAAAAATTGTAAGAGTATTAAAGGAAGCTTTTTATATAGCTTCAACAGGAAGAAGAGGACCTGTTTTAGTAGATGTCCCCATAGATGTTCAGATGCAGGAGATTGAATTTGAAATTCCGAGAGAAATTGAGATACCGGGTTACAAGCCGAGGGAAAAGGGGCATCCTTTACAAATAAAAAGGGCGGTAGAAGCTATAGAAGCTGCCAAAAAACCGGTTATATGCAGTGGTGGCGGTGTGATTGCTTCAAAGGCTTCTGAAGAATTAAGAATACTGGTTGAAAAGCAAAAGATTCCAGTTATTTCAACTTTAATGGGGATTGGAGCTATTTCGACAAATCATCCATACTATCTTGGTATGATTGGTTCACACGGGCAGAGAGAAGCAAATCTTGCTTTGAGACAGGCAGACCTTTTAATTGTGGTTGGAGCACGGCTTGCAGACAGAGCGTTAGGTGATACAAAGATTACTGACAATATGAAAATTATCCATATAGATATTGACCCTGCTGAGATTGGTAAAAATGTTGATACTAATATCCCAATTGTTGGCGATGCAAAGTATGTTCTTTCAGAAATAAACAAGAGGATTTCAGAAAGAGAAGAATTCTGGGCTGCTGAGATAAAGGCGCAGAAGAAAATTCTGCCAGACGATGGAAAACTTCATCCCTATGATGTACTTCGTGAAATTTCAACTCAGTATGATGGAGAATATATAATCACAACAGATGTTGGTCAGCACCAGATATGGGCGGCACACCATTTGTATATAAAAAGACCGGGAACTTTTATTACATCAGGTGGACTTGGAACAATGGGATATGGTGTTCCAGCAGCGATTGGTGCGAAGTTTGGAAGTCCAGATGATGAGGTTATTGCAATAACCGGGGATGGAAGTTTTCAGATGCTTATGCAAGAGCTTGCAACAATAAAAAGAGAACAGGTGCCGGTTAAAATTGTTCTGTTCAACAACACAAGGCTTGGAATGGTATATGAACTTCAGAAGAGAAGATGCACAGGCAGATTTATAGCAACATGCCTGGATGGTAACCCTGACTTTATGATATTGGCAAAGGCATATGGAATTGAAGGTATGAGGCTTGAAAGCAAGGAAAAGTTAAAAGAAGCTATTTCGGTTATGAAGAGTTATAAAGGACCATTTTTGCTTGAGGTTGTAACAGACCCTGATGAGCCGACTATACCTTAAGGATTTGAGTGAGCTTAGATAAAAATTTTTGGTGATAGGGGGATGCAAGAAGGTGAAGTATACACTTTCAGTTTTGGTTGAGAACCACCCGGGTGTACTGTCCCGCGTTGCAGGACTTTTTTCAAGAAGAGGTTTTAACATAGACAGCCTTGCTGTTGGCGTAACAGAAGACCCTGCCATATCGCGCATGACAATTGTCGTAAATGGAGATGACTATATTGTTGAGCAGGTGACAAAACAGCTTAATAAACTTATTGATGTGATAAAAATTAAAAAGCTAAACCCGAAAGAGGCTGTTGAAAGGGAACTTGCGCTTATAAAGGTTAATGCTAATTCTCAAACGCGTTCAGACATTATTCAAATAACAGAGATTTTTAGAGCAAACATTGTAGATGTATCAAAAGAAACGCTTACAATTGAGATTTCAGGTGATGAAGACAAGATTGAAGCTTTAATTGAGCTTTTGAAACAATATGGTATTCGCGAGGTAGTCCGTACAGGACTTATTGCTATAGAGAGAGGAAACAAAGTAATAACAAAATCTAAGTCTGAGGAGGATGAGTAAAATGGCAAAAATATTTTATGATCATGATTGCAATCTGGACCTACTAAAAGATAAGACAGTTGCAGTAATTGGTTTTGGAAGCCAAGGTCATGCCCATGCACTGAACTTGAGAGATTCTGGTATAAACGTAGTTGTTGGTCTTTATCAGGGCAGCAAGTCCTGGGCAAAGGCAGAAAGTCATGGACTTAAGGTTATGACAGCTGATGAGGCTGCAAAGGTTGCAGATGTAATAATGATTCTTGTAAATGACGAGAAACAGCCAAAGCTATTTAAAGAAAGCATAGAACCTAATTTAAAGGAAGGAAAGGCAATAGCATTTGCACATGGATTTAACATTCACTTTGGTCAAATAGTACCGCCACCATATGTTGATGTTATAATGATAGCTCCAAAAGGACCAGGGCATACAGTCAGAAGCCAGTACGAAGAGGGAAAAGGTGTGCCGGCATTGGTTGCTGTTCATCAGGACTACACAGGCAAAGCTCTTGATATTGCTTTGGCATATGCAAAAGGTATTGGTGCATCAAGAGCAGGAATAATTCAAACAGCATTTAAAGAAGAGACTGAAACAGACCTTTTTGGTGAACAGGCAGTTTTGTGTGGAGGTCTTACAGAGCTTATCAAGGCAGGTTTTGATACACTTGTTGAAGCAGGCTACCAGCCAGAAATAGCATATTTTGAATGTCTGCACGAGATGAAACTCATAGTTGACCTTATCTGGCAGGGTGGACTTTCACTTATGCGTTATTCAATATCAGATACTGCGGAGTATGGCGATTATATGACAGGTAAGAGAATTATTACAGAAGAGACAAGAAAAGAGATGAAAAAAGTATTGGAAGAAATTCAAAATGGCACATTTGCAAAGAAATGGATATTAGAAAATATGGCTGGAAGACCGGAGTTTAACAGCATAAGAAAAAGAGAGCAAAATCTGTTAATAGAGCAGATAGGTAAGGAACTTCGAAAGATGATGCCGTGGATAAAGCCTATAAAAGAATAAAGGTGAGGGGTTCTGAATGGGAAACAGAGTTATAAAAATTTTTGATACAACACTCAGAGATGGTGAGCAAACACCAGGTGTGTCTCTCAACGTCAATGAAAAACTGCAGATTGCCAAACAGCTTGAAAAACTCAAAGTTGATGTGATAGAAGCAGGTTTTGCAATAGCATCTCCAGGTGATTTTGAAGCAATAAAAGTAATATCTGAAAATATAAAAGATGCAGTTATAGTATCTCTGGCGCGAGCAGTAGAAAAGGACATAGACAGAGCTTATGAAGCACTCAAAAACGCGCAAGCGCCGAGGATTCACACCTTCATTGCAACAAGTGATATTCATATGAAATACAAGCTCAAGATGACAGAAGAGGAAGTACTTGAGAGAGCAGTTGCAATGGTAAAATATGCAAAAAAATATGTGTCAGATGTAGAGTTTTCTTGCGAAGATGCAACAAGAACAAGAATTGAATTTTTGATAAAAGTATTTGATGCAGTTATAAAAGCTGGTGCAACAGTAATAAACATTCCCGACACAGTTGGCTACACAACACCAGAAGAGATGAAAAGAATTATAAGGGCTATAAAAGAAAACATTCCTGACATTGACAAGGTTCAAATTTCAGTTCACTGCCATAACGACTTAGGACTTGCTGTTGCAAATTCACTGGCTGCTGTTGAAGAAGGTGTTCACCAGGTTGAATGTACGATAAACGGTCTTGGAGAAAGAGCAGGTAATGCTGCTTTAGAAGAAATTGTAATGGCTCTTAAAACAAGAAAAGATTTCTATAATGTTGATGTTTTGATTGACACAACTCAGATTTACAGAACAAGCAAACTTGTATCATCACTCACAGGTATATTTGTTCAGCCAAACAAAGCAATTGTTGGAGCAAATGCATTTGCGCATGAATCTGGTATACATCAGCATGGAGTACTTTCAGAAAGGTCTACTTATGAGATTATTGATCCTGTTTCAATTGGTCTTCCTAAAAACAGGATGGTTTTAGGCAAGCATTCAGGTCGTCATGCATTTGAAGAAAGGTTAAAAGAGCTTGGATACACTGACCTTACAAGAGAAGAGATTGATGCTGCATTTGAAAAGTTTAAAGTTTTGGCAGACAAAAAGAAGGTTGTGCTTGACAAAGACATAGAAGCACTTTTAGAGCAAAAATCCCTCAATATCCCAGAGACATACGAGCTTATTAAGTTCCAGATTATAAGCGGAAATGACTTGATCTCAACAGCATCTGTCAAGATAAAGTCCGGAGAAGAAGAGTTTGAAGAGGCGGCAACAGGTGATGGTCCTGTTGATGCAATCTTTAAGGCAATAGATAGAATAACAGGACTTCAGGTTGAACTTGACGATTATAGTATAAAAGCTGTGACACAAGGTAAAGATGCTCTTGGCGAGGTAACAGTCAGAATTAAGAAAGACGGCAAGGCTTTCTTGGGTCGAGGACTTTCGACCGATATTTTAGAAGCAAGTGCCAAAGCGTATGTAAATGCTATAAATAAGATGCTGTATAAAATTTCAGAAGAGTAAAATTGACTCTTTACAATTTTACAAATTGGGTTTAAAATAATTAGCAAATAAAATTTTAAGGGTCAAAGGGGTGCAAAAAATGATAATACGAATATGCGGCGCAATCACAATAATTGGCATTATTTCGATAATTAGAAAGAGAATAATTAGATTGATTTATAAAATTTCATATGCCGCATTGCACCCATTTTGGCCTGTGTATGATCAAAGAGGTTTTTTGAAAAGACCCTTAGGGCATGGTTGAATTGATAAAGAGTTTTGTTTCGAATGAGTTTTGAGTTTTAAAGCCCAGCCTAAAAAATCACAGGCTGGGCTTTTTTGATATCAAAAAGGAGGGAAAACAAAGTGGAAGATAATAAGACAATCATCATCTATGATTCGACTTTAAGAGATGGAGCTCAGGCAGGTGGAATTTCATATACTCTGGAAGATAAACTCAAAATTGTAGAAAGACTTGACAAGTTTGGTGTGAAATTTATTGAGGCAGGCAATCCGGGTTCTAACATCAAAGACCAGGAGTTTTTTGCAAGGGTAAAACAAATGAAGCTTAAAAATGCAAAGCTCATCGCCTTTGGTTCAACAAGGCGAGTGGGCATTGACGTGAAAGATGACCCAAACATTCAATCATTAATTGCAGCTGATACTGAAGCTGTTGCGATTTTTGGAAAGTCATGGGATTTTCATGTAATAGAAGTGCTAAGAACAACAGAAGATGAGAATCTTCAAATGATTTATGATACAATAAAATATTTAAAGTCCTTGGGCAAATACGTTGTATTTGATGCTGAACACTTTTTTGATGGTTATAAGAATAACAAAAAGTATGCATTGGAAACTTTAAAAGTTGCAAAAGAAGCCGGGGCAGATTCTTTAGACCTTTGTGATACAAACGGTGGTACTTTCCCAATGGATATTTATAACATCACTAAGGAAGTTGTTGAGATGTTTCCTGGGACATTGATTGGAATTCACTGTCACAACGATACTGGTATGGCTGTTGCAAACTCAATCATGGCAGTTTTGGCAGGTGCTCGCCAAGTACAAGGGACTATAAATGGATATGGCGAAAGATGTGGTAATGCAGATCTTATCACACTAATTCCTAATCTTCAGTTAAAACTTGGGTTTAAATGTATCCCTGATGAGAATATAAAACACCTTACATCTCTTTCAAGGTATGTTGCAGAGATTGCCAACATGATTCCAAACGAAAGAGCACCATATGTTGGAGCGTATGCATTTACTCACAAGGCCGGAATGCACATTGATGCTGTCAAGAAAAATCCAGCTTCGTTTGAGCATATCAATCCTGAAGTTGTTGGAAATACAAGAAGGATAGTGTTGTCTGAGGTTGCAGGAAGAGCTACAATTCTTGACAAGATTCGAGAGATTGACCCGACAGTTACAAAAGACTCACCTGTTACAAAAGAGATTATTGATGAGCTAAAGCGTTTAGAAAATGAAGGGTACCAGTTTGAGTCAGCAGAAGCCTCATTTGAGATGCTAATTAGGAAAAAGCTTGGGCTTTATGAGCCATTTTTTACTCTCAAAGAGTTTAAGGTTTTAATTAACGAGCCGGCGGTGGAGTACAGTTCATCTGCAATTGTCAAAATTGCAGTAGATGGTGTTACAGCAATCACTGCTGCAGAAGGTGATGGTCCTGTTCATGCCTTAGATAGTGCTTTGAGAAAGGCTTTGGAAAAATTCTACCCAGAGCTCAAAGAGGTTCATCTTGTTGACTATAAAGTGCGAGTACTGAATGCAGAGACTGCAACTGCTGCAAAAGTAAGAGTTCTGATTGAGTCAACAGACGGAAAAGACACATGGTCAACTGTAGGTGTTTCAACCGACATTGTAAATGCAAGCTGGATTGCGCTTGTGGATTCACTGGAGTACAAGCTTTGCAAGGAAAAAGTTAAGTAAAATTAAATTTTTTTAGAAATTATGGGCAAGACAAATCAAAACCATATATTGTAAGAAGGGGGGTTATCTAATTATCTTTTTAACAGCCCCCTTCTTAATTTGAAAACTTATACGGTCTTATGAACATCTGGGTCCAGTGCAAAACTCCCTTGTTGTTTTTGGCAACCCAAACACCACTTTCAGTAAAAGAGGAGTTTTAGGATATTTGCTCTGTGATTTCTTTAAAAACCTAATTAAAAATCTATTTTAAAAACCTCAAAATCGTGGTATTATTATAAAAGTAAATCTAATTTCAAAAAGGGAGGCAAAGATAAAATGGCATATTACATCACAGATGATTGTATTTCATGCGGCGCATGTGAGAGTGAATGCCCTGTTCAGTGCATATCCCCTGGCGATGGGAAGTATGTCATCAACGAAGAACAATGCATCTCATGCGGTGCATGCGCAAATGTATGTCCAGTTGATGCTCCAAAGCCAAGAGATTAGTTTTTAAATACTCATGACCGGGTATAAAATCAAGTGCCCGGTCTTTAAATTGTAAATTGAAATAAGATTTAAAGATAATTATGCGTATACGAAAGGAAGGGCGAAAAAGAAATTGAACAGGATTTTTGTTCCGCTTCAAAGTCCTGAAGAGATAAAAAGTCTAAGATGTGGTCAAGAAATTTTGGTGAGCGGTAAACTTTTTGTTGCAAGGGACGCCGCTCACAAAAGGCTTTTTGAAATGATTCAAAAAGGAAGTAAAATCCCAATAGATTTTAAAAACGGTGCGATATATTACATGGGTCCCTGTCCTGAAAAGCCAGGTGAAGTAATAGGACCATGTGGCCCCACAACAGCAGGCAGGATGGATGTATTTACTCCCATGATGCTTGAGCTTGGGATAAAGGTTTTGATTGGTAAGGGAAAAAGAAATGAGGCTGTAAAAGAGGCAATTAAAAAACACGGTAGCATTTATCTTGCCACATTTGGTGGTGCTGCAGTTTTGATTCAAAGCTGTGTCAAATCTCAAAGAATAGTTATGTTTGAAGACCTTGGTGCAGAGGCAATTCGTGAGATTGAAGTGGAAAATTTACCCTGCATTGTTGCAATAGATAGTCAAGGGGAAGATATATATGAAGTTGGACCAAGAGAGTATGCGCAAGATTTTAGATAATCTTAAGATTTTCAGTGCTCTTAAGAGTTACAATTTTTTGCGTCTTCACATGCCAGGTCACAAAGGTAAAGAAGAGATTTTCCCAGATGCAATTAAAAATATATTTCCCAGCTTTGATGTCACAGAAACCTTCTGTACAGACAACTTATTGGACCCAAAAGGTTATATAAAGGAATTTTTAGATGGGATAAACGAGTTTTTTGGATCAAATTATAGTTTTTTGTCTCTTCAGGGTTCAACACACCTTCTGCAAGCCTCAATTGCTGCATTTTCAAATCCGTATGACGGTATACTTATAAATAGAGATGCTCACAAAAGCATATATAATATTGCAAAGATTTTAAAACTTGACATAGAATATATATATCCACAGTACGATGATTCTTTAGGAATATTTACATATATCGACGAAAAACACTTTGAAAGTGTCCTTCAAACTTCAAAATCTCAAATTGTTGTAATAACCTCACCATCATATTATAGCATTGAGCAGAATGTACAAGCGCTCTCAGATATAGCAAAGAAATATCAAAAAAAGCTCATAGTTGACCAAGCTCACGGCGGTTATTACAAATTTGCAGGGAAAAAAACAGCACTGGATTTGGGGGCTGACATATGCATTTTGAGTCTTCACAAAACATTGCCATGTCCAAACCAGTCTGCACTGCTTTTGTCTAATTTATCAAATAACGATAATAAAAAACTTTCTGCTTATTTAGGTTATCTTCATACAACAAGTCCGTCGTATGTGCTGCTTGCTTGGAGTGAGTATGGCATAGAGTTTTCAAAAATGTTTGGCAGACAGCTTTTTAAAGAGCTTGAAGGAAAACTTGAAAAGCTGTGCAAGCCAGTCTTGGAGTATACAAACTATGTCTACAGAGATGTAGATGTTTTAAAACTTCTTTTGAACTTTGGCAAAGCGGGGAAAAATCAAAGTTTTGTAAAAAATCTTTTGGAGAGGTATTCTATTGTTCCAGAGCTTTTTGACCAAAATAGGATTCTATTTTATTTTTCTCTGGTGGATGCTCTTTTTAATTTTGAAATCTTGGAAAGCTTTTTTTATGATATAATAAAAGAAAAAGGAAAAAGAGAACTTGAGAAAAAGTTTTTATCACCGCCGAGACCGAAAAAGGTTTTAAAAATATACCAAGTTGACAACGCGAAAAAAAGAAGGGTAAAAATTTATGAGGCAGAGGGGTTTGTATGTGCACAGGCAATTATTCCTTACCCGCCGGGGTTTCCGGTTGTTGTTGAGGGTGAAGTCATAGATAAGGATACCATAGAATATTTACAGGAGCTTTTTGGCAAGGAATTTATCAAAGAAAATGAGGTTGATGTGATTGAGGAAGGGTAAACTCATAGTATTTGAAGGTAACGACGGTTCTGGAAAAACTACGCAGCTTTTCAAAGTTGAAAAATATCTCAAAGATAAAGGATACAAGGTTCTCACAACCAGAGAACCAGGTGGGACAGAAGTAGGATACAGAATCAGAAAGCTTCTTTTAGACCCTCAATATAAGATGGATGGACTTACTGAAGCTCTGCTTTTAGCTGCAGACAGAAACGAACATGTGAAAAATGTACTCATTCCCGCACTGGATGAAGGGTACATTGTGCTTTGCGACAGATACATCCTAAGCAGTATAGTTTACCAGGGCATTGTAAGAGGAGTTGGTGTTGAAAACATTTTGAGATTAAATTCTATCTTTGAAGATAAAATAAAACCTGACCTTTACATTGTTCTTACATTGGAGCCTGAAATAGCTATTCAAAGGATTCAAATGGCAGGCAAAAACAACAGGCTTGACTTAGAAGATTTGGAGTTTCACAGGCGTGTGTACAGCGGTTTTAAAGAGGTATCAAAATGGTTTGAAAGATGTGTGAACATTGAGGCGCAAGGGTCAGAAAAAGAGGTTTTTGAAAAGGTGTGTCGTGAGATAGAAGGGCTATTTGAAAGCAAAGAGAAGTGGTAGAATATAGAGAAATGCTAAGTCGGCATAGCTTTTCAAAGAGAGGAGAGAAGAGGAAAGATGAAGCTTATTGTAGCAGTTGTGCAAAATGAAGACATTAGTAGGCTCTTGGACGCTCTTCAAAAAGAAGGTATAATGGCAACAAAGCTTTCAACGTCGGGTGGATTTTTGCGCTCTGGCAATACCACTTTGCTCATAGGCATTGATGATGACAGAGTTGCTGAGGTGATTGACATTATATCTCAAAAGTGCAAGACACGCAAACAAATTGTTTCATCGCCTGTGCCAAACAATCCGTCAGCAGGTGTATACCTGCCATATCCTGTTGAAATAACAATTGGTGGTGCTACAATATTTGTCCTCAATGTCGAGAGGTTTGAGAAGGTTTAAAAAAATTTAAGAAGTGGGAAAGTAAAATGAGAGTAGAAGATGTTAGAAGAAATAATATAAATAATGTAACATTTTTTCAAGACCAGCGAAGGGTTGAAAGACCAAAAGACTCTTTTTCAAGCTATGTAAAGCAGCTTGAGAAAGATGAAATTATAAACAGAATAAAGGAACTTATAAGCAAAATAGACTCTCTTGGTAAAAGCCTTGCTGAACGATTAGACCTTTCAACCCTCAAAGAATATAAAAAAGCTATAAAAGAGCTTTTAGGATATACAGTGTATTCTTCACATGAATATTTTAATGAAAGCCTTTTTGGCAGAAAAGGCAGGCACAAGGTATTTGGTATTGTAAAAAAGATTGATGAAAAGATGGACATGTTAACCCAGGAGATTTTAAAAAAAGAAGCAGACAATCTCAAGGTTTTATCTTATGTAGGTGAGATAAAAGGCCTGCTTGTTGACCTGTTTATTTAGAAATTTGCACAGGGGAAGAGTTGAACATGAATTTAGATACTTTTATAGGTCAAAAGGGAATTGTTGCTACTCTCAAAAAAGCACTTGTTCAACCTTTTCATGCATATATTTTTGAAGGTGAAAAAGGACTTGGTAAAAAACTTTTGGCAATGACCTTTTCAAAGCAAATTCTGTGTGAAAAAAAGCTTGCGTGTGGTGTTTGCAAAAGTTGCAGGCTCTTTGACGCACTCACACATCCGGATTTTAAAATAATAAAAAGAGAGGAAGATAAAAAAGAAATATCTGTTGATGCTATTAGAGAGATTATAAAAGATATTTCACGAGGACCTATTTTTGCAAGTAAAAAGATATACTTAATACAAGAGGCTGAGGAGATGTCAACAAGTGCTCAAAATGCACTTTTAAAGACCTTAGAAGAGCCCCCGGAGTATGCTCTTTTTATTCTCACATGCAACAATTTAGAAAGGCTTTTGCCGACAGTGATTTCAAGGTCTTTAGTGCTTTCGTTCAAAAGGTACAGCGCCAGCGAAATCTCTGAGATTTTAAAAAATTATGAGCTTGAACCCAAAGACTATGTTTTAAAACTTTGCAGAGGGAATCCTAAAATTGCTCTTGATTTTTATGATAAAGAGGTTCAAAATAAAAGAGACTATATTTTTGATAAACTTCTTTCGTACGACGGGGCAAGTTTTAGTTTGATAAAAGAATTTGAAAGTGATTTTGAAAAATTTAAAGACGACTTTGCATTTTTATTTGAAACGGTAATATACTTTCTAAGAGATGCGCTTATGTTCAAAAGAACAAACCTTGTTGAGCTTATTACAAACACAGATAAGTTAGCAAAGATAGTTGAGTTTGCAAACAAGCATACAATCTATCATATATACAGGCTACTGCAGGATTTCATGATGTTGGAAAAGTACCCGGATGCAAATGTAATTTCAGACAATGTGCTTGACATGATTTTTTTAAAACTATCAGGGGGCTAAAAGAAAGATGGCAGAAGTTGTTGGGGTTAGATTCAAAAAAGCTGGAAAGATATACTGGTTTGACCCGAATAACATAGATTTGAAAGCTGGGGATGACGTCATTGTTGAGACAGTCCGCGGGATCGAGATGGGAAAAGTTATGATAGAAAAAAGAGAGGTGCCGGACGAAGAGATAGTCCAGCCTCTCAAAAAGGTTGTAAGAAAGGCAACAGAAGAAGATTACAAAAAAGCTCAAGAGAACATGGAAAAGGCAGCTAAAGCACTTGAGATTTGCAAGGAAAAAGTACAAAAGCATGGGCTTCCTATGAAGCTTTTGCATGCCGAGTACACATTTGACAACAACAAGCTTCTTTTCTATTTCACAGCAGAAGGAAGGGTTGATTTCAGAGAACTTGTAAAAGACCTTGCAGCAGTTTTCAGAACAAGGATTGAGCTAAGACAAATAGGTGTCAGAGACGACACAAAATTTCGTGGTGGTTTGGGTCCGTGTGGACGTGAGGTTTGTTGTTCTGTTCATCTTTGTGAATTTGTGCCAATCTCAATAAAGATGGCAAAACAGCAGGGGCTTGTTTTAAACCCTGCAAAGATATCCGGCCTTTGTGGAAGGCTCATGTGCTGTTTGACATACGAGCAGAAATTCTATGAAGAGGCAATGTTAAAGCTTCCAGGGATAGGTGCGATTGTAAAAACAGCCGATGGTATAGGTGAAGTTGTTGAGGTGAATGTCTTAAAAGAAAAGATAAAGGTCAGATTTGAAGATGAGATGCAAAATGTAGAGTTAAAAGAATACTCTGTTGGTGAGTTTGAGATACTAAAAGACACCAAAAAGATTCAACAGCCGGTTGTTGCACTTGATGACGACGAGCTAAAAGAGCTTCTTGATTTAGAAGAATAAAAATGAATTTGAAGTTTAAAGAGGCAAAAAGGGCTGCTAAAAAAGTTTTACTTGAAAAGCAGCCCGTTTTTTAAATTTTAAGATTCTTTTTCTTGTACAGAGGTGATAAAGATTGGAAGTAGTTTTGCTAATTGTTATTATCGTTCTTGTCATATCAAACTTGTTACTGCTCATAAGACTTAAAAATAATATGAGTTCTTCCTTGGATACTCAAAATAAACTTTTGGAGATTGAAAAGGAACTTGGACAAATTCAAAATTCCATATCACAACAATTTTCTCAGAATAAAAATGAAACGCAAAGTATGATAAGCTCATTTGGCAGCATTTTGATGACAAGATTTTCAGACATATCCAACCAGATAATAAATTTTACATCATCAAATCAGGAGAGGCTTGACAGTATCCGAAAAGAGATAGATAACAAGCTTGAGAAAATACGAGAGACTGTTGACAGCCAGCTACAAAGTACATTAGAAACAAAACTTTCACAGTCTTTCAAACTTGTGTCAGAGCGGCTTGAGCTTGTTCACAGAGGACTTGGTGAGATGCAAGCCCTGGCTGGAAGTGTGGGAGATCTTAAAAAGATTTTGAGCAATGTAAAGGTTAGAGGCACGCTTGGGGAGATTCAGCTTGGCAATATCATAGACCAGATTTTGGATTCTTCACAGTACGAAAGAAATGTCAGGATAAAACCGCACACTCAAGAGCAAGTTGAGTTTGCTATAAAAATTCCTTCTAAAAATTCAAAAGATAATGAATTTATATACCTTCCAATAGACTCTAAATTCCCCATAGAAGGTTATCAGCGACTTATTGAGGCGCAGGAGAAAGCGGAGGCAGAAGAAGTTGCAAGATTTTCAAAGGAGCTTGAAAATAGTATAAGGCAAAATGCAAAGACTATAAAGGAAAAGTACATAGACCCGCCAAAAACAACAGATTTTGCTATCATGTTTTTGCCCTCTGAAGGACTTTATGCAGAGGTGCTGAAGATACCCGGGCTGTTTGAGTCTGTGCAAAGGGAATACAAGGTGATCATTGCGGGACCCACAACAGTTGTTGCAATGCTCAACACCATTTCGCTTGGATTTAAAACCTTTGCCATTGAAAAGCGAACAAGCGAGGTTTGGGAGCTTTTGTCTGCGGTCAAGACTGAGTTTTCGAGGTTTGCTGAGATTCTTGAAAAGGTTAAAAAGAAACTTTCTGAGGCACAGGATACAATTGACACTGCAACAAGAAAGACAAGAACCATAGAAAGAAAGCTCAAAAGTGTCGAGGTCCTCTCTTCAGAAAAAGACCCTGAAAAGATTCTTTATGATGAGGAAGCTATTGAAGAAGGTTCAGGAAAATAGTCTCATTTATGAAGATTTTAAATTACCATCTTGCAAAAATCCGCTCAATATCTTAAAATATACTCTTGCGCAAAAGAACAATTTGCAATGTCCTATTGTCAAAAATGCAAAAGTAGAATATAATATATCTCATAACACTTGATTGTATACATATATACAATGTGGAGGGAAGCTTAAGTGGCAAGAGTAGAATTTAATCCCAAGACAAACCTGATTGAGCAGGCAGCGTATAAATATACACTCCAGGATGTTCCAGAGCCTAACCTCTATAGAGAGATTTTCCCGTACACAGAGATACCCAAGATAGCATTCAACCACAGGCATGTCCCTATGTTTGTGCCTGATGAGATATGGATAACAGATACAACATTCAGAGATGGTCAGCAAGCAAGGTCTCCTTATACAGTTGAACAGATTGTAAGGCTTTTTGATTATCTCCACGAACTTGACAACGATTCTGGCGTGATCCGTCAGACAGAGTTTTTCTTATATTCCAAAAAAGATAGAGAAGCTGTTATTAAATGCATGGAAAGAGGTTATAAGTATCCAGAGGTTACCTCATGGATAAGAGCAAGAAAAGAGGATTTTCAACTTGTGAAAGAGATGGGCATCAAAGAGACAGGAATTTTGGTATCATGCTCCGACTATCATATATTCAAAAAGCTCAACATGACAAGAAAACAGGCAATGGAAATGTATCTTTCTATTGTTGAAGCCGCACTTGAACATGGAATTATTCCGCGCTGCCATTTTGAGGACATCACAAGAGCAGACTTTTACGGCTTTGTTGTTCCGTTTGCAAATGAACTTATGAAACTTGCGCGCCAGGCAAATATGCCTGTAAAGATTAGAGCATGCGATACCCTCGGGCTTGGTGTGTCTTACCCGGGAGTTGCTCTGCCAAGAAGTGTTCAGGGAATAATTTATGGGCTAAGGCATTATGCAGAGGTGCCGTCTGAGTGGCTTGAGTGGCACGGTCACAACGATTTTTACAAGGCTGTTGTTAACTCTGGTACTGCATGGCTTTACGGTGCATCTGCAGTCAACTGTTCGCTTCTGGGTATTGGTGAGAGGACGGGCAATACCCCATTAGAGGCTATGGTAATTGAATATGCCCAGCTTAGAGGTACAACAAAGAATATGAGGCTTGAGGTAATCACTGAGATTGCAGATTACTTTGAAAAAGAGCTTGACTATGAGATTCCACCAAGAACTCCGTTTGTGGGAAGGGCATTTAATGCAACAAGAGCAGGAATTCATGCTGACGGTATTTTGAAGGATGAGGAGATCTACAACATCTTTGATACAAAGAAGATTTTAAACCGTCCAATTGTCATTGCAGTTGATGCACACTCTGGGCTTGCAGGTATCGCTGCATGGATTAACACATATTTCAGGCTTGAAGGTGACAAGAAGATTGACAAGCGTGACCCAAGAGTTGCTAAAATAAAAGAGTGGGTTGACAAGGAGTACGAAAATGGAAGAACAACTGTTATTGGCGACGATGAGCTTGAGATGGTTGTTCGAGAAGTCATGCCAGAGCTTTTCAAGATGCATGAAAGTAGGGTAAAATAGCTTTTACTTAGGTATTTAAAAAAAGATTGCTGTTTTTTTAGATTGCTCTTGCTGAATTAAAAATCTTTCTATTTCGGCTACTTTTTAAACGAGTATCTACTTTTTCACCTTGAACTAGCAGCTTATTCAATTAGCAAAAAATAATAGTGAAAAATCAACTTCTATTTCAATAAGCTCAACTTGTTTAAATTATCTTATTTATTAACGGCAAAATTCAGGCTGCCCCTTTCTGGCATAAAGTCAGGAAGGGGTTTTTAAATTCACGCTCTTGTATACAGGTATACTTTAATGCTATAATATAAAAGGTATTTTTAACAATCACAATCAAAGTTTTTGGGAGGTTTAAAAGCAAAATGGGTTTGACAGTTGCGCAAAAGATTATAAAGCAGCACTTAGTTAAAGGTGAAATGATACCAGGAAAAGAGATTGCTATCAGAATTGATCAGACACTTACTCAAGATTCAACAGGTACAATGGCATATCTTCAGTTTGAAGCAATGGGTATTGACAGAGTAAAGACTAAAAGGTCTGTTGCATACATTGACCATAACACTCTTCAAACAGGTCCAGAGAATGCAGATGATCATCTATACATACAGACTGTTGCCAAAAAACATGGAATATATTTTTCCAAACCCGGCAATGGAATTTGCCACCAGGTTCACCTTGAGAGATTTGCAGTGCCTGGTCAGACACTTTTGGGCTCAGACAGCCACACACCAACAGCTGGTGGGATAGGCATGCTTGCAATTGGTGCAGGTGGTTTGGATGTTGCAGTTGCAATGGGTGGTGGTGAATATTACTTAATTATGCCAAAGATTGTAAAAGTAAACCTCAAAGGTAAACTTCAGTCTTGGGTTTCTGCAAAGGATATTATTTTGGAGCTTTTGAGAAGGCTCACAGTCAAGGGTGGCGTTGGCAAGATTTTTGAGTACACAGGTGAGGGCGTGAAGACTTTATCTATTCCAGAAAGAGCCACAATTACAAATATGGGTGCAGAACTTGGTGCAACAACTTCTATATTCCCATCAGATGAAGTGACATACGAATTTTTGAAGGCGCAGGGAAGAGAGGCTGACTTTGTTGAGATTTTACCAGACCCCGATGCCCAGTATGATGAGGAGATTGAGATAGATTTATCAAGCCTGGTGCCGCTTGCAGCGTGCCCGCACAGCCCTGACAATGTTGTGCCTGTGAGCGAGCTAAAAGGTATAAAGGTTGACCAGGTTGCAATTGGAAGCTGTACAAATTCATCTTACAAGGACCTTATGAAGGTCGCAAAAATTTTAGAAGGTAAAACCATTGCAGAGCATGTATCGCTTGTCATATCTCCAGGTTCAAAACAGGTTCTGAACATGCTTGCTCAAAACGGTGCGCTATCATCACTTGTTGCAGCTGGTGCAAGGATTTTAGAGTGTGCTTGTGGTCCTTGTATAGGAATGGGTCAAGCACCAAGAACAAATGGTATTTCGCTCAGAACATTTAACAGAAACTTTGAAGGCAGGAGCGGTACACCTTCTGCCAAAGTGTATCTTGTCTCACCTGAGACTGCAGCAGCATCAGCAATCACAGGGTATATTACAGACCCAAGGATTCTTGGTGATGAGCCGCAGGTTGAGATGCCAAAGAACTTTTTAATAAATGACAATTTAATAGTGCCGCCTGCTGAAAATCCCGACGAGGTTGAGGTTATAAGAGGACCGAATATAAAACCATTCCCGCAAGGAAAGCCTTTGCCGGAGGTTGTTGTGGGGAAAGTGCTAATAAAACTAGGAGATAATATTACAACAGACCATATTATGCCATCTAATGCAAAGCTCTTGCCATACAGGTCAAACATCCCGTATTTGTCTGACTATTGCTTGACACCATGTGACCCTGATTTTCCTAAAAAGGCACGTGAGAACGGTGGTGGCTTTATTGTGGGTGGAGTCAACTATGGTCAGGGTTCATCTCGCGAGCATGCAGCACTTGTGCCGCTTTATTTGGGTATAAAAGGGGTTTTGGCGAAGAGCTTTGCACGAATTCACATGGCAAATTTAATTAACAACGGAATCATTCCAATGGTGTTTGAAAATCCGAGCGATTATGATACAATTGAAGAGATGGATGAGCTCAAGATTGAAAATGCAAGAGAGCAGATAGAAAAAAGTGATGTTTTAATAATTGAAAATGTCACAAAAGGATTGAAATACAAAATGATTTTAAACCTGACAGACAGACAGCGTCAGATGATTTTGCATGGCGGGCTTTTGAACCTTACAAAAGCTATGGGTATGAAATAAATAATTAAAGAGGGGAGTGCATCCCCTCTTTATTGAGGCTATCACAAATCTTGATGTGAGGAGGACAAAGAATGGCATACAGAATTACACTTATTCCTGGCGATGGTATTGGACCAGAGGTCACAGAGGCAGCAAGAAGAGTCTTGGATGCATCAGGTGTAAAAATAGAATGGGAAATTGTAGAAGCTGGCGAAAAGGTTATGGGGCAGTATGGGACGCCACTTCCTGACTATGTTTTAGAAAGTGTCAAGAGAAATAAAGTTGCACTCAAAGGTCCGATTACAACACCGGTCGGGACAGGGTTTAGAAGTGTGAATGTTGCGCTCAGACAGGCTCTTAACCTCTATGCTAATGTAAGACCTGTCAAGTCTTACGAAGGTGTTCCTGCAAGATACACAAATGTGGATTTGATAATTGTTCGAGAAAACACAGAAGACCTTTATGCAGGGATTGAATACATGGCTGGAGATGATGCAGCAGTTGGTGTTAAAATAATAACAAGAAAAGCAAGCGAGAGGATTGTCAGGTATGCATTTGAGCTTGCAAGAAGAGAGAAGAGAAGAAAGGTTACGGCTGTTCACAAGGCAAACATCCAAAAGCTTACAGATGGACTATTTTTAGAATGTGCAAGAAAGGTCGCGCAAGATTATCCAGATATAGAGTTTGAAGATATGATTGTTGATGCAATGAGCATGAAACTTGTCCAAAGCCCAGAAAATTACGATGTTTTGGTTATGCCAAACATGTACGGGGATATTCTGTCTGACTTGGCAGCAGGACTTGTGGGAGGACTTGGTATTGCGCCAGGTGCTAACATTGGCGAAGATGGAGCAGTATTTGAGCCAATCCACGGTTCTGCTCCAAAAAGAGCAGGTCAGAACTTAGCAAATCCAACAGCTACAATACTTTCTGGTGTCATGATGCTGAGGTACTTGGGTGAGCTTGAGGCAGCTGACAGAGTTGAAAAGGCGGTGGCTAAGGTTATAAAAGAAGGCAAAGAGGTTACATACGACCTTGGAGGTTCAACAGGTACAAAAGAGTTTGCAGATGCGGTTATACGTGAAATGGAAAAAATATAAACTTGGTTAATATTGAAGGTGATTTTCGATGGTGTATAATAATTACTCTGATGATAAAGATACAAGATATTCTCCTTTGTATGAGAAGATTTTTGAAGTGATAAAAGAAAAGATTTTGATGGGAATTTTAAAGCCGGGAGACCCTCTTGTTGAGGTAAAGCTTGCTGAAGAGCTAGGTGTTTCCCGAACACCAATAAGAGAGGCATTGCGCCAGCTTGAACTCGAAGGGCTTGTATATTCTATTCCTCACAAAGGTGCGTTTGTAGCAGGTGTTACTGCTCAGGACATAGAGGATATATACACAATAAGAATGCTTTTAGATGGGCTTGCAGCGCGCTGGGCTGCCCAGAAGATTACAAAAGATGAAGAAGATGAACTTACTGAAATTATAACTCTTATGGAGTTGTATACAAAGAAAAAAGATATTCCAAAAGTGATGAAAACTGATTCGCAGTTTCACCAGCTTATTTACAAAGCATCGAAGAGCAAACCACTTGAACATGTTTTGTCAACCTTCCACAGCTATATAATCAGAGCAAGGGCAACCTCTTTTGAGACACCTGGTAGGCTTGAGGAGGCTATGGAAGAACACAAGCTCATATTTGAAGCAATAGTCAGCAGAGACCCAGATAAGGCAGAAGAGTACATGAAACTTCATGTCAAAAATGCAGCAAAAAATTTAATTGAGCAAAAGAAAATAGAAGAGAGGACAACGGCAGGGAAATAGAATTTTCCCTGCTTATTTTTTTGCAGGTATTAGTCTTTTTTGAAGGGGGAAGAATACAAAATAAAATTATAAAATAAGGAGAGAAATTTTCTTGGGATGAAAATTGAAAATATCAAAGTTTATAATAACAGAAATATCTATTCAGACAAAAAGGTAGCTGTATTAAAGGTAAAAGGAAAACCTGAAGAAGCAAGCAGCTTTGCCAAGCTTTGCATTCATATTCAAAATCTTATAGGATATAACTTGGTTGAATACTGGGAATGCTTTAGTGTTGAAGATTATATTGATGTTTTGATTGAACATGATAATCCAATTATTGTGTACAAGGTTATTGAATTTGCGTTAGAATGTATGGGAAAAGGCTTTATACCTGAAGATTTTCCTGATAAGATTTCAAAGTTAAAGAAACTCACAATTGAAACAGAGCTTTCGCCAAATACAAGACTTTTGAAAAATGCTTGCATGAAAAGAGGTATAAGGTTTACAAGAATTGGATATACGGATACGTTCATTCTGGGTGAGGGAAAATATGCAAAGCTCTTTGCAGGTCTTATAAGTGAACAAGACTTTAGTGTAGTAAGTATATCAAATGACAGAGAGATGGAACGTGAATTTTTAAAATTAAACTTTTTTCCTGTTGCACCGTTTGAAGTGATCTTTACTTCAGACCAGCTAATGGAAAGTATAAAAAAGCTGGGATTCCCAATTTCGATAAAAGGTTGCAAAAAAGACTCTCCAAACATAGGGAATATTAGGACAAATCAACAAGCGTTAGAAGCATTTAATATGGTCAAAAATGTTGAAAATAGAGTAATTGTCGAGAGATATGTGCCAGGCAACAGTTATAAGATTCTGGTTGTGAATGGGAAAGTTGTGGCAGCTATTGAGAGAACCTCTCCATACATTATAGGCGATGGAAAAAGAAGAATTTTAGAACTTTTAGATCAAGGTGAGAAAAACAATAAATATATTCAAAAGAATATTTTAAAACAGGGATTTACTTTGGATGATATTTTACCAAAAGGAATGAGGGTATTTTTGAAGGAGCCAACAAGTTTTAAAACAGGTTGTATAACTACAGACGTTACAGAAAAGGTAGCATATGAAAATCAACAACTTTTTGTTAAGATTGCAGAAAAACTTGGATATGTAACAACTGTCTTAGACTTTGTTACAGAAGATATTTCGCTTCCATATACTATTATAGGTGGTTATGTTGTTGATATTGAGACAAACTGTGATCTTCGAATATTTTCACAGACATGTAACAACGATGTATTCAATACTATACTGGATGTGTATTTTGAAAAGATTCCAAATCCATCTGTGCCGATAATTGCTGTGTCAGGGACATATGGAAAAAGCACAATTTTGCAAATAATGAGGTACATTTTTCAAAGATGCGGATTGGAAGCGTCTATCGATAGCGAAATGGAGAATTTCTATCTGAGAAGTTTTGGAGATTTGTCGGACATAAAGCTGGTTGAATTCAATCCTGAAAAAGGTATTGAGGAGATAGAAATAGAACCTGAGGCAGGTATTATTACCAATACATTTTCTCAAAATCAGATAGAAAAAAACCTTTTGTTTACCAGAAGCATTAAGGAAAATGGATATCTAATTTTAAATGTCAACGATGCTTATAAATACCTGTACAGTGCAAAAGCTAAATGCAGAATTGTATTTACTTCGACTTCAAGTCATCATCCAGATTTAAAAGCGCATATGGAAATGAAAAAACCTTGTGTGTACCTTGAAAATGATATAATAAAAATATTTGACGGAAAAGAACTCTTTTCTTTTTGCAATATTAAAGAAATCCCTTATTCATACGATGGTAAGCTTATATTTGCAGTTGATAATATTCTTCAGACAGTTGCAGCACTGTATTTTTACGGGGTAGACAGTGAGATCATATATAAGTTTTTGATCGAATACAAGAACGACTCACATCAAAATCCTGGAAAGTTCAATATATTTGATATAAATGGTGTAAAAGTGATTATTGACAGCCTTCGAAAGAAAGAACATGTAAAAATGCTTACATTAAGTCTTAGCTCCATAGGTATCAGGAATCTTTATTTTGTGTGCGAACAGAGACAAAAACAAATTTTGGATTTTGTTGAAGATAAGAGTAGAATTATATCCAAGCAGATAGAAAAGTTTTCAGATGTGGTTGAAATGGTCTCTGATGCCATAAGAAAGGCAAACAAGGGTGATGGAGTGTTTATTGTCCTGCCAGAACCTTTAAATAGAGATGTTACGTTTGAGATAAGAGAGGGACTGGCAAAAAGGAAAAAGAATTTTGTGAACAATGCTTGAAAAACTCAATAAAGTTTAGTATCATATCGACTATAGGAAGTTTTAAAAATTTATGGTGATTAGGAGTTGATTTTGCTATGAGCCTACCACAGGTGTTTAGATATAGAGGAAGAGAAGTATACAAAATTAGAAATAACCTTATCCACTATGGAAATCCAGACGACAAATTTGTTGCTGTGTTTGTGGTGCTGGGCACTGAAGAGTATAAGGGTTATAAGATATCCTCACCTATTTCAGTTGAACTTCAGATAAACAATCCAAAGCTCACTGTCAGAGAAAGAGTTGTGAAAAAAGCCGAGGCAGACAACCTTTACAAGGCACTTGAACTTGCTCATGTATGGCTTGTTCAGGCAAACGGCAAGTAAATTTTGGCAGTTGATTTTAAAAAGTTTTGAGAGTATAATAAAATTGGCTGTGCTATGATGGGGAGGTAGCGGTGCCCTGTAACCCGCAATCCGCTATAGCGGGGTCGAATAGCCAGACTGAGGTATAACCCTTTTGGCATTGAGGGCAGGCCGGGGTGAGGATGGTTGTGTCCTGCGCAACGCGAGGGCTGTGAACCCCGCCAGGTCCGGAAGGAAGCAACGGTAAGCAGTTTTTCGCGTGTGCCGCAGGGGTGCATGACAGGAGCCTGTCAGGTCTGCTATTTCACCAGGAGGGTTATATCGAAGCTGGTCGCACAGCCATTTTATTTTTTATCTTTCTTCAGCTTCCAGGAATAAAAATCTAAAAGTAAATAATTTTATTGACAGGTACTTGGATTTAGAATATAATATAAAAAAGTATAACATAGGTTTACAAAGGGAGGATAAGATACAAATGATAGTTCTTGAAGGACATGAACTTGTGACCTCCCGTGCTCTGACAGTTCTAAAACCCTATGTAGGCGAAGCTCATCTTATTTCTAGTATTCTTGTTCTTGCACACCTTCTTGAACTTGAGAAGTTTTCTTTTTTTGGTTCTGAAAAGGTTTACTCTAAAATCAAAAAGCTTCTTTTTCCAAACGTTTGCGTTGAGTTCTGGCAGGAATCTCTTGAAGTTGTGTTTATCGATATTACTGCTATAAAAAAGTACTTTGTAGATTTAGGACATTTAAAAGGTTGGATTGAAGCTTTGCATGCAAACAAAAAAATATTGCTATATGAACTTTTCGTGGAAGGAAGTTTACTCTTTGACCTGAGCAACTTTATCTTAATTGCTGATGAGTTGTTCATGGTAGAAGGATAGAGAATTGTTCGAAAAACCAAGGGAGATTTTCAAAAGTCTCCCTTTTAAATTTTCTTTGAAGTACGATATAATAAAAACAATCTTTTTTTCAGGAATATATTATTAATCAAGGAGAAAAACACAGAAGGAGTTCAGAAGACTGTGAATGTTGAATTAGAGTTTTGTTTGTACAAGCTTTTTGAAATAATAGGTGTTATTGCAGTAAGCGGAATATATATATTATCAGTCTTTCTGGGTAATGAATTAAAAAATGCTTTAATTTACAACTTTAGCAAAATATTTTTATCTCTTGTTGTTTTTAAATTCTTATATGTACTAAATTTAGAAAAAGAAGTTGTAAGTAAAAGTGAAGGTGTTCAGGTGGTTGTATTCTTGAATTTACTTTCAAAGTTTCTTATAATATATGCACTTATATTTTCAGTTTTATGCAGGGAAAGGTTAAAAGAATTTTTATCTAAGGCATCAATATGGATAAACATAACTTTGATAATTGTAGTTTTTTTAATATCCGAAAAGATAAAAAATGCAAAAATTAATATTTTATTACAATCTACTTTATCTACAACAAAACTATACTTTATTAGCGAATTACTGATAGTTTTTGGTATTTTGTTTCTAATATACTTAAGCTTCTATAACTCTTACTTCAAACAAAATAATAGCTTTAAAGTTTTTGTATTGGCTTTTGCAGTTGGTGAGTTAATTTTGTCTCTTTTTAAGAGAAAAGGTATTCTTTTTACAGAAGCAGTTCAAAATGGAGCTATGCTTTATCTCTTTGTGGCAATATTTCTTGCTATAGCAAAACAGAGAGTAAAATTTTTGCACAGTTTAGCAAAATTTAGTACTGAGGTATTAAAAGAAAAGCTTGATTTGCAAAAAAGTTTTGAACTTCTTGTAGATTTTATTTATGAAGCTTATTCAAAGGTATTTCCAAGAATATGTTTTTATTACATCATAGAAGATGGGAATTATAAACTTATTGTATTCAAGAGTGAAGAGGTGAGTGATAAATTTGAAGATTCTTCTGCAGAAGTAAAAGTTGTAAGTAAACTTTTAGAAGAGGAGAATATTAGTACATTTGACATAAAAGATTTTGAAAACTTTTTTGAATGCAAGGCTTTAAAAAATAGGGTATTCAATAGTTTCCAAACAGTGGTATATGTTCCTGTTCACAGATACAACAGGCTTGTGGGTTTTCTTATTTGTTATTCGAAGATTAAAAACTTTAACATAACTGGTGAACTCCAGGATGGTTTTACAATCTTTATGAATTTTTCTCAAGCTCTTCTTTCTCAAATTGAAAGGATTGAGAAGATAAAGAATTTATCAACAGAGGATGAACTTACAGGTCTTTATAACAGGAGATACTTTATGAAGGAATTGATTTTGGAGTCAATAGCTGCAGATAGATATAAAAATAAGTTTTGTGTAGCTTTTTTTGATATGGATAATCTGAAACTTTTAAACGATGTTTATGGACACGGTGTGGGAGATAAAGCTATAAAAATAATTGCCAGGATTATACGGGACAATATACGGAAAACAGATATTGCGGCAAGACTTGGGGGAGATGAATTCGCGGTTATATTCAAAAATTGTAGTAAAGATGCTATAGAGGATAGAATTAAAAATATAAAGCAATTAATTGAAAAAGAGTCAGAGCTACAGCTTCCGAAAAAGATAAGAGTGAGCTGTGGAATTGCTGTGTATCCAGACGATACAACCAGTCTTGATGAGCTTATTAAGATTGCTGATATGAGAATGTATGAAGAAAAATTAAAAAACAAAGGGGGCGATTTTGATGCAGAAAGGCAGTAGCACTGTTAGGGTATTTTTTGAGGATGTAAATATATGTGAAGATGTGGAGGTAGGAACTAATCTTTTGAGCTTTGTTCCAAGATTTGAGAGTTATTTTAAATCTCCTATAGTTGCTGCAAAGGTTGACAATGAGATAAAAGAGTTAAAATATGTAATTTCAAGGGATTGCAGAGTGAAATTTATTGACATGACGCAAGAAGATGGTATGAGGATTTACAGAAGAAGTCTCATTTTTGTTTTGATTGTTGCAACAAGAATGCTTTTTAAAGAAGCTGTAAATGTGCAACATTCTCTTTCAAAGGGACTTTACTGTGAGGTAGAAAACAGAAAACTAAGCAGCCAAGATATAGAACTTATAAAACAGAAGATGAAATGGATAATAGAGCAGGATTTTCAATTCAAAAGAGAAAAGGTTTCAAAAGAGGATGCAGTTAAACTTTTTGAAGAGAAAGGGTTTTATGATAAAGCAAGAACAATAAAGTTTTCGGAAAATGAATATGTATACATTTATTACTGTGGAGATTATGTTGATTACTTTTATGGACATTTAGTCCCTTCCACAGGGTATCTTAAAATTTTTGACCTGATTCAATACCACGACGGGATGGTACTTATGTACCCCGACAAATCAGACCCATTTAAACTTCAAGAGTTTGTGGAGAACAAGAAACTGTTTGCGGTCTACCATGAGTACAAAAACTGGGGCAGGATACTGGGTGTCAGTAGCATTGGTGAGCTCAATGAGGTGATAGCAAGCGGAAAGATAAGAGAATTTATAAGAGTTTCTGAAGCATTGCATGAAAAAAAGATAGCATATATAGCAGACCAGATTTCTCAAAATCCACTGATAAAAGTTGTTTTGATATCAGGACCTTCATCATCCGGAAAAACTACTTTTGCCCAGAGACTTTCTATCCAGCTTAAAGTAAATGGAAAAAATCCTGTCTATATAGGGCTTGATGATTATTTCTTTGAAGATAAAGTTCCGCTTGACGAAAATGGCAAGCCTGACTATGAATCGATTGAAGCTATTGATGTTGAGCTTTTCAATGGACAATTGAAAGACTTGATAGAGGGTAAGGAGGTTGTGCTGCCACGGTTTAATTTCATAGAGAGAAAGAGAACGTTTGAAAGACGTGTCAGGCTTGAAAAGAATGACATAATAATAATTGAAGGGATACATGGGTTAAATAACAGGCTTACTCCAATGATACCTGACGAAAACAAGTTTAAAATATATGTGAGTGCTTTGACACACCTGAACCTTGACAAGCACAACAGAATTCAAACTACAGATTACAGGATTTTAAGACGAATTGTAAGAGATGCCAGGACAAGAGGTGCATCTGCTAAAAGGACAATTTCCATGTGGCCGTCTGTCAGAAATGGTGAGGAGAAAAATATTTTTCCCTACCAGGAAATGGCGGATGCTATGTTTAATTCAGCACTAATTTATGAGCTTGCGGTTTTGAAAAAATATGCTGTTCCCTTACTTAAAACAATTACAAGAGAAGATGAGGAATATAGTGAAGCGCAGAGGCTTTTGCATTTTCTGAGCTTTATCCTCACAATTGAGGACGAAAGAGAAATTCCACCACAATCTATCATAAGAGAGTTCATAGGAGGGTCTTGTTTTTATGACTTTTAAAAAAGAAAAGGGGCTTTTGGGATATATTCCCTCAAGCCCCTTATGTTTTTAAAATGTCACATTTGTTGAAGAGTTGTTTGTGTTCTGGTTTGTTCCCTGATTTGGCCAAAATCCTCTCATTTTTATACTAAATCCGCGCCTCATGGTACCGTCCATTCCTGCTGCACCTTTGAATTTTCTACCAAATCCTCGTGGAGCAAATCCCTTTGAAAGGTCCCAGTTTGAAATTTTTGTCTTGATAGCTTCTTTCATTTTGTCTGCCTGGTCTTTTGTTATTTTACCTTCATTAAGAAGCTTGTCAATCTTTGTTATTTGCATTGAGATTAATTTGTTTTTAAAGTCTGATTCAGAGATATTCTTGGATTTGATTAGGTCTGCAATGGTCTTTCCATTTTTCAGCTCGTTAAAAAGACTATCCTTTGTCATGCCGAGGATTGTAGCAATGTCACTGAACATATCGAGGTTATAAATGTCTTTTGAAAATGCTTTGATTTTAAAGCCAAAGAAAGGAAGCTTTCCGTCCCAGCTGTCTATCTTCTGTTTTAAACTTTGCTTTAGCTGTGCTGCTTTGTCGCTCGTTATTTTGTTGTTTTTAACAGCTTCATCAATCTTTGCATAAAGGCTTTCTAAAAGCTTTGATTTAAACTGGTCAAGTGTCAGGCCTTTGTCCTTTAAGATGTCTGAGAAAGCCTTTCCGCTCTGAATCTGTTTTTGAATATCCTCTTTTTTCATGCCAAGGATGCTTTCAATTGTGCCAGCGATGTCAAGGTTTATACCTGCTGCACCTTTTTCAAATTTTCCGAAACAGAGCTTTGTGAGATTGCCCTTGAAAGCTACCGGAAGGCTTGCCTTTGAAGAACCTGCAAATGCAAGGCTTACACTTAAAATCAGAATTACAATAAGTCCTATACCAATTATTGTCTTTATCCTTTTCACTTAAAAATCACCCCTTTTCATTTTGAATTTTTCTTTCAATTATATTATCCCACATAAAATCGGGTTTTGTGTTTCGCAATTGTAAAAATATTTTTAAGGAAAATTTTTACACAGAGATGTGTTTTTAAATGAATAGCAAAAGGGTATATTAGAATCGAAAAAAATTTTAAATAGGATGGTGAAATATAGAAGATGAAGTATATAGTGATTGGTGCTGTTGCAGGTGGGATGACAGCTGCAATGAAAATAAGACGAAATGATGACAAAGCTGAAATTATTGTATATGACAAAGACACTGATATATCATATTCTGGTTGTTCTCTTACGTACTATATTTCAGGTGTGATAGATAACAGGAAAAACATTGTTCCAAGAGATAGCCAATATTTTAAAAAGTTTAATGTTGATGTAAAAACAGCTCATGAGGTTTTAAAAGTTGACACGCAAAATAAGAAGGTGATTGTCAAGGATTTAACTACTGGTAATACCTTTGAAAATGGTTTCGACAAGTTAATTATTGCAACAGGAGCACATCCTGTAGTGCCTAAAATTGATGGCATAGAGCTTGAGGGCATATTTGTCCTTCGAAATGTCAAGGATGCAGATAGAATAAAAGAGTTTATAAACACTTATTTTCCCAAGAAAGCCTTGATAGTTGGTGGTGGTTACATTGGACTTGAAATGGCAGAAGCTTTGAAGGTTTTGGGGATAGATGTTGTTATCATAGAAAAACAAGAAAATATCCTTCCAAACTTGGATAGTGACATGGCAAGGCTTGTTGAGAACTATCTTAAAGAGAAAGGAATTACAGTGAAAACCAGCACATCTGTGTTGAAGTTTGAAGGTGATAAGAGAGTAACAACGGCTATTTTGAGTGATGGTTCAAGATTGAATGTAGACTTTGTGTTAATTGCTGTTGGGGTAAGACCTTCCACCCAGTTTTTAGAAGGAAGTGGCATACAGCTTTTACCAAATGGAGCTATTAAGGTTGATGAGTATATGAGAACTAATATTGAAGGAATCTTTGCAGCAGGTGACTGTGCTTCTGTGTATTTTAAGCTAAATGGTAAAACTATGTATATGCCACTTGGTTCAACTGCAAACAAGATGGGAAGAATAGCAGGTGAAAATGCAACAGGTGGTAGCATGAAGTTCAGTGGCATTTTGGCAACATCAATTTTCAAAGTTTTTGACCTTACAGTTGCACAAACAGGTTACACAGAAAAGATGGCACAGCAGGATGGGATTGAATATGAAGTTGGGCACGTTACAAAACCGCATATAACAACAGCATATCCTGGAGCTGAGAAAATGACTATAAAAGCAATTGCAGAACTCAGTTCACGAAAAATTATAGGTGCTCAAATCATTGGCACAAAAGGAGTTGACAAAAGAATAGACATTTTGGCAACAGCTATCTTTGCAGGGCTTACAACAGACCATCTTTTCCAGCTTGATTTGGCTTATGCACCGCCATTTTCGTCTGCAAAAGACCCTGTTCACTATGTTGGCATGGTTATGTCAAACTTTCTTGACAAGAGAAAATTTAATTGTACGCAGGAAAAGCTTTTGGAAAAGATGCAAAAAGGAGAAGATTTTGTTGTTCTGGATGTTCGAACACCTGATCAGTATAAAATCAAGCATATAAAGGGTGCTGTAAATATTCCTCTTGAGATGCTGCAAGAAAAAATGAATCTGCTTCCAAAAGACAAGCAGATAATTGTATACTGCAACAGTGGGGTAAGTTCAAATATTGCCCAAAATATCCTTCAGCAGAATGGGTTTAGAAAGGTTTATAACCTTTCAGGCGGTATTTTGAACGTGACTTTAGAGCAGCTGCTTGAAAGAAATACCTCAGACTCTTCTCCTTCTTCTCCAGACCTTTAAAAATATTATCCATGCTATTATCACAATGCAAACCAGCACCAAAATGGCAAGCCAAAAAAGGAATATATCTTTTTTGTAAAGGAATTTAAAGAAGTTAAATCCGTACCAGTAAAAGTACACATAGAATGTTGCCCAGATGGTATTTCCAATAAAAGAAGAAATGATATATTCATAGAAATTCATTTTACTAATTCCTGCCAAGAAAATAACGGGGGTGCGTGGAACTCCTATTATTCTTGCTATTGGTACAGCAAATATTCCATACTTTACAAAAAAGTTATTGACGCTCTCAAGCGTCTCTTTTTTTATTCTCAAAAGCCTTTCAAAAAGGCTGATTATTTTCTTTTTGCCACTTCTGAGAAGAAGGTTCACAGCAACATTTCCACAAAGATTTCCTAATGCTATCACCATTATTAATGTAAAAAGAGTGAATTTGTGACGGTTTAAAAGTGCTACTGCGCCAAGGTAAGCAATCTGTGTTGGGAAAGGAATCCCAAGCCCTTCTATTGCCAATATCAAAAATATTCCCCAAAGTCCAAAATTGTCAATCATGTATTTCAAAAATTCAATCATATTTCTATCATCTCTTAAAACAAGTTTTTACACTATCTATTTTACTCTTTTTTTCATAGAATAAACAGAAAGATAAACTTTGGATTTGCTAATATGACTTTTCAAAATTTTGTTAAATATAAAAAAGAGCATTCAAACCAATGAAATACTCTTAAGGCACAGAATGGCATAAAAATTAGTTTAAAGTTGATAAAATTTTTGTATAGAGTATGGACAAAAGGTATAAAATTCATATATGAAAGGTATTGCAAGTCAAGAAAATTTCTTGACTTTTAAGGTTATTTGACAAAAAATTTTTTTTAAATTAAAATAACAAAGAAGTTTTTTAGAAAACAAATCCATTTTGTAGGAGGTTGATTATGAATAAACTGAGGTGCCTTGTGGCAAGGCCAAGGGATATGAAGAAGCTTATCCTGGCTTTTGTCATTGTATTTGTTTTGTCAGTCCTGCTTGGCGCCATGACTGCACAGGCACTGGTGAAAGAGGTTAGCATAACAATTGACGGCAAGACGTTTTATTATAAAACAATTAAGTCCACAGTGAGAGAGGTCTTAGAAGAAAATCAAATTTACTTGACAAAAGATGACTATATCTCGCCTTCTTTGGACTCAAAAATAAATGAGAATACCCAGATAATAATAAAGAGAGCTTTTGAAGTGAAAATACTTGTTGGCGACGAGGAAAAGGTTGTGTATATTCCAAGCGGTACTGTTGAGGATGCAATAAAAAAAGCAGGAGTGGTCCTTGGGAAGTTAGATAAAGTAAATCTTCCTCTTTCTCAGCTTCTTGATAGGCCTACTGTCATTAAAATTACTAAGGTAACAGAGAAGGTGGTCGTGGAAAAACAAAAGATACCTTTCAGTACAGTTACAAAGACGAACTACAATATGGACTACGGAAAGCAAAAGGTTGTCCAGCAAGGGCAGGATGGTATCAAAGAAAGAAGATATAAGCTCATATTGGAAGATGGCAACGAAGTTGAGAGGAAATTGCTTGGTGAAAAAATTGTCAAGCCACCGAAGCCAAAAATTGTTGAAGTTGGAGCAATAAGATGGTTCAAGACATCAAGAGGAGAAGTGGTCAGATACAGAAAGGTTTATACAATGATAGCAACTGCATATTCTTTAACCCCAAGTGATACAGGCAAAAGTCCATCTCACCCTGACTATGGCAGAACTGCAACAGGTCACAGAGTTCGGCGCGGTGTTGTTGCGGTTGACCCGCGGGTGATTCCGCTTGGGACAAGGCTTTATGTGGAAGGGTATGGTTTTGCAACAGCACTTGACACAGGTTCTGCTATCAAGGGAAACAGAATAGATGTGTTTGTTGAAAAGGATGCGTATAAATTTGGTGTGCGGCGTGTAAAAGTTTATGTGCTTGCAAATTAAAAAATTGGAAAAAGAAAACGAGGCCTCCTTCACAAAAAGGAGGCTCTTTTGTTGTAAAAATACAACATATCATTTTCGAAAATTTTAAGAAAAGAATTGCAGGTTATTTTTTCAATTGAAATTTTCAAAAGTTAAATTAAAATTATGTTTTGAAGTTTCAAAAGAGAATCATTATAGTGAAAAACAAAGGGGGCGCAAGATACTTTTATGTTTAAACTTCAAAGAGTGACAGACAAACCAGTTTTGAAGCCAAAGCAGGAAAATGAATGGGAAAGAGCAGCAGTTTTCAATGCTGCAGCTATATTTCACAGAGGACTTTTTCATTTGATTTACAGGGCGACAAACATTCCACCACATAAGGACTATGGTGATTACGTTTCTACAATAGGATATGCTGTGTCAACAGATGGTATTAACTTTTACAGACTTGACAAGCCTGTGATGGTTGCAGAAAACGAACAGGAAAGAAGAGGAATTGAAGACCCGCGCATAGTTGAGATTGATGGGACGTTTTACATGACATACACAGGTTTTGGTGGCAGGTATGAAGGCGATTTTAGAATTATGCTTGCAAAGTCAAAGAACCTCATAAAATGGGAGAGAATGGGTGTTGCACTTGATGAGCCAAACAAAGATGCAGCACTTTTCCCAGAGAAGATAAATGGTAGGTATGTCATGTTTCACAGAAGATATCCCAATATGTGGCTTGCATTTTCTGATGACATGATAAACTGGACAGACCATGTTGAAATAATGACTGTAAGAGAAAATTCATGGGAGAGCAGTCGTATAGGTATTGCAGGACCACCAATAAAGGTCAAGTTTGGCTGGCTTGTGATATACCACGCAGCAGACCATAAGAATGTGTACAGGCTTGGAGCAGTACTTTTGGACGCAAAAGACCCAACAAAGATTTTGTCACGCTTTTCGGAACCAATTTTGGAACCCGAGCTTTCATGGGAAGTGGATGGTTACATACCCAATGTTGTTTTCAGCTGTGGTCATGCAGAGGTTGGCGATGAGGTCTGGGTATATTATGGAGGTGCTGATACTGTAATTGGTGTTGCAAAATTTAATAAAGAGAAGATAAAATTTGATTGAAGTGATTTTCAAGTAAGTAGTAAACTTTATATATAGAAAATCAAAAACTTTATCAAAGAGGGTTTAAAAAAGACAATGAAAGCAGCCATATTTTATGGTAAGAGAAGCTTAAAAGTAGAAGATGTTAGCTTGCCCACAATAAAAGAGGGAGAGATATTAGTCAAGGTTGAGGCATGTGGCATTTGCGGTACAGATGTGCATATATTCAATGGCGAAGAAGGTTCTGCAAAAGTCACACCGCCGATAATATTGGGACACGAATTTTGTGGCACTGTTGTTGAGACAAAATCTAAGCTTTTCAATGTAGGAGACAAAGTGAGCATTGACCCTAACATCTACTGTGGAGTGTGCAAGTTTTGTAGAAGTGGAAGGCCTCAGCTTTGCGAAAACTTAACAGCGCTTGGTGTGAACATAAACGGTGGGTTTGCCCAGTATGCCGCTGTGCCAGAAAAACAGGCGATAAAATTTGAGAACATAGATTTTGCTGAGGCAGCACTGGCAGAGCCTTTGGCTTGCTGTCTTCATGGTCTTGATAGAATAAAGATTTTTCCCACCGATAAGGTTTTGATAATAGGCTTTGGTGCGATTGGTCTTATAATGCTTGAACTTGTAAAAATGTATGGAGCTGACAATATCTTTGGCTATGAAGTAGATGATTTTAGAAAAAATGTTGCTAAAAATTATGGAGTTAAAGATATTGTTGATGAAGATTGTAAAGAAGAAAGCTTTGATGTGGTAATAGAGTGTGCAGGGACAAAAGAAAGCATCGAAATGGCATTTAAAAATATAGGGAAAGGTGGCAGAGTTTTGGTGTTTTCTGTACCGTCACCGCTTGTTGCTACTGAAATTTGTCCGTTTGAGATGTTCAGAAAAGAAGCACAAATTTTTTGGTCGTTTGTAAATCCGTTTACTCAAAAACTTGCAATTGAACTTTTGCAACAAGGAAAGATAAACTTAAAACATGTTGTCACACACAAAATTTCACTTGCTCAGTTGCCAGAGGCACTTTCAAAAAAGTTTGAGAATCAACTAAAAGTGATTGTCCAACCTTGACAAGCGCAAAAGGTTTGGGTATAATAATTAATGTGCCATTTAAAGGGTGCGGAGAAGTACTCAAGTGGTGAAGAGGCGCCCCTGCTAAGGGCGTAGGTCGGGTAAAACCGGCGCGAGGGTTCGAGTCCCTCCTTCTCCGCCAGGAAATGAAAGATAAATTAGTTGAAATAAAAATATAACCTCTTCAAGTGAAAAGCTGAAGAGGTTATATTTTTTTTGGCAGGATTACTCTAAAAGTTGTATATCCTTCTTCAATTTTGTTAAGATCTCTGTACTCTGAGAAAACCTCAATTTTGCCTTTATACTTTTCAACTGTTGATTTTACAATGAAAAGCCCAAGACCGCTTGAATTTTTTGTGGAGTATCCGAGTTCAAATATTTTATCCTTTTTACATTTGTCTATATATGACCCCGAATTTGTTACCGTGATTTCAATTTGATTACCTTCATCTTCTATATTAAGTCCGACATATTTTGAAAATGAAGATTTGGCGTAGTAAAGTGCATTATCAATTAAGTTTCCGCAGATGTTTATAAGATCCATAGAATCAAACTTGAGGTTGCTAAAATCTATACTGTAATGGAATTCAAAATTTATATCGTACTTCTCAGCCAAAGCACTTTTTGCAAATATTAAAGCAGAAAGTTCTGCACACCCAAGCCCGTAAAATTTTGATGTATTTTTGAGGTTTTCGCTGATTTGCTCAATATAACGTACAGCGTCGTTGTATTTTTCAACACAAATAAGTCCCCATATAATTTGAAGGTGGTTGTTAAACTCATGTCTCTGGGCTCTTAAGATGTTTATAAAATTGTCCAATGATTTTATATTGTCTTTATAAACTTGCGTTGTCTTTAGTATACTTAGTGCTGAAAAAAGGTTTTTGACAGTATATAAGTTTAAGATTGCAAGCAGAGTAAAAGAATATATAACAAGCGTCCTTTGCCACTGAGGTATCTTTTGATGTTTTATGAATTCTGTGTTTATAAAGTATATCGAATAGATGAGCAAAAACATAATAAGGGCAAGCAAAAAGAGCATTGATATCAAAAGCTTTATATGGTCATTTTTCTTCATAGTTGACCTCATTCCCTTTTTCAGATTGCGAAGGCAGTATTTTGCAAATTTCAAATACTAAGTAATTTTTGCTTTTTATTACTGTAAGTAAGATACTCATGATGGTTATTTCAATTACAAGCGTGGTTACATCACATACAAATACAGAGGGTGTGAGAGAAAGATTGCTTATAAGCGTGCTTATAATTGAATAACCCCCGAACTTCAAAGTGAGACACAAGGATTGCGAAATAAGTCCTAAAATGATACCATATAAGGGTAGAAGCTTTAGGTACATGATATATAAAAGTATCAAGCACAGTGTCATAAGCAAAAGTCCCAGCATAAGATTGATATGGTTGTTAAAGACAATGGTATCCCAGAAAGCCTGGATAAAACTTACTACAAGAATTTTTTTGGTGCTATAACATATACCAAACAAACTCAGAATTAAACTTACCAGAAAAAATACCTTAAGGAAGTATAAGGAATATAGCACAGCGTATGTAACCATCCTAACCATCCTTTATTATTCAAAATTACGAAGGTACTCTATATGATATTATATATTTTATTTGTGCTTTATTCAAAACTTTTGTATCGATATGGGGGTAGAAGGAATGAAATTTTTCAAAATAGATATTTCAAACAAGCATATATTTGACGAATACTTTGCCATTTTTGAGCCTGAGATTGCTGACCTGACATTTACAAACCTTTTTATTTGGGATCCCTTTTATGATATTCATTTTACCGAAGAAGATGGATTCTTGCTCATCATGGCAAAGCCGTACAACCAGCCACCTTTTTTACATGGACCTGTTGGAATAGATTTAAACAAACTTCCTATTGTTATTGAAAAAGCCAGAAAATATTTTGAATCTGAGGGATATAGTTTCATTATAAAAAGAGCCTCTAAAAAGACAGTAGATATGCTTTCTGAGTGTGGATTGAAGTTTGAAAGTATTTTTGAAAGAGACATTTCTGACTATGTTTACAGGGTTGAAGATTTGGTTCAGCTAAAGGGAAAAAAATATCATCCCAAAAAAAATCATATTAACAAGTTTTTAAGACTCTATTCAGACAGATATGAGTGGAAAAAAATAGATGAGGAAATTGTAAAGCTTTGCTGGGACTTTGAATGTGAATGGTACGAAAAGAGAAATGGGAAGGAGGATATAGGACTTACATTTGAGAAAATGGCTATAGAAAGGGCGATAAAAAATTTTGATAAACTTTCTTATGAAGGTATGGTAATTTTTATTGATGGCAGAATAAAAGCCTTCACATTTGGGGAGCCTTTAAATAAAAATACAGTGGTCATACATATAGAAAAAGCAGACCCGGATATTGAAGGACTTTATGCTTTTGTTAACCAAAAATTTTTAGCAGAGTTCTGGCAGGATTTTGAATTCGTCAACCGTGAAGAAGATTTGGGGAAGGAGGGGATAAGAAAGGCAAAGATGTCTTACCATCCGTTCAAATTTGCAGAAAAGTTTACCATTCTTTTTGATTAACACTCAATACAGGTTTACCATATAATGAAATTGAGCTTTAAAAAAAATAGATTTTCATGAGGACACTTGAACTGAAATTAGTTGAAGATAATTATTCTATAAGGATAGAAAGAATAAAACAGATAAAATCCAATGCCTATTTTATAAAGACAAAGGATGACAAAGAATATTTTTTGAAGGTCAGTAGAGTTGACAAAGAGCATGTTGATTTTATTCTCAAGATTTTTTCACATCTGAAAAATACAAGTTTCAAAAGCCACCTGATTGATTTCCAAAAGACCGTTGATGGTGGCTTTTATTTTTTAGATGGGCCCAAAAGGGTTTATCTTCTATGTAAGTGGATAGATGGCAGGAGTGCAGATTTTAGAAATGTTTTTGACTTAAAAGTGGCAGTTTCAGTCTTGCATCACCTTCATAAAGCTTCACTTTCTTTTGCTGAAAAAATGGAAGACAGTTCTTATCCATCTTATCAGGAAGTATTTCGGAGAAAGTATTCACAAGTTATACAGATGAAGAATATTATACATCAAAAAGATAATCTTGGCTATTTTGATGAAATGTTCTTGAAGGTTCTAAGCAGATTTGAAGGCAGGTTTGTGGAAAGCATATATATGATGAAAAAGGTAGAAGAGCACTTCAAAAAAGAAAATCAAAGAGTATTAATTCATCATGACCCTGCTCATCACAATTTTATATTTTCTGAGACAGGGGTGTATCTCATAGATTTCGATTATGCGATGGTAGACTATGACGTGCATGAGTTTGTGAACCTTGGCGTGAGAGTGTTGAAAACAAATGATTGGGACATCAATGTATTTCGGATTTATTTAAAATGTCTGGATGATAAAAATATTATAAAGAAATTCTGGTTGCAGACATTTTGGATTTTGATGTATTTCCCCCAGGAGATTTGGCAGGTAGGACTTCAGTACTATTTCGAAAAACAGCCGTGGACAGAAGAGTACTTTCTCAAAAGACTAAAAGGAGCAGAAAGAATACAAGTAGGGAAGGAGATGATTATAAAGAAGATTGCAGGAGGGATTTTTAAATGGCATTGAAGAATATAATTAAGCTTCACTATGGCTTTGACATAAAAACTCTCAAACAGAGCAAAGATGGGCTGTTGGTCAAGACCATCAGGTCAGAATACCTTTTGAAAAAGACCAAAATGTCGCCAGCAGAAATTGTCTTTATATTTCACTGTCATCAGCATTTGAAAGACAACAAATTTGTTAATTTTGAGAAGATTGTTCCCACAAAAGATGGTTGTCCTTACCTGATATTTAACAGAAACACATATGTGCTCATAGAACATTTTAAGAAAGAGCCTGTCGAATTTTCTGAAAAGCAACTGGCAAATTTAGTAGAGTTTATAAATGCTTTTCATTCAGCATCTATCAACTTAAAATCGGCTGTAGGTGCACGATACAAGGTTCAATATGGAAAAGATAGGATTGCTGCACGAAATATGTATTCGATGTTTACCAAGCTAAAAGAAAATCCTCAGCTAATAAAGAATGAAAGGCTTAGGAATATTATTTTAAGCACAATTGACACAAACATTGAATATGTAAAAAAAGCATTAGAAATTTTAGAAGATGACAGATATCTTGAGGTGATATCGCGCAGCATGCAGGAAAATAGGTTCATACATGGCAAACTTGGTATTTACAACATCCACAAATGTTACGATAAATTAAGACTTGCCAATATGTTTGATTTAGAACTAAATGTCCGTGAAAAGGACATAGCCACGTTTGTGAAAAGCCTGCTCAAAATAGATAAAAATTTTGATTTTGAAGATTGCATAAGCAAATTTTATGTTACCTCATATGACAATTACAAAAAATGGTTAGTCTTAGCTATGATACTTCTGCCATATGAGTATTTTTCTCTTCTCAAAAAAATTATTAGGTTTAGAGATTTGGACTGGGCATCTGAAGGATTTGAAGAGAAAATTAAAAAGATATGTGAAAAAGACCAGTACAAGTACAAAATTTTAGCCTCCCTGCATTAAAAAAGGTGTTTGCTCATATAGTTTTTAATGGGAGGTGTTTTTTGTTATGATTGCTCTGAGAGAGGAGATAACTCAATTTTTTGATATAGAGGTTTTTTATTTTATGCCTATCCGTGACATTTTAGTTCTCTCCACCGACAGTGGTCTTAAATGTTTTAAAAGAGTAGACTATTCGGTGGAAACGCTTTTGTTTATTCACGGGGGCAAAGAACACCTTGTTTCAAGAGGGTTTATAGACATTGACAGGTTTAACTTGAGCAAAGAAGGTCTACCTTATGTAATGTTAAACGATGAGATTTATGTCCTCACAGACTGGATTGACGCAAGAGAATGTGAACTTGAAAATCCAATAGAACTAAAAGCTGCGACAGAAAAACTTGCTATGATGCACGAAGCATCAATAGGTTATACAAATGTCCCTGAGGGTGCAAGGGTTAGAGATGATTTGGGAAAGCTTCTGACTAAGTTTGAAAAGCGCTGCAACGAATTTTTGCGCATGAGAAAGATGGCAGATAGAAAAAGAAGTATGTTTGATTATGAATATCTTTTTACATACTCATATTATTTTGACCTTGCAAAGGAAGCACTTGAAAAACTTAAAAATTCAAATTATTTAATACTTTGTGATGAGGCAAGAGAAAAAAGAGGTTTTATTCACCGAGACTACTCTTACCACAATATTCTCTACACTCACGATGGTGATGTATATATTATAGACTTTGATTATCTTACCTATGACCTTCGAATAGTTGACCTCACAAGCTTTATGCAAAAGGTATTAAAAAGGATTCACTGGGATATAAAAACAGGTGAGAGCATCTTGAACTGGTACTCAAATGTATCGCCACTGAGCAAAGACGAGCTTGAACTTGTCTATATAATCCTGCTTTTTCCCTACAGATATTGGAAAACATGCAACAGGTATTATAATGGTAAAAAGAGCTGGTCTGAGAAAGCATTTACAAACAAGCTTCATGAAGTTATTGCAGAAAAAGAATTTCACTATGATTTTGTCAGGTGGCTTGAAAAACAGATATAAAAAGAAGGGGCAACAAAACCTGCTGTTTTTTTGAGGTTTTATTGCCCCATGTTTATTTTAGCATTTTTTAAACTGACATCTGTTTATTTTTATAGTATATTATCCTGAGTCCTTCTAATGTCAGAGTAGGATTTACAATCTGAATTGTCTTTGACTCCTCAGCAATAAGCCTTGCAAGACCACCTGTTGCAATGACCTTTGCGTTTGCTTCATCCATCTCTTCTTTTATCCTGTTTACCATGTAATCCACAAGACCAACATAACCATAGAGGATACCAGACTGCATGGCATGTACAGTGTTTTTGCCAATTACGCTTGGTGGCTTTTGAAGTTCTATTCTGTGAAGTCTACTTGCATGAGAAAAAAGAGCCTCTGCAGAAATTTTAATACCGGGAGCAATCGCACCACCCAAATATTCTGATTTTCTTGAGAGTGCACAGAAGGTTGTTGCTGTTCCAAAATCAATTATTACTGCAGGACCTCCATAAAGTTCATTTGCTGCAACAGCGTTGACAATTCTGTCTGAGCCAACCTCTTTCGGGTTTTCAGTTTTTATATTAAGGCCTGTTTTAATGCCGGGACCTACCACCATAGGGTTTGTGCCAAAATACTTTTGTATTGCTCTTTCAAACGAATACATAATTGGTGGTACAACAGAAGAAATAATAACATCCATTATTTCAGCAGGATTTATACCATTGTAAAAGAGCATTTGTGTCATAAGTATTCCAAACTCATCTGCAGCTTTCTCTTTGTCTGTTTTCATCCTGTAACTTGCTATCAAATCTTTTCCTTTATAAACACCAAACACAATATTGGTATTGCCAATGTCAACAACTAAAAGTTTGTCTTTCATTTTCTCTCACCTATTAAAGAGTTTATTCCACAACAACTGCAGTTCCTGTAACTGAAACCATCAACATACTTCCATTGGCGCCCAAAACTTCATAGTCTATATCAATTCCAACAACTGCATTTGCACCAATTAAAGCTGCTCTGTTTTGAAGTTCTTGCAAAGCTTCTTCTCTTGCCCTTATAAGTTCATTTTCGTATGTTCCAGACCTTCCGCCAAATATGTCTGTGATTGATGCAAAAAAATCTTTTACCAGATTAACACCAACAATTACTTCACTGCTCACAATTCCTTTGTATTCCACAATTTTTTGCCCTCAATAGAGGGAGTTGTTGTAACAATCATCAAAAAAAACCTCCTAAAATTCAAATTCCACATCAGAAAGTCTTTTCTTGAGCTCTTCCATAACTCTTATTTCGTCCTCAGGTGTCTTTGCTTCAAATGTAACAGAAAATCTTACAAAATGTCCTGCGTCATCCCATGGAACTGTTGAGATGCACTTTTCTGTGATTAAGTATTCTGAAAACTCTTCAGCTGTCTCAAACCTTCGGCCATTCTTAATTCCCTTTGGAATCTCAACATACAAATAGAAAGACCCCTTTGGCTTTTGAGCGTCAAAGCCAAGCTCTCTTAATGTTTTCACAAGAAGGTCATGACGGCGTGAATATTTTTCATTGATTTTCTCAGTGATCTCAGGATGCTCCAGTGCATAAATTCCTGCTTTTTGTATAGCCTTGAACTGACCAGAATCGTTGTTGTCTTTGACAGCTGCAAAGGCCTTTACAACAAGCTCATTTCCTGCAACAAATGCAAGTCGCCAGCCGGTCATATTGTACGCTTTAGATAAAGAATGAATCTCAACACCAACTTCTTTTGCCCCTTCAACCGACAAGAAGGATAGTGGCTTGTAACCGTCAAACACCAAAGCTGCATATGCTGCATCGTGCACAACTATGATATTATTTTCGCTTGCGAATTTTACCACCTCTTCAAAAAACTCTTTTGTTGCAACAGCACCGCATGGATTATTAGGATAGTTCAAATACATAAGTTTTGCCCTTTTTCTTATGTCGGCCGGGATTGACGACAAATCTGGTAAAAAATTGTTTTCTTTCAAAAGCGGGACGTTGTACACCTCACCACCAAGCCATTTTGTGATTGTTCCCAAAACAGGATAACCTGGCACAGTCATTATTGTTACATCACCAGGGTTTATAAATGCATAGGGCAAAAGTGCTAATGCTGACTTTGAACCAATTGCATGGTTTACTTCAGTATCCGGGTTAATTCCCTTGACACCGTAAACTCTTTCTAAATACTTTGCGGCTGCTACCTTAAATTCATAAATTCCATTGTCAGCATATCCTCTGTTTTCATCTTTTCCTGCTTCATAGGCAAGTGTTCCAATTATACCCATGTCAGCTTTTTCATCAGGTTCACCGACACCCATATCAATGAGTTCCATGTCAGGGTGAAGCTCTTTTGCTTTTGCCTTTGCTCTTTTAATTTTTTCAAACTTGTAGAGTACTGTTTCTTTACCAAACTTGTTACCGCCAATTCTTTCTGCGAACATGTTTTGAATAAAACTTTCCACCAAAATCCCTCCTTCAAAATTTGGTATAGCATTGTTTTATGGTATTCTGATATTGTTATTATTCACAATTTTATTGCTGATCCAAATCGATAAGGTCAAAAATAGATTTAGTGATATTTTAACATAAAACATCAGATTTATGAAAGGGTAATTTAGTTTCGAAATTTACAGCAAAACTAAACTGATTGTGCAATTTAGAAAATTTATTTTTCACATTTATTAGCAAATTTCATAAAGGCTTTCTAATTGACATACAATACCTACCCATGGTATAAAGAATATCTGAATTCCACATGATACAAAAGAAAAAGGTAAGGGGGTATCTGACATGGAAGTTCTGGAAAGAAAAAATGAAAAAAGATTGAAGATGGACAAAAGTCACATTGCAAAGATATTTTTGACTTTTGTATTTTTTGGAGTTTTAATAGGCGGACTTTTTTATCCGAAAGTAGGTTTGTTTGCATTTGTGTGTATGATAGGTAGCGTTTTGCTAAGCTTGTATAAAGGAAGGTACTGGTGCTACAGGTTTTGTCCGAGAGGAGCGTTTTTAGATGAGTTTGTTGCAAAGGCAAGCTTCAATAAAAATATTCCTTCAGTTTTAAAATCAAAGGTTGCAAAAGCATTTATGCTTACATTTTTTGTTGTGATGATGAGTGCGAATGCTTTATTGAGTTGGGGAGATTTGGAGAGGTTCGGAAAAGGTGTTGTGATGCTTTTATGGGTTACAACTTTGATTGGAATAATTTTGGGAATTTTGTTTAGAGCAAGAACATGGTGTGTTTTATGTCCGATGGGGACAGTCAGCGGAGTTGTGGGCAAAAAAAGAGGGACGCTCAAGATAGATGCCCAAAAATGTGTCAGTTGCAAGCTTTGCAACAAAAATTGTCCGATGGAAGTAGAAGTTTGTTATTTCAAAGAAAATGGAAACATTGAAAGTGTAAACTGTATAAGATGCGAAAGCTGCGCAGTAATATGTCCTAAAAATGCAATTGAAATAGCTTGAGTAAAAGGCGGGCACCAATTTTTTAAAATATGCCTGCCTTTTGTGTTTTAAAAAATTTTTTGTTCCCCATTGATTTGGAAATGAGGTTGGAATATAATATATTGTGCTAGACGAAAAATAACGACACAATATATAGTGGTTATTGATTCATCAAAAGACTTTTGAGTTTTTAGAAACTTTTAAATTCTGAAAAAGCAATTGAAGGGAGAAAGATACCGATGATTACAAAGGTTATGAAAAGGGATGGGACAATAGTTGACTTTGACAGAAAGAAAATAGAAAATGCAATCTTTAAGGCTGCAAAGGCCGTTGGTGGTTCTGACTACTCAATTGCTGAAAAGCTCACAGACCAAGTTATTGAAATCTTAGAACAAAAATTCGGCTATTCAATTCCGCATGTAGAGGATATTCAGGATATAGTGGAAAAGGTTTTAATTGAAAACGGTCATGCAAAGACAGCAAAAGCTTACATTCTCTACAGAAAACAGCATCAGGATATGAGAGAGTTCAAAAATCTCTTTTTGGACATTGAAAACACAGTTGACCAGTACATCGGAAAGATGGACTGGAGAGTAAATGAAAACAGCAACATGAGCTATTCACTTCAGGGACTTAACAACCATATATCAACAGCAGTTATTTCAAAGTACTGGCTAAACAAGATATACCCAAAAGAGGTTGCAGAGGCGCATATAAACGGCGATTTTCATCTTCATGATTTAGGTGTGCTTGGAGTATACTGCTGTGGCTGGGATTTGAGAGACCTTCTTTTAAATGGTTTTACTGGAGTTGAAGGAAAGGTTGCATCAAAGCCGGCAAAACATTTTAGAAGTGCTCTTGGCCAGATTGTCAATTTCTTCTATACACTCCAAGGTGAGGCAGCAGGTGCACAGGCATTTTCAAACTTTGATACATACCTTGCACCTTTTATATACTACGACAAGCTCACATACTCTGATGTAAAACAGGCTCTGCAAGAGTTTGTGTTCAATACAAATGTGCCAACAAGGGTGGGGTTTCAGAGTCCGTTTACGAATATAACCTTGGACTTGGTACCTCCTTCCACCTTGAAAGATGAGCCTGTTATCATTGGCGGCAAAATAATGGACAGAACCTACAAAGAGTTTCAGCGCGAGATGGATATGTTCAACATGGCATTTGCTGAGGTCATGATGGAAGGGGACGCAAAGGGAAGAATATTCTCATTCCCAATACCCACATACAACATCACAAAGGACTTCGACTGGAACAGCCCGGTTGTAAACAAGATAATGGAGATGACAGCAAAGTATGGTCTCCCTTACTTCAGCAACTTTGTAAATTCGGATATGAAACCCGAAGATGCCAGAAGTATGTGTTGTAGGTTAAGATTGGATAATCGCGAGCTCAGAAAACGTGGCGGTGGGCTTTTTGGTGCAAATCCGCTGACGGGTTCAATTGGTGTTGTTACAATTAACCTGCCAAGAATAGGGTACCTGTCAAAGTCCGAAGATGAATATTTTGAAAGATTAGCAAGGCTCATGGACATTGCAAAGACAAGCCTTGAGATAAAAAGAGAGGTATTAGAAGATCTTACCAAAAAAGGACTTTATCCGTATTCAAGATTTTACCTGCGCGACATCTATGCACGCTATGGTGAGTATTGGAAGAATCACTTCAATACAATTGGAATTGTTGGAATGCACGAAAGCCTGTTGAATTTCATGGGCGTTGGTATTGATACAAAAGAGGGAAGAGAGTTTGCTATAAAAGTGCTTGACTTTATGAGAGAAAGAATAAGAAAGTACCAAGAAGAAACAGGTATTCTTTACAATCTTGAGGCAACACCTGCAGAAGGAACATCATACAGGCTTGCAAGAAAAGATAAGCAAATGTTCCCGGACATAATTACATCAGGCAAGGACGAGCCATTTTACACAAACTCAACCCAGCTCCCTGTTGATTATACAGATGATATATTTACAGCTTTGGACCATCAAGAAGAGCTTCAGATTCGCTACACAGGCGGAACTGTTTTGCACGGCTTTGTTGGTGAGAAGATTGATGATATTGAGGTTTGCAAAGAGATAGTCAAAAAGATTGCGTACAATTATAGAATCCCATACTACACAATAACACCGACTTTCTCTGTATGCCCAGACCACGGATATGTTGCAGGTGAACACTTTAGCTGTCCAACATGTGGCAAGGAATGTGAGGTTTACTCAAGAGTTGTTGGATACTACAGACCTGTCCAGTGCTGGAACAAAGGCAAGCAGGAAGAGTTTAAGTTTAGGAAAGAGTATAAGATTGCTGTGAGAAGGTAAAGATGAGAACTTTACTTTAAAAACAAAGAGAGCTAATCAGATGTGTTTTTTCACACACTGATTAGCTCTTTTTCATATTTCGACTTTTTATTTTTATATCAATTATGAGGACTGCTGCTATTGATAAAATTATTATGGTTATTGCTAACAGAATATAAGCCAACAAGATTTTGGGTTTATAGTTTACTAATACCACTGCTATGATAGCGCAGGCTATAAACCATGATATTTTGGACATATTCCACATTTTAAGTTTAACAGGGATATTTGTAGTAAAATTTTTGACAATGGATTCAAAAAATAAAATACCGCTTATACTAACAATTAAAAATATTTCAATAAATAACATATTCTTCGATGTTATTGAAAAATATATTCCAAAGATTAATAATAGAATTTGTGTTGTCCATACAAATATTCTCAACAGTTTTACTATAGAACTTTTAGAAAGCTTTTGGTTTCTCAAATTTCTCAGTCCCCTCGAGATTTTTATTTTGCAGGTTTTTAGATATTAATTTGTGGATTAATTTATCTGCTATCAACACCAGATAAAACAACAAACCACTAATTGGGATACCAAAAAGGTAGAAGAAGTTTTTAGTTTCGATTGTTTTCAGGATGAAAATTAATGCTGCTGTACAAGAAGAAATTAATAACGCTATTCTAGTTAGTCTCCAAGATCTTAAAAAGTCAGGTTTTGCTTGAATACCAAATTGTTTCCATACTTCCTCAAATCCCTGTCTTCCAATAAGCAATGCTAATTCGGGTAAAAACAAATAGATAACTAAAACGCTTAACATTAATAGTAGACCACCAATTGATTTATTAATAATGGAAAGAATAGTACCCCCGATAAAACCAATAAAAGCTGGAACTAAAGCAAAATATTTAAAAAAAGACTCGAATATCTTGCTAATTAATTTCATAGTATCTCTTCCTTTATAAAGTGATTTTACAAATTATTTAAATTACCATCTAATATCTATTATTGCGGCACCACCTATCCCAAGAGTTCCACCTAATTTAAACTTAATTCCATTTTTACCAGCCTCGACTTTAAACTCTCCACCTCTACCAGCATTTAAAGAACCGCCTACTTCTACAGAAACTCCGCCAATTTTGACTCCAATGGTGTTTTTCCAATCAATTAAATATGCTCCGACTTTTCCATTAAAACCAAAATTAGCATCTTTAAAATTTATTTCTGCTTTTCCACCAATTTCAGCTTTGCCCTGAGCAAGTGCAGTGTTCCAAGAAACAGGTCCAACTCCTACTGAAGCCTTTGCTTCAACTAATGTGGCTCCTGCTTTTGCTTCTACACCAATTTTTTGGGTATTTGCTTGAGCAGATAATTTTGTTTCAGTTTTAAGTACACTTCCAGATGCATTGTAATTTATCGCACCAGATTTTCCACCACCACTTACACTTAATGGAAAAGTGATAGTTTGATTATTTTTAGAGGAACCTGCATAAGCATAAACTGCATGCATATTAACCATCCTCCCTTATTTTAACATTTTTCTAAATTCAATTTCAACTTCATTTTCAAAACCTCTAAATAAAATTTTTTCAATATCTTCATTATTAAAAAAGAAATTAAAGTCGGATGCTATATTACCTTCAGGCCATAGGCATCCTACATAATCAAATTCCTTTTGGGTTTTTACATTAATTTGTTTTCTACCAAAAATCATTAAAGGTTTACTACCATTTTTAAGAATAACAACGCTTCCTAATGGTAGCCACTTTTCTATTTTCATTCACCCCACTTTTATGTAATAAATTTCTTTGTTTTCATAATATCAAAAAAAAAAAAAAACAATTCATGTAACTAACAAAAATATTTAATTTTTATGCAAACTTATTATGCAAAATATATAAAAATTGAAACTAAAAAGTCTATTTTACTTAATCCCTTTTTGTTGATATAATAAAATCAAAATCTTAGGGATTGGAAAGGAGAGAGAAGGTGTATTACATAGGAATTGACCTTGGAGGAACAAACATTGCAGCAGGAATTGTTGATGAGGAAGGAAAAATCATAAAAAAGGGATCTGTTCCAACAGGGGCACATAGGCACTACACAGAGATTATGAAAGACATGGCAGAGCTAAGTTTAAATCTTGTAAAAGAGTGTGGGCTTTCTCTGGATGACATTCACTCGGTTGGTATTGGAAGCCCGGGTGCACCTGACAATGAAAAGGGAATGATTCTTTACAGCAACAACATTGCTTTTTTAAATGTTCCAATGAGAGATGAGATACAAAAATACATTCCAAAGCCTGTAAACATAGAAAATGATGCAAACTGTGCTGCTTATGGAGAATATGTTGCAGGCGGTGCAAAAGGAGCAAGGATTTCTGTAACAATTACACTTGGAACAGGAATTGGCGGTGGAATTATAATTGATGGCAGAATTTACACAGGTTCGCACCATGCAGGTGCTGAGCTTGGACACATGGTAATTTGTGTTGATGGCGAGCAATGCACATGTGGAAGAAAAGGCTGCTGGGAAGCGTATGCATCTGCAACAGCTCTTATTCGCATGACAAGAGAGGCTGCAGCAAGGAATATAAATGGTACTATTATGAAACTTGTAAATGGGGATATTTCTAAAATTGATGCAAAAACAGCTTTTGATGCAAAGCGGATGGGAGACAGCATTGGTGCAGAAATTGTTGATAAATATGTAAAATACCTTGCTGAAGGTCTTGCAAACATCTGCAATATATTTGAACCAGAGGTTATATGTATAGGCGGTGGAGTTAGCAAAGAAGGTGAGTATCTTTTAGAACCTGTGAGAAAGCTTGTGTATGAAAAATTCTACTGCAAACAGGTTCCAATGCCCAAAATTATTCCTGCCGTTTTGGGAAATGATGCAGGTATAATTGGGGCAGCTCTTTTAGCAAAGCAGCTGTAGAACATAAAGATTATAGTTTAATAGTTGGGGGAGTTAAAAATGAAGATTGAAAATGGGAGCAAACTTCTTTTCATAGGTGATTCAATTACAGACTGTGGCAGAGCAAGACCTGTTGGAGAAGGTCTTCACTGGAATAACCTTGGCAACGGATATGTTTCTATTGTACAAGCACAGATTCTTACAAAGTACCCAGAAAGCAGAATAAGAGTTATCAATATGGGTGTTGGAGGAGATACAGTAAGGCATCTCAAAGCGCGTTGGCAGACAGATGTTTTAGATTTAAAACCTGACTGGCTTTCTATCATGATAGGTATAAATGATGTTTGGAGACAGTTTGACAATCCACTTATTCCAGAGTGCCATGTGTATTTAGATGAGTACAAATCTACCTTGGATGAGCTTATAAATCTTACAAAGCCAAACTTAAAAGGACTTGTTTTGATGTCACCATTTATTATAGAGGACAACAAAGAGGATGCAATGAGGAAAAAGATTGATGAGTACAGGTTTGCAATGAAAGAAATAGCTCAAAAACACGGTGCTATATTCGTAGATGTTCAGGAAGAGTTTGATAATTTCTTAAAACATTATCATTCATATGCACTTGCGCTTGACAGAATCCATCCAAATCTCACAGGCCATATGATTATAGCCAATGCGTTTTTAAAAGCAATAGAGTTTTAAATAAACAAAAAAGGCAGGCTCACTAGAACTTTGAATCTTTGCCTGCCTTTTTTAAGTTTTTTATGCAAGTTTAGTCTGGGATTTCAACCCTTTTTATATGCCAAATTTCATCAGCATACTTTTGAATGGTGTTGTCACTTGAAAAAATTCCAGATGCTCCTATGTTGATTATCATCATTTTTCGCCAGCGTTTTGTATCTCTATAAATCTTATCAATCTTCATTTGAGCCTCATGATAAGAGTCAAAATCTTTCAATACAAAATATTCATCATTGTATGTTATCAAGTGATTATAAATATCCATAAACTCACCAGGCGGCACATCAAAAAAGTTTCCAATCAGCTGGTCAATAATTTTTCGGATTCTCAAATCCTTTTGATAAAGCTGAGTTGCACTATACCCTCCATTTTTATAATAATCTAAAACCTCCTCAGCACGAAGACCAAATATTATAATGTTCTCATCACCAACAGCCTCTTTTATCTCCACATTTGCACCGTCCAATGTTCCAATGGTAATTGCACCGTTCATCATAAACTTCATGTTCCCTGTACCAGATGCTTCTTTTGAGGCGGTTGATATTTGTTCTGAGACATCAGCTGCAGGGATAATCTTTTCAGCTAAAGATACGCAATAGTTTTCAAGAAACACAACTTTGAGCTTGTCTTTTACATCTGGGTCTTTATTGACTTTGTCTGCGATTGAGTTAATGAGTTTTATAATTTTTTTTGCAAGTATATAACCTGGTGCTGCCTTTGCTGCAAAGATAAAGGTTCGCGGATAAATATCCAAGCCGGGATTTTCTTTTAGCATATTGTAAAGATGCAAAATATGAAGAGCGTTCAGAAGTTGGCGTTTGTAAGCATGAAGCCTTTTTGCCTGCACATCAAATATTGAGCGCGGGTCAACCACAATGTTGTATTTTTCTTTTATATACTTTGCAAGCTTCACTTTGTTGTTAAATTTAATGTTAGCAGCAAGTTCCTGTGTGAGCTTATCTTCTGCAAAATCTTTGAATCTGAGCATAAGCATTGGTTCTTTTATCCACCTGTCTGTCTGCAATGTTTCCGAGATAAGCCTTGCTAAGTCCGGGTTTGCTTCAACAAGCCATCTTCTGTGGGTAATACCATTTGTCTTGCTGTTAAACTTTTCGGGATAAAGTGTATAAAAACATTTTAGTACTTCATTCTTCAAAATCTCTGTGTGAAGCTTAGAAACCCCGTTTACAGAGCTACTACCAATAACAGCCAAGTGTGCCATGTTTATTTGACCGTCATGTATGATAGCAATATTACAGACATTTTGCCAATCACCGTTTGTTTTTTCAAGCATCTCGCCACAAAATCTTCTATTTATTTCTTCAATAATTGTATATATCCTTGGAAGAAGAGTTTTTACCATATCAATTGGCCACTTTTCAAGTGCTTCTACCATTATGGTATGATTAGTGTAAGCAACAGTTTTCGTTGTTATATCCCATGCATCTTCCCATGGAAGACCTTCTTCATCAATCAATATTCTCATAAGTTCTGGTATAACAAGTGCCGGGTGGGTGTCATTAATTTGAATCATTACATAATTTGGAAGTTCATAAATTGGCTTTCCACGTTTTTTGAATGTCCTTATTATACTCTGAACTCCTGCTGATACAAAAAAGTATTCCTGTTTGAGCCTCAAAATCCTGTTTTGCTCGTTTGTGTCGTCTGGATATAAAACCTGTGTAATTGACTGCACCATATACCTGTATTCCACCGCTTTGATATAGTCACCTCTTGAAAATGATGCAAAATCAAATACATTTTCAAACGGTTCTGCACTCCAGAGTCTTAAAGTATTGACTGTATTACAACCATATCCAATTATAGGGATATCATAAGGTATTGCCCAAACGGGTTCATAGTTTTCATGAAAAGCTTTTAGTTTGCCATCAACAATGTCAAAACGCACTGTTCCACCAAACTTTACAATACAGGCTCTATCACTTCTTTTTACTTCCCACACATATTCTTCTGCAAGCCAGTTATCGGGCACTTCTACTTGATACCCATTTTGAATCTTTTGTTCAAAAAGACCATATCGATACCTTATTCCGTTCCCATGACCGGGAAGACCCATTGATGCCATAGAGTCTAAAAAACATGCAGCAAGCCTTCCAAGCCCACCATTTCCAAGTCCTGGTTCCCTTTCTGCCTCTTCGATGTCTTCAAGAGTTATACCAAGTTCGTTTAAAGCTTCTTTGCATACATCACGGATTCCCAAGTTTATCAGGTTGTTGACAAGAAGTTTTCCAAGCAAAAACTCGATTGAAAAGTAATACACTTGTTTGACATCATTTTGCTTGTAGTACTTGTTTGTCTGAAGCCATCTCTCAAAAGAATATTCCTTTATAACCTCGCCAAGAGCAAGGTATTGCTGATAAGTTGTTGCTTCTTTCGGGTCAATTGCAAACATGGATATAATCTTTCGCTGAAAATCCTGTTTTATCTTTTCTTTAAGTTCCTGTTTCGAAAGTCCTTTAATTCCGCCTATCATAAATAATTTTCCTCCTGAGTTTGGATTTATGAGTTTAAAAGGTTTTCATAAACCTTTTGATATTCGCAGGCAGAAGCATTCCAAGAATTGTCTCTTGTCATTGCCTGATGAACGATAGACCTCCACTGAGCTTTGTCGGGATATATGGAAAGTGCATATTTTATGATAGCAAAAAGTTCTGAAGGATCATAGTTTGCAAAAGAGAATCCCCAGCCCTCACCTGTAAACTGATTATAAGGTTTTACTGTATCTTTGAGTCCACCTGTCTCTCTGACAATGGGCACACTTCCATACCTCATAGCAATCAGCTGTGATATTCCACATGGCTCTGTCAAAGATGGCATAAGGTACATATCAGAGCCGGCATAAATTTTTCGTGCAAGTTCTTCGCTGTAACATATATTTGCTGAAACCTTCGAAGGAAATGCAAGAGCATAATGTCTGAACATTTGTTCATAGTGATAATCACCAGCACCTAAAATTACTAACTGTATAGGGAGTGTTAAAATTTTACTTAAAATTCTTTCAATTAAATCAATGCCTTTTTCTTTAATAAGACGAGAGACCATACCAATTACCACTATTTCATCAGAAACTGGAAGGTTCAGCATTTGCTGAAGTTTAAACTTGTTTTCCTTTTTACGGTTTTCAAATGTATTTGAATCATAATTTACAAAGATAAATTTGTCGGTTGCAGGATTGTAAACATCATAGTCAATTCCGTTAACAATGCCTATTAATTTTTCTCCAATCCCAGACAAAAGTCCATGTAGTCCTTCACCGTAAGAAAGTGTTCTAATTTCGTTTGCATATGTTTTGCTCACAGTAACTACCTTATCAGAATAAATTATACCCCCTTTCAAAAATGAAATTGCATCATAGTACTTGAGTTTGTTTTCATCAAAGTATTCATCAGTAAGGGAAAGAAGATCATACATAACTTCTTTTGGAAAGATACCCTGATATTTTAAATTGTGTATAGTGAGAACTGTTTTTATTTTCTGATGTTTTTCTGAGTGCATATAATGAGCTTTAAGTAAAACTGGGATTATACTTGTGTGCCAGTCATTAACATGAATGATGTCAACATCAAAGTCAAGATGATATACAGCTTCACATACAGCCCTTGAAAAGAAAGAAAATCTTTCTCCGTCATCGAAGTAGCCATAATATCCCGGTCTTTTGAAATAATATTCGTTGTCTATAAAATAAAATGGTATGCCGTCCAGGTTCAAGTACTCAATACCACAGTACTGATTTCGCCAGCCAACAGGGACGGTAAAATGACAGAGATGTTTCATCTTTGTTGAAAAGTCAGGGCTAATATCAGCATACTTTGGCATAATAACTCTGACATCAATCCCAAGTTTTCTCAATGCTTTTGGCAGAGAATATGCTACATCTGCAAGACCTCCACTTTTAGCAAAAGGAAAGGCTTCTGCTGCTGCAAACAGAACTTTCATATTCTTTTCACCTCTTTTAACTGGCTTAAATTTATAAAACTTTGCTTTTCCATAACAAGAGGGTTTTTGTTATGTCCAATCAAGGTAGCATTTTCATCTATCACAACATTCTTGTCTAAAATTACATTTTTCAAAATAGCCCCGTTTTTAATAATACATTTTGAAAATATTATGCTATTTTCAACAATTGTATCTTTTTCTATAATAACGCCTCTTGAGATTATGCTATTTTTCACCTTACCAGCAATAAGACATCCGTTTGATATAAATGAATTTTCAACTTCACATGTGGAAAAATACCTTGTTGGTGGCGAGTCATTGGACTTTGTATAAATGGGTCTTTGCTTTGAAAAAAGTTCACGCTGGATATCAACATTTAACATGTCCATTGATACTTTAAAGTAGGAGGAGATAGAATTTATACATCCTACATATCCTTTGAACTCATAAGCTTTTAAGTTAATATTCTGGACATTTTTGTAGATAAAGTCTCTAAATGTTGTGCAGTTGCCATTTTCAAGACATGTCAAAATACAATCAATTAAAAATTCTTTGCTGAGTACAAACATATCCAAAGATATATTAACAGTTGTGCGTCTTCCTATGTTTTTCCCAACTCCCATTACATTTGAATTCTGGTCAATTATCAAAGTAGGAAGCTCAAGAAAAAATTCATCTTCATTTGCTATTTTTTTATATACAACTGTTACCTCGGCACCACTTTCTTCATGGAATTTTGCTACGTCTTCAAAATCTATATTGCAAATCATATAAGATGAAGCAAAAATTACCATTTCTTTTTTACTGCGAAGTAAAAATTCCATATTACTTTTCAAAAGTTTTATGTCACTTGTGGAAGGTGGTTCATAGGAATAGTTGAAGATGTAAAGACCATCTACCTTGCGATTCAAATCCCAGGGTTTTCCTGTTCCAACATGGTCTATCAACGACCTTGATTTAGTTGGCACAAGAATTCCTACATTTGTAACACCTGCATTGACAAGATTTGAAAGCACAAAATCGATAACTCTATATCTGCCAAATATAGGAATCGAAGCTAAAGGTCTTGTTGCTGTAAGACTTTTAAGTCTGTTTTCATTTTCTGTAAGGCTCACAATACCTAAGTAGTTTGTAAGCATTTTAATCTCCTCCACTCGATTATTCTGAAATTATGATGTCAGAGGTTACCTTTTTGTTTTCAGGGACAACTGCAATTTTACCCGGTTTTCCAATAACTTTGCAGCCTTTTGTAACTCTTGCCCCTGAACACACAATTGCATTTTCAACGATAGCACCATCTTCGATTGAGGCGCTGCTAAGTAAAACAGAGCTTATAACTTTGGCATTTTGGCCTACGTACACGTTGTATGACAAAACTGAATTATAAACCTCACCCCAGATACTGCAACCTTCTACTACCATCGACTTTTTGACCTTTGCACAAGGGGCTATGTACTGTGGTGGATATGCAATTGATGAGGTATAAACTTTTGTTTCTTCATTATAAAGGTCTAAGGTGCAACTTGGTATATCCAAAAGACACTCTTCATTCAAAAGGTCCATGTTTGCCTCCCAGTAAGACTCAACCGTTCCCACGTCCTTCCAGTAACCTTTGAACCTGTATGCAAATAATTTTTCACCTCCTTTTAACATCTTGGGAATTATATTTTTTCCAAAATCATGTGCAGATTCTTCGTCTTTTGCATCTTCTTTCAGATACTTCTTTAGCTTTTCCCAATTGAAAATATATATTCCCATAGAAGCAAGATTATTTTTAGGATGTTTTGGTTTTTCTTCAAACTCATATATTCTTCCATCTTCTTTTGTATTCATGATGCCAAATCTTGAAGCCTCTTGGATAGGGACTTCAATGCATGCAATTGTCACATCAGCCTTTTTTTCCTTGTGGAATTTGAACATCTCTTGATAGTCCATGATATAGATGTGGTCGCCAGAAAGTACTAAAAGATACTCAGGTGAGAACAACTCCACAAAGTTCATATTTTGGTAGATAGCATCTGCAGTGCCTTTGTACCAATTTCCACCACTGTCATTTGTATGAGGTGGAAGAATATAAACTCCACCTTTTGTACGGTCTAAATCCCATGCAGTTCCAATTCCAATATGGGTGTGCAGTGTAAAAGGCTGGTATTGAGTCAAAACTCCAACAACATCAATAGATGAGTTTGTACAGTTGCTTAGAGTAAAATCAATTATTCGATATTTTCCGCCAAACTCCACAGCAGGCTTTGCATTTGTTTTGGTAAGCTCTTTAAGCCTACTTCCTTGCCCACCGGCTAAAATCATTGCTATAATCTCACGCTTGGGACCGTTCATTTTAATCACCACCCTATGTCTGAATATTGTTGTCATTTTTATTCTTTTCTTCTTGAGTATTGAAAAATTCAACTGGTTTGAAAATCAAACACGAAAGCGCAGGAAGCCTGAATTCTATGCACTGGTTATATCCATGCCATACTTCATCAATTGTTTTAAGTTTTTCTGTGTTTACTATATTATTACCACCAAATTCAGCTTTATCACTGTTAAATACTTCCAAATACATACCCTTTCTTGGCACACCTATTTTGTAATTTTCATATGAAGCAAGACCAAAGTTGCAAATGACAACAAGGAAATCATCAGGGTCTTTTGAAAATCTCAGGTATGAGATAATGCTCTGTTGCCAGTTGTGAACATCTATCCATCTAAAACCATCCATTTTGTGATCAAGCTCCCAAAGAGCTTTGTTTTCTAAGTAGAATCTGTTTAAGGTTTTGACATAGTGCTGAAGCGTTCTGTGCATAGGATAGTCCAAAAGCAGCCAGTCAAGTGATGCATAAAATCTCCATTCAATAAACTGACCAAACTCACCACCCATGAAAAGGAGCTTTTTGCCCGGATGTGTGTACATATAGCCATAAAGAAGTCTTAAGTTTGCAAATTTCTGGTTGTAATCGCCCGGCATCTTGTCAAGCAAAGATTTTTTTCCATGGACAACCTCATCGTGTGAAAACGGCAGAATAAAGTTTTCAGAAAATGCATACATTATAGAAAATGTCAAAAGATTGTGATGATGTTTTCTCTCATCTGGATGTTTTTGCATATACTTTAATGTGTCATTCATCCATCCCATGTTCCACTTGTAGTTAAAGCCAAGCCCTCCGTCGTATGTTGGATATGTGACCAGAGGGAATGCAGTTGACTCTTCGGCAATCATAAGGACATTTGGATGTTTTGAAAATATTGCACAATTTAGCTTTTTTATAAATTCGATTCCTTCTATATTTTCATGCCCGCCATATCTGTTTTTCTGGTTGTTGTTCATGTAAATGATGTGAGAAACAGCGTCTACTCTTATTCCGTCAATATGATATACATCAAACCAAAACATTGCACTTGAGATTAGAAAGCTATGCACTTGTGGTTTTGAAAAATCAAATGTGGCAGTTCCCCATGTGTAGTTTTCTCTCAAAAGTTCATTTTCATATTCGTATAGAAATGTTCCATCAAATCTGTAAAGTCCATGCTCATCTTTGCAAAAATGAGCTGGTACCCAATCAACAATTACTCCAATTCCATTTTGGTGCATAAAATCAATAAAATACATAAAATCTTCAATGTTGCCATAACGTGATGTGAGCGAAAAATATCCTGTTGGCTGATAACCCCATGACATATCAAGAGGGTGTTCCAAAACAGGCAAAAGTTCTATGTAGTTGTAATTCATTTCTTTTAAATAATCTACAAGCATATGAGCAAGCTCACGGTAATTATAAAATTCACCAGCTTTTTCTATACTTCCATCTTTTTTCATTTTCCAAGAGGCAAGATGCACCTCATAGATATTGATGGGTTTGTCATATGGTGGAGTTGTTTTTCTTTTTTCCATCCATTCCTGGTCATGCCACTCATAGTCTGGGATGTTTTTGACAATTGATGCTGTGTTGGGACGAAGCTCAGAGTAAATTGCATACGGGTCAGCTTTTAAAACCCTTTTACCATCAGCGCCAATAATCTCATATTTGTAAAGCTCTCCTTCACCAATACCTTCTACAAACAGCCACCAAAAGCCACTCCCATAAACTCTGATCATTTTGTGTTTTTCGCCACACCAATTATTAAAATTTCCAACAACAGACACGCTTTTAGCATTTGGTGCCCACACACAGAAAACTGTTCCAACCTTGCCTCTATAGTTTACAACTTTGCTTCCTAAAAATTTGTAACTTTCAAAATGCTCACCTGATTCAAATTTTTTTATGTCAGATAGATAAATGGTAGACTTAACTTTTTTTATCATTATGAATAATCACCTCCGAAAAATAATTAGGTACTTGAGATTCAAAGATTGAAGGTACATAGAGAAATAACAGGTTTAAACAAAATGTAATAAGCAATATGATTAAAAATTTTTAACTGGATTATATAAAACAGACAAAAACCAATTTTAATTATAACATTATTGTAAAATTGAAGCAATCAAAAAATTTTTTCATATAAATTTTTTACCCAAAAACAAAGTTTTTGATTATTTTTTCTTCAAATTTGAGATGATATAATAAGATTAAAATTTCAAAAAAGGCTTAATTTTATGGAGAGTGTATAAAAATGGCTAACAATCTACATGAAGGGCACAGAGAAAGACTAAAAAGAAGATTTATTGAACAGGGACTTGATGGGTTTGAAGATCACCAAGTGTTAGAATTACTTTTATTTTTCAGTATTCCAAGAAAAGATACAAATGATATTGCTCACAGGTTAATTTCAACTTTTGGAAGTATATCAAACGTGTTTGAAGCTCATCCAAAAGATCTCCAAAAAGTTAATGGTGTTGGCGAAAATTCTGCCATTTTGATATCTCTTATTTCTCAAATATCAAGGAGGTATCTTGCTGATAAAAATAGAAAAACATTTCAACTTAGGAATGTGGAAGTAGCATCAGAGTACATAAAGAGCTTGTTTGTTGGTAGAAAAAATGAGGTGTTTTATGTTATTTGCCTTGATACGCAGCTGAATGTGATATATTCTGCACCGCTTTTTGAAGGTACAGTTAAAGAAGCAGTAGTATATCCACGAAAAGTTGTTGAGTGTGTTATTCGCTACAACGCAAGCAGTGTAATTTTGGCTCACAATCATCCGGGAGGGTCGGTAAGACCTTCAATGGATGATATCAATACAACTCAAAAAATTGTCAATGCTTTATCGACAATAGGTGTTACTGTCAATGATCATTTTATAGTAGCAGGGGATAAATACTATAGCTTTGCTCAAAATGGGATATTGCCACAACCGCAAATATAAAAATATAATTTGAGGGGCTGCTATGTTGATTTTTTGAACAGCCCCCTGCATAAAATTTCACTTTATCTCAATCCTGCAGCGATTGAAACTGTTAGCTGATGCTGAGGGTCAATTTGATTGTCTTTGTGACGAAGGCCATTTAACGTATACACATCAAAATGTCCATCCATTCCATTTACAATTGTATCAAGGTTTGGACCATAACCATATCCACCGCTTCTGTTTGCAACATTTTGGTTGTAAGGCACACCATCAACTCCTGCATGTGGCATGCCAGAAACTGACACAGCTATTCTTCTTCCTTTTACTTCAAGTATGAACGGACGTCTTTCCCATGTCCAGCTTCCTCCGAATATCTCTTTCATAATTTGAGTATCTTTATAACTCAAAGTTTCTACGTCTGCATGACTTGCACCCATTGTCCTTTTTGCAAAAAAGTATTTTCCCGTTTGAATATCGATAAACTTGCCAACACTGCCGATAGGGAATACATAATTACCCTGCGAAAACCAGTCGAGCATTTCAACTCCATTTTCGTTTGAATGCACAGCAATTGTATGAACAGGCACTTTTAAGGTTTGTCCTACATAGATGTATGAGTTTTCATTCAAATTATTTACCGACATAAGTTCATAGTCTGGTATTCCAAATTTTACCGCAATCGACCATATTGTATCTCCACTTTGCACTTTGTAGTATGAATATGTTACATAATCACCTGATGTATCAACGGGTATAAAAGAGTAAAAGAAGTTGCTTGGTTTTGAATTATCTGTAATATCTTGTTTTATATCTACTGCCCATATTGAAACATAACCGGTTCCTTTCGATGTTAAGATTTTATAAAAATCTAATTGTTTTCCAATAACATTTACAGTTTGCCCTTGAGTAAGATAAAATAGGTTCTGCGAAGATGAAGATGGTGCAGATTTTACATATGTCCACCACTTTATTGTCCCATTAATTTGGACAGGGTTGAGGCTTACTTTTTTTACAATTAACTTTTGTCCCACATAGAGTGTATCGTTTGTAAGATTATTAAAGCTCTTTAATGTTTCAATAGATGTACCGAAGGTTTGAGATAGTATCCAGAGTGAATCACCGCTTTGAACACTGTAGACTATGTAGTTTCCATTTGGCTTGAATATCATTCGTTTTCCAGAGATATAATGTCGAAATTCAAATAAATTTAAATAAGTTTTTAATAGGTTGTTGAATAAAAGAGATAACCATATTAGACAGATACAGTAATGGGTAAAAAAATCCCCCTTGTGATATAATTTTAATTTGTAAAGACCAAACCAACACACAAGGGGGAATAAAGAAATGTCTAAAATTATTAAAGCACAAAATGAAAAATTTTTAAAGCTCCTTTGCATAATAAAAAAGATTGCAGAAACTACAGTCCAAAGAAGGAAAAACAGTAAAAGAGGCAGACCAAGGAAATTTAGTTTGTTTCAAATAATAGCTTGTTTAGTTTACAAGGTCAAAAGAGGAATAGCAAGTTTTAGGGAATTAGAATACAGAATAAATCAAGATACAGAGTTCAAAAAGAGCATAGGATTAGAAAAAAGTCCAGATTATTCATACATAGCAAAATTAGCAGCAAAAATAGAAGAGGATTTATTGCAAGCTATCCGAGACGTGTTAATAGCAGAAATTAATCCAGATGTATCCATAACGATAGTAGATTCAACACCTTTGAGAAGTTCAAAGCAAGACAAAGAAGCAAAGATAGGAATACATGTTACTATAGGTTTTTACAAAGGATATAAATTACATCTTTTGTGTACAGGGAAAGAAGAAGTGATTCCACTTTTCTGGATTTTAACTACAGCAAACAAACATGACTCTACTCAAGAAGAACTTTTGTACAGGGCATGGAATTACAATTCGAAGATATTATTAGCGGATGCAGGATATGACTGTAACAGATGGTTTGATATTGCAAATAGACTTGAAATAAAATTTGTAGCAGGGGTAAATAGAAGGAATATGAGAAATGAGGAAAACGTAAAAAATAGATTTAGGGCAGAGAATATAAAATTTTTAGGTACAGAAGAAGGTAAGAAGTTATATAAACTCAGGATGAAAATAGAAAAACTTTTTAGCAAGTTGAAAGGTGAGTATAACCTTGAGAATATTAGGTTAAGAGGATTTAAAAGTTACAAAAGGCATACCGATTGGATACTAATTACTTTTTTGTTTGAACAGTTTCTCAGAAAATTAGAAGGCAAAAAATTTTCTTTTGCTTATGAATGGAATCAATAATTATTATCTTTTTATTACTCTATTGGCAATAATTTTTATTCAACAAGCTATAAGTTTTTAAAGTAGAATAGGGCACACAAATTCTATTTTGTATTATTTGCATTGGTCCATCCATATAAAAGTTTTTACCATTGAATATGACTACATTGCTGTCGAGCTTAAATATAAATTCATTTTGGTCAATTAAAAACTTTGACTGAAGAAAGTTATAGTCTTTTGAGTCAAATGTAAAACTTCCACCCATTAATCTTGAAATTTCATAAAGATAAATATACTCTACTGAACTTTTATTAATAATAGTGATGTAAGATGGGTTGCCATTTGCATCAAAAAATAGAGCTTCTTCTTTTTGCATATCAGAGGCAAATGAAGGAGAAACTATGACTAAAGATAAAATTATAATAATAACAACAAATAGCCAGAATCTTAATAAACTTTTCATAAAAGCCCCGCCTCTTTCATTTAAAGTTTTAATATATTTTCATTATAAAGGCAGGTTTTTACTCAGCTCAAATGAAATACTTTCCAAAATGACTAAACCTCATTTTTATAAAGAGATATTTTTCATCAAATTTGCCATCTCCAAGGCAGAAAGGGCTGCGTCAAACCCTTTGTTTCCTGCTTTTGTCCCCGCTCTTTCGATTGCCTGGTCAACTGTGTCGCATGTCAGAACACCAAATATAACTGGAACTTCTTGTTCCAAGGAGACATTAGCAATCCCTTTTGAGACTTCTGCGCTTACATACTCAAAGTGTGGTGTGCTGCCACGAATCACTGCACCAAGTGCAATTATTGCATTGTATTTTTTTGACTTTGCAAGTTTTTTGCACACAAGAGGTATTTCAAAAGCACCTGGTACATAATATATATCGATATTTTCACTGTCCACATCATGCCGTTTAAGACCATCCAAACAACCTTTTAGAAGCTCATCTGTAATGAATGAATTAAATCTTGAAATGACAATTGCAAATTTTAAATCTTTTCCACAAAAGCTTCCTTCAAAAGTTCTCAAAGCTATCCTCTCCTTTTATTAAGATTTCATGCTTTTTCTTTAATATTTTCGAATGTATATATTTCCTGTTATACGGATTTACCACAATTGGAGTAGGTATTCTCTTTAAAATCTCAATTCCACAATCTTGCAAAAAAGAAATCTTTTCAGGATTGGATGTTGCAAGATTAATTTTACTTATACCAAAGAACCTTAAAATATGCAATGCATCGAAATAATCTCTTAAATCATCGTCAAAGCCCAGAATATTGTTTGCCTCATAGGTATCAAAACCTTGCTCTTGATATGCATATGCTTTTATCTTGTTTGCAAATCCAATTCCTCTTCCTTCCTGGTCAAGGTAAATGAGCATACAGTTTTTGTTCTCTGACATAAACTGCAAGAAAAATTCAAGCTGTTGGTGACAATCACACCTCAAACTGTGAAAAATGTCTCCTGTCTTGCACGATGAGTGTATTCTTACATTTACCGTCTGGCTTGGGTTAAAAGTTTTATTTATCAGCACAGCATGTTCTTTTTGAGAAAAATAGTTTTTGAAAGCAAAAATCTTAAACTTTCCATACTGTGTGGGAAGTTCTGCCTCAGCTTCTTTTTGCACTGTGGGATGATTTAGTAGAATATATTTTTCAATCTCCTCAATTGTGGTAACAGGTATTGAAAATCTCTTTGCTAAGCTTTTTACATACTCTTTGTTGTGACTGTCTCCTTTCTCGTCTAAGATTTCAACCATGACTGCAGCCGGAAAAAGGCTTGATAGTCTGCAAAGGTCCACAGCTGCTTCTGTGTGACCTTTTCTTGCTAAAATACCTTTTTCATGAGCAACAACAGGACTCACATGCCCTGGTATTTTAAAATCAGAAGCTGCAGCATTTGGGTTTGCAAGTTCTTTGCAGGTAATGCTTCTTTCTTCAGCTGATATTCCTGTTTTTGTATTTTTGTGATCAACTGTAACTGTAAAAGTGCAGGTGTTTTGAGTATTATAAGGAACGTATAAATTCAAGCGCCTTTGAATTTCTTTGTCTATGGCAACGCAGAACATTCCCTTAGCGTGATTTAAAACAAAACTTATTTTATCAGCTGTTGAAAATTGAGCACCCAAGATTAAGTCTGCCTCATCTTCCCGGTTTTGGCTGTCAAATACTATTACAAACTCTCCATTTTTAAACTTCTGTATTACATCTTTCAAATCATACATGTCTATCACCTCAAATTTTCTTTCACAATCTTTGCAATGTAGTCAAATTCAATGTTTACATAATCACCAACCTTTTTGTACTTCAAGGTAGTATTCTCTAAGGTGTGTGGAATCAAAGAGATTGTAAAGTATGTGTCAAAGCTATCGACAACTGTAAGAGAAATACCATCAATTGCTACAGAACCTTTTTTTACAATCAACCCTTTAAAGTTTTCAAAAGGCTTTATTCCGATTATTCTACTTTTCCCATGAATTTTTTGCATACAGACTGTGCCAATACAGTCAACGTGACCAAGAACTATGTGACCACCAATTCTATCTCCCATCTTCAAAGCGGGTTGTAAGTTTACAGGCATTCCCTCTTTTAAAAATTTGAGTGTTGTCCTTTCAATTGTTTCGGGGGAAAGGTCAAAGTCAAATTTGCTATTTGCAATATTTGTAACTGTCAGGCACACACCATCAACTGCTATGCTGTCACCAATTTTTGCTTCTATCTTTTTCACTTCTATACTCAGCTTTGCAATATCCTCAATTTTTTTCATTGTAATAACCCTACCAACCTCTTCAACAATACCGCTAAACATAACTTATATCTCCTTCAATGATAGTAGAGTTTTTAAAAATTGTGACTTTTGGATTTACAAGCTTTGGGAAAAACTCTTCAAAGCCTTCCGCACCAACTACACCTTTTGTGTTCTGACCCCCTATAAAAACATTGAATATCAATGAATACCAGTAATCAGCAATTCTTTTTTTCAAAAGAGAAAAGTTCAGCATACTTCCTCCCTCAACAAGAACTGATATTATCTTTTGCTGTGCAAGTTTTGAAAATACATCTGAAAGTTCAAGATGACCATCTTCTGATTGCTTTGCAAAGATTATTTTTATTCCTTTTTGAGAAAGAAGTTTTATTTTCTGGGTATCATTTACATTTTCACTGCACACAATGTAGGTAGAATACTCATCAGAGGTTTTTACAATATTGCACTCTAAAGGAATTCGAAGGTTTGTATCAATTACAACTCTTATAGGTTGTCTGATTATTTCACCATACCTCACATTTAAAATTGGGTTATCTGAAATTACAGTATTTACAGACACAAGGGTTGCCATATATTTTTGACGAAGGCTGTGTACAAAGACGTTTTCGTCATCTGTGTTAAACAAAAATCTCTTATTTGAAGGTGTTGCAATTTTGCCATCAATGCTCTGAGCAACTTTTATGGCAATGTAGGGAATACCCTTTTTCATGTATTTAAAAAACTCTTTGTTGACACTTTCTGCTTCTTTTTGAAGCACACCTTCCACAACTTCAATCCCGTGCTGTTTTAAAATTTGTATGCCCTTGCCATTGACAAGGGGGTTTGGGTCTCTTGTGGCAATTATAACCTTTTTAATCCCACTTTTAATGATTGCTTCTGTACAAGGCGGCTGTTTGCCAAAATGACAGCAGGGTTCTAAAGAGACATACATTGTTGCATTTTTGAGCGAGTTGCCATTTTTTATTGCATCTTCGATTGCCAAAACTTCTGCATGCTTTTCACCATACTTTTGATGATATCCTTTTCCAATTATTGTTCCGTTTTTTACAATCACGCATCCCACTCTTGGGTTAGGCAGCACTAAAGGAGAAGCTTTCTTTGCAAGCTCGAGTGCCATATTCATGTAATAGCTGTGAGATAGGCACTTCAATAATATCCTCCCCTCCAACGAAAATTGATACACAAAAAATTAAAGCCTCGAAAGTGTTTTTCCACCTTCGAGGCTTTTTGGGCTTTTATATGATGTATAAGAAAATCTTCCTTACACATCCACTCCTTCTCCCATCCGGACTGTAACCGTTGGCACCGGAATTTCACCGGTTCTGCAAAAGCCTCGTTGGCTTTTGCTCGCGGGCTTTTACCGCCAGTGGGGAATTTCACCCCGCCCCGAAGGATGGACTTTTACCATTGGCTTATATTCGATTTTATATTTCATTATATTCATAAGTTTTCAAAATTTCAATAGCAAAATTTACCTTATACTCGAATAGGTGTAAAGATATTTACCACAGCGAAAGAATGTACGAAAACAATAATGAAAAGCCCATAAAAAGAATTGTGGCTGCCTCCCTCCTGTTTGATATAATAAAAAAGTGTAATATTCCATTCAAAAGAAACATCAAAAAACTACCAGGATGGGAGGGCAGCCTACTATGAATATTATACCATATCATGAACTCAGAAAAATATCTCCTGAAAAGGCCAGAGAATTAATTCGAAAAGTATTTGAGGCAAATAACAAAAACATATCAAAAACTGCTAAAATATTAGGTGTATCAAGACACACTGTAAGAAGAGCAGTATATGGTCCTGTTGAGGATAAGTCTAGAAAGCCTAAAACTTGCCCTAAAAAACTTTCTTCTGAGCTTGAAAATCTCATTATCCAAGAGGCTAAAAAAACAGGATTCAGATACAGACGTCTTTCTCTTTATTTATTCAGAAAATATGGCGTTAAAATAAGTGAAAACACGATAAAATCTATTCTCAAAAGAAATAGTGTGCCGAGAAAGACAAGAAAGACGAAAAAGGGAGAAAGAAGTCTTTACGATTATGAGTCTCTCATCCCATTTTCTGAATTTCAGCTTGATACGAAACATCTTTTAGACAAAGAAAGCCTCCCAAAAGAAGTATATGAGCACATGATAAAATACAATCTACCGTGTTATGAGTGGAACATGATAGATGTTGCTACAAGGACAAGATTTACAGCTTATTCATATGAGCTTTCATCTACTTTTGGTTTTATGTTCATAACATTAGTAGTTTTATGGCTTAGGACACATAATGTAAGAAACCCAATAAGGATAAGATTAGATAATGGAGCAGAGTTTTGTGGTGGGAGCGAAAAAAAGCTAAAGGAGTGGAATGAGATGTTGTCATTTTTGGGAGTAGAGCTAAATCCTATTCCACCAAAAGCAAAACACTTGATGGGTATAATTGAAAATTCACATAGAGCAGATGATGAATATTTTTTGATGATTCATGCTGAAAGATGCATAACAAAAGACGAATTTATGACAAGAGCTCAAAAATGGCAGGATACGTGGAATTTTTATAGACCTCACAATGGTAAAGGAATGAATGGGAGGACACCTTTCGAAAAGTTTAGAGATTCAAAAATTCTGGTCTCCTCCCATGTATTTCAATTTCCTACTTTACTTCTTGAAGACTTATTAAAGAAAGTGGGGACTTTTTATTCTCTGTTCTGTAATAAATTAGGTGGTAAATATGTCTTCACCACGTGCCAAAATTTACCTTATACAAAGTTTGTAGACTACAGCAAGGCTTAATAGTAATAATGCCCGAGTTTTGCAGCAAAAAATTATTATCAAATTTTAAACAATTTGATTTTACTGAGATAGAAAGTCAAAAAATTTTTAAAATTTTAGCAAATTTTTGTGGTGTTTTTTAGCAAAATGTGATATAATACTCTTAAAATATTAATTATGAGATATATTGAGAAAAGGTGCACTTATCCCATTTGATAAACAACGCGGTTGGTATTGTGAAAAAATGCTTTGGTGGTGGAATTGGGGGCAGGCTTGGAGTGTTGCAGATAGTCTAAGATATTGGTTACTTAGTGCAAATAATGCTACATATATAGGGAGGTCACAACAGTTGAAAAAAAACAATGCAAAAAGGTATAATTTTGACCAGGTGATATTAAATGTTACTAAGTGTACAAAAAGTTAAAGAGATATATGGCATTAGTCGAAGGCTATTTCCTAAACTGGGAAAAGGAAGGGGTTAATAATACCTCTCAAGCTACCTAAGGGAAGGAGAAGGTACAAAAAAGAAGACATAAAAAACTACTTGGCATGACAGAAGAAAAACCAAAACCAACCGTTGTTTTGTATGCAAGAGTCTCCACTAAAAAGCAAGAAGAGTACCTTAAAAACCAGCTCAGAAGACTTGAGGAATACGCAGAGTCTCAAGGTTGGCAGTATGAGGTTATATCTGAAATAGCCAGCAAAGTAGAATAAAAACAGGAGAGGGCTATTAAAACTTTTGAACAAAATCAAAAGAGGAGAAGTTGTAAAAGTTGTAATAGAGTATCCTGACAGACTTGCAAGGTTTGGATTTGAATATCTTAAGTTTTTCATGGAGAGTTTTGGGGTAGAACTTGTAGTGTTAAACGGTAGAGAAAACGAAGAAGAAATAAAAGAAGAACTAGCAGAGGATTTAATAGCGGCAGTAAAATCTTTTGCAGCAAGGATTTATTGGCAAAGAGGTGCTAATAAAAGACATGATAACAGTTCAGACCAAGCTAATTTTTGAGGGCAGTGAAGATAAGCAGAAGGTATTAGACCTTATGAGAAGATGGTCCTCTTGTATGAGGTATGCATATAAGAGGCTTCTGGAAGGGCATAAAAGGAATGAACTCAAAAAGCAGCTGCAGGGGATTTTCAATCTTAATTCTCGATACGTTGATGATGCGATAATGAAAGCAAAAAGCATTTTGACCTCATGCAAAGAAAGAGGAGAAAATCCCAAGAAGGTTGTTTTTGGTGGCAGGCAGCTTTTTGAAAAACTCCAGAAGAGGCACATAAACGGTAAAGCGTACAAGAAACTTCAACTTAAGTGGCAGGAGAAGAGGAAAGGGAATCTGTACTCAAGAGGAGACAGGAGCAAGAAGGGGAATCTCAACACAAGGATTGAGATAGATGAAGATTGTACAAGACTTAGAATCAACGTAGGAGAAAGGGAGTACGTATATGCGAGAATACAGCCCGGATGGAAGATAAAAGATGGGAGGTATATTGATAGGAATCAACTTCTTGAGGCGATAAGTATTTGTGGACAGCCATATTCTGTCCAGCTGAAACTTAAAAGTGGTGTAGTATATGCCTACTTTGCTATTGAAGAAGTTTTTCCTCAGCCTGCGATAACGAGAGCGAATGGAGTTATAGGGATAGACACGAACGCATATCCGAGGCACGTGGCATGGGTAGAAACAGATGAGCATGGACAGCTTCTGGGATATGGCAGAATACCAATGCCAGAACTTGAGAGCGGGAGTTTTGAGAAAAAGGAGTATTACAGGTGGCAGTATGCACACATGATAGTACAGATGGCGAAAGAGAAGCAAAAAGCCATAGTGATTGAGAGCCTTAGCATAAAAGACAGGGGAAGAAGAGAAGATTTTTCAGGTAGAAGATCAAGACGAATAAGGCATTACTTTGGGTACAGATCACTTCTGGAGAAGGTAAAACTTTTAGCAAAGCGAGAAGGGATAGAGGTTATAGAAGTAAACCCTGCATATACTTCGGTAATAGGGATGCTGAAGTATGCACCGCAGTTTATGGTGAGCAAGGATGTTGCTAGCTCGTACGTGATAGCTCGAAGAGGGCTTGGCTTGAGAGACAGAATACCGCACAACTATATGATGTTTCTCGGTAGACTTGATGTAAACGAACTGGAGGAACTGAAGGAGTACGTAAGGAAGGTAGTTAAGAACACATACGTTAGGAAAAAGCAACTCAGAGAGATAGGTAGAGTGATAAAGTTTTTACAAAGCCTTGAGAGTGAGGCAGAGAGACTATCTGTACCACTGGATGGAACAAGTACAGGTAGTCGTGGCAAAAACCACAATCTCTGGCAAGTTCTCAAGGTAGCGGTGGTGACTCCACTCTCTCCTGAGAGGGTTTTAAGAGACCTCTCTGTCCTGAAATCGCTTTTGGTTTCGGGGCAAGTGGGGAAGACCTATAAAGGCGCAAGTTCCTGTTTCTTGGGACAGGGGCTATGGCTTTCCCAAATACCGCCTGCTGGGGCTGGGAAAGCTTGAAGGGCGGGCTATAAATACTCCAGCCGCCAAACTCGTGCAATTTTGCACAGTTTGGTTGACCAGGTGGGATTATAATTCTCAGTTAGACTTTAACTATTTATTGAAACCAGGAGATATATTATTCTATGATTGGAATTCTGACGGAACATATGATCATTCTGCTATTGTAGTGGTTTATGCCAGAGACCCTAATTCTGGGATAAACGGTGTTTTACAAGATCAACACACAACAGATAGAAAATGGGCTATATGGCACTTAAAGCCATATAATCTTAATCCTTGGTCTACAATTATATTTGCTGTTAGACCACAATAGGATAGGGAGGAAAAATTTTGTGAAAAAAAGAAAATTATTTGTATTAGGTTTATTAGCACTTATTACAATAGTTGCAACTATAATTAGTTATAATGCAAAAAGTATTCAGCAATTAAATAATGAGGAGGAAATAAAAAGAGTAGTGAAGAGTGCACTAAATATTTATAGTAAAATTGTGTATCCATCAGAGTATACAAAATCCCCAGATATTAAAATTCCTTCGCAGCTTATAGACAGAAAGATGAATGAAGTTACCCAAGAATGTGAGAAATATTACAGTGCAAAGTCAGGAATTTTAGCAAATAAAATAAAGGTTTTTCAAACAGCTGTTTTAGGAGATGCTTATTCACCTTCTGATATAAGGACTGTTGAATGGAAAATAAATAATATAAAATTTTTAGAAACAAGGATTGAAGGTGATACAGCAACAGTCATAGCAGATGTATATTGCGAAAACAAAATGATTGCGTTGATTCCAATTGATAATATAAATGAAAATGTAAAGCCTGAAGAAATGACAATAGAATATCAGAAAAGGCTGTATGAAGAAACGCAAAAACTTCCAAAAAAATTGGTGACATATAATCCCAAAGGTGTAATGAGGTATTATTTTAATTTAACAAAAGAAAACGGAATATGGAAAATAACTTCAGAAAACTTTAATTACCTGCCAGGTTATGAGCCTTAATATTATTTCAACTTCTGTTTTGTTGTATAAAAAGTTTCTATTTAAGGTATGTTAAAAGTTGTGTTAAAATTCAAGCTTCCTTTAGTGACAATAATGAAAAAAGAAATAATTAAATAATTCCTACTAATCTGGCTCTTTGTCAAAAAGATGTTGATATTTAGAATTTCACACTACTTTTGACAAAGAGTCTTTTTCTTCTATTTTACCTGCAAATCTCCTTTAATCAATATAGACAAAATATGGTCAATCAAGGCTTGTTAAGAATTTTGCACTTCCAATTTATAACGTTAGTTATAAAGTTAGGTTATATTGTTAATGCATTTTCTAATGCTGGGGACTCCATTTTTCCATTTTGTACGGCATAAGTTCTCTTCCTGTAAGTAAATATTAATTTCTAAAACTTCAACAGACTGAAAGTATCCACCTGAATTTACTTCTTGCCTTTTCAATATCATGCTATTTACACATAAAGCGGTGTTTGTAGAAAGAGCTTCCTTAATTCCTCAGGGTATTTCATATGGACAGAATAAAACTCTGCTTTTTCTGATATTGCAGCAATAAAATCGAGGAGTGAGAATATGAAAATAAAAATATTTTTAATGATTTTGTTTTTTATTCTTTTGGGAATAATACTTTTCTTTGGTAATGGAGAACCAAGATACTTTATAGTTTTTCTTCTTGCTTTTTTTCCAATTGGAACTTTTTTATTTTTTGCAGGTGCGTATAAATTTCTTATCTTGTTTTTGCAAAAGAAAGGCAATACTCAAAATGTTAGTAAAATTAAAAAGTGGGTTGATGAGAATCTGAATTTTTTATTAAAAATGATTATTTATCACTTCGTCTGTATTTTGATATTCATAATTTACACTTCAGCTGCATGGGATAGTTTATTAAATTCATCTTCCATTGATTCTTTTGTTATATACACACCAATACTAATTTATGAGATTAGAAACAATAGTTTTGTTTTAGTCCTTATATTGTTTTACATTTTTGCTCTTCCGTTTTGGATATCAATTGATATTTACATTTACAGTGTGGGATTTTTGATAACTTTTATTCAACACAAAATAAATATGCTTAAGTTTAATACTAAAATGATAGGTCCATTATCTCCATGGGAATATTGTATAGCAAGTTTTTTACAATTCGATTCACCGTTAACTATTTTAAACACTATTCTGCTCTATCTTTTTACACTGATATTAACTTTTGCTTTTGTTAAATTATCTTTTTCAAAACTCAGAAAAATTATATAAGTTGTGATAAATAAACATAAAAATTGTTAAGAATTTAAAAGTTATTTTCAAAAAATTTGTGAAGTGGAAAAATCGACTGAATATACGATAAGAATATCAAGTGAAGTTTCAATATCCAAAGGTAAGTAGTAGTTTACTAAAATTTTTGTTGAAAAACCAAACAACAATGTGATAAAGTATATAACAAAGAATAATCGAAATCGCTTACAACTTCTATATTTTATAAAATTGTGAAGCAAAATGAAAGGGGGTAGTGTATTTTGCCGTCAATTGAAGATGTTGCAAAAAGAGCTGGTGTTTCAAAGGCAACTGTATCAAGAGTTATAAATGGAACAGCGAATGTATCTGAAAAAAAGAAAAAGGCTGTTTTGGAAGCCATTAAAGCTTTAAATTATACTCCGAATGTAACAGCAAAGAATTTAGCAAGAAGAAAGACGGATACAATAGGAATAATAATCCAGCAACTGAGCAGCTGGTTTTACAGTGAAGTAGTTGCCTTGCTTAACCAGTATATAACTCAGCGTGGATACGGAGCTATATTTTGTCAACTAATAGATAATATTGACTACTTTAAGTTCCTTGTGGGAAGAGTGGATGGAGTTATAGTTTTTGGATATAAAACTATTAATAAACAAGCATTAAAACTATTATATGCTAATAATGTTCCAGTTGTTCTTGCTGAGAACAACACTGAGTTTCCAAATGTTCCAAGAGTAAATGTAAACAATCTGCAAGGTGGCTACATTGCAACAAAGTACCTTATTGAAAAAGGTTGCAGGAAAATCGTACATATATCAGGTCCACTTGAGTCTTTTGAAAGTATTGCAAGATATGAGGGATACAAGGCAGCATTGAGAGATTTTGGTGTAGACTTTGATGAAGAACTTCTCATCGAAGGAGATTTCATGTTTCAAAAGGCATATGAAAGTATAAAAAAGCTTTTAAAAAACAAAAAAATAGATGGTATATTTGCAGCCAACGACCTTATGGCATATGCAAGTATGTATGCATTGGATGAGATGGGGATATCTGTTCCTGATGATGTAAAGGTGGTTGGATTTGATGATGTGGATTTAGTAGGACTTCAGCTCAGCAAGATGCCAAGACTTACAACAGTTCGTCAACCAATTGACCTTATGGCAAAGACAGCTTGTGATATTCTTTTTGGAAAAATAGATGATCCAACCAAAAAATTTGAAAGTGAATATATTCTTGACACACAGCTTATAGTAAGACAATCTGCTTAATATATATTTTAAAATTCAAGAAAGGAAGGTGTTTTATATGTATTTTATTGGAATTGACGTTGGAACATCTGGGACAAAGACCATCTTAACTGACTCAAAAGGTAACATCTTAGCAACAGCTACATTTGAATATCCTCTTTATCAGCCTCAGATTGGCTGGGCTGAGCAAAATCCAGAAGACTGGTGGGATGCAAGTGTTAAAGGGATTAAAGCTGTGCTTGAAAAATCCAAGGTAAACCCTGAGGAAGTCAAAGCTGTGGGACTTACCGGGCAGATGCACGGGCTTGTAATGCTTGACAAAAACTACAACGTTATAAGACCATCAATCATCTGGTGTGACCAGAGAACGGCAAAAGAATGTGATGAAATAACAGAAAAGGTTGGCAAGGAAAGACTTATTGAAATTACAGCAAACCCTGCACTGACAGGTTTTACAGCGTCAAAGATTCTGTGGGTAAGAAACAACGAGCCCCAAAATTATGAGAAGGTCTATAAGATTTTACTTCCAAAAGACTATATAAGGTTTAAACTTACAGGCGAATTTGCAACAGATGTATCTGACGCATCTGGTATGCAGCTTTTAGATATTAAAAACAGGTGCTGGTCTGATGAGGTACTTGAAAAGCTTGAGATAGACAAAGAGCTTCTTGGAAAAGTCTATGAGTCGCCACAGGTTACGGGAAAAGTGAGCAGGCAAGCAAGCGAAATTACAGGTCTTTGTGAAGGTACGCTGGTTGTTGCAGGTGGAGGAGACCAGGCAGCAGGTGCTGTTGGAAATGGCATAGTAAAGACAGGAGTAATTTCATCTACCATCGGTTCGTCTGGCGTTGTGTTTGCTCATCTTGACGAGTTTAAGATTGACCCGCAAGGAAGGGTTCATACATTTTGTCATGCAGTGCCAGGAAAATGGCATGTGATGGGTGTAACACAAGGGGCCGGACTTTCTCTCAAGTGGTTTAGGGACAACTTTGCACACATCGAAAAAGCTGCGTTTGAGTTTATTGACAAAGACCCATACATTTTGATGGATCAGGAGGCAGAACTTGCAAACCCAGGCGCAGACGGACTTATTTTCCTGCCATATTTGATGGGGGAAAGAACGCCCATTTTAGACCCGTACGCAAAAGGAATATTCTTTGGGATAACGGCAAAGCATACACGAAGAGAGTTCATTAGAGCTGTCATGGAAGGTGTTGTATTTTCACTTAAAAACTGTCTTGATATTTTGTATGAGATGGGCATCGAGGTTAAAGAGGTGAGAGTTTCAGGCGGTGGTGCAAAGAGCAAGCTCTGGAGACAGATGCAGGCAGACATATTTGAGATGGATGTGTGGACGTTAAATTCTAAAGAAGGACCTGCGTTTGGTGCAGCTATCTTGGCAGCAGTTGGTGCAGGAGAATATCAGAAGGTTGAAGAAGCCTGCGATACTATGATTCAAAAGGTAGATAGCTGCAGACCAAATGAAAAACTATTTGAAATATATAGAAAAACATATAAACTTTACAACAGCATATATCCAAGGGTTAAGGATTTATTCAATATATGAGAGAGCCAAGTTTGGCTCTCTTTTTTGTCATTTTGTTTGAAGGATTTTTGCGCCCTTTGTCGAAATAATAAGGTGTATGACTTTCTTGACAGGGGGACTGAAGGTTGAAACTTCGAAGGAGTTTGTGGTTGGGAGTTTTTGAGTTTTTTCTTTTCTTTTTAATAGGTTTTCCACTTGCAGTTCAGGTTGCTGAACTTTTTTTTCATATTAGAAAACCCATCATTGAATATTTTCAAATTGTAACCTTGTTTCTTGCAATTGTATTTTTTACAGTTTTTTATATTATTAGATATAGTGGTATGTTAAAGAAATATGAAGTATTTGAGAAAAAACAAAAGTTTATAATTAAGAAACTAAAAGAGGAAAAGGACAATATTGAAAAAAGTTATTTTGATAGTATTCAACTGAACAAAGAGATGACAAATATTGTAAAGAGATTAATCGAAACAGAAAGAGATTTAAGAGAAAAAAATGAGTGGCTTAAAAATTTTTTTGAACTCTCGACCAGAATTATTAGTCTTTCAACTGTAGAAAATATAGTTGCAACTGTAGGTGAATATAGCCTTGGGAGTTTGCAATTTTTTCGCATGAGCGTTTATCATGATGGTGATGATAGGACCTTCAGAATCTTGGGGCAGTTTGGGCAAAAAGATGCGCATGAACATCTGCTTTTGAACAGGGCGAAAGAGGATACAAATATTGCTTATAAAATAGAAAATAAAAACATAGTAAAGATAGCGATTCCAGTTGTTTCAGAAGAAAAATGTGAAGGTATTTGTTTTTATGGAATAAAATGCAAAAGCACTTTGAGCGAAGATATTGAATATTATATCAGCCTGTGTAATTTTATAACTATAGCTATAAAAAATGCTATTTATTATTCAAATCTCAAAAAGCAAAAATCAGAAATTGAAGATTTATACGAAAAAAGCACTTACATGAACGAAAAGCTAAGAGAAACTGTGGAAGAATTAAATAAATCAAAAGCAGAACTTGAAAAGAAAAACAAAGAAATTGAGAAGTTTTTTTACGAAACAATCTTGTGTTTGTCTAAAGCAATTGAGTATAAGGATGTGTATACAAAAGGACACTGCGAGAGAGTGCAAAATATTGCTTTAAAGATTGCCGATGAGCTTTCACTTTCACAAGAAGAAAAGGATGTTTTAAAGGTTGCATGTTTGCTTCATGACATAGGGAAGATTGGTGTAAAAGAGGACATACTCAACAAGAGAGGTTCTTTAGAAGCTCATGAGTATGTAGAAATACAAAAACATCCTTTAATAGGTTATAATATTTTAAAAGATTTAGATTTTACCGAGAGAATCAAAAAGGTTGTGCTTCAGCACCATGAAAGGGTGGATGGCAGGGGTTATCCATTTGGACTGAAAGATAAAGAGATAGACCTTCTTGCCAAGATTGTAGCTGTTGCCGATGCATATGATGCAATGACCTCTGATAGACCCTACAGAAAAGCTTTTGATAAGGAGACAGCGCTAAGCGAGATGAAAAGATGTGCCGGCAGCCAGTTTGATACTACTATAGTAGAAAAACTGCTTAATTTAGCACAAAAAGGTTTAGTGATGTTTTTATAGAAAAATAAAAAGGTGTATGTTAAAATTATTAAATAAGCTTTGATAGGAGCAAGGAACAGAAATGTTCAAGGTCATATTGGCTATAAAAAACCAAAGACTATTTTCTATTGTAAAAAATACCTTTATTGAAAATGGCTATACCATTGCCGATACTGCTACAGACTTTGCAGATTGCCTGAGAAAGATAAGAGTTTTAAAACCAGATATTGTTATTATGGAGTATGGGTTTAGTGTTGGCAGTATGGTGGAGATGATAGATATTTTGAAAAATGATAGAATATGTCCTGTTGTCATCTTGGCAAACCAGGCACAAAGGTCTAATATAGAAAGCGTAATCTTAGAAGACGATGAGTTCAATATTTTTTTATACAGTCCATTCAATAAATGGGCGTTCATATCTTTTGTTGAGACTATTATAAAAAATTGGATGAGATTAAGAAAGTTAGAAGAGCAAATAAGAAAGCTTCAGGATGATTTAGAGACAAGAAAGCTTGTTGAAAGGGCGAAGGGAATTTTGATGAAGGAGCTAAAGCTTGATGAGGAAAGCGCAATGAAAAAGCTTCAAAAGCTCAGCATGGATCGTCAGATGCCTATTAAAGAAGTAGCAAAGAGAATCATAGAATGGAAACTGAAGAACAAAAAGTGAATAAGGTAAGTCTAATGAATGTGCTTATATTTGGCGGGTTTGATACAGAGAGTGGAAAACTTTATGTTATGAATGAGTACATAGAGGTACTTGTGATGCTAAACGCAAAACCCATAATTTTTCCTATAAGTATCTTGTCAACCGAGCTTTTAAAAGAGTACATACAGGTGTGTGAGTGTGTTCTTTTTTGCGGTGGTGAGGATGTTCACCCCAAATTTTACGGCAAAGAACCTCAGTGGGGAATAAGAAGAATCAATCTTTTAAGAGATAAAATAGAGCTTGAGGCAATGAAAATTTCATATGAGATGGACAGAAGAGTTTTAGCAATCTGCAGAGGCGTGCAGGTTATGAATGTTGCGTTTGGTGGGACTTTGATACAGGACATAGAGAGAAAATCCTCCATCTCTCATTACCAGAATCTTAATGGTATGTATGGATATCATACTGTTGAAGTTGTTGGAGGGTTGTTCACTTGCATCTTTGGTTCCCAAAAGATTTTGGTAAACTCTTTTCACCATCAGGCAATAGACCAGCTTGCACCTGGGTTTGAAATAGAGGCAGTGTCAACAGATGGTATTGTAGAGGCAATTTCAAAAAAAGATAGAAGTTTTTTTGTAGGTGTGCAGTGGCATCCTGAGCTTATGGCAAAAGATGATATGTTTCAAAGGAGGCTTTTTGAAAGATTTTTGAAGGAGTGATGTATTTTGAGTATTGATAAAATATCTGAAATAATTTTAAAATACAGCGGAAAAATAATTTATTCATTAATAGTACTGATTGCAGGTTTTTTAATATTAAAATTCTCTAACAGAATGCTGGAAAAATGGAAGAAAAAACAGAGAAGTTCTGTATTTCCAATTAATCAAAAGAGAATTGACACTCTTGCAGCACTTTTCAAAAGTATTATAAAATACTCTATATACTTTTTAATTGTTGTACTCATTCTTGAAAACTTCAATGTTTCTATCAAGACAATCTTAGCTGTTGCCGGGATAGGCGGGCTTGCGATAGGTTTTGGTGCACAGAGTTTAATTAAAGATGTGATAGCTGGACTTTTTCTTATCATTGAAGACCAGCTATCTGTTGGCGATTATGTTACAATAGATGGAAGAAGTGGTACTGTTAAAGAAATGGGAATAAAAACAATTAAGATTCTTGACTATAACGGTTCAATTCACATTATACCAAACGGTTCCATAGGTGCAATTACAAACTGGTCGAGGCATAACTCAAAGGCGATTGTAGATGTTAAGCTCAATACAAAGATGAACTTTGATGAGGTATCTTTAAAGCTCCAAGAGGTGTTCAAAGAAATTGAAGAAGAATTTAAAGAAGACATTGTCACACCACCACAGATTGTGGGTATAGTTGACACTAACTGGATAGAATATACACTCAGAATTGTGACAGAGACAAAACCTCTTCGCCACTGGGATTTAGAGAGGGCGATGAGAAAAAAGATAATTGAAAAGCTTTTTGTAAGCTAAAAAAACTAAAAACTTGGAAAGGGGTAGTAACTAAGGAAGATGAAAGTTTCAGAGCTTTTCATGCCAACCTTGAAAGAAACACCTTCTGATGCAGAGATAGAATCACATAAACTTATGCTAAGATCTGGTTTTATGAGACAGCTCTCCTCTGGCATCTATGTGTATCTTCCTCTTGGCTACAGAGTTTTGCGAAAGATAGAGAATATTGTCAGAGAAGAGATGGATAGAAGCGGTGCTCAAGAGGTTCATATGTCTGCACTTATGCCAAAAGAACTGTGGGAAGAGTCAGGAAGATGGGCAATATTTGGACCAGAGATGTTTAGAATAAAAGATAGAAATGAAAGGGAGTACTGTTTGGGACCTACTCACGAAGAAGCATTTACTTATATAGTCAGGAATGAGATTTCATCTTACAGGGACCTTCCAAAAATTTTGTATCAAATTCAAACAAAGTTTCGCGATGAAAGAAGGCCGCGGTTTGGTGTTATGCGCTGCCGAGAATTTACAATGAAAGATGCTTATTCTTTTGACATTGATGAAAAAGGCTTGGACATATCATACCAAAAGATGTATGATGCCTATGTGAGGATCTTCAAAAGATGCGGGCTTGATGTAAAGATTGTAGAGGCAGACACAGGTGCGATGGGCGGGGCAAGTTCACACGAGTTCATGGTTCCATCTTCAGTTGGCGAGGCAGAGATTGCATATTGCAAAGCGTGCGGATATGCTGCTAACCTTGAAAAGGCAGAATGTTTGGACATACCAGTGGAAACCAATGAGGATCTAAAAGAAAAACAGGAAGTCTACACTCCAAATGTAAGAACAATTGAGGAGCTTGTAAATTTCCTGAGTATCGACAGCACGAAGTTTGTAAAGACAATGATTTACAAGGCAGATGATAAATTTGTTGCAGTACTGGTGAGGGGAGATAGAGAGGTAAATGAGACAAAGCTAAAAAATCTTTTAGGAGCTACAGAGCTTGAGCTTGCATCGGCAGAGGATGTAGAGAGAATTACAGGTGCAAAGGTGGGATTTGCCGGACCAATTAGCCTTTCGATAGATGTGTATGCAGACAACGAGATAAAATACCTCAAAAACTTTGTGGTGGGCGCAAATAAAACAGATTATCATATAAAAAATGTAAATCTTTCAGATTTTAAAGTAACAAGATTTGCAGACCTCAGAAATATAACCCAAGACGACCTTTGCCCTAAATGCCGCTCTCAAAAGGTGACAATTGAAAGAGGAATTGAAGTTGGTCATATATTTAAGCTTGGCACAAAGTATACAGAGGCTTTTGGCTGCGTATATACAGATGAAAAAGGTGAAAAGAAATTCATGATAATGGGATGTTATGGTATTGGTATCAACAGGACAGCTGCTGCCATCATTGAACAGATGCACGATGAAGACGGTATAATCTGGCCAATAACAGTTGCACCGTATGAGGTAATTGTCGTGCCTGTGAATGTAAAGGATGAAAATCAGAGCAAGATTGCATTTGAGATTTATGAAAACCTTCAGAAAAATGGAGTTGAGGTTTTGATTGATGACAGAGATGAAAGAGCTGGTGTTAAGTTCAAGGATGCAGATTTAATAGGAATTCCATTTAGAGTTACTGTTGGGAAGAAGGTATCGGAAGGAAAGATTGAAATTAGAAACAGAAGAACAAAAGAATCTTTTGAATTTGAAATTGACAATGCAGTAGAGTTTATAATAAATCTTATAAAGCAAGAAAAAGCAAAGTACCAGGTATAATATTGAAATTGATTGTGAATAAAAGGGGCTGCAGATAAAAGCCCCTTTTTGTTATTTTAAGAAAAATTTCAATTTCGGGGAGGTCTTGAAAATGAGAATTATTGATGTTAGCATTCCAATTTCAAATGATATGGTTTATTTTCCTGGCGACCCCAAACCACAAATATCAAGAGTTTACAGCATGGAAAATAAAGATCCGGCAAATGTGAGTAAAATTATACTTTCATCTCATACAGGGACACATATTGATGCACCAGCCCACTTTATAAAAAATGGTAATACAATTGATAAGATTCCTTTAGAGAGGTTAATTGGAAAAGTCAGGGTATTAGATGTGGGTAAGGAAGATAGCATAACAAAGAAGTTTCTTGAAAGCAAGGATATTCAGTATAATGAGAGGATATTTTTTAAAACAAAAAATTCTTGGTATCTAAAAAGGGATACAAAGTTTTTTAAAAATTTTGTTTACTTGAGCGCCGATGCAGCTGAATATCTGGTAGAGAAAAAAGTTGAAGTTGTTGGGATTGACTATCTTTCAATAGAAGAATTTAATTCAAATAATTTTCCTGTGCACAGATTGCTTCTTTCAAATGATGTTGTTATTGTTGAAGGTTTATGTCTTTTAGATGTGAATGAGGGAAGATATAAATATGTAGCCCTGCCCCTTAAGATAGAGGAATGTGACGGTGCCCCTGCAAGGGTTATAATAATTGAAGATTAGTTTACAATATATTTCAATATAAACATATTGTTGGCAAATAAACATAATGTGTATTACAATATTATTCAAGAACAAAAAATATATGGTAGAATGAATGATTGCATTGGATGAAAGAAAAAGGTTGGAGGAACTTGGACTTAAGATAGGAATTTTGAGAGAAGAAAAAAGGATATCTCAAAAAGAATTGGCAAAAAGACTTGAAATTTCTCCTCAAGCCCTGGCAAATTACGAAAAAGGCAAAAGAATGCCCGGAATTAACATTCTTGTAAGACTTTCTGAAGAGCTTGATGTGAGTATTGATTTTCTGCTGGGGCTTACTGATATAAGAAAGCCAAGGAGTAGGATGGTAAAGGAACAATTGGAGATGCTTGAGAGTATTCAAGAAAAAGAAGAGATATTATCACTGATTGAAGAACTCTCCAATTGGGAACCTGAGGCTGTAAAGATTATTGAAAGATTTTTGAAGAGAGTTAGAAAAAACATAGAGAGTAGAGATAAAGGCAGACATATTCAATAATAGTATTATATGGTATCAGAATAGTGAAAAAAAAATAAAAAAACCTCCAACTATACAAACAATAAAAATACATTTAAAAATCCATTGATATTCAATATTTTATCTCAAAGGCATTAAATAGTCTATGGGAAAATAAGGCATCAAAATTTATAATGAGGTTTTTAAAGTGCTAAATTAGATAAAGCAAAAATTTTGTAGGTGATATTTACGGCAAGATACAATAGCTAATATAATTTTTTTGAATAAAACAATTGTTAGAACGCAAATAACATTTTTAAACAAAACCAAGCATAATCAAAAAAAAAAAAAAAAAAAAAAAAAAAAAAAAAAAAAAAAAAAAAAAAAAAAAGTTACACAACCACAAAATTGTGGTAATATATAATCAAAAATAAAGGGGAGGTAGTAAAATGGAGCTTTCAAAGATTCAAACACCGAGAAATCCGTTAAAGAGCGGTGGTCAATCTGCTACCATTTCAAGTCCAGTTCAGGGAGGTGTCCAAGAACAGCCTTCAGCAGGAAGTATTTTTGACTCTGTAAAGAAAAAAGAGAGAAGAGATGAACTCAAGAAAAACACAATAATCGAAAGGCTTGCTGCTGCCTCAGCTGAGACTCAGGCTGCTGTTGCTCAAGCAACGCGAAATGTCAATGAACTTCAGGTTGCAGTGCAGGAGATTGCAGCATCTGCTCAGGAAGCTTCAAAAGCTGCAAATGAATCATTAAAAGCTATTCAGGAGATCGAAAAGGTTGCAAAGGTGTCGGACGAAAAAGCAGCTGAACTTTCAAATTCTATTGCAAACCTTCAGACTCTTATTCAAGATATTTCAGATGAAATTGAAGAAATGATACGTGGAATAGAACTTGCAGCACAGACCTCACTTGAGTCGGCAGAAAATGTTTTGCAGCTTGAAAGACAGGCAAACGAAATCAGAAGTACTGCTCAGGCTGTTATGGAGGTTGCTGACCAGACAAATCTGCTTGCACTCAATGCGGCAATTGAGGCTGCAAGAGCTGGCAAACATGGTCGTGGTTTTGCTGTTGTTGCAGATGAAGTAAGAAGCCTTGCAGAAATAACAAACAAAGCTGCTATTGAGATTCAAAACATAATAGAAGAAATTCAAAAGGATGTAAACGTTGTAGCAGAGGATATACGAGCATTCCTGTAATGAACGAAAATGAGTGAAAATGACGAAAAATGAGATTTGAAAAGATAAGGTACCTCCTGGTAAAATACAGAATGTAAGTTGTACAACTTACGACAAAACACAACAAAGGAGGTACCCTCTTTGAAGTATACACAAAATGAAAAGATATTACAAGTAACAGAAAAAACTTTAGTTGTAGGAGTAGACATAGCGAAGGAAAGGCATGTTGGAAGAGCATTTGATTTTAGAGGAGTGGAGCTTGGCAAGAGAATAGAGTTTGAGAATAGAAAAGAAGGTATGGAAAAATTTTTGGATTGGGCAAATAAGATAATGAAAGCCAATGGCAAAGACAACATGATAGTTGGGATAGAACCTACAGGGCATTACTGGCTGTGCTTTGAGCAGTACTTAAGAGAGAATGGCATAAAAGTGGTTTTAGTGAATCCTTTTCACGTGAAGAGGAGCAAGGAGCTTGATGATAATACGCAAACAAAGAGCGATATAAAGGATCCGAAGACGATAGCGATGCTTGTGAAGGATGGAAGATACACAGAACCAAATATACCCGCGGGTATATATGCTGAGATGAGAGTAGCGATGAACATATATGAAAGGCTACAAAAGCGCTTGAGTGTTTTAAAAAATCAAATAATCAACTGGCTGGATATCTATTTTCCAGAGTTTTTAGAAGTATTTTCTGATTGGGAAGGCAAGGTAGCGCTACTGACTTTAAAAGAGATGCCATTGCCTTGTGATGTAGTAGAAAAGGGAGTGGAAGGGATTATAGAATGTTGGCGTGACAAAGTAGACAAGCGAGCGATAAGTCGCAAAAGGGCTATGGAATTAGTGGAAGCTGCTAAAAGGAGTATAGGTAAGAAAGAAGGTAGGAAGCTGGCAAGGCAAGAGATGAGATATTTGCTTGAAGAATATGAGCTTTTAAGAAAGCAGCTGGAAGGAATAGAAGATGAAATGGCAAAACTTTTGAAAGATGTTCCGAATGGAGAAAAGCTGCTTGAGATAAAAGGTGTTGGAGTAAAGACAGCAGTTGGTTTTATATCTGAGGTTGGGGATATAATGAGATATGAAGATGCTAAGCAGATACAGAAATTAGCGGGACTGAATATAGTTGAGAATAGTTCTGGCAAGCATAAGGGACAGACGTGTATAAGCAAAAGAGGGCGTGGGAGGCTTCGAAGTAGTTTATTTAAGGCTATGATTACAATAGTAGCAAAGAATGAAGAATTTAAGAAGTTGCATATGTATTACACTATGCGGCAGAACAATCCATTGAAGAAGAAGCAATCACTGATAGCGCTTTGCTGTAAGTTGATAAGGATATTTTACGCGATTTTAAAAAAAGGGATAAAATATGATGGGAACAAGATGTTGAGCGATATAAAGAGAGAGGCTTTAGCAACAACAGCGTAAAAGAAATAAAAAAATAAGTTAAGAAATTTTAGTTTAAAGTAGGAGCGAAAGATTAGCAGAATACACATCTTGAGGGGGTAAAAGTTTCTTAGCTTTGCGAGAAGAGTTAAGACATGTCGAGTAGCAAAGCGCCCCTTTTATTAGGGATTCAAATCATAGAAAGTATGTTAAGGTTAAGAATAGAAGGGAAGAAGAATTAGATTAAATTAAATGAATTTTTATAGGACGATTGGAAAATGAGAGCGGGTTAGTCGGAGTACAATCACCATAAGGGCGAAGACCCTGCATACGAGCATAACCGACATCCACGCCATGGTAGATGGGACGAGGGAATTGAGGGCAAGGTAAGAAAGACCCTGAGAGACATGAGAGGGTAAACACCATGGTTATTGTGGACGGATACCCGCCGCAATATGGTATAATATCTAAATTAATACAAAAAGCAGGTTGAATCTAATCTTCATGTGGTAGAATAAAGCAATAATAGAAATAACAAGCACTAAATAAATTTTTATAACTACGAAATTTGAAGAAAACGAAAGATATTTTGAGAAAATCAAAGGTATATTGAGAGAGAATTCCTGTTATTATGCTTACGACAAATCCTTCAGAAGAGCAAAAGGCATTAGAAGCAGGAGCAAATTTATATTTAAAAAAACCTGTAACAAGTGAGGAGCTAATATCACATGTCCAAAAATTTTTAGGATTGTAACAAGAAACTAAAAAGGTGGGATTACAATGACAGACCAGCTGTTTAGTGCAGCAGAGTTGGAGGAGATAAAAAAAGAGTTTGTTGTTGAGACATACGAGCATCTTGAGAATGCTCAAGATGCTCTTTTGCAACTTGAAAGTGACCCGAAAAATTATGAAACATTGAATTTTATATTTCGCGAAATCCATTCTATAAAAGGCGGAGCAAACTTTCTTGGTTTGCAGGATATCATAAATGTGTCTCATGAGATGGAAAGTTTGCTTGATAAGATGAGAAACTATGAGATAAATCCAACAAGTGAGGTTATAAATACCATTTTAGAAGGTATAGATATTATTCGAAGGTTAGCAGATATTATAAACAGTGGAAGTGGACAGGTTTTTGATTATTCGGCATATATAGAAAGATTAAAAGAAATAACAAATTCAAGTCAATCTTCCCAAGTAGTTTTGGACAAAGAATCAAATGATAAAAATCCAAACAGGTTTGAATTGGAAAGAAATTTTGACTATTCTCAAAATAGTAATGTATTAAAAACATTTGATTTAAATGAGATTGACGAAACCACTGATGAAGATTATTATAAAATAATTGTCTCTTTTGAGTATGGAAATGTAGTTTATGGGATTGAAGTGGAGTTTGTCCGAGAAATAGTAAAACCAGCTGATGTAACTCCTATTCCTTTTGCCCCTGAACATGTGATGGGACTTATGAATCTGCGCGGGGACGTTGTAACAATTGTTGATTTTGGCAAGTTGCTGGGGGTGGAAGGGAATGATGGTTGCAATCATAAGGTTTTAATAATCGGAGATGAAGCTATGACATTTGGACTTTTTGTTGATAATGTAAAAGAGGTTTTGAGCGTTCTTCCAGATGAGATAAAAGAAGCTAACATAGCATCTGTATCAACGGAAATTTTGAAAGGAATAGTAGAGAGGGATGGAGAATTTGTACAGGTGATAGATATAAAGAAGATTATAGAAAGGACAAAAAATAGTGTGGAGTTGATTTAAATGGCATGGTATATATATGCATTTTCCGTACTTATGTTAATAGTTATAGTTGCTGAAGGGTTTTTGATTGTCAAAAAGTCTAAAGAAATACAGAATATCATTTATTTTATGGCTACAAGAGTGGATGAATCTAAGGTACCTAAGGAATTCATAAATTTGTACAAAAATAGAATACAAATGATAGAAAAACCATTAAAAGATGAGATATATAAACTTCGATCAGAAAATGAGAGTTTAAAAGATGAAATAGAAAAAAGCAATTTTGAAAGTTATAGAAATGAGATTTATCAAAGATTTAAAACCTTATTTATGTCACTTGGTGAGGTTACAGAAGCATTTAAGATGGTATTGGATGAGATAAATGAAGCTTTGATAAAAAATTTAGATGATATGAATATTCGGTCAACTACAGTTGAAAGTGATTTGGTAAAAGGTAAAAATAAGATTTCCAAATCTGTTGAAGATATAAATCTTATTTTGAACCAGATGCGAGATTTATCAAAGGATGTTTTAAATCTTTCAAATCATATTGAGAAAATGGAAAGAGTTGCAGGAATTATTAACGATATTGTAAAAGAAATTTCATTTATTTCTTTGAATGCCCAGATTGAAGCTAACAAAATGAAAGATTCTTTAACATTCAGTTTACTGGCATCTGAGATGAGAAAACTTGCAGATGGTGGTAAACAAAATCTTAAGGAAATCAGCAAAGCAATGGCAAATGTTGTAGATGATATAAATGCAAACAATAAAAAGATTGAAAATTTTGTAAACAGGATTAAGGAGTTAGAAAACAGTACACGTGAGATAACAGATGAGATTGATTCTCTCAGTAACCTCATAAGTTCGGTGCTAGGGTATCAAGAAGAGCTATATAATCAGATAAAACAGCATTTTGCTGGCATTCAAGAGATTGTTGGAGTGCTTGAAAATATTCACACTGAAGCTGTTCAGATTGTAGAACAAGAATTTAAGGAAAATAAAGAGTTTGTAAAAGTTTAAAAAATGAGAGAGGTTATACTATGGGAAGAATAACCTTTCTGATTGTAGATGATTCACCGGTTTGGAGAAGAATTATAAGAAAATTTGTTGAAGAAAAACTCAAAGGGATAGTAGTAGCAGAAGCAAGTGACGGTCTTGAAGCTATAAACCTTTACAATAAACTAAAACCCAATGTGGTAACAATGGATATTGAAATGCCCGAATTAGACGGAATCAGAGCAATGGAAGAGATATTAAGGTATGACAAAAATGCAAAAATAATTGTTATAAGTTCTAAAGGGGAAGAAGATACAGTGAGAAAAGCTCTTTTGAAAGGGGCAAAAGATTTTATTGTAAAAGATTTAGAAACTGAAAAATGGTTGAAAAGATTTGAGAATGTTATAAAAAATGATGAAACAAAAAATTCAAAAAATACATTTTTTGATAATATCAGACGCTACATTGATAGATTTAAAAGACGATGAATTTTTTTGCGCGGGGGTAATCTCTCCATGAGCTTAAGAAAAGAGATATATGAGAAGATACAAGGTGGGAAGATAGAAGTATTTGTAGAAAACTTGAAAGGTTATTTTGGCAATATAAGCGATTATGTAATAGTTATCTGGACTGAAGATGGAACAATATTAGAGTTTAAAGAGAGCGGTGATAAGCTGCTTGGATATTTGCCTGAGCAAGTAGAGGGGAAAAAGTGGATTGATATTTTTATTGATGAAAAAGAAAAAGAAGAAATGAATTGGGTTTATAAAAAATTAGTAAATAATGAGCAAATTAAATATTATGTAAATCCTGTAAAAGACGTGAATGGAATAAAAAAGACATTCTTATGGTGTAACTCCAGAGTAGAGATTGCAGAAAGTAATAGAAAAGTTTTTCTTTCTATAGGTTTTAGTTTGGATGAGATAGAAAGATTGAATAAAAAGATTCAAAAATATGAAAGAGAGTTTAATAAGATAAATGAAGAAAGTGAGAGTTTAAAATTCAGATTATCGAAACAGGATATTGTTTTGAAACAAAAAGATGAAATAATAAAGGATTATAAAAACAAGCTCGAGTTTTTGGCTTTTTTTGACGAACTTACTAAGTTACCAAATAAGAATTCACTTATAAGATGGTTGAATTTAAGAATTAGTAATGTTGATAGAGACAATACTTATTTAATCTTTTTAGAGGTAAGAAATTTAGAAAAATTAAATGTTATGTATGGATATGACCTTGTAGATGAATTAATTGTTCAAATAAGTAAGAGAATTGAAGATATATTAAGCAAGGAAAGCAAAGTGTTCAAGATAGGTTTTGATCGATTTGCTATAATTTGCAAAGTTGAAAATGTTTCTGATCATATTGAAAATTTATTATCTCAATTGACTGTTATATATAATATCAATGGCAATTTAATAAGAGTAAATTACAATATAGGAGCGACTGTAATTGACGATGCTAATGATTCTACAGCATCTATTTTAAGAAAATGTGATTTGGCTTTGATAAAGGCAAAAGAAAAAGGATTAAATGAATATGAAGTATTTAAACCTTCTCTGGAAATTCAAACGTTAAAAGAAGGAATAATTGAAAAGGAACTTCGAAATGGAATGGATTTGAATGAGTTTATTTTGTTTTATCAGCCAATAATAAATCTGTACAATAGACAGATTTATGGACTTGAGGCTCTTTTAAGATGGCATTATCTGAAATCGGTATTTGTATCACCATTAGAGTTTATTCCAATTGCTGAAAAATGTGGCTTAATTGTGGATTTAGGAAAGATTGTATTGAAACAGTCTTTGGAATCAGCCAAAATATTTAGTAATTATTTCAATAGAGACTTTGTAATTTCAATAAATATATCACCACGACAATTTAGTGACAAAGAATTTATAAGTTCAATAATTCAAATAGTGGAAAATGAAAAAATTAAAAATCTAAAATTACAATTTGAAATTACAGAAAAAGTAGCAATTGAAAATATTAACTATGCCATTGAAGTGATAAATGAACTAAAAAAGTACAATATAACATTTGCTTTAGATGATTTTGGTGTAGACTATTCTTCTCTAAATTATTTAAGAAAATTACCTATTGAAGCAGTTAAAATAGATAAATCCTTTGTCCAGGAGATTGAGAATGAAGAAACATACTTTGTAGTGGAAACAATAATAAAACTTTGCAATAAATTGGGGTTAAAAGTTGTGGTAGAAGGTGTAGAAACAGAAAATCAGTATAAAATTTTAAAGGAACTTGGATGTGACTATGTTCAGGGATACTTTATAAGCAAACCTTTGAATTTTGAAGAGATTGTAAAGTTTATTAAAGAAAATGAATTTGGAAAATAAAAAATTTACAGAGGCACCAATGTGGTAAAATAAATGATAAGGTGCCTTTTTGTTTTTTTTTCAATTAAAGTAGCAAGTTCTAAATAAAAGGAGAGGATTTTAAATATGATTTTTAAAGACAGGATTGACGCTGGGGAAAAGTTGGCCCAAAAATTAGAGGTTTTTAAAGAAAGACAAGATGCTGTGCTTTTTGCAGTTCCAAAAGGTGGTGTGGTTGTTTCAAAAGTAGTTGCAGATAGGCTTAAAATACCTTTCGATATTGTTATTGCTAAAAAAATAGGTGCTCCTTTTAATAAAGAATTTGCTATTGCTGCAGTGGATATAAACGGAGATGTGATTTTAAATAGTGAATATATAGAATATTTTTCTATAACTGAAGAGTATATAGAACACCAAAAGAAAAAAGTTTTGGAAAATATAAGGGAACAATTAATTAGCTATAGAGGTTCTGTTGAATATAAAAGCTTGGAAAACAAGGTGGCAATAATAGTAGATGATGGAATTGCAACAGGTGCAACAACAAAAGCATGCATAAGGTTTCTTTCAAAACTAAATCCTAAAAAAATATACGTTGCAACACCGGTAATTGCCCCTTCGACGTTAAAAGAGCTGGAAAAAGAATGTGATGGTATTTTTTATATTGTAAGCAGCGAGCCATTTTGGGCAGTTGGACAGTTTTACCTCGACTTTTCACAGGTCTCTAAAGAAGATATTAAAAAGATGCTTAGCTAAAACTTTTTTAAAAACTATGTGCACAAAAATGTTAACATAAAAAGGCTTTTGTGATAATATAAAATCAAACCAGCAGTTGAGTGTGATGAAGAGATGGATTTTTATAGAGTTGGTGATAAGGTCATAAGTCTTCAAAAAATAGTGGATGAAGTCAAGAAGATATTGGACCTTCGTCAAAAAGGATTTTCGCAGATTGAGGTTGCCGAAAAGCTGAAAATAGATAGGTCTTTTATCTCAAAGCTTGAAGGGCTTGGAGAAGTACGCAAGGGCAAAAATATTGCTGCAATCGGATTTCCTGTAAAAAACAAGCATGAGGTAGAGCAGGTATTGAAGAGCTATGGAATAAATTACTATCTTTTAATGACAGAAGAAGAAAGAAATAGTTTTATAAACTCCCTTTCTGCTGCTCAGCTTTTGAATATCATGGGTGAATATATAAATAATTTTAAAATGTTTGACATTGTAATTGCCATGGGTTCGGACTTTAGACTAAACTGGTTCAAAGCTTTTCTTGATTGTGAGGTCATTACAATACCTCTGGGAAAATCTCCGCTCAAATATGATGTTGAAGTTGATGTTGAAGAGCTGAAGAGAATTTTAGATTCTATTGTGGAGTAGAAGAAAGAAAAGGAGATGTTTTTGCATGAAAAGAGTAGTGAGTGTCAGTATTGGTTCGAGCAAGAGAAATCATAAAACAGTAGCTAAGATAATGGGTATTGACTTTGAGATTGAAAGAATAGGAACAGATGGAGATATAAAAAAGGCAATAGAGATTATAAAGTCCTTAGATGGCAAGGTAGATGCCTTTGGTATGGGAGGAATCGACATTGTACTTTACGGTGGAGGTAAAAATTATGTCATAAGAGAGGCTATTCCCATAAAAAATGCTGCTAAAAAGACGCCTCTTGTGGATGGCACAGGTGTTAAAAATACCTTTGAAAAGTGGGTTATAAAATATCTTCAAGACAACAGCATAATAGATTTCAAAGGAAAAACTGCACTTGTTGTATGCGCGCTTGATAGATACAAGCTTGCAGAGGGACTATATGAGGCTGGATGCAAGCTTTTGCTTGGTGATGCCCTGTTTGCCTTAGGAATTCCACTTATGATAAAGAGTCTCAGGGTGTTTTACTATCTTGCAGCTTTGCTTGTCCCATTGATAATAAAATTACCATTTAGCATGTTGTATCCCAATGATGATAAAAAAGAAGAAAACCCCAAAAAGCTTAGAAAGTATTGGAAATATTTTGAAATAGCAGACATCATTGCGGGAGATTATAAATACATTCAAAAGTACATGCCAGATAATTTGGAAGGAAAGATAATCATCACAAATACCATTACAAAAGAGGATGTTGAAGAGCTTAAAAGAAGAAAGCTAAAGATGCTTGTTACTACAACACCTGAATTTGAGGGAAGATCTTTTGGGACAAATGTTGTTGAAGCTATTTTAGTTGCTCTGACAGGCAAAAAATTGGAAGACATGAGTCAAGAAGAGATAGAAAAGCTCATAAAAGAGATTGATTTTAAGCCCAGGATAGAAATATTCTATTAGTAGAAGATATTTTCTTGGGTTGATAAAAATTTATACTATTACTTTTGTGTTAGAAGGTGAAAGTAGAATTTTTCTTCCAGAATATGCAAAGTTTTTTCCTCTATTCCTAAGAAAATTTCTGGTTGTAAATTCACAACCTAAATTCGAAGAGTATATAAGGCTAATTAATGGAATAGAAATGAGATTGGAATTCTTTATATTTCCAAAAACAGTAAATTTGTCAAAAAGATATAAAAAGATAAAATTGGCTATTGACCAACAAAGAAGAGGAAGAGTAATACACTTTGATTGGACATATGAAGAAAATGTTCACATTAATTGTTTTATTGCATATTATATTGTAAGAGAAATATTAAAAAAGTACGGTCAACGTTTAAAAAATAGAAAAATAGGAATAATTGGGCTTGAAAAAGCTAAAAAAAAATGGACTTTTATATGAGCTTGCAGAAAATACAGATATTCTTTATACTTCATTTGATTCATTTCAAGAGACAAAAATAGCTGATGAACTTTTGGGAGAGTTCGGAACAGTTATAATAAACTGCTGGGAAGAAGAGAAATTGTTTGAAAATGTGGATATAGTGTTTGTGTTCAGAGAGTTAGACAAGAAAGCTTATGGGTTGAAAAGAGGGATAGTATGCTATCCTGAAAAAGGTGTGGTAGAAGATTTTGAATTTTTGAAAAAGTCCTTTTTTCTTTCTGAGATTTGTGTTGATTTTCTTCCTCTGAAAGATATATGTATATATAACGTGACACCCTTTATCAATTTGCCTATTAACATGGTTGAAATCATTTGTGAAAAGCTTCTTTTTACAACCATAAATAGTTTTTCAGATGCCAAAAAAGTCTTTACAAAAGACCTCTTTGATGTTAAAATAAAGCTCAAGTAATATAAAAAATTTAATATTTTCGAAGTGGTCAGAAAAGAGTGTTAAAAAGCTCTTTTCGGGCCTGGGAATTTTACCAGGCAGCAGGGATAAAAAAATCCTGCGGGACCCATGTTTTTACACAAAACATGAGTCTTGGCAGGATTTTTTTATTGTTTTAATAGTGTTGGCGAAGAAGCTTATGATGAAAGGGGTTTTAATGAAGAAATATGGAAAAGCAGGGTGCAGCACTTTTATCGGTTTTTTCTAATACAGCCCTGGTTTTATTCAAACTTATTGCAGGTAGTATTATGGGGTCTGTATCTGTTATCTCTGAAGCAATTCACTCTGGTATTGACCTTTTGGCAAGTTTGGTTGCATATTTTTCCATAAAGCAGGCGAGAAAACCAGCAGATAGTGATCATCCTTTTGGTCATGGTAAGTTTGAAAATGTTTCTGGTGCATTTGAGGCAATATTAATATTTTTAGCAGCAGCTATGATTATTTATGAAGCAGTGAAAAAATTTGTTAAAGGTGCAGAGATTGAAAAAATAGAAGCAGGGCTTGTAGTAATGTTGATTTCAGGTGTTGTAAATCTTTTTATATCGACAAAACTTTTCAGGGTTGCTAAAAAAACAGATTCAGTAGCTTTAGAAGCAGATGCAATGCATCTTTTTACAGATGTGTTTACATCATTCGGAGTATTTTTAGGGCTTGTTGCAATAAAACTTACACATGTGTACATTATAGACCCGATAATTGCTATCATTGTTGCTCTTATGATAATAAAAGCATCTGTTGATTTAACCAAAAAAGCTCTATGTGATCTTGTTGACAAGAGTCTTCCTCAAAACGAGATTGAGATAATTGAGAATATAATAAAAAGATACTCCCAGGTTACAAGCTTTCACAAGCTCAGAACCAGGAAAAGTGGAGACAGGCGCGAGATTGATGTTCACATTAGAATGGAAAATTCAACTACTTTAATCGACGCTCACAACCTCTGTAACCAGATAGAAAAGGATATAAAATCAGTTCTACCAAATTCGTATATTACAATCCACATTGAACCTGAAGATGAGAGATAGGAAAGTGTCACAAAAACTCGGCACGTGGTGAAGACATATTTACCACCTAATTTATTACAGAACAGAGAATAAAAAGTCCCCACTTTCTTTAATAAGTCTTCAAGAAGTAAAGTAGGAAATTGAAATACATGGGAGGAGACCAGAATTTTTGAATCTCTAAACTTTTCGAAAGGTGTCCTCCCATTCATTCCTTTACCATTGTGAGGTCTATAAAAATTCCACGTATCCTGCCATTTTTGAGCTCTTGTCATAAATTCGTCTTTTGTTATGCATCTTTCAGCATGAATCATCAAAAAATATTCATCATCTGCTCTATGTGAATTTTCAATTATACCCATCAAGTGTTTTGCTTTTGGTGGAATAGGATTTAGCTCTACTCCCAAAAATGACAACATCTCATTCCACTCCTTTAGCTTTTTTTCGCTCCCACCACAAAACTCTGCTCCATTATCTAATCTTATCCTTATTGGGTTTCTTACATTATGTGTCCTAAGCCATAAAACTACTAATGTTATGAACATAAAACCAAAAGTAGATGAAAGCTCATATGAATAAGCTGTAAATCTTGTCCTTGTAGCAACATCTATCATGTTCCACTCATAACACGGTAGATTGTATTTTATCATGTGCTCATATACTTCTTTTGGGAGGCTTTCTTTGTCTAAAAGATGTTTCGTATCAAGCTGAAATTCAGAAAATGGGATGAGAGACTCATAATCGTAAAGACTTCTTTCTCCCTTTTTCGTCTTTCTTGTCTTTCTCGGCACACTATTTCTTTTGAGAATAGATTTTATCGTGTTTTCACTTATTTTAACGCCATATTTTCTGAATAAATAAAGAGAAAGACGTCTGTATCTGAATCCTGTTTTTTTAGCCTCTTGGATAATGAGATTTTCAAGCTCAGAAGAAAGTTTTTTAGGGCAAGTTTTAGGCTTTCTAGACTTATCCTCAACAGGACCATATACTGCTCTTCTTACAGTGTGTCTTGATACACCTAATATTTTAGCAGTTTTTGATATGTTTTTGTTATTTGCCTCAAATACTTTTCGAATTAATTCTCTGGCCTTTTCAGGAGATATTTTTCTGAGTTCATGATATGGTATAATATTCATAGTAGGCTGCCCTCCCATCCTGGTAGTTTTTTGATGTTTCTTTTGAATGGAATATTACACTTTTTTATTATATCAAACAGGAGGGAGGCAGCCACAATTCTTTTTATGGGCTTTTCATTATTGTTTTCGTACATTCTTTCGCTGTGGTAAATATCTTTACACCTATTCGAGAGTGTCACAAAAACTCTATATTGAAATCAACTGTGTTCGATGATATAATATTATTTACAGACGGCGATGGAGTCCGCTGAATAAATGCCAATGAGGGCTGATGACTCCTACAGATGCTGCAGCGGTGCAACATCTGTAGGAGTTTTTTGCGTTTTAATAATCTGTTTTTTGCCTAAATTTTATATGGCAGAGGGGGTATTTTTAACAAAATGAGAAACATTTTAGCAATTGCCATTGGTGCTTTTTTCGGAGCAGTCAGCCGGTTTTTTATATCCCAAATGAGTATTAGTCACTTTCCTTTTGCAACACTTTTTATAAACGTTGTTGGTAGTTTTGTTTTATGCTTTGTTGCAGAGATAACGGTAGAACACATAAAAATTTCAGCTGCCTTAAGACACATGATAACAACAGGTTTTATAAGCAGCTTTACAACATTTTCTACATTTGTACTTGAAATTGTGAAGTTTTTAATGAAAAGAGAGTTTACAATTGCTGTTATATATCCTCTTTTATCCATTGTACTTGGGCTTTTAGCTTCAATTTTTGGCTTTGAACTTGCAAGAGCTATTTCAGAAAGACAGCAAAAAGAGGAGTATGGGGTGGCATGAACTATCTCATTGTTGGAGTTGGTGGAGTAATTGGAGCAATCTTGAGATATACAATTGGGAAAATATTTAGAGAAGTAATGGACAAAGACCATCCTGTATCTACATTGTTTATAAACGTGATTGGGAGTTTTTTAATAGGATATTTGTCAACAAAACATCTTTCGGGTGAATACAAACTTTTTTTGATGACTGGTCTTCTTGGGGGATTTACAACATACTCTACATTTATGCTTGAAACATCAAGGTATATAAAGAGAGAAAAACACATGAAAGCCTTTATTTATGTACTTGTCTCTATCATTTTTGGAATAGTTGCAGCTGGTGTGGGAATTTGGTTAGCAAGCTTTGTCTAAGTATTACTATATTTTGATTATTTTTTAGGTCTCATCACTTGAAACCACAAATTGAATTAATATATAATTTAAATATTGCAAATTCTAATCTTCTTAATTATTTTGAGGAGAGAGTAGGAAATGAAAATCCAAGCACCAAAAGGAACAAAGGATGTGCTTCCGGAAGAAAGTTATATGTGGCAATATGTTGAGAATAAATTCAGAGAGATTTGCAAACTTTATGGCTATCAAGAAGTTAGATTTCCCACATTTGAATACACAGAGCTTTTCCAAAGAGGAGTGGGTGAGACCACTGATATTGTCCAAAAAGAGATGTATACCTTTTTGGACAAGGGTGGAAGAAGTATCACCTTAAGACCGGAAGGAACAGCGTCCACAGCAAGACTATTTATTGAGCATGGTTTTGCATCACGTCCGATGCCGCAGAGGTTTTACTACATTATTTCAGCTTTCAGGTATGAAAACACACAAGGTGGTAGGTTCAGAGAGTTTCACCAGTTTGGAATTGAGAATTTTGGTTCTTCTTCGCCTGTGACAGATGCTGAGGTAATTTCACTTGCTTACAATTTTTTTACAAGCATTGGGCTTGACAATATTACTGTGAATATCAACAGCATCGGGTGTCCTGTGTGCAGGAAGGAGTATGTGAAAAATTTAAAAGAGTATTTTTCAGCAAATTCTCAAAAGCTTTGTGCTACCTGCCATCAGAGGCTTGATAAAAACCCCATGAGAATTTTGGACTGCAAGGAAGAAAATTGCAAGCTGGTTGCAAAAGACGCACCAAAACCAATTGATTATCTTTGTGATGATTGTAAAAACCATTTTGAAAAGGTAAAGACTTACTTGGATTCAGCTATGGTTGCTTACAAGGTTGACCCATTTATTGTTCGCGGCTTGGACTACTACACCAAAACGGTTTTTGAGGTTGTGGTTACAGTCTCCGATAAAGAGCTTGCAATCTGCGGTGGTGGAAGATATGACAATTTAATAGAACAAATAGGAGGACCGTCTATTGCTGGAATTGGTTTTGCAATAGGTGTTGAGAGGCTTTTGATGCTGCTTGAACAAAATGGGCTTCTTCCGGTAAAACCACAAATTCCAGAAGTGTTTGTGGCAGTTGTAGGAGACAATAGTATCAGGAAGGCTTTTGAAATTGCAAATAAGCTCAGATTTGAAGGAATTTCAACTGTAATTGAAGAGATGTCAAGAAGTTTAAAATCCCAGATGAAATATGCTGATAAGCTTGGTTGCCAGTTTTCTATAATCATTGGAGACGACGAAATTGCAAAAGGTGTTTGCAAAATTAGAAATATGAGGACATCTTCAGAGGAGATAGTTGAAATAAAAAATGCTTGCCACTATTTGAAAAAACAAGTTCAAAAATAACAAGGATGTTTTTGTAACTTTTAAAATTTTCAAAGAAGGTGATAGGTGTGGAAAGTATTAAGGACTTTAAAAGAACAAAATACTGTGGAGAAGTGTCGCTTGAGGATGTTGGAAAAGAGGTTGTGCTAACAGGTTGGGTTGATACAAGACGTGACCTTGGCGGCATAATATTTGTTGATTTGAGGGATAGGACTGGTATTGTACAGGTTGTCTTTGATGAGAAGATGGGGGAAGAACTTTTAGACAAAGCTGACTCATTAAGGTCCGAATACTGTATTGGTATTAGAGGTATTGTTGAAAAAAGACCACCTGAGACAATAAACCCTAAAATCAAAACTGGTGAGGTTGAGGTAAGGGCACAAGAACTCAGGATATTTAGCAAGTCCGAAACCCCGCCATTCCCAATTGAAGAGGGGATAAATGTAAATGAAGCTGTAAGGCTAAAGTATAGATATCTTGATCTTAGAAGACCTGATATGCAAAAAAACTTAATGTTTAGACACAAACTTTATCAAGTGGTTAGAAACTTTTTATCCCAAAACGGTTTTATAGAGATAGAAACCCCCATGCTTACAAAATCCACTCCAGAAGGTGCAAGGGATTATTTAGTTCCGAGCAGAATATTTCCGGGAAAATTTTTTGCACTGCCACAATCGCCGCAGCTTTTCAAACAGCTTTTAATGGTTGCAGGGTTTGATAGATATTTTCAGATTGTGAAATGTTTTAGAGACGAAGACTTGCGAGCAGACAGACAACCTGAGTTTACCCAGATAGACATTGAGATGTCATTTGTTGACGTAGATGATGTAATTGAAATAAATGAAAGATTACTACAGACCATTTTTGGAGAGATGCTGGGGATAGACTTAAAACTTCCTTTACCACGACTTACTTACAAGGAAGCGATGGAAAGATTTGGTTCAGATAAACCAGATACCCGTTTTGGAATGGAGCTTGTAAACCTCACTGATATTGCAAAAAATTGCGAGTTCAAAGTTTTTGCAGATGCGGCAAACAAGGGTGGTTCTGTCCGAGCTATCAATGCAAAGGGATGTGCGATTACATTTTCAAGGCGTGAGATAGATGCCTTGGTTGAGTATGCTAAGAATTTTGGAGCAAAAGGACTTGCCTGGATAGCAGTTGAAAGTGATGGGTTAAAATCGCCAATTGTTAAGTTTTTAAAGGAAGAAGAGATAAATGAGATTCTAAAAAGACTTGGTGCAGAAGTTGGGGACCTTCTTTTGTTCTCAGCAGACAAAGACGAGATTGTATTTGACGTTCTTGGAAATATCAGACTTGAGATTGCAAGGAAATTAAACCTTCTTGACAAGTCCAAATTCAATCTATTGTGGGTGACCGAATTTCCTCTATTTGAGTACTCAGAAGAAGAAGGAAGGTATGTAGCAAAGCACCATCCATTTACATCGCCTATGGACGAGGACATAGAGTTTTTGGAGACAGACCCGGCAAAAGTCAGGTCCAAAGCGTATGACATTGTTCTAAATGGAACAGAGATTGGTGGTGGTTCTATCAGAATTCACTCAACAGAGTTACAAAAGAGGATGTTCAAGGCACTTGGCTTTACTGAAGAACGTGCACAAGACAGGTTTGGATTTTTGCTTGAGGCGTTCAAATATGGAACACCGCCACATGGCGGAATTGCATATGGGTTTGATAGACTCTGTATGCTTCTTTTAGGACTTGATTCGATAAGAGATACAATCGCATTCCCAAAAGTAAAGGATTCTTCATGTCCGCTCACAGATGCGCCATCAGAGGTTGAACCCAAACAGCTTCGCGAACTTCACATCAAAGTTGATGTTGTAAAATAACAAGAATTTTTCACGGCTCCATGTCCCTAAAAAAGCTGAAAATTTTTGGTGGGACAGGAGCCTTATTTTTTTGCAAAATTTTTACCATGTCTTAGAGCAAGATGTTACAAATATCAGATCAAAAATTTAAAACAGATATGAAAGTTTTTTAGTTCACTATTTCCTATAGTATGGATTATATTATTTATACACTATATAACAAAATAGTAATGATTAAAGGGGAGGAAATACAATTATGAAAAGAACTATTTTAAGATTTAGTAAATTCTTAAAAATAGTGATTTTAATTACTTTCACTTTGCAAATATTTACTGTGTTTGCTAAGAATACACCATATGAAAGTAGGAAATATCCACACCTTCTTGGTAACCAAGCGGTGAAAAAACCATCAGTTGCTGGCAGGCTCCGTATTATCGAAAAGAACGGTAAAAAGTATTTAGCTGACAAGAAAGGCGAAATAATTCAGCTTCGTGGCATGAGTACGCATGGACTCCAGTGGTATGGTGACATTGTAAACAGAAATGCGTTTGCTGCTCTTTCAAAAGATTGGGGATGCAATGTTATAAGGCTTGCGATGTATGTGGGTGAAGGTGGTTATGCTTCAAATCCAGGCATTAAAGAAAAAGTTGTAAAGGGAATAAAACTTGCAATTGAAAATGACATGTATGTGATTGTTGACTGGCATGTGTTAAATCCAGGCGACCCGAATGCCCAAATTTATAAAAGAGCAAAAGACTTTTTCAAAGAGATAGCTACAAGTTTTCCCAATGACTATCACATAATATATGAACTTTGTAATGAACCGAATCCAAATGAGCCGGGAGTAGAAAATAGCTTGGATGGTTGGAAAAAGGTAAAGGCTTATGCGCAGTCCATCATAAAAATGCTCAGAAATTTGGGGAATCAAAACATTATAATTGTAGGTTCGCCCAATTGGAGTCAAAGACCCGACTTTGCAATTCAAGATCCTATAGACGATAAAAACGTTATGTATTCAGTACATTTTTATTCTGGGTCTCATCCTGTAGGTGGGTATGTTTTTGAAAACATGAAAAAGGCATTTGAAAATGGTGTGCCAATTTTTGTGAGCGAATGGGGAACAAGTTTGGCAAGCGGTGATGGTGGACCATATCTTGATGAGGCGGATAAGTGGCTTGAGTATTTAAATGCAAACTATATTAGCTGGGTGAACTGGTCACTATCAAACAAAAATGAAACATCAGCTGCTTTTGTCCCGTATGTTAGTGGCATGCATTATGCCACTTCACTTGATCCTGGCAATGATAAGAAGTGGGATATGAAAGAGCTTAGTATATCCGGAGAGTATGTGAGAGCACGGATAAAAGGGATTGCATATAACCCTATAAAGAGAGACAAAGGAATAAAATGTCCTTTTAAAGATCTCAATGAAGATAATATTTTTTATGAACAAGTAGTAAAACTTTATTCAAAAGGAATTATAAAAGGTACTTTATCTTCTAAGTATTTGCCTGATAAAAACATCACAAGGGCTGAACTTGCTGCACTATGTGTAAGATTATTGAATCTGAAAATTGAAAAATATGACGGCAGGTTTTCTGATGTAAAAAGTAGTGACTGGTACGCAGATGTGGTTTATACAGCATATAAAAATGGTTTGTTTAAACAAGAAGAAGAAAAGAAATTTTTCCCTGAAAGAATCACTAAAAGAGAAGAAGTAGCTACTTTGGCAATCGAAGTATACAAAAGATTGATAGGTAAATTAGAGGTTAACGTGGATGATATTCAAGTTGTCGACGAAGACCTTATAAAGCCTCAATATAGAGAGTGTGTGAAATTAGCAGTTTATCTTGGTATTATTGACTTGGATTCAGACGGAACCTTTGCACCAAGTAAGAGCGTTTCGAGAGGGGAGGCAGCAACAATTTTTTATAATGTTTTGAACTTAGCAGGCAAGCTATGATACATGAAATTGAAAAAATTTTTTAACAAAAAGTTGCCGGCTAAATGCTGGCAGCTATTTTTATATTATTTTGACCCTTCAATATGACAAAATATTGCACATCATAATATCAATAATTCACAAAAAGACTGCAATTTTGTCAATTCATTTTGAGAAAAACAGGATGTAAACTATAATCGAAAACCTCAAGAAAAACCAAGTCAAAAGTTTCAATAAAAAACTCGAGAAAGGAGACGGCATCAAAAATGGCAAACGGTCAGCGCACATATCGAAGCGGGTTTTTGAGAGAACTTAACAAGAACTTTCCGCTGTTTTTAATGGCACTGCCAGGAGTCTTACTTTTGATAGCATTTTCTTACTTACCTCTGTTTGGGCTTATCATTGCATTCAAAGATGTGCACTATGATTTGGGTATACTCAAAAGTCCGTGGGTGGGTCTGAAGAATTTTGAGTTTCTTTTCAAAACACCTGATGCTTTTATTATTACAAGAAACACCCTTCTTTATAACTTTGCATTTATAGTCTTTGGGAACTTGGCGGCAATAGCAACAGCTATTGCACTGAGCGAAATGAGAGCAAGATTTATGGCAAAGTTCTACCAGTCAGTGATGTTTTTACCATACTTTTTGTCGTGGGTTGTTGTTGCATATATGGCATTTGCATTTTTAAGTATAGACTTGGGAATTCTCAACACAATGATTCTTCCAAAATTGGGCTTGCAGCCAATTGCTTGGTACTTTGAAACAAAACCGTGGCCTGTGATATTGATACTTGCAAACCTGTGGAAATATACAGGTTACAATGCAGTCATATATTTAGCAGCAATTACAGGAATTGACCCTGAATATTATGAAGCGGCTTTGATTGATGGTGCATCAAAATGGCAGCAGATAAGACACATTACAATTCCGCTTTTGTCACCGCTTGTTGTTGTACTTGTTCTGCTCGGAATAGGCAGAATCTTTTATGCAGACTTTGGACTTTTTTATCAGCTTCCAATGAACAGCGGTGCTCTTTTTGATGTCACAAATGTTATTGACACTTATGTTTATAGGACTCTCATGGGCATGAACGATATAGGAATGGCATCTGCCGCAAGTTTTTATCAGTCAATAATGGGATTTATTCTGGTGCTCACATCCAATCTCATCGTTCGCAGACTTGACCCAGAAAAAGCACTGTTTTAAGGAAAAGACTTTTGTGGGCAAACAAACAAGATGGAAAGGTGATGATAAAGTATGCACACAAAGAGCAGATTTTTACAAATATCTATGTTTTCAGAAGTGATTCTGCACATCTTTTTCGGAATTGTAACACTTGCGTGTCTGGTTCCACTATGGGCTGTTATAGCGATTTCTCTGAGCGATGACAACAAAATCAGACAAAGTGGATATAGATTGTGGCCAGTTGGTCTTAGTACAAAGTCGTATGAGTTTGTGGTATCTCAAGGTAAAGCAATTTGGCATGCATATGGCATTACTATATTTGTAACTTTAGTTGGAACAGTGTTGTGTGTACTGGTTGTTTCAATGTACGCTTATATCCTGTTCAGAAAAGATTTTAAATACAGAAAATTTTTCACATTCCTTGGTTTTTTTACAATGCTAATCAATGCTGGGCTTGTTCCTTGGTATATAGTTTGTGTAAATGTTCTTCACTTAAAAGACACAATATATGCGCTAATTTTACCTTATGTAATGAATATGTGGTATGTACTGATTTTTAGAACATATCTTTCGATGTCTTTGCCTGATTCTATCATAGAGTCAGCTAAGATTGACGGTGCAGGTGAGTTTACAACATTTTTCAGAATTGTTATACCACTTGTAAAGCCAGGTCTTGCTACAATTGCACTGTTTGCAGCTATCACATACTGGAATGATTGGTGGCTTCCATTTATGTTAGTAGAAACAGAAAAACTTTATAATCTTCAATATATGATGTACAGAGTTCAACAAAAAATCCAGTATTTGGCAGAAATTGCAGCTAAACTTGGAGCATCAGGTATAGTTCCTACTGACTTGCCGACAGAGTCAGCACGAATGGCAATGGCTGTTTTAGGGATGGGACCTATAGTTTTAGCTTACCCGTTTTTCCAACGTTATTTTGTACAAGGTCTTACAATTGGGGCTATCAAAGGTTAGAGTGATAAGTTAAAATGGGGTATAAGCTTCAGAGTTGACGATTTAAGTCAACATTCTGAAGCTTATATACAAAAAAATCAAATTGTAGGAGGTTGGTTTTTGTGAAACTCAAAAAGTTTTTTGTAATGATGCTTGTTGTTGCTTTTGTGCTCACAAGCGTAGTTGGTGTTGTCACTGGGCTTGGTGCATCTTCTTCAAAGCTTCCTTATGTTAAGCTTACTTGGTACGTTATTGGAACTCCACAAAAAGACTGGGATTTAATCAACCAAAAAGTTAATGAGTACATCAAACCAAAGCTCAATGCTGAAATCAAAATGACAATGTTTGACTGGGGCGAGTACAATGATAAGCTCCAGACAAAAATTGCAGCTGGTGAGCCATTTGACATTTGTTTTACAGCTATCTGGACAAACAACTACAGAACGAACGTAGCAAAAGGAGCATTCTTGCCACTCAACAAACCAGGAAATGACCTTCTTTCAAAGTATGCTCCAAAAACTAAAAAACTTCTTGGTGATGATTTTATTAAGGGTGCTTCCATTAACGGAATTTTGTATGCAATTCCTGCAAACAAAGAAAAAGCTCACAACTGGGGTTTCATTGTAAGAATGGACTTGGTAAAGAAGTATAAATTAGATGATATGTTCAAAAAGGTTAAAAAGTTAGAAGATTTAGAGCCATACCTTAAGATAATCAAACAAAAAGAGCCAGGTGTATATCCGCTTGGAGCATATGCTGGTGAGTCGCCAAGATTCCTTTTGGATTGGGACAAAGTTGTAGATGATGACGTTCCTGTTTCGCTCTATCCAAACAATAAGAGTACAAAGATTGTGAATGAGCTTGAACAGCCAAATACAAAGGCTCTCTTTAAGACAGTTAGAAAATATTACTTGGCTGGTTACATCAGAAAAGATGCAGCAAGCGTAACAGACTGGATGTCTGATTTGAAAGCAGGTAAAGTTTTTGTAATGCCACAATCGCTAAAACCTGGCAAAGATGCTGAAATGTCAATTTCAACAGGCTATCAATGGAAACAGATAGATATAACACCACCTGTTATGTCAACAAGAGAATGTATTGGTTCAATGCAGGCAATCAATGCAAAGTCCAAGAATCCAGAAAGAGCTTTGATGTTCCTTGAACTTTTCAATACAGACAAATATCTTAACAACCTTGTAAACTTTGGTATTGAAGGTCAACACTATGTATTTAAAGACAAAGCAAAAGGCATCATTGCTCCTGGACCAAAAGCAAAAGACTACAGCCCTGGTCTTGGTTGGATGTTTGGAAATCAGTTTATAAACTACATCTATGAAAATGAAGACCCGAACAAGTGGAAGAACTTTGAAGAGTATAACAAAAAAGCATTGCCACTTCTGAGCCTTGGATTCAACTTTGATGACTCAAAAGTAAAAACACAGGTTGCAGCATGCAAAAACGTATGGAAGCAGTATATTCCAATGCTTGAGACCGGCAGCGTTGACCCAGACAGATACATTCCAGCGGCTATTGACAAGTTCAAACGAGCAGGTGTTGACATTATTATAAATGAAGCACAGAAACAGTATGATGAGTTTCTGAAGAAAACAGGAAGAAAGAAATAATTAAAAGAAAAATTACAGACGGGATACTGGTGCAAGAATGTAGCACTGGTATCCCGTTTGTTGCTAATATTTGAAAAGAAATAGATTGTGATTTTATCTCAATATAAGATAAAATAAAAGTGAAAATATTTATACTTAAAGAATTCAGGGTTGTGATTTTTATGAAAGATTCTTTTAATAAAAGACATATACTATCAATAGGTTTTTTAGTACCTCTTATAAGTACTCTTGCGCTTATAATTATACTTATTTTGAATACTCAGAAAACAGTAGAAGAAAGTGTAACTATTGAAAATGAGGAGTTTGAGGTTAGCAAAAAAATAAGATTTTTAAGTTCATGGGGTGGGAACGACCCTTATGCCGACACACTCTCATTTGTGCTTCAGAAGTTTCAAGAAGAAAATGCCGGCATAACCATCATCAATGAATCTCTGTTTGGTGATGATTTTTTGATAAAACTTCAGACAGATTTTGCATCTGGCAACCCTCCAGATGTCTTTGGCCTTTTTCCGGGTTCTGTTCGAGACATCCTAATTCAAAGATACCAAATAGCTGATTTAACAGATGTGCTCAAAAAAGATGTAAAATGGTATCAAAGTTTTTATCCTAACATGTGGAGATATGTGACTTTCAATGGAAGGATTTATGGTGTTCCACTTGAAACAATAGTTGAGTGCCTTTTTGTTAACAAGGATATATTTGAAAGGTACAGTCTAAAAGTTCCTCAGACATTTGATGAGCTGATAAATGTCTCAAAAATACTGAAGAGCAAAGGAATTATTCCAATTGCTTTTAATGCCCAGCCAGAGGGGACATACATATACCAGAACATTATTGTTTCGATAGGAACAAAGCATGATGTAGAAAATCCGCTCAAGAGCGGCAAATTTTCATCACCCTACGTAAAAGCACTTGACTATTTAAAAATACTTTACAAAGCAGGAGCATTTCCAGATAATTACTATTCACTTACAAGCAAACAACGAAATGATTTGTTTTTGACAAAGAAGGCAGCAATGATTGTCCAGGGTTCGTGGTTCATTCCAAAATGTGACCCAAAGACGGTTGATATATATTTTTTCCCCCAGATAAGTAATACTGGGAAAAAACATTTGATTTATGGTCTTGGTGGTGGAACATTTTATATTAGCAGTCAAGCTTGGCAAGATGAAACAAAAAGAAGCTGGGCGATAAAACTTTTAAAATTCTTAACTTCTGAAAAGATTGCACGAATATTTGTTGAAAGAACAGGGTTGATTTCAAATATAAAAATTATAAATCCTCCAAATGTTAATAATCCTCTGCGTTCAAAAGTGGAAGGTTTTATAAAAGAAGCCGATGTGCTTGTTGCACCGCCTGACCATTTTGTTGACAGAATGGTTTGGGAAGAGGTTATAACCAAAAATATTCCTTATTATCTACAGGGTACAATTTCTTCAAAGTTATTTTGGGAAAAAGCAATCAAAGCGTGGGAAGAGAATATGGAAAAATTGGGTGAATGAGAATGTTTAAAATAAAGATGATTTTTAGAAACTTAATAAAATATTATCGTACCATTTCCATAGACAAAAAATTTTTAGCAGTTTCATACATTCAAATATTTATTCCAATAATACTCATTGGGGTTTTGAGCTTTAGAATTTCGTCAGATTTGATATTCAAAAAATATGTAGGCTATACCTCTGATGTTATAAAAACAGCAAGACTGAGAATTGTTGACAAAATAAATGAGCTCAATAGTATAACTCAGGATATTTTATATCAAACAGAACTTTATAATGTTTTGGACAAATCAATGAAAAATGTGGATTATTACGATGAAGTTGCTTCACTTACAAACAAGTTTCGAAAAATAATCTTAGGGCATCTTGATGTGCAATCAATAGGGGTATTCACAAAAGAGAAAAAGCTGTGTATAGTTGATAACACTTCAAAAAAAGTAGGACTTGACGAGATAATACCATCTCAAATTTCTTTTGAAAAAGTGTATGACATTGCTGCAAAAGGAAATGGAAAACCTGTTTGGTATGTGGCTTCGCTGAAAAAAGACAAAGAAAGCAAAGTGGTAATCTTGGTTTTCAGAAGCATAAATAATCCACAGACGTTAAAGTTTGAAGGAATTTTAGCTGTTATGATAAACACAGAGCTCTTTGACAAAACATTCTCTGAACTTGTTGCAGAAAAAAGCCAAGCAATTGCGGTAGTGGGTGATGATATATTTATTTCTACAAAAGGCGAGATGAATGAGAAAAAAATCTTGAAGTTTATGTCTGGTGTGAAAAATGAAAACGGGGTTGTTACATATACCTCCAATGAATATATTGTCAATGTTCTGCCAATAAAACAGGTAAACTGGTACATAGTTACTTCTATTCCAGTCAAAATATTATTTGAAGATATAGACAAGCTTAGGATGTGGCTTATAATTTTGTGTTTTTTGTCATTTGTAATAACGTCAGCGATGTCGCTGATGCTTTCTATGGACTTTTTAAAACCAATTAATGCTATTGTGGAAGCAACAAAAAGAATTAGAAAAGGAGAATACAAGACAATAGAAAATCTTGACAGAAAGGATGAGCTTGGTATCCTAATTGATAACTTTAACAATATGGTGATAAAAATAAATCATCTGATAAATTCAATTTACAAGGAACAGATAACACGAAAAGAGGCAGAACTAAAAGTTTTGCAAACCCAGCTCAATCCACATTTTTTGTTTAACATTTTAGAATCTATTAATTGGCTTGCACAGCTAAATGGTGTATCCCAAATAAGCGATGTTGTCATTGCACTTTCAAAGCTTTTAGAGGTGAATCTAAAAGAAGAGAAGTTTTTAACCTTAGAAGAAGAGATAAAATATATAACCTCATATGTTTCAATTTTGAAGATAAATTTCGGTGAAGAGAATTTAAAACTTGAAGTGGATGTGGATAGAAAAGCTTTAAAACTTAGAATTCCTAAACTGCTAATACAGCCTCTTGTAGAAAATTCTATCTTTCACGGCATACGCCCAAAAGGTTTTGGCAAGATATTTTTGGGTGGTTATATTTGGAATGATAAGCTTACCATAATTGTAAAAGATGATGGTGTTGGGATAACACCTGAAAAGTTAAAAGGGATACGTCAAGATTTAGAGGAGGACAATGAGGTCTTCCTTGAACAGGAGGGAAGATCCTATACAAGAATAGGACTTTTAAATGTGGTAAAAAGACTTAAGCTCATCTATGGAAAAGATGCAAGCTTTTCAATTGAAAGCCTACCACAAAGAGGCACTACTATAAAGATTGAGATTTTTATGGACGCGCTTTCCAAAGCGGTAGAAGAAAGCTTACAGGAATTTTCTGACGAAGGGGAAGAGGAAGATGTATAAAATTGTAATAGTTGACGATGACATGCTTATTCGGAAAGGAATAAGAAATGTTATAAGATGGAAAGATTTAGAATGTGAAATTTGCGCTGAAGCTTCAAGTGGGGATGAAGCTTTGAAAGTGATTGAAGAGGTAAAACCTGATATTATTATTACTGATATAAAAATGCCCAATATGGATGGAATAGAGCTAATTGATAAGATTAAAAATATTATTCCCCGATGCAAAATTGTCATTTTGACAGCTTACAGGGAGTTTGAATATGCCCAAAAAGCTATAAAAAGTGGGGCTTTTGATTTTCTTCTAAAACCAACGAAGGTAGAAGATATAATAAATGTGGTGCAAAAAGCCATAAACGAGATAAAGAAAGAAAAGACAATAGTTGAGGAGCTGGAAAAGATAAATAGCATTTTGAAAGAAAAACTTCCCATCTTAAGAGAGAATTTCTTGTTCAATGTCATATTTGAAATGATTTCAAATGAAGATGAAGTTCTTCAAATGGCTTCGTTCTATGAAATTGAGATTGGCAGTTTCTTGATGATTTTAGCTGAGTGCAGTACTAAAGAAAAGGGGAAGCATAACACTCATTTATATCTTTTAGGGATATCAAATATGCTAAATGATTTTTTTGGTCAAGATTTTACTATCTATACTATTTATTTAAATAACTCACAAGCAGTATATATTGTAAGTTCAAAAAGAGAACTAGAAAAAAGTGAAGAAAGGAAGTTTTTTGAACTTTTAAGCCAATTAAAGAGAGCAGCGGTGGGGTGTTTTAATATTGATTTGACACTTGCAGTAAGTACATGGGGCAGAGGCATTATACAACTTCCAGACAAATATAAAGAGTGCATAGATGCTATAAATTATAAATTTTATTTTAATGAAGAAGATATCATATATTATAAAGACCTTTCTCACTTTTTCATGTATGTAGATGATAAGAGACTGAAAAATCTAAAAAATGAAATTTTAATGAGTGTCAGATATGGCAATTATTCAAATGTAAATAATCTTTTGATTGAACTTGAAGAGACTTTAAAAAAATCAAAAGCAGATAAACAGTACATTTTTAATTTTTATTATCTTTTGCTAATTGAAATAGATATGATAAAAGCTCAGCTTTCTTCAACCATAAATAAACATGATAATCAAGAGATGTTTGAAAGTATTGATTATTTTAATGAGATTATAAAATGCAAAAGTTTGTCAGAACTCAGCAACATCTTGCGAGTATCTATCCAGCGTACAATTGAAGAAATCCAAAAGCACAACCTAAACAAAATGGGCAGTTTGATAAAAAAAGTGGTAGATTACATAAAAGAAAACTACCACTCAGGCGAGATTTCCCTCAGCGATATTTCAGAAAAATTTTTTGTAAGTCCTTCTTATTTGAGCAGGCTATTTAAAAAAGAGACAGGAAAAAACCTTTCCGACTTTATAAATGAGTATAGAATAGAAAAAGCAAAGCAGCTTTTGATTACAACCGACCTTAAAACATATGAGGTTGCGGACAGGGTTGGTATTCCAGACCCGCATTACTTTTCAAGGCTTTTTAAACGCTACACTGGCTACAGCCCTTCTGAGTACAAAGAAGGTGCAAAACAAAAAGGAGAAAAAGTAAGCGAATAAAAAATTGGGGCATGGATAAATAGCCCCTTTCATTTTTTGTGTTTTAGTTATCTGATTTCATGTTCAAAACCTTATCAGTAACCAGAGTCTTCTCAACTCACTTTTTAAAATTTAATTAAGTGTTTTTGTAAAGGTTTTCAAAAATATAGGAGCTTCTTCAAAGTTCAAAACTTTTCCATTAATATCACCTTATATTATATTCAAATAATTCAGTTATATTACAAAGAAGGTACTTTCATACAAGTTAAATTAATAGTCTGCTACTTTTGCAAAACATTCTTTGTTTTAAAGAAGGATTTTTTGAAAAAATGAAGAATATATAATATAATAATATTAGTTTGTTTAATAAACAAACTAAGTATGTTTACAAACATTTTTAAAAAAGTGGGTTTACGTTAAGAAATTATTTATTATAGAAGGAGAGTGAGTTATAAAATGAAGTACTTCAAAGACATTCCAGAAGTAAAATATGAAGGACCAAAGTCAGACAATCCATTTGCTTTCAAGTACTACAATCCTGACGAAATTATTGACGGCAAGCCTTTGAAAGACCACCTTCGTTTTGCAGTTGCTTACTGGCATACATTCTGTGCAACAGGAAGCGACCCGTTTGGACAACCTACAATTACCCGTCCATGGGACAGGTTCTCAAACCCAATGGACAACGCAAAGGCAAGAGTTGAAGCCGCATTTGAGTTTTTTGAAAAGCTAAATGTTCCATTTTTCTGTTTTCATGACAGAGACATTGCACCTGAAGGAGAAAATTTAAGAGAAACAAACAAGAACTTGGATGAGATAGTTTCTATGATCAAAGAATACTTAAACACAAGCAAAACAAAAGTTTTGTGGGGAACAGCAAACCTATTTTCACATCCGCGATATGTTCATGGTGCTGCAACATCCTGCAATGCCGATGTTTTTGCATATGCAGCAGCGCAGGTGAAAAAGGCGTTAGAGGTAACAAAAGAGCTTGGCGGCGAAAACTATGTGTTCTGGGGCGGAAGAGAAGGTTATGAGACGCTTTTGAACACCGACATGGAGCTTGAGCTTGACAACTTGGCAAGATTTTTGCGCATGGCAGTTGACTATGCAAAAGAGATAGGGTTTGACGGTCAGTTTTTGATTGAACCAAAGCCAAAAGAACCAACTAAGCATCAGTACGATTTTGATGCTGCTCATGTATATGGATTTTTGAAAAAGTATGATCTTGATAAGTACTTCAAGCTCAACATAGAAGTAAACCATGCAACCTTGGCAGGACATGATTTTCACCATGAGTTGAGATTTGCACGAATAAACAACATGCTTGGTTCAATTGATGCTAACATGGGCGATTTGCTTTTGGGTTGGGATACAGATCAGTTCCCAACAGATGTAAGGCTTACCACGCTTGCTATGTATGAGGTTATAAAGATGGGTGGTTTTGACAAAGGTGGGCTCAACTTTGATGCAAAGGTAAGAAGAAGCTCTTTTGAACTTGAAGACCTGGTTATTGGTCACATTGCGGGGATGGATGCTTTTGCAAAAGGATTTAAGATAGCATATAAGCTTGTTAAAGATGGGGTATTTGATAAGTTTATCGAAGAGAGATACAGAAGCTACAAAGAAGGAATTGGAGCTAAGATTGTAAGTGGTCAGGCAGATTTTAAGACGTTAGAAGAGTATGCTCTAAATCTTTCTCAAATAGAAAACAAATCTGGCAAACAAGAGCTTCTTGAGATGATTTTGAACAAATATATGTTCAGTCAATGAGGTTAATATTCTATGAAAGCTGGAAGGAAACCTTCCAGCTTTTTTCATGCAACAATACTTTGAGATTTTTCTGTGAGCAGTAGAAGGAGTTTTAAATTTATATCTTCGCTTTTTTTGTGTTCAGGTGAGAAATACTGCGCAGGTGGTTCACCACAAATATCTGCTCCAACTATTTCAAAAGCTGATGAGAAATGTGAAACTATTTCGATTAAGGTTTTTGGCTTGCAGTGTCCTTGGTCCCAGGTTGTGTTTATTGAAGACTTTGTTAAGATATCTTTGTCAATGCTTATGTAAACCGGTAGGTTAGGTTTTATCTTTTTATAATCAAGTGGTGATAAAATTTTAATTTTGCTGCTGCTCACATTTTTTTTATCTTCTGAGAGGACAAAGATTTCAGCAATTTGATTTAATCCTGCGGCATCTTTTAACCATGAACCGCATGTTATAAATCCCGGATAACTATTTGAATAATCAACATGTTTATCAATAACTATTAAAGAAAAAGTTTTATTTATCTTTTTCAAAAGCATATATGTGAAGTGATGATATTCGCCAGCACCAAGAAAGAACAAGGAATTTTCAACTTTTTTTATCTTTTCTGAGATTGAGTCAAGCACCTTTTTTGAGCACATGTACTTGGTTGAAGACAGACTTTTAAGATCAATGCAAGTGCACATCTCTTTGAGTCTTGGCTGAAAAGAATAATACTCATCAAACATCAAAATATATGAAGAAGATAACAAGCGTTTCATGCTCATCATCTCCTTCTTTCGCAGTTTACATATATAATTATATCACCATATGAAAATGTTGTTATAAAGAAGCAAAACGGTGGTATAAAAGTGTATTGAAAGCAAAAGATACTGTAAGGAATTTATATAGAAAGGAGATGACTTTTATGAGCGCAAAAGATATGGTCTTAGAGGCTTTGAAGAGTTCTCCAGAGCCGATGAAAATTCAGGATATTGTTCAAAAGACAGGGCTTGACAAAAAAGAGGTTGAAAAAGCTATCAAGGAACTAAAAAGTGAAGGGCTGATAGAGTCGCCAAAACGCTGCTTTTACAAAGCAAAATAAGCCCTTAAAAAACTTGTTGCCTGTCCACTTTATAAGGTGCTAAAGAAGATGGACAGGCTTTTTTTATTTTTTTTAGCTACTTAAAGAGTTCACATGGTGTATAATATTCAAGTAGAAGGACTACAAAAAGTTGTGCAAGTTTAACCTTTTTTCTCTGTTGGGAGGAAAGCTAATAAAATGTTTAAGCTTTTGATTGTAGAAGATGAGAAAATAACCCGAGAAAGTCTTGAAACATTGATACCATGGAATGAGCTTGGAATTGGAGAAATTAAGAGTGCTAAAAATGGTCAGGAAGCATTGGAGACTGTAAAAAATTATATTCCCGATATTTTACTGTGCGATGTAAGAATGCCACGGATGGATGGTATTGAATTTTCAAAGAGGTTAAAAAATATTTTTCCAAAATGTAAAATAGTCTTTATAAGTGGCTATGCAGAAAAGGAGTATCTTTTGTCAGCTATACGTTTGAATGCAATTGACTACATCGAAAAGCCTCTCGATATAGAAAAGATTAAGAGCACAATGAAAAAAGTTGTGGAGATTATAGAGTTTGAGAGAAAAGAAGAGGAAGAAAAAGAAAGGCTGAAAGAACATTACAATGAGAGTATATATTACGCTGCTACACAGCTTGTTCAGCAGCTGCTAAAAGACCACACAGATTATAGCGTTTTCCAAAAGTATGCTGCCGAAGATTTTTTAACCTCAACATTAGATGTTATTGTAGGGTTTGTAGACTGGAAGGCTGAAGAGGACCATCTGGATGAAATGGTATCAAAAGAAATATATAACCAAGTTTTGGGTCAAGACCTTACATCAAGAATTGCTGTGTTATTTTCGTTTTTATCACAGAACAGTTTTGTTCTTATTTGCAGCGAAAAAAGTGAGATTGACATAAACAAGGCAGCGAATATACTAAAAGAGGTTTTTTTACAAAAAGGAGAGATTTGCCTGATGGTTGCTACCTCGATAAAGGCAAGTCAAGTAAAAGAGAGCATTGAAAACATGCTCAAGATACTCAAGAAAAATGTATTTTATAATGGTTTTGGCAATTCGTATACATATGAAGGTTTTGTAGACAAAAGAGAACAGGAAATTAGTTTTGACTTTGAAAAATTTGAGGAATATCTAAAAAGGGATGATATAAAGAGGGCCAAGGAGGAGATAGAAAAGCTGTATTTTTGGCTTAAGTCAAATCAAGGCATTGAGATTGAGAAGGTAAAAAATATATTTTTTGAGATGCTCTTGATTGCATACCAAATAGGGAGGCAAAGAAAAATAACACAGTTTTTAGATGAAGCTGGAAGAGCAAAAAAATGGAGCGAAATAGAACAAAAGCTTACTTTAAACCAGCTAAAAGAGGTTATTTATGAGACGCTTGATGGGATATTTGAGTTATTTACAACACGTGGCAATTTAAATCGAAAGGTGTATCAGATAATAAGGTTTATTGAAGAAAACTTCTATGACAAGCATCTGAGTGTTCAAAAGATAGCTAACCATTTTTATTTCAGTCCAAATTATTTGTGCAGTATGTTCAAAAAAGCAACTGGTAAGACAATCAACGATTACATAACTGAGGTCAGAATTGAAAAAGCCAAGCAGCTTCTAAAAGATAATAGCATCAAGCTATATGAGATTGCAGAGAAAGTTGGATTTGGAGACCCGAATTATTTTTCAGCCTTGTTCAAAAAGAAAGTTGGGATGACTCCATCTGAGTTTAGAGAGAGGTATTATGTATGAAAAGAGTTGCAAATATTTTTTCGAATATGAGTATAAAATACAAATTGTTTGCATCATATATGTTTGTGATTTTGATATCATTTGGCATATTTTCTTTTATGAACTACGTTATTGTTGGAAGGGATGTCGAAAAACAGGCTATTTATTCTTCTGGCAAGATTGTGGACCAGACAGCTTCTTTCTTAGAAAACAGGGTGTCATCAGTTAAAAATGTACTGAACATTTTAGCTCTTGATTCAACCGTGCAAGAACTTGTAAACAGGCCGGATGACTACTACTACGAAAATATCGGTAACTGGCTTGTAGACTCTCAGAGATTTACAAAACTTTTTTACAGCACATGCCAGAATTTTGACATACTCAGCATCTCAATTTATATGACACAGGGATTGGCAAGACTTAGCGAAACAGATAGCTATTTTCTCTTTGAGCGGATTGAAAAGCTTCCATGGTATCAGCAGATGGTTTTAAAAGGAGAGCTTTTTGCTTGGGTTACTCCCAAAATGCTAAATGTTGCGCGAAAAGATGTTGTGTCTTTGATAAGACTGATTCCAGACCCTAAGAATATTAGTGAATACAAAGCTGCACTCAGAGCTGATATTTCAATTGCTGAAATTGAAAGAATTCTAAATCAGGCTTTGTTTACAAGTAGAACACTTGCTTTTATTGTCAATTCAAATGGTGAAGTGGTTGCACGTTCTTTAAATAAGACAAACTTATCCCTTGGAGAGATAATAAAAGGGATAGAAAAGAATATATCATCTCAAGAGGCAAATGTTGTTGAGATGGAGGTAGGGGGAGAGAAACTTCTTGTTCGAACAAGGAATATTAGCGATACAGATTGGTATCTTGTACTGGTTACACCTTATAAAGAGATTCATGAGCTTAATATAAAGACTATTAAACAGGTCTTTTTCATGATATTCTTGATTGCACCTTTTACATTGATATTTGCTTTCTGGGCGGCAACATCAAGCACATCAAGAATAAAAAGGCTTACTCATAATATGAAAAAGGTTATTGAAAAAGGTGATTTCAATATAGAATTGGATACCCACTCTCAAGATGAGGTGGGTCAGCTCATATATACCTTCAACTATATGCTAAAGAAGATAAAAGAACTTTTGCATGAGCAGTACCAGCTTGGCAAGGAGAAGAAAAATTTGGAACTCAAAGCTCTTCAGTCACAGATAAATCCTCATTTTCTGTACAACACCCTTGACCTTATAAACTGGATTGCAATTAAGAACAAAAATGAAGATATTTCAAGGCTTGTAACCTCTCTTTCTCAGTTTTATAAATTAAGTCTTAGCAAGGGTGAGGATGTTGTAACAGTGGAAAATGAGATAGAACATGTGAAGGCGTATGTGATGATTCAAAATTACAGGTTTGACAACTGCATTGACCTTAAGATAGATGTTCCACAAAAACTTCTACAAGCGCGGATACCAAAACTGACACTTCAGCCGCTTGTTGAAAATTCTATTCACCACGGAATTTTGGAAAAAGAGGATCAGAAAGGTACTATAATCATAAAAGGTGAAATTATAGATGGCAAGATGGCTGCAATATATGTAATTGATGATGGTGTTGGAATTTGTGAAGAGGTCCTTGAAAAAATAAAAAAGGGAGAAGTTGAGACTACAAGAGGACATGGTTTTGGTATAAAGAATATAAACGAGAGATTGAAAATCTATTTTGGAAATGAAGCTGGACTGTTTTACGAGAGCAAAATCAACGAGAAAACAGTTGCAAAAGTCCTGTTTCCTGTGGAAGAATAGCCACAGCAGCTTTATAATTTTTTCCTTGCAATGCTTAAAAAGATAGGGGAGCTGGTTTTGAAAGGCCAGCTTCTATTTTTTTGCAATTTTTATCATCTTAATTTTACAAAGAAAATATTAATTTTGTCTAATATGAATTTTTAACTGACCTTTTATAATAAGAAATAGAAGAAGCGAGAATAAATGATTTGTTCAATCACTACAAAAGGAGTGGCTGAATTGAAAAAGAATGGTTTTTGGTATGAAATAAAAAAGAACAAGATACTTTATGCCATGTTCTTACCAGTAGCAATTTACTACATTCTGTTTGCCTATATACCAATGGGTGGAATTGTTCTTGCTTTTAAAGAGTTTAACTATCGAGATGGAATACTTTTCAGTCCATGGAACGGCTTCAAAAACTTTGAGTATTTCTTTGCTTCGGGCAGAGCTTGGCTTGTCACAAAAAACACTATTCTTTACAACTTAGCCTTTTTGGCTGCATACACAGTATTTTCGGTCGCATGTTCAATTTTTATAGCCGAGCTTGCAGGTAAGATATTTAAAAAGTTCATCCAGTCTGTTATGTTTTTACCGTATTTTGTATCATGGGTTGTTGTGGCAGCTATGATGTATAACTTTTTCAACTATGATTATGGTCTTATTAACACCTTGATAAAAAACCTTGGTGGTGAGCCAATAGATATCTACTCAAATCCTACTTACTGGTATTTCCTTTTGCCAATGTTATATGTATGGAAATGGGTAGGTTACGGAAGCGTTTTATATCTTGCAGCTATAATGGGATTTGACGAAGAGTGTTATGAGGCAGCAATAATTGATGGCGCAAATATCTTCCAAAGAATCTTTTATATTACAATCCCGATGTTAAAACCGACAATGATAATATTGATTTTGCTTGCACTTGGAAGAATTTTGCGTGGCGAGTTTGATATGTTTTATCAGATAATAGGTAATAACGGTCTTCTTCTTGACTATACAGATATTATCGATACCCTTGTGTTCAGAAGCCTTATGCAGGTTCAGGATATTGGGATGGCGTCAGCAGCAGGTGCTTACCAGTCTGTGCTGTGCTTTGTAATTATAATGCTTGTCAACTGGCTTGTTAGAAGATATGACAAAGACTATGCACTGTTTTAAATATTGACTTAAAAGGGGAGAGAACATTGAGAAAGGGTAAGGATTACATTCTGTTTAATATTATCGGATATATATTTATAACAATAATTGGACTTTTTACCTTCATACCTTTTGTTGTGCTTGTGGTAAGCTCATTTGCTTCAGAAAACTATATTATAAACCACGGTTACACTTTGATTCCAAAAGAATTTTCACTCAGTGCATATAAGCTCATTTTCCAAAACCCTCAAAGAATTTTCAGGGCTTACTTGGTAACCATTGTGGTAACAAGCGTTGGTACGAGTTTGTCGTTATTTCTTTCCACAATGGCTGCGTATGTTATGTACAGAAAAGATGTAAAATATAGGAATGCATTGGCTTTCTTCCTGTACTTCACAACACTTTTTAACGGTGGTCTTGCTCCGTACTATATAATCTTGGCAAACTACTATCATTTGAAAAACAACGTGCTTGTTCTGATACTTGTGCCACTTTTCAATGTGTTTTACATTTTAATCTTGCGCAACTTTATTAGAGGTTCTATTCCAGACTCTTTGATAGAGTCAGCAAAGATTGACGGCGCAGGAGATTTTACAATATTCTTGAAAATTATTTTGCCACTTTCAAAACCAGCTTTAGCATCTATTGGACTTTTCATAGCTCTCAATTACTGGAATGACTGGTGGACTCCAATGATGTTCATCGAAAAACAGACCTTGTATCCTCTGCAATATACCTTGTATTTAATCCTGTCAAGCGTCAATGTTGCTGCTAATATTCTGCAAAATGTTGTACGAATAGATATGCCAAAAGAAACTTTAAAGCTTGCAATGACAGTTGTTGCAACAGGTCCAATAATTTTCTTGTACCCGTTTGTTCAAAGGTATTTTGTCAGAGGCATTACACTTGGTGCTGTAAAAGGTTAAAAATGGTATCAACAGGTGCTTTTTGTAATGCCTGTTGGTATAGATTAAAATGAATCAGGGAGGTTGATTGTGTGATGAAAAAGAACTTCAGGCTTTTAGCGCTCATCTTGACAGTATGTTTTGTATTTTCAACCATTTTAGTTTCAATGTTTGTGGTTGGCTTTGGTGCGCAATCAAAAAGAACTGCACCCGGTTTTGACCCGAGCATTGATGTGTCAAAACCTGTCAAGATTGTTGGTTATCTTTTGGGTGATGCACCGGCTGAATTTCCAAACGTTATGAAAGAGCTTAACAAAAAGCTTCAAAAAGACATCAACGCAACAATGGAGATTAACTACATTGGATGGGGAGATTTGAACTACAAATATCCACTTATTCTGGCATCAGGAGAGAATGTTGATTGGATGTATGCAGCAAACTGGTGCTTCTACTTCCAGGAAGCTGCAAAAGGTGGATTTAAGGAACTTACAATGGATATGATCAAAAAATACATGCCAAGACACTACAAAGCAACACCTTCTGTTGCATGGCAGGAAGCAAAGGTAAAAGGGAAAATCTACATGATTCCGACTGCAACACCTGACAGAAAAGCTGATGTTGTAATTATAAGAGGGGATTTGAGAGAAAAGTATAAGGTTCCCCCAATCAAAAAATACAATGATATTGAACCGTTCCTTGCAGCAATAAAGAAAAATGAGAAAAGCATGATGCCAATGAATTTGGACAACCAGTACGACTTGAACTCAGTTATGTGGAGACTTTTGGTTGAAAAAACAGATTACTTAGAAGATGTTGCAAGAGTATCAACAGGCGGTACAGGACTTTTCACAACTATATATGACACCAAACCCAAAGTTTACTATATAATGGACAAAGAAATACTTCCTGCTTTCAAAGATGCAGCGAAAAAGGTAAAGTCATGGTATGACAAAGGATACATCAACAGAAACGCTTATGCTAACAAAGTAAGAAGTAAAGACGCATTCGATCAAGGCAAGTCTGCAGTTGCATTTGGAAATAGCCAAGATATACAATCTAACCTTGCAAATGCAAAAACGAAGGGCTGGAAAGTTGAAATTATTCCAATCTTTGATAAGAGAGGACACAGGCCAGCAGACCCATATATAAACAATGGTGTTGCTCTTGTTGCGAAGACAAAGAATGCAGAAAGAACACTTATGGCACTTGACTTGATTATGGAAGAAAAGTCTTACAACTATCTTGTTTACTTTGGAATTCAGGGCAAGAACTATATAATCAAGGATAACAAGATTGATTTGCCAAAAGGTGTTACAGCAGATAACAACACATATCCACCAGATGCTGCAGGGTTCTGGTTCACGAATAAAGACCAGTTCTTACCACTTGCAAGCTGGGATGACAATTACATTGCTCTTAGGAACACAATCAAGAAAGCACTTGTGAGCTCACTACTTTCTTCATTCTCACTTGACCAAACAAAGGTAAAAACAGAGATTGCAAACCTCAACAGTGTTATGACACAGTATTACAATCCAATATGTTTGGGAATGGTAAAGAACGTGGATGAAGCTTTTGCAACACTTGACAAGAAGCTCAAAGCAGCAGGTGTTGAGAAGGTTAAAGCTGAAGCACTCAGACAGCTTGAACAGTACTTCAGAGAGAGAAATCAGTAGGTTTATAGAATAATTTTTTGAAAAAGAAAGAGGCTACCAGTGCTCGGGAAAGTGTGGTGTTTTGCTGGTAGCCTCTGAACTAATTTAGTTAGAAAATAGAGCATAAAGGAGTTTTATAAATTAAATTATAGAGTAGCTTATTGTGAAATGCAAATTTTTGAGGCAAGTTCTTGCCTGCTTTTAAACAACAATAAAGGGGTGGAACAAAAAATGAAAAGAGTGTTTGCCATTTTTATATTGCTCATTTTTGTCATTTCTTTTGCTTTTCCTTTGTTGTCAACCAAGGTCTTTGCACAGAATTCAGCTCAGGTAAAGAAGCAAATTGGGATAAAAGTTGACCCAATTGGTCCTAATATAGCTGTAGGCAAAAATATTTTTTCTGACAGTGAAGCTACAACAAATCCGGCAACCCTTGCAAATGACGGTGATGAGACTACTTTTTGGAGTGCACAGGATGCAGGCATTCATTGGCTGAAGATTGATTTGGGAGATGTTTATGCAAATCTCTTTGCAACCGAAATAGTTTTTAATGGTAATGGGAGCTATCAGTATAAAATTGAATATTCAATAGATGACAATAGGTGGACAGTATTAGTAGACAAATCAAATAATATTGACACTTCACAAACGCAGTATGACAAGTTCATACCACCTGCCTCAGGGATAAGATATATCCGTGTCACAATCACCTCAACACCAAACAATCAGCCAGCTTCAATAAAGGAGTTCAAGGTATACAAAATGGTTGATGATACTTTCATAAAGGGCGCAGATGTATCAATGCTAAAACAAATAGAAGATTGTGGCGGTAAGTTCTATTTGAACGGAGTCCAGATGGATGCACTTGAGATTTTGAAATATTTTGGAGTTAACTGGATAAGGCTTAGAATATGGAACCACCCATATTATACCGAAGATAAAAGTCAGCCGATGGGTGGAGGAAACTGTGATGCTGAAAACATGCTGGTGATTGCAAAAAGAGCAAAAGGTTTAGGAATGAAACTTTTGCTTGATTTTCATTACAGTGACTTTTGGGCAGATCCAGGAAAACAAGACAAGCCAAGAGCATGGGCAAATCTTTCATTTGACCAGCTAAAACAGGCAGTTTACCAGTATACTTATGACGTCATAAAAATGTACAAAGATCAAGGTGCACTTCCTGACATGGTTCAGGTTGGAAATGAGGTTAATGGCGGTATGCTCTGGCCGGACGGGAAAACATGGGGCGAAGATGCTGGAGGATATGACAATTTTGCAGAGCTTCTAAAGGCAGGGATTAGAGGTGTAAGGGATGCAGCTGGTCCTGATAATCAGGTGAAGATTATGATTCACCTTGCTAACGGAGGGGACAATGAACTATACAGAAGAGTATTTGACAATTTGACGCAGCGTGGTGTTGAGTTTGATGTAATTGGACTTTCATATTACCCATACTGGCATGGAAAACTTAGTGATTTAATCTACAATATGAATGATATTAGCAAAAGATATAACAAAGAGGTAGTTATTGCAGAAACAGCGTATGCATACACTTTAGAAAATGGAGATGGACTGAATAATATCTTTGGCACAAGGGAAGCTGCAACAGCTGGGTATGAGCCATCAGTCCAAAATCAAGCACTGGTTATTAGAAACATTGCAAATGCTGTAGCACAAGTTCCAGGTGGCAAAGGACTTGGCATATTCTATTGGGAGCCAGATTGGATACCTGTTGAAGGTGCTGGCTGGAAGACAGGCGAAGGAAATGGATGGGATAACCAAGCTATGTTTGATTTTAATGGAAATGCTTTGGATTCTCTGTATGTGTTCAAGATGCTCAATAACATCATGATTGTAGATTATAAACCAGTTGTTGTTGGAACAGCTCCAGGTGAAATGCCAAAACTTCCTGTTAAAATCACAGCTGTTTTGAGCAATGGTCTTACAAAAGAGGTTGATGTCACATGGGACAGTATTGACCCGTCAGAATATGCCCAAACTGGTAGCTTTGAAGTTTGTGGGCATGTTGAAGGTAGCGAGGTTACACCTGTTGCAAAAGTAAAAGTAGCAAATCTTATACAAAATTCTGGCTTTGAAGATGATTTGAATGGATGGAATGTAGAGGGGCAGACTGGAGCAGCAAATGCAAATAGTAGTGCACCTGTCCGTTCTGGAAACAAGAAATTAAATATTTGGTATGGATCGCCATACAATCTTGTAATATCTCAAACAATTACAGGCTTAGGGCAAGGCAAGTATACATTTAAAGCATGGTTTGTTAACACTGGTAGTGCTCAAAAACGTGATATTGTAATAAAAGATTATGGTGGGCAGGAAATAAAAATACAAATTCCACAATCAGCTGCATGGGATGCTTGGACACCTGCTGAAATAAATGATATTAATGTGACAACAGGAAAGTGCACAATTTCATTTGAAATTGCTGCTGATTCAGGTTTTTGGTGTGCAATAGACGATGTTCTATTCTATCGCCAGGACCCAGATATCGAAAAGAATATAGTGAGTGTTCAAAGATTAGATATTACAACAGAGGTAGGGCAAAAGCCTCAGCTTCCGCCAACTGTCATGGTGGTTTATGATGATGATACATCCTCTGAGGCAAATGTTACATGGGAAGCTATTGATGAGAGTAAATACTCAGCGATTGGTGAATTTACTGTTACAGGTGTTGTAGAAGGCACAACTCTAAAAGCATATGCCAAAGTAAAGGTTATCAATAGCAAAAATCTTGTAAAAAATTATAGTTTTGAAGAGGGACTAAAGTATTGGATAAGCGAAGGAAATACTAATGCTGTCAAAACTGAAAGTGGAGGGCATTCTGGAGGAACGCAGCTTACTCACTGGAGTGACAAACCTTACAAGGCGGTCACATATCAAACAATCGAAAATATACCAAATGGTATATACATCTTCAGAGCCTTTGCAAATGGAGGCGGCGGCCAGAATGCTAACTACCTGTTTGTAAAAGACTATGGTGGAGAAGAACTGAGAATAAATATGCCGACCAAATGGGTCGCAGAGTGGCACAAAATGGTGATTGCAAACATTAAAGTTACCACTGGACGTGTTACAATAGGGCTTTATTCAGATTCAGAGAATGCAGGAGGTACATGGTGCAACCTTGATGATGTTGAATTTTTCAAAGTTGCTGACAGGGAATTTGAAATTTCAAATGCAAGTCTGCAAAAAGATAAAGGACTTATTGCAAGTGTTACGGTAAAACAATCAGAAGGTATTCAGCATGATGGCAAAGAAGTTGTAGTGTTTGAACTATTAAAAGGGACAACTCCTATTTCAATTGTTGCTGTTGAAAAGGATATAGTAGGAGTTGAAGACTTTAAGGCTTACTTTAATGTAAATGATTATCTGAGCACTGACTACAGGGTAAAAGTATTTGTATTTGACAAATTTGACACAAGCCTTACTACTCCAAATAGTCTTGCTGAGCCTATTGAGCTTCGATGAGGTTATTAACCGCCCGGCAACTGTTTTTTGTGGTTGCCGGGCAGATTTTAAAGGTTTTATAAGGCTATAAACCCAAAAGGAGGATTTTAATAATGAAAAAAGGAACAAGGATAGCTTCAGGTATTTTGCTTGTTTTTGTGTTTTTATTCTCCTTATTATCTGTAGGATTTTCTGCCCAGGAAGTTATTTTAAATTCCATACCTGATAAAAGTCCAGGTGAAGATGTTGTAATTTCTGGGCAAACAGTGTTTGATGAGATTGTTGTCAAAGTATTGAGACCAAATTCTACCATGCTTTATATAAATACAGTGAAGGGGAAAAATTTCAGTGACAAATTTACTTTACCAGCAGACTCGCCAGAGGGTACTTATACGGTTGTGGCTGGTAAAGGTTCTGTTGTGGATATAAAAACTTTCAATGTAGTAAAAAAACAATCATCTTTACCCTCTTCCTCCTCTGAGGTTTTAATACCTAATATCAAAGAAGCTGAAAAGCAGGTAGGTGCGCAATCATCTCAAAAGGAAGATATTAAACAAACTGATAAGACTGCTTTGCCTGAAATTACAATTGATAATAGTGGGATAATTAGACCCAAAATATCTCAGCTATCAGAGGAAAGGTTAGATGTTAAATTAGATGAGTCTTCAGTAACAAAAGCACTGCAGATGCAAGTGTCAAAGAAAAAAATTTTAACGTTAGATTTGAAAATAAGTAAACCTTTAGTGCAGTACAATATTGCGCTTCCATCGAGAGTATTTACAGCTTCTTTTGATATACAGGAAGTTTTAGTTAATACAGATGAATTAAGCTTGAAACTTCCAGCTGACTTATTAAAGGAAAAGAACATAGACAATAACAAGCAAATTGAGATATTGATAAAAAAAGTGGAAAATTCTAATATACCTTCAGAGATTCGCACGGCAGTTGGAAAAAGACCAATATATGAAATTGGGTTTTATCAAGATTTGAAAAAGTTGAATGTTGAAAGACCTACAAATTCTATAAAAATATCTATTGCTTATACTCCTGGAGTAGAAGAGCTGAGCGGTATTGAAAACTTGGTAATGCTGCATATAAATGATGATGGGAAAGCAGAGGTTGTATCAAATAGCAAATATGTTGCTAATTCTAAACGTATGGTTGCGAATGTAAACAGTTTTAGCAAGTTTGCAGTGGGATATATTAGCAAAAAATTTGACGATTTGAAGAATTATTCGTGGGCTGAAAAAGCTGTGTCTTCCCTGGCCACGAGAAATATAATAAGTGGTGCTGACCAAAATAGTTTTAGGCCTCAAGAATATATAAAGCGTGGAGAGTTTGTCAAGTGGCTGGTAAATGCTCTTGGTCTTGATGCTCAGTATTCTTCAAACTTTGAAGATGTTAAAAAAGATAGTATCTACTGGCGTGAAGTTGCAATTGCAAAAGCACTTGGCATTGCAAAGGGTTATGCGAATAAGTTTAAACCAGAAGATTATATAACAAGGGAAGATATGATGGTTCTTGTAGTAAGAGCGTTGGAGGTTGCAAACAAACCAATGGTAAAAACAAAAAGTAGCCTTGCAACTAAATTTTATGATTCATCTGATATATCTTCGTATGCTCAAGATAGTATTTCTGTTTTGGTTGCAAATGATTTAATAAAAGGAAATAGCAAAAATCAAATACTGCCTCGAAAGTTTGCAACTCGTGCGGAAGCAGCTCAGCTTTTGTTCAGGATATTTTTCAAATGGGAATAAAAAAATAAACTTTACAACTTTTCTATACGGCAGTCTTCACAGTGTGTGGAGGCTGCTATTTTTATTTACTTTTCATAAATTCAAGTCTTTAATTTATTCAAATTGCAGCATATTGACAATTTTAATAAAAAGATATATAATCATTACAAAGTTTAAGCAAACCTTTGCATTCACAAAAGACATTTTGGAGTTTCGGGTTTATTATTTGTTGCGTTGTTTCAAAAACTGATTAAATTAGCTAGGAGGTAAGAAAGATGGTGAAAAAATTCGAGAGCAAACGTTTTATAAGTCTTTTGATGGTGGCCCTATTTATTGCTACTCTTATTTTCCCAATTTCTATTCTAGGGGCAGGTGAAAAAACAACTCTCATCATTCACTACTACAGGTACAATGAAGACTATCAAGGTTGGAATTTGTGGATATGGCCTGTTGAGCCAGTTGGTGCAGAAGGCAAAGCTTATGAGTTTACTTCCAAGGATGACTTTGGAGTAAAAGCAGTAGTTGAACTTCCTGGGAAGGTAACAAAAGTAGGTATTATAGTTAGAAAAGGTAACTGGGAAGCAAAAGATGTTGCCGTTGACAGGTTCATCTCAGGAATCAGCGGTTCAAAAGAGGTTTGGCTGATAGAAGGTGAAGAGCAAATCTATACATCTCAGCCTCAGAAAACTCCGAAAATGACAGCATTTGTTGATGGCCTTAATACAATTGTTGTAAAGCTTGCAAAGAAAGCAGACATTCTTTCGAATAATAAAACTCAAGGTTTTAAAGTGACAGCTTTTTATGATGAAGTTCCTATCAAAAATGTTGAACCAGTTTTGCCGAAGATAAACAAAAATTTTAAGCCAGAAGAGGCAGGGTATGAGTTAATTGATGGCGGCACAAAAGTGAGATTTATATTAAAACCTGGTGCAGGTGATTTTAAATTTACAGACACATCTGGCAAGCTTGAGGTATATGTCTCTGGAACTATGAACGACTGGGGCGGAACGGCTTCTTCTGAAGGAAAGTACAAACCACTTCCTGCATGGAAAATGACATGGAATGCACAGAAAGGTTACTATGAACTTGTAAAAGAGCTTGGCAAAGATGGTGTTGTAATTGGTGCTAAGTTCAAGTTCACCTCATGGGATGGAACATCTGCAAAGTGGTATCCAGATGGAATGGGAAATGACAAGGTTATTGAAGAGCTTTACACAGGTAATGAGAAGATCACAAAGGTTGATACGTTTAGAATCACAACTGTGGATGAATTAGAACCCCAGGTTCCTTATCTAATTTCAAAAGAAGGTTTTAAGCCAACGATTGCGCAGCCAAGAAATATATTAGATAATCCAAAGTATTATTATAAAGGCAATGACTTAGGATGCACATATACAAAAGCTTATTCAGCGTTCAGACTTTGGGCTCCAACAGCAATTGGAGTTGTAATGAGACTTTATGATGACTATAAGACTACAAAATACAAAGAGTATGAGATGGAGCAGTCTGTTAATGGAACATGGTATCTTAAGATAAATGGAGATTTGAAAGGTAAATACTATCAGTATGAAGTTTGGCATGCTTCTAACTCTATAACCGACGATACAATCAGAAAATATGTTGTGCCAGACCCGTATTCAAGAGCAACATCTGCAAATTCTGAAAGGACTTTAATCTTTGACCCCAAAGATACAAACCCTGTTGGTTGGGAAAAAGATACTTTTGTGACACTGAAAAACCAAGAAGATGCTATAATTTATGAAACACATGTGAGAGATTTTACAATAGATGATTCGAGCGGAATAAGACCGGAGTACAGGGGGAAATATTTAGGTTTTACTCAAACAGGAACAAAAGGACCAAATAGTGTAAAAACAGGTATTGATCATTTGAAAGAACTTGGTATAACTCATGTTCATTTACTCCCAACATATGATTTTGGTTCAGTGGACGAAACAAATCCAAATAAAACTTATAACTGGGGATATGATCCAGTTTTATATCAAAACGTTGAAGGTTCATATGCAACTAATCCAAATACAATTGCGAGGATTAAAGAGTACAAACAGATGGTTATGGCTCTGCACAAAGCAGGAATAGGTGTTATTCAAGATGTTGTATTTAACCACACATTCCAGATAGGAGATGCTAAGTTTTCAATATTTGACAAGGTAGTCCCTGGGTACTTTTACAGGAAAGACAAAGATGGTAACTACTCAAATGCCTCTGGTTGTGGCAACGAAATTGCAACAGAAAAGCCGATGGTGAGAAAGTTCATAATTGATACATTGACATACCTTACAAAAGAATATCACATAGATGGTTTTAGATTTGACCTGATGGCAGCAATAGATAGAGTTACAATGGCAAAGGTACAAGAAGAAGTGAGGAAGATAAATCCGTCGGCAGTTATCTATGGTGAGGGATGGCTTGCAGGTGCAACACCGCTTGATAGCTCACTTAGAATGGAGATAGGCTCATTTAATCAAGCTGGACTTCATATAGGGTTCTTTAATGACAGAATTAGAGAGGCAATCAGAGGCAATCTTGACAATGAATCTAAAGGATTTATGCAAGGTAACTATTCATATAGGTTAGATGATCTCAAGAGAGGAATTCAGGGTGGACTGGGTGATTTTGCTACAGACCCGGATGAATGCATAAACTATGTTTCGGCACATGACAACTTAACTCTTTGGGATAAACTTCAAAAGAGTGTGCCAAATGAACCAGATTATATCAAGGATAAAATGGGCAGACTGGCAAATGCAATTGTTTTGACAGCACAGGGTGTTCCATTCTTACATGGAGGAGTTGAGTTCAACAGGACAAAGTTTATGAACAGCAACTCATACAATGCAGGTGACAGGATAAACAAGTATGACTGGAACTTGAAAGTAAAGTGGTACAATACTTTCAAGTACTATCAAGGTTTAATTGCACTAAGAAAAGCTCATCCAGCCTTCAGAATGACAACTGCAGAAGACATACAGAAATATCTTACATTTATCCCAACACCGAAAGGAACATTAGGATTTAGACTCACATATCCAAAAGATACATGGAATGATATAATTGTTGTTTATAACTCAACAAAGAAGGTACAAGAGATAACATTACCAGTAGGGAACTGGGTAGTTGTTGCAAATGGAGATGAAGTTGGCACAACACCAATTAAGAAGCTTACAAACTATGTTGCTGGCAAAGCATTGGTTGCACCAATTTCCATGTTTGTTGCATACAAGAGCGATGAATTCCCACAGGGTTTTGTGAAGGTTGTTAGTAAAGACCCAGTTTCACTTGAAACAGCAACAACCATTTTAACACCAAAAGTCTATGGAACAGGTAATGTGGCTGTTACATTTAACGTAAAAGTTCCAGCTGGCACAGATGATGATGTTATATACTTGGCGGGTTCGTTCGGGAAAGCTGGGCTTTCTGACTGGAATCCAGGCGACAAAGATGGTGCAATTGAACTTGTGAAAACACAAGATGGAACATACACTGTTACTCTAAGACTCAATAGTGGTGATACTTTTGAGTACAAGTACACAAGAGGTAGCTGGTCAACGGTTGAAAAAGGTGCAAACAAAGAAGAGATAGAAAACAGGAAATTTACAGTAAAAGATGATGGTAGTGGAAAGATGACTATAAATGATATTGTTCTAAATTGGGCTGATAAATAAAAATTCATGCTTTTTCCACCTTGCACTATTAATCAGAACAAAATTTGTGCAAGGTGGGAATTACATAAATCTAAATAAAATGGAGGTGGAGAAAATATGAAAAAGAATTTAGAAAGGTTTCTTGCTTTGTTGGTAAGTTTTGCATTTGTCTTTTCATTAGTTTTAAACATTCTACCTCAACAGGCAAGAGCAGCAGATACCATAAAGATTGTAGGTAACTGGCCAGATGCAGGTAATTGGAATTTTGATGCATCCACAATTGTTCTGAATGAGACATCAACTCCGGGACTTTATTATGGAGAATATACATTCCTAAATGCAGGAAATTATGAATTTAAGGTTGCAGAGAACGGTGTAAATTGGTTTGCAACAGCAACGACTGTAGGATACAGTGGTGAAAATATAAAATATACAGCTCAAGTTAACGATGTGATAAAATTTTGGTATTTTAAAAATTCTCATCTACTTTTGTTAAGTCCAGATTTTCCAAATGGACCTTCTGACATAGGTGTAACTCATAGTCTAAAAATGTTTGGAGTTAATGATGATTGGAATGATGCCAATGATAACTACATTTTGCAATCGGTAAACGGTGCAACTTATACCTATGTTTTTGATGCAACAAATCAAGATTTGTCATTACCATGGGGTTTCAAAGTTGCTTTTAACAAAATGAATGGAAATTGGTGGAAATGGTCAGCTACAGGTGACAATGGCAAGATTACATTTAGAGACAATGGTGGCGATAATATTAATATAAGTGAACTAAAAGACAACGGTAACCTTTTAAAAACTAAGTACTATGTTGACCTAATAAACGGTTGGCTCTTTACAGAGAAAGACTTGACAAATATTCAACCACGTGACTTTGCAAATAACAGCTCTGTAATAGGTGGAAGTTCCATTCATCTTGCATGGGATCCATATACACCAAATGCAAATCCACTTTCAGCCAAGCTTTACTATAAAATAGTTGATGTGAGCAACAACAGTGAATTGGTTAGCCTCACTGATTACAGCACAAGCAACAGGATAGATATCCCAAGAGAGTGGATAGGGAAGACAATTAAAATTGTTGCAAATACACAAATAGGCGAAATAACAGGACCTAATGTTGAATTTACTTTGAATGTAGTGGATTTACCACAAGATCAAATAGTTGCAGCAGCAAATTATATCACTTATAACTGCATCGATGAAACCTTTTTAAAATTGGCAGAAGGTGATAGTTTCCAGAGTATAACTTCAAATTTCTCAGTTGTTACATCATACGTTTATGAGGTTGCGTATGAAGGAAATAACTATCCTTTGACATTTGCAATTGATTGGGAAAGCAACAATTCGGATATATTAGCAATTAATGGAACTACGGTCACAGTTACAAGGCCCACACTGGGTGATCTTCAGGTTGATTTGAAGGCAAAAGCGAGATTTGGTTCTGTTGTGGCAGATGGGCAAAAAACCTTCACTCTTACGGTAAAGAAATTTTTATTAGGAGTAGACGGTGGTGTACCTGTAACATTCAATGTGACCGTACCTGATTACACTCCGGCTGGAGATAACCTATACATTGCAGGAGATTTCAAAACAAATAAACTACCGTACTGGGACCCGGCAGGAATTAAGCTTATGAAAACTGGGGATAAAACCTATAGTATCACATTATATCTTCCACAAGGAGCTGTGATTGAGTATAAATATACACGAGGAAATTGGTCGAAAGTTGAAAAGAATGCTTACGGCCAAGAAATTCCGAACAGGGTGCTAATTGTCACAGGACCAAGTATGACAAAGAGTGATGTAATTGAAGCATTTGCTGACCTTGGACCGACAAAGCAAGGAGGGCTTCCGTCAATTAATTTAGTTATTAATCTTCCCCAACAGACTGTAATTGATACAGGTGATGGTGGAAAAGTAATAAAAGCGGAAGGCGGTGCTATTTCAGTTGCAAATAGTAAGAATGCTGTTTTGATAGACAGTCGTAGTGTATTAAATGCTATTATAAAAGGTGAAAATTATTCTATAGCCGTGAAAAGTTCTCAACAAGTTTATCCAGTAGTAAATATTGAAAGAGAAGCGGTGGAAACTTTAAAAGAAAAGGGAGTAAAAAGGATAGAGATAAAATATCCTGACACATCAGTTTTTGTTGATATATATAAGTCAGTGACGAGTGACATTCAAGTTCAAGCATTTCAGTCTTCCAAAGAAGAAAATAAAACAGCTGAATCACTGCTCTTAAAAAATGTTGATGATTATACAACTGTAAAAGTCATAGGTATGAAAGAGTTTAAAATAATAAGAGGAGAAGAGCTTGATACTTCGTCAAATACTATCTATGTATTTAAGTTCAATTCTCCTGTGGAAGAAGGAGTTGTACCATGCATAATAAATAATGATAATATAACACCAGTGAAAGATTATTACACAGAAGATAGCTACTTAGTTGTTAAAGCTAAAGGTAGTCAAAAAATCGCTTTTGCAAAGGTAGAGAAAAAATTTGATGATAGTGACTCGCTCAGCCACGAGGTTGCTACACTAGTAAGCCTCGGTCTTGTTACAGGGGACAATACAAACAGGATTAATCTGGACAGACATATTTCTCGAGCTGAGTTAGCAGCACTTATTGGAAAGGCTTTTGACTTGTATCAAAGATACTACAGAAATTACTTTGCAGATGTATCAAAATATGAGTGGTATGCTCCATATGCAGAAGCCCTCAAGGAGAAGGGTATCCTAGATGGATATAACAACAAGTTCAATCCTAAAGGTCTTGTAACAAGAGAACAATTAGCTAAAATTGCTGTAAATATAGCTGAGCAATATATAAGCAAAGAACAACAGCCAAAAACAATTGCAGATTTTGATAAAATTTCTTTATGGGCAAAGGAATATGTCCAAAAAGCATTAGCATATGAAATCATGAGTGTAGATGATCAGGGAAATTTCAGACCACAGGACTATGCTACAAGAGAAGAGGTATTTAATACAATTTATAATCTAATAGTTGTGAAAAACAAAAATCTAAAGGATTATATAACTGCTGATTTAAAACCATATGGTGTTGAGGTAACATTCAAAGTTAAAGTTCCACAAAATACACCGGATGATAACATTCATATTGCTGGAACATTTAGTGCAGTAGGTTATAGTGATTGGAATCCTTCTGATAACAATTTGAAGCTTTCAAAGAATGCAGATGGTACTTATTCAATCACAATGTATATTCCTGAAGGAACAACCATTGAGTACAAATATGTCAGAGGCGAGTGGAGTAAGGTGGAAAAAGGACCAAATGGTGAGGAATTATCAAATAGAAGTGTAACAATCAAAAAAGGAGCAGATAACAAAATGTTCATTGAAGATACTGTTTCTAAGTGGGCAGATAAATAGGGCAATATTTTGTGATTTTGAGGGATAGGATTGAGAGGTACCTCTCAATCCTATCTTGCTATTTAAAAAGTGATTAAACTAATTTCTAAAGACTTCTACACAATATATAAAAGTGAAGGTGTGAATGCCATATGAAGTTTTTCAAAAGTATATCTAAGAGATTAAAAGAGTACATGAAAAACAAATTAAATTTTGCAAAAGTAATAAGTTTCTTGCTTATTGTTTTGTTTGCATGTTTAATAGTATTTTCTACATATTCTGTGGCTAAAAACATAGCTGTTTCAGCGGAATTGAAATCAGCAAAAAACATTGTAGCGTCTGTTAACAAGTATTTGGAGTACAAACTTAACTTAGTTGAAGTTCAGGCTGATTCGTTTGCTAGCAATCCGCAGGTGGTAAAATTAGTAACACAATACGACAGTCTTGATGATTATGAAAAATACGCAATTGATAATGCAATTCAGCAATATCTTAATGCTATTTCAGATACTGCAAAAGTTATTTCATTTATCTTATATATTCCAAAGCATCCTAATATAACTCCCCAATTGAGAGGGCAAAGTCCTTACAATGTGAATTATATAGGGCAAAATAGGAATTTAATAAGTCAATTAAAAGAGGAAGGCTGGGGAAATCTTCCGTCTGATTTAGAAATTAAATTTGGAGCTGATAAAGATACAGTAAATCAATCCATTTGTTATTTTAAGTGGATTGGAGATAAAAACAAAAAAGAGGGAATAGTAATATTTGGAGTTAGCTTTGAATTGCTTAACGAATTGTTGGATGAAGCTTATGGTAGCAGTGCTGATAAATTTTTGCTTGTTTCTAATCAAAAAGTTGTTTATAGCAAGACAAAAATGAGCTTGAATGCGGTAAAGCATATTGGGTTAGATGAATTTATTGTAAAAGATAAGAAGTTAATTTATCGCTATAGAGTGGCAAATTTTCCGTTGGATATATATGTGGTAAAACAAGTTGAATTCAAAGGTTTAACATATATTCCTTTTATAATATTTTTATTTATAGCATTATTGGCATGGAGAATTCTATCTATGATAATGAAAAACATAAAGAAAGAACTAACAGCAATTGAAACATATATGAATACATTGCAACCGACAAACGAAATAAAGTTATTAAATGAGTTTTACAATTCTGCTCAAGAATTGATTGAAACTAAGGAAGAAATTTCAAGGATGAATGTTGACATAACCAAAAAGTTTAGCGTATATTTGGAAAATGCATTAAAAAGTGTTAATATAATGATCGAAGAAATTCATGGTATTGAAGACAATCTGGAAAGTATAAATGGGATATGGTATAAAATGAAAGAATTATTTTTAAGCATCTCAGATAATATAAATAAAATAATGGTAACAGAAGATAAATTTTCTAAACGTTTTATTGAAGATAATCAAAAAATTCAGGAAGAAGCACAGAAATTGAGAGATATTATTAGTGATTATAAACATAAGATAAAGGATATAATAAATAAGAAAAAGGTAGCATTGACTAAGATAGATCAAATTTCCACGCAACTTGAAAAGCTAAAGGAATTAGAGAATTTCAATAGACAGAGTATAAATTCAGTTGAACAATTGGACATAATATCGCTAAATTCTATAATAAAAACAGCGAAAGAAGAATCAAACAGAACATTAAATATGATTAGTCAGCAGTTGATTTATCAAACAAAATTATTAAAGTCGGATTTAGTAAACATTACAAAAATAATTCAAAACATAATAAAAAGTACGCCTTCTATATCAAAATATAACAACATTATGAATAACATGGATTTATACACAAGTTATGACATGCATTTTGATGAAATAAAAAGAGTATTACATGAAATGTCAGAAAATGTTATAGAAGTTAACGATAAGACTAAACAACAGAAAGATGTTTTAAGAAAGATGATAGACAACTATAATATAGCGTTTGATGAGATTACAAACATGAAAGATTATTTTTATGAGCTTACAAGTAGTTTAAGAGCATATAGAACGTCTGTAGATAGTTTGAAAAACCAGTTGCAAGAAATAGTAGAGATAATAACAAAGTTAAAAAAGCATTGGAGTGAATAAGAATGGTAGGCACGTCAAGACTTTTAAGAAGACAAGTATCAGGATTTTTGTTTTTTTTATATACAATTTTGTTGATTGTTTCGATATTAACAAATTATGCTGTTCCCAAAAGGACTTTAGAAAAAGAGCTTAAAAAAAGCTTTGAAGGTGATGCTAAGGCAATATCTGAGCAATTTGAAAGTTATTTCAAGTTTGTGAATGACATGCTTTTGTCGTTTTCATTAAATAGAGAGGTTTCAAGAATTCTTACTTTGTCTCAGGAAGATGCTAAAAGTAAAGATAATATAGCGTCGTATGAAATAATACTTTCAAGCTTAAAAGATGCAGCTCAGCGATTGGGTGGAGACTTGTATCTTCATGTTAAAGACACTTATTTGTTTGCAAATCTTAAAGGAGAAATTGGGAATGCTAAATTTGAAGAACTTGCTATGTTAGAAAAAGTTGCATCTATAGAAGCAGATATTCCACTTACTGTATATTCTGACAAGGATAAATTAGTGTTTGAAATGCCAGTTTTGAATTTTATGACTTTTAATAAGATTGGAGAAATATATCTTGTAGTGAATAAAGCAAGTATATTGCAAAATGTACTCAAAACCTATGAACACTATCAGTTTGTTGTAAAAACAAAAGACGGGGAAGTGTTAATAAGTAAGGGAAAAGCAGGCAGAGAGCAATTTGTATATTCACAAAATGTAGTTGGTGGCAATTTTAACTTGTCTGTAGGTGGTGCTAAAGACTATATATTCAGACAAATAAGCTTTGTTCGTTGGTTATTTTTGATACTAACTTTTATATCAATGATCTTTATTATTGTACTATCATTGTTTATTTCCAACGTTGTAGTTAATCCTTTAAAAGGATTGGAACAATTATTCAAAAAAATAAAGGAGAAAGATTTGAGTGTTGAGAAAAAGATAAGTCAAATAAATGATGAAATAGACAAAATTTATAATTCCTTCTTTAGAATTCTGCAATCCCTAAAAAAGCCGATAATGTATTTTAATGAAATAATAAATAATCCAAATATATCTAAAAGTAAATTTGAAAATGTGATTCAACAGAGTGAAGATATAAACAAAGAGATTAATGAAAAATCAATAAAATTTTTAAATTCATTGGAAAGGCAGAGAGATTGTTTGAAAGTTTTAAGTGAAAGCATGGACATGTATATGCATAACCTGGAAGATATCAAAGTATATTTACTGAATCAAGGTAATAGATTAAAGACATTAGATAGTTTATGCAGTTCATTTAAGTTAGAGGTAAGAAAAGTAGAAAATTATACTGATGAGATCGAAGAAATATTGTCTCACTATAGCAGTATTGTTAGCGATTTAAGCAATAAGATAAAAGAATTAATAAAGTTATCCGACAATTCTGGAAGATTAGCAAGAGGATTAAAAATGGTGCAAATTTCAGTTAAGATAGAGTTGATGAACAACAAAATTGCAAATTTTATAGACGTTTCAGCACTTGAAAAACTAATAAGTGGTATAGAACAACTAATTACAAGATTTTATGATGTGTTAAAGAATATTGATGATACGAATCAAGATGTTATAAGGGAAATTTGGAATCTACACAGTGATTTAAAAAGAGACGAAGATTTACAAGAACAATTTTTGTCGGTACTAAACAAGATGGAAAGCAACATTTTGGGAGTGTACCAAAAAATTAATGATGTGACTAATGAAATTGATATATTGAAGTCAAAGATTCAAGAAGTTAACAATGAGATTGCTATTGACATTGCAAAACTAAATAATACCAAAAATAATGTTCAGCAAGTGCTGACTGATTGTTTTTCAATAAAAGAAAATATAGAACACATGATGAATGAAATTGCAAAGGTTGAACAACTTGCAAAAGAAATAAAAAAATATGCATCTGCTTATAAGCTTTAAAGAGAAAAGAAGGCTGTCCAACTCATTATTGGACAGCCTTCTATTTAATTAATTTTCATCAAAATAATTACAAATTAATCTTAAACAGCATTTGTTACAAATTGGCTTTTTGCTTTTACAAATTTCTTTGCAATGCTTTACAATAAGTGCATGAAACTCATTAAAAAACTTGGTTTGAGGAGTCAGTTTGGCCATAATAATTGCTTGTAAATCACTATATGATATTTTTTCACTTTCTATTAAACCCAGCCTATAAAAAAGTCTTTTTGTATAACTGTCTACCACAAAGATGGGTTTTTCAGCACCGTACAAAATTATGCTATCAGCTGTTTCAAATCCTATACCTTTTTGAGAAAGCAAAATCTTTCTCAAACTTAAGATATCAAGAGCAAACAATTTTTCTAAGTCAGAGTTAAATTCTCTTTTCAAAAAGTTGCAAAATTCTTTTAACCTTTTAGCTTTTTGGTTATAATAACCTGCTGGTTTGATTAATTCAGCCAGCTTCTCATCAGGAGTTTGCAATATTCCTTCAACTGAGAGGATATTTGCTCTTTTCAGATTGCAAATAGCCTTTTCAGCAGAGTTCCAAGAAATATTTTGAGCTAAGATTGCGCCTATGACCATCTCAAATTTAGTTTCAGCAGGCCACCAGTTCTGTGGTCCCCAAAATTCGTAAAGCTTGTTATAAATATTGTAAAGAAATTGCGAAATGTCAGTAGGAAGAGCTAATTTTTTAATATCTTCTTGTTTCATAGCGTTTTTCTAATCCTCTTCTCCTTTCTTTATCACAGTGAATTTATAAACTGACTTTAAAAATACATTGAAAAAGTCATTTGGACTATGGTCTTTTATCACAGATAAGAGCGAATATTCTTCTGGCTTTTTGTTTCTGTCAACAAAGATTGTGATGACAATCATATTACCCTCAATCAGAGAATTTTTGCTACTATCAATCTTTTCTAAAGGATAATACATTACAGCTGCGTTTATGTACTTTGATTTAAGGTCAATCTTTTCAATATATACATCATAAATTCCTTTTTCGAATACACTGGACATCAAAATTTGTGACTTGATAAAAGTTATAACGGGATTGTAATATTTCATTTCAGATTTAGACACCTTATTTTTATAATAAATTTTTTGAGTTGTTTTTCCATCCGAGTTTTTACTACTCACAATATATATTGAGTCTGAAACCTTTTGAGTATAAACAGCGTCTGAAATGGTGACATTTTCAGTTTGCTGCGGATTTTCGTACATCTTAGAGTAAACAGCAGCCGGAAGCTGTGTGTTTTTATCAGAGGTTTTCGGAGCGGTTATATAATATTGACGGTTTGAAGAGGTTTGAACCTCATCCTTCAGTTTAACGTTGTTTACAATGGCAGTTATGATATACATAGGCACAAGCAGAAACGCGAGAATTGTGAAGATTTTTACAATTGACTTATTCATAATATATAATCTCCCCAATTTATAAATTATGATTTACTAACTAAATTATAAAGCATTTCAATTAAAAAATCAGCTGAGAAAAGCTTAAATCAAATTATAGATATTTAACAAAACAAATAGTTAATATTCAGCGAGAACCACAACAAATAATATACTAATAATATTAATTTGGTAAGGTTATTATTATTACAAGATAACTAAAACATTAAAAAATCAAAGAAGGATTTTTAAAAATTATAGCGAAATATATAAATAGTTTGTTTAATAAATAAACTAAAAGGAGTGATGTTGTGTGAAGAGGTTAGTAAAGATTATTGCATGGGTGACAGCGGTTGTTTTTATGCTAAGTTTAGTTTTGGTTTTTTATCCATCTGAAAAGGCTTTCAGCTCAGCAGGTAGCACGAAGAAGATTGTATTTTGGCACATCACCACTGACGATAATGGTAAAAAAATGATTCAGGGGCAAGTAGACCGCTTTGTAAAAGCACACCCGGATTTTAAGGTTGAAGTGGTACCACTTCAAAATGATTCGTTCAAGACAAAATTGAAAATTGCTATGGGTTCAAATCAGGCACCAGACGTATTTGTCACATGGGGCGGCGGTCCATTCTTTGAATATGTACGAGCTGGCAAAGTTAAGGATATTACAGCTTACATGAATGAAAACAATTATAAGAGCAGATTTGTTGAAGCTGCATTTGGACCAATCACTTATAACAATAAGATTTGGGCAGTTCCAGTTGAAGGAGCAGGTGTTGCGCTTGTATGGTACAATAAGGAAATATTTAAGAAATATAATTTAAAGGTTCCAACAACTTATGATGAATTTTTAAACATTGTAAAAACATTAAAAGCTAAAGGAATAATTCCTATTACACTTGCAAATAAAACAAAATGGCCAGGATGTTTCTGGTATTGGAATTTTGTCAATAAATTAGGTGGAGCTTCAGCTTTTGAAAAAGCAGCAGAAAGAACGGGCGGAAGTTTTGCTGATCAACCGTTTATAAAAGCTGGCGAAATGCTTCAAGAGTTAGTTAAAATAGGTGCATTTCCAAAAGGATTTAATGGTCTTGATTGGGATACAGGACAGTCAAGAATGCTTTTATACTCTGGTAAAGCTGCAATGGAATTAATGGGAACATGGCAGATTCCTATTGTTAAGGCTGAAAACAAGAAGTTCTACGACAATAACCTTGACTTCTTCCCATTCCCATCAATTAAAGGTGGGAAAGGCGATCCGACAAGTTTAGTTGGAATGGCATCTTCAAACTATTATGCTGTGACAACTACATGCAAATATCCAAAAGAAGCATTTAATATGATTCAATATTTAATTGACGATCAGGCAGTCAAAGAAAGAATTAATTATGGTCAAATACCTCCAGTAAAGGGCTTAAAGTTCTCAGATCCAATGCTTCAAAAGGTTTATAACATAGTTGCAAAAGCAAAGAGTATTCAGCTTTGGTGGGATCAATATTTACCGCCTCAACTTGCAGAAACTCATAAGGATATTGTTCAATCTCTCTTTGGTTTGACACTTACACCAAAAGCTGCGGCAGAAAAGATGGAGAAAGCGGCAAAAGATTATTTCAAGAAGTAAAAATATTGTGCCTTTCTTAGGAATTGGTATTAGCTGTAGGATAACCTGCAGCTAATACCAATTCACTTTTCTATTTACTAAAAATTTGTTTAAATGGGAGGAAGTTAAAAATTGCAGAGAGATAGAACCTCTAAATTAGCTCAAAACATAGGAATTTTCCTTTTCTTAGCTCCTGCTTTAATTTTAATTGGTATATATATAATTTGGCCAATAATTATGTCATTTAATCTTAGTATGTTTGAGTGGGATGGTGTTTCACCACAAAAGATATATATTGGGTTAAAAAATTGGAAAGATTTGTTACATGATTCTATATTTTGGCATGCATTGGGAAATAATATAAAGTTTATATTTTTATCAATAATTATTGAAATGCCGATTGCGATTTTAATTGCTGTTTTACTTGACAGAGGTGGTAAAAAGTTTGACCTCTTCAAGTCACTATTCTATCTTCCGATGCTTATGTCATCTGTTGCTATAGGTGTATTGTTCAAATATATATACGACCCATCGTTTGGACTTTTAAGTGGGATATTGAGTTTTCTGCATCTTGATTTTTTGAATCAGGATTGGTTAGGTGACCCTAATGTAGCTTTTTACTCTGTTGTAGCTGTTATATGTTGGCAATATATACCATTTTATATGATATTCTTTATAGCAGCTCTTTCAAATATTCCTCATGAATTATATGAGGCTGCAAAGATAGATGGAGCAACGCAAGGTCAGTATTTCTGGAAGATAGAGCTTCCTCTTTTGTCACCATCAATAAAAACAGCTTGTATCCTGTCTTTGATAGGTTCTCTTAAATATTTTGATTTAATTTACGTCATGACAGAAGGTGGACCGTCTAATGCGACTGAACTTATGGCAACTTATATGTATAAAAATGCTTTTGCCTCATTTAAAATGGGATACGGAAGTACAATTGCTTCAGCTATGTTTATAATAATAACAACAGCAGGCGTTTTGGCATATTTTGCAACCAAAAAAAATGAAGGTTAATTTAGTGATTTGACTTTATTGAGGAGGGAAGAAAGAACAATGGGTTCAATAAAAGAAACAAAAAAATGGTATTTTATATTTTTAGCTATATGGACTTTAATTGCTGATATTCCTTTTTTATTTATGTTTTTTACATCTATTAAAACACAAACAGAACTTTTGATGGGTAATACATGGCAGGTACCAAAACAGCCTACAATAGGAAACTATTCGACAGTAATTCAAGGTAGTTTTTTTACTTACCTTAAAAACAGTGTTATTGCTGTTTCGATATCTGTTATCTTAATTTTAATTGTATCTTCAATGGCAGCATATGTATTTGCCAGAATGAAATTTGCTTTAAATAATTTATTGTATTCGATTATAATAGCCGGAATGGCAATACCTATTCATGTTACTCTAATACCTATATATGTACTTACAAACAAGATAAAGTTATATGATACAATATTTGCTTTGATTGGACCATATGTTGCCCTAAGTTTGCCAATGTCAATATTTATTCTTACGGAATTTATGCGAGAAATACCTATTGAGCTTGAAGAAGCAGCCAAAATAGATGGTTGTTCCATGTTTAGACTGTATTCTGACATTCTTCTTCCACTTTCAAGACCTGCTTTAATTACAGTTGGGATATACAATGGGACATATCTTTGGAACGAGTTTGTTTTTGCTTTGGTATTAACAAGTTCACCACAAAAGAGAACTCTTCCACTTGGTATTTGGGATTTTCAAGCAAGATATGGTTCGGATATTCCAGCAATTATGGCATTCTTGACATTATCTCTTTTGCCAATGCTGATTGCATATATTTTGGGACAGGATAAAATCATAAAAGGTATGATGGCAGGTGCTGTAAAAGGATAAAATGATGTTTTTTGCTCCTTAAAAACATTTTCCCACAGCTTTTTTTGTTGTATAATAATTTGCAAAGTCTAAATAAGCAGAGGAAAATGACAGGATGGGAAATCATGCGTTATTAAAACAAATAAATAAGCTTTTAATTTTGAAAACAATTTTAGATAATAAGATGATATCGCGCGCAAAAATTTCAAGGCTTGTAGATTTAAATAAAGCAACAGTGTCAAACCTAACCGATGAGCTTATAAAAGAAGGATATATAGTTGAAAAGGGATATGGCAAGTCAAAAGGTGGAAGAAGGCCTGTGCTTTTACAGGTAAATAAGGATGTAGGTTCAATCATAGGGATTGATTTGGGTGTTGATTACATTCATGTTATTCTTTCAAACTTTATAGGTGAGATTATTTTTGAAGAATATGTCAACATTAAGATGGAAGAGCCAAAAGAAAAACTTTTAAATCTTCTTTTTGACATGATTGAAAAAGCAATAGATAAAGCTCCGCCGACTCCAAAAGGAATTTTAGGTATTGGAATTGGTGTTCCTGGTATTGTGGAAAAAGAATCTGGAATTGTGCTTATTGCTCCAAATTTAAAATGGAAAAACGTTCACTTAAAGTCGATTATTGAGCAAAGGTTCAACCTGCCTGTTTATATTGACAATGAAGCAAATGCAGGCGCACTGGGCGAAAAGTGGTTTGGCGAGTGGGGAAAAGTTAGTGATTTGATTTACTTAAGTGTTGGCATTGGTCTTGGTGCAGGTATTATTATCGACAACAAGCTTTTCAGGGGCGCTGCAGGATTTGCGGGGGAGGTTGGACACACAACTATCAACTTTCAAGACGATGTTTGCAGCTGTGGCAACATTGGCTGTCTTGAGAACTTTGCATCTGAGAGGGCACTTTTGAGTGTTATCAAAAAACTTGTAAAAGAAGGAGCAGAGGATAGGTATATAAGCTGTGAAAATGTAGATGAAATAACTCCTTCTCAGATTATACAAGCAGCGATGGATGGAAGCAGGATTTGCAGAATGGCTGTGCTTGAGGTCGCTGAAAAGATGGCAATAGGAATTGCAAATCTTGTAAATATTTTTAATCCTGAAATAGTAATTGTAGGTAACAAGGCATCGTTTTTTGGTGATTTGTTTTTGGAAAAATTGAGAGAGGTAGTTAATCAAAAGTCTTTTATAGCCCAGTTTTATGATCTTAAGATTGAAGTTTCAAAGCTAAAAGACAGAGCTGTGGTTTTAGGGTGCATAGCAATGGTAATCTCTGATATGCTTTCTTTTCCAGAGTATGTATGAGGAGGAATTGCTGGATGAAAAGTTATGTTTATAAAAAATTGAAAAGGTTTTCAATAATGGCTTTAGCAATTTTATTTTTGGTTGCAACCTTGATTGGCATAGGAAGTACTAAAGTTAGTAAAGTTAGCGGAGCAACAAAAAAGAATTTTGTGGAGTTTAATTTTGAAAATAAATTAGTAGCGCCGTTTAAAGCATCGGGCAAATCTACAACTTTAAAGATTGACAGTACAGCCGCAGCAGAAGGAACCTTTTCACTTTTTATAAGTGGTCGAAAACAAGCAAATGATGGAGTTTTGCTTGATGTAACCAATATCATAGATTATTCAAATGAATATACAATTACTCTATATGTTTATCATAAATCCAGCAAGCCGCAGCGTTTTGTTGTGAGTAGCGAAATTGAGACAAAAAGCGGAAAGGAAAGTAAGCTGCTGTGCGAAAAGGTTATCATGCCAAATAGCTGGAAAAAACTTGATGCAAGTTTAAACTTGACTGAGCTAAAAGGGATTAAAAAAGTTTGGCTAAAGGTATATGTGCCAACCTCAACCACAAATTTTTACGTTGACCTTTTTACACTCAAAGTTTCCGAGAGTTCAAATCTCATAAAATTTGAAAGCTTTGAAGACAAGAGTATAGCAGGATTTATTCCTCAGGATAAAAAATGTAAATTGTCAGTCTCAAAAGAAAAAGCTTATCAAGGTACATATAGCATAAAGTTTCAGCAGACTGCAAAAAAGCAGAATACAGCTGTTAATTTGCCGGTGAAAGGTACATTTGAGAAGGGTAAGAGCTATTCAATATCTTTTTATGTGTATCAGCCCATTTTAAAGAGTTTAAACTTGGCAGTTGGCGTTAGATTTCTGGAAAATGGAAAGAACACGAAAGAGATTGTGCTTGGGAAAGTAACTGTTCCCAAGAATAAGTGGACAGAAGTATTTGCAAGTTATACGCCCTCTTTGGATTCAAAGATAAAAGACTTTGTGATTTTCATAAGACCTCTTTCAGATATTTCTTACTATTATTTTGACAACTTCACAATTTCAGATGATAGCTTGTATTCAGCTGTTCCTGATTTGGATATACCTTCATTGTGTGATAAATACAAAAACTACTTTAAAATTGGTGTTGCTGTACCCTACAAGGCTTTAACAAATCCTATTGATGTTGCACTCATAAAAAGACATTTTAATAGTATTACACCAGAAAATGAGATGAAGCCAGAAGCACTTCAGCCGTATGAAGGAGGTTTTAACTTTTCCATTTCAGATGAATATATGGATTTTTGCAAAAAGAATGGTATAGCTATTCGTGGACATACTCTTGTATGGCATCAGCAAACACCCAGCTGGTTTTTCCAGAACCCTCAGACAGGGGAGAAGCTGACAAACAGTGAAAAAGACAAGAAGATACTTTTAGAGAGGTTGAAAAAGCACATCCAAACAGTTGTCGGAAGGTATAAAGGAAAAGTATATGCATGGGATGTTGTTAACGAAGCTATTGATGAAAATCAACCAGATGGTTTTAGAAGAAGTGACTGGTTTAATATATTGGGACCGGAATATATTGAAAAAGCATTCATTTGGGCGCATGAGGCAGATCCCAAGGCAAAACTATTTTACAATGATTATAATACTGAAGATCCATATAAAAGAGAGTATATTTACAATTTAATCAAAAGCTTGAAAGCAAAAGGCATACCTATTCACGGAGTGGGTGTTCAGTGTCATATTTCTCTTAACTGGCCAGATGTAAATGAAATTGAAGAGACCATAAAATTATTCAGCAAGATACCAGGAATTGAAATACATTTTACGGAAATAGATATAAGCATTTCCAAGAATATGGTTGAAGGTGATGATATGTATAATCGTTCTCTTCTAATTGAACAGGCAAAAAAATTAGAAAAAATTTTTAATGTTTTAAAAAAATATAAAAATGTAGTTAAAAGCGTTACATTTTGGGGATTGAAAGATGACTATTCGTGGCTGCAAGGTGATTTTCCGCTTTTATTTGATAAGGATTATCAACCCAAATTTGCTTTTTGGAGTTTAATAGACCCATCAGTTGTACCAGAACAATAAAAAAGTGCATAAAAGGGGAAGGCACCTTTTAGGGAGGTTTTAAACTTCTTTAGAGTGGTGCTTTCCTTTTATTTTTTATGTGGTTTTGAAGTTGAAAAAACTGAAAAATTGTTATATTATGAAATAGAAAATTTTATAGAAAGGAGTCAGGGAAAATGCTTGATAATTTAGAGACAATTGCACAGAACGACCCAAGTGGTATGTTTGAAGCAGTGTATAATCTTCCTGAACAAATTCAAAAAGCATACGAGATAGGCAAAAATATTAATGTGAATGTAAAAGCAGAAGATATAGATAAGGTTGTGATTACAGGTCTTGGCGGTTCTGCAATAGGTGGGAACCTTTTGAGAGTATTTGTTCTTGACAAGTGCAAAATCCCTGTGATTGTTAACAGAGACTATGTACTTCCTGCGTATGTTGATTCTAAAACTCTTGTCATAGCTTCGAGCTATTCGGGTAACACAGAAGAAACACTTTCTGCCTACCAAGATGCAAAAGCAAAAGGTGCGAAAATAATTGCAATAACTACAGGTGGAAAGTTAAAAGAGTTTGCTGAAAAGGATGGATTTGATGTAATCACAATCCCAAGCGGCCTTCAGCCAAGAGCTGCACTTGGATACTCATTTATTCCACTCTTGATGCTATTTGTCAAACTTGGTCTGATTGAACCTGTTGATGACCAGATAGAAGAGACAGTAAAGGTTTTGAGTGACCTGAGAGAAAGATATAAACCAGAGGTGCCGGAAGAGAAAAACCTTGCAAAGAGACTAACATTAAAACTTTGGAACAAGCTCCCAATCATATATGGCATTAGTGGAACTACAGAGGTTATTGCAGAAAGATGGAAGGGTCAGATTTGTGAAAATTCAAAATCGCCAGCATATTTTAATGTATTCTCAGAGCTCAACCACAACGAGATAGTGGGAACTGAGTCGCCAAAACATATTTTGGGGCTTTTTGAAATTGTAATGCTCCATGACACAGAAGACCACAAGAGAAATGCAATCAGAATGGATATTACAAAGGACCTTGTAAAAGGTGTTGTATCTGGAGTAAATGATATATACTCAATCGGAAATTCGAGGCTTGCAAGAATGTTTTCGCTAATTTACCTGGGAGATTATGTATCACTTTATCTTGCAACACTTTACCAAAATGATCCAACTCCTGTGAAAAAGATTGATATTTTAAAGAACAAACTTGCAGAGATTAAAGACTAAGATTTGAAATTCGTACAAAAATTTTTGATGAGAGCTGAGATGAAGATGTTTTTGGAAGTAGAGACACACTGTCATACAATTGCAAGCGGTCATGCTTACAATACCTTGGAAGAGATGGTGCTTGAGGCACAAAGAAAAGGTTTAAAAGGAATATGTATAACTGACCACGGCCCTGAGATGCCAGGGTCGTGTAGTAGTTTATATTTTTACAATCTGGTGGTTGTACCGAGAAAAATAAATGGTATAATGGTATTTAGAGGGTGCGAGGCGAATATAGTTGACTATGAAGGCAATATAGATATCCCGCAAGCAGCATTGATGAGGCTTGATTTTGTGATTGCAAGCCTACATGATGTTTGTATCCCGAGTGGGACAGTTTCTGACCATACCAGGGCACTCATTGGTGCTATCAAAAATCCTTATATACATTGTATAGGGCATCCGGGGAATCCGCTATATGAAATTGACAAAGAAGAGGTTGTGCTTGCTGCAAAGGAATATAAAAAAGCAATTGAGATAAACAACTCTTCGTTTTATGTTCGTGAAAAGAGCAAAGAAAACTGCATAGAAATTTTAAAACTGTGCAAAAAACATGGTGTGTACATTGCCATGGGCTCAGATGCACACTACAAAGCAGACATTGGCAGATGCGAAATTACACAAAAACTTGTGACTGATTATGAATTTCCCCCTGAGCTTATTGTCAACAAAAGCTTAGAAAGCTTTATAAGCTTTCTAAAGCTTCATGGAAAGGATATTGAGATTTAAAACAAAAACTTTGAGGAGGTAATTTAAAATGCCGTTAGTTACCACAAGAGAAATGTTTAAAAAAGCGGCGGAAGGCAAGTACGCAATAGGTGCATTTAACGTCAACAACATGGAGATTATCCAGGGAATTGTTGAGGCTGCAAAGGAGGAACAGGCACCGCTTATTTTACAGGTTTCAGCAGGTGCAAGAAAGTATGCAAAACATATCTATCTTATCAAGCTTGTTGAAGCAGCTCTTGAAGATTCAGGAGACCTCCCAATTGCTCTTCATCTTGACCATGGAGAGGATTTTGAGATTTGCAAAGCGTGTATTGATGGTGGTTTTACTTCTGTCATGATTGATGGTTCAAGGCTTCCTTTTGAGGAGAATATTGCTCTTACAAAAAAGGTTGTTGAATATGCTCATGAACGCGGGGTTGTGGTGGAGGCAGAACTTGGCAAGCTTGCCGGAATTGAGGACAATGTAAAGGTTGCAGAACATGAAGCAGCTTTTACAGACCCTGACCAGGCGGCAGAGTTTGTTGAAAGAACAGGTGTTGACTCTTTAGCTGTTGCGATTGGAACAAGCCATGGGGCATACAAATTCAAAGGCGACCCAAGACTTGATTTTGAAAGACTTCAGAAGATTGTTGAAAAGCTTCCAAAAGATTTTCCAATTGTTCTTCATGGTGCATCAACAGTCTTGCCTGAATTTGTTGAGATGTGTAACAAGTATGGAGGAAATATTCCAGGTGCAAAAGGTGTACCAGAGGATATGCTCAGAAAAGCGGCAGAGCTTGGTGTGCGAAAGATTAACATTGATACTGATTTGAGACTTGCAATGACCGCAGCTATCAGAAAACACCTTTATGAGCATCCTGACCATTTTGACCCAAGGCAGTATCTCAAAGATGGCAGAGATGCGATAAAAGAGATGGTAAAACACAAGCTTAGAAATGTTCTTGGCTGTGCGGGCAAGGCTCCCGAAATTTTAGAGGAGATAAAGAAAAACAGAGGTTAAAAAATACTGCCAAATAAAGGGCGAGGACAAAACCTTGCCCTTTTTCTTTTGACAAAATTGTATTGTAAAATAGTTTGTGGTAAAATACTATATGTTGTTTATCAAAAATTTAGCAAGAAGACTCCCACCTCTTTAAGGTGGGAGATGAATTGCTAAAAGTATGATACAATATTTTTGGGTGATTTCAGATGTACAAAACACAGAAAAATCATATAAGATGTGACAAACAAACATACAAACTTCTGCGTATGTTATGTCACTTTTCTAAAAACTTGTACAACTATGCTTTGTATCATATAAGGCAACACTATTTTAAAACTCAGGAATATCTGCCATATGAAAGCGTATATCATCTTGTGAAGGAAAACGAAAATTACAGACTTTTGCCTTCTCAGGTTGCCCAGCAAACTCTTATTTCTGTGGACGAAGCTTTTAAATCTTTTTTAAGTCTTTTGAAAGCTAAAAAAGAAGGGAGAATAGATAAAAAAATTTCAATACCGACATACCTGCCAAAGGAAGGGATGTACCAGATTGTTTTTCCTAAAGACCAGTTCAAGGTAGAAGGGAATAAACTGAGACTCAGTCTTGGCAGAAATTTCTACAAGGAATTTGGAGTAAGGTATTTGTATTTTGACCTGCCACAAAACATTAGAGGCAAAAAGATAAAAGAAGTCAGGATAGTGCCAAGGTTTCATGGCAAATGGTTTGAGATTGAGTATGTGTATGAAGAAGAAGAACAGAATTATAATCTTGATAAAAGCAGGTACTTATCAATAGATTTAGGTCTTGACAATTTTGCAGCAGTAGTTGATACCATCGGGACTGCCTTTTTAATAGAAGGCAGGTATATAAAATCAGTCAACCGATGGTATAACAAACAAAAGGCAAGACTCCAGTCGATATATAGCAAGCAAAATATTAAATACGGCAAAAAACTTGCTCGGATTTGTCTTAGAAGACAGCATATAATTGACAACTTTTTGAATCAAGCTGTCAATTATATAATCAAGCATTGTCTGAACAATCAAATAGGTACAGTAGTTATTGGGGAAATGAAAGATATAAAGCAGAAAATAAATCTTGGGGTTGTAAACAATCAAAACTTTGTGAACATACCATATGAAAGGTTCAAGAGAAAGTTAGAAGCAAAGTGTGAATATTATGGTTTAGAGTATGTAGAAGTGGACGAGAGTTACACTTCGCAGAGATGTAACAGGTGTGGGACAGTCAAGAAAAGTAACAGGAAGCACAGAGGGCTATACGTGTGCAAAGATTGTGGGTATGTAGTAAATGCAGATATAAATGGAGCGCTAAATATACTTGCGAAGGTAGCTGGCGAGTCTGCAAAGAAGCAGATAGTCAGTAGTGGGTGTGTGAACCACCCTGTGAGAATAAGGGTAGCTTAGCTGCTACCAAACTTCTCACGAAGCCTCCACCTCTTTAGGTGGATGGTAGTTCACGCGCAGAATTAATATTTTATACGCAGCGTGAATAATTTTTAAAAATTTTCATTTTAAAAAAGGAGGTTTGAGGTTTTTATGAAGCATATAAAGGTTGTTGTAAAAAATGCTCTTTCAAAAACAGTTGTTTCTGGCGGCTGTGGTGAGTGCCAGGCATCTTGCCAGTCAGCTTGCAAGACATCTTGCACTGTTGGAAACCAAATTTGCAAAAACAGAAAATAATCTTCTGTGAGTGGGCTGTCAAAAAATTTTTTTGAGGGCAGCCCTGCGCAAAACTTTTTTAATTTAAAATGTGATAAAGCAGGAGGAAGACAATAAGAAAAAGATGGTTCATACGTTCGAAAAATTCGGACTCAAAATTGTAGTGGATGTGGCATCAGGTTCAATTTTCACAGTTGATAGTGTTGCTTATGAGGTAATAAAGTATTACAAAGAAAATGGAAGTTTTGATGGAGTAGAAGATGCACTTGAGTTTGATAAACAGCAGATAGCTGAGGCAGTTTTTGAAGTAAAAAGCTTGATTGAACAAGGAGTTCTGTTTTCTGAGGACAACTATAAGGATATGAATTTGATTGAAAAGAGAAATCCGGTTATAAAGGCAATGTGCCTTCACGTTGCCCACGACTGTGACCTGAGATGTAGATACTGTTTTGCATCAAGTGGCAGTTTCAAACAGGAAAGAAAACTTATGAGCTTTGATGTGGGCAAAAAGGCAATAGATTTTCTGCTTCAAAATTCTGGTTCAAGACAGAACTTAGAGGTTGATTTTTTTGGTGGAGAGCCACTTTTGAATTTTGATGTGGTAAAAAAGATTGTTGAGTATGCAAGAGAAGAAGAGAAGAAGTATAACAAGAAAATATCTTTTACCCTGACAACAAATGCAACAAACCTTTCAGACGATATAATTGAATATCTAAACCAGAACATAGAAAATGTTGTACTCAGCCATGACGGAAGACCGCAAGTCAATGACTTTATGAGAATTGACAGAAACGGTAATGGCACCTATAGCAAAATCACAAACAACATTTTGAGGTTTATCCAAAAAAGAAATGGGAAAACTTATTATGTGAGAGGAACATTTACAGCAAAGAACTTGGATTTTTCAAAGGACGTTTTACACTTATACAGCCTTGGGATAAAAGAAATTTCGGTTGAACCTGTTGTACTGGACAAAAGCAGTCCCTGGGCGATACGTGAGAGTCACATCGAAAGGATAAAAGAAGAGTATGATATTTTGGCTGAGGAGTATATAAATGCGAAACTTAAAGGAGAAGGCTTTAGCTTCTTCCATTTCAATATAGACCTTACAGGTGGTCCATGTGTTTCAAAAAGACTTTCAGGGTGTGGTGCTGGGTTTGAGTATGTAGCAGTTGACCCGGTAGGGAATATCTTTCCGTGTCACCAGTTTGTTGACAAACCAGACTTTAAGATTGGTGATGTCTTTAAAGGTCTGCAGAGGTTTGATTTGGTTGAGGAGTTTAAGAAAAATACAGTGTATGAAAAAGATGAATGTTCAAAGTGCTGGGCGAGGTTTTACTGCAGTGGCGGGTGCGCTGCTGCAAACTATAATATGAACGGTGATGTGAAGAAATCTTACATTGTTGGATGCGAACTTGAAAGAAAGAGGGTGGAAAATGCAATAGCTATAAAGCTTTATCTTATGGAAAAGGGGATTGAGAGCTAAAATGATAATTTCTTATAAAGGCAAAACACCTAAAATTGCGCCTTCTGCTTTTGTTGCAGAAAATGCGGTTATCATAGGCGATGTCGAAATTGGAGAAAATTCAAGTGTATGGTTTGGTTGTGTTATAAGATGTGAAGAAAATAAAATTGTGATTGGCAAAAACACCAATATCCAGGACCTTACAACAATTCACACGGACCACTGCTGTTCTGTTATAATAGGCGACAATGTTACAGTTGGTCACAATGTAGTTCTTCATGGTTGTGAGATAGGCAACAACGTTTTAATTGGAATGGGGACTATCATTATGAACGGCAGCAAAATAGGTGATAATAGTTTAATTGGAGCAGGAAGTCTTATAACTCAAAACATGGTTATCCCGCCAAATACCCTTGTTTTTGGTAGACCTGCTAAAGTGATAAGAGAGCTCACGTCAGAGGAAATTGAAAAGATTGCAATTTCTGCGAAGGAGTATATAGAGCTTAGCAATGAGTATAAAAAGATAAAAGATTATTAAATTTTGTTTGTTGACTTTTTATCAAGTAGAAGATTATAATTTTACTGAATAAGTATTTGTCTGAGTATATATTAAATTTTCTACATGTTTTTTCTTAACCTTCTAAAAAGAAAGGAGAAAGGGTTATGCAAAATAAAAGCTTAGCAAAGTTTCTGATAGGATGCTTAGTAATAGCCTTTGCATTTTACATAGTGTTTTTTGGGCTGGAAATTGGAACTGCAAGCATCCCGTCAGTCCAAAAAGTTATAAGGTATGGGCTTGATTTGAAAGGCGGCGTTTACATTGTATATGAGGCAGCAAAAGAGAATCCAACAAGAAGAGAAATGGAGTCAGCATTGCAGCTCATCAGAACAAGGCTTGACATGAGAAACTTTTATGATGCAACGGCGACAATTCAGGGCTCAAAGAGAATAAGGGTAGAAATTCCAGGTGTCAAAGACCCTGATGAAGCAATACAGTATATAGGAAGAACAGCTTTGATTGAGTTCAAGGGACCTTCTGGAGATTTGATTGTTTCAGGTAGAAACGTTGTTGATGCATATGCACAGCAGACAGCATCAGGATACGTTGTTGCACTAAAGTTTGACAAAGAGGGAACAAAAAAGTTTGCAGAAGGGACAAAAAAATATTTAGGTCAAAACATAGGAATTTATCTTGATGGGAAGCTTATATCAAATCCTGTTGTTCGGTCAGAGATTGACAATGGCGAGGCTGTAATTGAAGGTATGAAAGATTTGGAAGAGGCTAAAACACTTGCTCAGCAGATAAAAGCTGGTGCTCTTCCATTTGCTTTGAATGTGATAGAAAGCAAGGCAATAGGACCTTCGCTTGGAAACGAGGCTTTCAAATCAACCTTAAAGGCTGGAATTATTGGAATCTTGCTTGTGTTCCTGTTCATGATAATTTTCTATAGACTGCCAGGGCTTGTTGCAGATATAGCTTTAGTTGCTTATATAGTTATTCTGGTTGCAATTGTGGGGTATGCAAAGATAACTTTGACCCTCCCTGGTATAGCAGGTATAATCCTGTCTGCCGGCATGGCAGTTGACGCGAATATCTTAATCTTTGCAAGGTTGAAAGAGGAATTAAGAAGTGGAAAAACTTTAAGGGCTGCTATGGATGCAGGTTTTAGGCGGGCACTAAATGCTGTTATTGACTCTAACGTGACAACAATAATAGCAGGAATTGTTCTTTTGTTCTTGGGAACAGGTCCTATTAAAGGTTTTGCGTGGACGCTCACCATAGGTATTGTGGTATCGTTCTTCACAGCAATCACCGTTACAAGATTTTTACTTACTTCAATTATAAATACAGGACTCTTCAAAGATATCAGGTGGTATGGCGGTAAGAAAACCAGGGAGGAGGATGTTTAAATGACCAAGATTGATTTCATGGGGAAAAGAAAGTACTTTTATATAGTTTCAATTTTAATTATGGTAATTGGGTTGATTTCGTATTTTGTCCAAGGTTTTAACTATGACATAGACTTTACTGGTGGTACAGTTTTGGAGATAAACCTTCATAAAGTTCCAAGCGCTGCTGAGATTGCTGATTTGGAGAAGTTGACAAAACAGATTACAGGAACACAGACACCTATTGTGAGAAAAGTTGAAGATGGTAAAAAGATAATGATAAACGCACATGAGGTTCACGGCAAAAACAAGACAGAGCTTTCAAAGGAGACAAGAGACAAGCTCTTTGAGGAGATTGCTAAAAGATATAATCTGAAAAAAGAGGATTTAATATCTTATCAGAATGTAGGAGCTACTATTTCATCTGAATTAAAATCTCAGGCTATTTGGGCGGTTGTGATTGCATCAATTTTGATGCTCATTTATATTGCTATCAGATTTGAGTTCAGGTTTGGTACAACTGCTGTAGCAGCACTGATTCATGACCTGCTGATTGTGTTGACTGTATATACTCTCTTTAAGATTCCACTTAATTCCACTTTTATAGCGGCAATTCTTACTGTCCTTGGTTATTCTATAAACGATACCATTGTTGTGTTTGACAGAATAAGAGAGAACAGAAGAATCGCTGGAAAGATGGAACTCAAAGATCTTGTAAACCTTAGCATGAACCAAACGATAGGAAGGTCAATTGCAACAGCAATGAGTGTCATTATAGTTCTTGTCGTTCTGTATATCATGGGTGTTCAGTCAATAAAGGAATTTACGTTCCCTCTTTTGATTGGTGTTATATCAGGTACTTATTCGTCCATATTTATAGCAACTGCGCTGTGGTTTGACTGGGAGCTCAGCACAAGAAAGAAAAAACTTCAAGCAAAGCCGAAAAGAGCATAAAAGAATGCTAATTTTTATGACTTATTTTTAAATTCTTCAAAAAAAGCTCTTGCGAAAGCCATTTTCGTAAGGGCTTTTTTAAAATGTCTTTTTATTTTGATTTTTTGGAGGAATTCTTTATGAAGAAAAAGCAAGAGCATCGAATTAGAATCATACCACTTGGTGGGCTTAACGAAATTGGAAAGAACATGCTTGTTATTGAAGTAAACGACGAGATAGTTGTCATTGACTGTGGTCTTGCATTCCCAGAAGATGAGATGCTTGGTATTGACCTTGTAATACCGGACATATCATATCTTATCAAGAATAAGGAAAAGGTAAGAGCTTTGATTCTCACACACGGTCATGAAGACCATATTGGAGCTATACCGTATGTACTGCGCGATTTAAATATTCCAATTTATGGCACAAAACTTACACTTGGGCTTGTTGAGATAAAGCTTATCGAATTTGGTATAGATTTGAACTCTGTAAAGCTGTTCACTGTCAGGGCAGGGGATGTAATTAGTTTTAACAATATGCGCATTGAGTTTATCAGAACAACACATTCAATAGCTGACTCTGTTGCTGTTGCTATACACACACCGCTTGGTCCCATTGTCCACACAGGCGATTTCAAAGTAGACTTTACCCCTATTGAAGGTGAGCCGATTGACCTTATAAGGTTTGCAGAGCTTGGCAAACAGGGTGTCCTTGCGCTTTTATGTGATTCAACGAATGCAGAAAGACCTGGTTTTACATTGTCTGAAAAGACTGTTGGTGCGACATTTGACAGGATATTTTCCCAGGCTCAGGGGAGAGTAATTGTTGCAACATTTTCTTCGCACATTCACAGAGTACAGCAGGTTATAAACTCGGCAGAAAAGCAAGGAAGAAAGATTTGCGTTTTGGGAAGAAGCATGGTGAATGTTGTGAACAAAGCACTTGAACTTGGGTATCTGAAGATGCCAGATGGGATGCTGATTGATGTTGATGAACTTGATAACTACCCTTTGAACAAGATTGTCCTTATTACCACAGGAAGCCAAGGCGAGCCTATGTCTGCACTTTCACGAATGGCTTCTGCCGAGCACAAAAAGGTAGGGATTATACCCGGTGATGTTGTTATAATCTCAGCCACGCCCATTCCTGGAAATGAAAAGTTTGTAAATAGAGTAATAAACGATTTATTTAGGCAAGGTGCACAGGTGATATATGAAGACATTGATGACATTCATGTGTCAGGTCATGCCTGCCAGGAAGAGATAAAGCTCATACACAATCTTACCAAGCCCAAATACAGTATTCCGGTGCATGGCGAATTTAAACATTTGATACACCATGCAAAGCTCGCAATGGAGCTTGGAGAAAAAAACGTATTTGTATTAGAAAATGGGAAGGTTTTGGAGATTACAAAAGACGGTGCAAAGGTTGTTGGAATGGTGCAAGCAGGGAATGTGCTTGTTGATGGACTTGGAGTTGGAGATGTAGGAAATGTTGTTTTGCGCGACAGACGTCATCTTGCCCAGGACGGGCTTTTCATTGTTGTGCTCACAATTGATTCGTCAACAAGAGATGTCCTTTCTGGACCGGATATTATCACAAGAGGCTTTATATATATAAAAGAATCTGAGCCCCTGATTGAAGAGGCGAAAAGAGTGATAAAGGATGTTCTTTACTTTTGCTACAAAAACGATATTACTGAGCCTAACGCAATAAAGGTAATTTTAAAAGATAATCTGAGGAATTTCTTGTTTGAAAAGACACGCAGAAACCCAATGATAATTCCAATTATAACCGAGATTTGAATGTACTTACTCATGCTAATAAAGCCGCAGGCAAATATAGAATGTACCTGCGGCTTTTTTGTTCTGAGGAATTTTCACATGAAAAAAACTTTTGCATATAATAATAAAAGACAACAATGCTTGAAAAGTGGTAAAAAGAAGATGTATAAGTCTTCGGATTTGAGAGAAAAGGATGTAATAAACATCTCTGATGGTAAAAAGCTTGGCAAGGTTTGTGATTTAGAGGTTGATGTCAAAACTGGAAAAGTAGATGCAATAGTTGTCCCGGCACCATTTTCTGTGGGCAACATCTTCTCCAAAGAAAAAGACTATGTGATTCCGTGGGATAAGATAAAAAAGATTGGGGAAGATGTTATTTTGGTTGAAATATAGAGTTCAGATTTCTGCTGTTAAGAGAACTTCTTCTGTTTCGTTTGCCTCACATACAATACATCCGTTTCTATCTACAATCAGACTATGACCAAGGCTTATCATGTTAAGATGAGCACCTGTTGCGTTTGCCAAAAACACATAATATTCATTTTCAACAGCTCTTGTAATTGGAATACTTCTATTTTTATCAATTTTCCATCTGGCTTCCTTAGGATTATAATAATGTGCTGCTAATACAAAAACTCCATCACAGGCATTGTCCTTATATTCTTTGAATATATTATAGAAATTTTGGTCTCTACAAATGGCTATGCCAAAACGCTTTTGTTTATACTCAAAAACAAGAGTATCTTTTCCTTCAGAAAATATTTTCATTTCAAGCTCGGTCGGATGCAACTTGTCATATTTTTTGTATCTACCATCGGGGAATATTACTGATGCACGGTTTTTTAATTTTTCACCTTCGAAAAATGGATGACCAATTATACAGCAAATTGAATATTTACTTGCAAGTTGAGAAATTTTATCAATAGCAGATAAAATTAAATCATTCAAAACTCTTGATTTTAGAAGCTGGATATTATAGCCAGTCAGTGCCATCTCAGGAAAGCAGATCAAATCTACCTCTTCGACCTTTGCTTGTTCTAAAAAATTTGTAATTTTGATAAGGTTATTTTCGATACTATTTGATATCTTCATTTGAACAACACCGACTTTCACCTTCTATATCCCCTTCAGCTGTAATTTTTTGACTAATTATTATTATATCATTTTTTAGAAAATTACACTACTTTTTCATTTTCACTGTAACTTATAATTGGCTTGATGAAAAGAATATTCTTCTTTTCAGATTTCGCAAGAAAGAATATAATATAAAAGAATGGGAAAATGGATAAGAGTTTTTTTAAAAGAGAGGGTGCAGAAATTGAAAGAGACTTATGAAAAAATTGTGATAGAAGGTGGCTATCCTTTAGAAGGTGAGGTTGTAATAAACGGTGCAAAGAATGCTGCAGTTGCTGTAATTCCTGCAGCTTTAATGTCTGAGGGAGAAAGTGTTATAGAAAACCTTCCTTTAATTGAAGATGTGTTTGCAATGGATGATATTTTGCTCAAGCTTGGAGCAAAGATAGAATATGACAATCATTCTCTTAAAATAGATGCGAGGAACTTGCACAGCTACATAGCGCCATATGAAAGTGTCAAGAAGATAAGAGCTTCATATTACCTTATTGGAGCACTTCTTACCCGGTTTGGCAAGGCAGAAGTTGCTATGCCAGGCGGTTGTAATTTTGGTTCAAGGCCTATTGACCAGCATATCAAAGGGTTTAGAGCACTTGGTGCAGATGTTAGAATAGAAAACGGTATGATAAAGGCGTATGCAGATAGGCTTGTTGGTACAAAGATATATTTGGATGTTGTATCTGTTGGTGCAACAATCAATCTTATGCTTGCTGCTGTCAAGGCAAAAGGTATAACAATAATAGAAAATGCGGCAAAAGAACCGCATGTTGTTGACACTGCAAATTTCCTAAACAGCATGGGTGCAAAAATTAAGGGTGCAGGTACAGATGTTATCCGAATTGAGGGTGTAGACAGGCTTTATCCAACAAAGTATGCTATTATTCCTGACCAGATAGAAGCAGGGACATATATGATAGCTGCATGCGCAACAAAAGGACATATAGTTGTAAAAAATGTGATTCCTAAGCATTTAGAGTCGCTCACAGCAAAGCTTGTTGAGATGGGTGCAGAGGTTATAACTTATGAAGACAGCATCGAGGTCATTTGCAAGCAAAAGCTAAGAAGTTCAAGCATAAAGACAATGCCATACCCAGGTTTTCCTACAGACCTTCAGCCTCAGATGACAGTGCTATTAAGTCTTTGTAGCGGTACGAGTATTGTGACAGAGGGTGTGTGGGAAAATAGATACCAGTATGTTGATGAGCTCAAAAAAATGGGAGCAAACATTAAGGTTGAGGGAAGAGTTGCTGTTGTTGAAGGTGTAGAAAGTCTTCAGGGGGCTGAGGTTGTTGCTGTGGACCTTCGGGCAGGTGCTGCTTTGATTGTTGCAGGGCTTGCGGCTAAAGGAAAAACTGTAATTTACAATGCAAAAAATGTTGATAGAGGGTATGAAAACATAGATTTAAAGCTTTCAAAGCTTGGTGCAAAGATTTCAAGGAGATAAAATTAAAGGGGTAGAATAATAAATGTCAGATAAACTTATTTTCTGTCCGCTGTACAGTGGAAGCAGTGGCAACAGTATTTTGATTTCATACAAAGATACTACAATTATAGTTGATGCTGGTGTAAGTTTTAAAAAACTTGTCCAGGCACTCGAAAAAATTGGGTTTAATAAAAAAATTGATGCAATTTTACTTTCTCATGACCACTCTGACCATGTTAAATGTGCAGGTATTTACTTTAGAAAACTTAATGTTCCCATTATAACAAATCACAAGACATGGGAAAGTATAAAGAGATTTCTTGGTAAAGTGGACGAAAGTTATGTAAAGCTAATTGAGACAGGGACAAGCTTTTCGGTAGGTAGTATTGGAGTTGATACATTTTCAATACCTCACGATGCATCTGACCCTATGGGGTTTTGCTTTTATGTCAAAAACAAAAAAGTTTCGATTTGTACAGATGTTGGACATGTAAATGATAGCGTTGCAACAATGATAGATTTTTCAGATATTATTTTGCTTGAGTCAAACCATGATGTTGAGATGCTGATGTTTGGTCCTTACCCCTACCATCTTAAGCAGAGAATAAAAAGTGACAAAGGTCATCTTTCAAATGAACAGGCAGCCCAGATGATTTTAAAGTTGAATCTTGAAAGGACAAAGAGGATTTACTTGGGACATTTGAGTGAGGAGAACAATCACCCTGATGTTGCGTTGATGACTGTAAAATCCATCTTAAAAGAAAAAGGCGTGTTTGACAGTTTTGATTTTGGCTTAGAGGTGGCGCAAAGATATGAGCCTTCTTTGTGCTCTTTGTTATAAATGTATTTATAAAGTTTTTGAAAGGGGAGAGATAAAATTGAAATTAGCAATAGGTTCTGACCATGCAGGCTTTAATCTCAAAGAGGCTGTAAAGAAACATCTTGACAAAAAAGGGATTGAATACAAAGACTTTGGCACATATTCAGAAGAGTCTTGTGACTATCCAGATATTGCAAAAGATGTAGCGCTGGCAGTAAAAAACGGGCAATATGATTTTGGTATACTCATCTGTGGAACTGGAATTGGAATCTCTATTGCTGCGAACAAAGTTAGGGGAATTAGAGCTGCGCTTTGTCATGACACATTTTCTGCCAAGGCTGCACGAGCTCATAACAATGCAAACATTCTTGCGATGGGTGCAAGGGTTATCGGTGAAGGGCTTGCATGTGAGATTGTAGATGCCTTTTTATCTTCAGCTTTTGAAGGTGGAAGGCATCAGAGAAGAGTTGATAAGATACATCTGATAGAGGATGAGCAGCAGTAATCATTCAAGCTTCATAAATTTTTAGAAAGGAGAAAGGATTATGGTAGAGTACAAGAAGAATGTGTATGTATTTGACCATCCTTTGATTCAGCACAAGCTGACTTTAATTCGTGACAAAAACACAGGGGTTAAAGAGTTCAGGGAGCTTGTTGAAGAGATAGCAATGCTCATGGCGTATGAGGTTACAAGAAATCTGCCTTTAAAAGAAGTTGAAATTGAAACACCTGTTGGGGTTGCAAAGTGCAAAGTGATCTCTGGAAGAAAACTTGCCATTGTGCCTATTCTGCGCGCCGGGCTTGGTATGGTGGATGGACTTTTAAAGTTAATTCCTGCTGCAAAGGTGGGGCATATTGGTCTTTACAGAGACCCTGAGACTTTAAAGCCTGTTGAGTATTACTGCAAACTTCCACAGGATGTCCACGAAAGAGACATAATTGTGCTTGACCCAATGCTTGCAACAGGGGGGTCTGCATCTGCTGCGTTTGACTATATAAAAAGATACAATCCTCAAAGTTTGAGACTTATGTGTCTCATTGCAGCACCAGAAGGGATTGAAAGGTTGACTCAAGATCATCCAGAGGTTGAGATTTACTGCGCAGCGGTTGATGAAAAACTAAATGACCACGGCTACATTGTTCCCGGGCTTGGTGATGCCGGTGACAGACTGTTTGGCACAAAGTAGCATTGGATAAGGTATAAATACAATTTCAAGAAAAGTTGTATGGAGGATTTTGAGATGAGACCCACATGGGATGAATACTTTATGCAGATTGTAGATATAGTAAAAGAGCGCTCCACTTGCCTCAGAAGGAAGGTTGGAGCTTTGATAGTAAAAGACAAAAGGATTCTTGCAACAGGGTACAATGGAGCTCCAATGGGTCTTCCTCATTGTGAAGAGGTTGGATGTGTTAGGGAAAAGTTGAATATTCCTTCAGGGCAGCGACATGAGCTTTGCAGAGGACTCCATGCGGAACAAAACGCCATAATCCAGGCAGCAAAAATGGGTGTTGTGATAGATGGAAGTATAATTTATACAACAACATATCCTTGCGTGATATGCGCAAAGATGATAGTAAACGCAGGAATAAAAAAGGTCATATACAAAGGTTCGTATCCAGATGAGATGAGCCAGAAGATCTTTGATGAAGCGGGAATAGAAGTTGTGAAGTTTGAAGAAATTGGTGAAGGTGATTTGAAATGAAAAGGCAAACGTTTATTGTACTTGCTGCTGGTGAAGGCAAAAGAATGAAGTCAAAGTATTCTAAGGTTGTTCAGAAGATAATGGGAAAGCCAATGATACTTTATTTGATAGATGAAATACAGAAAAACTTTGAAGGTAGTCAGATAATAGTTGTTGTGGGTAATAAAAAAGAGGATGTCTACAGAGTATTAGATGGGAGAAACATAGAGTTTGCTCACCAGAAAAAACAGCTTGGGACTGCCCACGCAGTGATGTGCGCAATGGACGTAGTATCAAAAGAGGCAGAAGATGTATTTGTTCTTTATGGAGATGCACCTTTTATTAAAGCAGATACACTAAAAAGAATTTCTGAAAAAAGAAAGAAGGAAAACGCATCGCTCTGCCTTTTGACTGCCATCTTCGAAAATCCGTATGGTTATGGGAGAATAATTTCAGATGAGAATGGCAATGTTTTAAAGATTGTCGAGGAGAAGGACGCAACAGATGAGCAAAAACAAATAAAAGAGATAAATCCTGGATTTTATTGCTTTGCAAAAGATGCGCTTGAAGATGTTTTGGCAAAGATAGACAATAACAACAGCCAGCACGAGTATTATCTTACAGACAGCATAGAAATACTGAATAAAGAAGGCAAGAAGGTAGTAAAGATTGCATGTGATGATAATTTTGAAGTCATGGGGATCAACTCAAGGTACGAACTTTTTTTGGCTGAGCAGGAGCTGAAAATAAGAATAAATAAAAAGCACCTTGCAGAAGGTGTTCAAATGATAGATATGTATTCTGTCTACATTCATCCAGATGTGCAGATAGGTAAAGATACAGTGATATATCCTGGTACATTCATACTTGGCAATACTACCATAGGAGAAGAGTGTGTAATTGGTCCAAACTCATATATTGTAAATTCCAAAATAGGCAATAAGTGTCACGTGTGGTTTTCGGTGATTGAGGATTCTGAGATAAAAGACAATGTAAAGGTTGGGCCTTATGCGCACTTGCGACCAAACAGCATCTTAGAAGAAGGAGTCAAGATTGGCAACTTTGTTGAGGTGAAAAACTCAAAGGTGGGCAGAAACACAAAGTCAGCTCATCTTACATACATTGGAGATGCTGACATAGGAGAAAATGTGAATTTGGGCTGCGGGACCATATTTGTAAACTACGATGGGTATAAAAAGCACAGAACGGTTGTTGAAGATAATGCGTTTATTGGCTGCAACTCGAATCTTATAGCGCCTGTTAGAATTGGGAAGAACGCTTACATTGCTGCAGGTTCTACGATTACAGATGATGTGCCTGCAGATGCTCTTGCCATTGCCCGTGAAAGGCAGACTGTAAAGGAAGGTTGGGCTTTAAGGAGAAAACAAATGTATGAAGGTAATAATAAATAATAAAATGAATAGATTTTTTAGAGATTTTAAGATAATTTTATTGAACAATTTATGCTATAATATAGTTTGCGTGAAGGAAGGGTAAAAAAATTAACTTTTGTGCTGGGGGTAAAAAAAGTGATAACACATGGAAAAGAGATAAAAATATTTACTGGTAATTCAAACAAGGAGCTTGCAGAAGAGATAGCCAGTCACCTTGGTAAAAAACTTGGTGATGCAGAGATTGGCAGGTTTTCAGACGGTGAGATATCAGTTAGAATAAACGAGACTGTGCGCGGTGCAGATGTTTTTGTAGTCCAGTCAACTTGCCATCCTGTTAATGAAAACCTGATGGAACTTTTAATCATGATTGACGCTTTCAAAAGAGCTTCGGCAGGAAGAATTACAGCTGTGATACCATACTATGGATATGCAAGACAGGACAGAAAAGCCCGGGCACGCGACCCAATTACAGCAAAGCTTGTTGCAAATTTGATAACATCTGCAGGGGCAGATAGGGTCCTGACAATGGACCTTCATGCACCTCAGATTCAAGGGTTTTTTGATATACCGCTTGACCATCTAATTGGTGTTCCAATTTTAGCAAAATATTTTATGGAAAATGTAAACTTAGAGAATGCTGTTGTTGTATCGCCAGACCTTGGAAGTGTGACACGTGCACGCAACTTTGCAACAAAGCTTGACCTGCCGCTTGCCATAGTTGACAAAAGAAGACCCAAAGCAAATGTTGCCGAGATTATGAACATAATTGGTGATGTGAAAGACAAGACATGTTTGATGGTTGATGATATGATAGATACAGCAGGTACTATTGTTGCTGCAGCTCAGGCTCTTATGGATTATGGTGCAAAGGAAGTTTATGCATGCTGTACGCACCCGGTTTTATCCGGACCTGCTATTGAAAGGATACAACAGTCGCCTATTAAAGAGCTTGTTGTGCTGAACACCATTCCACTTCCGCCTGAAAAGAGGATAGATAAGATAAAGGTGTTGTCTGTTGCAAGCCTTTTTGCTGAAGCAATAACAAGAATATACGAGGATGTGGCTATTTCTACACTTTTTGATGAATATATTAGCACAAAAGGGGACAGATAAGAATTGCTCTCAAAGGAGATAAATAAAGGCTGTCTTTTTGATGTATTTTAAAAGGCAGCCTGTTTTTGTAGGATTAAAAAGGAGTGAGAATAGATTGGACTATATAATTGCTGGGCTTGGAAATCCGGGAGACAGGTATACCTTCACAAGACACAATGTAGGTTTTTTAACCATTGACTATTTGGCACAGTTTTTTAACACTAAGGTTGATAAAATAAAATTCAAAGGGTTGGTTGGCAGCTTTGAATATGCCGGTAAAAAGGTTTTGCTTTTAAAGCCAATGACGTATATGAACGCAAGCGGAGAAAGTATCATAGAGGCAGTAAACTTTTATAAGATAAAGCCTGAAAAGCTTATTGTGATTTACGATGACATAGCCTTTGATGTTGGAGTTGTGAAGATGAGGAAAAAAGGGTCTGATGGAGGGCACAACGGCGTAAAATCAATAATACAGCGCCTTGGTACAGAGGAATTTCCAAGAATCAGAATAGGCATTGGTGTTCCAAAATATGATATGGTAAAATATGTTTTGTCTGAATTTGAAGATGGTGAAAAAGAAAAGATATTCAGAGCAATTGAAAAAGCATCAAACGGTATAAAAATCTTGCTTGAAAGTGATATAGATAGGGCAATGAATTATATAAACGGGGATGTGGTGGTGTAGACTTTGTTAAAGGTTTTAGAAAAACTTGAAAGTTTCAAAAGGCTTGAAGAAGATGTAGTAAAAAAGAGCCTTCCTCTTGTTGTTACAGGCGTTGGTGAGATGGGGAAGGCGCTTGTGGTTAAATCTCTATGTGAAAAGTTTAACAAAAAGGCGTTGTTTATTACAACTCAAAGAGCAAAGCTTGAATGGGAAAGAAGGTTTATGAGCCTTTTTAATAGTGTGGTGAGTCTACAAGAGAGAGAAAATCCTTTTGTGGTATCTTTTGCAAAGAGCAGAGATTCTGAAATTAACAGAATGGAGCAATTTGTTAAGATTTTTGAGGATGGTTTTGATGTTCTCATATTAAGTAGCCAGAACCTTTTTGAAAAGTACACAAATTTAAAGTTTGGTTATATCCATCTCACAGAAGGTCTTGACATTCAGCTTGAAATCCTTATAGAAAAGCTTTTAAAATTCGGATATGAAAGAGTGAAAACTGTCGAAAAGAAAGGACAGTTTTCGCAAAAGGGTGGCATAGTTGATATATATCCTGTAGCAAGTAGGTACCCTGTGAGGGTTGAGTTTTTTGGAGATACGATAGACACAATTAGATTTTTTGATGTTGAAACTCAGAAGTCTTTTGAAAGAATAGATAGTGTGAAGATTTACAAGGCAATTGAGTGGGATTTGGAAGAGGACTTTTCAGAAGGTTTCAAACGCGTCAAGGAAGACTACAAAAAAATGAAATTGAAATTGAAGGAAGATGGCAGAAAAAATTTAGAGGAGAGTTTCAGAGAGGTTGTAGAAGAACTTCAACTAAATGTTGAAAGACTGTATCCATATTACTACCAACAATTTTTCTCAGTTGTTGATATTTTTGATGAATGTCTTGTCTTTGTTGACGAGTACAACCAAGTCTATAGCAGCTTGAAAGCTTCCGAACAAGAGATACAAGAGATGTTTTCAGACCTTTTAGAAAAAGGATTTGTGCTTCCAAAAATGGCAGAGTGTTATTTTACCATGAGCGAAGTTTTAGAAAAGCTTTCGAGTTCGATAATTCTTCAAACATTTGTCTCAGTTGTAAAAGAGCTTGAACTCAAAGATATCATTTCTTTCAATTTTCTTAGAGAGATTCCTTCTTATAATGGGCAAAAAGAAATTTTAATAGACGATTTGAAATATTACATGTCTAAAGGCTATACCATAAACATCTTTGCAGGAAGTCGGACATCACTTGAGGACTTGGCAGATGCACTTTTAAGAGAAGATATACAGTTTTCTGAGGCTGAAGAACCAGAAGTAGAAAGAACGGGAGTGTATCTAATAGCCCGGTCTATTGAAAAGGGCATTGAAGTGCAAGATCTCAAATGGGTTTATCTTTCGTTTTTCCACCTTGAAAAGAAGAAGGAAAGTGAGACAAAAAAGAGGGTAAAATCTAAAAAGGATGCCTTTTATACTATTGAAGATTTAAAACCTGGCGATTTTGTTGTGCACAGGACATATGGTATTGGCAAATTCTTGGGGTTTGAAAAGATTACAGTTGAGGGTACAACAAAAGAGTATGTGAAGCTTGAATATGCCAACTCTTCTTATTTGTATGTTCCAACGACAAACTTGGACATGATTGAGAAGTATATTGGAACAGACGATGTACAGCCAAAACTGTCAAGGCTTGGGTCACAAGAGTGGCAGAAACAGAAACAAAAGGTAAGAAAATCTCTTGAGATTGTGGCAAAAGACTTGGTTGAGCTTTATGCAAAAAGACAGCTTGGGCAAGGTTTTAAATTTTCGAAAGATACTGTGTGGCAAAAAGAGTTTGAAGAGAAGTTCCCATATACAGAGACAGAGGGTCAGCTTCAGGCCATAGAAGAGATTAAAAGGGATATGGAAAGTGAAAAGCCGATGGATAGGATACTTTGCGGCGATGTTGGGTATGGCAAGACAGAAGTTGCAATGAGAGCAGCCTTCAAAGCAGTGATGGATTCAAAACAGGTGGCAGTACTTGTTCCCACAACCATTCTTGCGCAGCAGCATTACATGACATTTTCTGCACGAATGAAAGATTTTCCAGTAACAATTGAGGTTCTCTCACGTTTAAAAAGTGAGACGCAGCAAAAGAAAATAATAAAGGGTTTGAGGAAAGGCACAATTGACATTGTAATTGGAACGCACAGGCTATTGTCAAGCGATGTTAAGTTTAAAGACCTTGGTCTTTTGATTATTGATGAAGAGCACAAGTTTGGCGTAGAAGCAAAAGAGAAGATTAAAAAGCTAAAAACAAATGTTGATGTTCTAACCCTCACCGCAACGCCTATACCAAGGACACTTAACATGGCACTTTTAGGAATTAGGGATTTGAGCGTGATTGAAGACCCACCGGAAGACAGGTTTCCAGTGCAGACATTTGTGCTTGAGTACAATGAAAGGATAATAAAGGAGGCTATTTTGAAAGAAATTTCAAGAGGAGGTCAGGTATTTTATCTTTACAACAGGGTAAAAGACATACAAGAAGTGGCAGCTAAACTTCAAAACCTTGTGGGCGATAGTGTGAAAATTGCGTGTGCTCATGGTCAGATGGAAGAAGAGGAGCTTGAAGAGGTCTTGATTGATTTTATTGAGGGTAGGTACGATGTGCTTGTGTGTACAACAATTATAGAGTCTGGGGTTGACATGCCCAACGTCAATACACTTATTGTGGAAGACAGCGATAGACTTGGTCTTGCTCAGCTTTATCAGCTAAGAGGAAGAGTAGGCAGGTCTTCGAGGCTTGCATATGCATATTTTACGTTTAGAAAAGACAAGGTGCTGTCTGAACAGGCACAAAAAAGACTTGCTGCAATAAAGGAGTTTACAGAACTTGGGTCTGGGTTTAAAATTGCTATGAGGGATCTTGAGATAAGGGGTGCTGGGTCTATTGTTGGAAAACTTCAGCATGGGCATATAAACAGTGTTGGATATGACATGTATATAAGACTTCTTTCAGAAGAGATAAGGCGCCTTAAGGGTGAAAATGTACAGCCAGAGATTGAACCTCAGATAGATATAAAGGTCAGTGCGTTTATTAGTAGCAGTTACATTGATGATGAAAAAGAGAGAATTAATATGTACAAAAAGATTTCGTCAATCGAGTCAAAAAATGATGTAAATGACATTTATGATGAACTAATAGACAGGTTTGGGGATGTGCCAAAGGAGGTTGATAATCTGATAAAGGTTGCATATTTGAAATGTTTGTGCAAAAAAGCAGGGATAATAAGTGTTTTGCAGCTTCAAGAAGGTCTTTTTAAACTTCAGTTTTTGAACCGTGAAATGCTTGAAGCTGCAAAGGAGAGGTTTTTACAGAAAGGACTTTCATGTTCACAAAACAAAGATGATACGTTGCAGGTCTTGGTTGCAAATAACTGGCTTGATACCTTGGTAGCTCTTTTAGAGGATTTGGAGCAAAAAAGTTTTTAACCCCGGGGTGCTTTAAATTAGTCGTTTATTGTTTTATAATATTAATATTATCAAAATACTTTTAACAAAGGAGAAGAGATGTATGGATAAAAGAACTAAAATTGCAATTTTTTTTATTACAGCAATTGTGCTTCTAATAATTGTTATTGCTGTAACACCTGAAATGGTAAAGTACGTGGATGAGAATAGAGCAGTTGCCATAGTAAATGGCGAGAAAATAACAAAAAAGGAGTTTGCCATCAATTACAGGTCGCAGATAAACTACTACGGACTTGACAAAGCATTTTTATCCCAAAAGGTTGGAGACAAGACATACGAGCAGCAGATAAAGGAGAACGTTTTAGATGGTCTTATAGTAAGGCAGATTGAACTTCAGCAGGCAAGAAAGAGAAATATTACTTTGACTTCGACAGAAAAGAAGGCAATAGACCAGCAAATTGAGCAATACAAGTCAGACTCTCAATCAGGCGCTGAGTTCAAGCAGTATCTTCAGACAATTGGCGCAACCGAGAATGAATATAAGGACCAGGTGATAAAATCCCAGATCGTTTCAAAGCTGTATGATGAGGTAACTAAAAGCCAGAAGGCGTCAGATGCTGAGATAGAAAGCTATTATAATTCACATAAATCAGACTTTGTTGAGGTAAAGGCAAGCCATATTTTGTTTAAAGTAAATGATTCGAAAGAGGAAGCTGCAAAAAAGAGAAAGGCTGAAGAAGTTTTACAGATGATAAAAAGCGGTCAGAGCTTTGAAAAGCTTGCACAAAAGTATTCTGAAGATGAGACCACAAAACAAAAAAGTGGCGATCTTGGGTATTTTAGAAAAGGACAGATGGTCAAAGAATTTGAAGATGCTGCCTTTTCTCTCAATATTGGTGAAATAAGCAGCGTTGTCAAAACAAGTTATGGATTTCATATTATAAAGGTGACAGATAGAAAACAACTTTCTCTCAACGAGGTCAAGGATGAGATAAAGTCAACAATTGAGAGTCAGAAGAAGGATGAGTATTACCAGAGTCTTGTTGAAAAGTGGAAAAAGGAAGCGAAGATAAAGAAGTTTGAAGATGTTTTGAAAAGCGTGTCAATATAACAATTTTTCAGCTTTAAATCTTGAGGTGTGAATTTAAAGTGAGTCTTTTGGAGAAGGTAAAGAGCAACATAGAGAAATATGGAATGCTAAAAAAAGGTTTTAAGGTATTGATAGGATGTTCTGGCGGCGTTGACTCAATGGTGCTGCTTGATTGTATGTACAGACTAAAAGATGAGTACAGCTTGGATATAACTGTTGCACACCTTAATCATATGCTAAGGCCAGAGGCAGATGATGATGAGAAATTTGTAATTGAAATGTGCAAGAGGTATAATATTAAATGTATTACACGAAAAGTTGATGTTGCAAAATTAAAAAAAGAAAAAGGCCTTTCTGAAGAGGAAGCAGGAAGAAGCGCAAGATATAGTTTTTTCTATGAGATAGCCAAAGAGATAAGTATTGACAGAATATTTCTGGGGCACAACAAAAATGATGTAGTTGAAACCTTCTTTTTAAATTTGTTTAGAGGAAGTAGCTTGGAAGGTCTTGCGTCTATTCCGCCTGTGCGTGATATTATTGCAAGACCTCTTATAAATATTTCAAGGGAAGAGATTGAAGAGTTTGCAAGAGTTAACAATATCCCCTTTGTTGTTGATAAAACAAATTACAGTCTTAAATATAAAAGGAATATAGTAAGAAATGAGATTTTGCCACTTATAAAAGAAAGATTTGGCGAAAGCGTGGTTAGCACCATTTTTCGCACCATTGAGATAATAAGAGAAGAGAATGACCAGATAGAAGAACTTGCGCACAATTTTTTTCAAGAGTGTGTTCAAAAAGAAGATTTCTACTATATTTTAAATATTGAAAAGGCAAAAAATCTTCCAGTTTTTTTACAGAGAAGAATTATAAAAATGATACTTGAATGTTTTAACTCCTCAATTTCGTATGATATGATGAAAGAAATCGAAGAGTTATTTTCTCTTTCGTCTGGCAAGAAAAAGGTATATAAAGATCTGGTTGTTGAAAAGCAAAATGATTCGCTGGTATTTTATAAAAAGCAGGTAGAGAATTTTTTTTGTTTTGAAATAACCTTAGATAAAGAACATCAAATACTTTACAGAAATTTTAAGTTTAATATTAGAACTACTTACCAAATAGAGAATCAAGATAGCATCTATATTGATGCTCAGCAAATTGCAGAAAATAAGATCTTTCTCAGAACAAGAAGAGATGGTGATTTTATTTATCTTAAAGCGGGTAAGAAAAAATTAAAAGAATGGTTCATCGACAAAAAAGTTCCTAGACGATGGCGCGACTCCGTTTTACTTCTTGCAAAAGACAGCGAAGTGATTGCCATATTTGATGTTTATTCAAATATAGTTACCATAAATCAGAAGTACAAAATAAAACCAGATACAAAGACTTTCTTGGAAATCCAATTTGCAAAAATGGAAGGAGACGGATGACAGTGAAAGACATATCGCTCAAAGTAAAAGAGATTTTAATAACTGAAGAACAGATAAGACAAAAGGTCAAAGAGCTTGGACAAAAAATTTCTGAAGATTATAAAGATAGTGACGATTTTTTGATGGTGTGTATTTTAAAAGGTGGGGTCATTTTCATGGCAGACCTTTTAAGACAGATAACAATTCCTGTTAAGATAGAGTTCATGGCAGTGTCAAGCTATGGAAACTCAACATCTTCATCGGGAATTGTAAGAATTCTTAAAGACCTTGACACAAGCATAGAAGGCAAGGATGTTTTGCTTGTTGAGGACATTGTTGACACAGGTCTGACTTTGAGGTATATAACCGAGTACTTGAGAGGAAGAAAACCAAGGAGTTTAAAAATTTGTACAATGCTTGACAAGCCCAGTAGACGAAAGGTGGATGTAGAGATACATTACAAAGGGTTTGAGATACCAGACAAGTTTGTAATTGGTTATGGGCTTGATTATGCAGGGCTTTACAGGAACCTGCCTTATATAGGCGTTTTGGAATAGAATAAAATTTAATCTTAGAATATTTGAAGGGAGTGCCTATTTACAATTGAGGAACCTATTTAAAACTGCAACAATTTATATTCTGATAGCCCTTGTGATCTTGCTACTTGTAGATATTTTAAGTGGAGGGCTTTCGTACAATCAGCTCTTTTCAAATTTGAGCGAAAGAAGAGAGGTCATTTATTCAGAGCTCATAAACGACATAAACGACGGCAAAGTGTCAAGGATTGTTCTGAGCTATAACAATGTGTCTGGACAGTATGCAGACGGCACCAAGTTTGACAATGTGTTTGTACCTTCTCCAGACAAGTTTTTGGACCAGATACAACCAGCCATCCAGGCAAAGAAGATTCAAATAGTGACAAAAGAACCGCCACAGGTACCATGGTGGCTTTCGACCTTTTTGCCAATGCTTATCTTTGCAGGGCTGATGATTTTTGTATGGATATTCATGCTGCAGCAAACACAGAGTGGCGGCAGCAAGATAATGTCGTTTACAAAATCGCGTGCAAAGACAATCCAGGATCTTAAAAAGAAGGTCACGTTTGCAGACGTTGCAGGTGCAGATGAAGAAAAAGAAGAACTCAAAGAGGTTATTGATTTTCTTAAGAATCCAAGAAAGTATATCGAACTTGGTGCAAGAATCCCGAAAGGGATTTTGCTTGTTGGACCACCTGGAACAGGTAAAACGCTTTTAGCAAAAGCAGTTGCAGGTGAAGCAGGAGTTCCGTTTTTTAGCATTTCTGGTTCTGACTTTGTTGAGATGTTTGTTGGCGTTGGTGCAGCAAGAGTAAGGGACCTTTTTGACCAGGCAAAGAGAAATTCTCCGTGTGTTGTGTTCATAGATGAGATAGATGCAGTTGGCAGACACAGGGGTGCAGGTCTTGGTGGTGGTCATGACGAAAGAGAGCAGACACTCAATCAGCTTCTTGTTGAGATGGACGGGTTTGGAACAAACGAAGGGATAATTGTAATGGCAGCAACCAACAGACCTGACATATTGGACCCTGCACTTTTGCGACCAGGTAGATTTGACAGGCAGATTGTTGTAAATGTTCCTGATGCAAAGGCAAGAGAGGAGATTTTAAAAGTTCATGCACGAAACAAGCCTCTTGGTGAAGATGTTGACCTATCTCAAATAGCAAAGATTACAGCTGGGTTTACTGGTGCTGACCTTGAAAATCTTTTAAATGAGGCTGCCCTTTTGGCAGCAAGGAAGGGTAAAAGACAGATTAACATGGAAGAGGTTCAGGAAGCCGTGGCAAAGGTGTTGATGGGACCTGAAAAAAGAAGCAGAGTTTACACTGAAAAAGAAAAGAAACTTACAGCATACCATGAAGCAGGTCATGCAATTGTTCGTACCATGATTCCAGATTCTGAACCTGTCCATGAGGTTTCCATTATACCAAGAGGGTATGCCGGTGGATACACTATGTATCTTCCAAAAGAAGACAAGTTTTATGCGTCAAAATCTGATATGATGAGAGAAATTGTGACGCTTCTTGGTGGAAGGGTTGCAGAAAAGCTTGTTTTGGAAGATGTATCAACAGGTGCAGCATCTGATATAAAAAGAGCAACTAAAATTGCAAGGGACATGGTAACAAAATATGGAATGTCTGATAAGCTTGGCCCAATGACCTTTGGAACAGAGCAAGAAGAGGTGTTTTTGGGAAGGGACCTTGCACTTGCAAGGAACTACTCTGAAGAAGTTGCTGCTGAAATAGACAGGGAGATCAAGAGTATTATTGAAGAAGCCTATAAAAAGGCTGAAGAGATACTAAAACAGAACATTGATAAGCTTCACAAGGTGGCAAACGCACTTTTAGAAAAAGAAAAGCTCACGGGCGAAGAGTTCAGAAAACTTGTTTTTGAAGATGCTCAGCCACAGTTAGCTTAAAAAGGTGTGAAAGATAAAAAAAAATGTAGTTGCATTTTTTCGAAAAATATAATATAATTAAATCGAAAGGACAAAGGCGTCCTGGAGTTTAAAATGGGCGTCTTTGTCCTTTTTTGTTTATATATCAAAAATCTTAAAATGGAGGGGAATTTGGTAATGAAGAATTACACCAAGGAAGACATCATTCGTATATGCAAGGAGCAGGATGTAAAATTTATTAGGCTTCAGTTTGTAGACATTTTTGGTATCTTGAAAAATGTTGCAATCACAGTTGATCAATTAGAGGCAGCGTTGAATAACGAAATTATGTTTGATGGCTCGTCAATTGAAGGATTTGTTAGAATTGAAGAGTCAGACATGTATCTGAGACCAGATTTTAACACATTCACAATTTTTCCATGGAGACCATCACCTAACAGAGTAGCAAGACTTATTTGTGATGTTTATCTTCCAGATGGAACACCTTTCCCTGGTTGTCCAAGGGGTGTTTTGAAAAAAACTCTCCAAAAGGCTGAGGAAATGGGATTTAAGTTCTTTGTAGGTCCAGAGTTAGAATTTTTCTTGTTCTTGACAGATGAGAATGGTAATCCAACTTTACAAACACACGACAATGCTGGATATTTTGACTTAGGACCAGTTGATTTAGGTGAGGATGCAAGAAGAGACATGGTATTGACATTAGAAGAGATGGGGTTTGAGATAGAAGCATCTCACCATGAGGTTGCACCTGGCCAGCATGAGATTGACTTTAAATATGACGATGCACTCTATACAGCTGACAATGTTGTGACATTCAAGCTTGTTGTAAAGACAATTGCACAAAGACATGGGCTTCATGCAACATTCATGCCAAAGCCGATATTTGGCATTAACGGTTCTGGAATGCATACAAATATGTCTCTTGCGAGAGTATCTGATGGCAAGAATGCATTTTTGGATCCAAACGATAAGCTTCAGCTTTCAAAAGAGGCATATTACTTCATTGGAGGTCTTATGAAGCATGCAAGGGAGTTTGCGCTTGTTACAAATCCTCTTGTAAATTCATATAAAAGACTTGTACCAGGGTATGAAGCACCAGTTTACATCGCATGGTCACCAAAGAATAGAAGCCCGCTCATAAGAGTTCCAGCTAAAAGAGGTCAGGCGACAAGAATTGAATTGAGAAATCCTGACCCAGCAGCAAATCCATACCTTGCATTTGCAGCAGTTTTGGCAGCTGGGCTTGATGGCATTAAGAACAAGATTGAGCCGCCAGAACCAGTTGAAGAAAATATATTTGAAATGAGCGAAGAAGAAAGAGCAAAACGCGGAATTGGAAGCTTACCAGGAAGCTTAGAAGAGGCAATCAAAGAGTTTGAAAATAGTACTCTTATGAGAGAAACGCTTGGAGATCATATCTTTGAAAAGTACTTAGAAGCAAAGAAGCTTGAATGGGACGATTACAGAACAAAAGTACATCAATGGGAGATTGACTCATATCTTACAAAGTACTAATTTAATAGTAAAGGCTGCCTTCTCAAAAGAGAGAAGGCAGCCTTCATTGTATTTTGCTGTAAGTTTAAAAATTTTTATACCTTTTTAGCATTTAGATACCTATCAATGCTCTGGGCTGCTTTTTTTCCCATACCCATTGCAAGAATGACAGTAGCTGCGCCTGTTACAATGTCACCTCCTGCAAAAACACCTTCAATGTTTGTCATGAGGTTTTCGTCAACTTTGATAGAACCATTAGGGTTTAGTTCAAGGTCAGGTATAGCTTTTTTGACAAGTGGATTTGGGCTTTGTCCAATTGCAACAATGAAATTGTCTGCTTCAAATACAAAGTTTGAGCCATCAATTGGCTTTACGCTTCTTCTGCCTGAAGAATCTGGCTGAGAAAGCTGCATTTTAACAAGTTCTAAAGCTTTGACATGTCCTGTTTCATCACCTATAAACTTTACGGGGCTTACAAGCTCGATTATTTTTATCCCCTCTTCTTTTGCATGCAGAATTTCTTCTTTTCTTGCAGGCATCTCAGCCTCAGTTCTTCGGTAGAGGATATAAACCTCACTTCCAAGCCTTCTTGCCACTCTTGCTGCGTCCATTGCCACGTTCCCGCCACCAATTACACCGACCTTCTTGCCAAGTTTGATTGGTGTGTCATATTCAGGGAACTTGTATGCCTTCATGAGGTTTATCCTTGTCAAGAATTCATTTGCTGAATATATTCCGTTTAAAAGCTCACCTTCAATGTTCAGAAAATTAGGAAGTCCAGCGCCAGAGCTTATAAATACAGCATCAAACCCTTCCTGCTTTAAATCTTCCAAGTCAAATGTCTTGCCAAATATCATGTTTGTTCTAAACTCAACGCCCATCTTCTTTAGATTTTCAATCTCCCACTCAACAACCTCCTTTGGAAGTCTGAATTCAGGTATTCCATAGTACAAAACTCCACCAAGTTTATGAAACGCCTCAAATATTGTTACATTATAACCCATCTTTGCCAGGGATGAGGCACATGAAAGTCCCGCAGGTCCAGAACCAATTATTGCGACTTTTCTTTTGTTTGGCTGGGGTTTTGAAAATTCAAATTCACAGTTTTGTCTGAACCAATCAGCGACAAACCTCTCGAGTTTGCCAATAGCAATTGGTTCACCTTTTATTCCACGAACACAGTTCTGTTCGCATTGAGTTTCCTGGGGACATACTCTTCCACAAATCGCAGGAAGTAGATTTGTTTCAAGTATTTTCAGATAACTTTCTTTGAACTTTTTTTCTTTTATTAGCTTTATGAATTCTGGTATTTTAACTTCAACCGGACAACCTTTTACACACGGTGCATTTTTACATTCAAGGCATCTTTGCGCCTCCCTAACAGCTTCATCAGGTGTGTATCCAAAGCACACTTCATCAAAGTTGTGTATCCTCTCAATAGGTTCCTGTTCCTTAATAGGAACTCTTTTCAAGACATCCAATTTCTCTACTCCCCCAATCCAATTTTGCATTTGTGTTCTCTATACGAAATATTTTCGAGGTCTTGATAATATGAATTTCTTTTCATAAGTCCATCAAAGTCAACTTCAAATCCATCAAAGATTGGACCGTCAACACATGCAAATTTCACTTCGTTTCCAATCTTTACTCTGCACCCCCCACACATACCTGTTCCATCAACCATGATTGGATTTAGACTTACTAATGTTTTTATTTGGTACTTTTTAGTTATATCAACAACAGCTTTCATCATTGGGACTGGTCCTACAGCGAATATTTCATCATACCTTTTGCCACTTTCCAAAAGCTCATTCAAGATATCCGTCACAAATCCTTTTTTTCCATAAGAACCGTCGTTTGTGGAGATGTATAGATTATTACAATATTTCTTCAATTCATCTTCAAAAAAGATATTTTCTTTTGATCTTCCACCAATGATGATATCTATATTTTTTCCCTGACTGTGAAGCATCTTTACTTTTGAAAATATTGCTGGGATTCCAAGTCCACCGGCTACAAAAAGGTAATTTTTATCTTCCGGATTGTGTTCATATGGCATACCAAGTGGACCAACAAAATCAATTATCCTATCACCTATATTTAGCTGGGACAAAAGAGAAGTTGTCTTGCCAACAACTTGAAATATGATATATACAACTCCTTTTTCTCTGTCAAAATCTGCGATTGTAAGAGGAATCCTTTCACCATTTTCTGCAACTCTCAATATAACAAACTGACCAGGATTTGATTTTTTTGCAACCTGCGGGGAGTATATGCCCATTAGCCACACGTTTGGTGCTAAGTTTTGTTTTATAACAATCTCATTCATTTTTTTATCACCCGTATTAACACAGATTTTAATATATAGTATCAAAAAAGCTATGAAAATTCAAACATAAAGTTTGACAAAAACTTGACTATTATTCTTTTGTAGGGAAAGCTTCTTTAGAATGTAGCATATAATCCTAAGTAAGAGAAATGTTCTGGAGGACAAGAGGTTGAAGGAGGATATTGAAAAAAGAACTCTTCTTGCAGCAGAAATTATGATTAAGTACAATGCAACTGTGAGGAAAGTTGCAAGGATTTTAGGTGTTTCAAAATCTACAATTCACAACGACCTTGCAGAAAGGCTTTTGTATATCAACAAGGAACTTTACAAGCAGGTAAGAGCAATATTGGAGAAGAATAAGCAAGAGAGGCACATAAGAGGAGGACTTGCAACCAAGAGAAAGTATCTCATAAAAAAATCACAGCTCATTTCTAAAAATAGTGGTATAATATAGGTTATAAAAATTGCCGTGCAGGAGAGGTCAAAAGATGAGAGAAAGCTTTGAGGAACTTGTGAAAATAATGGACATACTCAGAAACAAATGTCCGTGGGATAAACAGCAAACACATGAAAGTCTTAAAAAATACCTGATCGAAGAGACATATGAGGTTATTGAAGCCATAGACGAAGGAGACTTTGCAAAACTCAAGGAAGAACTTGGTGATCTGCTTTTGCAGGTTGTATTTCATGCCAAAATTGCTCAGGAAAACGGTAAATTTGATATCTACGAGGTTATTTATGATATCTGTCAGAAGATGAAGAGAAGGCATACACATGTATTCGGTAGCGATAACTTTTCAACCGCTGAAGAGGTGCTTCAGAACTGGGATAAAATTAAAAACAATGAAAAAGAAATTGAAACCATTACAGATAGTATGAAAAGAATTCCGAAACATCTTCCAGCTCTTATGAGAAGTTTTAAGGTTCAAGAAAAAGCAGCTAAAGTAGGTTTTGATTGGGAAAGTTTCGAAGGTGCTCTAAATAAGGTATATGAAGAGCTTGAAGAACTGAAAGAATGTTTGTCGAAGAATGATAAAAAAGAGAAGATTGAAGAAGAAATTGGCGATATTCTTTTTGCAGTTGTGAATATAGCCAGATTTTTTGAAGTTGACCCTGAAGAAGCCTTGCATAACACCGTCGAGAAGTTCATAACCAGATTTTCATATGTAGAGGAAAGCGCCTCCAAACAAGGTAAGAAATTGAATGAAATGACCCTTGAAGATATGGACAAATTTTGGGAAGAGGCAAAAAAAGTTTAGAAAAGGCTTGAAAAAAGAAGGATTTTTGATATAAATATAGAATAGAAATATTTAGAATATCACAAAATACGCGAGGAGGTAAGAAAGAATGAACAAAACAGATTTGATTTCGGCAATGGCAGAGAAGAGTGGTCTTACAAAGAAGGATGCTGAAAAGGCACTCAATGCGTTTGTAGATGCGGTAACAGAGGCACTTTCTAAGGGGGAAAAGGTTCAGCTTGTTGGTTTTGGTTCATTTGAGGTAAGAGAAAGAGCTGAAAGAGTTGGTAGAAATCCTCAAACTCAAGAAGAGATAAAGATTCCAGCAACAAAAGTTCCTGTATTTAAAGCGGGCAAGATGCTGAAAGATGCTGTTGCAAAATAGTTTTTTTGACGAATATAGAAATTTATAAAAAGAGGGGCAAAACTTTGCTTCAGTAGGAATCCGGCTGCAGCCAGTTTATAGCTGCAGCCATAAATTTTTCACCACTTTTATGGTTTCTCAGAAGGCTCAAAGAAGGTGGGGACTTTAAAAGATGCGAATAGACAAGTATCTAAAAGTGTCGAGAATTATCAAAAGAAGAACATTGGCACAGGAAGCGTGCGAAGCGGGAAGAGTATTTGTGAACGGAAAAGTTGCAAAACCGTCAACAGATATCAAAGTTGGAGATGTCATTGAGGTACACTTTGGTGACAGGGTTTTTAAATGTAAAGTGGCAAGCGTTGATGAGAAGGTTCAAAAAAATTTATCAAGTTCCATGTATGAAGTGATTGAGTAAAGCTTTCAGGTGATATTTTGACATAATTTTAGGTCAAAGGGAATATAGTTATTATGTAACATTGAAAGTATTTTTGAAGGATGCCACATGGTAATGGATGAAAGAAAAAATCTAAAATCTAAAATTCACAGTGTACTTATCGAGAACAGGGAAAAGATAACAATAAATGGTGTTGATGATGTTGAGAGCTTTGATGAGAACAATATCATATTGGTTATAAACGATGAATTGCTTATGATAAAAGGATTTGACCTTAGAATAAATAAAATAAACACAGAGACAGGTGAGGTATTCATAGAAGGGCAGATTTATTCGCTTGAGTATGGTGAAAGTCCTAAAAAAGGTTTGCTATCACGACTTTTTAAATGAGAGGCGAAAAGGATTGCCAGCAAGCATATTTGTTCAGATTTCGGATTTTACAAGCTGTTTTTTCCTTGGGTTTGTAGTAGGAGTTGTATTCGATTCATTCTTTTTCAAAAGAATATTAAAGCGCCGCACAAAAGAACTTTTATTTTTTTCATCTTCAATTTTATCCACGGCGGTATTGATAGCGGGTCTTATGTTTATAAATTTTTATACACTCAAATGGTACACTTTTTTGGCAATAGCTAGCGGTATTTATGTTTATGAAAATACCATTTCGCCACTCTATAAAGGATTTTTAAAAAAGGTGAACAAAGTTTTATCTTTTAATAAAAGATGAAGTGTGATAGAATATAACTACACTTTTGAGGGTTTCCAAAAAGGAAGACAAGCCATGAAAAAATTATTTAAAGTTCTTAAAAGAATTTTTGTGCTTATATTTGTAATATCCTTTTTAGTATATTCTGCTACTACAGTTTTTAAGCAGCAGATGATTTTAAGACAGGTAAAGGCTCAGCAGAGGGAAATCATTGTCCAGATAGAAAGAATCAAAAAAGAAAATGAATATCTAAAAAGGCTTGCGCAGTATGTTGGTACAAAAGACTACATTCAGCAGGTGGCGAGGGAAAAGCTTGGACTTGTTGGCAAGGATGAAATTGTGTTTATAGATAAAAACAAAAAGAAAAAAGAATAGAGGAGGCTATTTTGTGTTAATCAAAAGAGGTCAAATATTGGAAGGTGTTGTAAAGGGCATAACACAGTTTGGAGCGTTTGTTGAGCTTCCAAACGGTAGTGTTGGGCTTGTTCACATCTCAGAAGTGGCAGAAGAGTATGTTGAGGATATAAAAAAGTATTTAAAAGAAAATCAAACTGTTAAAGTAAAGGTTATTAATGTAAAAGAAGATGGTAAAATTAGCCTATCAATAAAGAGAGCAAAGGAAACAATGAAAAGAGAAAATAAAACCAAAAGAGCTAATGATGATTTTGAAGCAAAACTTTCAAAGTTTTTAAAAGACAGCAATCAAAAGCTTAGTGAGTACAACAAACGATTTGACGGGAAAAGAAGATAACAGCCTGTTTTAAAATTGAAACAGGCTTTTAATTTAGAAGAAGTATGTCAAAAAAATATCAAAAGAAGATAAGGGGGAGGAAAATTGTTCAAAAAAAAGAACATTTCACTTGCGGTTATAAGAAGACTGCCGAGGTATCTTCGGTATGTTGAAGATCTCTTAAACCATGATGTAATGAGGATATCATCGTCAGAGCTGAGTCAGAGAATGGGTTATACAGCTTCACAGGTAAGACAAGACTTTAACAATTTTGGCGGGTTTGGTCAGCAAGGATATGGTTACAGCACACAGGTTCTTTATGAGAATCTTGTAAAAATTTTGGGACTTGACAGGAATTTTAAAATGGTCATTGTGGGAGTAGGTAACCTTGGGCAAGCACTGGCAAACTATGCCAACTTCTATAAAAAGGGGTTTAGACTCATTGGACTTTTTGACATTGACCCTCAAAAGGTAGGAAAAGCTATCCGCGATATAAAGATTGAGCATGTTGACAAACTTAAAGATTTTATAAGAAAGAACGATGTTGACATAGGTGTTCTGTGCGTACCGGCAAATGTTGCACAAGAGGTTGCAGATATAATGGTTGAAGGTGGAATAAAGGGTATTTGGAATTTTACTGCAAAGGAGATTGAAGTAAAAGGTGATGTTGTTGTTGAGAATGTGCATCTGATTGATAGTCTCATGGTACTGTCGTACAAGTTGAACGAAAAACTGCTTGAAAAAGAGAAAGTAAAGTAAGACTTGAGGTGAAGTGGATGCGATATATAAGTACAAGAGGAAATAAAGAAGTACAGGCAAAAGAGGCAATTTACAGAGGAATAGCTGAGGATGGAGGACTTTACACCCCTGTTTCAATTCCTTCTCTTGATTTAAGTAAGATAAAAAACATAGACTCTTACGAAAATCTTGCAAAATATATATTTGAGCTCTACCTTACTGATTTTACGAATGATGAAATTGCTGATTGTATTGACAAGTCATACAGCCGTGGCAAGTTTGACACAAAAGATGTTGTGACTATCAAAAAGCTCAGCTCGAGTCTTTTTGCACTTGAGTTGTGGCATGGTCCGACGTACGCTTTTAAAGATGTTGCATTGCAGGTGCTACCTCATCTTTTGCTAAAATCAATGCCAACTTTTTACAAACAGGCACTCATACTTGTTGCAACATCAGGCGATACCGGCAAGGCTGCGTTAGAAGGATTTAGGGATGTGGATAGAACAAAGATAGTTGTATTTTATCCATCTGAGGGTGTGTCTGAGGTTCAAAAAAGACAGATGATAACCCAGGAGGGCAGAAATACTTTTGTTGCCGGAATAAAAGGCAATTTTGACGATGCCCAATCTGGTGTGAAGGAGATTTTCACAAGCAAAAAATGCATAGATACAATCGAAAATCTGGGGTTTTTCTTTACCTCCGCAAACTCAATAAATTTTGGTAGGCTTCTTCCACAGATTGTATACTACATCTGGAGCTATATTGTACTTTTGAAGAATGGTGATATTCGCGAAGGTGAAAAAATAAACTTTGTTGTTCCGACAGGAAATTTTGGTAATATATTGGCAGGTTTTATTGCAAAGATCATGGGAATTCCTATAAATAAGCTTATTGTTGCTTCGAACATAAACAGTGTTGTTGCAGATTTTATCAGGACAGGCTTGTACGACAGAAGAAGAGAATTTTACAAAACAATTTCACCTTCAATGGACATCCTTGTTGCAAGTAATTTGGAGAGGTTATTATACTTGGTTACAAAAGATTCAGAAAAAGTAAAAAAATACATGTTAGATTTGAAGACTGAGGGGTATTTCAAAGTTGAAGAAAAGGTTTTAAAAGAGATTCAAGAGAGTTTCTGGGGCGATTTTTCCACAGATGACCAGACAAGAAATAGCATAAAGACTATTTACAGCGAATATGGTTATCTTGTTGACCCGCACTCTGCTGTTGGGTTTGATGTTTACAGCAAGTACCAGAAGCAAACCTTGGATAGTACAAAAACGGTTGTGCTACAAACTGCAAATCCTTACAAATTTGCAAAAGATGTTTTGAACGCTTTGTTTGATAGTGAATATAATAATATTGACCCGTTTGAAGCGGTTGAGGTTTTGTACACAAAGACGTGTTTTGAGGTTCCAGAAGGGATAAAAAATCTTATTTCAAAGCCAATTTTACATCCTGATGTGATAGAAAAAGACAAAATGTTTGATTTCATATTAGAGAAAATAAGAGATAATTGAAGAAATTTTAAAAATGACCCAGAAAACATAAAATTTTTGCCGAAAAAGGCTTGATAAAAGAAAAAATTGTGCTAAAATAGAAGTTGAAAAATGAATATTGTAAGATATCTCGGTAGGCGAGGCTCCTACAGGGATATAGGCTGCTGCCGCGAAAGATTGGAGACAATCTGAGCTGGTGAACAGGTTTTGCCGAAACCAAGGCATAACCTAATGCAGCTTTTTATGCCGTGTAGTGCCAAAGCTTGTACGAGGTAGCTTTAAAAATGGCTATAAGTGTGCTTTCACCTCGTTTTTAAGCTTTGGGTGAAAGCACTTTTTGTTTTTAATAGCAATGTATAAAATTTTGCTATTGCGAAAATCTTCTTAAAGAAGGAGTTGAGAGAAAAGATGGATTCTGGTCCTGTGAGTAAGCAGGATTGGACAGCAAAAAGCAATTGTACTTTGGAATGTGGAGGGGTGCTAATTTTTCTCTGTTTGGAAGAAAATAAAGGGATAAATACACCTTTTTGCAAATAGATTTTAAAGGCTTTTAGCACCCCTCCACCAAATGACAACAAAAATGAAAATTCAAAAAAGGAGGGGTGTTAAAATGCCAAATGTCACAAGCTTTTATCTTAGCAGAGTAATCGGCAACAAGGTCTTTTCAGAAGAAAAAAAGGTTGTAGGAAGACTTTTAGACTTGGTTGTTGATGCAAGTTATATAAGACCCAAAGTAATTGCTGCGAAGGTAAAAAGTGGCGGTCAAACTCAAATTGTGGACTTTTCATTTTTCATAATCTACAAGGAGAAAGGTCAGTATGTAATTGAAACCAGGAACTTAAAACCAATTAATGTTAAAAAAGAGGACACAATCATGCTTGTTCGCCATATTCTTGATAAGCAGATTGTGGATATGAATGGCAGAAAAGTTGTAAGGGTAAATGATATAAGACTTGCAGTACTTTCTACAGGTGTTTATGTAATAGCTGTAGATATCGGCCTTGAAGGGCTTTTGAGAAGGCTTGGTCTTGCAAAACCTCTGAAAAAGGTGTTAAAACCGCTTGGTAAAAACATTCCTTCGCGTCTTATTTTATGGGATGATGTACAGCCGCTTGCTTCTCCACGACTTGATCTAAAACTTTCAACCACATATTCAAAGCTTTCTACCCTGCATCCGTCAGATTTGGCAGATATTATTGAAGAACTTGACAAAAAGACACAGGCCTATATATTTTCCACACTGGATGAAGAGAAAGCTGCAGATGTTTTGGAAGAGCTTGATGTTGAGGCACAGCGAAATGTTTTAGAAAGTCTTCCTGTTGAAAAGGCTGCAGATGTGCTTGAGAAAATGCCGGCTGATGAGGTTGCAGATATTCTGGATGAGATAAAGGAAGAAAGAGCAGAAGAACTTCTGAACGAGATGGAAAAAGAGGCATCAGAAGAAGTCAAAGAGCTTATGGAATATCCAGAAAATACAGTTGGTGCAATAATGACCACAGATTTTATTGCTTTCAAAACACATTTTACTGTTGAGCAGACAATAGAGGAGCTAAGACGATTAAAGCCTGAACCAGATGAAATTTATTATCTGTATGTTGTGGACAATGAAGAAAGGCTTTGCGGGGTTGTGTCTTTGCGTGATTTGGTAATCTCTGAGCCTCAAACACCGCTTTATGAGATAATGAACAGAGACGTAGTTTGTGTTAAAGACACTGACAATGTTAATTCTCTTGTTGAGATTATTTCAAAATATAGCCTTCTTGCTGTGCCTGTTATTGATGAGAATAAGAAGCTCATTGGAGTTGTAATTATAAACGATATTGTGTACGAACTTTTGAAGATGAAAAGAAAACTGTTGCTGTAGGCATTAGCTTGATACGAAAGAGGTGATGTAAAGATGGTACAGACGACAAAAAGCTCCAGACTGAAAAATATTCTTTTAATTTTAAGTGTAATTGGGCCAGGGCTTGTGACTGCAACAGCTGACAATGATGCATCAGGTATTGCAACATATGCAATGGTAGGTTCCATGTTTGGTTACAAGATGTTATGGGGACTTTTTCTGATAACAATAAGCTTGGCAATAATTCAAGAGATGGCAGCAAGAATGGGTGTTGTAACAGGCAAGGGACTTTCTGACCTTATCAGAGAAAATTTTGGGGTGAAAATGACATTTTTTGCAATGGTGACCCTTTTGATTGCCAACTTTACAACAACAGTTGGCGAGTTTGCAGGAATTGCAGCAAGCCTTGAAATATTTGGTATATCTAAATATATCTCAGTTCCTATTACTGCTATTTTTGTATGGTATATTATCAATAGGGGTTCGTATCGAAAAACAGAGAGGTTCTTTTTAGGGCTTATGGTAATCTATGTTAGCTATATAATTTCAGGATTTTTGGCAAAACCGGATTGGAAAGAGGTATTCAAAAATACATTTTTACCCTCGTTTAGTTTTGAGCCCAATTTTGTATTGATTTTTATTGCTATGATAGGAACAACAATAACACCGTGGATGCAGTTTTATTTGCAGTCATCTGTTGTGGATAAAGGGGTTGATGTTAAAAACCTTAAGTACCAGCGATGGGATGTATTTTTGGGAGCCTTCTGGACAGACTTTATTGCGTTTTTCATAGTTGTTGCAACAGCAGCAACACTTTACAAACATGGGGTTAGTATTGAAACGGCAGAAGATGCAGCAAAAGCATTGGAGCCGTTTGCAGGGAAATATGCATCAGCTCTTTTTGCAATAGGACTTTTTGGTGCGTCGCTTTTAGGTGCATTTATTTTGCCGCTTTCAACAGCATATGCAATCACTGAAGCATTTGGCTTTGAAAATGGACTTGACAAGAAATTCAAAGAAGCCCCTGCGTTTTATGGGATAATACTTTTTTTTATTATAATAGGTGCTGGAATAATTTTATTTCCCAATATACCATTGATTAAACTTATGATAATAGCTCAGGAGATAAATGGAATTTTACTTCCAATAATTCTTATTTACATGCTCAGGCTTACAAATGACAAAGAAATTATGGGCGAGTATGTGAACTCAAAAGTATTTAATATAATTGCATGGTTAACAGTTGTGTTCATAATAATTTTGACGCTAATTTTACTTGTACAACCGTTTTTGAATATATAGACACCTTTAAGATTGTTTGGCTTTGTTTTCGAATAAAAAGTCTTTAAAATATTCCTGTTAATTTTAGCCACAGATAGTTTTTATTTAAAGACTATCTGAGGGCTTTTCTTTTTCTTTACTTGACACAAAGCATTTCTTGTTTTATAATTGACAAAAGTTAAAATGTACAAGCATAAATTGAAGTGGTTTGAATTAAAATTAATCATAAAAAATAAAGTCTATTTTCTTTATTGAAAAAGGGGAGGAAAAAATGGCAAGAGAAATGGATACAGCAAAATATCAACTTTCTCGTGAAGCATATGAAAAGTACTTAAAAGAACTTGAAAATTTGAAGACAGTCAAGAGGAAAGAGGTTGCAGAAAAGATAAAGGTTGCACGTTCGTTTGGAGACCTTTCAGAAAACTCCGAGTATGATGAGGCAAAAGCAGAACAGGCAGCAGTTGAAGAAAGAATTGCATATTTGGAACAACTCATTAATAATGCTAAGATTATTGATAAAGATGAAGTTTCAACTGATTTTGTTGGAATTGGCACAAACGTAAAAATTCAGAATTTGGATACTGGAGATGTATTTGAATATTCAATAGTTGGGTCAAAGGAAGCAGATCCTCTGAACTTTAAGATTTCTGATGAGTCGCCGGTTGGAAAGGCTTTGGTTGGGAAGAAAGTTGGAGATGTTGTTGAGGTTAATGTACCTGCAGGAAAGTTCAGATATAAGATACTTGAGATATCAAAATAAAAAGACGGAGTTGGTGAGAAGGGATGCAGGATTTTGAGTTTACACAGGATGAGCTAAACGAGCAGATACAAAACAGGATAAAAAAACTTCGAGAACTTCAGCAGAATAAATACAATCCATATGAAAAGGTAAAATACGACCCGACACATTATTCTACTGATATTAAAGAGAACTTTGACCAGTTTGAAGGTAAGTTTGTCTGTGTTGCAGGAAGAATGCTTTCAAAAAGAGGTCATGGTAAGGCTTCGTTTGTGGATATTTTGGACACAAAAGGGAAAATCCAGATTTATATAAAGATTGATGAAGTTGGAGAAGAAAAGTATCAAGAGTTCAAAGAGTATTATGATATTGGAGATATAATAGGGGTAAAAGGTGAGGTTTTCAAGACTCACAAAGGTGAGGTCTCAATAAAAGCAAAAGAGATTGAGATGCTCACCAAGTGTTTGCGACCACTTCCTGAAAAGTGGCATGGACTTAGAGATGTTGATACAAGGTATAGAAAAAGGTATCTTGACCTGATTGTAAATCCTCAGGTTCGGGATACTTTTATTAAAAGAAGCTTGATAATCCGTTCAATCCGTAAATTTTTAGATGACAGAGGATTTTTGGAGGTAGAAACTCCTGTTTTGAGCCCTATTGCAGGTGGTGCTGCTGCAAGACCGTTTATTACACATCATAACGCGCTTGATATTGATTTATATTTGAGAATTGCAACAGAGCTTCACTTAAAAAGACTTATAGTTGGTGGTTTTGACAAAGTATACGAGCTTGGTCGTGTGTTTAGAAATGAAGGTATTTCAATAAAACACAATCCTGAATTCACAACAATTGAGATTTACCAGGCGTATGCTGATTATAAAGATATGATGGATTTAACAGAAGAGCTTATCACCACAGTTGCACAGGAAGTTTTGAGTACATTAAAAATAACATATCAAGGACAGGAGATTGACCTGACACCACCATGGCAAAGACTTACTATGGTTGAAGCAATCAAAAAGTATGTTGGTGTGGACTTTGAAAATGTTTCTTCGTTGGATGAAGCAAGAAAAATTGCTAAAGATCTTGGGATTGAGGTTGAGGAAAACTGGCAGGTAGGTCATATTATTAATGAGGTGTTTGAGAAAAAGGTTGAGGATTTTCTTATCCAGCCAACGTTTATAATGGACTATCCGGTTGAAGTTTCTCCGCTTGCAAAGCGCAAAAAAGATAATCCACAGTTTACAGAGAGGTTTGAGCTTTTTATCACTTGCAGGGAAATTGCAAACGCATTTTCTGAGCTAAACGACCCGTTTGACCAGAAAGAGAGATTTTTAGAGCAGCTTAAAGAAAGGCAGAGAGGCAACCAGGAAGCGCATATGATGGATGAGGATTTTATAGAAGCACTTGAGTACGGCATGCCGCCGACAGGTGGGCTTGGAATAGGAATTGACAGGCTGGTTATGCTTCTGACAGATTCATATTCAATTAGAGATGTGTTACTTTTCCCAACAATGCGACCGAAGGATTAGTAATTAATAAAAGAGGAAGGGGCAGTTTTGTTTATTTTTTGAAAAAGCTGCCCCTTTTTTTATAATACTATAATCTTTTAATTGTGCTATAATAGTAAGGGAAGGTAAAATGGGAAAGAAGGAGACTTAAATAGTATGAAAATTGCGATTCCACATTCGCTTTTATATTATTACTATTTCCCTTTATGGGATACATTTTTCAAAGAGCTCGGGTTTGAGGTTGTGGACACAGGACCAACAACCAAGGGTATTCTTGATAAAGGTTCAAAGGCGGCTGTTGCTGACATTTGTGCGCCTATCAAAATATTTACAGGACATGTTATTGAGGGGCTGAATGTAGCTGATTATGTCTTTGTTCCAAGGTTTGCGAGGATAAAAAAGCCGGAATATTTTTGTCCAAAGTTTATGGGGCTTCCAGACATAATTGAGGGAACGGTAGAAGAAAGTAAAGGAAGAGTTATCTCACCCATAATAAATGAAAAAAACAACGAGAATATAAGCTCGCCAAAGATTTATGAAATGTTGACAGAGATGTTTGGGTTTTCTCACAGGGAAATAAGACTTGCTATGAGAAAGGCAGAAGAGGTTTTTAAAAGATTTAAAAACCTTATGAACAAAGGGCTTTCGTGTGACAAAGCACTTGATAGTTACAGAAGAGGTATATGGGAAGAGAATTTAAAAAAGGTAAAAAAAGATGGTGATATAACAATTGCTGTTTTAGGATATGTATATGACGTGTATGATTCTTTCATAAGCATGGATGTTATAAAAAAACTTGAAGCCTTAGGTGTAAATATAAAAACGTTTGAGATGGTACCCCAAGAGGTTGCATATAACAATTTAAAACACTACAGGAAAAGGCTTTTCTGGACGTTTTCAAACAGGGTACTTGGCGCAGGTCTTCATTATCTAAAAGATCCAGAGGTGGATGGTGTAATCCATGTAACTGCTTTCGGATGTGGACCTGATGCAATTGTTGGAAGATTTTTGCAGTACGAAAGCGATGTTGCTGGAAAGCCTTTTACCACTTTAAGAGTGGATGAACACACAGGCGAAGGGCATATGATCACAAGAATAGAAGCTTTTGTTGACATGCTCAGGCGAAAAAAGTGGGCAAAATTGTCGGAGGTATTGTAAAAATGAAAGTATCTTTTCCATACATGGGTTCTGCAATAGTATACAAAAAGCTTTTTGAGTTTTTGGAACATGAAGTGATAATGCCACCAAAACCAACACAGAGGACCATGGACCTTGGTGTCAAATACTCACCAGAGTTTGCTTGCATTCCTCTTAAAATGGTCATGGGCACGTATTTAGAAGCAATTGAAAAGGGAGCAAAGGTGCTTGTCACATCTGGTGGTCATGGTCCGTGCAGAGCAGGGTTTTATGGCGACACTCACAGAAATATATTGAAATCTCTTGGCTATGACGATGTTGAGCTTATAATTTTCGATGCTCCACAGGATAACTGGAGGGCATTTTTCAGGAACGTTCAAAAAATCCGAAATGGAGTTCCATGGCATAAGGTCATAAACAGGATGTACACGTTATACAGATTTGTCCAGAAACTTGATGAGCTTGAGAAAATGGTTCAAAAAATAAGACCATATGAAATCAACAAAGGGCAAACGACTCAGGTTTGGAATCAAATCCAAGAAAAGTTTGACAAAATAAAGACAAGAAAAGAACTGTACAGAGTTTATGAAGAATGCAAGCAAATGCTTCTTAGTATTCCGACAAGAAAAGTTGAAGAAAAAGACAGAATAAGAGTTGGAATTGTGGGAGAAATTTATGTTGTTATGGAAAGTTCTATCAACTTCGGGATAGAAGAGATTTTGGGCAATCTTGGAGTTGAAGTTGAGAGGAGCTTGTATCTTTTTGAGTGGATAAATGACAATCTGGTCCCATGGATTTTAAGACCCAAGAGGTTTAAAGAGATTATAAAAAAGGGCCAAAGATATATCAAGATTTTGATTGGTGGTCATGCGGTTGAAACAGTGGGCCATATTATAGACTTTAAAGAGAGAGGTTTTGATGGGATTGTTCATCTTATGCCCTTTGCATGTTTGCCAGAACTTGTAACCCAGAGTTTAATTCCAAAGATATCAAAAGAAGTTGACATTCCAATTCTATCGCTTCCAATAGATGAGCAAACAGGGAAGGCAAATATGCTCACCAGAATAGAAGCTTTTATTGATCTTTTGAAAAATAGGAAAAAAGGGAAGACAAAAGAGGTCTTTATTGACAATGTACAAGAACATGTTGAGGAAGAAAGGGTTGTAATGGTATGAAGGAAATCTACATAGGGGTTGACGTGGGTTCTGTTTCAACTAACGTTGTTGCCATTGATAGAAATGTAAATGTCCTTTTTAAGACGTATATAAGGACAAACGGACAGCCTATAGATTCTGTCAAAGAAGGTGTAAAGCAGTTAAAAGAGACTCTTGGAGATGTAGAGGTTTTAGGAGTAGGTACAACTGGGTCGGGAAGACAGCTTGCAGGTGCTATCTTGGGTGCTGACGTTGTGAAGAACGAAATTACAGCCCATGCAACAGCGACAATTCATTTTGTGCCAGATGTGAGAACTATTTTTGAGATAGGCGGTCAGGACTCTAAAATAATAATTATAAAAGACCAGATGGTTGTAGATTTTGCAATGAACACTGTATGCGCTGCAGGCACAGGTTCGTTTCTGGACCATCAGGCAGAAAGACTCAAAATTCCTATTGAGCAGTTTGGTGATTTGGCACTTTCTGCTACACGGCCAGTTCGAATTGCGGGAAGATGCACAGTGTTTGCAGAGTCTGACATGATTGCAAAGCAGCAGTTTGGCTTTTCAAAAGCTGAGATAATAAGAGGGCTTTGCGATGCTCTTGTGAGAAATTATTTGAACAATGTCGGAAGAGGCAAGAATTTAGAACCGCCATTTGTTTTTCAAGGTGGTGTTGCAGCAAACAAGGGTATAAGGGCAGCTTTTGAAAGAGAACTGCAAAGTGAGGTTATTGTACCTGAACATTTCAATGTGATGGGGGCAATAGGTAGCGCCATTTTAGCAAAAGATTACATTGAAAAGACAAATGCAAAAACAAATTTCAGGGGGTTTGACGCTGCTGATATTGACTTTTCAACATCATCTTTTGAATGCAAGGGTTGTTCGAACAGGTGCGAGGTTGTGAAAGTGTCAATGGAAGGCAAGGTCATTGCAATGTGGGGTGACAGGTGCGGCAAATGGACAAATTCGCTGTAAGTTCTCCAGCAGCAAAGCCATGGAAGGCCTGTTCCATGGCTTTGAGTTTTTTACGGCCAGGTTTATTTTTCTATTTAAAAAGTGATATAATAAAAATAGAAAAATAATTCTTGGTAAGAAGGTTTTAATCATGTCAGAGGGGTAAAGGATTATATAAGGTCAATTCTTTTGAAGATGTGTGCTTTAGAGTCATATCCGGGTAAGGAAGAGGAGTTAAAAGAGTTTGTTGAAAATGAACTTTCTGAGATGCTCATCTTTTACGACGATGATGTTAAAAACAATCTCTTTGGTGAAAGAGGAAAAAACCCCAAAGTGCTTTTGAATGCCCATCTTGATTCATATGGGGCAGAATATTTGGGTAAAAATTGGTTGTTTGAGGTAATTTATGATGAGAAAACAGACAAAATAAAAGGAAATGGAATACGTCCTATAGGTGCTGATGACAGGTGTGGTATTGCTATAATCTTAGCTCTTTTGAGGTTTACTGATTATCAATTCAAGTTTCTTTTTACTACATCTTGTGAAGATGAACATCAGGGTGTGAAGTTCTTTATTGAGAATCATCCAGAATTTTTCAAAGGAGTAAACCTTGTGATTGGTCTTGACAGAAGAGGGTTTGGGGATGTTGTCTGCAGCTATGGTGGGAAGGATGTATGTTTTAAAAATGAATGTGTTGACAAAGTGATTGAGATAGGAAAATCCTTAGGAATTCCTGCAAAAAGGGAAAAAAGTCCTCATGTTGCTGATATAAGGTTTATTGCAGACAGGTTTGGAATTAGCAGTTTTTGTCTTTCTGTTGGGTATTATAACCCTCACACAACATCTGAGTATGCTGTTTTGGATGAGGTTGTCAAGGCATATGAATGGATGTGCAAAATCTTAGAAAGTGTTCAATAGGCTATTTTATCAACTTTCAAAAAGGACCTTTTAAAAAGGTCCTTTTTTGTTATTGTAATTTTTCTTTTGCTCAAGTATAATGTATAAAAAATGATTATTTATGTATCATTTAATTAGTTATAGGCGAAAAAATCATTTTAAAAACCAGACAGTTTTATAAAAAACATGTCGACAAAGCTTTTTAAGTATAATACAATAAATAATTAATCCTTTTTTGCTCATTTCAAAATAATATACACATAGGGGGAAATGCTTCAGATGGAGGAAAAACTAATATATATCGATGGAGAATTTTACAAGAAGTCAGAAGCCAAAATTTCAGTGTTTGATCATGGTTTTTTGTATGGAGATGGAGTATTTGAAGGTATAAGGGTCTATAACGGCAAGATTTTTAAATGCAAAGAACATGTGGACAGGCTTTATCAGGCAGCAAAAGCAATCTATATGGAAATTCCAATCTCAAAAGAAGAGATGATCGAAGCTCTAAAGAAAACTTGCAGGATAAACAATATCAGGGAAGGATATATCAGGCTTGTTGTGTCGCGAGGGGTGGGTGATTTAGGTCTTTCTCCAACAAAGTGTCCAAAACCGACAATTGTAATAATTGCTGATTCAATTGTTTTATATCCACAAGAAATGTATGAAAAAGGGATGAAGGTAATAACTGCATCAACAAGAAGAAATAGTCCTCAGTGTGTAGACCCACAGATAAAGTCGCTAAATTACTTAAACAATATCTTAGCAAAGATTGAAGCAAACAGAGCAGGTGTGCCTGAGGCTATAATGCTTACCCAAGATGGTTATGTAACAGAGTGCACTGGCGACAATATCTTCATTGTAAAAGATGGTGAGCTTATTACACCACCTGTTTACCTTGGTGCTTTGGATGGAATTACAAGAAGAACTGTTATGGCTTTGGCAAAAGATTTGGGAATACCTGTGTATGAAAAGATATTTACACTCTACAACCTTTACAATGCTGATGAGTGCTTCTTTACAGGAACTGCAGCAGAGGTTATTGCTGTGACTGAAGTTGACGGTAGAAAAATTGGAAATGGAGAGGTTGGACCTATCACAAAGAAGCTTATGGAAGAGTTCAAAAAGCTTACTCAGATAGATGGTGTTGATATATATGAGTAAGGAGATGAAAGAAAAGATGAGAAGTGATATTGTCAAGAAAGGATTTGAAAAGGCTCCTCAGCGTTCGCTTTTCAAAGCAATGGGATACACTGATGAAGAGATAAGAAGACCACTTATTGCAGTTGTAAATTCATGGAATGAAGTTGTCCCCGGGCACATTCATCTTGATAGGATTGCAGAGGCAGTGAAAGCAGGTATCAGGCTTGCCGGCGCAACTCCAATGGAGTTTAACGTCATCGGTGTGTGTGATGGTATTGCAATGGGTCACATTGGCATGAAATATTCGCTCATCACAAGAGAGCTCATTGCAGATTCAATCGAGGCAATGGTGATGGCACATCAGTTTGACGGCATGGTCTTGATTCCAAACTGCGACAAAATCGTCCCTGGAATGCTCATGGCAGCAGCAAGGGTAAATATTCCAGCTATTTTAGTAAGCGGTGGACCTATGCTTGCAGGAAAGATTGGTGATAAGGTGTGTGACCTTAACTCTGTATTTGAAGGTGTGGGTGCATACTCTGCAGGCAAGATTTCTGAAGAAGATTTATATGCCTTAGAAGAAAATGCATGTCCTGGCTGTGGTTCATGCTCTGGGATGTTTACAGCAAACACGATGAACTGTTTGAGCGAGGCTTTGGGGCTTGCTCTTCCTGGAAATGGAACAATTCCAGCTGTCATGGCAGCACGAATTCGTCTTGCTAAAATGGCAGGAATGAAGATTGTTGAGCTTGTTGAAAAGGATATAAAACCGTCTGATATTTTAACTCCTGAGGCTTTTGAAAATGCCTTAGCAGTTGACATGGCGCTTGGGGGCTCAACAAACACTATCTTGCATCTTCCTGCTATTGCAAATGAAGTTGGAATAAAGTTAAACCTTGATATAATAAACGCTATAAGCGACAGAACACCAAACCTGTGCAAACTCTCACCGGCAGGACAACATCATATCGAGGACCTTTACTTTGCAGGCGGCGTTCAGGCTGTTATGAATGAGCTGTCAAAAAAGGGGTTGATCCAGTTACATCTTATGACAGTTACAGGCAAAACAGTTGGTGAGAATATTAAAGATGCAAATGTTAAGAATTACAATGTCATAAGACCAATTGACAATCCATATTCTGAAACAGGCGGGCTTGTGATTGTGAGGGGTAACCTTGCACCGGATGGTGCTGTTGTCAAAAAAAGTGCTGTGCCGCCAAAGTTATTGAGGCACAGAGGACCTGCGCGCGTGTTTGAGAGCGGTGAAGAGGTGTTTGAGGCAATCTTGAAAGGGAAGATCCAAAAAGGAGATGTTATTGTTATAAGATATGAAGGGCCAAAGGGCGGACCTGGTATGAGAGAAATGCTATCTCCAACATCGGCACTGGCAGGAGTTGGGCTAATTGAAGATGTTGCACTGATAACTGATGGCAGATTTTCTGGGGCGACAAGAGGTGCATGTTTTGGTCATGTATCGCCGGAGGCAGCAGAAAGGGGACCAATTGCAGTGGTTCAAGATGGAGATATAATTTCAATTGACATAGAAAACAAAACTCTTACCTTGGAAGTTCCTGAAGAAGAGATAAAAAGAAGGCTTGAAAACCTTCCACCATTTGAGTCAAAGGTAAAAAAAGGGTATCTTTACAGATACTCAAAGCTTGTCAGATCTGCTTCTACCGGTGCTATACTTGAATAAAAAATCTTATTTGGGGGTTGTTGGGTTTTGAAATTGACAGGAGCAGAGATTATAATCGAATGTTTAAAAGAACAGGGAGTAAATGTCATCTTTGGGTATCCGGGCGGTGCTGCTCTTAATATATATGATGCTCTTTACAAACATCAGAATGAAATAAAACATTATCTAACATCGCATGAACAGCACGCATCCCACGCTGCAGATGGATATTCAAGAGCATCCGGAAAGGTTGGTGTGGTTTTTACTACCTCAGGACCTGGTGCAACAAACATTGTGACAGGTATTGCAACAGCGTACATGGACTCTGTGCCGGTTGTGGCAATTACTGGTCAGGTGCCAACTAATTTGCTTGGTAAAGATTCTTTCCAAGAGGTCGATATTACAGGTATTACCATGCCTATTACAAAGCACAATTTCATTGTCAAGGATGTCAATACACTTGCAGATACCATCAGACGTGCGTTTGAGATCGCGCAAAGTGGAAGACCGGGACCTGTTTTGGTTGATGTATGCAAAGATGTGACAGCAGCATATGCTGAATATGAAAAAAAAGAGCCAAAGAAAATCAAGAAAAAAGTTTTTGCAACACAAGAGGAGATTGAAAAGGCAATTGAGCTTATAAATTCAAGTCAAAGACCTTTTATCTGCTCAGGTGGCGGTGTTATTTCATCAGAAGCATCTGAAGAGCTTATTGAATTTGTGGAAAAAATAAACGCACCTGTTGCAACAACCCTTATGGGTGTTGGAGGTTTTCCGTCAACGCATCCGAACTATACAGGACTTGTTGGGATGCACGGCACACGTGCTTCTAACTATGCAGTGTCACACTGCGACCTTTTGATTGCTGTTGGTGCAAGGTTTTCAGATAGGGTAATAAGCAAGGTTGACAGATTTGCACCAAATGCAAAGATTATTCACATTGATATTGACCCAGCTGAGATTGACAAAAACGTTAGCACTGATATTGCACTTGTTGGCGATGTGAAACAGATATTGAAAATATTAATTGAGAATATTCAAAAGAAAACAAATACAGAGTGGATAGATATGATTTACGAGTGGAAGAAAAACTATCCTTTAAGTTATCCTGAGGATGGAAAACTTCATCCACAGTATATTGTGGAAAGGATTTCTGCTCTTACAAACAACGATGCAATAATCACAACAGAGGTTGGACAAAACCAGATTTGGGCAGCACAGTTTTACAAATACCAAAGACCAAGACAGTTTATTTCCTCTGGTGGTCTTGGCACCATGGGCTATGGCTTTGGTGCGGCAATTGGAGCAAAGATAGCAAGGCCGGACAAAGTAGTCATTGACATTGCAGGTGATGGCAGCTTTAGAATGAACTGTGGTGAGCTTGCAACAGCTGTGCACTACAATATACCTGTGATAGTTGCACTGCTTAACAATGGCGTTTTAGGAATGGTTCGCCAGTGGCAGGACCTTTTCTATGGCAAGAGATTTTCACAGACAACCTTAGACAGGCCGCCAGATTTTGTAAAACTTGCAGATGCATACGGTGCACTTGGTATCAGAGTTACATCACCAGATGAGGTTGACAGTGCTATTTTAAAGGCGTTAGAAGCAGGAAGACCAACTGTGATTGACTTTGTAATTGACAAAGACGAAAAAGCTCTTCCAATTGTCCCACCCGGTGCGCCAATTGATGAGATTATTGATTAGAAAAGACCAATAAATGGAGTATGATTTTTTACAGCGTTTTTTGTATTGATTATTATAGCGCGGAAATATATCAAAAAATAATAAGGTAGGAGAAGAATAGTAGAATATTATATTACCGGTATTTTTTATCTTTTTGGTTTTGGGAATTATAGATTAATTTGACTTGAAAAAAGTACTTTTAATGAGATAGCAGTATTCTTATTTGTTTTATATTTATTATATTTAAACACAATAATAACATACAAATACAAAAAAGAATAAATACATTAAAATGTAAAGTTAGAAAATCAAGTTCAAAATAAAAATAAAGATAAGAGGGGCATTTCACAAAAAATTTGAAAAGCCCCTCTTTTAACTATTAAATATCCAAAAAGATTGTTGTCAATATTATCATTTTAACGATGAATTGATTGCTTACAAAACAAATTAGTTGCATATTTTGGTTTAACCCTCTCGGTAGTTCAATCATGGCAATTTGTTGGCACGAAGAACAAAATATCAAAAAGAAGTTCAGAAATATTGCGAAGAGTATTGTTCTGCGGTAAAAAATATATTCAAAATTTTTTAAAAACCTCTGGCTTTTAATTAGCTGGTCTTTTTTTGTTATTAAAAAAGTTTTTTATTTGGGGTATGTTGAATATCAAGATTCCTGTAAGATAACCAAGTAAATTAATTATAATGTCTAAAATATCAAATACACCCCTTTTTGTTAAAAACTGTAACAATTCAACTACTATAATCCATACTAAAAAAATAAAAATTGTGATTTTTGGTTTATTTTTTATTCTAAAAGAAAGGTAAAAACCAGCTGGCAAATACAAAATGAAGTTTTCAATTATTTGAGATAAACTATAATTAATTATTTCATTTAAATTAAAGCATTCCTGTAATGAACGAAAATGAGCGAAAATGACGAGAAATGAGATTTGAAAAGAAAAGGTACCTCCTGATAAAATATAGAATGTAAGTTGTACAACTTACGACAAAACACAACAAAGGAGGTACCCTCTTTGAAGTATACACAAAATGAGAAGATATTACAAGTGACAGAGAAAACTTTAGTTGTAGGAGTAGACATAGCAAAGGAGATACATGTTGGCAGAGCATTTGATTTTAGAGGAGTGGAGCTTGGCAAGAGAATAGAGTTTGAGAATAGAAAAGAAGGTATGGGAAAATTTTTGGATTGGGCAAATAAGATAATGAAAGCCCATGGCAAAGAGAACGTGATAGTAGGGATAGAGCCTACAGGGCATTACTGGCTGTGCTTTGAGCAGTACTTAAGAGAGAATGGCATAAAAGTGGTTTTAGTGAATCCTTTTCACGTGAAGAGGAGCAAGGAGCTTGATGATAATACACCAACAAAGAGCGATATAAAGGATCCGAAAACAATAGCGATGCTTGTGAAGGATGGAAGATATACAGAGCCAAATATACCCGCGGGTATATATGCTGAGATGAGAGTAGCGATGAACATATATGAAAGGCTACAAAAACAGCTGAACGTTTTAAAAAATCAAATAATCAACTGGCTGGATATCTATTTTCCAGAGTTTTTAGAAGTATTTTCTGATTGGGAAGGCAAGGTAGCGCTACTGACTTTAAAAGAGATGCCATTGCCTTGTGATGTAGTAGAAAAGGGAGTGGAAGGGATTATAGAATGTTGGCGTGACAAAGTAGACAAGCGAGCGATAAGTCGCAAAAGGGCTATGGAATTAGTGGAAGCTGCTAAAAGGAGTATAGGTAAGAAAGAAGGTAGGAAGCTGGCAAGGCAAGAGATGAGATATTTGCTTGAAGAATATGAGCTTTTAAGAAAGCAGCTGGAAGGAATAGAAGATGAAATGGCAAAACTTTTGAAAGATGTTCCGAATGGAGAAAAGCTGCTTGAGATAAAAGGTGTTGGAGTAAAGACAGCAGTTGGTTTTATATCTGAGGTTGGGGATATAATGAGATATGAAGATGCTAAGCAGATACAGAAATTAGCGGGACTGAATATAGTTGAGAATAGTTCTGGCAAGCATAAGGGACAGACGTGTATAAGCAAAAGAGGGCGTGGGAGGCTTCGAAGTAGTTTATTTAAGGCTATGATTACAATAGTAGCAAAGAATGAAGAATTTAAGAAGTTGCATATGTATTACACTATGCGGCAGAACAATCCATTGAAGAAGAAGCAATCACTGATAGCGCTTTGCTGTAAGTTGATAAGGATATTTTACGCGATTTTAAAAAAAGGGATAAAATATGATGGGAACAAGATGTTGAGCGATATAAAGAGAGAGGCTTTAGCAACAACAGCGTAAAAGAAATAAAAAAATAAGTTAAGAAATTTTAGTTTAAAGTAGGAGCGAAAGATTAGCAGAATACACATCTTGAGGGGGTAAAAGTTTCTTAGCTTTGCGAGAAGAGTTAAGACATGTCGAGTAGCAAAGCGCCCCTTTTATTAGGGATTCAAATCATAGAAAGTATGTTAAGGTTAAGAATAGAAGGGAAGAAGAATTAGATTAAATTAAATGAATTTTTATAGGACGATTGGAAAATGAGAGCGGGTTAGTCGGAGTACAATCACCATAAGGGCGAAGACCCTGCATACGAGCATAACCGACATCCACGCCATGGTAGATGGGACGAGGGAATTGAGGGCAAGGTAAGAAAGACCCTGAGAGACATGAGAGGGTAAACACCATGGTTATTGTGGACGGATACCCGCCGCAATATGGTATAATATCTAAATTAATACAAAAAGCAGGTTGAATCTAATCTTCATGTGGTAGAATAAAGCAATAATAGAAATAACAAGCACTAAATAAATTTTTATAACTACGAAATTTGAAGAAAACGAAAGATATTTTGAGAAAATCAAAGGTATATTGAGAGAGTTGATGTAATGTTCTGATCTGCTTATCCGGAAAAAGCTAAGCGAAATAACCAAAACAATATAACTGATAAATAAAATATCTAACATGAAATAATATAATTTTCCGTTAAATATAAGATGCAAGAGAGAAAACAGTAAAATAGCTACAAAGACTCTCAAAAATATAAAGCTAAATGCTTCAATTGAAAAATGTAACCAGATATCATCTAAAATATAATAACATAAAAACATTGACAAAACAAGAGAACATATAACTATAGATGCATTTTTTAAGATTTCTTTAAGTTTCATAATGGTCCCCCTGCTAAAATTTCTAATATTACTTATCGTCATATACAATACCATCAAAATCTACATTATCTTTATAAGTGGACTGGAAGTATATTTTATAAGTTCCGTCAGAAAGCTCAGTAAATGGAAGTGTATAATATGATGTATCATTTGGACTAACTTGAATTGTTTGAGCTTTATTACTTACAGCCTTGTATCCCAACCATTCTTTTTTAAGAGGAGTTAATTTCATTTCAGCATATGTCCCAGTATTCCATCGAGTTGATTTAGTTATTCTGTGATAACAATAAAAATCACCTTTTGTAATTGTAAAACTGTCAACAGATTCTTTGCCGACATCAGTAAATCCTGTTCCTTGATAAGTGTCTAATTTATTTGATAGTGCAAAGACAATGTTGGTCATTAATGGTAAGCAAAATATTGCAGTTAAAGTAAGAATAATAAGATAGACTTGTTTCTTGTTATACATTGGCAATCACATACCTTTCTATTTTTAGTTATTATAAAAAATTTTTGTTGCTATTATTATATACTCTAATATTGATGAAGTCAACAACATATACCAGTGATTTAGCAACAATGCTGTAAGAATGTATAAATATCTATCTAAGTATATTAAACTAAATCAATACATTGTGTAAAAAATATTATTCTGTTAGGTTATAACAGGAATTTGGAAATAAAATATAGTTTTAATGATAAACCATTTACAATTGAATTTTCAAAATTTCAAATGTGATAAACTAACAAATAATTATAGATTGCTCTATAAAAAATAATTATTTTTATCTTTCAGTTAGGAGAAAGCTAATTTATTATGTTTCAACAACAGAAATGAGTGTTAATAGCAAACGACAAAGTAGTAGAATGGTATTTAATGTAAAGATTTTAAGAAACAAAAAATATTAAATGATTCTAGTGTAAAAACTCAATTTTAGAATCTGCTTTTCTGTACTTTGAAAATTTATTCAGGTAAATTGTGGTAATTTATACCTGTGACAACAAAAATCCAGTCTAAAATCTGTCGAGAAAAACTTATGTATTACCTTTATAATACGTTATTACCATTTATTGTACCAATACGGGCGCACTTCCCCCCTGGCTCTCTCCAATAGCTTTTTTAGCTCGCTCCAACATGTATCTTGCAAAACGCTTAAAATTCTGGGCCAATACCTTTAAACCTACGTTTACTCTACATTTTACAAGTCCCCTTACTCGAAGTTTCGAAAGACCATGACCCCTCTTCAAGGCTGAATTAGTACCTTCTATTGCTGCTCTTTTGCTCTTGTTTCCCTCACACCTGCATTCTATCTTTTCCCGTTGTTTGGCTGCTTCTATCGATTTTAGATTTACCCTCACCACATAATCTTTTTTCTGCTCTTTGCAATAACATTGATTTTTTAATTCACACTTTGCACAGGCTTCTTTTGGAAAATGGGCTACCGTCTGCCCCTTCTTAACACTTGCATGGATGGGTATTATTCCCCTTGGGCATTTTTTTATCACTTTCGTCTCTTCATCTATTTCATATTCGCTCACTGACATCCTAACAGGCTTCCTACCGTTTAAATCAGTAAAATGAACTTCTACACAGTTCTCTTTTGCAATTTGTACTACTTCTTTGGAGTAATAACCACCGTCTACATAGACTTCTTGACATTTTGTATTCTGTTTTACAATAGGTAGTCTCTCTTTTAAAAGCTCTACATCACTCTTTACGTTCTTTTCTACCGTATAGTCTGTTATGAGCTGAAAAGAATTTTCTTTTGCACAGGTTTCGCTAAGGTTTAAAACATATCCGCTTTCAGCTTTGTTCCCCTTCTTGCGATAAGTAGCATCCTCATCATATGCTGACTGAAGAGAATCGCTGGGTATACTTTTGCTATCTTTGGCCTTGAGCTTCTTGGTTTGTTCGTCGTAGTACGCCTGTTCCGACAAAAATCTTTCAAGGATCCTATACGCATCGGAGTTTTTTAGTTCAGAAATGTTTTCAATTGTTTCTTTTGTTTCTTGGCAAAGATTCAAGAGCATTTCCAGCCTGCTTTCGCCTTCTGAAGGCTTGGTTTTGTGTATCACTTCTGCCCTAAATTCAGGGTTGAGAACTTTTTTTAGGTTCTCTGAAAGTCTGTCTTCAGGAATGGATTTTACTGCCCTGTAAAGTACATCAAAGGCAAGGGCAACTCTTCCTGCTTTTTTGATGTTTGACATGAACATGGTGGAGTCCATCCGCTGTTCTTTCATGTATATACCTGCTTCTTTGGCAAAAATCATGGTAAGATTTAAAAACTGCCCGAATATTAAGTCCTCTTGTTCAGGATGTTTTATGAGGTATTTGTATATCCTTGTTCTAAAGTCATACAAGGTTTTCTCTGAAAGGTTCATACCTCCTAAGGTCCTTATTCCTACAGCATAATTTATCAGGTAATTGAAGTTGAAATTTTCGATAAGTTCATCATCAGAGTAGTTTTTAAGGTGTTTTATGTATTCCAAGGAAAGAAGTATGTTAACCAGGAAGTTAGCCCTTCCTGTATCACTGTATAAAACTGAAAAGGGTTTTTCATCGATGTTGCAGAACACGTATTTATAAAATATGGGAGCCCATGATTTCTCAAGTTTAGCCTTTATCCTTGAATCCATGAAGTTAACACTTTCAAATAATGATTGTTGGAGATGGTTGTTATTTTCTCTAAACAAGTACAACACCCCATTTGTTGTAATTTTTGCTTCTTTGATTCTAACATAATTCTATAAAAATTTGTACTACATATATTTTTATGTTTATTTATTCAATCCTGTTTTATATTTATACTTTTTCATAAAGAAAAAAGACTTTTTACACCAGAATCAAATTATAGTTTTGAATAACAATAACACTTATTAGAATGAAATGATTTTTTTGCTGCAAGAAACTATTAATAAAAATGTAATGTAAACAGCTGATTTTACTTTGCTTTTTTATGACTATGAATAGTTGAACATTTCTGCATATAGTTTATAGTAAAGGTTTGTTTGAGTATTCATCTAAACAAAAAAGGAAATTTTTGTGACATCTTTTTGAAAAGAATTAAAAGAGAAACACCTTTCACTAATTTATCAAAAATCATTTTGTTCGTGGGGCAATTGTGAGATGGAAAGTTTATGGTAAATAAGTTTTTTAAAAATGGATGGATAAACTTATGAATGGAGCATGGTTTTTTACAGCATTTGTAGTATTGATTATTATAGTGCGAGAATATATCAAAAGTTATAAAGTAGGAGGGGAACTAGTAGGATATTATATACCAGTATTTTTTATCTTTTTGGTTTTAGGGATTATAGATTTATTTAACTTAAAAAGAGTACCTTTAATGAGATGGCAATATTTTTATTTGTTTTATATTTATTGCATTTAATCACAACAATAACATACAAATACAAAAAGAATAAATACATTAAAAGGTAAAGTTAAAAAATCAAGTTAAAAATAAAAATAAGAATAAAAGGGGCTTTTCACAAAAATTTTGAAGAGCCCCTTTTTATTTCACCTGCAAATCCCCTTCAATTAGTATAGACAAAATCTGGTCAATCTCAGCAAAAGCAAGAGCAATGCAAGAGTCTGCAGCTCCATAGTAAAGATAGATTTGGTTGTCTTCCACAATTGCTCCACAGGTAAACACAACATTGTTTACATCCCCGATTCTTTCATATACCTCTTGGGGTGATAGCAGCCACTCAGGACATCTCTTTTTAACCTTTGCAGGGTTTTCTAAGTCCAAAAGTGCAGCACCAAGCCTGTAAATTGGTCCTGAAGGCATCATCTTAACACCATGGTAGATAATGAGCCAGCCTTCAGGTGTTTTTATTGGCACAGCTCCCGCACCAACCTTAAAGCCGTCCCACCAAGGCCCTCCTTTTTCAACAAGCACAACCTCATGGTTTCCCCAGTGAATTAAATCTGACGAATATGCAATCCAGATGTGTTCGATGTCCCCTGCAACAGGTCTGTGAAGCATGGCGTACCTACCGTTAATTTTTTCAGGAAACAAAACTGCATCTTTGTTGTTGGGAGGATAAATTAATCCCATTTTTTCAACTTTTTTAAAGTTCTTTGTTCTTGCAAGTGCAACTGCAGGACCATAACGAGAGTATGCAGTATAGGTTATATAGTAGTAGTCATCTTCAGGAATATAGGTTATTCGTGGATCTTCGCAGCCAAACTCTTCGTATATGAACACTGTGGGTTGGGGATAAATCAGAGGTGACTTTTCAATCTTCCAGTTAGTTTTACCATCGCTACTGCGTGCTACAGTTAAATGTGATTTCCCCTGTCTGTCTTCAACTCTCAAAAGCAGTAGGTACTCATTTTTATACTTTATAGCGCCTGCGTTGAAGACTGCGTTTGCTGAATACGGTATATCATATACTGTGATTATTGGATTTCCACTGTAGCGCGTAAATATGTCCTTTTTTGCAAAGACCTTTTTCATATTAAAATCCCCCCACAAATAAAATTATTTATACATTGAAATATACCACATTTGATATTGAATAATTACAAAAAAATTATGTAAAATATCTTTGGAAATCTGTCAAGGGAGTCAAACAGGTTTTTGAGAAAGAGGTGAAAAAGATAAAATGAGAACATACAGAAAAGAGCTGTGGTTTGAAATACCAACAAGAAGAGCATTTGTAAACATCACAGACACTCTTCAAAAGTGTGTTGATGAAAGTGGTATAAAAGAAGGGCTTTTACTTTGCAATGCCATGCACATAACAGCAAGTGTGTTTATAAACGACGATGAGCCAGGTCTTCACAAAGATTTTGAAATCTGGCTTGAAAAGCTTGCACCTGAAAAACCTTATTCTCAGTACCACCACAACGTCGGTGAAGACAATGCAGATGCCCACCTTAAAAGAACTATCATGGGAAGAGAAGTTGTGATTGCTATAACAAATGGCAAACTTGACTTGGGTCCGTGGGAACAGGTGTTTTATGGAGAGTTTGATGGAAAAAGAAAAAAGAGAGTACTTGTGAAAATTATTGGGGAGTAAGGCAATGTCATGTTTTGATCATAGGTGGTGGATAGTATTTGTGGGTTACTGGTGTTTTGTGACGATATTAACCTTTGTTGTGTTAGAAGCTAAGAAATCAGAAAAGAATATAATGGGACATTTGCCAAAACAAATTCAATGAATGCTTGGGATATAATAAAAAAAGCAATATAGCAAAGCTCAAATCCTTCATAGGATAAATTATTTCAAAATTTTTTAATACATAAAAGATAACGGCTGCAAGCCTCGAAAGTACTTATCCAGGTCTGAGTCATAGCTTATGCATTTATAACACTTAGGAATTTAAAAATTTTTTCAACAAATACGTGTAGAGATCTACACAAAACCCTATCGACAAATATGCATAAATACTGCGTTGTTTGTTAATAAAATTCATTAAAGGTTGGGATAACCTCCAAATTACAAATTGAAGAAGTATGGAAATATTTCAATAAGCTTTATTACATAAGTGAAAAAAATAGGAATTGAATTTTGGATTTTGAATTTCGCAAAATACAGTTTAAACAAACTTTTTTGAGAGGGGAGTTGCTAAGAACTTGTCATCTAAAATAAACAAGATTTCTTTAGTCATACTTTTGGTTGTTGATCCACTGCTATTGCTATTTTCATATTATATTTTTGCTGGCTTAGGAAATTACCCTATTGTAAACATTCTTGTGGGATACATTATCTGTGTTTTGCTCATAGGTATTCCTGTTGTCTTTATCGCAAGACTGAGTGCAAGAAAAGTGGAACTTGATTCAGGGTACAACCTGCCTGTATTTTTATCTTTTCTTATCTTTTTCGCAAACATCCTTGCTGCAACTTTAGTAGGTATTATTGCATCAAAAATAAAGCCTCTTCCGGAGGATGCACTTGCATTAAGGGCAAGTGGAGCAATAGCTATAAAATATGAATATTATCGCTCTTTTGCTTTTTATATATTCTAAAGTTCTAACTCAGGAGGAATTCACAAAATATGCCGAAAAGACCAAGATTTCGATTTCCACAAAATTAACAGTTGGGGTTTTATCTGTTTCTCTTTGGGTTGGTCCAGTTTTATTGAAATATATAACAATTCGAATTAACATTGACAATGCCACAAAGATGAATCTTGTCTTAATAAGTGTTTTTGCGAACATATTACTTGCTTTTGTTTTGTGGCTATTAAATAAAAAGATATTGTCAGCAGCACCTGTAATTTCCGGGACATTTTCGAAAGTAGCGCAGGGGGACCTAACCTTTAAGAGTGTTGTTCATTCAAACGATGAATTTGGCACAATTAACAACAAATTAATTGAGACTATAGAATCTCTCAAAAATCTTATAACAGGTGTGAAAAGTATGGTAATTAGTTCTATTAAAACATTCGAAAATGCACGGGAAGTTTTCGAAAGACTAAATAAGGATTCTTTTGAAAACGCTAAAGCAATTGAAAAGCAACAATCCGATATTCAGCGAGTAGCAGCTTCAGTTGAAGAAATTAATGCCAACATTGAGGAATTAGCTGCTCAAGTCCAAAGTCTCAGTGATTTAGCATCTACTGTACTTTCAATTTTTCAAGCACTATTAGAGAAATCAGAATTAGGTCAAGTGGCGGTGGAAACTATACTAAAAACGAGCGAAATACTCGTTGAAAAATACAGCAAGTTGAGAGATGGAGTACAGCAACTGGCACAAACAACCCAAAACATTGGCGATGTTGTGAAATTTGTTAGGCAGATTGCTGAGCAAACAAATCTATTGGCATTAAATGCAGCAATTGAGGCTGCAAAGGCAGGAGAAACTGGGAAGGGATTTGCTGTTGTTGCTTATGAGATTAGGAAATTAGCCGAGCAGACCAAAGAATCGACAGCTGTTATAAACCGAACAATTTCAGCTGTAGATTTATATACGAAACAACTCGAAGAACAAATAGCAGTTCTATACCGTGATGTAGAAGAAAACAAGAAGAAATATACTGAACTTTCAGAAGTTTTTTTGACATTATTCAGAGAATCAAGGACTTAACTTCTTCTTGTCGATAATCTTTCAGCTCATTCTGAAGAAGAAGGTGCGTCTGTAGCAGAAATAACTTCGGCAACCAAGGAGATAGCTGATAGTATTTCGGAGATAAGCGAATTTTCCGAAAAAATAATATCTTCCACGGAGTACAATCTGAGTCAGGCTAATGATTTATCTAAACAGATTTCTGTAATATCAAGCTCGATGGTGCAAATAAGAAATTTGATTGAAAAGTTTAAAGTATAGCAGGTATACCTTTAAATATTTATTGAAACTCGTGAAAGAATAAAATGGTCGCGCAAAAACAATCATTTAATGCAATTGCATATTAACATTGAGTTATTTAGTAAAAATAGAAAGTCAGCTGGTGGTCTTGCCTAACCTGTTTTAATTAGTTATACACTAATTTTACATGTTTTCCTAAAAATTATTTAGCGCAAAAGTTTCCTACAAACTCTTAACACCATTGTGGGAGAGTGAGAGATTGACAATTATTCCTATGTGTATTAAGATACACATAGGGAGGTGTATAAAATGAGGACCAATATTTTTATAGATGAAAATTTATTAAAGAAAGTGATGGAGATTGCTGGGGTAAAAACAAAAAAAGAAGCAGTTGAGATTGCCTTGAGGGAATACTTAGAAAATCACACACGAAAGAATTTGTTAGATTTAAAAGGCAAAATAATGTTTGCAGAAGATTATGATTATAAAAGGATGAGGGCAAGGCAATGATTTTAGTTGACACTTCTGTGTTGATAGACTTTTTTAAGGGAAATACAAACGAAAAAGTAGAAAAGTTTGAATGGATATTGAAAAATAAAATACCATTTGGGATTACTCATTTAATTTACCAGGAGATTTTACAAGGTGCTAAAGATGAAAAAGAGTTTGAGCTGTTGAAGGAATATTTGAGCATTCAACCATTTTATGAATTGACAAAAGGGAAAGAATCGTATGAAGAAGCAGCGCTGCTCTACTTTAAGTGCAAGAAAAGAGGCATAAATCTTAGAAGTACTGTAGATGTGATAATAGCCCAGATAGCTATTGAAAATAATCTTTACTTACTCCACAATGACAGAGATTATTCTAAAATTGCTGAAGTTGAAAATAGATTAAAAGAGTATTGAATGTAATAACATTTCCGGTTGACAATATTCTTTTGTTTTGTTAATATTAATGAGGCAAATTTAAAAAATTGAATATGGTGAATATGATAAGGTTATCCTTATCAAGAGAGGTGGAGGGAAAAAGGCCCGATGAAACCCGGCAACCGGCAAAGCTTTTGGCTTTGCAATGGTGCCAACTCCGTCAGAAAGCAAAATATCTTAGCTTTCTGAGAGATGAGGATAAAACTTTTACAAAAGAAAGTTTTGCCTCTTCTTTTCAGAAGGGGCTTTAAATTTTTTGGTATTTTTAAAAAACAAAGAGTTTTTATTTTACTTAAAAGGAGGTAAAAGGCAAATGAGAAAGCTATTTACATCCGAATCAGTAACAGAGGGTCATCCTGACAAAATCTGTGACCAGATTTCAGATGCTGTGTTGGATGCTATATTAGAAAAAGACCCATACGCAAGGGTTGCATGTGAGGTTGCAGTTACAACAGGTCTTGTTTTGGTTATGGGTGAGATAACAACAAAATGCTATGTAGACATACCAAAGATAGCAAGGGATACAATAAGAGAGATTGGCTATACACGTGCAAAATATGGATTTGATGCTGACACATGTGCTGTTATAACATCAATTGACGAACAGTCACCTGACATTGCAATGGGTGTTGACAAAGCTTTAGAGGCAAAACTGGGTGAAATGACAGAAGATGAGATAGAGGCAATTGGTGCAGGGGATCAGGGTATGATGTTTGGATTTGCATGCGATGAGACACCGGTTTTGATGCCAATGCCAATCTATCTTGCACACAAGCTTGCAAGAAGACTTGCTTATGTGAGAAAGGAAGGTATTCTGCCTTATCTTCGTCCAGATGGCAAAACTCAGGTCACAGTTGAGTATGAAGATGACAGACCTGTTCGTGTTGACACGGTGGTTGTATCCACACAGCACAGCCCCGATGTTACACATGCTCAGATAGAGGCAGATGTTATTGAGCATGTTATAAAACCTGTTATTCCAGAGGGAATGCTTGACAAGAACACAAAGATTTTTGTAAATCCTACAGGAAGATTTGTGATTGGTGGACCTCAAGGCGATTCAGGACTTACGGGAAGAAAAATTATTGTTGACACATATGGTGGATATGCACGCCACGGCGGTGGAGCTTTTTCTGGTAAAGACCCGACAAAGGTTGACCGCTCGGCAACATATGCTGCAAGGTATGTGGCAAAAAACATTGTGGCGTCAGGACTTGCTAAAAAATGTGAGGTTCAGGTATCCTATGCGATAGGTGTTGCAAGACCACTTTCAATCAGGGTTGACACATTTGGCACGGGTAAAATCAGTGATGAGAAGATTGCTGAGATTGTAAAGAGAGTATTTGATTTGCGACCTGCTGCAATAATCAGAGACTTGGACTTGAGACGTCCTATCTACAAACAGGTAGCAGCATATGGACATTTTGGGAGAGAAGATTTGGACCTTCCATGGGAGAGGACTGATAAGGTTGATATCATACTCAAAGAAGCTCAAAGCATTTAAAATCTAAAAGAGAGTAGTTCTAACTTTTTGAAAGCTTTAATAATGTTTATTAGAGCTTGTTTTGTATAAATTTAAAACTGCAAATGGACAGGAAAAATGTAAATGTTTCCCTTTATCAATATATATGGATCATAGTGAAATCTTTGTTCATGGTTTGTTTGCTAATATTTGTTATATCAATTTTTGTAATGTATTTTTCTATGCCAGACAAGATTGCACTTTTTCTTACACTGTTTTCTATGTTTGTAGGGATAGCATTTTCTGGGTATGAGGCAGCAGCTTTGTCACAGAACAGAAAAAAAGTAGCAGCGTTTTTGGTTTCATTTTTTGTTGCAGGTATACTTTTTATCTTAAGCATTGTGATTAAAAAAAAATTTTAGTGTTTCAAAATACCACTTGTGTATAATTCTCACTGGTCCTGTGTTGGGATTTTTAATAGGAGCGCTTAGTTCAAACAAAGTAAGAAAAACAAGGGTAAAGAGAAGGTGAAATTAGGTAAAGTTTTCTTTCCCCTTTTGCTAAAAAAGCGAAAGGGGATTTATTTTTTTGCCTTTGAGTTCATTATGATATATAATAAATTCAAGGAAAAAATTAATCTTTTTGGGGGAAAAGATGATGAGACAAAAAATTGCATATCTTATCAGCACTCTTTTTACAGTTCCTATGGTAGCACTACTTGTTTTTACTATCATGTGGGTTGATAATAGCGAAGAAAACTTTAACGGGAATTTCTACTACTATCTAAATTCGATATTCTTTTTCACCATAGTTCCCCTTTGTGCATACATTGTTGCAAGAAGTTTTCCAAAGTTTAAGGCCGGGGGAAGAGAGGTTGAGAGAAAACTTGCGTTTGTGTTCGGAATAGTTGGGTATGTGCTTGGAAATATAAGTTTAATGTTTATGAAAAAACCAACAAGGGCCATGATAGGACTTTATTTATCATATCTTATCTCAGCCTTGATTTTAGCGTTTGTAAACAAGGTGTTGAGATTCAAAGCAAGTGGTCATGCATGCGGAATAACCGGCCCGATTGTTGCAATAAACTTTATTGCGGGAATAAAGATGATCTATTTGGCTTTGCTCATTCCTCTTGTCATGTGGTCAAGACTTGTACTCAAAAGACATGATTTAAAACAGCTTCTGGCAGGTGCTACCACCTCCTTTTTTGTAACGCTCATAATAATGATTTGGATATACTGAATTTGTGCTAAGTTATTCTCTGCACTGAGGGGGCTTTTTTGAAGCATGATTTTTCAGAAGAAAAGATGGATTTTAAAAGATAGTAGCAACCTTGAAAATATAGATATTGAAATTGATGGCAAAAAAATAAAACCTCAAATTATAAAGGTTTTGAACAATAGGGGTGTGCAAGAAAGAGAAGAAATAGAGAGGTTTTTAAATCCTTCCCTGAAGAATCTTCACAATCCCTTTCTTTTGAACGATATGAAAGAGGCAGTTAAAATTATAAGTCAGGCTATTTTGCACAAAAGCAGAGTATTGATATATGGTGATTATGACTGCGACGGGGTTACAAGTACATATCTGCTTTATTCAAACTTGAGAAATTTCTTGCCCACAACCTATTATATTCCTAATAGATTTAAAGATGGGTATGGACTTAATCTTGATGTTTTAAAGAAACTGGAAGATAAATTTGATGTATTGATCACTGTCGATACAGGTACCAGTAACCACAATGAGGTAAAGTATCTCAAAGAAAAAGGGAAAACGGTTATAATTACGGACCATCATGAACCCAAAGAAGTTTTACCTGATGCTGATGCTGTGGTAAATCCCAAAAGAAAAGATAGCATTTATCCTTTTAGAGATTTAGCAGGTGTTGGGGTAGCATTTAAGCTTTTACATGCACTCAAAAGCTCAGGGATAAATCTTAAACTATCTGAGTACCTTGATGTTGTCGCAATTGGTACAATTGCAGATGTTATGCCTCTTGTTGATGAGAACAGAGTTTTAGCAAAGTTTGGTCTTAAAATTCTGAAAAATACAAAAAATGTTGGTCTTAAAAAACTCATAGAAGTAGCTGGACTTTCGTCAAAAGAGGAGTTGAAACCCTATGATGTGTCGTTCATAATTGGTCCGAGATTGAACGCTGCCGGGCGAATTTCTGATGCAAATTTGGCTGTATCACTTCTTTTAGAAAAAGATGCTATTAAAGCTGAGAGTATTGCCAAAAAACTTGACGAAGAGAATAGAAAGCGGCAAGAAATAGAGGAAAAGACAATTAAAGAAGCCCAGGGTTTGATTGTTAAGGATAAGAGTATTTTAAAAAAGAAGATATTTGTTCTTAGCAACAGTTCGTGGCATGCTGGAGTTGTTGGGATAGCTTCTTCAAAAATCACAGAAAAGTATTACAGACCTTCTCTTTTGCTTACACTGGCTGACGAGGGCATTTTAAAAGGTTCAGGAAGGTCGATTAAAGGGTTTAACCTATTCGAAGCTCTCAAAAACTGTGCAGAAATTTTGCTCAAGTTTGGTGGGCATGAACATGCAGCAGGTCTTTCACTTCCTGTTGACAATGTTGACAAACTTGACGAGATTTTAAACTCAATCGCTCAGGATTACCATTTTATGATATTCAAACCAGCAATTGAAGTTGACCTTGTACTCTCTTTAAATGAGATTGATGATGAACTTATCGACCAGGTTTATCTTTTAGAACCGTTTGGAGTTGGGAATCCTGAACCTACTTTTTTAATTAAAAATCTTATTGTTGAGAATTTTAGGTTCATGGGTGATGGCAACAAATACTACAAATTTTTTGCTGGCAACTCAACCAAATATGATGTTGTGTGCTTTTCTAACTTGGAAGATGAAGATGAGCTGGTTTCAATGAAAAAGGTTGACATTGTATGCAAGCTCGAAAAAAATATTTTTAACAGTGCGAGGAAAAATCAGTTCAATATTATTGACATCTGTGAAAATGTGAGTTTTGGAGTGGTAAAAGATCTATATTATAATTTGAAAGCTGTAAGAAATAGCTGCTCAAGCTTTCAGAGGTGTGATGTAAAAATAGGTAGTTTGCAGGATATAGAAGGGAAAAGGTGTATCTTTGTAGCTTTTTGGCCACACATTGTTCTTAACTTTTTAAAATTCTTAAAAGGTGAAGATGTTGATGGTGAATTTTTTGAATTTTTAAACAAACAAGGTAGAATAATTCAACATCAAAGTAGTCTCAAAGAAGTGTATTTTGACGATATCTTTGCAACAAGGCTTGATAAGCTAAATGCCATTATTGAAGAGGCAGATTTGGTTGTTGCTCTTGATATGCCTTCTTATCAGTATGTCAAAAACTTTTATCAAGATATTAACACTTATTTGATTGATCTTGATAACAAATTTAATGATTTTTCGTTACAAATAAATGAAGAGTGTGTTAATGTCTATAAGACGTTAAGAGAATGTGAGTTTATATCTTACAATTTTTCGGGTATATATGAATCAGACCCATTTTTGAAGGTAGTAAAACTGCTTTTTATTGTCCAAATGTTTGAAGAGGCAGGTCTCATTTTAGCAGATGTTACTCATGAGGGGATTGAGGTAAAAGAGTTTTATAAAACACAAGAAAAGGTAAACCTAAAATCCACAAAGGTGTATAATTTTTATAAGATTTTAAAAATATAAAAGTGAAAAGGGGGAGTTTTGTTGAATGTAAGCGTTTATGATTTTATATGGCTTGGGATTGCTCTTGCGTTTTTGATTGCTGACACATTTATAGGCTTTGTTTTATTCCCAATTTATATATCAGCCTTTGCTGTTTTTATTATTGATTTATTTATAAACAATATTGCACTTGAAGTAGTGATATTTATTGTTCTAGCAGTGAGTATTTTTTTGATTTCTAAACCCAAGATAAAAAGGTTTCTTCAAAACATGCCAAGGATAGAAAATAAAAGTTTTGTTTCTGTTGGTGATGAATTTTTTGTTGAGGAAGTATCTGAAGATGGATATTTTGGTAAGATAAAAAAAGATGGGATATTTTACAATATTACAAGTTCAAAAAAGCTTGAAAAAGGTGATAAAGTCAGGGTCATTAAGGTAGATGGGCTTAAGATATTTGTTGAAAAAATTGAAAATGAGGTATAAGGAGGGGAAATACAAATGTCAGCAGTTGGCTGGGTAGTACTTGTATTAGGCTTATTTTTGATATTTTTCTTTTCGAGCATAAAGGTTGTTCGAACAAAATATTGTTATGTTGTAGAAAGAATTGGACAGTTTCACAGGGTTTTGGAACCAGGTGTTCACATCATCATTCCGTTTATTGATAATGTCAGAGCAAAGGTCAATATGCAGGAACGAATTCTTGATGTTCCACCGCAGGATGTTATTACAAAAGATAATGTGAGAATAAAGATTGACTCTGTTGTGTTTTTTGAGGTATTTGACGCAAAGATGTGTACTTACAACATTCAGAACTATCAGGCAGCGATTATGTATTCAGTGCTTACAAACCTCAGAGATGTTGTTGGTAACATGACACTTGACGAAATATTTTCATCAAGAGAAGTGATTAACTCAAGACTCACATCTGTATTGGACCAGATAACAGATAATTATGGTGTTAAGGTTAAAAGGGTTGAAATAAAAGATATTATTCCGCCAGCAGAAATTACTCAGGCAATGGAAAAACAGATGAAGGCAGAGAGAGACAAAAGAGCGATGATTTTGGAAGCAGAAGGTGTAAGAGAAAGTGAGATAGCTAAAGCAGAAGGTTATAAGCAAGCGCTAATTAAAAGGGCTGAAGGTGAGAAACAGCAAAAGATTTTGCAGGCAGAAGGTCAGGCTCAGGCAATAGAGATGGTAGCTAAGGCTCAGGCAAATGCTATTGCATATGTTAACAGAGCAATAAAAGAGAGTGGTACAGATGCTGTAGTGCTTGCAATGAGGCAGATTGAAGCTGCAATTGAGATTGCTAAAAATCCGGCAAATAAAGTATATATTCCAACAGATGCATTCAAAAATCTTGGAACTCTCATTGGTGCTTCTGAGCTTATAAGAACAAATGATAATCCAAACTCTCAATCATCATCACAATAAAATAATGATAAGAGGTGGCAAAACAAAAGATGAGAAATGTATATGATATTGCATATGAACTTGCTAATGCTTTAAAGGAGTCGAGTGAAGTTAAAAGATTTAAAGCTGCGAAAGAAAAGGTTGAAAAAGATGAAAAACTAAAACAAATGATTTCTGATTTTAAAAAGAAACAATTTGAGCTTGAACAAAAGCGTTTGAAAGGTGAGGAAATTACGAGTTCTGACGTGTACTCCTTACAGCAGCTTTATCAAATAATCTCTTTGAATCCTGATATAGAAGAATACCTTTCTGCTGAGATGATGCTGGCAAAGATAATTGCTGACATTTCAAAAATCATTGTCGACAGTATTGAACTTAAAGATGAGCTTTGGGGATTTGCAGATATAAATAAGTAAAAACAAAAGTGAGGGGATTTGTTCGAAGATGGCAGATAGAATAATTTATGATTACAAAAAGGAAAAGACAAAAAAGGTTTTAAAAAGAATAGGGTTTGTTTTGGCACTGCTAATTTTGATTGCTATTGCATTTTCAATCGCATTCGATTTGTTTTTGGAGTTAATCCAGATAAGAGAGATTGGTAAGAATTTTGTTAGTGTATTCTGGAAAAATTTCTATGTAAAACTTTCTGTGCAGATAATTTCTTTTGTTATATTGTTCTTTGTGTTTTTTATTAACAATGCAATTGTGAAAAAAAATATAGAAAGAATTGTAGGGAAAATTGGTTTTTTAAAGAAAAACATTCTTAACATAATTCTTTCACTTTTCTTGGCGCTTGTGACAAGTAAATATTTAGAGAACAATCTTTATATAAAGTTTTTAACATTGACACATTCTAAGCCTTTTAATATCAAGGACCCCATTTTCAAAAAAGACATAGGTTATTATGTATTTGAAAGACCATTTTTTCTAACTGTAGTAAATTTTCTCTTTTTCTTTATGATATTTGTGTGTATATATACACTGACGCTATATATAATACTCTACACAGCTTCATTTGTTAGCAGAACCAGTTCGTGGAATATTCTATCTGATAAAAAGGTAAAATTCCACATATTTTTCAACCTCATACTCATATTTGTTGTAAAAATATTTACTTTAAAGTACGAAATGGAAGGACTTTTGTACTCTTTCTTTGGAGAAGTTGTGGGAGTTGGCTATACAGATTATTATGTTAGGATGAATTACTTTAAGCTATCTTATATAGTTTTAATTGTGATTATTGCACTTAGCATTTACTTTTTTATAAGAGGCAAGTACTCAACCGTGGGGAAAGTAATGCTTTCTTATATTGCCTGGGGAATTTTAGGGACATTAGTTGCTGCAGGATTCCAATATTTTGTTGTATCGCCAAACGAGCAGGTGTATGAGAGGCCATTTTTAGAGAAGAATATAAAGTTTACACGGCTTGCTTACAACTTGGAAAACATAGAAGAAAAGTATTTCCCTGTTGACACATCCAACAACATAACTGCAAAAGACTTAGAGCAAAACAGGGCAACGGTGGAAAACATAAGAATAACAGATTTTTCGACCACGCTGGACATTCAAAACCAGATTCAGCGGTTTAAACAATATTATATCTTCAATGATGCAGATATTGCAAAATACACCATCAACGGCAGGATAAAATCGGTGTTTATTTCTGCAAGAGAGATAAACTACGATGGTATTCCTACAAAGACATATATAAATCAAAAGTTTCAGTACACACATGGATATGGGGTTGTTATGAGTCTGATGACAGAGGTAACACCAGAAGGTCAGCCAAAGTTCATTATAAAAGACATTCCGATAAAAAGCTTAGATGGTGCACCAAAAGTTACCCAGCCGCGCATCTACTATGGAGAAAAGACAGACCCGTATGTAATAGTCAACACAAAAGTTGATGAGATAGATTATCCAGAAGGAGATTCAAACAAGCTCTACAGATACAATGGTCAGGGCGGAATAAAACTCACACCGCTAAACAGGCTGATATTTTCATATGTATACAAAGATTTTAGGCTTCTTGTTTCCTCTGCGATAAATTCAAACAGCAAACTTCTTATAAACAGAAATATTGTCCAAAGAGCAAAAAAGGTTGCGCCGTTTTTGGAGTTTGACCCTGACCCGTATATCCTGATTGATGGGAAAGGCCGTTTAGTGTGGGTTTTAGATGCGTATACAAAGACAGGTTATTTTCCATATTCAGAGCCAATCGAAGAAGGTTTTAATTACATCCGAAACTCTGTAAAGGTTTTAATTGATGCGTACAATGGCACCTTAAAGTTCTACATTGTTGACAAAAGCGACCCGATTGTGAATGTATACAAGAGCATATATCCTCAGCTTTTTGAAAAAGGAGACATTCCAAAGGATATTGCCGAGCACATACGATATCCGGAGTATATTTTCACTGTCCAGACAAACATCTTGAAAAGATATCACATGACTAATCCTAATGTGTTCTACAACAAAGAAGATTTATGGGATTTTGGGAAGCACAAAACGCCTGACGGTTCTATTGACTACATTCCGCCGTATTACAGTGTAATGAAACTTCCAGATTCGCAACAAGAAGAAATGATTTTAATGGTGCCGTTTACCCCGCTAAAATACAATACAATGATTGCATGGCTTGCAGCAAAAAGTAACCAAGAAAATTATGGGAAGCTTGTGCTTTACAAGTTTCCGAAAGGCTCAACTGTGTATGGTCCGCTTCAGGTAGAGAATATGATTGACCAGGATCCACAAATTTCAAAAGATTTGTCTCTTTGGAATCAGGGAGGGTCTAAAGTAATAAGAGGAAACTTGTTGCCACTGCCAATAAACCAGAAGATTTTATATATCGAACCTATTTATATTGCATCTGACAACGCATCAGCTTTGCCAGAGGTAAAAAGAGTAATTGCAGCCTGCAACGGAAAAGTTGTTATGGGAATGAGTTTAAATGATGCTCTTTCACAGCTGATTGGACAGCAGCTTGAACAAACTACACAAGAGCTGCAAACGCCGCAGCAGCAACAAGGTACTCAGGAGCTTCAGAACTTTTCACAGCAACTTTCAAAATTAAAAGGCATATTTGAGGATGCTAAGAAAGCTTTGCAGGAAGGCAACTGGGAAGAATTTGGGAGGAAGTTCAAAGAACTTGATGAGATGATGAAAAATATAAAATAAAAGGAAAGGCTCTTTGTGTGGATTCCCTCACGAAGAGCCTTATTTTTTTATTTTCTTCTTCACAAATAGAAAATATACAGGCAGGCCAAGTAAAGTAATTAAAACAGAAAAAATTGAGTCTGTAGGGTTTGAGAATATGTTGTTTACAAGAACGTACAAACCACTGAAGATTGCAACAAGTGGGGTTATAGGATACAGAAATGTATTGTACCCTTCCTTGTTTTTTCCTTCTCTTTTTCGCTTGATAAATATTCCAGTAAAAAACAGAACATAGAATATCCACGTTGAAAACATAGCAAGATCTGTGAGCCTGTTAAAGCTTCGTGTGAAAATATACAAGAGCGAGAGAATATAAACAAGTATGCTTGAGTTCACAGGTGTTGCAAAACGAGGATGAAGCTTTGAAAATACATTGTTTGCAATAAATCGCTGATTTGTTGCCATGGCATAAGGAATTCTTATACCTGTCAGGGCAAAACCATTTAAGGTTCCAACAATGGAAATAATTATACCAAGTGATATTAGAACTTTTCCAATTTGACCGAATAACTTTTCAGAAATAAGGTTTATAGCGTTTTCAACTGTTGCAAGCTTTCCAATTCCAATGACATTAATGTAAGCAATGTTTACAAGAAGATAAACCACTATGACAAATAACATTCCGAATATGAGCACCAAAACCAGATTTTTTTTGGCATTTTTCATCTCTCCAGCAACATTTGGCACAGAGAGCCAGCCATCGTAAGCCCACAGTGTAGATAAAACTGCAAGTCCGAAATTTTTTGTAAAATGTCCATAAGATGCAAAATTTTCAGCTTCAATAGGTCTTATGAGACCAAAAAGAATAATCAGAAAAAGGGGTATTAGTTTTAAAACTGTTGCCAAAAGCTGAAGAGCTCCGCCATATTTGTTGCCTATAACATTGATTATAACTATTGCTGTCAAGATACTCAAAGCTAAAATATCATGTACCATCTGATTTGCATTTAACATACTTGATACTTGGTCTGCAAACAAAACAGATAATGCAGAGAGTATGGCCGGTATATAAATTAGAGTGTTCATCCAACCAAACAAAAAAGAAATTTCATTTCCATAAATCTTTTCAAGATAGACATAAAGCCCGCCTGTGTGAGGATACCTTGCTGAAAACTCAGCAGCAACAAGGGCACCGCACAGTGACATAACTCCACCCAAAAGCCATGCAAAAAAAATAAAAGTAAAACTTCCAGAGTACTTTGCAACAGGTGTTGCTTTGAAAAATACCCCTGAACCAATTACCATTCCCACAACTAAGGATAGTGCCATCCAGATATTTAGATTTTTCTTGAGAGAGATGTTGCTTTTCATCTTGCGCCCCCTTTTAGAAAAGTTGCTTCAAAAACTGCAGAAGCTTTGTTGCATTTAGCTAAAAATATAGCACATGAAAAACCTTTGCGCAAGAGAAATATCGCCGAGAGTCTTCTGGCAGTGGTTTGTTTTAAAATAATTTTTGCAAATTTTTAATAATCTTGTAAACAATTTATAGATTAAATTAGCAATCTGGTTAGTTTAAATTTTAGATAAATGATAGTGACAAAATATCTGAGTTGTATTATAATAATTAATAAAAGACATCAAAATCAAATATAAAAACACATAAAAGCAAAACTATTTAACTTTGACTTAAAAAATCAAGCACGAGTAAACATAAATACAAAACTGCACAAATATTAGTTGTAGAGAGGGGCACAAATTATGAAATTTGAACTACTACATCCAGCCGACCAGATAGTTATGATAATGGAGAGAATATACGGCTATGGTATGACAACAACATCTGGCGGTAACATATCAATTAAAGATGATAATGGCGATATCTGGATTACACCATCTGGGATAGACAAGGGAAGTTTAAAAAGTAGCGATATTATCCAGGTAAAAGAAGATGGAGAAATAATCGGCAAACACAATCCTTCTGTTGAACTTCCATTTCATGAGATGATATACCGTGCAAGGCCTGATATAAAAGCAATAATTCATGCGCATCCACCGGCGATTATGGCGTTTTCGCTTGCACGCAAAATTCCAAATACAAAACTGATTCCGAATGTTCATCTCATATGCGGCGAAGTTGAGCTTGTTGACTATGCTTTGCCGGGAAGCACTGAGCTTGGTCAAAAGATAGCTGATACATTCAAAAAAGGGGTATCAACAGCTGTTTTGGCAAACCACGGGATTGTTGTAGGTGCAGAAAACCTTTTCAAAGCGTTTATGGCGTTTGAAACGCTTGATTTTTGTGCTCAGCTTGAGATAAGAGCAAAGCTTATTGGTGAGCCTAAATCACTTAGACCCAAAGACATTGAGATTTCAAAAGCAAAACAGGATATTCAAATGGATGAGTTCATTCCAAAGACATATTCAAGTTTCGAAAGACTCTCAAGAAAGAAGATGTGTGAACTTATCCACAGGGCATATGACCAGAGACTTTTTACAAGCACGCAAGGAACATTTTCCCAAAGACTTAGTAGCAATTCTTTTATTATCACACCATACATGGTGGATAGAAAATACATCCAGCCAGAAGATATTGTTAGGATAGAAAATGGATACAAGGAGGCTGGAAAAAGGCCGAGCAGGTCAGTGCTTTTGCACAAGTATATTTATGAAAAGCATCCAGATGTCAATGCTATAATCATTGCTCATCCGCCGAATATAATGGCTTTTGCAGTGACAGATAATGAGTTTGATTCAAAAACAATACCCGAAACTTATATTTCTCTCAGAAATGTTAAAAAGATTCCGTTTGGTTCATCATTTATGCAGCCAAAAATGACTGCAGATGTGTTTTCTAAAGAGACTCCAGCCGTGATTGTAGAAAATGACAGTGTAATTGTTGTTGGTAAAGACCTTTTAGATGCATTTGACAAGCTTGAGGTACTTGAGTTCACTGCAAAGGCCATCATAGATGCAAGAAGATTGGGTGATGTTGTGCTAATAAGCCAAGAGGAAATCGAAGAAATAGAAAGAGCATTTAAACTGTAAAAAAATATTTTGAAAGGGATGATGAGATGGAAAAAGGTAAAAGTTTGCATGAGCTTGTATGGCTGTGCCAGAAGATTGGCAGAAAAATTGACTATGTTCAGGGTGGCGGGGGAAACATTTCTGTAAAGCTTGATTCAAGATATATGGCAATAAAAGCATCTGGTTTTAGGCTTGACCAGGTGGCAGAAGATGATGGATATGTGATTGTAGACTACGAAAAAATAAAAAGCTTTTATGAAAGTGTCAATCTTTCGCTGGTTAAAGATTATGAAAAAGAGAGTTTAGAAGTTGCTCAAAAAAGCGTTTTGAGTTTTCCTGGCAAGGTTTTAAGACCATCGGTGGAGGTAGGGTTTCACTCAATCCTTGACAGGTACGTCATCCACTCTCATTCTGTGTATGCTAATATCTTAGCTTGTTCATATGAAGGCAAGCAGCTGTGCTACCAAATATTTAAAGATGAAAATTTTAACTTTATCTGGATACCTTACATTAATCCTGGTTTTTCGTTGACTGTTAAAATTGCAGACGAACTTATGAACTTGTCAGCTGAAGATAAAAAAACAAAGGTAATCTTCATGGAAAATCATGGACTTATTGTGTCTTCAGATAATTTGAAAGAAGTCTATGAGGTGCATGAAAGGGTTAACCTTTTGATAAAAAGGTGGTTCAAAATAAGAGGGCGATATCCTTCTGCTGTGCTAAAACAAATTGGGAATAACAAATACCAGAGCAGAACAAGGTTTATTTTAGATTTTATAAAGTCTGAAAGTTTTGAAATTGACTTCTTTGAAAAGTATCCTCTTTATCCTGACCAGCTTGTTTATATAAACTCAAACTTGTACACAGAAAATCCAAAGATAGAACTAAATCCACAAAAAGGCTGTGTTGTATACAATGCAAATTATTCAGAAGCACTTGCCATTGAAGAGACCCTTCTTGCTTATCTTTATGTGATAACTAAAATCAGCAAATTAGGTCTTACTATGAAGACTATGTCAGAAGATGAAACAGAGTATATCAAAAATTGGGAGAGTGAAAAATACAGAAAAGAGCTTTTGAAGAAAATGGCAAAATAAAAAAGGCAACAAGAGGATGTTTTTTCTCAAAGACCACTTGTTGCCTTTTTGTTTAAAGATGATCACTCTTAATTGGATTGGGAACAAATCTTAATGCCAATGTATTTAAAATATTCAATTCTTCTTTCTAAATTTGGAAACTTTTCTTGCATTTTTTCTGAGAAAAATCCAAGTTCTTTGTCCTCTGTTGCCATTATCTCATGTCCAATCAAAGCCCATGTAGTATCTATCAAATGCTTGAACTCATCCTGTTTTAAAGCTTCACATATAAACCTTTGGCGAGGAGAGTTTATGTCTTCTCCGCTTATCTGGAGAAAGTTATATTTTTCACATAAGTTTTTGACTTTTTTGAGCTGGGAAAGAGTATTTCTTGAGGGCATGTATGTTACTGCTTTTATGCCAAGCTCATTTAAAACCTCAAACAGAAGTTCAAGATAATCATCTTCAAATTTTTCGCTCCTTTTATCGCCTGTGACAGAATCAACAACATCACCAAGGTAGGCATATGCAATTATTGCACCTATCTCATACGAAAACTTTACAACCTCTTTTATATCAGGGCACTCATCTGTGGCATTTATGTAGAACTTTGGAGTAAAATCGCTCTTCAGGGCACCTAAAAGGTCATACTCATAAAAAGGATTTTGCTCATCATTGAGAAAGCTTTCTATTTTTGGGTTAATATCAATTTCGAGCTCATTTTTAAGAAATCTTATCAGTTTCTCTCCTTTTCCAAGTATTTCAACAAGTTTTTTTGCCAGAGCAAAAAGTATATGTCTTTCTGTGACAGTGCCTCCTTCACTATATTTTGAAATACTCACAACATCCTTTTCAAAATCCAAAAAAATTTCGTACTTTGAAAGAAGGCTATTAATGTTTTCTACCATCAGTCTATTTCTTTTCATTCTCCTCTCCACGTACGGCTTAAAAAAGTTCATTACAGTTTCAATTTGGTTATGTGGAATTCCATGAATTGCAACATAAGCAATTGAATGCTGATCAGGATTATTTATCTTCTTGCCAAAAAGCAAAGTTTTTGAAAAGTCAGCTCTGCACTCAACACCAATTGTTGTTGCAATACCTGCTAATTTACCAGCAGCCATGAATTCCTGAGCACCAGCTATGGTATCATGGTCCATTATGCCTGCTGTCGGAAGACCGCTTTTTGCTGCCATGTAAATTGCCTTTGAAGGAGAATATGGGGAAAATGAGTAAAATGTATGTATGTGATTGTTAATAACGCTACTTTTTGGTGGCAGGGCAATCTTGCCTTGCCTGACAAGCTCAAAGAACACAGAGAGAGCTTCAAGTCTTCTCTCCTTATATTCATGATTTAGCTCTTTTTCAAGAGCAAACTCAACTTGTGCCATGTTTCCAATCTTGCTCCTTTTTCAAGATTTATCTCATTTCCTGACCACCTGTTACATTTATAGCCTGCCCAGTCATGTAGCTTGCTTCATCAGATGCTAAAAATACTAATACATTTGCAACATCGTCATATGTGCATGCACGCCTTAAAGGTACCTGACTCAAATACTTTTCTCTTATCTGTTCTGGTGTAAGTCCTTGATTTTTGGAATACTGCTCATAAAGGCTGTTTACCCACAAAGGTGAGTCAAGCAGATTTCCCGGGCATATAGCATTTACTCTAATCCCGTACTCTGCAAGCTCAAGTGCCAAGCTCTGAGTAAGACCAATGCCACCAAACTTTGATGCGGAGTACGCAGAGTTTTTGTATGACCCTTTCTTTCCAGACTTGCTATTTATCTGGATTATATTTCCTTTTCGGCGTGGAATCATCACTCTTGCTGCAGCTCTCGCACACAAGAAGTATCCAATGAGGTTTACATCTATTACCTTTTTCCACTCAGCAAGCGAAAATTCTGTAATAGGCTTTGCAATTAGTATTCCAGCATTTGCAACCATCAAATCAAGCTGGCCAAAAGTTTCAATTGTCTTGTCAACCATTGCTTCGACCTCTTGTTCGTTTGTAACATCACACTTTACAGCAATGGCTTCAGATAGGTCGCTTGCCACTTTTTGAGCACCTTCAAGGTTTATATCTGCAACAACAACCTTGCATCCTTCTTTGTCAAGTCTTCTTGCTAAAGCTTCACCAAGCCCCTGAGCTGCTCCTGTAACAATTGCAACCTGTCCCTCTAATCGTTTGCAATTCATATTTATATAACCCCCTTTGATATTGTTTTAACATGTTGTCTTTTTGCTTTGTCTACAATTAATTATACAATATATGTTGTGTTTATGTCTATATCAATTTGATTTATTTTTGACTTTATTGATTTTTTGGCCAAGATGTATTATCATTATCTTATAATAGCATTGATATTTATAGATAAGATTTTGATTTATAAAGGAGGATATAAAAATGAAGACAAAAGCTGTGAGATTATATGGCAAAAACGATTTGAGACTTGAAGAATTTGAGCTTCCACCAATAAAAGAAAACGAAATTTTAGCAAAAGTAATTTCTGATAGTCTTTGTATGTCATCTTACAAGGCAGCAATACAAGGAAGCGAGCACAAAAGAGTACCAAAAGACATAGATAAAAACCCTGTTATAATAGGTCATGAATTTTGCGGGCAAATAGTAGAGGTAGGTAAGAAGTGGCAGGACAAGTTCAAGCCAGGTGACAAATTCACGGTTCAGCCTGCGCTGAACCTCAAAGACAATCCATATGCAGCACCGGGATATTCATACCAGTATATTGGTGGTGATGCGACATACATCATTATTCCGAATGAGGTGATGGAGCAAAACTGTCTTTTAAAATATGAGGGTGATGCATTCTTTTATGGCTCGCTGGCAGAACCAATGTCGTGTATTATTGGTGCATTTCATGCAAGCTATCACACCCAGCCCGGCAAGTATATACACAAGATGGGTACATTAGAAAACGGTTTTATGGCAATCTTAGCAGGTGCTGGTCCAATGGGGCTGGGGGCTATTGACTATGCTGTGCATGGACCTAAACCGCCAAAGCTGCTTGTTGTGACAGATATAAACCAGGAAAGGTTAGATAGAGCAGCCTCGATATATACTCAAGAGGATGCTAAAAAGCATGGTGTTGACCTTTATTATGTCAATACTGCCAATATAGATAATGTTGAGAATTATCTTCTTTCATTTACTGATGGCAGAGGTTTTGATGATGTCTTTGTCTTTGCACCAGTCAGAGAACTTGTTGAACTTGCAGACAAGATTCTTGCAAGAGATGGGTGTCTAAACTTTTTTGCAGGACCGAGCGACCCTAATTTTTCAGCACTTTTGAATTTTTACAATGTCCACTACAACTCAACGCACGTTGTTGGAACAAGTGGTGGCAATACCGATGACATGATTGAAGCGCTTGATTTGATGGCAAGAGGTGTTGTCAATCCCGCTGCAATGATTACTCATATTGGAGGGCTTAACTGTGTGGCGCAAACAACTCTAAATCTTCCCAAAATCCCTGGCGGAAAAAAGCTTATATACACAAACATAGAGCTTGACCTTGTAGCAATAGAAGATTTCAAAGAAAAAGGCAAAGAAAATCCTCTTTTTGCTGAGCTTGCAAAGATTGTTGAAAGAAATAATGGTCTTTGGTGCAAAGAGGCAGAAGATTTTCTTTTGACAAATGCTAAAAAGATTTGACAGTTAAAACTGGATATTGGCAAGGATGAAAGGAAGATATGCAAAGTGTGTATAAATGTTTGTTATTTAGAAAAGGTAGACTATCAGGAAGCTCTTTCAATTCAAGAGAGCATTTGGTCTTTAAGGGTTGAGAAAAAGATTGGTGACACTCTGCTGCTGCTTGAACATCCTCATGTTATCACAATAGGAAGACGTGGCAGTAGGAAAAACATCCTTGTGTCAGAGGAATTTTTAGAGAAAATGGGTGTCAAGGTGTTTGAGGTAAGCCGTGGTGGGGATGTGACATACCACGGTCCTGGTCAGCTTGTTGGATACCCAATTTTTGATTTAGCTTTGACAGATAGAGATATAAAAAAGTTTGTATATCTTTTAGAAGAGGTTTTTATAAGACTTTTAAAAGAAGAGTTTGGAATTATAGCGCGCAGGGATGAAGATAAATACACGGGTGTTTGGGTTGGCAATGACAAGATAGTTGCTATAGGTATAGCAGTTAAAAAGTGGGTAACCATGCACGGGTTTGCTTTCAATGTAAATACAAATCTTGAACACTTTTCGTGGATTGTCCCGTGCGGACTGAAAGATAGAGGTGTTACATCCTTAGAAAGACTGATTGGAAGCACAATTCGGTTTGAAGATGTGGTGGATAAGGTTCAGACTTATTTTGGAAAGGTTTTCGGCAAGAGTTTGAATATCTTGGACAAAGAAGAACTTTTCGATTTGCTAAAAATTCAAGCGCAGGAAGGTATGTAAATATGAGCTATCTAAAAAAGCCTGATTGGCTGAAGATAAGAGTAAAGGCAGATCAAAAAATAGATGATGTCATAGAAATTTTAAAAATGTTTTCTCTTCACACGGTGTGTGAAGAAGCTCAGTGTCCAAACATTTATGAGTGCTTTTCAAAAAAAACTGCTACTTTTTTGATTATGGGAGATATATGCACTAGAAACTGTACATTTTGTGATGTCAAGAAAGGGAAACCTGAGTGTTTAAATAGTGATGAACCTGAGATGGTTGCAAATGCTGTAGGTGCATTGGGACTAAAGTATGTTGTTATAACCTCTGTTACAAGGGATGATTTGCCAGACGGTGGAGCTTCTCACTTTGCAGAGTGCATTAGAAGCATAAAAGTAAAAAGTCAACATACTAAGATTGAGGTTCTAATTCCTGACTTTAAAGGTAGTTTTGAATCAGTTTCAAAGGTTGTAGAAGCTTCACCCGATGTTGTTGCACACAACATAGAGACCATCGAAAGGTTATATCCCTGCGTAAGACCTTTGGCAAGTTATAAAAGGTCGCTCGATGTCTTGAGGATGGTAAAAGAGATTGATAAGAATATATTTACAAAATCGGGTATCATGGTTGGACTTGGTGAGACAAAAGATGAAGTTAAAAAGACGCTTGAAGACTTAAGAAAAGCAGAGTGTGATTTTGTAACAATAGGACAGTATCTATCCCCTTCCAAAAATCACCATCCTGTTGTTGAGTTTGTTCATCCAGATGCCTTTGAAGAGTACAAAGAATTTGCAATTTCAATTGGATTTAAGTTTGTTATGTCAGGTCCTCTTGTGAGAAGTTCATATATGGCAGAAAATGCAAAGGATATAATTGAAAATGTCCACAAAATATAAAATTAGAAATGCAAAAATCAAAACAACATTGACAAGAAACAAACAAAATGATACTATTAAATTGGAGATGAAAAAAGTTAACATGATAGATGAAAAAATATATCAAATCTATTGAAACAAATAAACAGGTCAAATGGAGGTCATTAATATGGCAACACCTGTAATAATGCCCAAACAGGGACAGACTGTTGAAAGTTGTATAATTACAAAGTGGTATAAGAAAAAAGGTGATAAGGTTGAAGTTGGCGACCTTTTATTTTCTTATGAGACCGACAAGGCGAGTTTTGATGAGGAAGCAAAGGTAAGTGGTGTACTTCTTGATATCTTCTTCGAAGAAGGTGAAGAAGTTCCTGTCTTAACTAATGTGTGTGTGATTGGTGAACCTGGTGAGGATGTGCAACATTTCAATCCAAAGGCTTCCTCAGAAGTCCAAAAAGTTCACATCTCACACCAGACGTATGAGCAAGATGTCCCGGGGGAAACTCAAACAAAGATTTCAAAGCACTATTCTCCAATTGAAGGGAAAATAAAAATTTCACCCAGAGCAAAGAACTTAGCTGAAAAATTAAATGTTGATTTTAGGTTTGCAAAACCTTCAGGGCCAGATGGAAGAATAATTGAAAGAGACATTTTGAAACTTTTTGAATCAGGGCCAGTGTTTACAAGTGCGGCAACACAGGAAGCAAAAGAAGTTGAAGATGTTCAAATTTTAGAGCCAACTGGCATTGGTGGTAGAATTACAACTTTTGACATTGAAAGGGCAAAGCAGGAAAGCTATGTCTCAAAAATTTCTGAGTCTTCTGGGCAGAATGTAGAATATGAAGATGTGCCGCTTTCAAATATCAGAAAGGCTATCGCAAAGGCTATGTATCTATCTCTTACCACAACAGCTCAGCTGACATTACACACATCATTTGATGCAAGTAAAATCCTTGAGTTCAGGAAAAAAGTGAAAGAAAACAGAGAAAAACTGGAGCTTGAGGATATCACAATAAACGATATAATCCTTTTTGCTGTCTCAAGGGTTTTACCAAAACACAAATTGCTCAATAGCCATTTTTTGGATGATAAAATGAGATATTTCAAGAATGTTCATCTTGGGTTTGCAGTTGACACAGAGCGTGGTCTTATGGTACCAACAATATTCAACTGTAACCAAAAGACCTTAAGTCAAATCTCAAAAGAAGCAAAGGAGCTAATTGGCCTTTGCAGAAAAGGAACAATCTCACCAGACCTTTTAAAAGGTGCAACGTTCACTATTACCAATTTAGGAAGTTTTGGTATAGAAAGTTTTACACCTGTCCTAAATCCTCCTCAGACAGGGATTTTGGGTGTAAATACAATTGTTCAGAGGTCTAAGGAAGAAAATGGACAGATAAAATTCTACCCTGCAATGGGGTTGTCACTAACGTTTGATCACAGAGCGTTAGATGGAGCCGATGCGGCAAGGTTTTTGAAGGATTTAAAGGAGCTTTTAGAAAACTTTGATTTGCTTTTGGCACTCTGATTCTGAAGAAAGGGTGAAAACTAAGAATGAAATACGACCTTATTATCATAGGTGGTGGACCTGCGGGGTATCTGGCAGCAGAAAGGGCTTCAAAAGGAGGGCTCAAAACACTGTTAATAGAAGAAAGGTATTTAGGGGGTGTTTGCCTCAATGAAGGCTGTATTCCTACAAAAACTTTACTCTATAGTGCAAAGATTTTAGAAGGAGCAAAGCACGGTTTTAAATATGGTGTTGAAGTAAAAGATATTACGTTAAACCATAAAAAGGTACTTGAAAGAAAAGACAAAGTAATAAAAACTCTTGTGACAGGAATAAAAAGTAAGCTCAGAAAAAGTGGTGCTGAAATACTCAGTGGTCATGGAGAGATTTTAGGAAGAAGCAGCAAAGGATATATTGTAGCGGTGGGGGATAAAGAATTTGCCACAGATAGGCTCTTGATTGCCACCGGTTCTTCGCCTTTTATTCCACTGATTGAAGGTGTGAAAGAGGCGCTTGAAAGAGGTTTTGTGTTGACCAACAGAGAAATCCTGGAGATTGAAAGTGTGCCAGCATCGATGATTGTGATTGGTGGGGGAATTGTTGGGCTTGAGATAGCATCATATTTCAGTTCGGCAGGTTCAAAAGTGACTGTGATTGAAATGCTTGACCACATTGGCGGCAGCATGGACAGGGAAATTTCTAATATACTGCTTGAAATATACAAGAAAAAGGGAGTTGAGTTTGAACTTTCAGCAAGAGTTACTAAGATTGATGAAGGAAAAGTGGTGTATGAAAAAGATGGAAAGTTTTTTGAAAAAGAGGCTGAAAAGGTTTTGCTAAGCGTCGGGAGAAGGCCAAATATCACAGGATTTGGACTTGAAAACATAGGAGTTGAGCTTGAGAAAGGGTGTGTAAAAACAGATGATAGAATGAAGACCAATGTCCAAGAGGTGTATGCTGCAGGGGATATAAACGGCAAGCTCATGCTTGCTCATACAGCATACAGAGAAGCAGAAGTTGCTGTATGGAATATACTAGGTAGAAAAGTAAAAGTAAACTACAATTCTATTCCTTCTGTTGTATATACAAACCCGGAGGTTGCATGGGTGGGTGAAAGTGAAGAGTCAATAAAAGGAAAAGGTTTAGAATATGAAGTTATAAAACTTCCCATGCTTTACAGTGGGAGGTTTGTTGCTGAAAATGAAGAATTTGATGGACTTTGCAAAATATTGATTGATAAAAGGAAACGCACAATACTTGGCTGTCACATGATAGGAAACTACGCTTCAGAAATAATTTACGGTGTTGGTATTATGATTGAGATGCAATTGAGAGTTGAGGATATAAAAGATATTGTATTTCCACATCCGACAGTTAGCGAAATTATAAGAGAGGTCATATTTGAACTATAGAATTTGTGGGGGAGGTTGATTTTAAAGATGCCAAAGTCACAGTTTATTGACCCAAACGAAGTAAGAAAAAGTGGCTGGATAAAATTTTTTGATATTCCTGTAAACCAATATAACAGAACGTTAGAAGAGGAGAGACAAAACTTTTCAGATGACCAGCTGATTAGAATTTACAGAGACATGCTTATAATCCGCGAATTTGAGACAATGCTTTCTTTAATAAAAACAACAGGAGAATACAATGGAATAAAGTATGACTATCCAGGACCGGCACACCTATCGATTGGTCAAGAAGCAGCAGCGGTAGGGCAGGCTTTTGTGTTGGATAAAGATGATTTTATATTTGGTTCACATAGAAGTCATGGAGAGGTTATAGCAAAAGGTCTTTCAACAATTGAAAAACTCAGTGACGATGAACTTTTAAAAATCATGGAGAGCTATTTTGATGGAGCAATACTTAGAGTTGTGGAAGAAAACTTAAAAAATATCTCAAGCATTAAAGAACTTTCAGTCAATTTTTTCTTGTATGGTGCGCTTGCCGAGATATTTGGAAGAGAGACGGGGTTTCAAAAAGGTCTTGGCGGGTCCATGCATGTGTTCTTTCCACCATTTGGAATTTACCCGAACAATGCAATTGTTGGCGGGTCTGCTGACATTGCAGTAGGAGCAGCTTTGTTTAAGAAAATCAATAAGAAAAATGGCATTGTTGTTGTCAATATTGGTGACGGTTCGATGGCGTGTGGACCTGTATGGGAGGCTATGTGCCTTGCTACAATGGACCAGTACAAAAAACTATGGGATGAGGAGTACAGAGGTGGTCTTCCAATAATCTTCAATTTTATGGACAATCAGTATGCTATGGGTGGGCAGACACGCGGTGAGACAATGGGATATGACATGCTTGCAAGGGTCGGAGCAGGTGTTAATCCTGAACAGATGCATGCAGAGCGTGTTGACGGTTACAATCCACTGGCTGTAATTGATGCAATGAAGAGAAAGAAATACCTGCTTGAACAAAAACAAGGTCCGGTTCTTTTAGATATTGTCACATACAGGCTCACAGGCCACTCACCATCTGACTCATCTTCTTACAGGACAAAAGAGGAGATTGAAGCATGGGCAGTTCAGGACCCAATTGTAACTTATAGGGATGAGTTAATCAGAGCAGGCATTGTGACAGAAGAAAAGATACAGGAGATTCAAAGCTATGTAAAAGAGCTTATAACAAAGATATGTGCACTTGCTGTTGATGAAAATGTTTCACCAAGAATAAATCTTGTGAAAGACCCTGATGGTATAGCCAAATATATGTTCTCAAATCAAAGGATTGAAAAGATGGAAGACAGAACTCCTGAGGTTTTGATTCCAAAAGAAGAGAATCCGCGTGTAAAACAAATAAAGAACAAAATAAGAGTTGGGATTATTGACGGAAAACCTGTTCCAAAGGCAAAGGTGTTCAATCTCAGAGACGCAATATTTGAAGCGCTGCTTGATAAGTTCTACACAGACCCGACACTTATCTCATACGGGGAAGACTTGCGCGACTGGGGCGGAGCTTTTGCGGTCTACAGAGGACTTACAGAGTCGCTCCCATACCACAGACTGTTTAACACCTGTATCTCAGAAGGTGCAATAGTTGGGTCTGCAGTTGGATATGGTATGTGTGGTGGCAGGGTTGTTGTAGAGATAATGTACTGTGATTTTATTGGAAGGGCGGGGGATGAGATATTCAACCAGCTTGCAAAATGGCAGGCAATGAGCGCAGGGACATTAAAGATGCCTGTTATTGTGAGGGTTTCTGTTGGTTCAAAATATGGCGCACAGCATTCTCAGGACTGGACTTCTATTGTCTCTCACATTCCTGGACTTAAAGTTGTATTCCCGGCCACACCTTATGATGCAAAAGGTCTTATGAACAGCGCACTGTCTTCCACAGACCCAGTGATATTTTTTGAAAGCCAAAGACTGTATGATATTGGAGAGCTTTTTCACAAAGAGGGTGTACCAGAAGGATATTATGAGGTTCCAATTGGTGAACCTGATATCAAAAAAGAAGGTAAGGACATTACAATTCTAACAGTTGGGGCAACGCTGTACAGAGCACTCGATGCAGCCAAAATCTTGGAAGAAAAGTATGGAGTGAGCGCTGAAATCATCGATGCAAGATCGCTTGTGCCTTTTAACTATGAAAAGGTGATCGAATCTGTCAAAAAGATAGGAAGGATTGTACTAACATCTGACGCATGTGCAAGGGGCTCAATTTTGAAAGACATGGCAGCAACGATTGCTGACCTTGCCTTTGACTATCTGGATGCGCCGCCTGTTGTAGTTGGCTCCAAAAACTGGATTGTTCCTGCATACGAATTTGAAAACTATTTCTTTCCGCAAGCTGACTGGATTATTGATGCAATTCATGAAAGGATTATGCCGCTCAAAGGGCATGTGCCAAAGAACAACTTCACAACAAATGAGATTTTAAGGATAAACAGACTTGGTATATAATACTTTTAAACCCAAGATGAATTTTTGGGATGTGGTGTTGTGAATGATTTCAGAAAACAAAAAATTCTTTCTATATTAGAACAAAAAGGGGAAATCCAGCTTCAGAAACTCAAAGAATTTTTTCCCGACGTATCAACAATGACGCTACGACGCGACTTGATTGCGCTTGAAAAGGAAGGACACCTCATTCGGACGCATGGTGGTGCTATCAGCACAAAAAAGTTGTGGCAACTAACTGGCCAGGAAGACGAATATTCAAAACGTGCTCAGGAAAATATTGAAGCAAAAATGAAGATTGCAAATATTGCAAAGGGACTTGTTGAAAAAAACAGGTCAATATATTTCGACGCAGGTTCTACTATCATGTGTCTTGCCAAAATTATCGATGATAGCAATTTCACAATCATCACAAGCGGACTTAACATTGCACTTGAACTTGCGAAAAAGAAGAATGTCTTTGTTGTGATGCTTGGAGGAATTGTCAACAGCAACACCTTATCAGTGTCTGGTCCAAACGCCATATTTTCTCTTGATAGAATGAACATTGACATTGCTTTTATGAGCGCGTCAGGATTTTGTCTTGAAACAGGATTTAGTGTTTCAAATGCATATGAAGGTGAGCTCAAAAAAAGGATAATTGAGCAGAGTCAGAAAGTAGTGATGCTTATGGATACTTCAAAGGTAAGAAGGAATATGCCATTTTCATATGCAAGGCTTGATGAGATTGACATATGGGTTTGCGAAAAAGCTCTTCCAGAAGATATTGAAAAAGCTGCCCGTGATTGCGGTGTTAAGATTCTGTATTGAAAGAAAAGAGAGGGGAGGTTTTTTATGAACTTAGATTACGAAAAGATTCTTGCTGATTATGAAAGGGCAAAAGAGGTTTATAAGGACTTTGGTGTTGACACAGATGAAGTCTTAAGCAAGATGAAAGGAATTAGTATTTCACTTCACTGCTGGCAGGGCGATGATGTGACGGGTTTTGAAGAAGCAACAAAAGGCATGGGCGGTGGCGGGATTTTAGCGACAGGAAATTATTTTGGCAGAGCGAGAAATGGTGATGAACTCAGGTCTGATTTAGAGTTTGCTATGAGCCTCATTCCTGGCAAACACAAGGTAAATCTTCACGCTATATATGCTGAGACAGATGGGAAAAAGGTTGAGAGGAATGAGCTTTCAATTGACCACTTTGAAAAGTGGCTCAAGTGGGCAAAAGAAAGGGATATAGGGATTGATTTTAATCCCACATTTTTTGCCCATCCAAAAGCACAGTCAGGATACACACTCTCAAGCACAGATACAGAGATCAGGAAGTTCTGGATAGAACATGGTATAAAATCAAGAGAAATTGCATCCCAGATAGGGAAAGAGCTAAAGAAGACCTGTATAAATAACATATGGATTCCTGATGGTTCAAAAGACTTTACAGCAAAGAGGTATGAGCACAGGAAGATTTTAAAAGAATCTTTAGATGAGATATTTTCAGCATCTGTTGACAAAACTTATCTTGTTGATTCTGTTGAAAGCAAGCTTTTCGGAATTGGGTCTGAGGCATTTGTTGTTGGGTCTCATGAATTTTACATGGGCTATGTTTTTACAAGCAAGCACGATATAGCAATTTGTTTTGACCTTGGACATTTCCATCCAACAGAAAGTGTGGCTGACAAGATTTCGTCAGTTTTAGCATTTTCAAAAAAAGTACTTTTGCATTTGAGTCGTGGTATGAGATGGGACAGCGATCATGTTGTTGTGCTAAACGATGAAGTGGTGTCTGTTTCGCAGGAAGTAAAAAGAGCAGACGCTTTTGACAGAGTATTTTTTGCCCTGGACTTTTTTGATGCAAGTATAAACAGGATTATTGCTTGGGTTACAGGTGCAAGAGCTGCTTTAAAATCAATTCTGTATGCTTTGCTTGAACCAACACATCTTTTAAATGAAGCTGAAGAGGAAGGAGATTTTGGAAAAAGGCTTGCGCTTTTAGAAGAGTTTAAAACTTTACCATTTGGTGCTGTGTGGAATAAATTCTGTTATGAAAGTAACATCCCTGTTGGGAACAGCTGGCTTGACAAAGTAAAGGAGTACGAGGAGAAGGTGTTGAAAAGTAGGATATAAAAACAAAAAAGGCTGCAGTTTGCGGTTTTGGATTATATAAAACCCACTGCAGCCTTTTTTATATCAGCAATTATTTAAACGGATTTTCATCCTTGTAGAGCATATTTGCTGGTTGATTGAACGATATGTCATCAACACCCAGCATTTTCATTGCGTCAAATAGAACTTTTCCGATGTGTTTGAATGCAACTGCTGTGTGGTGCGGGAACCGCTTTTGAATCAAAACGTATCTGTAGAATCTACCCATTTCTTTTATTGCAAAAACACCAATTCCTCCAAACGAACGTGGGTCAACGTCAATTACCTCACCCTGTGCAACGTACGACCTGAGCAAACAGTCAGCTGTTGATTGAAGTCTGAATATTGTTATTTCTCCAGGTTTTATTGCACCTTCAAGTGTTCCGCGTGTGATATCAGGTTCTTTATCAGGTTCTAAAAGTCTATGCATAATAAGCTGGTATCTCATCTCTGCATATTTCATATGGCAAATTGGAGTATTTCCACAGTGGAATCCCATGAAAAGGTCTGTTAGCTTGTAATCTTTGAATTTATCCTTATTTGCTTCATACATATCTTTTGGCACTGTGTTGTTTATATCAAGGATTGTTGCAGGAAGCTGTGTTGCAAGTGTAACTATATATTCGCTCAGTGCTCCGTATATGTCAACCTCGCATGCCACAGGAATACCTCTTGATGCAAGCCTTGCATTCACATAGCAAGGAACAAATCCAAACTGTGTCTGAAAAGCTGGCCAGCACTTGTTAGCAAATATTGCAAACTTGCAGCTACCGCGGTATTTTTCATACCAGTCCATCAAGGTGAGCTCATATTGAGCAAGCTTTGGCAAGATACCTGGGTGTTTGTTACCAGTGCCAAGCTCGTCTTGCATTTGTTTTACAATCTCAGGTATACGCGGGTCGTCTTTGTGGTTGTTGAAAGCCTCAAACAGATCAAGCTCAGAGTTTTCCATTATCTCTATGCCGAGGTCATAAAGAGGTTTTATTGGTGCGTTGCATGCAAGAAAATCCTGAGGACGTGGTCCAAAACTGAAGATTTTTAGGTTCTTTACTCCTATCACAACTCTTGCAACATCTACAAAATGTGCAATCATATTTGCAACTTCTTCTGCATCGCCCACAGGATACTCAGGGATATAGGGATTGAGCTTTCTCAGACCTATATTGTACGAAGCGTTTAGCATACCACAGTAAGCATCGCCACGACCATCAAACAGATTTTCTTGTGTCTCTTCGGCTGCTGCGACAAACATAGAAGGTCCGTCGAACTTTTGTGCAAGCATTGTTTCAGGTCCTTCTGGACCAAAGTTTCCAAGATATACAACAAGAGCATTTACGCCTGCTACTTTAAGTTCATCTAAAGCTTTTAAAACGTCGTTTTCATTTTCTACTGTTGTCTTTGCTTCAAAAATGTCAATGCCAAGACGTTTGCACGTTTCAACCACCGCTTTTCTTCTTTTTTCAGAAAGTGTGATGGGGAAACAGTCTCTGCTGACTGCCACAATTCCAGGCTTAACTTCAGGCATATTCTGAATCATTTCAAATATTCCCTCCCAAATGTTCTTGTAAATTCGGAAATGTCCTTATAATCAAATTATATACTTTTCAACTTGTGCATACAATAAATTAATACCATTATATTCCAGTTATAATTAAAAAAATTGTTCACATACAAGTTAAGTGTGAAACTTTGTAGCTTTTTATAATGTGTTTGTAAGAATTTGGATAAAGAATAAGAACATAGGGAAGACTAATCAAGAATTTTGTGTTTCCAATTTATAATGTAAATTATAGAGTTAGGTTATATTATTGATGCATTTTCTAATGCTGGGAACTCCATTTTTCTATTTTGCATAGCGTAAGTTCTCTTCCTGTAAGTAAATATTAATTTCTAAGATACAGGCAGCTGAAAGTATCCATCTGAGTTTACTTCTTGCCTTTTCATAAATATTAAGGAAAGTCATCGCATATGACAATTAGAATCTCTTTTAGCCCTCTTGCAATTAATGGTCAAAAACTTTCATTTAGGTAAGCCTTATTTTCTTTGCCGAAGAAAGCGTATATGCTGAAAATGTCTTTTTTACCATTCCAAAGTCGATACCGAGGCAGGCATTGCAAGTAGCAAATTTGCTCTTACAATTACCTTAACTTCACTTTTGAATAACCATTGCTTTTGTCATTTTCGTTTTTAGCAAGGCTACTTATCTTTCTGATAACATAAAGCAATCGAGCAGGTTTTACTTTTTGTTGCTTTAGGGCTGGGCGGTTAGGATCATCACAGGAAGCAATACATATTTAATACTTGCTTCTTTTGCCATGTTTTTAGCAGTCTCAATAATTTCGTTTTTATTCATTTTAAGTAGCCCCCTTTGATGATTATTTCAATACTAATTATACAGTGGACACAATTTTGTTTTAACTTCCTGTTAAAATAAAAACTACTACAGCAAAAGGCTGTGGTTTTCGTTTTTTTGTGTGGTATAATAAAAGTTGAAAGCAAAAAACTTTGAGGCTTAAAGGGGAGTTTGTTATGTTGTTTACAGTAGTAGTAAGCAAAGAAGACAACTGGTATATCGCCAAATGCATAGAAAACAGTGTAGCTTCACAGGGGAAAACTGTCGAAGAAGCAATAGCCAATTTAAAAGAAGCTCTTGAACTTTACTATGAAGGAGAAGAGATACAAAAACCACAGATGCCACCGCTAATAACTACCATAGAGGTGGCAATATAAATGTCACCAAAATACCCTGTACTAAAGCCACAGGAAATAATAAGAGCGCTCAAAAAAGCCGGGTTCAGAGAAGTGTCACAAAAAGGCAGTCATTTCAAGCTAAAGAAAGAGAATCCAACAAGTATTGTGATTATCCCAATGCATGAAGAAGTTGCAAGGGGAACATTGAAAAGTATTCTGGAACAGGCAGGGATAAGTCTAGAAGAGTTTTTAAAACTCTACAGGTAATAAAGACACAACTCAGAAGCTGCGAATAATTCCACAATCAAAAAAAGTTAGCCACAGGTAGCTGGCAAGGAGCTATTTGTGGCTTTTTGTTTTTTCAGGGGTGTTTTTAGATGCAAAAGAAAACAGCAAGGTTTTGTATTCAAAAAGAGCTTCAAACTTTAAAAATGCTTCTTCCAGAAGTTATTATTTTTCTTCTCATGCTTGCAGTACTCATTATTCGAATTCTTGCTGTTTTGCTGGATTAAACCCTTGCAAACTTGATGCAAACATGCTACAGTATACTCAAATTCATTGCCAGAAATACAACTTTTAGGTGTTTATACAAAGTGTTAAATTTTTTTACACATAATGAAGGCATATTTACTACCTAATTTATTACAGAATAGAGAATGAAAAATTTCTATTTTCTTTAATAAGTCTTAAATGGTGTTCTCACATTCATTCCCTTACCGCAATGGGAGCTGAAAAAGATTCATGTGTCCTGCTACTTTTGAGTTCTTATGAATAAATTCTTCTTTGCTTTTGCCTCTCTGAGCATGAATCATTAAAAAGTATTCATCATCTTTTTGCTTCGGCAAATATCTCTACATCTATTCGAGCTCAAGTTTTAAAAGCTACTTTTAAAATGAAAACTTTTATGCTACAATATCATAGTTAAAATATAACTTTTTATTAGAGTGACAGCAATAAAAAATTTAAAATAAATTTTTTGAGGGAGGATTAGGATGGAGTTTAAAATTGAAAAAAAAGGAACAAACAAAGCAATAATTGAGGTTGAGGTTGAGGCTGAAAAGTTTGAAGAAGGTCTTCAGAAGTCTTACCTGAAAAATGCAAAATATTTCAAAATTCCAGGTTTTAGGCCTGGCAAGGCTCCAAGGTCTTTAATAGAGAGAGCTTATGGCGAAGAGGTTTTTTATGATGATGCTATTGACTATGTTTTAAATGAGACATATCCAAAAGTGATTGAAGAGAGCAAACTTGAAGTTGTCTCAAGGCCAGAAGTTGATATTGTTCAAGTTGGAAAGGACAAGAATTTTATATACAGGGCGGAAGTGTATGTAAAACCTGAATTTGAGCTTGGTCAGTATAAAGGAATTGAAATCAAGAAAATCGAATATCCTGTTGCAGAAGAAGAGGTGGAACACGAGCTTGAACACTTAAGAGAGGAAAATGCAAGGTTTGTTCCTGTTGAAAGACCTGTTCAGCAAGGGGATATTGTTACAATAGACTTTGAAGGGTTTGTGGATGGAGAACCGATTAAGGGTGGTGCTGCTCAAGATTATGAGCTTACAATAGGTTCTAACGCATTTATACCGGGGTTTGAAGAGCAGATTATTGGTATGAACAAGGGTGAGGAAAAAGAAATAGAGGTAACATTCCCTGAAGATTATCAGGAACCTTCGCTTGCTGGTAAAAAGGCAACTTTCAAGGTAAAAGTGAAGGATATAAAGGTGAAAGAGCTTCCTGAACTTGATGATGAGTTTGCAAAAGATGTCAGTGAATTTGAGACATTAGAGGAACTTAAGGCAAGTATAAGAAATAGAATTAAAGAGAAAAATGACCAAAGAGCAAAAGACGAGATGATTGATGCAATTTTAGAAAAGATTGCTCAAAATACATCAATAGATATTCCCGAACCAATGATTGAAAATCAGATAAATTATTATATTGAAGATGTTGCAAGAAACCTGAAGTATTTTGGCATGACATACGAAAGATACCTGCAAGCTATAGGAAAGACTGATGCTGAATTTAGAAGCCAGTTTAGAGAAAGAGCAGAGAAGGCTGTAAGAAATAACCTCATCCTGGAAAAGATTGCAAAGGTAGAAAATATCCAGGCTACAGATGAAGAGCTTCAAAAAGAGCTTGAAAGACTTGCAAAGATGTATAATTTGGAAGTTGATAAGCTCAAAGAAAGACTTTCTGAAGATGATATTGAATATATAAAAGAGGGTATAATCCTAAATAAGGCTATAGATTTTATTTACGAAAATGCTAAAATTATAAGTGAAGGGGTTCAAGGCGAAAATCAGGAAAATTAAATGAAGTTTTTAGCAAATTTTGTTTTTTAAAAAAGGAGGTAAAAATTATGTCTGCACTTGTTCCAATAGTTATTGAGCAGACAAACCGTGGCGAGAGAGCATATGACATATATTCAAGGCTTTTAAAGGACAGGATAGTAATCCTCAGCGGTGAGATTACAGACGATATTGCATCACTTATAGTTGCTCAGCTTCTTTTCTTAGAAGCTGAAGACCCTGACAAAGACATTTACCTTTATATAAACTCACCTGGTGGATCTGTTACAGCGGGTTTTGCAATCTATGACACAATGCAATATATAAAACCTGATGTTTCAACAATCTGTGTTGGGATGGCAGCATCAATGGGCGCGTTCCTGCTTGCGGCAGGTGCAAAAGGCAAGAGGTTTGCCCTGCCAAACAGCGAAATAATGATACATCAGCCGCTTGGTGGTGTTCGCGGTCAGGCAACAGATATAAAAATCCATGCAGAATGGATTTTAAAGATAAAAAATAGAATAAATAAAATCCTGTCAGAGAGGACCGGTCAGCCAATTGAAGTGATTGAGCGCGATACAGACCGTGACTTTTTCATGACAGCAGAAGAAGCACTAAAATATGGTATCATTGACAGGGTGATTGAAAGGCGTCCATAAATCCTTCTTTAATTTGAGGTGATTCAAAATTGGCTAAGTTTGAAGAAAAGAAACAACTGAGATGTTCATTCTGTGGAAAGTCACAGGATGAAGTAAGACGACTTGTTGCTGGTCCCGGCGTTTATATCTGTGATGAGTGCATTGAACTTTGTTCTGAAATAATCTCAGAGGATTTTGAAGAAGAAGAATACAATGAGTTTGACGACAGACTCCCAACTCCAAAGGAGATAAAAGAGTTTTTAGACCAATACGTTGTTGGTCAGGACCACGCAAAAAAGATTTTGTCTGTTGCTGTATATAACCATTACAAGAGGATATACTACCACGATACTAAAAAAGATGATGTTGAACTTCAAAAGAGCAACATCTTGATGCTTGGACCAACAGGGTCTGGTAAAACATACCTTGCACAGACTCTTGCAAAGATGTTGAATGTTCCGTTTGCAATAGCTGATGCAACAACTTTGACAGAGGCAGGTTATGTTGGTGAAGACGTTGAAAATATCCTGCTCAGGCTCATACAGAATGCTGACTATGATATTGAAAGAGCAGAGCGTGGTATAATCTATATAGATGAGATTGACAAGATTGCAAGAAAGTCTGACAATCCTTCTATCACAAGAGATGTTTCAGGCGAAGGTGTTCAGCAGGCACTGCTCAAAATATTGGAAGGGACTATTGCTTCTGTACCACCACAGGGTGGGAGAAAACATCCACATCAGGAATTTATACAGATAGACACAACAAACATCCTGTTTATCTGTGGCGGTGCATTTGAGGGTATTGAGAAGATAATTGAAAAGAGAATTGGTGAAAAGACACTTGGTTTTAATGCAAAGATTGAAAGTAAAAAAGAAAAAAAGATTGGAGATATACTAAGACAGATAATGCCTCAGGACCTTTTAAAGTTTGGAATGATTCCAGAATTTATAGGACGCGTGCCTATAATAGTTACATTGGATGCATTGGATAAAGAGGCTTTAATAAAGATACTGACAGAGCCCAAAAATGCACTTGTAAAGCAGTATCAAAAACTTTTTGCAATGGATGGTGTAGAACTTGAGTTTGAAAAAGATGCTCTTGAGGCTATTGCTGACAAAGCAATTGAACGCAACACTGGTGCAAGAGGTCTTAGAGCTATCATGGAAGAGATTATGCTTGATGTGATGTTTGAGATTCCATCAAATGATAAGATAGAAAAGGTTATTATTACAAAAGCGGCTGTTTTAAAAGAAGATAAACCTATTGTAATAATAAATGAAAACAAGAAAGTTCAGAAAAAGCCGAGACTAAAACAACGTCTTCAGGAAAGAAGAGGAAATGTATCATAACATAAAAATCTGAAAATGTACAATCTGACAATTAGAACAGAAGGCTGGAGAAAACTACCAGCCTTCTTCTTTTTGAATTTTTTCATTTCAAAGAAGGGAATTTTGAGTTTGTATAGAATTAAGTTATTATATAACATTGTTGATAGAGACAATTTTAGTTTTGGACTTTTAAAAAGTCCGGTGATAAGTTTTGTTAAAAGTAAGAGAGTATCAGGAGAGTTTGGAAGAAAAGATTCTTTCACCATATGCGACTCTATCAAAAAATACAAAAGGAAGACAAAGACCTGAACAAAAATGCGATGTGAGAACGGAGTTCCAAAGAGATAGAGATAGAATAATACATTCCAAATCTTTCAGGAGGCTAAAACACAAAACCCAGGTATTTATATCTCCAGAAGGTGACCATTACAGAACAAGGCTTACACACGCTTTGGAGGTTGCACAGATTGCAAGGACAATTGCAAGAGCTCTGAGGCTCAACGAAGATTTAACAGAGGCAATAGCACTTGGTCATGATTTGGGTCACACACCCTTTGGCCATGCAGGTGAGGATATCTTAAACAAGATAACCACAACCGGCTTTTCACACAACGTCCAGAGCCTGCGAGTTGTTGATTTTCTGGAAGGAGAAGATGGACTTAACCTCACGTTTGAGGTCAGGGACGGGATTTTGAATCATGTGTGGGGGAGGATACCTGCCACTTTAGAGGGCAGAGTTGTCCAGTTTGCAGACAGGATTGCATACATCAACCATGACATTGACGATGCAATAAGAGCAGGTATATTGAAGGAAGATGACCTGCCAAAAGACTGTCTCAAAATCTTGGGATTTTCTAAGAGAGAGAGAATTAATACATTAATTAGGGATATAATAAAAAATAGTATGGACAAGCCAGAAATCTCCATGAGCGAAGATGTTTTTTACGCTATGCAAACTTTGCGAAGTTTCATGTTTGAGAATGTGTATATTGGTTCCGAGGCAAAAAAGGATGAAAGCAAAGCTAAATATATTATACAGGCTCTTTATGAGTATTTTATGTCAAACTGTGACGTTTTACCCGATGATGTGAAAAAAAATATCGACAGGTTTGGCAAGGAACAGGCAATAGTAGATTATATAGCTGGAATGACAGACAGATATGCTATGAGAAAATTTTATGAATTATTCTTACCATCACCATGGAACAAGCTTTGATTTTTATTAAAAATGCTAAAAGGTATTAAAAAAAATTTGTCGAAATAAAATTAAATTGGCTTAAAAAACGCGAAGGTGAACGTGATGTGCTGGAAAGAGTTGTAGAACAGGTCCTCAACAAGGTTGACATTGTTGATGTGGTCTCAATGTATGTCCCGCTTAAAAAAGTGGGAGTGAACTTCAGAGCGCTTTGTCCTTTTCATCAAGAGAGGACGCCCTCTTTTTATGTCTCACCGTCAAAGCAAATATTTCACTGTTTTGGCTGTGGAGTTGGGGGCAATGCTATCCATTTTGTTATGCGCATAGAGAATTTGACCTTTACAGAAGCGCTCAAAGTTTTAGCAGAGAAGGCTAAAATTGACGTAGACTTTTCTCAACCTCAGTCAGCAAAAGACAGAGCTTTGGCAAAACAAAAAGAAGAGCTTATTTCTCTTCACCATGACTGTTTTGAATATTTTCAAAGGCAATTGTATCTGAGGGAAAACATAGATGCTGCAAGGTATATTTTGAAAAGGGGTATAAGAAAAGAGACTGCAAAACAGTTCGGACTTGGCTTTTGTCCTGAGAATAACAACTTGTATGAGTTGCTTGCAAAAAAGTATTCCAAAGAGATTATTGATAAAAGTGGAATTTTTATTGAGAGAAATGGAAAGAATTATTGTAGATTCGAAGGAAGGCTGATTTTTCCTATATTCGATACAATGAATAGAGTAATTGGGTTTGGTGGTCGTATAATTGACGACTCCCGAGCACCTAAATACATGAATTCTCCAGATACTCTTATATTTTCAAAATCGAAGGTTTTATATGGTCTTAACATTGCCAAGTCAAGCAAGGAAAAAGACTTTGTGGTTGTGGAAGGGTATATGGATGTCATTTCTCTTCATCAGGAAGGTATAGACAATGTTGTAGGGGTTTTGGGTACAGCCCTGACACAGGATCACAGTTTCCTTCTGCGCAGGTACAAAAATGAGGTCGTTCTTTGCTTAGACAGTGACCAGGCAGGAAAAAATGCGACGTTTAGAAGTGGTGATATACTTTACCAAAATGGGCTTATGGTAAAGGTTATGGAGCTTGAAAATGCAAAAGACCCTGACGAGTATATAAAAAAGTTTGGGAAGGATGCGTTTTTACTAAAGAAACAAAATGCTATGTTCGTAATAGATTTTAAAATAAAGCAGATATCTTCTAATTATGATTTGTCAAAATCTGATCAGAAGATCAGGTTTGTGAGAGAATACTTTGAAAAGATTTTAATGCCAATTTCAAATGAGGTTGAAAGGCAGGAATATATAAAGAAGCTATCCCAGATCACACAAATTGATGAAGATGCAATATTAAAGGAATTTACCAAAAATGAAAATATAAAACTAAAACGCATAGAAAGTATTCAACATTTTAAGCAAGTTCAGCAAAAAAGTAATTTAACTGAAGAAGAGAGAATCAAAAAAAATGATATAGACCTTTTATCTATCTATGTGGAGTGGGCTAACAAGTCAGAAAGCATCAGAAATGCTGTTACCGAGGATGATTTTTGCACCGAAGATATAAAAATACTTTTCAGTTCAATAAAAAACTTAATTAATGAGGGGATGGAAGTGACCTATTCGATGCTTTTGACCTTTGTTGATGATGAAAAAGTATTGTCAGAACTCACAAGCTTTTCTTCGAAAGGATTTGAAACAGAAGAAGCTGCCAAGAGAGCGATAGAAGAGCTAAAAACAAACAATAATAGAATGTTGTGGTTAAGACGTGAGATGTTGGAGGCACAAAAGAGAGGAGATAATGAAAAGGTATTGAAGTTGCAAATGCTAATTAGAAAAATCAAAGACGGAAAGGAGGGAATTTGAGGGATGACAGAGCAGAACATGGAAAATAATGAGGTGAAAAACCTCAATGACCAAAATATAAATAAAGAGACTGGAAGCGAGCAGCAGCAAGAAGTTGAAAAACAATTGCTTGAATCACAGAAAAATGAAAATCAAGAAAAACAGCCTGCTAAAAAAAGCACAGAAAACAAATCGGAAGGCAAGAAGATGAGCGAAGAAAAAAAGACTCTTATAAGAGAAAAGGTCAGAGAACTTATATCTCTTGGTCAGAGCAAAGGGTTTTTGACATATTCAGAAATACAGGAGATTCTTGACAAGGTAGAACTTGATGCAAGCCAAGTTGAAAGTATCTATGATACCTTGGAGAGCATGGGAATTGATGTTGTAGACGACAGAGTATCAGAGGAGGAGCTATTAAAAGACGATTTGGAAAATCTGCCTGAAGGTATTGCTATAGATGACCCTGTCAGGATGTATTTGAAGGAAATTGGCAAGATTCCGCTTTTGACCCCTGAAGAGGAGATTGAACTTGCAAAGAGGATCGAGCAAGGCGATGAAGAGGCTAAAAAGAGGCTTGCTGAGGCAAATTTGAGGCTTGTTGTCAGCATTGCAAAAAGGTATGTGGGAAGAGGTATGCTCTTTTTGGACCTTATCCAGGAAGGTAATCTTGGTCTTTTGAAGGCTGTTGAAAAGTTTGACTACAGAAAAGGGTATAAATTTTCCACATATGCAACGTGGTGGATAAGGCAGGCAATAACAAGGGCAATTGCAGACCAGGCAAGAACTATAAGAATTCCTGTTCACATGGTTGAGACAATTAACAAATTAGTAAGAGTGTCTCGCCAGCTTTTACAAGAAAAGGGAAGAGAGCCAACACCTGAAGAGATTGCAAAAGAGATGAACATGCCAGTTGAAAAAGTGAGAGAGATTCTAAAGATTGCACAAGAGCCGGTGTCACTTGAGACTCCAATTGGTGAAGAGGAAGATAGCCACTTGGGCGACTTTATACCCGATGATGATGCTCTTGCGCCATCTGAAGCTGCTGCATATTCTATGTTAAAAGAGCAGCTATTAGAGGTTTTAGACTCACTTAACGAGCGTGAAAAGAAAGTCTTAAAACTCAGATTTGGCCTTGAAGACGGCAGGGCTCGCACCTTAGAAGAGGTTGGCAAAGAATTCAACGTCACAAGAGAGAGGATCCGCCAAATTGAGGCAAAAGCACTGAGAAAGTTAAGACATCCAAGCAGGAGTAAGAAGCTTAAGGATTTTTTGGAGTAAAAATGAAAGGGGATTACCAGGTAGGCAGATAGTCCCCTTTTTGTTATTTTAACTTGTAATTGGAATTTTAGAACAAATAAGAAAAAATACTAATTCAAAATTGGGAACTAAAAAACATAAAAAAAGTCTGTATATAATTAATAAGGGGCTGACTAAAAACAAAGTTTTAAAATTTTTATATCACAGCATATAGGGAAAGTTCATCAAACAAAAAACTAAATCTTATAATGAAAGGGGCTATCCAATTATTTTTTGGACAGCCCCTCATAATTTGTAAATATTTATTTGTACAATACTGCATCACCTACAAAAGGGTAAATCATACAATTATAATTAGCTGGATTTGCAAAAAATTCAATCTTTAATGTATTACAGCCAACTACATCTAAAGAGACATCTTTTCCTTTTTCACCTTTTGCAATTTCTATCTCATATCTTTTTTCTCCATCTAAATAGATAGTAAATTTGCCACTTGCTCCTACTTCAGAATCATCATCTAAACCCAAAGTCATTTTCAGTTTTTTGTAATCGCCGTTTAATATATACTGAACAAAAGTAAGTCGTCTATTATCATCTGACTGCCAATATGAATATTGGTAAGCATCCCACCAAATATTTTTACGATATGTTTTTCCAAGCAATGTGACCACATCTTGATTTATACCATAACGACCCTGATCGCCCCAAGAATTTCTAACAGATTTATAGGCACTCAACGGCAAATCAGTAAGGAATATACCCCCATTTGGACCCAAATCGGGACCTATAATTAATGCTTTTTGATTATCATTAATTTTCCAAGGAGCTATGTTTTTATTAAAGAAGCAATATAAAATTGAGTCAAGGTGGACAAACCTCATCCCTTTATAGTTTATAAATGGAACTTTGTATTTAAGTGTTACCCCATTTAGGATAATATCTCTTTGATACTCATAAACTGGGCTTGTTCCTGCCTTTTTGCTAAGTTCATTCACCTTTGCTTGAAGATCAGCATTTTCTTTTTTTAACTTGTCATATTGAGTTTTTAGAGAGTTGTAATCTTTCAAAAGTTTTTCGTACATAGTCTTATAATTTGTTGGAGATGACGCAACTGCAACAAAACAAAAAATGACAGCAAATAGGATTATAAATACTGAAATGTGCTTTTTCATTTCCTCAACCTCCCTGAAAGAGTTTTGTTTTTACTATTATATTACATTAATGAAAAACTTAATGTCAACCATATTTTGAAATAAATAAGCTCTTGCATTTATATACGTGAAAAATTATAATTAAATCAAGATAACACCTTAAAAATATATAATTTGTCGAATAATGTCGAATTGTGTCGAATAGTCTTTAAAAAACAATGATGGGAGGTAAAAGTATGCTTTATTGTCCCAAGTGTGGTGCTACAATTGAAAAGGGGCAGAAAGTATGTAGTCAGTGTGGAGAAAGCTTAGAGTCAAAGATTTTGAGTAATTTGCAAAGGACAAAGAGAGAGTTCTTCTTAGAAAAATACTTTGAGGGACAAACAGAAGAATTTAAAGTTCCAAGCATAAAATTTAAATTTGACAGAAAACTTTTGCCGTGGTTTTACGGAATTATAGGTTTCCTGGTGTTTTTAATATTGTTTATAGCGATTGGAAAGTCAATATATTCTCCCCAAAGGCTTGTGGATGAATTCAAGGAAGCTGTTAAAAATAAAGATACAAGAAAGCTTTCCAAAGTACTTGTTCATGAAACAGGTGAACAAATTTCACAAGACAATCTAAAAGCTTTCTTAGAATTGTGTCAGACAAAGCCTGAATACATAGACGGTGTTTTCAAAGCATTAGATGAAGCAATTCAATCAATTTCAAATTCATCCTCAAATGAAAAGAATAAATCTCTAACCGATACTTTATCTGATCTTTTCTCAACTCAAGATTATTCTAATGATTTTCTCTTAAAACTTACAGGCAAGGGCTTGATTTTCTTCACGAAATATAAGATTGCAGCAAAAAATTACTTTTTAAAGGTAAAGTGTGACACTAAGGATGCAAAAATATTCTTGAATGGTAAAAACATTGCTTCAGTTTCAGACCCATCTCAGGAAATTTCAATAGGTCCATTGATTGCTGGTATATACAAGATTAAAGCAGAATACAAAGGTCCGTATTGTACATTAGAGAAGATTGATGAAGAAAAAATTTACAGTACAGATTTTAGTAACTATAACCAATACACTGCTGAACTGTATCTTTATCCTCGCTACGTAGAGGTAAACTCAGATTTTGAGGATGCTGAGATAATTTTGAATGGTAAGCCAACCGGTGTTTTGGTAAAAGATGCGTCTGAATTTGGACCTGTAAGTGACGAAAGTGAGTTTAGTGCAAAAATAAAACTTCCATGGGGTGAAGTGAGAACAACTTCTGTAAAACTTGGCAGCTGGTCAAATAGCATTACAATTCCAAATACACTTTCAAACGATGATACTAATAATTCGACATTCGAAAAGGTTGCTTCTGTTATAAATGATTTTGAAAAGTCTTACAGAACTGCTATGATAGCTCAGGCTCCGAATAAGTTTTTGCATATTTCTGATGAATTAAAACAAATTTTTACCAGCAGAATTGAAGATTTAAAAGCTAATAACCAAAAGTTTACAGGTAAAGTAACAAAAACAGAGTTCAACTTGGGAACGTTAAAATTGTTTAAAAACGAAGATGGAAAAATTACATTAAAAATTACTGCAAAAATTTACTACAAAGATGCAATATATTCCCAAGACGAGACTCCACCACAAGATATTCCTGAAAAAGAAACTGCACAGGTTTACACGCTTGTATGGGATGAAAATGCAAAGAACTTTATTATTGTCGGAATAGAGGCTCCCTGGTTTTATGACTGGCCAGAAGATGGCAAGATTAAAGAATACAAATTAGATGAAGGGAGTGTGTGATTGAAATGATAAAATGTCCGTATTGTAATAGAGAACTTCAAGAAGGTGAGGTTTGTAGTTGTCAAACAAATCAAACGATGGTGAGTCAAACAAATGGCAATGAAGTTACAAGTGGTGAAGTATTGAATAATACTCAAAATGCTGCAAAAGTTAGTAAGGATGTTAAAAGCGAAAATATTGAGCAGACTGTGAATACCGCTGAAGAAAAGAAAAAGGAATCTACTAATACTTCAACCCTAAATGATGTAATTAACTCAGCAGTTCGATATTGTTATCTTACAATAAAATTTGCTTGGGCATTTTTAAAAAATCCCTTCGTTTTTATTTCAAGGGTAATACAGAACAATGACTATAAAGCAGGCATTTTGTTTGCTTTTCTTACTTTTATATTTGTTTCTATTCAAAATCTTGTTTTAGCGGGGAGAGGTATAAAGTTAGTTGAAGATTTTATTGGGATATCCGACCTTTTAAATTCGTATTCATTGTTTAAAACATTTCTTTATAATTTTATAGGTTTGTTTCTTTTATACCTTTTGTATTGCGGCATTGTTAAATTGACATTTGTGATATTAAAAGAAAATATTGATTTTAAGGCTGTATTAGGAGGAATAGGGGTAAGTTTAATTCCTCTTGGATGGGTAGCTATTGTGAATTTAATTTTGCAGTTTATAAGTGTTTGGTTAGTTGTATTATTATGCATATTTGGTTTTCTTATGAATGTTATATTAAATTTTTGGTCTGTTAAGGTTTTACTGAAAGATAAAGAAACTAAGGCACTTTATATTACAGTAGGAGCGTATATTGTGTGTATTATTTTATTAGCAGTGATTGTATTGGCGATGGGCAATGGGATAGCAAGTGCAAGTGGGGGAAATGTTATTAGTATAGGTTCCGATAATATTATTGGAACTTGGTCGGATGATAAAGATACCATCATATTTTATCCAAATGGTACATTTAAAGCCCACTACTATTGGATAGGTGGTGCGTGGGAGATAGAGGGGAATAAATTATATCTTACAGGCACATTGACTGGAAAAGAAGGATATTATTTCAGAATTGAGAGTAACAAATTAATATTAGAACCTATCCCAGGTTCTGGAAGGGCAGAATATGAATTTTATAGAGTTAGATAAATTTAAATTACTTTTTATCAAAATTTAGGAGGTATATTCCAATTATGAAAAAGATCAACACGTTTACAATTTGTATATTTATTTTTTTGTTATTGTCAATCAGTGGATGTTCGGTATTAAAAACAAAAAATGAAAGTGTTAGCAGGGTTAATACTTCGGTTAAGCAAAAAACTGATCAAGCTATTATGTATTCAAACAAAAATAAACCTACTAATAAACCCACGTGGGATGTTGTATTTGAAAGAATATATCAAAATACAGAAAAGTATGAAATAGATGTATTTATACCTAAAATCATTGGTAATGGATTGAAACAAGAAGTTTATGAGAAAATAAATTCTGTTCTTAAAAAATATGCTGAACAACAAATCGAAGATATAAAAAAGATATCTGCTGGGTCAGAAGGTGACTCAGGTTTGTATCCATATACCCTTTATATCAAATATGAATGGGACAAAAGTGTTGAACCTTATGTTTCTTTTTTATTCGAAGAATACTCATATACGGGTGGAGCACATGGTTTGACTCAAATCGAAGGTTTTACCTTTGATCTAAGAACAGGTAACAGTATAAAACTTGTAAACTATTTGAATAATGATCAACAAAAATTAATAAAGAATTATATAAACTTTGCAAGAGCTTTATGTAATGATTTAGATGATCCACCATATGGAGTGTTTAGTGCTCAGGACAATCAGAAAGCCTTTGATGAAGACTTGTTTGAAGATATGGTATTCAAAAATAATGGTCTTTTAATTTGTTTTGAACCATATAAGATTGCATCATATGCAAGAGGAGTAGTAAGATTTTGGTTTGATTTGAAGGAGCTAAAGAACAAGGAAGTAAATACAGAATTTGATTTAAGTAATTATGGCATAATAAAAAAGTTGTTAAGTATGAACTTAAGCGAAATAAGAAAAGAATTTGGTTTACCAGTAGAGATCTATTCTTATGAGGGAGGATTATTATATAAAACTAAAAGTGGGCTTTTATTTAGCTTTGATTTTAATTCGGTAGAAAGATTAGAAGATATGACTAAAGCATATGTTAATAGTTTTAGTGCTGGAGATAATATAAAACTTTTTGGCATTTCCTTGAAAGGTTCTCTCTCAGATTTAGATAAAAAATTAGAAAATATAAAAGAATTAAAAAAAATTAGTGAAGGAATTGATGAAGAGTGGGGCAGCTATTTTGTATTATATGAACTCGGTGAAGCTATAGAATTATATATTGAATCCAAAACAAGTGATAAAAACTCAGATGTGAGTTATATATTGGTAAAGAAAAAAAGGTTTTAGAACTAGTTGAACAGAGTTTAATAGTAGGTTGTGTTTGATTGTTGGCATCAAACCAAAAACAATTTAGGGAGGCAAAATAAATGTGGGATAAAATAAAAAGTAAATGATATTACAAATCTAAAACACTCAAGTTTAATGTTAGAAGTGGATAATCGTTATGCAGAGAGGACATTATATGATACCAATACATAAAGAAGAATTATGAGTTATAATTACTTTTCTTTAAGCAAGCATGTAATAATATTGAATTGAAAACCCCGAAGTACCAGAAGAATCTTAGTCAAGCAACTGAGAATACAGATATTCAAATAGGCGACAAAATTCTTTTCAAAGATGATGGAATGAAAGTATATTTTACTTCTTTTGATAATATTGGCTCAATGATAGAAACTTCTGCTACTTTTTTATATTTTTGTATTAAATTTGATGAGTTAAATAAGCATGTGATTTAAAGAGTAAATATCCATTCTTCAAGAGAACTTGGAAAACTTTTGCAGTTAGCTCAAAGATATCAAATTTAACTTTGGACTCTGCGATGTAACTTGTATGTGGAAAGGTGCAGTTTATTATAATATTGGTGCTATAGAATGGACTTTTAACCCTGAAAGATGGAGTTCACGAAGATGCAAACTTTAAAATGTTTAATACTGTTGTTTTTAGAAGAGTTGCAACTGTTTTGAATGTTGAAATAATGAAGACAACACCTGATTAAGTCTATAAAATTTTCAAAAACGAATAATCTGGAGCAATAAATACAGTTACGAGTGATGGTAGTTACGTAGTTGTTGGCTACTCTCAGTCAGAAGATGGTGATATGCGCGGATTGAGCAAAGGTTTAGAAGATGTGATAGCTTGTAATGTATTTAATATCATTCAATAGCTTGTTGAATAAAAATTATTGCCAATAGAGTAATAAAAAGATAATAATTATTGATTCCATTCATAAGCAAAAGAAAATTTTTTGCCTTCTAATTTTCTGAGAAACTGTTCAAACAAAAAAGTAATTAGTATCCAATCGGTATGCCTTTTGTAACTTTTAAATCCTCTTAACCTAATATTCTCAAGGTTATACTCACCTTTCAACTTGCTAAAAAGTTTTTCTATTTTCATCCTGAGTTTATATAACTTCTTACCTTCTTCTGTACCTAAAAATTTTATATTCTCTGCCCTAAATCTATTTTTTACGTTTTCCTCATTTCTCATATTCCTTCTATTTACCCCTGCTACAAATTTTATTTCAAGTCTATTTGCAATATCAAACCATCTGTTACAGTCATATCCTGCATCCGCTAATAATATCTTCGAATTGTAATTCCATGCCCTGTACAAAAGTTCTTCTTGAGTAGAGTCATGTTTGTTTGCTGTAGTTAAAATCCAGAAAAGTGGAATCACTTCTTCTTTCCCTGTACACAAAAGATGTAATTTATATCCTTTGTAAAAACCTATAGTAACATGTATTCCTATCTTTGCTTCTTTGTCTTGCTTTGAACTTCTCAAAGGTGTTGAATCTACTATTGTTATGGATACATCTGGATTAATTTCTGCTATTAACACGTCTCGGATAGCTTGCAATAAATCCTCTTCTATTTTTGCTGCTAATTTTGCTATGTATGAATAATCTGGACTTTTTTCTAATCCTATGCTCTTTTTGAACTCTGTATCTTGATTTATTCTGTATTCTAATTCCCTAAAACTTGCTATTCCTCTTTTGACCTTGTAAACTAAACAAGCTATTATTTGAAACAAACTAAATTTCCTTGGTCTGCCTCTTTTACTGTTTTTCCTTCTTTGGACTGTAGTTTCTGCAATCTTTTTTATTATGCAAAGGAGCTTTAAAAATTTTTCATTTTGTGCTTTAATAATTTTAGACATTTCTTTATTCCCCCTTGTGTGTTGGTTTGGTCTTTACAAATTAAAATTATATCACAAGGGGGATTTTTTTACCCATTACTGTATCTGTCTAATATGGTTATCTCTTTTATTCAACAACCTAATCATTCAAGATATATATTTTAGTACGAAAAGTAAAAGTTATACAAACAGAGAGTAGGACTTTTTTTAAAAATGTGTAGAGCTTTACATCGCTTATCTTGAGCATTTCTACAAAATGCATATAGAACCAAAATACAATAGAGAGGAGGTTTGGAATGGTGTTAAGTTCAAAAAAGTTTAAGTTAAATTTTCTGATCATTACTTTGTTGAACCTTATTAGTTTAAATGTTTTTTCTGAAGTTTTACATTTCCGAGATAGTACAGCTTTTGCAAGTACTCAAAATTATAAGAAATCTCAAAAATCAAAATTGGTAAGCATTTATGTCAAATATAAAAATGAGCTACTTTCTCAATTTGAACTATTTAATGATAATTGTAAAGTTTACTATTCTTCAAATAAATCAGTAAAATTATCAGTTGCACAAAATTCAAAAATGAATTGTTACATAGTCTCAAACGGACTTTTAATAAAAAAGAATTTAAATTTTACAAGTGCTTCTTCCATACCAGATAAAGTTTGTATCACTCCGAATTCTTCATTAGATAAAGTTGTAAATATACACATATATGATAATTCTAAACCGATTGCTTTTGCTCAGGTATTTATTATTAGCAAAGAAATTTTGAGAGAGATATATATAGGGAAAACAGATAAAAATGGTTATTTACCATTATTAATTACTAAAGGTGAGTATTATTTAAAAATAGGTTATGGTTCAAACGATTGGGATGTAATGGAATATGCATTCGCAAAAATTAAAGTGGATAATAACAAGAATGTAAAATTAGATGTAAGCAAATTTGGAAAAGTTAATTTTAATATGCTATATGCATTTGGTGGAGTGGGGCTAAATGACAAATTATATATCGGATTGAATAGTATGTGGTTAGATGATAAAATAATTTGTCCTATTGGTCGTCAAAGAAGTGTTAAATTTGATATAGGGAACCACGGAAAAGTTTGGATTTTTGCTGGTGATCCTTCGTATTCTGGTATGTATTGTTTAGCATACAAGCCTATAAAAGATTTAATTATTACAAAGCAAACAGAAACAGTGGATATTGACTTAAAAATAGATACTCAAAATATAAAAATTTTAAACACTTATAGATGGAATGAGGAAAAATCACAATGGGGAAGAACAACTTTTTCGAATGTATATGAGGGTGATAAGTTGCGATTAGAAATAGTAATTCCAACAAAATCCTATTACGTTTTAGCAATGACAGGAGTGAATTATTATGATAAAGAGTATGAAAAAAGGTACTTTAGCATTGCTTGCGTTTCTTCAATTATACCTTGTAAAAATTTAACTGCATATATAATTGACAAAAATGGGCAAAGATATAATATAAGTGCTACAATGTCAAATTTATTCAATAATCGGCAAAATACATTTACAGTGTTCTTGGAAGAAATTAAAGGAACTCTAAATTCAAAACTTTATATAGATTTCAATTTTTACCCATATGACTTTGATCGTTTACATCAAACACTTTTTATTCCAATAAATGTTTGTAAACATTAAAATGGATACAAATATAAAAAAGATAGATATTCTTAACTGTAAGAATATCTATCTTATTTTTTTCAATTCACCCACACTACACTTCCGACTGGTACATGATCGTAAATGTATTTAGCATCGTTCATAGGGACTCTGATGCAGCCGTGGCTATTTCTTTTTATTATGGAGTTATCGACGATTTTACCTTCCCGGTTTGTTATAACAGAATGTATCATATAATTACCAGAATACACCAATGCATACATTGCTCCTGCTCTATAGTGTTCATTATAAAATTTATAAACTTTGGCTTTGCTTTTGAAATAACCTCTCAATGTAGGGGTATATTCAGCTCCTGCAGAGCAATCAATTGTTTTGATAAGAAAATATTCATTATTTTCTTTTTTCAACAGATAAATTGATAATCTCCACAAGTCAACCCATATAAAATAATTTGATTTTTCATTTTTTAGTTGTGAATTTACAAATTTTTCAACTTCCTCTTTTGTTAGTGGGTTAAGAAAAACTTTTCTTTGCGGTAAAATGGTCAAATATCTTGAGGGTACCCATAATTCAGAATTTCTATATTTTACAAGATAGATACCATCTACTTCGCTTAATACTTCAATTATCTGATCTTTTGGGATGAGATCTTTGTACTGCAGTTTTGTTTTTGCATAGGTAATATAAGGTTTTATATAGTAAAACATATTCCCATTCTTGGGGAGGGTTTCAGCAAGATAATATTTTGTTCCTTCAACAATTATATAAATTCCAAATTCATCAATACCAAATAGATTTGATGTAAACTTCAATTTGCTTTGAGTTTTTAATGGAAGGCTTTTGAGCATTTTTAAAAATCTAAGGTTGTCAATTCTGAAAAATGTGTTGTCTACTTTAAATTCGTCAAAAGATAAGTTTTCGTTTTTTGATATTCTATTAATAATTTCGTTTACTTCTGTGCTTGAAAGTTTTTTATTTGGATAGATATAAAAACGTTGGTCATAAGGATTGATTTCAGGTATTAATAATCCCAAATCTAATAAACGGAGAATAGATTCTTGAAAGTCTACAGGGGTGAGATATATATCGGCGACAATGTATTTAAATCTTTCGTGATTAACAGGAAAGTCTCTTTTTAATGACATAATGTAATCTTCAACGTATTTGTTCCATCGAGGGTCTGTTTTTACATTTACATTGTATTCTTTTCCTAAGAATGAAGTTTTGAAATTCTGAATTTTAGCAACCTTAAGGATTTTGTCTTCTGAAAAATAACAGTAAACTTGCTCATTGACAGTATAAAGTTGGTTTAACACAATATTCTCAATATCCTGATATGTATTTTGGTATACACTTTGATACACTTTATTTAAAATTGTTGGAGGAAGATTATTTAATTTACCAACGATTGGAAATACTTTTTTTATGTAATCTACTGATAAAGTTTTTGGATTTTCCTTGAGCTCAACCTTGTGCTTTTGTGGATTTTTATTTATGAAATCTCTTACTAATTTCACATAATCATCTTGTGATCGTACTTTGGTATATGGATTCCATACAAGAACATATTTTTTATAACCATCTTTATATATTTTTTCTACTACCACGAAGTTATAATGCAAAAGTGCTATTTCGGTTGGAGTGTTTTTTGTTATAAATCCTTTTCCTGTTTGTTTGTAATATTCCCAACAGGATAATATGTTAGTTTGAACTGGTAATAATCTCTGTTTTAGAGACTCTGCATTTTGTATTGTGCTCCACAGAATATATGCAGCTTGAGCTTTCGTGATAACAGAGTTTTTTTTCAAGTTTGCAGGAAGAACTTTTAATAATTTTGCTTTGTTCCAGGAATCTTGTGAATGATTAATTATCTTGAGATCTACAAAAACCTTTTGAACAAATTCTTCTGCAGTCATATATTTTACTTTTGATACAGCACATAGTGAAATGGTTGAGTTAGATATTGTAAACAAACAGCAGAGCATGAGGACAATTAATTTTGAGTAAGTGTTTTTGCTAAAGTTTAATGGATTTTTTTTCATCGTCGGTGTTATGTACCCCTTTCTTTAAAGTCTTAGTAAATTATTCATAATATATAATATCTAACAGCATGGAAAATTACAATATAGTGCTAATATAAGGTTAATATAATAAGATTGGTTCCTATTTTTTAACCATGTAAACTTTTTGATTTTCTTGACTTTAAAAAGCAGATTATTTTAAAATTATTAAAGCTGCCTATTAAGATTTAAAAGGAGGCTTTTGAAATACAGAGATGCTAACCCAAAGAACTGACATCCGAAACGTTGCTATAATTGCCCATGTTGACCATGGAAAAACAACTTTAGTTGATGCAATGCTAAAACAAAGTGGAGTGTTTCGCGAAAATCAAGTGGTTGAAGAGAGAATATTAGATTCGAACCAGCTGGAAAGAGAAAAAGGAATTACCATAATGGCAAAGAATACTGCCATTATGTACAAAGGCATAAAGATAAATATAATAGACACACCGGGGCATGCAGATTTTGGAAGCGAAGTTGAAAGATCGCTTGTAATGGCTGATGGTGTACTTTTGATTGTGGATGCTTATGAAGGTCCAATGCCACAGACAAAGTTTGTGCTCAGAAAAGCTTTGCAGCTTAAACTAAAACCAATTGTTGTTATAAATAAAATTGACAGGCCTTTTGCTCGGCCTTATGAGGTTTTGGACAAGGTCTTAGACCTGTTTATTGAGCTTGGAGCAGACGAAGACCAGCTTGATTTTCCATATGTATTTGCATCAGCAAAGGAAGGTATTGCCAAGTTTGATTTAGAAGATGAAAGTCACAATTTAGAGCCACTTTTTGAGATGATTATAAACAATATTCCAGCACCAACAGGTGAAATTGATGGGCCTTTCCAGATGATTGTAACTTCAATTGACTATGACAATTACATTGGTAGAATTGCTATTGGAAAGGTTGTAAGAGGAAAAGTAAAACTCAATCAGCAGGTTGCAGTTTGCACAAAACAAGATGGAGTTTTGCAAAAGACAAGGGTTACAAAGCTGTATAAGTTTGAAGATTTAAAAAGGGTAGAATGTAGCGAGGCAAAGCTTGGTGATATTGTTGCGATTGCTGGAATAGATGGTATTAACATTGGTCAGACTGTTGCAGACGCGGAGAATCCAGAGGCTTTGGAGTTTGTCAAGATTGATGAGCCAACAATCTCCATGATATTTTCAACAAACGACTCACCTTTTGCAGGAAAAGAAGGTGATTATGTAACATCGAGGCATCTGCGAGAGCGTCTTTTTAAGGAGCTTGAGAAAAATGTTGGACTTAAAGTTGAGGAGACAGACTCACCGGATGCATTTAAGGTCTCAGGAAGAGGAGAACTTCATTTGGCAATATTGATTGAAACCATGCGTAGAGAGGGTTATGAGTTTCAGGTTTCAAAACCGCAGGTTATAACAAAGATAATAGATGGTGAAGTTTATGAGCCATATGAATATTTGATAGTAGATGTACCAGAAGAATTTATGGGCACTGTCATGGAAAAATTGGGCCCGCGAAGGGCACAGCTTCAAAATATGACCATTTTAAATGACGGATTTATGCGTCTTGAATTTATTATTCCTGCCAGAGGACTTATAGGTTTTAGATCAGAGTTTTTGACAGATACAAAAGGCAATGGCGTTATGAATCATGTGTTTTATGATTACATGCCATATGCTGGTTATATTCCGGAGAGGAACAGAGGTGCTTTAATAGCTTTTGAAACTGGAGAGGCTGTAACATATGGTCTTTACAATGCCCAGGAGAGAGGAAGACTTTTTATAGGTCCTGGAACTGAAGTATATGAAGGTATGATTGTTGGTGAAAGCTCACGTCCAGAAGATATTGTTGTAAACGTTTGTAAGAAAAAACATCTTACAAACATGCGTTCGGCGACGGCAGATGAAGCTTTGCGTTTGATTCCACCAGTTCAGCTCTCCCTTGAAGAGTGTATAGAATTTTTAGCAGAGGATGAGCTTTTGGAAGTGACACCAAAGAATTTAAGGCTCAGGAAAAAGATTTTAAATCATGAGATGAGAAAGAAGGTAGAGGCAAGAGTGAAGAAAGAAGAAAAGGAGCCTGTTTATTGAAGGCTCTTTTTCTTTTTGAGTTTTAATTGTGGTATAATATGAACATAAAAGTAAAGAAAAGTTTGGGGTAATTGCTGTGAAAAGATTTTGGCAAAAGAGATTTATTAATGCTATATTACTCATCTTTGTTTTAACTTTTTCGCTTGTTTGTGTATATTTAAAACTTCAAAATGAGAAAGTGATTGAAACTGTTGTAGAAATTCCTCAAAATACATCCACAAAAGATGTTGCTATGATTTTGAAGAAAAATGGGATTATAAAAAACCCTTACTTTTTCATGTTTTATGTTAAACTCAATAACTATAAAATAGCAGCAGGAAAATACAAACTTTCGTCTGATATGACATATAAGCAGTTGTGCAAAACTCTTGAAAAAGGTTTTATTCCAAAGACTGCTGTTAGGGTTACTATTCCAGAAGGATATACAGTACGGCAGATTGCTAAAAAACTGCAAAGTCTTGGACTTATAGATGAAAATAAGTTTTTGGAAACTGTGAATAGTTATAACTTTAATTTTAAGTATAAATACACTTCAAAAGAGGTAAAGTACAAGCTTGAAGGATTTTTGTTCCCCGATACATATGAAGTATATCCCGGCACTTCTGAAAAGGATATTATAAAGATGATGCTAAATAGATTTTTAGAAGTGTATGAAAGTATAAAGGATAAAAAGACCACAGATTTAGATGATGTTCAGACAGTTATACTTGCTTCAATTGTTGAAAAAGAGGCAAAAAAAGACAGTGAAAGGGGAGTCATTGCTGGGGTTTTCTTAAACAGGCTAAAAAGAAATACAAAGCTAGAAAGCTGTGCGACAGTAGAATACTTATTGCCTGTTCACAAAGAGGTTCTTTCTTTGCAGGATGTGAGAATAGAATCTCCATATAATACATACCTGAAAAAAGGACTGCCACCTTCTGCTATCTGCAGTCCTGGTAAAAAAAGTCTTCTTGCAGCTTTAGCTCCTGCAAAAACAGATTATCTATTTTTTGTTGCTAAAAAAGATGGAAGTCATATATTTTCAAAGACATTTGAAGACCATTTGAAGGCTCAAAAACAAATAGAAGAAGGGAAAAAATAAAAAATGGATATATCGCAGGACATTTTAAACCAGTTTATAAGAAGTAAGCTTACAAATATGGACCCAAGACTTTCTAAGATTGAAAAGGAGGCTCAAAAGAGAAATATACCAATAGTTTCAAAAGAGGTATCGCGGCTTTTGACAATACTTTCAATGCTCAAAAAACCAAAGAGAATATTGGAGATTGGCACGGCTGTTGGCTTTTCAGCGTTGTCTATGCACATAGGTTTTCCCGAAGCAAAGATTGTTACAATAGAGATGGATTTTGATATGGTCATGGAAGCAAAAAAGAATATAAAAGAATTTGGTGCACAGGACAAGATAGTTGTAATTGGTGGGGAGGCAGAAGAAGTTTTAGAGGCAATTGAAGAAGAGTTTGACATGATATTTTTTGATGCTGCAAAAGCTCAATACATTGATTATTTCAACCTTACCAGGGAGAAGATGGCTAAAAACTGCCTCCTTGTATGTGACAATGTACTTTTTAAAGGAATGGTTGTTGAAAGAAAGTATCTTAAAAGAAGAATGATAACAATTGCAAAAAGGATGAATAATTTCATAAAAATGATTGAAGATGACCCTGATTTTATAATGACACTTCTTCCTATCAGCGATGGTGTATTGATAGCGATAAAAAAATAGAAGAAAAGGTTGTGGAGGTTTTTGAGAAGATGATAAAAGTAAAAAAACCAGAGCTTGTTGCACCTGCAGGCGATTTGGAAAAGCTCAAAACTGCAATTTTGTACGGCGCAGACAGTGTATATATTGGTGGAAAAGAATTTGGGCTCAGAAAATATGCTGGCAATTTTGATTTTGATGAGATGAAAGAGGGCATTGATTTTGCACACAAACATGGTAAAAAGGTGTATCTTACAGCTAATATATTTGCAAGGAATGAAGATATTAGGAAAATAGATGAATTTTTTGACATTATAAAAGACTTTGAATTTGACGGAATAATTGTGTCCGACCCGGGGATATTCATGAAAGCCAAAAAGCTTGAGATACCAATTCATATAAGCACTCAGGCAAATACAACAAACTATGAGTCTGCTCGTTTTTGGCATCAGCTTGGTGCAAAAAGGATTGTGCTTGCAAGAGAACTCTCTTTAGATGAAATTAGAGAAATAAGAGAGAATATTCCAGAAAGTCTTGAGCTTGAAGCATTTGTTCATGGAGCGGTCTGTATTTCATATTCAGGCAGATGTTTTCTGAGCGCATATATGACATACAGAGACGCAAACAGGGGTGAGTGTGCTCATCCGTGCAGATATAAATATTATGTCATGGAAGAAAAAAGGCCAGGCCAGTATTTTGAGGTTTTTGAAGATGTTGATGGCACATATATTTTTAATTCAAAAGACCTTTGTATGGTAGAACATATTGACAAACTTGTTTTTGCGGGTATCGATGCTTTTAAAATTGAAGGCAGAATGAAAAGCAGCTTTTATGTTGCAACAGTTGTAAGTGTTTACAGAAAAGCAATTGATAAGTTTATAAAAGACCCTGAGCATTTTGAACCAGAACAAGAGTGGTTTGAAGAAATCGCAAAGTGTTCTCATAGAAGTTACACAACCAACTTTTATTTTGGAAAGCCAGGAGCAAATGATTACAGATTTGAGTCAAGCAAATATGTCAGAGAATATGAATTTGTAGGCATTGTCAAGGAGGTTTTGAATGACGGCTGGGCTGTGGTTGAACAAAGGAACAGGTTTTACAAGGGAGATACTGTTGAGGTTATGCTTCCAGATGGTACGTATTTTGTTCAGAAACTAAACAACATATATGACCTTGAAGGGACTCCCTTAGATGTTGTTCCTCATGCACAACAACTTACAAAAATAAAGTTTGACAGACCTGTTGCAGAGTTTGCAATGTTGAGGAAAAAGATTGAAAATTAAAAAATAATGGTGGACATGCAACAAAATGGGGGAATGAGCATAAACTATATGCTGACCTTAAAAAGTGTGGCGGGGTTATTGCCAATGTTTTACATCGAAAATCAAAGTTCATTCCCCCAACCGATGTCTTCTGAAGAGGAAGAAATGTATCTGAACAAGATGTGGGAAGGCTGCAAAGAAGCGCGAAATATTCTCGTTGAAAAAAATTTGCGACTTGTTGCACATATAGCAAAAAAATACACATTTTCATTCCCAAATTTAACAGATGATATCATTTCTGTTGGGACAATTGGCCTTATAAAAGCGATTGAGACTTATTCAAAGGACAAGAGCACAAAGCTTTCCACATATGCAGCAAAATGTATAGAGAACGAGATACTGATGTATCTTAGACAGAACAAAAAATTTTTGTCCCAGCTTTCCCTTGAGAATCCAATTGGCAGCGACAAGGACGGAAATGAAATAACGCTCATGGACGTTTTGCAAAACGACCAGGACGATATAGACGAGCAGGTTGATTTAAAAATCCAGATAAAAAATCTTTTGAAAAAGCTTGACAAAATTTTAAAAGGTCGCGAAAAGAAGATTATTGAACTCAGGTACGGGCTTAAAAATGGCATAGAAAGAACCCAGATGGAGGTTGCAAGCCTGCTTGGTATCTCCCGCTCATATGTCTCACGAATAGAGAAAAAGGCACTTAAAAAACTCTATGGGGAGCTTCAGAATTTAGGTGATGGCATATAAAATGGTCGGGATGACAGGACTCGAACCTGCGACCTCCTGGTCCCGAACCAGGCGCTCTAGCCAAACTGAGCCACATCCCGACCTTTTGCATTATATGTTTTTTAAAATGAAGTTTACAAACCTCTATTTATCATTATATAATAATTTTCAAAAAAATCAATCAAAAAAGGGGAATAAAATTGAGGCTTATAAGAAAAAGATTTTACCCGGAAGAAGAGATAGATATCTCATCTGACCAGATAATTTATCTTGATGATACAGTACTGGTCACCAAGTGGCTGCCAATCAAAAAAAGAGAGGATATCAAATGGGGAGCTTCTTGCATATACTTTGAAAAAGGGGTAAAAATTAGCAAGGTCTATGGACATGATGATAGACTGATTTATACCTATTGTGATATTATTAATACACGGAAAGATAAAGAAAAGATTGTCACAGAAGATCTGCTTGTTGATGTTGTGGTATATCCTGATGGTAGCTACAAGGTAATGGACATAGATGAACTTGTAGTACTTAGAAGAGAGAATAGAATTTCTGAAGAGATTGTTTTGGATGCACTTTACAAACTCAATTTTCTTTTAAATGACATTTATAATGGCTTTGGACTGGACAAGGTAGAAGAGTATCTTAAGAAGAAGGAGTGAAAGTACAGAATGATAATAATTGGTGAAAAAATAAATTCAACAGTAAAAAACGTTGCAGAGGCTATAAAAAATGAAGATTATAATTTCATAGTATCTCTTGCAGAAAAACAGGCAAAAGCCGGTGCTCATTATATAGATGTAAATGCTGGTGCCTTTATTGATCTTGAGGCAGAAATACTAAAAAAGATGGTTCAAAACATTCAAAGTAAAGTTGATACTCCACTTTCAATTGATAGTCCACGACCAGAGGTAATTTCTGAGGTTATGAAGGTCTACAGAGGACAAAGAGCAATTTTTAATTCTGTGATATATGAGCCAAAAATTTTAGATAAAGCTTTGCCCGTAATAAAAGAATATAACATGAAAGTTGTTGCTCTTTTGATGGAAGAAAGTGGTATCCCTGAAGAACCTCAAAACAGACTTGAGATAGCAAAACGACTTGTAGACAGGTTTGACAAAGAAGGAATTTTGATTGAGGATATATTTTTAGACCCTATGGTTCAGCCTGTCTCTGTAGATAAAAGATATGTTGATATTGCACTTGAGACAATCAGGCTTTTGAGAAATGAGTTTGAAAATGTAAATATTATATGTGGACTTTCAAATATATCCTTTGGCTTGCCAAAAAGAAGGTGGATAAACAGGGCATTTTTGCCTATTGCTATTTATTTTGGACTCAACAGTTGCATTGCGGACCCTCTTGATGATGTTTTAATGAAACTCATTTATGCTTCTGAGACTTTATCCGGGCAGGACGAGTTTTGTATGGAATATATAACAAAAGCAAGGGAAGGCTTTTTAGATTAAAAAAGCAAGTAAAAAGGTGAAAAGATGCTAAGGGTTTCGAGAGTGCTTGAGGGCAGCTTAGCTCATAAATGCGGTATCGTAAAAGGAGATATAATTTTGAGCATAAATGGTAATAAAATTAATGATCTTCTTGACTATATGTATTACTCCAAGGATGAAAGTATTGTAATAGAATATATAAGAGACAGCAATATCCAAAAAGTAGGGCTTATAAATAGAAAAGTAAAGCCTCTTGGGATAGAATTTGAATATGAGAATGTAAAAAGGTGCACAAACAAATGCATATTTTGTTTTATTGACCAGCTTCCAAAAGGAATGAGGGATACCTTATATGTCAAAGACGATGACACCGTTCTTTCGGTTTTAAGTGGTAACTATATCACCCTTACCAACCTGACTACAGAAGATTTTGAGAGAATAGTTAAGTTTCACTTGAGCCCTTTGAAAATCTCTGTGCACACAACAGACCCGCAGCTTCGAAAATTTATTCTTAAAAATCCCAAAGCTTCTTTGATTTTAAAGCAGCTTGAATATTTGTCAAGTCACAACATTGAATTTGATGTTCAAATAGTTTTGATGAAAAATATCAATGATAAAGATAATCTTGACAGGACCATATCAAGCCTTGCAAACTTCTATCCAAACCTTCGGTCGATTGCAGTTGTGCCTGTTGGACTTACCAAATATAGGGAGGGGCTTTTTGAGCTTGAGCCTTTTTCAAAAGAGGATGCAAAAGAGGTTCTTTTACAAATCTCAAAATGGCAAAAAGAGTTTGAAAGAAGATTTGGAACCAAACTTGTATTTGCTTCAGATGAGTTTTATGTAAAGGCAGAAGAGAAAATACCTGATTATAGATTTTATGAAGAGTTCAGACAAATTGAAAATGGGGTGGGTCTTCTTGCACTTTTTAAAAAACAGTTTTTAAATAGCTTAAAAAAACTAAAACCAAATGTTAAGTTAAAAAAAAGTGTAACTCTTGTAACATCTGTGGCAGCATATAAGTTTATGAAAGAACTAATTGAAACTTTTAACCAGAAATACCCAAATATAAAGGTTGATATTGTGGCTATTGTCAATAATTTTTTTGGTGAAAATGTCACTGTTGCAGGACTTTTAACAGGCCAGGATATTGTAAGCCAGCTAAAGTGTAAAGAAGTTGGAGATTATGTTTTGGTCCCTGCATGTGCTCTCAATCATGAAAATAGATTTTTAGATGATGTTCATATAGATGATGTTGCCAAAGAGATAAAAAAGCCTGTATATCCTGTGCAAAATCATGGCAGAAAACTTTTGTATTATCTTTTGAAAGGTGGTGAGAAGAATTGAAGCCAACAGTTGCAATAGTTGGAAGACCGAACGTAGGTAAGTCAACCCTTTTTAACAGGCTCATTGGCGAAAGACGGGCAATTGTGGATGATACACCTGGTATTACCCGTGACAGGATAATTGGTGAGGCAGAATGGAGAGGAATTACTTTTAATGTAATTGACACTGGAGGAATTGAACCATACTCTGAAGATATAATATTAAAACAAATGAGAAGACAAGCCCAGTTTGCAATTGACATGTCTGATGTTATTATTTTCATAGTTGATGGAAAGACTGGTCTTACTGATGCAGACAAAGAAGTTGCCAACATGCTCAGAACCTCAAAAAAACCAATTGTTCTTGCTGTGAATAAAATTGATAATATTTCACAGGAGCCTATGATATATGAATTTTATGAACTTGGGCTTTCTGACCCTATAGCTATGTCTGCAGAGCACGGAACAGGAGTAGGAGATGTTTTAGATGCAGTTGTTAATTATCTTGATAATGTGGGAATAAATGAAATAGAAGAAAATACAATAAAGGTGGCGATAATAGGTAAGCCAAATACAGGTAAGTCTTCTTTAGTAAATTATATTCTTGGCGAAGAAAGAGTTATTGTAAGTGATATTCCTGGGACAACCCGCGATGCAATAGACTCTACATTTGAATTTGAAGGCATACCAATAACTTTGATTGATACAGCTGGACTTAGACGAAAAAGTAAGATATATGACAACGTGGAAAGGTATAGCATGCTGAGAACTCTTCAGGCGATAGAAAGAAGTGATATTTGTATAATTTTACTTGATGGTACAGAAGGTGTATCTGAACAGGACGCAAAGGTTGCAGGATATGCTTATGAGGCTGGAAAAGGTTGTATTGTGGCAGTTAATAAATGGGATGCTGTTGAAAAGGATGAAAAAACTGCAGATGAGTACAAAAAGCAAATAGAGGAAAAACTCAGTTTTCTGAAATTTGCACCTGTACTTTTTATTTCGGCAAAGACAGGATTCAGAGTCAAAAAGCTACTTGAAACAGTGTTGTATGTATATGAGAATTACACACGAAGAATAACAACCGGTCAGCTAAACGATGTTTTGGCAGAAGCAACTACAATCTATCAGCCGCCGAGCGACAAAGGAAAACAACTTAAAATCTACTATATGACGCAGGTTGGTGAAAAACCGCCTAAAATAGCTATTTTTGTTAACAGCAAGGACTTATTTCATTTTTCATATCAGAGGTATATTGAAAATTATTTGAGGAAGACATTTGATTTTACTGGGGTTCCAATAATATTTCTTATTAGAGAGAAAGGAGACCAGAACAAATGAAGGCACTCCAGATTTTGATTATCCTTGCAGTGGGTTATTTGCTGGGAAGTGTTCTTCCGGCACTTATAATCAGCAAGATGATAAATGGTATTGATATTAGAAAGTATGGGAGCGGAAATCCTGGGACAACAAATGTTTTAAGAACTCTTGGAATTGGTCCTGCAATTTTGGTTTTTGCAATTGATGTTTTAAAAGGTGTGGTTGCGACCTTGTTTGCAAAGATAGTAATGCCAGATGACATAGTGCTTGGTGTTACTTTGGCTGGATTTGCAGTCATTTGGGGGCATACTTTCCCACTTTATTTCGGATTTAGGGGAGGAAAGGCAGCAGCAACTTCGATAGGGGTTGCACTTGTTGCAACGCCTATCATAACTATTGTTGTGATTGCTTTAGCACTTATTGTTCTTCTACTGAAAAGGTACATGTCTTTGACAGTGATTGTTGGAGCGATTTTATATTTCTTTGCAGTTTTAATATTTGCAAGAGAGTATTGGTTTTTAGCTTTAATTATTTTGGTGGTTATAATTGTAAGACATAGAGAGAATATTAAAAGACTTTTAAATGGCACAGAAAGAAAGGTAGGGGAAAGGGTTAAACTTCAATAAACAAAATGAATTTGTATAGTAAAATAGCTGCTTACTATTCAAAATTTTCATCATTGTTCTTTAATAGAAAAGACATTTTCAGGTTTATTGAAAAAAGTTTTTTAAGTTTTGAAATCAAAAAAGATTGCAAAATATTGGATATAGGGTGTGCGAATGCTAAACTGTTGTTTCTTTTAAAAAGGAGAGGTTTTGAAAAACTTTATGGGATTGATATTTCTTCAGAGATGATAGAGCTTGCTTTCAAGAAAGCTGTTTTAAAAGGTATAAAGCTTTACAATCTGAATTTTTTGAATTTTACGTCCAGAAAGAAGTTTGATGTTGCTCTGTGCACAATGGATGTTACAAATCACATTCCAAACGAGCAGATATTTGATTTTTTTAAAAATGTAACTACCATTTTGAAGAAGAACGGAATACTTATTTTTGATATAAATACCAAAGAATATTTACAAAAGCTTGGCAAGAGGAGATTTGTTGTCAAAAAAATAGAAGATACACTTTTGAGCTGGAAGTTTAGCTTGAATTCAAAATATCTGAAAATAAATTTTTCAGTAAAAGAGAAAAATGGTGAGGTAGCTTCAGAAGATATATACCAGTTTATATATGATGAGGAATTTATTGAAAATATACTAAAAGACTGTGGTTTTGAGATATTGAGGAAAGTGTATGATTATAGGCTGCCCTTTAAAACCAGATTTTTATCAAAAGTGTGCTATGTGTGTAAGAAGATTTGGTGAATAATGATATATCAAAAAAAGAATAATATTCTATGTAAATCATATTTTAAGAAGGTGGACTTGTAAAGATGCGAGGAAGAGTTAAATGGTTCAATCCCGAAAAAGGTTATGGGTTTATAAGTGCTGACAATGGCGAAGATGTATTTGTACACTTCTCTGCTATCAATATGGAGGGATACAAAACACTTGCAGAAGGACAGACAGTTGAGTTTGACATTGTTAAGACAGAAAGAGGAAATCAGGCTATGAATGTAAGGAAAGTAAAATGAGCTTCTGGCAGTTTTGCTGGAAGCTTTTTTGTTTTTGGATTAAAATAAACTTATAAACTTTTAAGTAAGTTGAATTTCGGAGGGAGAATTTATATGGCTGAAATCTTAAGAGCTCTATCAAAGGATAAGAATATAGCAATTTTTATCATGAACTCAACAGATATAGTAGAATATGCACGTAAGATACATAACCTTCCACCTATTCCTGCAGCAGCTTTAGGAAGGTTATTGACAGCAACATCTATGATGGGCATAATGCTAAAAGGTGAGAATCATTCTGTGTCAGTTCAAATATCATGTTCAGGTGTACTTAAAGGCTTGGTTGCCGTTTCCGACTCAAAAGGGAATGTAAAGGGATATGTAAAAAACAAAGATGTGCTCACAGAGATTGATGAAAGAGGAAAGTTAAATGTCAAAGGAGCAATTGGAGAAGGCACTCTCACAGTTATAAAAGATTTAGGATTAAAAGAGCCTTATATAGGTCAAATTGAACTTGTATCAGGTGAGATAGCAGAGGATATAACAAACTATTTTGCTCTGTCAGAACAAATTCCTTCAGCTGTTGCGCTTGGTGTTCTAATTGACATGGATGAAAGTATAAAATCAGCAGGAGGTTTTATTATTCAAGTTTTACCTAATACAGATGAAAAGGTTGTTTTAGAGCTGGAACAGAAGTTGAAAAATTTTTCAAACATCTCATCAGTACTTGAAAATAAGAGCATTGAAGAGATTGTAAAAGAACTTTTTGGCAGAATAGAGTATGAGGTTTTGGCAAGGTATCAACCAGTGTATAAATGTAATTGTTCTAAAGAAAAAGTAGAATCTATAATTCCACTTTTAAAAGACGAAGAAATTTCAGATGACAATATCGAAATTGTATGCAGTTTTTGCCAGAAAAAATACTATTTTTCCAAGGAAGAAGCTTTTAAAATTAAATATGGCGAATAATAAAGAGAAAAATCGAGATTTATTTAGCAATAGTGAGAAGAACCCGAATTTTAAGCTAAAATAGCTGAATATAATAAAAAATTGCCCTAAAAATACTATTGAAAAAACTACTCATCTTAAGTATAATAAAACATGTCGCCGCTGATTGAAGCGGCGGTTGAAAAAAACGGGCGGTTAGCTCAGCTGGGAGAGCACCTGCCTTACAAGCAGGGGGTCGCAGGTTCGAGCCCTGCACTGCCCACCATCTAAAAAGGCCCAGTAGCTCAGTCGGTTAGAGCGCCAGCCTGTCACGCTGGAGGTCGAGGGTTCGAGTCCCTTCTGGGTCGCCATCTAAAAATAAATGTGCCTCGGTAGCTCAGTTGGTAGAGCAGAGGACTGAAAATCCTCGTGTCGGTGGTTCGATTCCGCCCCGAGGCACCATCTTTCAAGATGAGCGGGAATAGCTCAGTTGGTAGAGCGCTACCTTGCCAAGGTAGATGTCGCGGGTTCGAGTCCCGTTTCCCGCTCCAAAATTTTATATAAGAAAAAAATATGGCGCCATAGCCAAGCGGTAAGGCAAGGGTCTGCAAAATCCTGATTCCCCGGTTCAAATCCGGGTGGCGCCTCCAATATATGTGAAAGTTATCGAACCTGCTCAAAAAATGAGCAGGTTTTTGTTTTTCTAAAGAAGGATTTTTGAGCTTTGCGTAGAATAAATATATATTGTACGCTTTTTAAAGGCTGTCAAATTGTTGACAAAAAATTTATTCTAAAGAGGAGGGATTGCAGTGGGAGCCTACATAGCATTAATCTATGGAGTTATTGTATTTGCAATTCTTGTAATCATTGGGCTTGTCAGATTTATCTTTTCTCAAGAAAAAGGCAATGAAAAAATGCAGGAAATTGCTGGTGCAATCAGAGAAGGTGCTATGGCATTTTTAAACAGGCAGTACAAAACTATTGGTATTCTTGCTTTAATTGTTGCTATTATAATCATCATTGCAAACTATTTTGGTAATCTGTCAAAAGGTTCGTCTCAGGCTGCTTCAATTGCTTTTCATATAGGATTTGCATTTATAACAGGTGCACTTTGCTCAGCAATCTCTGGTTATTTGGGAATGTATATTGCTGTGAATTCCAATGTAAGAGCTGCAGCAGGTGCAAGAAAAGGTTTAAATAGAGCTTTGCAGATAGCTCTTCGTGGTGGTGCTGTAACGGGATTAGCTGTAACAGCGCTATCACTTTTGGGTGTTGCAACATTGTTTTTACTCTATGGAGGTGCTTCTGGGAAAGAAAATCTTATAAAAGAGGCACCATCACTGATTGTTGGTTTTGGATTTGGAGCATCATTTGTGGCTCTCTTTGCTCAGCTTGGCGGTGGAATTTATACAAAAGCTGCTGATGTTGGTGCTGACCTTGTGGGCAAAGTAGAAGCGGGAATTCCTGAAGATGATCCAAGAAACCCGGCTGTTGTTGCTGACCTTGTTGGTGACAATGTTGGAGACTGTGCAGGTCGTGGTGCAGACCTTTTTGAGTCAACAGCAGCTGAGAATATAGGTGCTATGATATTAGGTGTTGCACTATATCCGGTGTTTGGTTGGAAAGGAATTTTATTTCCGCTTGTTGCACGTGCTATAGGTATTGTTTCATCTGTTATTGGTCTTTTCTTTGTCAACACAAAAGATGAAAGCAAAGACCCAATGAAGGCTTTGAACAAGGGCTACTTTGTAACAACAATCTTAAACTTGATAGTATTGGTTTTCATAGTAAAAGCAATGCTATCTGGTAAGCTTCCGAATGGACAAGAGGTTAACTGGTGGCTTTTGTATGGCTGTGCAGTTGCGGGAATTATCCTGAGCTATATTTTCGTATGGCTTACAGATTTTTATACATCATACCACTACAGACCTGTTCAAGAAATTGCTAAAGCATCAACAACCGGTCCTGCAACAAATATCATAACAGGTATGTCTGTTGGTATGGAATCGACAGCGTTACCGGTTATATTTATATCAATTGCAATTTATATTGCGTACAAGCTTGGTGAACATGCACTTCCTGGGTTTGCAAACGGAGGACTTTACGGAACAGCAATTGCAACAATGGGTATGCTTTCAACCTGTGCATACATTTTAGCAATGGACACATTTGGACCGATTACAGACAATGCCGGTGGTATCACTGAGATGTCCGGTGCACCTGAAGAGGTAAGAAATGTTACAGACAGGCTTGATGCTTGCGGCAATACTACAAAAGCCCTGACAAAAGGTTATGCAATTGGTTCTGCGGCGCTTGCAACTTTCTTACTTTTCTCTGCTTATCTTGATGAAGTCAAAAAGATACTGGGAAGACCACTTGAGTCTTGGTTCTCTGTTGATATTGGAAAACCTGAAGTATTCATCGGTGCATTTATCGGCGCGATGGTTGTTTACCTCTTCAGCTCAACAGCAATAAGGGCGGTTGGAAGAGCTGCACAGTATGTTATCTTGGAAGTAAGACGTCAATTTAAAGAGATACCTGGCATTATGGAAGGAAGAGCAAAGCCAGATTATGCTAAGTGTGTTGATATTGTTACAAAAGGTGCTTTGAAAGAAATGGTTGTTCCTGGAATGATAGTTGTTATTGCACCGATACTTGTTGGAATTCTTCTTGGAAAAGAAGCAGCAGCAGGATTTTTAATGATAGGTACAATTGCAGGTGTAATTTTGGCACTTTTCCTCAACAACGGCGGTGGTGCATGGGACAATGCTAAGAAGTTTATAGAGCTTGGCAACTACGGTGGTAAGAGGTCTGATGCACACAAGGCAGCAGTTGTTGGCGATACAGTTGGAGATCCTTGCAAAGACACAGCAGGTCCATCCTTGCATGTTCTTGTAAAGCTTATATCGACAATTACTCTTGTATTTGTATCACTCTTTAGATAATGTTAAGCAATAAAATAAAAGCAAAAGGGGAGAAGGGGAACTACAGCCCTTCTCCCTTTTTTGTTTTTGAGAATTAAAGATAGGGACTGAATTTAAGTTTGCTTATACAGAAAATAAATTAAAGTTGTTAAACAATTTTCAAAAATGGTATAATAAAATTAGGAAGTGAATAGGGGGGAGCACAGATGGGTCTGTTTGGATTAGGTGTACCAAAACAGATAAAAGAGCTTGGGCGCGACATCTGTGAACCGCTTGATGTTGAGTACATTGAAGGTCATCCTGATATCAAGTACCAGGGCAGGATGAAACTGCATGTTTGTCAGAATGGTTTTTATCTGATTGACCCATCTAAAAAGCATTTCGGAATTGTCAAGTGGACAGATTTTAAAGACGCTTATCCGAGCAAGACAGGTGACAGGAGAACAGTAATTGCGGCAAAGGACTATAAGATTTACTTACTTGGCATTGAAGAGAGGGTTTGCGAAGTTCTGACAAAGAGGATGGCAAGCTAACAGGAGGCAGAATACATTTTCACGAATCTTTATATGAAAAGAGGGGCTGCTAAAAATGTGCAGCCTCTTTTTTCTTGATAATGAGATTTTTTTACTATAAAATAGAGAAGAGTAGTAAAAAAAGAAAACTTCTATTAAAAGCTAAGGGAGATGATATGAAAGATGATTACAAGAAATGATGTTGAATATGTTGCAAACCTTGCAAGGCTTACTCTGACTGAAGAAGAAACTGAAAAGATGATAAAAGAGCTTGGGGCTATAATTGAGTTTGCAAATAAACTATCTGATCTTGACACCGAAGGTATTGAACCAACCGCACATGTTCTTAATCTTTTCAATGTGTTTAGAAGTGATGAGGTAAAACCTTCATATCCGCGGGAAAAGATTTTACAAAACGCACCTTCACACGATGATGTTTGTATCAAGGTACCAAAGATTGTAGAATAAACATTTATTTGTAAGGAGGCTAAACAAAAGATGCTTTACAAACTAACTGCTCATGAAGCAATTGAACTTATAAAGAAAAAAGAAGTAAAATGCCAAGAGGTTGTTGAAAGTGTCTTTGAGAGAATTAAGCAGGTGGAGGATAAGGTAAAGTCTTATATAACAATCACAGAAGAACAGGCTTTAGAAAATGCAAAAAAGATTGATGAGAAAATTGCGAAAGGTGAGCATGTTGGAGCTTTGTACGGGCTTCCAATCGCTCTTAAAGACAACCTGTGCACAGATGGAATTAGGACTACCTGTGCATCAAAAATTCTTTATAACTTTGTCCCACCTTACGATGCAACAGTTGTGAAAAAGCTGAAGGAAAATCATATGACGCTATTAGGCAAGCTCAATATGGACGAGTTTGCAATGGGGTCATCAACAGAAAACTCTGCTTTTCACACAACTAAAAATCCTTGGGATTTGGAAAGAGTTCCAGGTGGTTCAAGTGGTGGGTCTGCTGCTGCTGTTGCAGCAGATGAAGCATTCTTTACTCTTGGTTCTGATACAGGTGGTTCTATCAGACAGCCAGCTTCCCTTTGTGGAGTTGTTGGTATGAAGCCAACGTATGGAAGAGTTTCGCGATTTGGACTTGTTGCATTTGCATCTTCTCTTGACCAGATAGGACCTTTGACAAAAGATGTTGAGGATTGTGCTTTAGCTATGAATATCATATGTGGACATGACCCATATGATGCAACATCAGCACCAATTGATGTTCCTGACTTTACAAAGGCTCTTAAAAACGATGTAAAAGGGCTCAAGATAGGAGTTCCAAGGGAATATATGGAAAAAGGAGTAAACGATGAGGTAAAAAAAGCTGTTGAGAAAGCACTTGAACTTTTAAAATCTCTTGGTGCACAGTACGAAGAGTTTTCGATACCAATTGTGGAGTACGCTCTTCCAACTTACTATATCATTGCATCGTCTGAGGCAAGCTCAAACTTAGCAAGGTATGATGGAATCAAATATGGGTACAGAACACAGAACTATGACGACCTGATAGATTTGTACAAAAAAACAAGGTCTGAAGGATTTGGTGCAGAAGTAAAAAGAAGGATTATGCTTGGGACATATGCGCTTTCTGCTGGATACTATGATGCATACTACAAAAAAGGATTGCAGGTAAGGACGTTGATTAAGCGGGCATTTGATGAAGCTTTCAAAAAGTATGATGTTATTATCACACCAACGAGCCCAACAACTGCATTCAAAATTGGCGAAAAGGTATCAAATCCGCTTGAGATGTATATGTCAGATATATGTACAGTACCAGTTAACATAGCAGGGCTTCCGGCTATTTCGATACCATGTGGGTTTGATTCAAATAATCTACCCATCGGATTGCAAATTATTGGAAAAGCTTTTGATGAGGAAACAATACTAAGAGTTGCATATACCTATGAACAAAACAGCGGATATAGAAACTTAAAACCTCAGAATTTATAATACAGAACCCTATAAATTGAACAAAAGCATTATTTTAAACAAGAGGTGAAAAAAGAAGATGGAATATGAGGTTGTGATAGGTTTAGAGGTTCATGCCGAGCTTGCAACAAAATCAAAGATATTTTGCAGCTGTACAACAGAGTTTGGCGGTGAACCAAATACTCACTGCTGTCCTATTTGTACTGGTATGCCAGGGGTACTTCCTGTTTTGAACAAAAAGGCGGTTGAATATGTTATAATGGCGGGGCTTGCGACAAACTGCCAAATAGCAAGGTACAGCAAGCAGGATAGAAAAAATTATTTTTATCCGGACCTTCCAAAGGCTTACCAGATTTCACAGTATGACTTGCCGCTCTGTTACAATGGTTATATAGACATTGAGGTAAATGGGCAAAAAAAGAGAATAGGGATAAAGAGAATTCACATTGAGGAAGATGCCGGAAAGCTTCTTCATGACCAGTGGGAAGAAGGAAGTCTTGTTGACTTTAACAGATGTGGTGTGCCTTTGATTGAGATTGTTACAGAACCAGATTTACGTTCCAGCGAAGAGACACGAGTTTTTCTTGAAAAGCTAAAAGCAATTTTGCAATACACAGAGGTCTCTGACTGCAAGATGCAGGAAGGTTCGCTCAGAGTAGATGTTAACCTGTCTGTACGTCCAAAAGGTTCGAAAGAATTCGGTACAAGAACAGAAATGAAAAACTTAAACTCTTTCAGATCTGTTGTAAGAGCTATAGAATATGAAGCAAGAAGACAGATAGAGGTTTTAGAAAGCGGTGGTGTTGTTGTTCAGGAGACAAGGCGCTGGGATGATGCAAAAGGTATAAGTTTATCTATGAGGACAAAAGAAGAAGCACATGACTACAGGTATTTCCCAGAGCCTGACCTTCCACCTATAGTTGTAGACGATAGCTGGATTGAGGAGATTAGAAAGAGAATTCCTGAGCTTCCTGACCAGAAAAAGGAAAGGTATATAAGAGAGTATGGGTTACCAGAATATGATGCCGGCGTTCTGACTTCATCAAAGGCTATAGCAAGCTTTTTTGAAGAGTGCATAAAATATACGCAAAACATAAAGGCTGCAAGCAACTGGATGATGGGAGAGATTATGAGAATCTTAAATGATAAAGGGTTAGAACCTGAGGAAATTGACAATATAAAGATTAAACCAAATCAACTTGCAAGCCTTATTAACCTTGTTGATAACAAGACAATTTCCAACACTATTGCAAAGCAGGTATTTGAAGAGATGTTCGACACAGGCAAAGATCCTGAAGTTATTGTAAAAGAAAAAGGGCTTGTTCAGATAACAGACAGGAATGTAATTTTAGAGGCTGTAAAACAGGCGATAGCAAACAATCCAAAATCAGTAGAAGATTATAAAAATGGCAAAGACAAGGCGTTTGGATTTTTGGTGGGACAGGTTATGAAGATAACAAAAGGCAAAGCAAATCCACAGCTTGTAAATGAAATCTTAAAAGAAGAACTTGAGAAAATCTAAAACTAAAAAAGGGGCTTTCTTCTGATATCAAAAGAAAGCTCCCTCTTTTTTAAATTTTTTGAAAAGGTGAGAATGAAAGTGCAAACCAAAAAGTTTGGAATAGAGGAAGAAATCTTGGATAAGATTATCGAAATTTTTAAAAAATATAAGCAAGTTAAAAAAGCTTGTATCTTTGGTTCAAGAGCAAGAGGAGACTACAAAAGAGGTTCTGATGTAGATATATGTATTTGGCTTGAAGATGATGTTGAAAACCCAATTTACAAGATTGAGGATGAGTTAGAAGAAGTTGATACAATATTATTGTTTGATATTGTTGTGTTCAGTAGTATTACAAAAGAAAGTCTCAAAGACAGTATTATAAAAGAAGGAGTAGTTGTATATGAAAGAGAGAATAGTAGGGAAGCTTGAAAAAATAATATCTCTTGAGCTTTAAAGGTAGCAAATTTGTTGATGAGTTTGTAAAAAAAGGGTAAAATAAAATTGAGCAAATAAGTTTTTAACAAGTAGTCTTTTGAGGAGATGGTAATATGCAAAAGAAAGAAAAAAACCACAATTTTTATATGGCGTTTTGTGATGACAGGTTTAAGATAAACAGGATTTCAGTTACTTTTATAGACAGGTTGGAGAGAGAAAAAAATACTTTAAATGCTCTGTTTCCAATGGTCTTAATAAGAGGGAACAACAAGTACAAGGATATGAAAGAAATAAATAGATATTTGGACAATATGTATGGTGCGACGCTGAGTATTGATGTGGATAAAAAGGGTGACCTGCAAGCAATTTCATTTGCAATAAGCTTTTTAAACGATAGATTTGCAGGTGAGAACCTTTATACAAAAGCGCTACAGTTTTTGTATGATATCATATATGGTCCGATAAAATATGGTGGCGGCTTTGAAGAAGATGCTATTTTGCAAGAGAAGAACAATCTAAAACAGGAGATTGAAAGCAGGATAAACGACAAGGTCCAATATGCAATTGACAGGTGTATAGAGGTGATGTTTGAAGGGCAAAACTATGCTCTTTATGAAAAAGGAAATGTTGATGACTTGCAAACCATCACAAAAGAAAAGCTCTTTTCACAATACCAAGAGGTTGTTACCAAAAAGCCTATGTACGTGTTTGTCTATGGTGACTATGATGAAGAATGGGCAGTTTCAAAAGCATTAGAGGTTTTTGGAGAGGAAAAAAGAGAGAGTATACACAATGATTTTTCTATAAACATTCCGTTTGAAAACACAAGATATGTAACAGAAGAAATAGAAGTAAATCAAGGCAAAATTGCCCTTGGGATAAGAACAAATGTGGATGTGACATCTGAGGATTATTACAAACTTTTGATGCTCAACGGAATTTTAGGAGCATCTCCAAAATCAAAACTTTTTGAAAATGTTCGTGAAAAAGCTTCTTTGTGCTACTACGTATTTTCAAGGATTGACAGATTCAAATCTGTAATGATTATTAGCTCTGGAATTGAGATTGAAAACTATGAAAAGGCTTTAAATCTGATTTTGCAGCAGATAGAGGATATCAAAAATGGGAAGATTGATGATATCGAATATGAAAGTGCAATAAACTATTATAAAACAGCCCTGATGTCTATATATGACAGTCCAAGGGATCTTCTGAGTTTTTATTTAAATCAGGCATTAGTTGGACAAATAATAGAACCCAAGGAAGTCTTTGAAAACCTCAAAAATGTGGATATAGAGGATATAAAAAGGATAGCAAACAGGTTTGAGCTTGATACTGTATATTTTTTGAAAAACAGAGGTGTTGCTAAAGATGGAAAGGATTTATGATGATGCTCTCAATGAAGAGATTTATATAAATTCATATTCAAATGGACTAAAAGCTTTTGTAATAAAAAAGAAAAACTTTAGCAAGGCATTTGCAGGTTTTGCAACAAAATACGGTTCTGTTGATAGTAAATTTGTTCATCCAAAAACAAAAGAGGTTGTTGAGGTTCCAGATGGCATTGCACATTTTTTGGAACACAAATTGTTTGAGGAAGAAGAAGGAAATGTGTTTGACAGATTTGCAAAGTTTGGTGCAATGGCAAATGCATTTACATCGTTCAAGGAAACAGTCTACTATTTTATATCAACTCAAAACTTTTATGAAAATTTTGAGATTCTCTTAGATTTTGTGCAAAATCCGTATTTTACTGATCAGAATGTCGAAAAAGAAAAAGGGATAATTGGTCAGGAGATTAGGATGTACCAAGACAATCCAAACTGGAGGGTTTATTTTAATCTCTTGAATGCACTTTATGTAAACAATCCTGTGAAAATTGACATTGCAGGAACCTTAGAGAGTATTCAAAAAATTACAAAAGATGATTTATATTTGTGTTATAATACATTCTATCATCCAAGCAATATGATAATTGTTGTATGTGGTGATGTAGACCCACAAAAAGTTTTTGATACAATTGAGAGAATGCAAAAAACAAAAGAATATCAAAGTTTGATTGAAAGGATTTATCCTGATGAGCCGGAAAACGTTAATCAAAAAAAGATAGAGACAAGTCTTTCAGTAGCAATGCCAATTTTCTATATAGGATTTAAAGACAATCAAAATGACCTTCCGCCATATGAGATGATAATGAAGGATATCCAAACACAGATAGTGGCTGAGACGCTGTTTGGAAAATCCACAGATTTTTATGAAAAGCTCTATAAAGAAGGGCTTATCAACCAGAACTTTGGTTTTGAGTACAACTGTGAGCCTGAATATTCATTTTTTATGATTGGTGGGGAGAGCAAAGACCCTGAAGAGGTTTACAGAAGAATAATTGAGCACGTTGAGGATGTCAAGAAAAAAGGAATTGACAGGGAAGAGTTTGAGAGAGCAAAAAAGGTTGTGCTGGGAAGCCACTTGAGAAAGTTTGACAATCCTGAAAAACTCTCTGTTGAGTTTATATACAGCTATTTCAAAGGAGTCAATATTTTTGAATATGTTAAGAAAATCACTTCTGTGTCATTTGAAATGTGTGAAGAAAGGCTCAAAGAATTTTTTGATGAGAGCTTGAGCTGTATATCAATTGTATGGCCGGCAGATTGAAAAAAATAAAAGTGTGGAGTAAAAGAAAATGATAGATGATAGCATAGTCTTTCCAGGTCTTGGTTTAAGGTTTGACTTTAGTCCAGTTGCATTTAAGATTTTTGGACTTGAGGTTAGATGGTATGGGATTATAATTGCAATGGGTTTTTTATGTGGTTTTATTGCAAGCACATATTTTGCTAAAAAAGAAGATGTAAACCCAGAGATTTTGCTTGACGTTGCAATAATTGCACTACCTTTTGCTATAATCTTTGCAAGGGCTTATTATGTGATTTTTAATTTTAAAGAGTTCAAGGACAATATTCTAAGTATTTTTGCCATTCGTCAGGGTGGAATTGCAATATACGGGGCTTTAATAGGAGCACTTTTGAGTACGTACATTTATTGCAGGATAAAAAATATAAATTTTTTCAAGATATGTGATGTCGGTGTTCATGGTCTGATATTAGGGCAGGCAATAGGAAGATGGGGTAACTTTGCAAACAGGGAAGCATACGGCTACGAAACAGATCTTCCATGGCGTATGCAGATTTATAGTAGTGAGGCAGGAAAAAGAATAGAGGTTCATCCAACATTTTTGTATGAGTCTTTATGGGATTTTTTAATCTTCTTGCTTTTAATATTTCTCAGAAAATATAAAAAGAAAGAAGGGGATATGTTAGGGTTTTATTTTATATTTTATTCTATCGGAAGGTTTTTCATAGAGGGGTTGAGAACAGACAGTTTAATGATAGGAAATTTCAGAGTATCTCAGATTGTTGCAGCTTTGTGCATTGTCGCTGGAATAATAATTGTGTCAAGAAATAGAAGATTGTTTTTCGACAAAATATAGCAAAAAAACAGCACAATGTATTTTTAGAGTATTTTTGTTGACAAAATACGCATTTGGGTTTATAATTAAAATACAATCTTTGTAAGATGGTGGGAATATGATAACAGAAAAGATAATGAAACTGAGAGAAAAGCTGGATGAACTGATTAACAGCAATGCTGATTATGAGTCAATATATCATGTCAGTACAGAGCTGGACAAGCTTATTTTGGATTATTACAAAGAAAAGAACGAGGTTGTGATTAACAAGTTCATTAAAAAAGAAGGGAATGTATAAAAAACTTTATTTTGACATAAAAGAAGCTGATAGCGGGGGGCAAATTACAACGCTTAAGTTAGCTTTTAGAATACAGAAAAATAGGGCAGGTGAAAATCTGTCCTATTTTTTTTTCGTTTGTTGAAGGATTTTTCAACTTGGTATAGAATATTTTTATAAAGTGGTGCAAAGTGGAGTAAAGTGGTTTTAATGCTGATAGGAGAATACAAGCATGTGGTAGACAGTAAAGGTAGAATAATTCTCCCTTCTAAATTCAGAGAAGAGCTTGGTGAGAGATTTATACTTACAAAAGGTCTTGACAACTGTCTTTTTGGTTATTCTTTAAAAGAGTGGGCTGTGCTTGAGGAAAAGCTCAAGAAACTTCCACTTACAAGCAAAGAAGCACGAACATTTTTGAGATTTTTCTTTGCGGGGGCCTGTGAGTGCGAGGTTGACAAACAGGGAAGAATTCTCATTCCCCAGAACCTCAGAGAGTACGCAGGTATTAAAAAAGAGGTATTTATAATTGGTGTCATGACGAGAATAGAAATATGGAGCGAGGATAACTGGCTCAAAGAAATGACCAATGAGGACCTTTCGGTTGATAGAATAGCACAAAAAATGGAGGAGCTGGGTATATAAGTTTTAGAAGGAGTAGGGGAAAGTTTGATGTATGAACACATGCCGGTACTACTTGAAGAGTCGGTGTTTTTTCTTGTTACAAATCCGGATGGAATTTATGTTGATGCTACTTTTGGACTTGGTGGACACTCAAAAAGAATTCTTGAAAAGCTTTCTAATAAGGGTTTTCTTATTGCCATTGACAGGGATTTGGAAGCAATTGAGCTTGGCAAGAGAAAATTAGAAGTACACAAGAATGTAAAGATTGTGCATTCTTCCTTTTCAAAATTGGATGAGGTGCTGAAAGGTTTAGGAATTGAAAAGATAGACGGAATACTTTTCGACTTTGGAGTTTCCTCTTTGCAGCTTGACAAGCAAGAGAGAGGTTTTTCGTATAATCAAGAGGCGTTTTTGGATATGAGAATGGATACGACATCAAAACTTACAGCATATGATGTTGTTAATTTTTACTCAGAAAAAGATTTAGAAAGAATAATCAGAGAGTATGGCGAAGAAAGGTTTGCAAGGAGGATTGCAAAAGCTATTGTTGAAAGAAGGAGTAAAAAACCTATTGAAACCACAACAGAGCTGAGCAATTTAATTTCTTCTTTGGTGCCAAGGCCAAAGGACGGGTCACACCCTGCACAGAGAACTTTCCAGGCCATCCGAATAGAGGTAAACAGTGAGCTTGACGAGATAAAAATTGCGCTTGAAAAGAGTTTGAGATTTTTGAGATCTGGTGGAAGGATATGCGCAATTTCTTTTCACTCTCTTGAGGACAGAATAGTAAAAGAGTTTTTCAAATTTCACTCTCTTGAGTGTGTCTGTCCGAAAGACATTCCTATCTGCGTATGTGGCAAGAAAAAAGAGCTTAACATCATTACAAAAAAGCCAATAACCCCTTCTAAAGAAGAGATTGAGAAAAACAAAAGAAGTCACAGCGCAAAGCTGAGAGTTGCCGAAAAGGTTTGATTATAAAGGGGGTTTTTAAAATGCCAAGAACAGGTTCAGCAATTTACAATGAGGAGTACTGGGAAGGTTATCAGGCGGAAAGAGAAGAGATTGAACAGGAGATTGCCAGAAAAAATCAGATAAGAAAGCAAATCTTAAAACAAAAAAAGGTTGAAAAGGTGAGGTTTTTAAGGAATGTATTGTTTGTTTGTATATTTTGCAGTATGTCAATAATTATTATGTGCGGTTATGTAAATATTACAATTGAGAGAGCAAAACTTGCTCAGCTTCAGAATGAACTTAAATTGCAAACCGATATCAACAAACAGTTAAAGCTTGAGATAGATGGCAAGTTTACTCTCTCTGAGATAGAAAAGATTGCACAGCAGAAGTATTCAATGACTTATCCTGACTTTTCTCAGGTTGTTTATGTCACTGTTCCTTCAACTGAAGAAAAGAATCAAAAGGTCGCAAAAGAGGAAAAATCGAATTATAATAATAAAGTGTCTTTGATAATAAACTTTATTAAGAAAATCTTTTAATTTTTTTTAAGACCCAAGAAGCTGGAGGAAAAAAGACTTGAAAGAAGCGTCTTTAAGGATAAAAAAGAGAATACTTTTTGTTATGGCTGTGTTTTTTTTAAGCTTTGTGTTGTTGGTGGGAAGACTTTTTTATCTTCAGCTAATTAAAGGCGAAGAGCTCAAAAAAAGAGCTTTTTCCCAGTGGACGCGGGAGAGGCTTGTTGCACCTAAAAGAGGAAGCATTGTAGACAGGAACGGCAAGATCTTGGCAATGTCAATTACAGCTGAGACAGTTGTTGCATCTTTGAATCAGATTAAAGACAAAGAATGGACAGCAAAAGTGCTGTCTGGTATTTTGCAGATGGACTATCAAAAGATTTTGAATAAGCTCAATACAAAAGGAGTTTCAGACATCTACATAGCACGCAATATTGACAAAGAGAAGGCAGATAAGATAAGAAAATATGCTCTGCCGGGGATTTACTTAACGGGCGGGACAAAAAGGGTGTATCCAAACGGCAATTTTCTGGCTCAGGTTCTTGGTTTTACAGGGATTGACGACCAAGGACTTTCTGGGCTTGAACTTTATTATGACAAGTATCTTCGCGGCAAGCCTGGCGCTATTTCAGCACAGACTGATGCAAGCGGCAGGGCTGCACCGTTTTCGGAAGAGTTTTTTAAAAAACCTGTTGATGGATATGACCTAATGCTTACAATTGATGAGACAATACAACATTTTGCTGAAAAGTATGCTCAGGAGGCTTTGTATGATAACAAAGCAAAAAGTGTAACCATAATTGTTGAAAAGGTTAAAACAGGCGAGATTCTGGCCATGACATCAAAACCAGATTTTGACCCAAATAAACCGTTTGAGCTTATATACAAAGATAGGTTTCCTGATTTTGATAAGCTTTCTCAAGCAGAGAAAAACAAGATAGTTCAGTCAATGTGGAGAAACAGAGCACTGACAGACACATATGAGCCTGGGTCAACATTTAAGATAGTCACCGCAGCTGCAGGACTTGAAGAAGGGGTTGTAAATGAGAATTCACAGTTTTATTGCAGAGGTTATGTAAAGGTAGCAAACGCAATAATAAAATGCTGGAGATATTATAACCCGCATGGCAGCGAGAATTTTGTTGAGGGTGTTCAAAATTCGTGTAACCCTGTGTTTATAGAGATAGGGCAGAGACTGGGGAAAGAAAAACTTTATAAATATATAAATCTTTTTGGATTTGGACAAAAGACAGGTATAGATCTTCCTGGTGAAGCAAAAGGAATTGTTCAACCAATTGGTAAGGTTGGACCTGTTGAGCTTGCAACAATTTCTTTTGGACAGGGGATTTCAGCAACTCCCATTCAGGTTATCAGCATGATAAATGCAGTTGCAAACGATGGGGTATGGGTCCAGCCTCATGTTGTAAAGACCATATATGATAAGGACAAAAAACTGATCAAGTCTTTTGACAGCCCGCAAAAAAGAAGAGTTTTGGACCAGGACGTTGCAAGAAGGTTAAGAAATATTCTTCAGTCTGTTGTAACGAACGGTACAGGTCATAATGCTTATCTTCTTGGCTATAGAGTTGCAGGTAAAACGGGAACGTCGCAAAAGTATGATAAAACATCTAAAAAGTATATAGCATCATTTGGAGGTTTTGCACCGGCCGACAATCCAGAGGTGTCAGTTCTTGTTATTATAGATGAACCTGACCCTTCACTTTATTATGGAGGGTTAATAGCTGCCCCAGTTGCAAGAGATTTATTAAATGATATACTAAGATATTTAGATATCCAGCCACAGTACACAGCTGAAGAACTAAAACAGATAGAGTTTTATAAAGAATATATAGTGCCAAGTACAATAGGAATGAACATTGAAGATGCGAAAAAGGAAATATACAATAACAAGTTCAATGCTAAGGTCATAGGCAGTGGCGACAAAGTAATTGACCAAGTTCCAAAGGCTGGGTTTATGTTGAAAGAAGGTTCAACAATAATATTGTTTACGCAAGAGATGTCGCAGACAACTGTAGCTGTTCCGAATGTAGTGGGCTTGAGTTCCCAGGATGCACAAAAGGTGCTTTCAAATAGTCTTCTCAACATAAAAGTGAAAGGAATAAAAGGAAAGATTATAAGACAAAATCCGCAGCCAGGTACAAAAGTTCCAATAGGTTCAATTGTTGAGGTTGAAATTGCTGACAAAGAAAATGCGGAATAGAAAGGGTGAAGACTTCTTGAAATTAAAAGATTTAATTGAGAACATTGATGTTTTGGAAACTAATGTTGGAGATTTTGATAAAGATATAACTGATATTGCGTACAATTCAAAGAATGCAAAAGAAGGTTCTGCTTTTGTATGTATAAAAGGCTTCAAGACAGATGGACATGAATATATCGATGAGGCAATCCAAAATGGTGCACGTTTGGTAGTTGTAGATGAGTTTTTTGACACGTCTAAAATTGAAGGGAAGATTGATTATATCAAGACTTCAAATACCAGAAAGGCACTTGCTGTAATGTCTGCAAACTTTTTTGCTCATCCATCAAAAGATTTTTTGCTTATTGGTGTGACAGGTACAAACGGCAAAACTTCAACAACATTTATGATAAAATCTATACTTGAAGCTAATGGACAGAAAGTTGGGTTGATTGGTACAATCAAAAATATGATAGGTAGTAAAGAAATTGAGGCTCAGCATACAACTCCTGAGTCTTATGACCTGCAAAAACTCTTTTGGCAGATGAAAAGTGAGGGTGTTGACAGTGTTGTAATGGAGGTTTCTTCGCACTCTCTTGAGCTTTTTAGAGTATATGCCTGTGATTTTGATGTTGGAGTTTTTACAAACCTGACTCAAGATCATTTAGATTTTCATGGAACAATGGAAAATTATTTTTCAGCAAAATTAAAACTTTTCGGTATGAGCAAGAAAAGAGTAGTAAATGCTGACGACAGTTGGGGAAAAAGGATTATTGAGATGTATCCTGACTGTATAACATATGCCAAGGACAGTGATGCTAACGTTTGCGCACAGAATATTAAACTTTTTGTTAACAAAAACCAGTTTGATCTGTACTATAATAACAAAAAAGAGAATATATTACTTAATATCCCAGGACTTTTTTCAATTTACAATAGCCTTGCTGCTGCGGCGTGTTGCATTCTGCTTGGCATTGAACTTGATACAATAAAAAAAGGACTTGAGGAATTAAAAGCTGTACCGGGCAGATTTGAGATAGTTGAGTCAAACCAAAAGTTTACTGTGGTGATTGACTATGCACACACCCCTGACGGTCTTTTAAATCTTATGAAAACAGTAAATGAAGTTGCAGATGGTAGAAAGGTACTGCTTTTTGGATGCGGGGGAGACAGAGACAGGACAAAAAGACCAATTATGGGCGAGATTGCTGGCAAGATGGCAGATTTTGTGATTGTTACATCTGACAATCCGCGAACAGAAGATCCACTCAAGATAATTGCTGATATCTTGGAAGGGATAAAAAAGACAAATGTTGAGTATGTGGTCATACCCGACAGGTATGAGGCTATTAAATATGCCATAAAGAATGCAAGAGAAAATGATTTTATTGTCCTTGCCGGTAAGGGACATGAGACTTACCAGATTTTAAAAGATAGAACAATACCGTTTGATGAGAGAGAGGTTGTGAAGAATATCTTAAAGGAGCTAAGAGAATGAATCTGTGGCTTTCTGAGATAGCAAAAGCTTTAAACGGAGAGCTTAAAAACTTTTCTGACGATATTCTTGTGAGCAGTTTTTCACTTAATAGTAAAAATATAAGTAAAAATACCCTATTTATTCCTTTAAAAGGAACCAGATTTGATGGGCATGATTTTGTTGAAGAGGCTCTGCAAAACGGTGCAATTTCGTTTATTTCTCATAAAGAAATTGAAAATGTAAGAGTACCTTATGTGAAGGTCAAAGATACACTTGCTGCACTGCAAGGCTTAGCATCTTATGTGAGAGATAAACTAAAAGGACTAACAGTAATTGGAGTTACTGGGAGTGTAGGCAAAACCTCCACAAAAGAGTATATATTCAATGTCTTGAGTTGTAAGTACAAAACTTTCAAAAACCAGGGCAATTTAAACAATCATATAGGGCTTCCATTTTCTATTTTGAACATGCCAGAAGATACACAGGTAGCTGTATTTGAAATGGGTATGAGCAATTTTGGTGAAATTTCCAAACTATCTCAAATTGCAAAACCCAATATAGGAGTTATCACAAATATAGGTGTTGCTCATATTGAGAATTTAAAGTCACGTTACAACATTTTTCTTGCAAAATCTGAGATTCAGGATGGAATGCCGGAAAGTGGGATATTGATTATAAACAACGACAATGACATCTTGAACCTTCACAAAAAAGAACTCAAAAGAAAGGTTGTCACCATTGGGATTGAAAACGAGAGCAATTTCAGGGCGCAAAACGTGCAAAGACATCAGAATGGATTTTCATTTGAAGTGGGTGGCTACACATATTTCATAAAAAGTTTTAATTTTCATGACATTTATAACTCTCTTTTTGCAATTGCGATAGGTACAATTTTAGGAATAGACCGGCAGCTTGTGAAAGAAGCCATCCGCCAAAAGGAGAGGCTAAAAAGAAGATTTGAAGTTATCAAAAAAGGAAGTATTACCATTGTAGATGATACTTACAACGCAAGCACACATTCGATGCTGTCTGCTATAGACAGTATATGTGAGTTTGACGGCAAAAAGATATTAGTGTTGGGCGACATGCTTGAACTTGGTGAGTTTTCTGAAGAGGAACACAGGAAAGTTGGCAGATACATATTGCAAAAGCCGATAGATGTTGTCATATGTACAGGGAAAGACGCGTTTTATATATTCGATGAAGCAAAAAAGAAAGAGGGTTCAAGAGCATATTTTGTTTCAAAAGATGAGTGTTTAGATGTTTTGAAAAGAGAAGTTACAACCAATTCCACAATTCTTTTTAAGGCTTCGCGGGGTATAAAATTGGATGAAATTGTAGATGAATTTCTCAAGGAGAGGTAAAAGATGCTTGACATTGACACAATACTTGCAATAATAATTTCATTTTTGATTGTTTTAATTATCATGCCTTTTGTGATTCCATTTTTAAAATACTTGAAATTTGGTCAGGTTGTGCGAGATGATGGTCCCAAAACACACCACAAGAAAAGCGGTACTCCCACAATGGGTGGGCTTGTTATAGGTTTGAGTATAATCATAACATCGCTCATATTCTACAAAAAGTATCCTGCCATTGGAGCACCGCTGATAGTAACAGTTGCGTTTGGTCTCATAGGTTTTATAGACGATTTCATAAAGGTAGTGTTAAGAAGATCTTTGGGGCTTCGCGCACGTGAAAAGCTGGTACTTCAATTTTTGATCAGCATAACGTTTTTGTATGTCATACAAAAACATTTAGGAAGTGACGTTTACCTGCCGGTTGTAAATAGGTACATTGATTTAAAATGGGCGTATGTTCCTGTGATGTCAGTTTTAATGGTTTTCACTGTTAATGCTGTAAACCTTACAGATGGACTTGACGGTTTAGCAAGCGGTGTGACAATGATAGTTTCTTTGTTTTTAGCTATTATCTCTATATTTTCAAGAAATCATGATATGGCAATATTTAGCGGTGCTATTGTGGGGAGCTGTATGGGTTTTTTGAGGTACAACGCGCATCCAGCTATTGTTTTTATGGGAGACACGGGGTCTCTGATGCTGGGTGGTTCGATATTTGCAATTGCTGTGATGTTAAAACAGCCTGTGCTTGTTTTGGTTGTAGGTGGTCTGTATATCATAGAGGCCCTCTCTGTGATACTTCAAGTTATATATTTTAAGCTCACAAAAAAGAGGATATTTAGGATGGCGCCTTTGCACCATCATTTTGAGCTTTTAGGTTGGGATGAAGCAAAGGTTGTTGTTGTGTTTTGGATATTTACAATTCTGTTTTGCTTGCTTGCCTTGGCAATGATACAGCTGAAAATTTAGGAGTTGGAGGTTTTAAAATTGGATTTAAAAGGGAAAAGTGTCTTGGTGGTAGGCCTTGGCAGAAGTGGATTGGCTTCTGCGAGTTTTTTGAAAAAACAGGGGGCTTTTGTCATAGGTTTTGATGAAAAAGCAGAAGACCAGTTCAAAAAAGAAGATAGAAATTGTGCAGAAGAATCATGTGATGAAATCTATTATTGTGAGATTCCCGATGAGGTGATAGACAAGGTTCAGCTTGTTGTTGTAAGTCCTGGAGTGCCGCTTAGCAAAAGAATTGTTGTGCTTGCTCACAAAAAGGGTGTTGAGGTCATTGGTGAGATTGAGCTTGCGTACAGGTTCTGTAAAAGTAAAAATATTGTGGCCATCACCGGTACAAATGGCAAGACAACAACCACAACTCTTGTAGGAGAGATTTTAAAAAAGCAGCATGATGATGTAGTTGTATGTGGTAACATTGGTCTTCCATTTATTGATACTGTAGAAACATCAAGTGAAAATACTATTTTTGTGCTTGAGATATCGAGTTTTCAGCTTGAAACAATTAAGTACTTTAAACCAAAGGTTGGATGTATTCTCAATATCACTCCTGACCATCTAAACAGGCACGTGACAATGGAAAATTATGTAAAAGCAAAGATGAGAATCTTCGAAAATATTGACGAGGCAGGATATACAGTCCTCAACTATGACAATGGCATAACCCGTGACTTGATAGGATTGGCAAAAGGGAATGTAATAGTATTTTCAAAAAATAAGAATCATTTCAAAAATATGGTTTTTGTTGAAGGAAACAAAATCTATTTTACTTTTGGAGGTAAAACACAAGAGGTTATGAAAAAAGATGAGATATTTATTCCAGGAGAACACAATTTAGAAAATGCGCTTGCAGCTATTGCCTGCACTTTGCCGTTTGGGGTAGCAAAAGATACTATTAAGGATGTGTTGAAGACTTTCAAAGGGGTTGAACACAGGATAGAATTTGTGACAGAGATAAATGGTATAAAATTTTATAATGATTCAAAAGGAACAAACACTGATGCGGCTGAAAAGGCAATCAGTGCTTTTGAAAGCCCAATAATTTTAATTGCTGGAGGATATGACAAGGGAGAAAGTTTTGAAAGGTTTGCAGGTTTGATAGCTAAAAAGGTCAAGAAAGTATTTTTGCTCGGTCAGACAAAGCAAAAGATTGCCAACGAACTTGAGAAAATAGGGTATCAAAACTTTGAGTTGGTGTCCAGCTTGAAAGAGGCAGTAGAGAAGAGCTTTGAATATGCAAAGAGCGGTGATGTTGTACTTCTGTCACCTGCATGCGCAAGTTGGGATATGTTTGAAAATTATGAGCAGAGAGGAAAAATGTTTAAAGAATATGTAAATGAGCTTTTGACATAGGGATGTGAATATCAAGGATGGAAAAGAAGATGATTGACTATCCGCTTTTATATATCACTCTTTTACTTTCGCTCATTGGAGTTGTAATGATATTCAGTGCAAGTTATTACTATGCATATTATCACTTTCATGACAGTTATCATTTTTTAAAAAAACAAGTAATAGGTATTCTACTGGGTTTAATAGTTATGTATATAACAAGTCAAATTGATTACAGAGTGTGGAAAAAGTTTGCCATTATGCTTTATATAATAGCTGCAATATCGCTTGTAGCAGTCTTAATTCCAGGTATAGGCAAGCTTGTAAACAACGCACGCAGATGGATTGACATTGGTCCTGTTCAGTTTCAGCCATCAGAGCTTGCAAAGTATGCTCTTGTGATAACTCTTGCTACGTACTTTGACCGTGTTGACAAACCAAAATCGAGATTTAAAGTTTTTGTTATTTCAATGCTTTTAACAGGGCTGTTCTTTGTACTTATATACAAGGAACCAAACATGAGCACTTGCATACTGATACTTGGGATTTCAATGCTCATGCTCTTTGCGTGGGGACTCAATCTTAGCTATTTTGTAACAATGGGTGCTTTAGCTGTGCCGATTTTGTACTACCTGACAACAAAAGAACAGTATAGGGTGGAAAGAATTCAGGCGCTTTTTAACCCATGGGCAGATCCCACAGACAAAGGGTACCAGATAATTCAGTCGCTGTACGCTATTGGTTCTGGTGGACTTTTTGGTATGGGACTTGGTCAGAGTAGGCAAAAACTATTGTACATTCCGGAGCCCCACACAGATTTTATATTTTCAATCTTGTGTGAAGAACTCGGGTTTGTTGGAGCTATATTTGTGATAGTTCTGTTTGTCCTGTTTGTATGGAGAGGGATTGTTATTGCGCTAAATAGTCCTGATAGGTTTGGCACACTTTTAGCGTTTGGTGTCACAAGCATAATAGCGTTGCAGGCAATCTTGAACATTGCTGTTGTAACAGCTTCAGTGCCGGCAACAGGTGTGCCATTACCGTTTATAACATACGGGGGAACTTCAATAGTGTTTCATCTTTTTGGTGTAGGACTTTTGCTGAGCATTTCAAGAAGAATCAAGGTGATAAAATGACACACGAAAGTAAAACATTAATATTTAGCGGTGGCGGGACAGGTGGTCATATTTATCCTGCAATTTCAGTTGCCGATTTTTTGAAAAGATCTGATAAGTACTTTAACATAATCTTCGTTGGAACAAAAGAAGGACTGGAGGCAAAGATTGTACCCGGGGCTGGTTACAAGATAGAGTTTATAGAGGTAAAAGGTCTTAAAAGACAGCTGACGGTAAAAAATGTTGAGGTATTAATAAAGTTTTTAAAAGGGTTTAGGCAGGCTAAGAAGATATTAAAGCGATACAAACCAGCTGCCGTATTTGTAACAGGGGGTTATGTATCACTTCCTGTTGCGTTTGCTGCAAAAAGTCTTGGAATAAAGATTATTTTGCACGAACAGAATGCTTTTCCGGGTCTTGCTAACAGGATAATTTCAAGATTTTGTGACAAGGTTTTGATAAGTTTTGAAGAGAGCAGAAAATACTTCAAAAAAAGCAAAAATATTATTTTGACAGGGAATCCAATCAGGCTTGAGATTTTGAACTACAATCAAAGCCAGGCAAAACGTGAGATTGGAGTTGAAGGTAAGACCACTGTTTTGATAGTAGGTGGAAGCAGAGGTGCAGAAAACCTAAACAGGGCAGCGATAAGACTTGCAAAGTCTTTTGAAGGTAACAAGGATGTACATTTTATCCTTTCGACAGGTGAGAAGAAGTTTGATGATGCAAAGAATTATGCTAAGCAGTTGAATGCGCTGACAAACATAAGTCTGTATCCATATATTATGGAGATGCCAAAATATCTTGCTGCTGCTGACATTGTTGTCTCAAGAGGTGGTGCTATAGCTATTTCTGAGATAACTGCTCTTGGCAAGCCAAGCATTATTGTCCCATCACCGTATGTAGTTAACAATCATCAAGAATACAATGCAAGAGCACTTGAAAGGCAAGGTGCGTGTTTTGTTGTACTTGAAAATGAACTTGAGGAAGATAAGCTTAAAATTTTTTTGGAAAAACTTATATATGATAAAGAGTTGTATACTTCAATGCAGAAAAAAAGCAAAAATCTTGGAAGACCTGATGCAACTGAAAATATAGCGAAAATAATAAGAGAATATATCAAATAAGTTTTGTAACAGCTGCTGGCGCTAAAGAATAAAATAATATGCGACGGTTTGCTGAAAAGTTTGGAAGTAAAAATGCAAAAACTTATCGTATATGGTCCAGCAAAGCTCATGGGAGAAATTGAGGTTGAAGGTGCAAAAAATGCAGTACTTCCCATATTAACAGCTTCTATTTTAGCAGAAAACAAAGTAATTATCACAAATGTACCTGATATTGCTGATGTGAGACACACATTGGAGATTCTTAAGTATCTTGGATGCAAGGTTTTGTTTGAAAATAATACAGTGGTGGTAGATAGTAGCTCAATTAAAAGATTTACCATCCCGCCTGAGTATGCCAAGTTGATGCGCTCAAGTATACTTTTCATGGGAGCACTTTTGAGCAAGTTTAAAAAGGCAGAACTATCTAATCAGCCAGGGGGGTGTGAGATAGGGCAAAGACCGATAGATCTTCACATCTTGGCTTTTAGACAGCTTGGGATAGAAGTATTTGAACATGATAGCAAGATAATGTGCAAATGCGAAAAGGTTAAAAGTAATGGGATATTTTTGCCAATTCCGTCAGTTGGAGCAACAGAGAATATAATTCTTGCCTCCATATTTTGCGATGGTGAAGTAGTGATAAAAAATGCAGCAAAAGAACCTGAGATAGCTGATCTTTGTCATTTTTTGAACAAACTTGGTGCTAAAATTAAAGGTGCAGGTACTCACATAATTAAGATTGAAGGTGTGAAAAAATTAAAAAGTGAAGAAGTGATTCATAAAGTTATTCCTGATAGAATTGTGGCAGGAACTTACCTGTGCGCAGTTGCTGCATGTGGAGAAGAAGTGGTTTTGAGAGGTGTATTTCCAAGACATTTGGATTCGATTTTGCATATTCTCAAAAGTGCGGGGTGTAAAATTAAAGAATCAAAGAATGAGATTTGGATAAAGAAAGAAGGAAGGTTAAAAGGCGGTCAGCGGATAACTACACATTACTACCCTGGTTTTCCCACAGATCTTCAGGCTCCTGTTTGTAGTGCGTTTGTGGTTGCGGATGGGGTTACTATAATCAAGGAGACCATTTTTGAAAACAGGTTTAAACACATTCCAGAACTTATTAAAATGGGTGCTGACATACATGTTGAAAAGGATATTGCAGTAATAAATGGAGTTGAAAAATTGAGAGGTTGTCAGGTCTTTGCTCGCGACTTGAGAGGAGGAGCTGCACTTTTTTTGGCAGGGCTATGCGCAGAAGGAGTAACAGAGGTTTTGGAGGCAGAGTATATTGACAGGGGTTACGAAAAAATAGAGGAGAAATACTCTTGGCTGGGGGCAAAGATTTTAAGAGAAAAAGGTGAGTGAATATTTAAAAATGGGTAGATTAAGTATAAAGATTAGTGTATTATTAATGTTAGGGATCCTTCTTTCTCTTTTTATTTTTAACTTGGATTACTTTGACGTGAAGCATTTTAGTATACATAATTTGCAAAGAGTTAAAAAAAATGATATCATAAAAATAATACAGCAATATCAAACTCAGAATATACTGAGTATAAATACAAAAGAGATTAAGCAAAAACTTTTAGAAAATCCGGAAATAGAGGATGTTAAAATAAAAAGAAAGCTGCCTAACACCCTTGTGATTGATGTTTATGAAAAACAAACAGCGGGTCTTATAAGATACTTAAATTCATATATAGAAATAGACAAAAAAGGGTATGTAATAAGAATAGAAGGGGATTTACGAGAAAATTCGATTATATTTAATGGGCTAAAAGTAACTCAGGTAGCAGTTGGAAAAAGAATTATAACAACAGATGAGTTCTTACTACAAAAAGCAATTGAGGTTTCTCAAAGTCTAAAGAAGTTTAATGCGTTTCATACTTTTAAAGTCAAAGTCATAGAAATCTTATTAAAAAATGTAAACGACATTGAATTGAAGATGGACAAGCTAACTGTAAAGCTTGGAGATGGGTCAGAGATAGATTACAAATTGAAGCTTTTGAAAAGCGTGTACAATAAATTACCAAAAAACATAGAAGGTGTTATAACACTAAACTCAAATGGGATTGCCACGTTCAGTCCAAATACTGGGGAGGACAATTAAAAGAATATGAAGGTAAAGATTAAAAAACCGACGGGTGGACAGGTTGCCATTGCTATTTTGTTATTGGTTCTGGGGATTTTGATGTCCATGCAGATAAAAAGTGTTAGGCAGAGCAACGAACTTAAAAATTTGGAAAAGGCTAGAGCTATTGAGCTTGCAGAACAGATAAATCAGCTGAGGAAGGAAAATGTGAGCCTTCGTCAGCAAGTGTATGATTTGGAGACAAAACTTAAAGAGTATCAAGACTCAGCAGCAAGTATAAGCAAAACAACCGAGCTTTTGAAAGAAGAGCTTGACAAGGTCAAGATTTTAGCAGGGCTTACTGATGTAGAAGGACCTGGTATTATTGTTACCCTTGACGATAGCAAAATTCCTGCCCAGCCAAATGTTGATCCAAACAGTTTTTTGCTACATGATTCTGATATTTTGCAGGTAATAAATGAACTTAGGGCAGCAGGAGCTGAAGTCATAGCAATAAATGACCAGAGAGTGGTTTCAACCACAGAGATAAGATGTGCAGGACCAACTATAAGCATAAATAACACAAGGTATTCTGCCCCGTACATAATAAAGGCAATCGGTGACCCTAAGATTCTTAAAAATTCTCTTGAGATGCGGGGTGGTATCATAGACCTTTTAAAAGAATTTTCTATAGAGGTTAAGATTGAAGAAGCTTCAAAAATTGTCATTCCACGTTATACCGGAAGTTTGAAGTTCAATTACGCAAAGATAAAGAGTGAAGGAAGCTGATGAGAGTATGATAGTGCTTGTAATTGCTCTTTTGGTTGGAATATTAATAGGGCTTTTTATTCCAATAAGTATTCCTCAGGATTATTCATCCTATGTTGCAGTTGGTCTTCTTGCAGCACTTGATTCTATATTTGGAGCTCTAAAATCAAATTTGAAAGGTGATTTCAAGATTGACATATTCATTTCTGGATTTGTGGGTAATACATTAATAGCCATGCTTCTTGCTTATATGGGTGACATGCTTGGTATTCCGCTGTACCAAGCAGCAATTGTGGCTTTTGGTGTTAGAATTTTTCAAAATTTTGGAGAGATGCGCAGAGCAATTTTGCTAAAAAACAAGAGTTTTTCTAAGGAGGAGAAAAACCAATGATTAGTTTTGACACAGAAAAAATGACCATTGCACAATTGAAAGTTGTTGGTGTTGGTGGCGCAGGAAACAATGCGGTCAATAGGATGATTGACGTTGGTGTGTCGGGGGTAGAGTTCATAGCAGTGAACACTGACAAGCAGGCTCTTCAGCGTTCGAAAGCGCATTATAAGATTCAAATAGGTGAGAAGATTACAAAAGGACTTGGAGCGGGAGCAGACCCGGAGATTGGAAGAAAAGCAGCAGAGGAAAGTAAAGAGGATATAGCCCAGGTTTTAAAAGGAGCAGACATGGTATTTATCACAGCGGGAATGGGTGGTGGTACAGGTACGGGTGCCTCACCTGTTGTTGCTGAGATAGCAAAAGAGCTTGGAATACTAACTGTTGCTGTTGTTACAAGACCATTTAAAAGTGAAGGCGCAAAGCGAAGAATTAACGCAGAAAAAGGAATAGAAGAGTTGAAGAAGATTGTAGATACAATAATTATTGTGCCAAACGACAGGCTTTTTATGCTTTCGACAAATAAGAGTCTCAAAATTTCAGATGCATTCAGAATGGCTGATGATGTGCTAAGACAGGGTGTTCAGGGAATTTCTGATATTATCTTGAATGCGGGACTAATAAACGTGGACTTTGCAGATGTCAAGGCTATTATGATGAACAAGGGATATGCGCACATGGGAATAGGCAAGGCAAAAGGCGACGAAAAAGTACTTAAGGCTTTAGAACAGGCAATCAACAGTCCTCTTCTTGAGACGTCAATAAAAGGTGCGAAAGGTGTTCTTGTAAACTACACTGGAAATCCAGAAGAACTTCTGCTTGACGAGATTGAAAGAGCAAACGAGCTTATTTCTTCCGAAGCTGATGAGAATGTTAACTTTATAATGGGCATTGTGTTCAATGAAGAGATGAAGGATGAAGTTCAGGTCACTGTTATTGCAACAGGATTTGACACAACCAATGAAGAACAGTCATCTGTCCAGGCCAACAAAGCTTCGCTGCCAAAGGTCGGCAATCTGCAAAATCTGTTCCAGGACGATGATATATTTGAAATTCCAATATTTTTAAAAAACAAGAAATAAAAATATACCCCCTTGCTAAAAAGGCAGGGGGCTTATATTTTCTTGAGTTTTAAAATCTTCATTTTAAATATCAAAAAGTAATTTCAATAAGTTCATTTGTTTTATCGAGAACAAAGGTTGTTGTCTTGTTGCTGAAGCTGATTTCATAATCTCCCATATATCCTGATACTTTTACACTACCTTGTTCATCGGTCATTAGATACTGCTGTTCAGTCCACCATTCACCTTTTATAAGCTTGTAAAGCTCGTAGTAGATGGGTTTTATTCTACCATCTTTGGTTATAAAACCAGAAGGTGCGTTGAGCCACTCTCCATCTACAAAATTCCACCATGTGATAGCCTCAACCTTTGGATGTGCAAAAAGTGTTTTGTAATGCAGCATAGCCTCCATGGCCTGTCGCTCTTCACCTTCAGGTGTACTTGGCCATTCTTCAACTTTATAGTCATTTAAGTCTTCAATTTCTGGTGGCATAAGGTTGCCTGAGATAATAGTGGTTTCTGTAAAGTGAATAGGTAGGTTAAAACGAGAAAATCTTTCTAATATCTCCTGAGTTTTTTCAACTCCCCAATATCCTTGGTGCATATGAGATTGAATTCCTATTGCATCAATTCTAACTCCTGCTTCAAGAAGTCCTTCAATTAAAATTTCATATGCTACAGAGGTGTTAAAATCGTTTATGAGAAATATTCCACGTGGATTTGCTTCCCTTGCTACAGCAAAAACCTCTCTAACAAGACGTATTCGGCCAAGTTCCTTACATATTCTTGTAATACCATTGTCATACTTATTAAATATGGGCATAATCACAACTTCATTGATCACATCCCAAATATCAATCAAACCTGCATACTCGCTTACTTCTCGCCGAATTCGCTCGAGCTGAGCAGCTAATATCTCTTGATTGTTCATCTCAAGCAGCCACGGAGCTGTGAGAGTGTGCCAGCAAAGCGGGTGACCTTTTACTGTACATCCTTTGGATATAAGCCATTTAGCTGCATTTTTAAGTCTGAGAGTATCAGGTTTACCTTTAACTGGTTCAAATCTTGCCCAATAAAATGGCAGAGTAGCAAAGTTAAAAAGATCCAAAAACTTTTCGAAAATTATTTCGGATTTTTCTTTTTCTTTGCCTTGGAGCTCATTGTTGGCAAAAGGTACTACTGAAAATTCGGCACAGCCAAACAAGAATTTATGTTTTGTCTGTCTTACCACCACCTCTGTATTTTTCAAAGGCGTGCCATCTGACCTTTTAATTTTCAATGTGACTGTACTTTTGCGATGTTCATAATTATTCATGAGTATTTTCCTCCTTTATTTTTTATTGGCATTAAATTACAAAAATAGTTTGCATTACAAACAATACAGGATTATTATTTCAGTTTTATAATTTTACCACTTTTAATTTCTACAGGTTTATTGTTAACGCTTATCCACACTGAAATAGCAGATGGGTTATAGACAAAATCGCCATTTACTGAAAATTGTAAACTTCGTAGTGCTTTGAGATATCTTACTATTTCGATGTTAGTCGCATACCAAATATCGTCTTTTCCCGCCATCAATTTGCAAAAATTTTCTATTAAATGCCAATTATTTTTTCTTTCAAATTCGAAACTATGTCCCCACACATACATTAACTTTAGTTTTCCTTTATATTCATAATCTAAAAATTTACGTCCAAGTTCCAATAAATTGTCATCATGATGACAAGTTGGAGCCCAGGTTAAAAAGTTTGACGGAATACGAAAATCATGGTGAGATTCTACAGTCCTTGCATATTCAATCCCGAGACTTGGCAAAATATTCACAATTTCTTCATTATATACTCCATAAGGATAAGACATACCTTTAACCGGGTAACCAACTAATGTCTCTAAATTTTTTCTGTCTTCTAAAATTTCTTCAACCACAGCCTCAATTGGAATACAATCCATGAAAGGATGGGTTTTAGTGTGAACAGCAACTTCATGGCCTTCATATAGCTTTGCAACTTCATCCGGTGAAATAAAAGGTTTTTTGCCAAGATTTCCTGAATTCAAATGAAAAGTGCCTTTTATTCCATATTCATTAAAAATTTCAACAAGTCTTCTATCGAATATTTGTCCGTCATCATAACTCATAGTCAGTGCTTTTGTTTTGCCAAAAGGAAATAAATCAAACTTTATATCCATTTATTCTCACCCCTGAAATTTTTGCTATATTTCTTCTTCTGTTGTAAACGGAGAGGCTGGCAAGCCTTCTTTATTGTACAGATTTGCTCCTTCTGGATTGTCAGCCCATGCATATCGAACATAAGCAGGATTTGAGATACTTTCGTTCCATACTATAACTTTGTTATCTTCTATGACAGCTTTAGCCCAGGTAAATTTTTTGTCACTTCCAGCAATTGCAAAATGTTTAAGTTCGCCACCTCCTTTTGCAATAAGACCACTGCCAACTTCTGAAAATTCAATAATTACCTTATTACCTTCAATCTTTGCAGACTTATAAAGTGGACCAGAAGCAACAAGATTTTCTTCGCCATATGCAATTTTTCGGGCAAGTAGGGCAAGCCTTTCTCCCACATCTTTTTTGTTAGAGGGATGCAGGTCATTCCATTCTCCTAAGTCAATGGTAACAGCCATGCCTGTATTTGGAACGGCGAGTGTCTTTCGCTGCTGTTCTCTGAGTTCAGCCCACTTACTCTCTGATGGTTGGGACTTTGCCTCCATAAAGTTTGCCAATTGTACGTACAGGAAAGGGAAGTCACCCTGTCCCCACTTTTGCCTCCAATCGGATATTAACGCACAGAACTTCTTATGATATCCTTTAGGGTTATCAGTGTTTGATTCACCCTGATACCATATAACACCTTTAATACTAAATTTTAAAAGCGGTGCAATCATGCCATTGAACAATCCTGCAGGTTTGTACTCGAAGAAAGTCATAGATGGTAGAGGCTTTTCAGCTACTGCACCGACTCTGTATTTCCACTCGCCTTCTAGGCTGATTTGGTAATCTTCAGTGAAAAGTTTGTAAGGCTTGCCTTTGACAAACTCTCCGTTACCATCGTTACTTATAACTCTTATGGCTATTACATTTTCACCTGGTTTAAGTAGGTGCGCAGGGACCTCGTATTTTCTTGGAGGATAGCGATAAGAAGTTGAACCTACAAGAGTACCGTTAATATAAGTGTGATCACTGTCAACTATTGTACCCATATAAAGCTTTGCGGGTTTGCCGACCATAGAAGCAGGTACAGTTACTTTTTTCCTAAACCATACCACTCCTTTCAAAGAGTCTAACCCCATTTCTTTCCAAGAAGCTGGGAGTTTAACAGTTTGCCAGTCCGAGTCATCGTAGTTAGGATCAAACCATGCAGGCTCACCTTTTTTCATACCTTTATCCTCTTTGTTTAGTTTTTCATACCAGGCATTTATCTCGGCTTCTTCCTTTTTCTTTATGCTTTCTATATAGCCGTCAACCTTGAGCTGTTCAAGTATTTTCAAATTTTCAGGAAATTGTTGTAAGGCATCTTCGCTAAGCCATGCTTCTATCGGAGTTCCACCAACGCATGCTTTAATCAAGCCTATGGGCACATGGTACTTTTCAAATAATGCCTTGGCAAAAAAGTATCCCACAGCCGAAAACCGAAGAATGGTATCTTTAGTAACTGGTTCCCAGCTACCTTCTTCCAAATCTTCTTGTGGTCCTTTGAAGTCATACCTGTCAGGCACAGTGAACTGTCTTATGAAAGGATTGTCGCAATTAGCTATCTCCTCTTCATAAATATCTTTTACTCTTTCCATGGGCAAAACCATATTCGATTGACCAGAACAAACCCACACATCTCCTATTAGTATGTTGTTTATAGTGATGCTTTTTTGAAATGTTTCTATTACCATAAAATAAGGTCCGCCTGCTTGCAGCTCAGGTAAAGTCACTTCCCACTTGCCGTCAGTGTTGGCAACAGTACTGTATGACTTGCCCAAAAAGTGTACTGTAACTTTTTCTTCTGGTAAAGCCCAGCCCCATATTTTTATCTTTTGGTCTCTTTGCAGTACCATGCCATCACTTATCAACCGAGCCAATCTAAGTGCCATTAGCAATCCCCTCTTTGGTATATGTATTTTTTAAAAAACATCGAAGGTTTATTGAAAAGCTTATATACAAGAGTGAGGTTCAATAACTTGCGATAATTAATGATAAAGTACTATCGCAAGTAAGATCTTTTTAATAAGTAAAATTGTTTCTTATCATTAAAAGGAAATCGATTTCAAGCTTTATTAAAAACAACAAATACTTTGTAGCTGTTGTTACTCTTTATTTTAACATAACTTCTGAATTATATCTATCCGAAAATAATTGGAAATTAAAGTTAACAATCTTTTGTCATACACACGAAAATAGTTTAATCCTTGTATTCTCTCAAGTACTCTTTTAATGCTAAAAATTTTTTGCTTGGTATTGGTACAGAGTTTCAGTGGTTAAATAAAAAATGGTTTATTTTTTGCAAAAAATTGTTAGAAATTTGTTTTTGGTAAGGAGGACCAGTTGAAACTTTTTTGACATAATTTTTACCTTTGCAGGAATATAATTATTACTTAGAAATAACTTTTTTGAGGACAAATAGTGGCGAGAAGATGATTATTTACGCAGATGTATATATATTGGAAAATTTAGTTATAAATTATTTTATTCTTCTTGTGACATCATATTTACTCAAAGCAAATGTTAATAGTTTTAAGATTTTGCTCATAAGTATGCTTGGGGCTTTTTATTCGCTGTTTCAATTTTATCAGCCTCTGCAATTTTTGTACTCTCCTGTTGGGAAAATAATTGTTTCAATTTTTCTTGTATATTTTACCTTTTTGCCAAAAAACTTTTTTGGCTTTATCAGACAACTTCTCAGCTTTTACCTTGTAACAATTATGTTTGGTGGAATGGGATTTTTCGTTTATTATATTTCAAGAAATAGTATTGAGTACTCTGTGCAACTAAAACTAAAAAACGTGCTACTTGCACTTGGCATTTCGCTAATTGTGTTCAAGCTGTCGTATGAGCTTTTAATTAAAAAGGTCTACAAAGATTCACTCATAAGGTATATAAGATTCAAGATAAATCAGTCAGAATACAGCTGTGTGGGATATGTAGATACAGGCAATAACTTAAAAGAACCTTTCTCTGGCAAACCTGTTGTAATTGTTGAAAAAAAGCTTCTTGAGATGGGTGAAGACGCAAAAGATATCTGTTCAAAGGATCTTGAAAAGCTTCAGGAGCTTTTGGGGAACAGAATTGTTTTGATACCTTACAATTCAATTGGTCAGGAACATGGAGTTTTGGTGGGAGTTATACCCGATGAGTTTTATGTGTCAGAGAACAAAAACACATGGATAAAAAAAGATGTGGCAATTGCCTTGTATGACAAAAAGATTTCAAACAGGTACTCAGCACTGCTCGGCCCTGATTTAATCTGATTTTTTTAAAGGAGGAGTGATTTTTATGAAACTTGAGTCTAAGATTCTGCAATATGTATTGAAAACCTTAGAAAAACTTGGTTTCAAACTTTCTCAAAACCAAATAATGGTAATTTTCTATATTGGTGGATGTGACACACTTCCGCCGCCACTTACGCCTGACGAAGAAGCCCAGATTTTATACAGGATTCATTACCAAGGAGAAGAAGGATTAAAAAAGCTGCTAATAGAAAGAAATTTGAGGCTGGTTGTCTACATTGCGAGAAGATTTGAAAATACAAAGGTTAACCTTGAAGACCTTGTTTCAATAGGCACAATAGGTTTGATTAAAGCAATAAATACATACAATCCAAATAAGAATATAAAACTTGCTACTTACGCATCTAAATGTATAGAAAATGAGATTTTGATGTTTTTAAGGCGAAATTCTAACAAAAAGCTTGAACTGTCGATAGACGAGCCACTAAATGTTGACTGGGACGGCAATGAGCTTTTGCTCTCTGATGTTCTGGGGACTGATACAGAGGAAATCTACAATAAAATTGAGAGTAATGTAGAAAAAGAAGCGCTTTTGCAGGCAATTCAAAAGCTTCCGTCAAGGGAGAAAAAGATTGTTGAACTAAGATTTGGATTTGGAGATGAGGGTGAGAAGACTCAAAAAGAGGTTGCAGATATGCTGGGAATATCCCAAAGCTATATCTCACGCTTAGAAAAAAAGATTATTACAAGACTCAAAAAAGAGCTGGCAAAGATTATATAATATGAAAATCTATTTCAGAATAATTGCCTTCCCCAAGGTTAATAATAAACAATAGCTTGAAGTTTTAAAAAAAGGGGGAGGTAATTAAATTGAACAAGGTAGAAATTTGTGGTGTGAACACATCAACTCTCCCCGTTTTGAGCCATGAGGAAAAATTCGAGCTTTTAAAGAGGATGAAAGAAGGAGACAAAGAAGCGCGGAGAATTTTTATTGAGGGGAATTTGAGGCTTGTTTTGAGTGTTGTCCAAAAGTTTGCAAACAGGGGCGAGAACTTAGATGATTTGTTCCAGGTAGGTTGTATTGGTCTTATAAAAGCGATTGATAATTTTGATCTTTCACAAAATGTCAAGTTCTCCACATATGCAGTGCCGATGATAATCGGAGAGATAAGAAGGTATCTGAGAGATAACAACTCTATGAGAATTTCAAGATCGTTGAAAGATACAGCCTATAAAGCTTTGAAAATAAAGGAAAAGTATATAAATAAAAACCACAGAGAACCAACATTGGAAGAGATAGCAAAAGAACTCTCAATCACCAAAGAAGAGCTTGTTTTTGCGCTTGATTCCATTCAGGAGCCGATATCTTTGTATGAACCCGTATTTCAAGATAGCAGTGACACAATGTATGTTGTGGAAAAACTGTGCGACCAGAAATCATGCGAAAATGTTTGGCTTGAGGAGATATCGTTGAAGGATGCCCTCAGCAAACTGACAAAGCGTGAAAAAGAAATTCTGTATTTGCGTTATTATAAGGGAAAAACTCAGATGGAGGTAGCAAGAATTGTGGGAATTTCACAGGCACAGGTGTCAAGAATCGAAAAAAGTGCAATAGGACATATCAAGAAGTATATCTAAGATTTTGTTGTTGACAATTTATGCATTCAAAATTTATAATAATCTAAAATTAACAAAAGCCTTTTACCTTAAAAGGTAGGGTAAGGTAAAAGGCTTGTAAATTTTTTAAGGGGGCAATGGCTCAATGGCTTTTATTGAAATGACTATTCCAGACTATTTTGATATGATAGCTGCAAAGTATGCTGACAATCCTGCTGTCATTTATCATCATGAAAAGATTTACCTTACATATTCCCAGTTCAAAAAAATGGTGGACGATGCAGCAAAAGGCTTTATGGCAATTGGAATTCAAAAAGGAGAACATGTGGCTGTATGGGCAACAAATAGGCTTGAGTATCTCATTTCAATTTTTGCTTTAGCCAAGATTGGAGCAGTACTTGTTACTGTAAATACCAACTACAAGATATATGAGCTTGAGTATCTTCTTAGGCAATCTGACAGTTCCACTTTAATATTCACAGAAGGATTTAAAGATTCGAACTATCTTGAGATTGTGAAAAAACTCAATCCACAGCTTCAGGCGTGCAAAAAAGGAGAGCTTGAAAATCCGAATCTACCGTGTCTTAAAAGACTTGTTTTTGTCGGGCAAGGTTCCCATGATGGAATATATAACTGGCACGAGGTAATTGAACTTGGTAAAAATGTTTCTGATGAGGAGCTAATACACAGGCAAAAAAGCCTTGAGCCGGATGAGGTAATAAATATGCAGTACACTTCTGGTACCACCGGATTTCCCAAAGGTGTTATGCTTACACACAGAAACATTCTCAACAACGCAAACGCAATTGCAGATTGCATGCAACTTACATACAAGGACAAGCTGTGCATCCCTGTACCGTTTTTTCACTGTTTTGGACTTGTATTAGGTATAGGTGCATGTGTGACAAAAGGTGCCACCATGGTGCCGCTTGACCATTTTAGTCCTCTTAAAGTTATGGAGACAGTCCACTTTGAAAGATGCACTGGTTTGCATGGTGTACCTACAATGTTTATTGCAATCTTGCAGCACCCGGACTTTGATAAATTCGACTTTTCTTCTCTGAGAACTGGTATAATGGCAGGAGCACCTTGTCCTATTAAGGTGATGAGAGAAGTTGTCGAAAAGATGCACATGAAAGAGATTACAATAGCATATGGTCAAACAGAGGCATCACCTGTAATAACTCAGACAAGAGTTGATGACCCTCTTGAATTTAGGGTATCCACGGTTGGAAAACCACTTGAAGGTGTGGAGGTTAAAATTGTAGATATTCATACCAAAAAAGAGGTTCCAAACGGTGTTATTGGAGAGATATGCGCAAGAGGGTACAACATTATGAAAGGATATTACAAGATGCCGGAAGCAACAAAACAGGCTATTGACGAAGATGGCTGGCTTCACACAGGTGATTTAGGATACATTGACCAAAATGGATATTTAAGAATTACTGGCAGGCTCAAAGACATGATAATAAGAGGTGGAGAAAATATCTATCCGCGCGAAATAGAAGAATTTTTATATACACATCCGGCAGTAAAAGATGTTCAGGTTGTGGGTGTGCCGGATAAGGTTTATGGTGAGGAGATTGCTGCGTTTATAATCCTTAAGGATGGGTGTAAGGTAGCCGAAGAGGAAATAAAAGAGTTTGTAAAAGCAAATCTTGCACGGCACAAGACACCAAAATATGTTATATTTGTTGATGGTTTTCCTACAACTGCAAACGGTAAGGTCCAAAAATATAAACTGAGAGAGATAGCCATAGAAAAGTTTGGTCTTCACGATGCGGCAAATATCGAAACAGCATAGGTTTTTTGGCACAAGCAATATTGAATTTTTCTTCGATTGTATGTTAGAATTATTCTCAACATTAAAATTGCGAGGGGAGAAAATAGATGCAGCTAAGATGCAATCTTGAAATTTCGCCAAAAGGTAACCTTTGTTGGGAAGGGATTGATCTTCTTGAACTTATAGAGATGTATGGGACTCCTCTTTATGTTATGAATGAGACAATGATAAGAGAAAATATCAATAGATTCAAGTCTTCCCTGCAGAAATATTTTGGAGAAAATGGTCTTATAATTTATGCATCAAAAGCTTTTTGCACAAAGGCTATGTGTAGAATAGCAAAAGAAGAAGGAATAGGTCTTGATGTTGTATCAGGTGGGGAGCTGTACACTGCACTTTCTGTAAATTTTGAACCAGATAAGATATTTTTCCATGGGAACAACAAAGTATATGATGAGCTTGAAATGGCAGTTGACAAAGGGGTAAAGATTGTACTTGACAATTTTGATGAGCTTGACATGCTAAGCTTGATATGTAAAACAAAAAACAAAAAGGCGGATGTTTTGATCAGAATAAAACCTGGTATTGAAGCTCATACACATGAGTTTATAAGAACAGGGCAGATAGACTCAAAGTTTGGGGTTGCACTTGAAAATGGCGAGGCATTCTCTATGGTTCAAAAAGTGCTGCAAAAAGAAGAACTAAACTTGATTGGCCTTCACTGTCATATAGGTTCGCAGATTTTCGAAACAGCTCCGTTTAAGCTTGCTGCGAGGGTCATGCTTGAATTTATGTTGAAGCTTAAAAATGAACTTGGCTGCGAGATAGAGATATTAGATTTAGGTGGGGGATTTGGGATAAAGTACACTGCACATGATGAACCACCCAAGATTGAAAAGTTTATTGAAGCAATTGCTGAAGAGGTAGAAGAATTTTGCAGCTTAAGAGGGCTAAAAAAACCGTTTATTGTTTTGGAACCTGGACGATCAATTGTCGGTGAGGCTGGAATTACACTTTACACAATTGGCAGTATCAAAGAGATACCAAATGTCAGAAACTATGCATCTGTTGATGGGGGTATGACTGACAATCCACGCTATGCACTGTATCAGGCGAGATATGATGCATATGTTGTTGAAAACCCGCTGGGAGAACGAACAAAAGTTTATACAATTGCGGGAAGGTGTTGTGAGTCTGGTGATATACTCATAAAAGACATAAAGCTTCCTGAGCTGAAAACGGGACAGCATCTTGCTATTTTGGCAACAGGTGCATATAATTATTCTATGTCGAGCAATTACAATCGTTTCCCGCGCCCTGCAGTTGTGCTTTTGAAAAATGGTCAAGCAAAAGTAATTGTCAAGCGTGAGACATATGAAGACCTTGTCAGAAACGATGTGGAGATTTAACAAAATTATATTTGGAGAGAATGTATAATGAGTTTGCCAGATGTGATAACTATGCTTTTAAGAATTCCAGGGCTGCTTTTTGCAATCTCGGTACATGAGTCTGCTCATGGGCTTGTTGCATACATGCAAGGTGATGATCTGCCCAAGCGGCAGGGAAGGATAACTTTAAATCCCGTACCACACATAGATTTATTTGGTGCAATAGCGCTAATTCTTTTTAAGTTTGGGTGGGCAAAACCTGTAGTAACTGATCCAACAAAATACAAAAATCCAAAAGTAGGTATGGGGTTAACAGCCTTAGCAGGACCTGTTGCGAATATTTTTTCAGCAATTATCTTTGCAGTTGTGTTAAAATATATCTACAAATACAATTTAATTGCAAATAAATACCTTTATATTATGATTCAAGAAGCATATTTAATTAATCTTTATCTTGCTATATTCAACTTACTGCCAATACCGCCTTTAGATGGGTCAAAGGTTCTATTTATCTTTGCGCCGAACAAATATGTAGAGTTTTACTATAAATACGAAATTGTAGGACAGATAATATTAATTGCATGCATATTTTTTGCTCCTTTTCTGTTATCATTTTTCTTGGAGCCAACTGCTTTTGTTGTTTCTAATTTTATCAATTTTATTGTTAATCTTCTTCCTTAAAATAAAATATTAAACTTTTGAGGAGAATGAAAACAATGAGAAGAGTTTTGTCTGGTACACGACCAACGGGTATTTTGCATCTTGGCAACTACTTTGGTGCGATAGAGAGCTGGGTAAAACTTCAGGATGAATATGAGTGTTTCTTTTTTGTTGCAGACTGGCATGCACTGACAACAGGATATGAAGATACGTCAAATTTAAAAGAGTACACCAAACAGGTTGTGATAGACCTTTTGGCGAGTGGTCTTGATCCGAAAAAATGCACAATATTTGTGCAGTCGCATGTTCCACAGCATGTAGAGCTTCATCTTTTATTTTCAATGATAACACCGTTGTCTTGGCTTTATAGGTGTCCGACTTACAAAGATCAGATGAGAGAATTAAAAGAGAGGAACATTGCAACATACGGTTTTTTGGGGTATCCATGTCTTCAGGCAGCTGATATATTGATATACAAGGCTGAACTTGTGCCAGTTGGTGAGGACCAGCTTCCGCACTTGGAACTGACACGAGAGATTGCAAGAAGGTTTAATTTTTTGTATGGTCAGACTTTTCCAGAACCACAAGCAATTCTTAACACTGTTAAAGTGCTTGTTGGAACAGATGGTCGAAAGATGAGCAAAAGTTATGGAAATACAATCGCGCTTTCTGAAGACTTGGAAAGTGTCAGAAAAAAGGTAATGAACATGGTAACAGACCCTGCAAGGATTCGCAAGAACGACCCTGGGCATCCTGAGGTGTGCACAGTTTTTGCGTACCATCAGATATTTAGTCAGGAGATTGTAGCAGAAACAGAAGAAGACTGCAGGCAGGGTAGAATAGGGTGTGTTGAGTGTAAAAAGAGGCTATTTGAAAATATTTCAAGGTTTTTAGAGCCAATTCAGTCAAAAAGAAGAGAGCTTGAAAATGACCTTGACTATGTTTTGGGAGTTATAAGTGAAGGTGCAAGAAAAGCAAGAGAAATAGCATCAAGAACATTACAAGAAGCAAAGGACAGGGCAGGTCTGTTATGAACTTTGAGGTTAAACTTCCCAACTTTGAAGGACCTCTTGACCTGTTGCTTTACCTTATAAAAAAAGAAAAGATAAACATTTATGATATTCCTATATCCGAGATTACAAACCAATATTTGGCATACTTGAACCATTTAGACACAATCAATGTAGATTCTGTTTCTGAGTTCATGGTAATGGCTGCAACACTTTTAGAGATAAAATCAAGAATGCTTTTGCCCAAAACCCAGGAAGACCAAGACCCGCGCCAGGAACTTATGGAAAGACTGAGAGAATATCAGAGATACAAACAGATCGCCGTCTACTTAAAAGAGAATTATCCTTACAGGGAATGTTATAGAAAAACAAATCAAGATTATTTGCTTTTAAAGGAAAATAAAAAAGAGTTTGTAGCTCAGCTTGATATTAAAAAACTTTGCAGAGCATATTTAGCCATTAGCCAAAAAAATCAGGATTTGCCAAAAGAGAGCATTCAAAAGCTTCAGGAGATTACCAAAAAACAGCCAATATCTATTTTGAAAGTTGTGAAACAGGTTTTTGAATATATTAAACAAAAAGGAGTTTTATATTTTAGTAGCCTCATTAAAGGGATTTCAAAAGAAGAGATAATCTACAGATTCTTGGCAATTTTAGAACTGTGCAAGCTTGGTCATATTTTTGCTCATCAGCAAGAAGTATTTGATGACATAAAGATTTTGAAGAGGTAGTAAGACAGAGATGGAAAGAATAAAGATAAAATCAATCGTGGAAAGTATACTGTTTTTGGCTACTCAACCTTTGGATGTACAAAAGGTTGCAAAGATTTTAGAAGTAGATAGTCAACTGGTCAAAAGCTGTATTGAGGAACTAAAACAGGAATATTTACAACAGAACAGAGGGTTTCTGATAACCGAACAGGAAAATGGATATGTTTTGGTCACCAATCCAGAAAATTCAGGATATATAAGGGAGTACTTTGACTTGGAGCAAAAGTATATATCTCTTTCTCAGGCGGCGTATGAAGTGCTATCAATTGTGGCGTTGAAAGGTCCCATTACAAGGCAGGAGATAGAAAAAATAAGAGGGGTCAGTAGCGAGAATGTCATAAAAAGCCTTATAGAAAAGGGGCTCATCAGAGAAGCTGGAAGGCTGGACACAATTGGCAAGCCTGCTGTGTATGAGGTAACTTCACTTTTTTACACTTCTCTTGGTATTAAAGATATAGACGAACTCAAAGAGAAAATTTTAAAAATCCAAAAAGAGGATACATCAATTTGATGTATCCTCTTTTATTTTTGTGGCAATAATTTTAATAAAACCACAACACTTTCTGAGGGTCATTGATAAGAAAAATTGATAGTTTTCTTAAATTTCTTGCTTTTTACAATATTAGTTATTTATCTTTGCTTACCCAAAATATTTTTGATTGAGATAAAAGTTGAAAAAGCCTTTTTTGTTGGAGTAAAGTTTAACTTTTTAGGAATTTATGTGCATATATTTTACAAAAAAATTCCTATTTCTGGGTGTAAAAGAGTTGAACATTTTTCTACTGGAAAAGGAGCGAAAAAGAAAAAATCAAAACCTTTTTCTACCAAGATGGTATTTAAACTCATAAGAATGTTCCTTTTGTCTACTGTAATGAAAGTAGAGAAGATTCGTGCGCGCATTTACTGTGCAGATGCTTTTATTTTGAGTATTTTAAGTGCAAGCATATATTCAATTTGGGGAATATTAATGTCATGTGGACAGAATACTAAGCTTGATTATAAAGCGTTCTGTCAAGAGAACTTTTTGTCAAGTATTTTACAACTAAATATTTATGTAAAGATTTTTCCTGTAAAGCTTCTGACCAATTGGTTTAAGGTAATAAAAAAACAAAAGGGTGGTGTTAAACTTGGCTCATCCGATTGAAATGCTCATGCAGACAACGATGGAGAATTTAAAACAGATGATTGACGTTAACACAATAGTGGGTGATGCTGTTCAAAGCTCAGCAGGAGCTGTTATTATTCCAGTTTCTAAAGTTTCATTTGGGTTTGTGGCAGGTGGTGGTGACATAAAACAAGATAGTACCAAGCCCGGTAAAACCGACGAAAATTCTCCGCTTTTTGCAGGAGGTACTGGTGCTGGAATTTCTGTTATGCCGATTGCTTTTTTGGTTGTAACCCAAGATCAGATAAGACTTTTGAATGTTTCAGCAAACAGCAGTATTGAAAGGATAATTGATATCATTCCGAACATAATTGAAGATATTAAAGAGATTATTCAGAGAAGATGATAGCAAGTTTGCTTTGCTATCATCTTTTTTTATGTGAAAGAATAGAAATTAAATTGAAAATAATTTAGGAAGGTAATGAAAATGAGAAAAAAGAAAATAAACAAAAAGTGTTCAAGAGTTCTGATAATCAAAACAATATTAGTAGTCCTATTTCTGATTTTTATCCTTGCAATAAAGTATCAATATATTCGCATCAAAAATTTTCCGTTTGAGAAGGCTAAAATTTATTTTCAGCGTGATGAAAAAGTTTATTCAGAATTAACAAAATGGGCGAAAGATTTTTTACAGCCTTTATCTTTTTCAAAACCACCGAACAGAGACAGTTTGACAAAAAGTTTATCTTCTACCTCCTACATATATCCTGCAGATGGTCAAATTCAATCCTCTGATGATGGAGGAATTTTTATTATAGTTAAAAAGAAAACTAATATTCTCAGTCCCTGTGAAGGGAAGATAACAGAAGTTATAAAAAAGGGTGAAACTTTTGATATTATTATAAAACAAGATAGTTGTATAATTTATAGACTTGAAAATATCGATGTTTTAACCGTTCAAAAAGGAGAAGTTTTAAAAAAAGGACAGATAATAGGATATAAACTGCCGTTTGAGCTTGTAGGAAAAGATTATATATATTTTAAGAGAGAAGAAGTAATATAGTTTAGAAATATTTCACAAATGACATATCAAACTATTTTGTGTTATACTAAATTTGAACAAAAATAAATCAAACAAAAAGGTTAACATAAAGGGAAATAAAGGATGGATTAAGGTGGAGCTAAGATTTAAAATATTAATTATTACACTTCTGATAGCTTTCTTACCAACAACTGTCGTAGCTATATATGTGATGAATAATTTAATTCCTCAGTATGAAAAAATTACTTATGATTATTTTGTAAACAAACAACAACAAACATTAGAAAGGATAACCGAAAAGATTTTTGATGATATGGTAAATATAGTAAAAGAATATGCTATATGGAATGAGCTTTACAGGGCTGTTATGACGAAGGATGAAGAGACAATAAACTTTTACTGGACAAACTGGCTTTATCAAAAACCTTACAATTTTTCTCTGATAATTGGTTTTTCAAAAAAGGGAGAAATTATTTCTTTTCATTCTCCAGTTGGGGATATCAAAAGTTCTGACAGTACAAAAATATACAAGATATTCAAGAAAATAATAAATAATATCTATCCTTCTGATGATATAAATTTAATTCGTGTTGAAAGAGGTTTTATTACAATAAACGGTAAAGTTTTTGCATTTGTATGTTCACCTGTCTTAGATGACAAAAATTTAGCAAAGCCTGTTGCTGGAGCACTTTTTCTGGCAAAGGACATTGATGAGTTTGTATCTCTTATACAGCCTTACATGGTAGATAGAATATATTTTTTAAACCAAACAATGACATCAACTAATAATAGGCTTCTGAGCAACAAATTGCAATTGTTAGACACTGAAGGTAATAAAATAGGGGTACTTGTAATTGACTATAATGAGAAAACTCTTTTAAATGTAAAAGAACATTTTGAAAAACTTCTTATTATTACATTTTTGTTTCTTATGGTTTTGACTTTACTTATTGCATTTTTAAGCGGAGTATATCTTACAAAAAAGGTTGTTCAACTCGAAGATTATGCTATTTCGTTATTTTCTAATATAAACGGTGATACAGTTACCCCGAAACCGAACATAAAAAAAGAAGGCAGATTTGAGAATGTAGAGATTATTTTAGAATATTTTTCGAAAGAGATAAAAAGCAAAATTTCAATATTGAAACAGCAAGATGAGCTTTTGAAAGAACTGTTTGAGAAAGAAAAGAGGAACTTTGAAGGAGCAATAAAGCTTTTAATTTCTATTATTGAAATGAAAGACCCTTACACTAAAGGACATGCAGAAAGAGTTATGAAATACAGTAAAAGGATAGGTGAAAAACTATCTTCAAAGGGATATAAGATTGATTTATTTGACTTGGAAATTGCTGCATATCTTCACGATATTGGCAAGATTGTAATTCCAGAAAATATCTTAAATAAACCTGACAAACTCACACAAGAAGAGTATGCAATTGTCAAAAGGCATTCGCTGGATGGTTATAACATTCTTTCAAACATTGAATATTTTGATAATATAAAAGAAATTGTTTTGTATCATCACGAAAATGTAGATGGAAGTGGCTATCCACTGGGAATAAAGGGAGACAGAATTCCTATTGAGTCAAAGATAATCTCAGTGGCGGATGTATTTGATGCTCTTACAACAGATAGACCTTACCGTGGGGCTTTTTCGGAAGAAAAGGCTATAGAAATTATGAAAGAAGAGGTTGGCAAAAAGTTTGATCCAGAGGTTTTTGAGGCTTTTTTAGCTGTGATAAAAGAAGAAAAAATCACAAGTTCAGTAGAGATGAAGATAGATGGATAAGTACAAACTTAAAATGTTACTTGAGTCTGATGAAGGTCCAAAACTTGATTTTAAGCAGTCTCTATCACTTGAGACAGATGGTGAAAAAAAGGAACTTGTAAAAGATGTAATTGCTATTGCAAACTCAAGAGGTGGAAGAGGCTATATCATCTTTGGAGTGGAAGATAAAACAAAAAAAATTGTTGGAATCAAAGACACGAATATCTCTGAAGAAAAAATTCAACAGATAATTTCAAGTAGATGTGACCCGCCTGTATCAATTAAGTTTGAGATTGTAGAATACGATGGTAAGAAACTTGGTGTGCTCACAATATATAAAAGTAGTTTGAGACCTCATCAGATGGTCCAAAATGGTGTTTTTTATATCCGACGTGGTTCAACAACAGATGTTGCAAGAAGAGAAGAAGTAGCTTATATGTTTGAAGAAAGCGGTGCTGTTAATTTTGAGATGTCCATTGTAAGAAGTGCACGTTTGAATGACCTTGACCCGGAACTTGTAGAGATGTTTTTCAAAAGAAGTGGCATTTCATCTGAGTGGGATAATTTAATTCTGCTTGAAAGCTTCGGGATTGTCCAGAGAGACAGGGAAAATGGCAACCTTTATCCCACCTTAGCAGGCATTCTTGTGTTCGGAAAGTATCCAGAGAGATTTTTGCCTTCGGCGTATTTGAGTTTTGAATTTTTTAACCACACCCAGATTTTTTGTGGTAACATATATAGTATAATGAAAAAGACAATAAATTTTTTAACGGAGAAGTATCCGCAAAAAGATCTATGGGCTTTATTTGAAGCAATTGGAAATGCCCTTATTCACAGAGATTATTATGACTTGACAAGATGCCCAGCAGTCAAGATTAGTGAAAGATCTGTAGAAGTTGTAAATCCAGGCTGTCTTCTTGAGAGCAATATGATCTTCAGCATAGGTAGAGACATTATTCCAAGACGACGCAATCCATGGATTTACCAAAAAATGATTGTTTTAGATGAGTACAATCTATTTTTAAAAGGTGGCAAGGGAATATCAAAGATCAAAAGAATATATCCAAATGTTAAGATTATAAACATAAATTCACAAAACATCTTCAAGATTATATTACCATCAATAGATAAACTGTAAAAAAGAGGAGTAATGGAAAGAATGGTCAAGGGTAAGGTAATTAATCTCAATCCTACATCCTCAATGTATTTTAAAATTGGGATTAAACATTACGAAAAGGGAGAAATAGAACTTGCTATAAAAAGGCTTAGACAAGCTCTTGAACTTGACAGCAAGAACATTGAGATCAAATTTAACTTAGCTGGGCTTCTGGCCCAGGTTGGAGATTTTGAAAGTTCAAATAAGCTTTTGAGCGAGCTTACAAAAGATAGCCCAGAGTTTTATGATTCGTTGTTTGGACTTGGGTGTAATTTTTTTGAGATGGGCAAGTTCAAGGAAGCAAAAAATTTTTTAAAGAGATATGTGAAGCTTAGCAACAATATTGAGTTTAAAGAGGCAGCAGAGGATCTTCTTGACTTTATTGAGAGCCAAGAAGAGTTTGAAAAAGAACAAAAAGAAATTGAAAAATATTCAAAACTATTGGAAAGAGGTAATTTTCTTCTTGAAAGTGGAAGATATGAAGATGCAGTAAAATATTTCAAGATGATATTGGCGAAAGATGACAGTGTTCTTGCTGCGAGAAATAACCTTTCGCTTGCCTATTTTTATATGGGTGATGTTCAAAGAGCAATTGAAGAAGCTAAAAAGGTACTGCAGATTGATAAATACAATGTATATGCTAACTGTAATCTGACCTTTTTCTACAGTAGTATAGGCAAAGAAAAAGAAATGAAAAGACATCTGAAAGTGATATTAGACATAAAAACACACGACAGTAAAGATAAGATAAAGGTGCTGGACACTCTTATAAAATTAAATCAGCATAGCGAAATTGCCCAACGTGCAAATGAGCTTTTTGAGATTACAAGAGAGCCGTATTTTAAACATATTGAAGCGATAAGCCTTTACAACACGCGCAAGTATCTCAAAGCAAAAAAAATTTGGGAGTACTTAAAAAAGAACTTTGAGATGCCTGAGATAAGAATTGACTATTTTCTAAAGAAGGTCGATAATGTAATAAAGACATTTGAAAAAGACACTATAGACTATTTTGAAACAGGTTTTAAGTTTTTGGAAGGCATGGACGAAAAGGAGTTTAGAAGGCAGCTCCAAAATCATATTGACAATTATTTTTCTCAAACTGTCGAAGAAAACAGACAAAAAGTTATAGGAATTTTACAGCAGCACACAGAATTAAATCAGAAGGACCAAGAGACTATCTTTAATCTTCTAAAAAATCTTCCGCTTGAAAAGCCCAGATTAAATCTTCAGGCCATTGCTGCAATTGTTTGGTATGTGTTTAAAAGATATGTAAAGAAAGAGAAAATAAAACAAAAAGATGTAGCTAAGATTTTTGGAATTTCGCAGGCAGTTTTCTCTAAATGGTTTGGTGATTTCAAAGAGCTTTTACTAAACAAGGAAATATAAAATATTATTTTTTCACAAAAGGAGGCATTGCTGGTACAATGAACAAAATAGCTGTAACTCTTCCAGATGGGAAAGTGGTGGAGGCAGAAAAAGGAATATCTGCGCTGGAGTTTATAAAGACAATCTCCATGAAACTTTACAAAGAAGCAGTTGCGTGCAGAATAGATGGTGTTTTGAAGGATTTGTGGACCTGCCTTGACAAAGATTGCAGCTTTGAGGTTGTGACATTTTCAAGTGATGAGGGTAAAAAGGTTTACTGGCACACAACTTCACATATTTTGGCTCAGGCTGTCAAAAGGCTCTTTGGGGATAAAGTAAAACTTGGCATAGGACCTGCAATTGACAAAGGTTTTTATTACGACTTTGATGTTGAAGAGTCTATCACAATAGAGATTTTGGAAAAGATTGAGCAGGAGATGCAGAAGATAATAAAAGAAGACTTAAAGATTGAGAGATTTGAACTTTCAAGAGAAGAAGCAATAAAACTTATGCAACAAAGAGGAGAAAACTACAAGGTTGAACTTATAAATGATATTCCAGAGGGAGAAATTATATCTTTTTATAGGCAAGGTGAATTTGTTGACCTTTGCACAGGACCACATCTTCCTTCAACAGGGAGAGTAAAAGCATTCAAACTACTTTCTGTTGCAGGTGCATACTGGCGAGGAGATTCTAAAAATAAAATGCTTCAAAGAGTTTATGGAGTATCATACGAGAAAAAGTCGCAGCTTGATGAATACCTTACAATGCTTGAAGAAGCAAAGAAAAGAGATCATAGAAAGCTTGGAAGAGAGCTTGATTTATTTGACATATTTGACGAAGGGCCAGGATTTCCTTTCTTTTTGCCAAAAGGGATGATTATAAGAAACATATTAGAGGATTTTTGGAGAGAAGAACATAAAAGAAGAGGTTATCAGGAAATAAAGACTCCTATAATGTTAACAAAGGATCTTTGGATTCAGTCAGGGCATTGGGATCATTATAAAGAAAATATGTATTTTACCAAAATAGATGATCAGGAATTTGCAATAAAACCTATGAACTGTCCGGGTAGCATATTGGTGTATAAAAGAAAATCACATTCATATAGGGAACTTCCTCAACGTTTGTGTGAACTTGGGCTTGTTCACAGGCATGAGCTATCTGGTGTATTGCATGGTCTTATGAGAGTAAGATGTTTTACACAAGACGATGCTCATATATTCATGTTACCTTCACAAATAAAAGATGAAATAAAAGGTGTAATTGATCTTATTGATTATTTTTATAGTGTATTTGGTTTCAAATATCATGTTGAACTTTCAACAAGACCTGAAAATTCAATGGGAACAGATGAGCAATGGAACATGGCTGAAACTGCACTTAAGGAAGCGTTAGAGGAAGTAGGTATAAATTACAAAATAAATGAAGGTGATGGAGCTTTTTATGGACCCAAAATTGATTTTCATCTTGAAGATAGTTTGAAAAGAACATGGCAGTGTGCAACAATTCAGCTTGATTTCCAAATGCCAGAAAGGTTTGACTTATATTATATAGGTGAAGATGGTGCAAAACATAGGCCGGTAATGTTACACAGAGTTGTTTTTGGCAGTATAGAGAGATTTATTGCAATACTTACTGAGCACTTTGCTGGTGCATTTCCGGTATGGTTAGCACCAACTCAAATAAGAGTAATACCAGTATCTGATAATTTCAATGATTACGCAGCAAAAATATCCCAAACACTGAAGGAAAATGGATTCAGAGTTGAAGAAGATTACAGATCAGAAACTGTAGGATATAAAATAAGAGATGCTCAACTACAAAAGATACCATACATGGTGATTGTGGGCGAAAAAGAGCAAAAAGAGAATACTATAGCAGTAAGAGACAGAAAGAAAGGAGATTTGGGTTCATTTACCATTGATGAGTTTGTATCAATGGTGAAAGAGAAAGTAGAGAAAAAGGTTATAGAATAAAAATTTAAAAGGCTGCCAGGACATTATCAATGAGAATATAGGCTGTTTGTGGCAGCCTTTTTTAAATTCTTTTCATTATAACAAAATAAATTTCAAAAAGGGGCGAACTGATATGGAAGTTGTATGGGAAGAGCCATATGAATCTTTTTCAAGATTTATAAATAAAAATGGTTATAAATCTTTGTTGATTATATGTGATAAGAATACCTTTGATGTATGTGCAGTCAAGGTGAAAGAGACAGTTGAAAAAAGCAATAAGAAGTGTAAAATAGTATGCTTTGAAGCGGATGTAATAGCAGACGAATTTGCACTTGGAAAGGTATTGTTTGAGATAGAACAAGCAGATATATTTGTGGGAGTAGGAAGTGGAACAATTTCTGACATAACACGATATACAGCATACAAGTTCAAAGTACCGTTTGTTTTGTTTCCAACAGCACCTTCAATGGACGGATTTGCCTCTTCTGTTGCAGCACTTACCATAAATGGCCTGAAAACAACAGTCTTGGCATCATCGCCAGAGGCTATCTTTGTGGATATGAAGGTGATAGAAAATTCACCTGAAATTTTAAAGAAGGCAGGATTTGGAGACTTGATGGGCAAGATTACTGCTCTTCTTGACTGGCAACTTTCGTACATTATTTTTGATGAGACGATAGACTTGGAAGTTTTACAAATTGTGAAAGATACATATCTAAAAACTCTGAAATCAGTGGGCAAAAACCAATTTTATAAGAATTTATTGGAAGGTCTAATAACTTCTGGTATTATGATGGCAAGGGTTAACTCTTCGCGCCCTGCGTCGGGTTCTGAACACCATCTTTCTCATTTTTGGGAATATTACAAGATAAAAACTTATCATGGCATAAAAGTAGGTCTTGCAACCCTTTATGTACTGAGGTTTTATGAGCACTTTTTAAATCTTGACAAATTTAGAATTCTTGAAAGGAAAGAATATAGAGTAGATATAGAATCTTGGAAAGATATAATAAAGAGAGGATTTAAACCAACTTTTGAGAGTATAATAAAACAAAATATTGGAAGAGTAAGTAAGTTAAATGATAAAGAATTTAGAAGTAATGTGATAAACAGGCTTGTTGAAAAGAAAGAAGTTATAGATGAGTTGATAAAAGAAACAATTGGTGTATATCATGAGCTGATTGATGTTTACAAAAAACTTGAAATACCTATGAATTATTGGGAGATTGGTATAGATGAGAATCTTTTTAAGATATCATTTTTATGTGCACCGAATATAAGAGAAAGGTTTACTATACTGCATTTGTACGAATTTTTGGGTTTGACAGATGAGGTTGTATGTAACTTTTAGGAATGTCCTGTTTTAATACCAGTATTTTCGGGAATAAATATTAATGAAATAATTATTACATTTGGTGATGAGTTTATGTACAAGGTATTGGTTGTTGATGATTCAGCGTTTATGAGACAGCTCATAAAATCGTTTTTAGAGAGTACTGGAAAATTTGTTGTAACAGTTGCTCAAACTCCTCTCATTGCCCTTGACAAGGTTCGCAAGTTCAAGTTTGATGTGATAACAATCGACTATGAGATGCCATATATGAACGGTGTTGAACTGATAAAAAAAATAAAAGAAATAACAGATACAAAGATTTTGATGGTAAGTGCATACACCCGTCCGGGAGCTTACACTACATTTGAGGCATTGTCAGCAGGTGCTTTCGATTATATTTTAAAGCCATCTTCTGATGAGGAAATTGAAGAGTTCAAGTATGAACTAATAAAAAAACTTACTGCTGTGTGTGAGGAATTCAAAGTAGATGATGCTTCAAAGACTAAAGAGGATACAACTGCAATTGAAGGCAAGATTTTACTAGAAGAAAGTATTATTGAAAGGGCAAGATTAGCAAAGGTTATCGGGATAGGTATCTCCACAGGTGGTCCGCCTGTTTTAGAAAAGATGTTTAAGTCTTTAAAGAAAGATTTTCCAATTCCAATTCTTGTTGTTCAGCACATGCCGCCAAACTTTACAAAACCATTTGCAGACAGACTTGCTTCAATTACTTCAAAATGTATAAAAGAAGCTTCTGACAGAGAAGAAATAAAAAGTGGCTGCATTTATATTGCAAAAGGTGGATATCACTTAGCAGTTGAAGAGATAAATGGGAAACTTTGTACCAGAGTACTTGATCTTGAGAAAATAAAGAGTCACAAACCTTCGGCAGATATTCTTTTCAGTTCAATAGCAGAAGTCTGTGAAAAAGCTTCTATAGGAATTATAATGACAGGAATGGGATACGATGGTAGTGATGGGATTTTGGAGATGAGAAAAAAAGGAGCGCTCACAATTGCGCAGGATGAAAAAAGTTGTGTGGTGTTTGGGATGCCAAAAGCAGCCATTGAAAAAGGAGCAATAGAGCTTATTTTAAGTCCTGACCAAATTGTTGAGCTTTTGAATAGAGTATGAGGGTGTATAAAAATTTATAGGATTCAAAAAGATGACCACTGAAAAGCTTTTTAGTAAGTGGTCATCTTTATTTTTTAAAGCTGCCTAAAAAATTTTGTTTACTTAATTGACACCAAAAAAAGCTTATGTTATAATAACAAAATGCGTTAATATGGGTATTACTTCCTTTCAACTTGGACTATTCCAATAAAAGCTGAGATATCGTGAGGCTTTCAAGAATAGATTGTATTTTTAAGGAAATAATAATAAAGATAAGGAAATTTTTTAAGAGGTGATATAGTTGGCACTACCTCGTCCTGTGCAATATGGCAAAGTTCAAAGAATGAGTTATGGTAAGGTTAAAGAAGTTCTGGATTTGCCATATCTGTTGGAAATCCAGAAAAAGTCATTTCAATGGTTCTTGGATGAAGGGCTAAGAGAGGTCTTAAGAGAGATATCTCCGATTAAAGACTACAGTGAGACATTGCTTTTGGAGTTTGTAGACTATTATTTTGATGGACCACCTAAGTATTCAGAGCAGGAGTGCAAAGAAAGAGATGCGACATATGCAAGACCTCTAAAGGTAAAGGTTAGACTTATAAACAAAGAAACAGGTGAGATAAAAGAACAGGATATTTATATGGGCGAATTTCCAATTATGACCGAAACAGGAACATTTATTATCAACGGTGCAGAAAGAGTTATTGTAAGCCAGCTCATCCGTTCACCGGGATGTTACTTTGCATCTTCCATTGATAAACAGGGAAGAAAGATATTTTCAGGCACTCTCATTCCAAATAGAGGTGCATGGCTTGAATTTGAAACAGACACAAGTGAGCTTTTGTCTGTCAGGCTTGACAGGACAAGAAAAGTTTCGCTCACAACACTTTTAAAGGCGTTTGGGCTTTACAATCAACAGATGATATTTGAAAAGTTTGGTGAGGATGAGAGACTGAAAGCTTCGCTTGAGAAAGAAGCCAATAAAGGTGAGCTTGGCAATCCGGTTGAGAATGCACTTTTAGAGGTATATCGGAGACTCAGACCTGGTGAGCCGCCAAACGTTGAAAATGCTCGAAATCTTCTTTACAATATGTTTTTTGATCCAAGAAGGTATGATTTAGCAAAAGTGGGACGATATAAATTCAATAAAAAATTATCGCTGTGGAAGAGGATTTTCAACAAAAGAGCTGCCCAGGACGTAATTGACCCGAAGACTGGAGAGATATTGGTCAAAGAAGGAGAGGTAATTACAAGAGAAGTTGCACTGAACATTCAGGATGCTGGTATCAACGAGGTATGGGTATATGCAGATGAAGAGAGACTATTTAAGGTTGTGGGAAACAATACGGTAAAGCTTGACAAGTATGTAGATTTTGATGTATCTGACCTTAACATAAAAGAGCTTGTTTACTTGCCTGTTTTAAAAGAAATTCTTGACACAACAAATGATGTTTCTGAGATTAAGAGGCTTATAAAAGAAAAAGAAAGAGAGCTTGTTCCTTACTGTCTTACAATAGATGATATATATGCAGCAACAAGTTATTTCTTAGGTCTCAAATATGGTATCGGAACAACTGATGATATTGACCATTTGGGCAACAGAAGGGTAAGAGCAGTAGGCGAGCTTTTGCAGAACCAGTTCAGAATTGGTCTCGCGCGAATGGAAAGGGTCATTCGCGAGAGGATGAACATACACGATATTGATACTGTAACTCCTCAGACGCTAATAAACATAAGACCAGTTACAGCAGCCATCAAAGAATTTTTTGGTTCAAGCCCTCTTTCACAGTTTATGGACCAGGTAAATCCACTGGCAGCACTTACAAACAAAAGAAGACTTTCAGCTTTGGGACCAGGTGGACTTTCCAGGGACAGAGCGGGTTTTGAGGTAAGAGACGTGCATCATTCTCATTACGGAAGGATGTGTCCTATCGAGACTCCAGAAGGTCCAAACATTGGTCTTATAACCTCTTTGGCAACTTATGCAAGGGTCAACGAGTACGGATTTTTAGAAACACCTTACAGAAAGGTTAACAAGAAAGAAGCAAGGGTTACAGACGAGATTGTATATCTTACAGCTGATGAGGAAGACACATACAAAATTGCTCAGGCAACTGAACCTGTTGATGAAGAGGGAAGGTTTATAAATCAAAGAGTCACTGTAAGATTTGGCGAGGAAATCATTGAGGTTGATAAATACGAGGTTGATCTTATAGATATATCACCAAAACAGATTGTATCGGTTTCAACATCGTTGATACCGTTCTTAGAAAACGACGATGCAAACAGAGCTCTTATGGGTTCGAACATGCAGCGTCAAGCAGTACCACTTTTGATGACAGAGTCTCCAATAATTGGAACAGGTGTTGAATACAGGGCTGCAGTTGACTCTGGTGTATGTATTCTTGCAGAGAAAGATGGTGTGGTTGAAAAAGTATCTGCTGATGAGATTGTTATAAGAAACAATGATGGAACAAAAGATGTATATAATCTTTTGAAGTTCAAAAGGACAAACCAGGGAACATGTTTTAACCAAAGACCAATTGTGAGAAAAGGACAAGAGGTTAAAGCTGGAGAGGTTATTGCAGACGGACCTTCCACAGACCATGGTGAACTTGCGCTTGGCAAAAACGTCCTTGTTGCTTTCATGCCATGGGAAGGGTACAACTACGAGGACGCTATCTTGATTTCAGAAAGGCTTGTAAAAGAGGATGTTTATACCTCTATTCACATAGAAGAATATGAGTGTGAGGCAAGAGATACAAAACTTGGACCTGAGGAGATAACAAGAGATATTCCAAATGTTGGCGAAGATGCAATAAAAGATTTGGATGAAAGAGGAATTATAAGAATTGGTGCAGAAGTAAAGAGCGGTGACATTCTTATTGGTAAGGTTACTCCAAAGGGTGAGACAGAACTTACAGCTGAGGAAAGACTTTTGAGAGCTATCTTTGGTGAAAAGGCAAGAGAGACAAGAGATACATCTTTGAGGGTACCACACGGTGAAGGTGGAATTGTTGTAGATGTAAAGGTATTTTCCCGCGATAAGGGAGATGAACTTCCACCGGGAGTAAATCAGCTTGTAAGAGTGTATGTTGCACAGAAGAGAAAAATATCAGTTGGTGACAAGATGGCAGGTCGCCATGGTAACAAAGGTGTTATTTCAAGGATTCTTCCTGTTGAGGATATGCCATTTTTACCTGATGGTACACCTGTTGACATAGTTCTAAATCCGCTTGGCGTGCCATCGCGTATGAACATTGGTCAGATTTTGGAGACTCACCTTGGGTATGCGGCAAAAGCGCTTGGATGGAAGGTTGCAACCCCTGTTTTTGACGGTGCAAAAGAGGAAGATATCGAAGAGGCATTAAAACTTGCAGGATTAAATCCTACAGGTAAGACAATCTTATATGATGGCAGAACTGGTGAACCATTTGACAATGAGGTAACTGTTGGTTACATGTACATGCTAAAGCTTGTGCACCTTGTTGACGATAAAATTCACGCACGTTCCACAGGACCGTATTCGCTGGTTACACAGCAGCCTCTTGGTGGTAAAGCTCAGTTCGGTGGTCAGCGATTTGGTGAGATGGAGGTTTGGGCGCTTGAAGCGTACGGTGCTGCATATACGCTGCAAGAACTTTTGACTGTAAAATCTGACGATGTAACAGGAAGGGTCAAGACATATGAAGCTATAGTAAAGGGAGAAAATATCCCAGAACCCGGAATTCCTGAGTCTTTCAAGGTGCTTGTGAAGGAGCTCCAGAGCCTGTGCTTGGATGTAAAGCTTTTGTCTGAGGACAACAAGGAGATTGAGCTCAAAGAGTCTGTTGATGATGACGAACAGCCGCAAGGGCTTGGAGCTTTTGAAATAGGCGGCGATGAAATAGAAGATGATAAAGACCTTCAAGAAGATAAGGAAAAGTTTTATGAGGATTTGATGAATGCAACACAAGAAGATGACCAGGGTGCTGGTGATGATATAGATGAGTAAAACCTCAAAAAGGTGGGTGGAGAAAGATAATGGACTTATTCAATTTTGATGCTATTAAAATCAGTCTTGCTTCTCCTGAAAAGATAAGAGAATGGTCGCGCGGTGAGGTAAAAAAACCCGAGACTATAAACTATAGAACACTCAAGCCCGAAAAGGATGGGCTTTTCTGTGAAAAGATTTTTGGTCCAACAAAAGACTGGGAATGCCACTGCGGAAAGTATAAAAAGGTCAAATATAAAGGTGTTGTTTGTGACAAGTGCGGTGTTGAAGTGACAAAAGCAAAGGTAAGACGTGAGAGAATGGGGCACATTGAACTTGCTGCCCCCGTCTCTCATATTTGGTATTTCAAAGGTGTTCCAAGCAGGATGGGTTTAATTTTGGATATGACACCGCGAAATTTAGAAAAGGTTTTGTACTTTGCTGCATATGTAGTAATTGACCCGGGCGATGTACCAAATTTGGAGAAGAAACAGATTCTTTCTGAAAAAGAGTACAGGGAGCTAAAAGAGAAGTATGGCGACAGGTTCAAGGCAGGGATGGGCGCAGAGGCAATCAAGGAGCTTTTGAAAGAGATCGACCTTGACAAGCTATCGCAGGAGCTCAGGCAAGAACTTGAGACAGCAACAGGTCAGAAAAAATTAAAGATAATCAAGAGACTTGAGGTTGTTGAAGCTTTTAGAAAGTCTGGCAATCGTCCTGAATGGATGATACTTGATGTTATACCTGTCATCCCACCTGAACTCAGGCCCATGGTCCAACTTGACGGTGGAAGGTTTGCAACATCAGACTTGAATGACCTTTACAGAAGGGTAATAAACAGAAACAACAGACTTAAAAAACTCATGGACTTAGGTGCACCGGATATAATCATTAGAAACGAAAAGAGAATGCTTCAAGAAGCTGTTGATGCTCTTATTGACAATGGAAGGCGTGGAAGACCGGTAACAGGTCCTGGCAACAGACCGCTAAAATCACTTTCTGATATGCTCAAAGGTAAGCAGGGAAGGTTCAGACAGAACCTTTTGGGGAAGAGAGTTGACTATTCAGGGCGTTCTGTTATAGTTGTAGGACCTGAGCTTAAGATTTACCAGTGTGGTCTTCCAAAAGAAATGGCTTTAGAGCTTTTCAAACCATTTGTCATGAAAAAGCTTGTTGAGAAAGGGATTTGCAACAACATAAAAAATGCCAAAAAAGCTGTTGAAAGACAGAGAAGTGAAGTATGGGATATATTGGAAGAAGTAATAAAAGACCATCCAGTACTGCTAAACAGAGCACCCACTTTGCACAGGCTTGGTATTCAGGCGTTCGAACCGGTACTTGTTGAGGGGAGGGCTATAAGACTTCATCCACTTGTTTGTACAGCGTACAATGCTGACTTTGACGGGGACCAGATGGCAGTGCATGTGCCACTTTCTGCCGAAGCTCAGGCTGAAGCAAGATTTTTGATGCTTTCTGCAAATAACCTATTAAAACCAGCAGATGGCAAACCTGTTGTTGTTCCTACACAGGATATGGTTTTGGGAATTTATTACCTCACTCTTGAAAAGAAGGGTGACAAGGGTGAGGGTATGATGTTCTCATCAGAAGAAGAAGCACTTTTGGCATATGAACACAAAGTTGTTGGTCTTCACGCAAGGATAAAGGTTAAAAGAACAGCAGAAGTAGATGGGGAAGTTATCTCTGGACTTGTTGAGACAACTGTGGGGAAGATTATACTAAATCAGGTAATTCCTCAGGACCTTGGTTTTGTTGATAGAACCAAGAAAGAAAATCTTTTGAAGTATGAAATTGACACACTTGTTGACAAAAAGATGCTTGGAAAGATCATTGACAGGTGCATAAAGGTATATGGCAATACGCGAACAGCAGAGATATTGGACGAGATAAAAGAACTTGGTTTTAGATTTTCAACAAGAGGTGCAATAACAATTTCTGTGTCTGACATGGTAATTCCAGAGATAAAACAGAAGCTCATCAGCGAGGCAGATAGCAGAGTTGCTCAGATAGAGAATCTGTACAGGCAAGGTTTGATATCAGATGAGGAAAGATATGAACAGGTAATCTCTATATGGAACCAGACAAAAGACAAGCTTACAGAAGAACTTATCCAAAACCTTGATGAATTCAATCCAATATTCATGATGGCAAACTCAGGTGCGAGAGGTTCCAAAAACCAGATATCACAGCTTGCTGGTATGCGAGGACTTATGGCAAATCCGTCCGGTAAGACAATAGAGATGCCGATTAAGTCAAACTTCAGAGAAGGACTCAATGTTATCGAGTTTTTCATATCAACACACGGTGCACGAAAAGGACTTGCGGACACAGCACTGCGAACAGCAGACTCAGGGTATTTGACAAGAAGGCTTGTTGACGTTGCACAGGATATAATTGTAAGGGAAGAGGACTGTGGGACAGACAAAGGTATATGGGTTGAAGAAATAAGAGATGGCACAGAGGTAATTGAAACACTTGAAGAGAGGATTATTGGAAGGTATGCAGCTTCTGATATTATAAACGAGAAGACAGGTGAGGTAATAGTAAAGAGAAATGAGCTTATTACAGAAGAGATAGCAAAAAAGATAGTAAATGCAGGAATCAACAGGGTATATGTAAGGTCAGTTTTAGAGTGCAAGACAAGGTACGGTGTTTGTACAAAATGTTATGGGCTTGACCTTGGCACAGGCCAGCCTGTGAATGTTGGTGAGGCAGTTGGTATAATTGCAGCACAGGCTATAGGTGAGCCGGGTACACAGCTTACAATGAGAACATTCCACACAGGTGGTATTGCTGGACAGGACATCACGCAAGGTCTTCCGAGGGTTGAGGAACTGTTCGAGGCAAGAAAACCAAAGGGTGTTGCTGTAATTTCTGAAATAGAAGGGTATGTTTCAATAAAAGAGGATAAAAAGAGGACAGTAACAGTCAGAAATAACAATGGTGAAGAGAGAATGTATGAGATACCGTACGGAGCAAGATTAAAGGTAAACGATGGGGATTATGTTCAGGCAGGGGATGAGCTGACAGAAGGTTCAATAAATCCGCACGACCTTTTGAAGATAAAAGGGCCAAGAGGTGTTCAGAGCTATCTTCTTGCAGAAGTTCAGAAAGTTTACAAGATGCAGGGTGTTGATATAAATGACAAGCACATAGAGATAATAATCAGACAGATGATGAAGAAGGTCAAGATAGAAGACCCGTGCGATACCGAACTTTTGCCTGGCGACATTGTAGAGATCCATAGGTTTGAAGAAGAGAACGACAAGGCAATTGCAGAAGGGAAACGTCCCGCACTTGGAAGGAGGGTACTTCTTGGCATAACGAAGGCAGCACTTTCGACTGAGTCGTTCTTGTCTGCTGCATCATTCCAGGAGACAACAAGGGTATTGACAGATGCAGCAATAAAAGGGAAAGTTGATCCATTAATTGGGCTCAAAGAAAATGTCATCATTGGTAAACTTATTCCTGCAGGAACTGGGATGGCAAAGTACAGAAACATTGTGATTGAAGAAAATCAGTAGTAGTATTGGTTGCGGGTATGCCTCAAAGAAAAGGGTATACCCGCTCCAAAATTAAAAATTTTTGAAGTTACAACAAAACAAAAGATGTGCTTTTAAACTTTCTTGACATAAAATAATTTGAGTGTTATTATATTTGAGTGTAATTTTACACCTTCCATGTAAAAAAGGGAGGAAGTGAATTTGTCATCATCAGACATTGAAGCTTTGAAAACTTCACCAAAGACAGTTGGTGCGCGCCAGACTGCCCAAGCTATCCAGAAAGGCAAGGCAAAGATTGTTTTTGTCGCAAAGGACAGCGATGAGTGGGTAGTGAGGGATATAATAGATATGTGCAAGCAAAAAGGGATAAAACTTGTGTTTGTGGATTCCAAAAAAGAACTTGGTAAGATTTGTGGTATAAGTGTGGCAGCATCGTCTGCCGCGATAATTGAATAAGATTTTTTTAAGGAGGTGCAAGAATGCCAACAATAAACCAGCTTGTTAGGTACGGCAGAGAGAAAAAGGTTGAAAAGTCAAAGGCACCAGCACTTCAAAAAGGTTTTAACTCTTTGAAGAAAAAGTATTACGATATTAGCTGTCCTCAGAGGAGAGGGGTTTGCACAGTTGTTAAAACTGTGACACCTAAAAAGCCAAACTCAGCTCTGAGAAAGGTTGCAAGGGTAAGACTTACAAACGGTATTGAGGTGACAGCGTACATCCCAGGTATTGGTCACAACTTGCAGGAACACTCAGTTGTTTTAGTAAGAGGCGGAAGAGTCAAGGACTTGCCAGGTGTTAGATACCATATTGTAAGAGGTACTTTGGACTGTGCTGGTGTTGCTAACAGAAGACAGGGCCGTTCCAAATACGGTGCAAAAAGGCCAAAACAACAAGCAGCAGGCGCTGCAAAGAAATAAAATTTGCAAAAAGTGTATGGGAAAGATCGGCATGAATATTTACAGTTTTGTAGAAGGAGGGAAATGGCTTGCCAAGAAAAGGGCCTGTTAAAAAAAGAGAGATATTGCCAGATCCGGTGTATAATGACAAAGTTGTTGCAAAGCTTATTAACAAAGTTATGTATGATGGTAAAAAATCAATTGCACAAAAGATTGTATATGGTGCATTTGATATTATAAGAGAAAAGACAGGCAAGGACCCGCTTGAGGTCCTGGAGGCAGCACTCAACAATGTTATGCCTGTATTAGAGGTTCGTCCAAGAAGAGTTGGTGGTGCGACATACCAGGTACCGATTGAGGTTGCGCCTGACAGAAGACTTTCTCTTGGAATTAGATGGCTTGTTGAGTATGCAAGAGAGAGAAAAGACAAAAGGACGATGAAAGAAAAACTTGCAGCAGAGATCATGGATGCAGCTAACAATACAGGTGGAGCAGTTAAGAAGAAAGAAGATACTCATAGAATGGCAGAAGCAAATAGAGCATTTGCACATTACAGATGGTAATACTATTTTGACAAGGAGGACAGAAGAAATTGCCCAGGCAGTTTCCACTTGAAAAAACAAGAAATATAGGAATTATGGCTCATATAGATGCGGGGAAAACAACAACAACAGAAAGAATTCTCTTTTACACAGGTAAGGTTCACAAATTGGGTGAAGTCCACGAAGGAACTGCTACAATGGACTGGATGGAGCAGGAACAGGAAAGAGGTATTACTATTACCTCTGCTGCTACAACTTGTGAATGGAAAGGTCACAGGATAAACATCATTGACACACCAGGACATGTGGACTTCACAGTTGAGGTAGAAAGGTCTCTGCGCGTGCTTGATGGTGCGATTGCTGTATTTTGTGCAAAAGGCGGCGTTGAGCCACAGTCAGAGACTGTTTGGAGACAGGCAGATAAATACCGTGTTCCAAGGATAGCTTATGTCAACAAGATGGACATAATGGGTGCAAACTTTTTCAACGTTATTGATATGATGAAGGAAAGACTGGGTGCAAACCCGGTTGCAATCCAAGTTCCAATTGGAAAAGAAGATACTTTCAAAGGTATTGTTGACCTTCTTACAATGAAGGCTATAATCTATGTTGACGACCTTGGAAAAGTCTCGCAAGAGACAGAGATTCCAGATGAAGTAAAAGGCATTGCTGAAGAGTACAGGATTAAACTTTTAGAAGCTGTTGCAGAAACTGACGAAGATATTATGATGAAATATTTAGAGGGTGAAGAGATTACAGTTGAAGAGCTCAAGGCTGCAATAAGAAAAGCTACAATCAACATGCAGATGACACCTGTGCTTTGCGGTTCATCTTATAGAAACAAAGGTGTTCAGCCACTTTTGGATGCTGTTGTTGATTATTTGCCATCACCAGTTGATATTGCTGCAGTGAAAGGATTTTCACCTGATACTGGTGAAGAGATTGAAAGAAAGACAAGTGAAGATGAACCATTCTGTGCACTTGCATTTAAAATTATGTCTGACCCATATGTTGGTAAACTGACATTCTTGAGAGTTTACTCAGGTGTTCTTCATGCAGGGTCGTATGTTTATAACTCTACAAAGAACAAGAAAGAAAGAGTAGGAAGACTTTTGCACATGCACGCAAACCACAGGGAAGACGTTGATGCAGTGTATGCAGGTGATATCTGTGCAGCAATAGGTCTTTCTAATACTACAACAGGTGATACCCTCTGCGATGAAAATCATCCGATTGTTTTGGAATCTATGGAATTTCCAGAACCTGTTATACAGGTTGCTATTGAGCCAAAGACCAAAGCTGACCAGGAGAAGATGGGTATTGCGCTGCAGAGACTTTCAGAGGAAGACCCGACGTTCAAAGTATCAACAAACCACGAGACAGGGCAAACTCTTATTGCAGGTATGGGAGAGCTTCACCTTGAGATTATTGTTGACAGAATGAAAAGAGAGTTCAAGGTAGAGGTCAATGTAGGTAAACCTCAGGTTGCTTACAAAGAGACAATCAAGAAATCTGTCAAGGTTGAAGGAAAGTATATCAGACAGTCTGGTGGTAGAGGTCAGTACGGTCACGTTTGGCTTGAGCTTGAGCCACTTGAAAGAGGCGCAGGGTATGAGTTTGTTAACAAGATTGTCGGTGGTGTGATTCCAAAAGAGTTCATACCATCTGTCGATGCAGGTGTCCAGGAAGCAATGCAGTCAGGTGTTTTGGCAGGATATCCTGTAGTGGACGTAAGAGTTACGCTGTTTGACGGTTCATACCACGAGGTTGACTCAAGCGACATGGCATTCAGAATTGCAGCAGCTCAAGCGTTCAGAGAAGGTATGAAAAAGGCAGACCCAGTACTCTTAGAGCCTATTATGAAGGTTGAGGTTGTTGTCCCTGAAGAGTACATGGGTGATGTAATGGGTGATATCAACTCCAGACGAGGAAGAATTGAGGGTATGGAACTGAGAGGTAACGCTCAGGTTATTCGTGCATATGTTCCGCTTGCTGAGATGTTTGGTTATGCAACAGACTTGAGGTCAAAGACACAGGGTCGAGGGACATACACCATGCAGTTTGACCACTATGAAGAAGTTCCAAAGAATATTGCTGACAAGATTCTTGAAATGAAGAATAAATAAGTGTTAAAATAATCTTAAACTGCGGTTGCAATTTTAAAAATTCACATATAAATAAAATATTATTGTGAGGGAGGATAAAATAAGGATGGCAAAGGCTAAATTTGAAAGAACAAAACCACACGTAAACATAGGTACAATTGGACACGTTGACCATGGAAAAACAACATTGACAGCTGCAATCACAAAAGTTTTGGCTCTCAAAGGTAAAGCTCAGTTTATGGCTTATGACCAGATTGACAAGGCTCCAGAGGAAAGAGAAAGAGGTATTACTATCAACACAGCACACGTTGAGTATGAGACAGACGCAAGACACTATGCACACGTTGACTGTCCAGGTCACGCTGACTACGTCAAGAACATGATAACAGGTGCTGCTCAGATGGACGGTGCAATCTTGGTTGTATCTGCAGCAGACGGTCCAATGCCACAGACAAGAGAACACATTTTGCTTGCACGACAGGTTAACGTTCCATACATCGTAGTATTCCTCAACAAGGTTGACATGGTAGACGATCCAGAATTGATTGAGCTGGTTGAAATGGAAGTAAGAGAGCTTCTTTCCAAGTATGGTTACCCAGGCGACGAAGTACCAATCATAAAAGGTTCAGCTTTGAAGGCTTTAGAGTCAACATCACAAGATCCAAATGCTCCAGAGTATCAGTGCATTTTAGAGCTCATGGATGCTGTTGACAAATACATCCCAACACCACAGAGAGACATTGACAAACCATTCTTGATGCCAATTGAAGACGTGTTCTCAATCACAGGTAGAGGTACTGTTGTAACAGGTAGAGTTGAAAGAGGAACACTCAAGACAGGCGAAGAGGTCGAAATAGTTGGTTTTGCTCCAGAGCCAAGAAAGACAGTTGTAACAGGTATTGAAATGTTCAGAAAGGTATTGGATGAGGCTGTTGCTGGTGACAATGTAGGGTGCCTTCTCAGAGGTATTCAGAAGAATGAGGTTGAAAGAGGTCAGGTTCTTGCAAAGCCAGGCACAATTAAACCTCATACAAAGTTCAAAGCACAGGTTTACGTCTTGACAAAAGAAGAAGGTGGAAGACATACACCATTCTTCAATGGTTACAGACCACAGTTCTATTTCAGAACAACAGACGTTACAGGAACAATCACACTACCAGAGGGTGTAGAGATGTGCATGCCTGGTGACAACGTTGAAATGACAGTTGAACTTATCTCTCCAATTGCTATTGAGTCAGGACTCAGATTTGCTATCCGCGAAGGCGGAAGAACAGTTGGTGCAGGTTCTGTTACAACAATAATTGAATAATCAAAAAAGCCCAAGCCTAAGGAAGAGAAGCTTTAAAGCTTTCTAAACTTAGGTTTGGGCTTTTTTTGGCTCAAAAGATTTTGTCCCAAGATAAGTTGCTTCAAGGAGGTGTTTTTAAAAAAACGTATGGCACGAATAAGAGAGTATTATCACAATATGATTCAAAAACTTAAATTCCATCAGACAGAAGAGTATATGATTGATGAGTTTGTCTACAACACACTGAAAGAATTCTCGGTAAATCTTAATAAGGAAATAGCAATTGTTTTGAATAGAAAAGGAAGGATTGAAGAGGTCATAATAGAAAAAAAGGAATTCGCTGAACTGGAAAACCAGGATTCTTTCCCTAAAAAGGCGGCATTAATCTTTACGAGATTATCTTCAGTATCACATCCGTCAATGCTTGACCTGTCCACTCTTATAATGAAAAAGTATGACTATGTTATGACAATTTCGCTCAAAACTGAGGAAGCTACCATAGCTTTTTGGGGTAGCCTGTTGAAAGAGGTTGAAACGGTTGGACCGCACAAGATAGAGTATTTTTACAATCTTGATATCTCATCCAAGATTTCAGAAGTGGATGAAAAACAGAGGGAAAGAGAAAAGATTCACGAGACTTTGACAGAAAAAGATGAAAGGGCTTTGCTTGTTGATGTGTGGCCAAAAAGTTCGTCTGAACTTGACAGGCACCTTTTAGAAGAGCTTGAGAGTTTGTGCAAGACAGCAGGGGTTAAAGTTGTTGACACGGTAGTGCAAGTAAGAAGAAGCATAGACCCTGCATACTTTATAGGAAGAGGTAAAGCAGAAGAGATACTTTCAATCTGCCAGCAGAAGGACATCGACGTTGTGATATTCAACAGAGAACTTTCGCCTGCTCAGATAAAAAACTTGGAAGAGCTGCTTTTGAGAAAAGTGATAGATAGAACTGATGTGATCCTTGACATATTTGCAAGGCGTGCAAAGACCAAAGAGGGAAAACTTCAGGTAGAACTTGCACAGCTTTTGACTCTGCTTCCGCGCCTGCGTGGGACTGGAGTGCTGCTTTCAAGGCTTGGTGGCGGAATTGGAACAAGAGGGCCTGGTGAGACCAAGCTTGAGATTGACAGAAGACATATCCAGCGCAGGATTGAAGAGATAAAAAAAGAGCTTGAAAAGGTGAAAAAAAATAGAGAAGTTCAGAGGAAGAGCAGAATAGAAAACCAGGTACCTGTTGTATCAATAATTGGTTACACGAATGCAGGAAAGTCTACTCTCATGAACAGAATTTCAAAGGCAGATGTTCTGGTAGAAGATAAACTATTTGCAACACTTGATACTACAACAAGAAGAGTGTACCACAAGGGCAGAGAATTTTTACTCACTGATACTGTAGGGTTTATAAGAAACTTGCCGCATCATCTTGTTGAGGCGTTTTCTTCAACATTAGAAGAGGTCAAGTATTCAAACCTTATTCTGAACGTTGTAGATATATCTGACCCGTATTATTATGACCACATAAAAGTATCTGAGGATTTGCTAAAGCAGCTTGGAGCAGAAAATATCCCTCTTATAAGGGTTTATAACAAGATAGATAAAGTGGACATTTCAAGTGTAGATGTATTTGACAATGTACCTTACGTATTTGTCTCTGCTCAAGATGGCAGAGGTATAGATACTTTGCTTGATATGATTGTTGAAAGAATTTAATTTATATAAAATTTGTTGAATAAGATGAATAAAGAGGGTATTATTAAAGTAAGGGGAAATTTTTATTAAAATAAAAGAAAGGGGTTGTCCGCATTGCTAATTCGTAATTGTGCTGGTGGAGTTGTGTTCTACCAGGGAAAAATCTTTATTATGAAGAACGAAAAGGGCGAATGGGTGTTTCCCAAAGGTGTTATCCGAAACGGCGAGATTGCACCAGAGGTTGCAGTAAGAAGGGTCAAGGAAGAAGTTGGAATTGACGCTTCAATTCTCTCCACAGCAGGTCAAACAAGTTATGAGTTCTTTTCTGTCACACGTCAAAGACCAGTTTGCAACAAGATTATATGGTATATCATGGAAGCAAAATCTCCTGAGTTTTTGAAAGAAAATAAGGAAGAGAACGTTTTTGATGCTGGGTATTTTGACATTGAAGAGGCTATTCAGAAGATTACTTACAGCCAAGACAAGGCTTTGGCATCTTGTGCATATGAACAATACAAACAACTTGTGAATATTTAAATCACAATTTATAATATATATGGTATAGGATTTTAAAGGGCTGTCATTAAATTTTACATAAAATGGCAGCCCTTTTTGATGTGAAAAGCTAATGGATGTGATTAATTGAGGCAAAGGGGATTTAAAATAAAAATGAGATTTAAAACTATTGCTCAAAATGTCCAGGTAGAATTTGTAGAAAGAAAATCAAGGTTTATTGCATCAGTTTTCAGGGTAGAAAATCAGCATGAGGTTAATACCTTTCTTGACAAGGTCAGAAAAGAGTTTTATGATGCAACACACAACGTGTATGCCTATACATATGGTATTGAATATCCTGTGCAAAAGTATTCTGATGATGGGGAGCCGCAAGGTACAGCCGGGCTTCCTGTCATGGAGGTAATAAGAAAGAGCAATGTTTCGAATGTATTGATTGTAGTAACTCGGTATTTTGGCGGGATTTTGCTGGGTGCATCAGGACTTGTCAGGGCATATACACAGGCAGCAAGCCTCGGACTTGAAAAAGCGGGTATTTTGGAGTATCATGAGTGTGAAGAGGTTGTGCTCAGCATAGAGTATTCTGATTTTGAGAAGATTAAATGGCTTACTTCAAAGTTTAATACAAAAATAGAAAAGATTGAGTATTCGCAAGTTGTAGATTTATCGCTGGCAATAAAAAAAGAAGAGGTGGATGACTTTATAAAAAACGTTTCAGATATTACATCCGGCAACTTCCTGGCTGACAAAAAAGGGATAGTTTTAAAAGCAATTTAGGGAAAAGGATGTGTTTGTGCTGTGAACAAGAAAGAAAATGTGTATAGATACCTTTTTACAAATCCACTTTATTTTATTCAGAATATTTCACTTCTTAACAATTTCATAGCAGGAATAGCAGTGTTTTTGATATATGTTACACTTTTTACAATCTACGTTTACCTTCAGATTAGAAAGGGATACGAAATAATGCCAGCAGAGGCAGGTCTTGTATTTTTTACAGACAGAATAAAATCTGATTTAGAGAATTTAAGGTTGGCAAGGCTTATTATTACACTTTTTTCAAACCAGATTTTTAAGCTTTTTATGCTGGTTGTTATAGTTTTTTTGACAGCTTCCATTGTTACAAGAAAAAGAGCAAGTGTTTCACAAGTGATAACTACACTGACAGTATCATACCTTCTTCCGTCATATACATTTTTGATAGGGACTATGTTTTGGTTTTTATCAATTGGCTATGCAGTTTTTAAAGTGTCAGAGATGTTTTTCTTGATATCTGTTTATGAAGCACTTTCAAAGGGGTTTGGTATACCAAGAACAAAGGCATTGACAATAGTATTTATGATTGTGCTTTTCTATTGTTTGCTTTATATATATTCACCTTCGGTATTTCTTACACCTTTTCTGATATAAAAGGATAAGGTAACTAATTAAAGAATATCCTGCTAGAAACAAGATAATAAAAAATTTCATTGAAGTTATTTTCAGATAAATGAGTATAGTAAATATAAGCAAGCACCCCACTGCAAGTTGAAAGATGAGAATGATTATTCTTTTTTCAAGAACAAATTCAAACTCAAGGTTTGCTATCTTTTCAAGCATTATAATACATGAAATAAGGGCAAATATATTTGAGATCCAAATATAAGGGATCTCATTTTTGAAAAGTAATATTGTTGGGATATAGACTATCAATCTTGTTACTGTTAGTACTGAATTTAAAATAAAATTAAAATTGACCTTATCGAGTGCATTAAGTAAACTTGAAAGTACCACAGAAAGATAATAAAATGTTATCGCAGGTGCTATGTGTTTAAGATACATTCCTGCTTGAGGGTTTTTGTACAACAAATTACAAATCTGTACAGGAAAAAGTAAGAATACACATGTTGTTGGCAATGAAATAGCAATGGTAAGCAAGAGAAAAGAGTTTATTCGAGAGTTGAGAGTTTTTATGTTAATCTTTGTTTCGGAGATGGTAGGAACTATTATTATGGATAACGAATTTACAATTACAAGTGGCAAAGTTGCTGCTGGGAAGCTCATGCCATTTATTATTCCATAAATAGAAATTGCTTCGTTTTTTGTATTACCGATATATTCAAGTAATTTTGGAATTATCATATTTTCAAGTGATTGAAAAATCATTCCAAGGACACTGGCTGTGGCAAGTGGTACAGATACTTTTAGTATATTAGATGAAATCTGCACAATCTCGGAAAGCTTAATCGGAAATTGAATATTTTGGTATTTGAGTTTATATGATATCAAAAGGAAACTCAGACTTGAAAGTTCCCCTATAAGAATTCCCAGGAAAGACAAAAATAGCTTTGTATCAAGCGAAGATGAGTTTATTACTATCAAGAAAATGGGGCATGTGACAGAAAGTCTGACAACATTTTCAAACACCTCTGCCAAGGCAGGTGGAGTAGGATTTTGAATACCATAAAAAAAGCCCTTCAAAATAGCTGATTGTGTGACAACCACAATGCATACAATAAGTGGATAGACAGTGTGTTTAAGATGTGGTGTGTCAAATACAATATCACAGAAAAAAGGATTTAAGATACAAAAAAAGATAGCAACTATAATACTCCAAAGAAGAAGTATTCTGCTCATCACAAAGACAACTTTTTCTTTCAAGTTGGTACAGTAGCAATTTTCAGCAATATATTTTGAGATAGCAGTTAAGATTCCACCGCTTGATATACTGTAAAACAAATAATAAAGTGTCATGCCAAATGTATAAAGTCCTATACCAATAGAACCTATTCTGCGTGATATGAACACTCTGTAAAAGAAGAAAAGACTGTATGTTAAGATGTTGCAAAGTGTAAGTATTACAATCTGACTTAAAATCTTTTTGTTCATCTTTCTTTTATTTATAATAATTCTTTGCTCATTATTAAATCTTATGTATGAAAATCATTTGACATTAGCTCTAAATCTAATTTATAATTCCATATTGAGCACAATAGCAGCTTAAAAGGTAGGGGGAAATAAACTATGTCTGGACATTCAAAATGGGCAAATATAAGACACAAAAAAGAAAAGACAGATGCTCAGAAAGGGAGACTTTTTACAAAACTTGGTAGAGAACTTATGGTTGTTGCGAAGATGTACGGACCTGATCCTGAGACAAATCCGAAGCTCAGAGACGTAATTGCAAAAGCAAAGGCAAACAACATGCCCATGGACAAGATAATGGGGTTTATAAAAAGGGCAGCTGGTGAGATTGACACAACAGGGTACGAAGACATTACGTACGAGGGCTATGGACCTGGCGGGGTTGCTGTTATTGTTGAGGCAATGACGAACAACAGAAACAGAACAGCCGGAGAGCTTAGACACATTTTTGACAAAAACGGTGGCAATCTTGGTCAAACAGGCTGTGTTTCATGGATGTTCAGTAGAAAAGGTGTCATAGTTATTGAAAAAGAAAGTTTTCCGGATGAGGACTTTGTGATGGAAAAGGCGTTAGAGTATGGTGCTGAGGATTTCTCCTCAGAGGACGATATATATGAGATTATTACATCACCTGAGGATTTTTCAAAGGTCAGAGAAGGTCTGGAAAAAGAAGGTTTTACATTTATAAGGGCTCAGATAGAGATGATTCCCCAGACAACTGTAAAGCTTTCAAGTGAGGATGCCCAGAAGATGAGAAGACTTATTGACATGCTTGAAGATAACGATGATGTAAAAGAGGTTTATCACAATTGGGAAGAAGATGAAGAATAAATTCTATGTATAGCAGTGGGTTTGGCAGGGAATAATAGTAAAAAAACTTTGAGTGCTTGTGGGGTCATGAAGAAAATGAAACTGTATTTTAAAACTGCCACGCTCACTGCTATTGTTGTTTTCTTGTTCATAGTTTCGTTTGCAGTAGGGTTTACTATAACATTAGAAAGATGGAAAGTGAAATCTGAAAAGGATATTAAGGGTAAAAATGTAACGCAGATTGCATATATAAATAAGGATATAGAGAGTAGAATAGCTGATAACACTTTGTTTGTTGTAAGGAAATATTTTAAAGGGTGCGGACATGTTATTGAAGAAAAGAAGATTGTACCAAAAGAGTATGTAGGGATGTCAAAACAGGACTTTAAAAATATGTTTGCCGGATGGGAAATAGACGCGTTCAGCTCTAAGTATGTGGTAATAAGCCGAGTATTTGAGGGTTTTTGTCCTAATCATTTCATAATTTCTATAAAAGACGGAAGAGTAGCTATATTTTATTCGCAACCTGTAGATGGTGATACTCTAAAGCTCATTACTCCAATTAGTATTGAAAACTTACCAGAACAAGAGGTAAATGATTTAAAAAAAGGAATTGTAGTCAACTCGTTTGAAGATGCAATAAAGATAATTGAGGATTTTGGAAGTTAAAAAATTTTATGTAACACAGTTTACCCATAATTCATATTATGTTAATGGAAAAAGACATAATATGAATTATGGGAGGTAAGAAATGATGCCAGAAGAAATGGATTTGAGGTATGAAGGGCATGAACATCACTGCCACGATATCTGTGAACACATGAAAAGGTATTTAGGAGAAACAGTTACAGTGTTCACAGAAAGCGGAGGAGAAAGCGGACAAGGATTTACAGGTGTTTTAGCACTTGTCACACCAAGGCTTATAAGGCTTATTGTAACAATAGGAACACCACCAGATGACCCATTCTGGTACAGAGGCTATGACTCAAGAGAAGAGTTTGGCGAACATCATCGAAGAGAAAGATGCTGCCCGCCACGCAGAAGATTTTGTGGACTTGGTTCAATAGTTGACATTCCTTGCAGAAAGATAGTTGCGTTTGTTCACAATGCTGTATGATATTTCTAATTAATAGAGGCTGTCCAAAAAGATTAATGGGCAGCTTCTTTTATTTTATACGTTATTAAGACAAAATGCATAAAGTTACCTGTCAATGATTTTCAAACATGATAAACTATTTAATTATCTTTTTGCCTTAGCTTCCATTTTATATTTTGCATATTAGACAAATTTAGTAGCAATTATATGAAAAAATTCATCAATATTATACCTTGTTTTTTTTTTTTTTATTAAAATATAATCAAATCAAAATTAAGAAAATTAGGAGTGAGGGGTATGATTAATAAAATTATTACGAATTATAATCTAAATAAGAGTATTAGCAACAATTCTAAGGTCAGTAGTTCCAATCACAGTGTTTCTGCTTATTCGCTCTCAAAAGGTTGGATTGTGCCTAATAAACCTTCTGTGCAGTCAACTGATCCATACAAGGTTACACTCTCAACCACTTCTTCACAAAAAGCTTCTACTAATAATAAAACTCATAGTTCGAATACAGAAAATAGTGGAGGGATTTTGGGTATTTTTTCGAATATCAAAAAAGATATTAGTGACACATCAAAAATTATTCAGAACAAAGTTAACAATTTTGTAAAATCTACAGCTTCAAATTTGAATAACACAGTTAAAACAGTAGAGCGCAAAATTTCTTCAGTAGTAAAATCAACTGGAGAAAAATTAGAGTCTGTTACAAAGGATATTAAAGAAGGTTTGAAAAAAGCTGTAGATGTTACAACAACAAATAGTATTTCTGTTGAAGGGAATAAAACTATAAAAGAGAAAAAAATAACTTTGAATGTAGCAGGCAACAAAATGTATCTGAAATTTACATCTTCAGTAAGTGGAGAAGTAGGAGTTGAAAAATCTTCTCAGTACAAAGCAAATACAAAGAATGCTCCTGTTTCAGTTGAGCACAATAATTCTGGTAAATTGAATTTAGAATTGGAAAAGAAGAAAATAGGAAAAAGTTTTGAATCTGGCACAAGTATTAAAATTGGTAATAAAACTAAAATCGAAAATAAGATAACAGTTAGCAAAGAAAGCACTGAGATTACAGGTGGAGTAAAGTTTGTACTATTGAAGACACATAGCCAGGAAGTAAATGCAACAGTTGGCGGAACAGTAAAAAGCAATGGAAAAGCTGAAATAAATTTAGCTAAGGTAACTCATTCTTCTTCGGCAGAAAAGATGTCCTCGGAAAACAGCGTACAACTGAGCATTGATGAAAAATCATTCAATAATACAAAGACAACTCTGCAGGGAGTATGGCTTGCACTACCAAATGATACAAAGTTTGGGATAGGAGTTTCTGTTGGAGTTGTAAAAGGTGCTGTAAATACTGTAAAGAGTGTAGTTGATATAGTAACTCATCCAAAACAAGTTATTGAAGGAGCAAAAACATTAGTTAAACATCCTCAGGCAGCATTAAATTATGCAGAGCAGGCTGTTACGAATGCAAAGAATGAATTTATAAATGGTGATGCTTACAAAAAAGGAGAAATAGTAGGTAAAGCACTGTTTGAAGTAGGGGTTAGCGTAGCAGGCACCAAAGGATTGGATAAATTAGCAAAATCAGCAGAAGTATCTGGAAATTTAGGAAAGCTCAAAAAAGTATTTGATTTTACGACAAGAGTAGCAAAACCAGCTTTTGGTCATTAAAAGTCTTTGCACACAGAGCTTTATTTAAAGTTCTGTGTGCTTTATATTGAAGAAAATGACTGCTTTTTGATAGAATATATCCAGTAAAAAAGTTTGTAAAAAGAAGGGGAATGAGAGTTGAAAATGATAAGGCACAACAGAAAATGGATAATAATCGGAATAATAGGTTTAATACTGGTCTATTTGGTGTTGAAGTTTTTTTCAAACCCCACCTACATTATTGTAGGTGACAGGGTTTTGATGAACACTTTATCAATTGATGGTACACATGAGGCAATAACTGATATGGAAGATAAAGAGGAGTATGACGATGCTGCAGCTCTTGCTAAATGGATTGTTAAAAATGCTAAAACTTCTGACGATAAAATAAACGGTTATTTTAGACTTGCGGAAATAGCCTACCAAATTGACAATCCGATGATGGAGGAGTATTATGCAAATCTTGCTTTGAAAAGTATTGACAATAAAACCTCAGAAATAATGAAGAAGGTAGCATATTATACAAAAGCTGTTGCAATTGCACAGAGAAGTTGGAAGCTTGGAGAAATAGAAAGAATGAAAGAATCTATTGACTGGTTTGAAAAATCGCTAAAGATAAATGACCCAATTAATTTTAAAGACACTTGGCACTTTAACACTGAAGCATACTATGGTCTTGCACAAATATATTTGGAAGCATATGGAGATTACAGGAAAGCGCTTAAATACATAGAAAAGTTTTTAGAACTGGTAAAGGAGGATAAAGAAAATAGTTTTTTGGATAATTATATTGAACTTCTATCATATTCAGGGAATTGCTATTATGAGTTAGGTATGAAGGATAAATTAAGAGAGGTGTACAGCATCTGGAAAAAGAATTATCCGAAATACAAGGATTATTTTAAGAATTACAAATTTCAATTAAAAAAGTTAGAGTTTTTTAACAAACTAATTGATGGCAAATATAAAGAGGCAGAAGAAATTATGAAGAAGGAAGATCCAGATTATTTAGGGATTTACTATTATCGAAAGGTAGGAGATATTGAAAAGGGTAAGAAAGCGTTGATAGGTTTTGGGAAGAGTAATATACAGCTTTATCCATTTCCACTTTTTCAGAGGTGGGTAAAAGAGTTTAAGCTAAGTGAGAAAGAGAAGAAGGAACTTGAGGTTATGTGGAAGAGATGGGTTGAAGAGAACAGGAAAAGATGTTTGAACACAAATGTACTGAGAAGTGATAAAGAGATAGCAAAGAGGGGTTGGAGATAGATGAGATACCGGTTTGAATGCATGTTTGGGGATGCTGAGAAGGTTTTTTTAGAGATTTTTTCAGAGAAAAAAGGGAAGGAATATATTCCTATGACAAGAGATGGCGAAAGTTTTGTATGTGAGTTAGAATTATTACCATCAGATGCTTACAAGTATATTTTTGTGATTGATGACAACATAAGGCTAATTGATCCGACAGCTCCATTTGTTATTCCTACTGAAGATGGACAAATATTTTCCTGCATTGCGATAAATGCCAATGACGAAATCTTAACCTACGACTTTGAACCAAGCATATTTGTGAAAAACTTTGGTTTTTGTAGCAAAATGGTAGAAGATGGAGAAGTAGTGTATAAAAGAGCTTTTTCCAAGAAAGACAATAGAATATATGTAAGAATAGAGTATAGTGATGTTTTAGGATTTCATCAGAGTAGTATTTTGTGGTATAGACCTGATGGACAATTTTTTTCACAAAGTAGTGGTATTATATGGAGTGAAGAGAAAAAAGAAGATGGTATAATTGAATGGCATTATGTAGAATTAACTGATCAAATACCAACAGGTAAATGGAAAATTAGATTTTTTATTAATGGGCTCTATCTTTTGGAAGATTATTTTATAATAACCCCAACTACCTATGGAATCGAAGCAGGGATTTTAAAGACATCGTTGTAAAACTGAGAAGAGAAAATAGTATTTTTCACAATAGAATTTGAAAGAAAAATTAAAAATTGTTAGAGAAAGTGACGTTGGTGAAAAATTATTTACCAAAATAGTTTTTGCCATATTTTTTATATATGTTTAAGGTGATGATTAGAGAAGAAGGGGAGAGAGGTGTAATATAAATCCAAAAGTCTCTCCCCCTATTATTTACTCAATATAAAAATTCCATATTAAATAACATAATTAACAAGCTTTCCAATTCCTTCGATTTCAACTTCAACAATATCTCCTTTTTTCATGCTTCCAATTCCAGAAGGAGTTCCTGTTATTATCACATCAAAAGGTTTTAAGGTCATTATAGAGCTTACATAACTTACAAGCTCCTGCACGGTGAAGATGAAATTGCTTGTGTTAGAATTTTGAACAAGTTTGCCATTAAGATAGGTTTTGATTGGGCTGTTGTTTGGGTCAATTTCATCTGTTATAATAGGACCAAGTGGTAGAAAAGTGTCAAAAGATTTTGCTACAGTCCACTGACCATTTTTAGGCTGAAGATCCCTTGCTGTCACATCATTTGCGCATGTATAACCAAGTATGTACTCATCTGCCTCTTGGGGTTTGACATTGCGACACTCTTTTTTTATAACCACCGCAAGCTCTCCTTCATAGTCCACTTGGCTACTCATATGCTGCGGATAAATTATACTGTCGTTGTGGCCAATCACACATGTCGGGGGTTTTAGGAATAGCACAGGACTTTCTGGAAGTTCAAGTCCAAGTTCTTTCGCATGGTCTTTGTAGTTAAGACCTACACAGACAATCTTTGAAGGCTTGACAGGCGGCAAAATTTTTAAATCCTCTATTGAATAAGACTCTTTACCCACTTTCAATGGTTCGAGACTTTTTACAACTTTTACAATACTGTCTTCCACAAGTCCAAAAAATGTTTTATTTGCATAAAAAAATCTTCCGACTTTCATGTGTCTTTAGCACCTCTCAATAATGTAAAATATAACTTAGTTAAGATTATATAATATCGTGCCTAAAAACACAAATAATAAATTGCAAGTAGCCTCTTGTAAACTTTCATTTTGGATGATATAATAAGATTGTTAAATTTTAAACGAAATTTGGATTTTGGGTGATTAAGGAACTGATATTTTGGGTATTAATTAAAATGGAAAAAGACATAATATGAATTATGGGAGGTAAGAAATGATGTCAGAAGAAATGGATTTGAGGTATGAAGGGCATGAACATCACTGCCACGATATCTGTGAACACATGAGAAGATATTTAGGAGAAACAGTTACGGTATTTACAGAAAGCGGAGGGGAAAGTGGTCAGGGATTTACTGGTGTTTTAGCATTAGTTACTCCAAGGTTTGTAAGGCTTATTGTAACAATAGGAACACCACCAGATGACCCATTCTGGTACAGAGGCTATGACTCAAGAGAAGAGTTTGGCGAACATCATCGAAGAGAAAGATGCTGCCCGCCACGCAGAAGATTTTGCGGACTTGGTTCAATAGTTGACATTCCTTGCAGAAAGATAGTTGCGTTTGTTCACAATGCTGTATGATATTTCTAATTAATAGAGGCTGTCCAAAAAGATTAATGGGCAGCTTCTTTTATTTTATACGTTATTAAGACAAAATGCATAAAGTTACCTATCAATAATTTTCAAACATGATAAACTATTTAATTATCTTTTTGCCTTAGCTTCCATTTTATATTTTGCATATTAGACAAATTTAGTAGCAATTATATGAAAAAATTCATCAATATTATACCTTGTTTTTTTTTTTTTTTTATTAAAATATAATCAAATCAAAATTAAGAAAATTAGGAGTGAGGGGTATGATTAATAAAATTATTACGAATTATAATCTAAATAAGAGTATTAGCAACAATTCTAAGGTCAGTAGTTCCAATCACAGTGTTTCTGCTTATTCGCTCTCAAAAGGTTGGATTGTGCCTAATAAACCTTCTGTGCAGTCAACTGATCCATACAAGGTTACACTCTCAACCACTTCTTCACAAAAAGCTTCTACTAATAATAAAACTCATAGTTCGAATACAGAAAATAGTGGAGGGATTTTGGGTATTTTTTCGAATATCAAAAAAGATATTAGTGACACATCAAAAAATATTCAGAACAAAGTTAACAATTTTGTAAAATCTACAGCTTCAAATTTGAATAACACAGTTAAAACAGTAGAGCGCAAAATTTCTTCAGTAGTAAAATCAACTGGAGAAAAATTAGAGTCTGTTACAAAGGATATTAAAGAAGGTTTGAAAAAAGCTGTAGATGTTACAACAACAAATAGTATTTCTGTTGAAGGGAATAAAACTATAAAAGAGAAAAAAATAACTTTGAATGTAGCAGGCAACAAATTATATTTGAAGTTTACATCTTCAGTGAGTGGCGAATTAGGAGTTGAAAAGTCATACCAGCATAAGGCAAATGCAAAGAGTGCTCCTGTTTCAGTTGAGCACAGCAATTTTGGTAAATTGAATTTGGAATTAGAGAAGAGAAAAATTAGCAAGAGTTTTGAGACTAGCACGAGTATGAAAGTTAATGATAAAACTGAAATTGTAAGTGATGTAACAGTTAACAAAAGGGGTGCTGAGATTGCAGGTGGAACAAAACTGGTGCTTTTGAAGACACATAATCAGGAAGTTAATGTAACAGTTGGGGGAGCAGTAAAGAACAATGGAAAAGCTGAAATAAATTTAGCTAAGGTAACTCATTCTTCTTCGGCAGAAAAGATGTCCTCGGAAAACAGTGTACAACTAAGCATTGATGAAAAATCATTCAATAATACAAAGACAACTCTGCAGGGAGTATGGCTTGCACTACCAAATGATACAAAGTTTGGGATAGGAGTTTCTGTTGGAGTTGTAAAAGGTGCTGTAAATACTGTAAAGAGTGTAGTTGATATAGTAACTCATCCAAAACAAGTTATTGAAGGAGCAAAAACATTAGTTAAACATCCTCAGGCAGCATTAAATTATGCAGAGCAGGTTGTTGCGAATGCAAAGAATGAATTTATAAATGGTGATGCTTACAAAAAAGGAGAAATAGTAGGTAAAGCACTGTTTGAAGTAGGGGTTAGCGTAGCAGGCACCAAAGGATTGGATAAATTAGCAAAATCAGCAGAAGTATCTGGAAATTTAGGAAAGCTCAAAAAAGTATTTGATTTTACGACAAGAGTAGCAAAACCAGCTTTTGGTCATTAAAAGTCTTTGCACACAGAGCTTTATTTGAAGCTCTGTGTGCTTTATATTGAAGAAAATGACTGCTTTTTGATAGAATATATCCAGTAAAAAAGTTTGTAAAAAGAAGGGGAATGAGAGTTGAAAAGGATGAGAAAAAGCAGGAAGTGGCTGATAATTGGATTGATAGGTTTAATACTGGTTTATTTTGGTTTTAGATTTTTTTCAAACAGATATATCATTGTAGATGGCAAAGTTATAATGAACACTTTGTCAATTAATGATACACATGATGTGATAACAAGCATGCAAGATAGAGGAGAGTATAATAACGCTGCAGCTCTTGCTAAATGGATTGTTAAAAATGCTAAAACTTCTGATGAAAAAATAAACGGTTATTATCGACTTGTGGAGATAGCTCACCAGATTGATAATCCGATGATGGAGGAGTATTATGCAGACCTTGCTTTGAAAAGTATAGATAATAGAACATCGAGATTGATGAGAAAAATGGCATATTATGCAAAATCTATTGCTGTTGCTCAGAGAAGTTGGGAACTTGGAGAAATAGAAAGAATGAAAGAATCCGTCAGCTGGTTAGAAAAATCCTTAAAGATAAGTGACTCTACGAATCCAAGAGACACGTGGTACTTTAATACCATGGCATACTATAGTCTTGCAGAAACGTATTTGGAAGCATATGGGAATTACAAGAAAGCACTTGAATACATAGAAAAGTTCTTGGAACTTTATAAGGAAGATAATGAAAATAAATTTTTAAAAAGATATATTGAACTTCTATCATATTCAGGAGACTGTTATTATGAGTTAGGTATGAAGGATAAATTAAGAAATGTGTACAGCATCTGGAAAAAGAATTATCCAAAATACAAAGATTATTTTAAAAATTATAAGTTTCAATTAAAAATGTTAGAATTTCTAAACAAACTAATTGATGGCAAATATAAAGAGGCAGAAGAAATTATGAAGAAGGAAGATCCAGATTATTTAGGGATTTACTATTATCGAAAGGTAGGAGATATTGAAAAGGGTAAGAAAGCGTTGATAGGTTTTGGGAAGAGTAATATACAGCTTTATCCATTTCCACTTTTTCAGAGGTGGGTAAAAGAGTTTAAGCTAAGTGAGAAAGAGAAGAAGGAACTTGAGGTTATGTGGAAGAGATGGGTTGAAGAGAACAGGAAAAGATGTTTGAACACAAATGTACTGAGAAGTGATAAAGAGATAGCAAAGAGGGGTTGGAGATAGATGAGATACCGGTTTGAATGCATGTTTGGGGATGCTGAGAAGGTTTTTTTAGAGATTTTTTCAGAGAAAAAAGGGAAGGAATATATTCCTATGACAAGAGATGGCGAAAGTTTTGTATGTGAGTTAGAATTATTACCATCAGATGCTTACAAGTATATTTTTGTGATTGATGACAACATAAGGCTAATTGATCCGACAGCTCCATTTGTTATTCCTACTGAAGATGGACAAATATTTTCCTGCATTGCGATAAATGCCAATGACGAAATCTTAACCTACGACTTTGAACCAAGCATATTTGTGAAAAACTTTGGTTTTTGTAGCAAAATGGTAGAAGATGGAGAAGTAGTGTATAAAAGAGCTTTTTCCAAGAAAGACAATAGAATATATGTAAGAATAGAGTATAGTGATGTTTTAGGATTTCATCAGAGTAGTATTTTGTGGTATAGACCTGATGGACAATTTTTTTCACAAAGTAGTGGTATTATATGGAGTGAAGAGAAAAAAGAAGATGGTATAATTGAATGGCATTATGTAGAATTAACTGATCAAATACCAACAGGTAAATGGAAAATTAGATTTTTTATTAATGGGCTCTATCTTTTGGAAGATTATTTTATAATAACCCCAACTACCTATGGAATCGAAGCAGGGATTTTAAAGACATCGTTGTAAAACTGAGAAGAGAAAATAGTATTTTTCACAATAGAATTTGAAAGAAAAATTAAAAATTGTTAGAGAAAGTGACGTTGGTGAAAAATTATTTACCAAAATAGTTTTTGCCATATTTTTTATATATGTTTAAGGTGATGATTAGAGAAGAAGGGGAGAGAGGTGTAATATAAATCCAAAAGTCTCTCCCCCTATTATTTACTCAATATAAAAATTCCATATTAAATAACATAATTAACAAGCTTTCCAATTCCTTCGATTTCAACTTCAACAATATCTCCTTTTTTCATGCTTCCAATTCCAGAAGGAGTTCCTGTTATTATCACATCAAAAGGTTTTAAGGTCATTATAGAGCTTACATAACTTACAAGCTCCTGCACGGTGAAGATGAAATTGCTTGTGTTAGAATTTTGAACAAGTTTGCCATTAAGATAGGTTTTGATTGGGCTGTTGTTTGGGTCAATTTCATCTGTTATAATAGGACCAAGTGGTAGAAAAGTGTCAAAAGATTTTGCTACAGTCCACTGACCATTTTTAGGCTGAAGATCCCTTGCTGTCACATCATTTGCGCATGTATAACCAAGTATGTACTCATCTGCCTCTTGGGGTTTGACATTGCGACACTCTTTTTTTATAACCACCGCAAGCTCTCCTTCATAGTCCACTTGGCTACTCATATGCTGCGGATAAATTATACTGTCGTTGTGGCCAATCACACATGTCGGGGGTTTTAGGAATAGCACAGGACTTTCTGGAAGTTCAAGTCCAAGTTCTTTCGCATGGTCTTTGTAGTTAAGACCTACACAGACAATCTTTGAAGGCTTGACAGGCGGCAAAATTTTTAAATCCTCTATTGAATAAGACTCTTTACCCACTTTCAATGGTTCGAGACTTTTTACAACTTTTACAATACTGTCTTCCACAAGTCCAAAAAATGTTTTATTTGCATAAAAAAATCTTCCGACTTTCATGTGTCTTTAGCACCTCTCAATAATGTAAAATATAACTTAGTTAAGATTATATAATATCGTGCCTAAAAACACAAATAATAAATTGCAAGTAGCCTCTTGTAAACTTTCATTTTGGATGATATAATAAGATTGTTAAATTTTAAACGAAATTTGGATTTTGGGTGATTAAGGAGCTGATATTTTGGGTATTAATTAAATTAGTATTTTTGGAGGATAATAATTTTGGAAAGTTTTAAAATATGATTTTACAGGTGGTGATTTAATTGCCAAAGGTTCTTCGAGCTGATAATATGAACAAATGTCTTGGATGCTTTACATGCATGCTCACATGTGCAGCAGTGAACCATAACAATCACAACCTTGCAAAAAGCTCAATAAAAGTTAAGACAAGAGGAGGACTTCAGAGTAAGTTTGCAGCAACAGTTTGTGTTGCGTGCAAAGAACCAGCGTGTGCAGAGGCTTGTCCCACAAATGCGCTTGTTAAAAGGCCCGGTGGCGGTGTTAAGCTAATTGAAGAAAAATGCATTGCATGCGAAAAATGTGTTAGCGCATGCATAGTTGGTTCAATTCACATGGACTATGATAGAAAAATCCCAATTGTTTGCAAACACTGTGGGGCATGTGTGAGAATGTGCCCACACAATTGTCTTTCAATGGAAGAGGTGAGTGAGTAAGATGATAGGCAAGGACTTTATAAGAGTGCTTTATATTGACCTTACAAACAAAAAAGCAGATATTCAAGAAAGGGAGGATCTTTACAAATACTTAGGCGGAGCAGGTGTTGCAGCAAAACTTTTAGAGGAAAATATGAAAAAAGGTGTTGACCCTTTGCATGAAAGCCAGCCTCTCATTATATCTATAGGACCTCTTTCAACTATCTTTCCTGTTGTGACAAAAGCTGTTGCTACTTTTGTCTCACCCCATACAGGAGAATACGGGGAAAGTCATGCAGGTGGCAGACTTGCAATGGCTATAAGAAATGCAGGGTATGATGCAATAGTTATAACAGGAAAAGCTCAAAAGCCCACATACCTTGTCATTACAGATAAGAATATTGAATTTAAAGATGCAAGAGCTATGTGGGGACTTGACATAGAGGAGACAGGAAGGGTTATAAGAGAAAGAGAGCCAGGTCCAGGGAAAAGAAGTATAATCAGAATTGGCAGGGCAGGCGAAAACCTTGTAACATACTCTTGTGTCAACGTTGATACTTACAGACATTTTGGAAGGCTTGGCATAGGAGCAGTCTTTGGAAGCAAAAACCTCAAAGCGATGATGATAATGGGCGAAGAGGATTTGCCTATTTCGAATTTAAAAGAGTACTTTAAGACTTATCAGGAGATATACAAAAAAGTTACACAGACAGATGCAATGGCGAAGTATCATGAGCTTGGGACACCTATGAACATCAAAGTGCTAAACAGCATAAGTTCTCTTCCAACTAAGAATTTACTTCAGTCTACATTTGAGCATGCGGACGATATCTCAGGTGAGACGTTTGCCGAAAAGAACCTGGTCAGAAAGGTTTCGTGTGTTGGCTGTCCCATTGGATGCATCCATATAGGGCAGTTCAGACGCGAGTTTGACAAGGGATATGAGTATGAGTCTATTGCTGTATCGTATGACCATGAACTTATATATGCTTTAGGTAGTCTTTTAGGAATAAAAACAACTGATGAGGTCCTTCAGATTATTGATGAGGTAGAACTTGCAGGACTTGATGCTATCTCAACAGGTGTTGTATTGGCATGGGCAACAGAAGCACTCAAAAAAGGTCTTATCTCAAGAGAAGACACTCTTGCTGACCTTGAGTTTGGCAACACCATGGAGTATGTAAAAGCAATTGACAATATTGCAGACAGGGTAAACGAGTTTTACTACACAATTGGCAAAGGTCTCAAAGAGGCTGTGAAAAAATATGGAGGAGAAGAGTTTGCACTTTTGTATGGTGGCAATGAGATGGCAGGATATCATACAGGCTATGCATTTGCGCTTGGTCAAACAGTTGGTGCAAGGCATTCTCACTTAGACAATGCAGGTTACTCTTATGACCAGAGCGCAAAAGAATTAAAAGATGAGGAAATAATAGATTATGTGATTAATGAAGAGAAGGAAAGAGCAGTGCTCACATCGCTGTGCATATGTCTATTTGCACGAAAGGTGTATGACAGGTCAACTATCTTGAAAGCATTAAATGCGGTTGGTATAAACTGGACTAATGATGACCTTACACGACTTGCAAATGACGTATTTTTTACTAAACTAAAAATCAAAAAGGAGCTTGGATATTCACTTGAAAATTATAAATTTCCGAAGAGAATATTTGAAACACCTACAATGTGGGGAAAGATGGATGAAGAGAGGTTAAATAGGCTTTTGAAGATGTATATCGAGAGGGTGGAAAAAGAATATGAAGATTGGAGTAGAGGTAAATAGTTTCTTTAGCAGGTATGGCAGCAGGATAGGCAAAATGGAAATTGAGATTGACCAGAACACAAATGTAGAAAAGCTTCTTGAGAACTTAAACATTCCAAAAGACAAGGTTGGATTTGTGGTTGTTAATCAAAAAAGGGTTGACTTTAGCTATGTGTTGTCGGAAAATGATAGTGTGTATATAACTCCATATGCAACTGGAGGATAATATATGGCTATACAAGGAAGATATATAAAAAACATAGGTGCTTTGAGTATAGATGCTCAAAAAAAACTTTTTTCAACAACAGTTGCGGTTGTTGGAGTAGGCGGAATAGGTGGTTTTTTAATTGAAGGTCTGGCACGACTTGGAGTAAAAAAAATTATAGCAGTTGATATGGACTCTTTTGATGAGACGAATTTAAATAGGCAGATAATTTCTAATGTAAGCAACCTTGGAAAATTCAAAGTATTTGAGGCTGAAAAAAGAGTAAAAGAAATAAATCCTGCAGTTTATTTTGAACCAATAAAGGAAAAGGCTTATTTAGAAAACCTTGATATATTTTTGATGGAAGCAAGTTATATCTTTGATGCAACTGACAATATAGAAATAAGAAAGAGTCTTTCAAAGTTTGCACAAAAGATGGACAAGGTTTTAATTCACGGAGGGTGTGCTGGCTGGTATGCCCAGATTGCCATCATTACAAAAGACACACATGGAATAGAAAAACTTTTGGGAGAGACAAATGTTGAGGGTGCTGAAAAAGACCTTGGCAACCCGATTTTTGCACCAATGCTGACAGCAGCCTTTGAACTTTCTGAGTTTTGTAAGCTGATATCAGATCAGGGTGAGAACTTAATTGGAAAGTGTATGATTATAAATCTTCTGACAAATGAATATAGAATTTTCGAATTTTAGAATCTTTCCGAGCCATAGCAGCCTAAAAAGAGAAGTTTATTCTCTTCATGGTGCTATGGCCGATAGGGTGCAGATTTGGGAAACCGCTGCGCCTCCCGCTTTGGAAAGGAAAGATTCTTCTAAAACTTGGTTTTAGAAGGATACTCTTTTGCTTCAAGTTTCAAAGCGGGAGAGTATCCTTTTTTATTTTTGAAAATACAAAAAGGCGGGAGACCAGAAAATGCAAAAAGAAAAGTATCTCAGAAATTTTGCAGTACTACTTACTTTTATTTTCGTTGCTACTTTAAGCTTTCTTTCATTTTCTTACTATAAAACTTTCAAGATAGCTACAACTACAAGTATATACGATAGTGGTTTTCTGGACTTTGTAATACCTGCATTCAAAAAGAAGAACAATATGAAATTGGCATTCATTTCAGTAGGAAGCGGTCAGGCAGTCAAGATTTTCAAAAATGGCGATGCTGATGGAATAATAATACATGAAAGGTCATTTTTAGATGAACTTGAAAAAACAAAGCTGATAAATGGTTATAGCGCATTTGTTTCGAACTATTTTATACTTGTTGGGCCAAAAGATAAAAAGGATTTATTTAAAAAGGTAAAAAGTGTCCAAGAAGCTTTTGCACTGATAAGAAAAAATAACTTTAAATTTGTGTCACGTGCAGACAATTCAGCAACTTATATTAGAGAACTTGAGATATGGAAGTTAGCAAAGGTCCAGCCAAATTTTGGAGGATATATAAAGTCAGGGCAGGGTATGGGAATGAGTCTAAATCTTGCAAATGAAAAGGGAGCTTTTATTCTCACCGATGAAGCAACATTTTACAAAATGAAAGATAAATTAGATAGTTTGGATGTAGTTTATCAAAATTCAAAGGAGCAAGTACTTACAAATATATATTACTTTGCTTACTCACCTAAAAAAGTACAGCTTTCCAAGTTTGCTGCATACTTGAAAAGCAAGGAATTTAAAAATCTTGTAAGTTCTTTTAACCAAAAATTCTTCAAAAAAGAAATATACAGAGTTGTAAAATGAGTGGTCAAGAGGTAACGAGATGTTGGCAAATGTAGTTCTTTCAACTTTGATTGTTTGTATTCCTTCGACATTCTTGGCGATTTTGATAGGTGTTCCTGCAGGATATTTTCTCAAAGTCAAAAGATTTAAATACAGAAAGATGCTAATTAGAATAGTTTATACTCTATCTGGGCTACCACCCGTGCTCGCAGGACTGCTGGTATATATACTTCTTTCCAGAAAAGGTCCTCTTGGTTTTTTGGACATACTTTTTACCAAATGGGCTATGATCATTACCCAGGTAATACTCATTGTTCCTATAGTCACACTGTATACCCTGTCTGGACTAAAAAATATAGATAGTGTTCTTGAAAACTTGGATTATTTGAATGTGAAGGGATGCAAAAGGCATACAGCCATTGTGAGGGAGTATTTAAAAGAGATAATATATGCTATTGTTTTAGGTCTTTCAAGAGCAATTTCTGAGGTTGGTGGAGTTTTGATTGTTGGGGGGAACATAGAAGGAAGCACACGGATTTTAACAACAGCCATAATTTTTGAAATTACCAAGGGTGAGTTTTCACACGCTCTTTTGCTGGGTGCGGTACTGCTTGCTATCTCATTTACTTTTAATACAATTTTGCAAATATTGCAGGGTGATGCTTTTGATTAAAGTGATAGATGTAAAAAAGAATTTTGGGCAGAGGATATTGTTTGAGTGTAAGAGTCTCACATTTGAAAAGAAAGGACTTTATATTATAAAAGGACCAAACGGTTGCGGGAAGACCACATTTTTGAAAATGCTATTTGGAAAGGACAAAGAATATTTAGGTATAATACACAATCTGTTCAATAAAAACATTATGCTTCCACAGCAGCCATATTTTTTTAAAGGGTCGGTTGAATATAATCTTGCACTTGCTCTTTCGCATGAGAATCTAAAGTCTGCCCAGGAGGTTTTAAAGATGTTTGGTGTTCCTCTTAAAACCAACATAAATCAGCTCTCAGCTGGGCAGAGACAGCTAATAAGTTTCTTAAGAGCGTTTTATATACCTTCTGATGTACTTTTTTTGGATGAGCCCGATTCCTTTCTCGACATAGATGTAAAAGAGTTTGTGTACAGACTTATAGAAGATGAAGCACAAAAAAGGTGTATAATAGTTGTAACGCACCATCAAAGTGCAGCTTTGAAGGGTAATATGATATATTTTGAAAATGGTCAGATTATTAAAGAAGGGGAGCTCTACAAATGAAGGTATTAAAAACATATTTTGAGGTCTTTGAGATACTTAAAGATGAGTTTTGTAATTTTAATCTTCAATCAGAAAAGGTATCTATCCAAGAAGCAGTTTTTAGAATCTGTGCTCAAGATATTATAGCAGATATAGATGTTCCTCACTTTGACAAGTCCACTGTTGATGGATATGCACTAAGATGTGAAGAGACGTTTGAAGCAAATGATGAAAACCCGGCCGTGTTTGAAATAGTAGGCGAGGTGAAAACGGGAGAGGTACCAAGCTTTCAAATACAAAAAGGACAAGCTGCAAGGATATTCACAGGAGGGTATGTACCGCAAAATGTAAATAGCATTGTGATGCTTGAAAATACCATTGAAGAGGATGGAAAACTCTATGTTTTCAAGCCAGCAAAGCCTGGCGAAAATATACTCAAAAAAGGTGAGGACATAAAAAAAGGCAGTATCGTTATCAAGAAATATCAAAAGCTTGAGCCTGCTCAAATTGGCGTGTTGGGTGCAATAGGAAAAAGGGAAGTGGAAGTGTTTAAAAAAATAAGAGTGGGTATAATCTCGACCGGAGATGAAATAATATCGCAGGATGAAAAACTTGATGGTGCAAAGATTTATGATGTGAACTCATTCACTCTGTACACATCATGCTACAAGGAATATGCTCTGCCAAAAATGTACGGGATTGTAAAAGATAATTTTGAGGTTTTGAAAGATCTTCTTTCCACAGCTTTGCAGGAAAATGACATTGTTCTTATTTCAGGTGGAAGTTCTGTTGGCACATACGACAACACTTTAAAGGCTATTGAGAGCCTAAAAGATTCTAAGGTGCTTGTTGACGGTGTTTCAATAAAACCGGGCAAACCAACAATAATAGCAAAAGTTAACACAAAGGCAGTTTTTGGACTTCCTGGCCATCCTGTGTCTTGCCTTTTTATATTCAACTTTTTTGTAAAAAAACTTATGGACATCATATTACATCAGCAGGACACTACAAGAAAAGTTCTTGCTAAGATGAAAACCTCTATTTCGACTTCGTCCGGCAGAACTGAGTTTGTGTTTGTAAAGCTTCATTTTGGCGATGAGATTTTAGCTGAGCCTCTTTATGGAAAATCAGGTTCGATAAATCTTTTGAATAATGCAAGTGGATATATAAGGGTTGATGCAACAAAAACTGGTATCAGGCCGGGAGATATTGTTGAGGTGATATTGATATGAAAGATTATCATTTTTCAGCTGTGCTTCCACAGCATGCAAGAGTTTCTATCCAGGAAATTCTAAAGAAATATCTGGTATTAGAAGAAGAGGAGATTTCATTGTATGATGCAAAAAATAGATTTGTTGCAGAGGATTACAAGGCTATTCACACATCCCCACCTACAGATGTTGCTGCAATGGATGGATATGCCGTGATGGCTGAAGAGACATTCGACGCTTATGATACAAATCCAAAATACGTTGAAAGTTTCAAAACTGTCCAAACAGGCGAAAGTATAGATAATTTCAATGCGGTTATTCCTTTTGAAGATGTCCAGCTGGAAAACGGAAAAATAAAAATTTTTCAAAGCTACTATCCACGTCAAAATGTTCGCTCACAGGGCGAGGATATAAAAGAAGGTGAGATGCTAATAAAGAAAGGTGAGTTTTTGACATTTTTTGACAAGGTATATCTAAAAGCTGGTGGGTGGCTTAATATCAAGGTTTACAAAATGCCAAAAGTTGCTTTTCTGCCAACTGGAGATGAGCTTGTGGATAGAATTGAAAAAACTGAACAGCTTGTTGAGTTCAATTCGGTGATTTTCAGTGAGCTTCTGTATCAGTATGGTTTTGAAATTAGTGTTTTCAAACCAGTATCCAACGATTTAAATATTCTTAAAGAAACTTTGAAAAAACTTTTAGATGAGTTTGATATTGTGTTTGTAAATGCTGGGTCATCTAAAGGTGACAAGGATTTGACACATGATGTAATTCAAAGTCTTGGCAGAGTAGCTGTCCATGGTATAGCTATAAAACCTGGAAAGCCAACAGTCATAGGTGAGGTAAATGGGAAACTTGTAATAGGACTTCCTGGTTTTCCTGTTTCTATGTTTTTTGTTCTCAAAGAGATTTTTTTAAAGGCTTTCTTTGACGCATATTTGTTAAATCCGAAAGAAAAGAGTGTTATGGCTGTACTGGAAAGAAGAGTTGGGTCAGACGTTGGAGCTGAGGAGTATATAAGAGTACAGGTTGAAAACAAGGATGGCAAAAACCATGCAAGAGTTTTAAAAAGAGGAGCAAGCGTGATTTCAAGTTTGAAGCGGGCAGATGGATATATAGTTGTGCCAGTAAATGTGGATGTTGTGGAAGAGGGAAGTTTGGTTGAGGTTAAGATGATTTGAAAAAGGTGATGAAAATGTTTGATGGTTTTTCAAGAAAAATAGACTATTTAAGGTTTTCTGTAACTGATAGATGCAACTTTTTTTGCATGTATTGCCGAACAAAGGATTTGTGTTATGAAAGGGCAGACCAGCTTTCAAAAGGAGAAATATTTAGAATAATCTCTGCATTTAAAAAGCTTGGGATCCAAAAACTTCGAATTACTGGTGGAGAGCCCTTTTTGAGAGATGACATTTTTGAGATAATTGAGTTTGCACACAGTATTGGCATAGAAAATATAAATATAACAACAAATGGTTGGTTAGATACCGAAAAGATTAAAAAGGTTATTAAAAGTCCGCTCAAATCAGTAAATATTTCTCTTGATACATTAGATAAGAAAAAATACAGGTTTGTAACAGGAATTGATGGTTTAGATAAGGTTTTGACAGCGATAGATGAGTTGAGAGATCACAAGAGAGTGAAAATAAACACTGTGCTCATTCGCTCTGTTAACCTTGATGAGATAGAAGATTTGATTTCCTTTGCGAAAAAGAGGAATATTATTATTCGTTTTATTGAACTTATGCCTATTGGCATTGCCAACCAAATCTTCAAAGATGAATTTGTAAGCAAAGATGAGGTTATCAAAAGGTTCAAAGGAATAAAAGAATTAAGTACAAAAGAGGTTTCAGCTGCTAAATATTACTATGTTGAAGATTTTGACTACACAGTAGGATTTATAAGCTCTGTATCAGACCATTTTTGCAAAACGTGCAATAAAGTCAGAGTCTCATCAACTGGCGTGCTTTACAACTGTCTGTTTGATAAGGATGGTTTAAACTTGAGAGATTTTCTGGATGATGAAGAACTCCTGCTCAAAAAGATAGAAGATTTTGTCAAAAAGAAAAAGCTGATAAGAAGCCTAAAATCGGATATGCCGATGTTTAAGATAGGAGGGTAGTGTAAAGATGGAATTTACACATTTTGATAAAGATGGCCTTCCCAAGATGGTAGATGTGACGTCAAAAGAACCAAGTTTCAGGGTAGCAAAAGCAAGCGGTAAAATCTTTGTAGGAAAGGATGTTATTGAAGCAATTGAAAATAGGCTTTTACCAAAAGGGGATGTGTTTGCAACTGCTAAGGTTGCGGCGATAAATGCTGCCAAAAAGACATCCGAACTGATACCTCTTTGCCACAACATATTTTTGTCTTTTGTTGACGTTTCGTATAGGATAAACAGAGATGAAGGGTACATTGAAGCTATATCAGAAGTAAAAACTGAGGCAAAAACAGGTGCGGAGATGGAAGCAATCACAGCAGTGGTTATTTTTTTAGAGACGGTGTATGACATGTGCAAAGCGGTAAAAAAAGATATGGTAATTACTGATGTCAGGCTTATAGAAAAGTCTGGGGGGAAATCTGGACATTATATTTTTGAAAATAAAAATAAAACTGCAAAGGTTGTGTCAATCAACATCAGCAGACAAAAAGGAACGCCGAAAGAACCAGTAAGTGAAGCGGTTTTGATTGAAAACTATGGGATTGAAGGTGATGCACACGCTGGAACTTCTCATCGGCAGGTGAGTCTTCTTGATATATCCAGCATAAAGAAGATGGAACAGTATGGGCTCAAAGGCCTTTGTTTTGGCAAGTTTGCAGAGAACATTACAACAGAAAACTTGGACCTGCAGAAAATTTCGCTTGGAACAAAACTGAGAATAGGGAATAATGTCTTGCTTGAAATAAGCCAGATAGGAAAAAAGTGCCACGGTAGCGGCTGCGAAATTGCAAGATTGGTTGGAGTTTGTATTATGCCCAAAGAAGGTCTGTTTGCAAAAGTATTAAAAGGTGGTAAAATTAAAGAGGGAGATATTATTGAGATTTTAAATGAGTAAAAAGTCAGCTCCACTTCCACATTCTCTTTCATTTTCTAAAAGGATATTGAGGCCATGCTCTAAGATTGGTAAAACTGCTTCAAGGCATTCTTTTACTGCCTTTGGTGAACCTGGAAGATTTATTATTAAACTGTTTTTGTATATTCCTGACACTGCACGGGAAAGGTAGCTTTTCTTGTTTATCTTTCCCGTTTCATATCTTATAAGCTCTGAAATGCCTGGTGTTTGTTTTTCTACAATTTCAAGTGTTGCCTCGGGTGTCACATCTCTTGTATAAAATCCTGTTCCACCAGTTGTCAGTATCAGATTTGCTCCGCTTTTTTGTGCCTGAATTATGGCTTCTTTTATCATTTCCTTTTCATCTGGGACAATCTTGTAAAATACATTTATATAACCTTGTGATGACAGTATATTGATTATTACTTTTGCGCTCAAATCTTCTCTTTCTCCTCTTGAAGCTTTGTCCGAGCATGTGATTACTGCAAATGTAAAACCCATTTGTTTCATCTCCTTCCTGCAAGGCTTCTGCTTAAATATTTTTTAGTTAGCATTTCAAAGTCAACAGGAATTTGTTATAATTATATAAGATATTTTCTTATATTGAAAGAGGGAAAATTTAATGATTGAGCTTAAAGAAGTGCCACAGGAAAGCCAAGAAAAGGTCAAAATTTTTTGTGATGTCAACAACATACCTTTTGATGGAGGCGCAATTTCACATATTGTGTTAGATGGCAGCAATGTATTAGGAATTTCTCAGCTCAAGGTTGAAAATGGTATAGCTGAGATATTAATCATTTTTGTGAAGAAAGAATTCAGAAACATGGGATTTGGAGATGGACTTTTAAAAATGCAGATTAATTACTGTTATAGGAATTCAATAAGCTTTATTAAGGTAAAAAAAGGTATAAATGATCGGTTTTTTAGAAGAGTTGGATTTGTGGAAGAAGGAGAATATCTTGTTTTAGATGTTCAGGCATTTTATACAAATCTTAAGTGTAAACAATAAAATTTATAGAAAGAGGGTAAGAGATGCAATTTGATTATGAGTGGTTTAAAAAAAAGATTTGGGAATATATAGGAATAAATCTTTCATATTATAAGGAAAAACAGATGAAAAGAAGAATAGAGTCGCTCATGAAAAAAAACGGGTTTGCAACTTTTGCAGATTATTATACGGCTTTGACAAAGGATCAGAAACTTTTCAACGAATTTATAAATTATTTAACAATCAACGTCTCAGAGTTTTATAGAAACCCCCAACAGTGGGAAATACTCGAAAAAGAAATAATGCCGTATATATTAAAGAGAACAAAAAGACCCAGAATATGGTCTGCTGCCTGTTCTACAGGTGAAGAACCATATTCAATTGTAATGCTTTTGACTAAATTTTTCCCTTTGAGCGAAATAAAAATTTTAGCAACCGACATTGACGATGATGCTATAAGAAAAGCCAAAGAAGGAGTGTATATGAAAAAAAGTTTAGAAGGACTACCTCAAGAATTTGTAAGAAGGTTTTTTAAAGAAAATGGAGAATTATATTACATAAGTGATGAAATAAAAAGATGTGTTGAATTCAGACATCATGACCTTTTAAAAGACCAATATCCAAAGGATATGGATTTAATTGTATGCCGCAATGTTTTGATATATTTTACTGAAGAAGCAAAGGATATGGTCTATAAAAATTTTAATAAATCGCTGGTTATGAATGGTATTTTGTTTGTAGGTTCAACCGAACAGATAATTATGCCCCAGAAATATGGGCTAAAACCTATTAAGACCTTTTTCTATGAAAAGGTGATGAATATTTGAGTACTAAAAAAATTTCATATGCAGGTATGATGATAGCTACTTCAATTATCTTTTTGGTGTTTGCCTCAATCTTGCCACGGGCAAATAGCATATTTTATATTCTTTCGTCTGTATGTATTATGACAATAATTTGGTTATTTGGGATAAAAGAAGGGTTTTTTGTATATATTGCATGTTCTTTATTAGGGATATTCTTGATTCCCAACAAACTTGTGTCGATGGTTTATATTTTCATTTTTGGTCTATATCCTATAATAAAGGCTTTATGTGAAAAGGGTTTTCCCATTTATGTAGAGTTTTTTTTAAAGCTTTTGTATTACAACCTTGCATTAATTATTTTATATTTTATGCTTAAACTAATAATAAAAGAAATTCCCCACTTTAAATTTGGGCTTATTCTGACACTTGTTTCATCAGAAGTAATATTTATACTCTATGACTATCTTCTTACGCTAATTTTGCAAAAGATCAAGAGCTTGAAAATTTTTGGAGGGGCCAACTATGACTGAACTTATCATAAAGGATGCGCTTTCATTTTTGGTATCGTTTGTTCTTTTAATCATCATCACTCCGTATGTGCAGAAAAAATCTATTGAACTTGGTTTTGTAGACAGACCAAACCCGCGAAAAATTCATTCAACACCTATCCCGGTGACAGGTGGTATAGCTCTCTTTTTAGCTTTTTTTATATCCCAATTTTTGATAAGAGGTTTTAGCAGGGAGTTTTTAGGATTTTTTATTGCTTCATGTTTGATTTTGGCAATAGGTCTTTTAGATGACTGGTATAAATCACAAGGGAAAGAACTGAGTGCCCTGCCAAAATTCATTGTTCAGATTTTAGCATGTTCAATAGTATTCTTTATGGGAATACAGATTGAAGGGATCACAAATCCCTTTACTCATAAATTCATAAGCTTTCCTGTTTGGTTCCAGTATATAGCAACAGTTATTTGGCTTTTTGGAGTAACAACTGTTATAAACTTTATTGATGGGATAGACGGACTTGCAGCTGGTATTACCACAATTTCCGGGACAACCCTGTTTTTTGTTGCGCTAATGAACCTGAGCATAATATCAACCGCAAGGGTTTCAACATATATGGCAGCAGCTTTAGTGGGTGTGTCTTCTGCATTTTTAATATTCAACCGTCATCCCGCTAAAATCTTTATGGGCGACAGTGGTGCCACTTTTTTAGGATTTGTGCTTGGGACAATTGCTGTGGAAGGAACATTTAAAGTGGCAACGGTAGTTTCGTTGATAGTACCCATTTTGACGTTGGGTCTTCCTATTTTTGATAACCTTTTTGTCATATTCAAGAGAATCAAAGAAGGGAAACCTATTTATCAAGCTGACAGAAGCCAGGTCCATTTCAGACTTTTGGAAGCTGGCTTGAACCAAAAACAGACAGTTTTATTTTTATACCTTGTGAGCATTTGTTTTTCCTTGACATCGCTGATTATTATGCTTCTATCCAGAAGATAGGATATAAAAAAGATCTTTTTTGAGTTCTTTTTCTTGTTCTAAGCCACCCAAAGATTAAATATTCTTCTTAATATGAAAGATTAACATAACTTTTTGAGAGGGTGGTTTAGAATGAGAAAAAGAATTATTTTTTTTGCTGTGCTTTCTTTTTTAATTTTCTTAGCAGGCTGCAGCTGGGAAAGTCTATCATCCACCTCACAAGAGAATACTTATGCTAACAAGAGCACTCAAACAGACGATGGTATCAAATTTGAGGTTGTGGAAAGTGATGTTTATTTTTCTCAACAAACTGAGCAAAGTGAGAATCTTGCAAGTATTAAAACTATTTTTTGCGATAAAAATCATAACTTGGTGTTGACAGAAGTTTTCTCAAACAAAACATTTGATGTTGCAAAAAGAGGGCTTGAACTTTCCATTTTTTCTCCTTCTCGACAACGCAATCTAAGAACTTTTGGGCTTTTTTGTATTTTTCCTGATAGTGTGAAGATAAATTTCTTGAAAATTGAAAAGAATATTGCAACCATCGACTTGAATAGTGAGTTTTACAAACAAAAGTATTTAGATTTTTACCTCAAGGCAATAACTTTTTACTTGACATCGTTTGAGAATATAGATAGAGTATACTTTTACAATGAAGGGAAAAGCTATACAAACAAAGCCTTTGAGCGAAAAAAAGCGGGGCAGGTTATAATTTTTGTTCCTCAGAAAGTTTTATCAGAGATCTTTCTTGTCCCTAAGTGGATAGATATTCCAGATAAATTCAAAAATATTCCCATGGCTTTTGCACAAAAAAGCCTAATAAATAGTCTTAGCTATAGATTTTCTAAGTTAAATGGGTTAAAATTGAATAATGTAAACTTAAAAGAAAAGACTTTGTATATAGACCTATCGAAAGAGCTTTTGAACCTGAAAGGGACTGCTCAGGTAGATGTTGTTATTTCTTCAATATGCTTTACTGCAAGGGAAATAGACAAAACTCTTAAGTATTTAAAGATCTCAATAGATGGGAAAGAACCTTATCTTGACCAGTATGATTTAAGAGAAAAAATAGATGTGGACCAGTTCAAATTTAATAGTTTAAAAATAAGACTGTAAAAGGAAGGGAGCAAAAAATAATGAGACAAGACCAGAGAGCTTACAATGAGCTAAGACCAATAAAAATAACACGAAACTTTATCAAATATGCAGAAGGTTCGTGCCTTATTGAAATGGGCAATACAAAGGTTATTGTGACAGCAACAATTGACGATAAGGTACCACCATTTAAAAAGGGAAGTGGGGAAGGATGGATAACAGCTGAATACTCCATGCTTCCGCGCGCAACCCAGCAGAGAAATGTAAGAGATATAAATAAACTGAGGCTCAGTGGAAGAAGTCACGAAATTCAAAGACTCATTGGCAGGGCACTCAGAGCAGGTATAAACTTTAAAGCGCTTGGTGAGAGGGTTATAATAATAGACTGTGATGTGATTCAGGCAGATGGCGGAACACGCACAGCGTCTATCACTGGCGGGTTTATTGCCATGTTTGATGCGTGCAAAAAACTTTACGATGAAAAGATAATTGAAAACTTTCCTGTAACAGACTTTGTTGCGGCTGTATCTGTGGGAATTTGCGACGGTGTTGAGATGCTTGACCTTTGCTTTGAAGAAGATTCAAAAGCTGCAGTTGATATGAACCTTGTCATGAACGATAAAGGTGAGTTTATTGAGATACAAGGAACTGCTGAAGGAGCTCCTTTTTCATGGGAGCAATTCCAGAAACTTTTGGAGCTTGGCAAGCAGGGTATACAAAAGATAATAGAAGTACAAAAAGAAGTTTTGGGACAAGATTGCGAACTTGTTGGGAGTGTGCCAAAAGATGAGAAAACTTCTCATTGCGACCAAGAATGAGGGAAAAGCAAAGGAAATGAAGCAGCTCATTGGAAGTTATTTTGACGACGTGGTTACACTCAACGATTTTGACGGTAGTGTAAACATAATAGAAGATGGCAGAACATTTGAAGAGAATGCTTTGAAAAAGGCAAGGGTGATATATACCCTTTATAGGCAGCCGACACTTGCTGATGATTCTGGTCTTGAGGTAGATGCTTTAGATGGAAAACCGGGTGTGATGTCTGCAAGATATGCAGGCGAAAATGCTACAGACGAAGATAGGATAAAAAAACTTTTGGATGAACTAAAAGATGTGCCAGATGACAAAAGAGGTGCCCAGTTTGTATGTGTTCTTGTGTTTATTGATAAGCAGGGTAGAATATATCAGACAAAAGGGATTTGTCGGGGCAAGATTGCCTTTGAGCCAAGAGGTGAAAATGGTTTTGGTTATGACCCTGTGTTTGTACCTGATGGATTTGACAGGACATTTGCAGAGCTGGATAGCCAAATCAAGAACCAAATATCTCACAGAGCAAAGGCTTTTGAAAACCTAAAAAAGATTCTGGGTGAGATTTACAATGAAGATACTTGTGATTAGTGATACACATGGAATTATATATGATGCACAGAATATCATAAAAAAATACGAAAAGAACGTAGAGATGTGCATTCACCTTGGAGATTTAGTAAAAGATGCCATTTATCTTCAAAGTAGGTTTCCCAATCTCAAGTTTGAAATTGTAAGGGGGAACAATGACTTTACAAAGGATTTTCCGCCTGATAAGATAATTGAGTTAGGTGGCAAAAAGATTCTAATTACCCATGGTCATATGTACTCAGTAAAGTCTACATATGACCTTATTGTAAATCATGCAAAAGCGTTTAGAGTGGATGCCTGTTTTTTTGGTCATACTCATCAGCAGGAAGAGTTTTATTCAGATGGTATCCTTTTTTTGAATCCTGGAAGTTTAGCTTTTTCAAGGGACGGTTCAAGGTCGTTTGCAATAGCAGAAGTTACTCCTTACGGGGTTGTAGCATATTTGGAAAAGGTGTGAAGGAAATTGATAATAGCCCAAGGTGAACTTGTGAATATCAGAGAGGTTAGATGGGGAGACTTAAAATATCTTCAAAAATGGGCAAATGATCCAGAAGTTGCATACTGGGCAAGGGCAGAGACAAATATTTCAAGTATTACAATAGGAGAGTTTAGAAGATGGTATTACAGGCGCTCCTCCTCTTCTGTTAAAAGATTTATCATAGAAACAAAGGAATCAAAAAAGCCGATTGGTTCTATTTCCTATAGAGATTATGATTCTATCAACAAAGTGGTAGTTCTTGGCATACATATTGGAGAAAAAAACTACTGGGGAAAAGGATTTGGCACCGATGCAATTAAAGCGTTTGTGAAATACCTTTTTGATACACTTGATATCAATAGGATAGAACTTGATACTTTCGATGAGAATGTAAGGGCAATTAAAGCATATCAAAAGTGCGGTTTTAAGATTGAGGGTGTTTTAAGAGAAGCAAGGCTTATTGAAGGAAAATTTCATGATGTAATTATTATGGGAATGACAAGAAAAGATTATTTAAAAATAGCAAACAAAACTTAAATGTGATATAATAAAAACAAACACAAAATAACCAAAACAAAATAAGGAGGACAAAAATGAAAAGTATAAATTGCATCGGTGCTGATTTTGGTGCGTCAAACGGAAGGATTTTTGTTGGCAGGTTTGACGGAACTGTTTTGGAGCTTTGTGAGGCTCACAGGTTCGAAAACAATCCTGTGCGGCTTGGTAAAAGTCTTTATTGGGATTTTCTTTACCTTTTTAACAATCTTAAGATTGGAATCTACAAAGCTAAAAAACAGTTTGGAACAATAGATAGCATAGGAGTTGACACATGGGGTGTTGACTATGGGTTGGTGGACAAGTATGGAAATCTTATTTCAAATCCCTATCATTATCGTGACCTGAGAACAAAATCGGCCATAGAAGAAGTAGGAAACATTATACCACTCAATCAGCTGTATAACACCACTGGTATTCAATTTATGAATTTCAACACCATTTTCCAGCTGTACATAGACTACAAGACAAGACCTGAGATAATGAAAAATGCTTCTTCGCTTTTGTTCATCCCAGATCTTTTTGCTTATTTTTTAACAGGAGAAAAGGTAAACGAATACACTATTGCTTCAACTTCTCAGCTTTTAGATGCCCACAAGAGAACATGGAGTTTTGAGATAATTGAAAAACTTGGGTTTGAAAAAGATTTATTTAATGATATAATTTATCCAGGAAACACTTTAGGAAAACTTTCAAAGGAGATTCAAGAAGAGCTTGAGATAGAAAACATACCTGTTATAGCAGTGGGTAGTCACGACACAGCTTCAGCTGTTGCGGCAGCGCCGTTTTCTGATGGAAAACAAACAGTTTATCTTAGCTGCGGTACATGGTCGTTGATGGGCGTTGAACTTGACAGTCCTTTAATAAACGAGAAAACATTTGAAAAAAACTTTACAAATGAAGGTGGGGTTGAGAACAAAATAAGGTTTTTGAAAAACATCACTGGGCTGTGGATTATTCAACAACTAAAAAGCGCGTGGAGCAAAAAGTTCGAAGAGGTAAGTTATAATCTCATAAGTGAACTTGCACAAAAATCTGACGTTGATTACGCAATCGATCCTGATAGTCAAGAGTTTTTAGCACCTGTGGATATCATTTCGGAGATAAAGAACTTCTGCAAAGCACACTTTGAAAAAGAACCACAGACACTTGGCGACATTGCAAAAGCAGCTTACAATGGAATTGTTAAGAAATACCAAAACACAGTTAAGGAGATAGAAAAGTTAACAGGGCTTAAGATTTCTGCAATAAATATGGTTGGCGGAGGCATTAGAGATAAGTATTTTTGCGAGCTTACAGCAAAGTTTACGAAAAGAGATGTTGTAGCAGGACCTGTTGAGGCAACAGTGCTTGGTAATATTCTCATGCAGCTCATAGCCTTAGGTGAGATTAAGAATTTGCAGGAAGGAAGAGAGCTTCTCAAAAAAAGTGTACAATTTGAATACTACAAAGGGAGGTAAGAAGAAAGGTGCTTGCGATTGAACGAAGACAAAAGATTATGGCAATGTTGAACGAAAACAAGAGTGTGCTTGTTCCGGAGCTTGCAAAACTTTTCAATGTTACAGAAGAGACAATAAGGCGTGACCTTGAAAAGCTTGAAAAAGAAGGCCTTTTGAAAAGGACATATGGCGGGGCAGTATTGGTTGAGAACTACAATGTTGATATTCCTTTTGAGTTTAGAAATGTCACAAATATTGAGGGTAAAAAGCAGATAGCACTGAGTTTGATAAAGTACATTGAAGATGGCGATACTCTTGTGATGGACTCGAGCACATCTGCACTTCAGGTTGCAAAGCTTTTAAAAACAAAAAAGAAAATAACTGTCATTACAAACTCAGAGCAGATAATCAATGAGCTGAAAGTTTTTGAAGACACAATAAAGGTTATTTCAACTGGTGGAACGCTTAGAAACAAGTCTTTGTCACTTGTTGGACCAATAGCTGAGCAGACTTTGCGGTCTTTAAATGCAAACAAAGCAATAATATCATGTAAAGGTTTTGATATTGAAAAAGGATTTACAGAGTCAAACGAGCTTGAAGCTCAGGTCAAAAAGCTCATGATTGAAATAGCAGACAAGGTTTACATGATAGTTGACCACACAAAGATGAACAAGACAGCCTTGGTGAACATTGCAACACTTGACGATGTTGATTTTATCTTCACAGACAAGATCCTTCCGCCAAGTCAAGAAAATGCAATAAAGGAGAAAAATGTAGAGATTGTATATTGTTAAAAAAGGGGCCAACAGCCCCTTTTTTATATCTTTTTTGTTGACGAAAAAAGAATGTCGTAAAAGTTCGGGAAAGAGATTGATGCACAGTCTGCATCCAAAATGGTACTCTCGCCCTCGACTGCACACGCCATGATAGATGCAGCCATTGCTATTCTGTGGTCTTTATATGAATTTACAATTGCACTTTTAAGTTTTTCCTTTGAGCCTATTATCTCAAGTCCGTTTTCAAGTTCATGGCACTCAGCACCAAAACTTCTAAGCATCTGAGCTGTTGTTTTTATTCTATCGCTCTCTTTTACCCTTAGCTCTGAAACATTATCGATTGTAGTTTTACCTTCGGCAAATGCTGCTGCAACTGCCAAAATAGGTATTTCGTCTATGATGCGGGGAATATCGTTTTTGTCAACTTTTACACCTTTTAGGTTGCTGCTTCTTGCGACTATTTTTCCCACAAGTTCTCCATTTCTATTTTCTACATTTTCAATTCTAATCTCAGCACCCATCTGTTTTAGAACATCAATTATACCTGTTCTTGTTGGGTTTAAAATGCAGTTTTCAATTATCACAGAGCTATTATCACATATTAGTGCAAGAACAATAAAAAATGCTGCAGATGATATGTCAGAAGGAATTTTTATCTTTATGCTGGAAAGTTGACTTGGTAGTATCTCCACTATATATATCCCATTTTCTTCCCAGCTTTTTATATTTGCTCCTGCATGCTTTAACATCAGTTCTGTGTGGTCTCTTGATTTAGGACTTTCTTTTATGACGCTTTTGCCTTCTGCTTTTAAAGACGCAAAAATCAATGCAGATTTTACCTGGGCACTTGAAATGGGTAAGGTATATTCAATCGGTTTTAATTTTTTACTGCCTTTTACCTTAATAGGCAGGAAATCTTCTTTTTCTAAAAACTCAAACTTAGCCCCCATCTGAGAAAGAGGTACTGTGACTCTTTTCATTGGTCTTTTTTTAAGGGAGCTGTCACCTGTTAAAATAGATTCAAATTCCTGGGTGGACAAAATCCCAAGAAGAAGTCTTGTGGTTGTTCCTGAATTTTGACAGTCCAGTATCTGTTTTGGAGCAGAGAGATTAAAGTCATTTCCTTTGACAATTATTTTGTCATTTCGAATTTCTATGTCAGCGCCAAGATTTTTAAGACAGTTTATAGTTGCTAAACAATCATCAGAAAAGAGAAAATTTTCTATTTCTGTTACACCTTTTGCCAGACTTCCAATCATGATACTTCTATGTGATATTGACTTATCAGGAGGGACAATTACATTTGAGTTTATTTTTCTTCTTCCATCTATTTTAACATTCATTTTCCATCACTCACAATCTTATCTCTAATTAATTTTGCTTTTTCAAAATAGGAGTAAATTTCATTATAGTTTTGGTTTTGCAAACTTAATTTAAAGTTTTTAAGAAGTTCAATGTAAGTATCAATAAGTTCAAGCAACACGTTCTTGTTGGAGATTGATATATCTGCCCACATTTTTGGACTGGAGGAGGAGATACGGGTTATATCTTTAAATCCTCCTCCAGCAAATTTGCAATATATCTCGCTGCTATTTAACATATTCACAAGTCCTGCAGACACAACATGAGGAAGGTGTGAAATAACAGCTGTTATTTTGTCATGAAGTTCAAAGTCAATCTCCTCGACCTTACATCCTATTGATTGTAATAGTTTCTTGAGCTTTTCAATATCCTCTTTTCTATTAATTTCGGTTGGGGTTATGAAGTAGTATGCACCGTTAAAGAGCGTATCAAATGAATATTCATAGCCTATCTTTTCAGTGCCTGCCATTGGATGTCCACCGATGAAATTTTTAATTTTATGTTCGATAGAATACTTGCAAATCTGAGTTTTTGTACTTCCAACATCTGTTATGATTCCATTTTTGATTTTTGATGCTAATTTGCTAAGAATAGGTATGCTTTCTAATACAGGGACACATATAAAACTAAAGGCATACTCATCTTCTGTTTCATCTAAATTTTCAATATTCTCTTTTACAATGCCTTCACAAATAGCTTTTTCAACTGCAGTTTTGTTTATATCATAAGCATGGATTTCATACCCGCATTTATTAAACGCTTTTGCGAGTGAACCACCAATAAGACCAAGGCCTGCTATGAGTATCCTTTCTCTCACCATTTTCTCTAAACACTCTTTCCAATTGATTTTGCTATTAAAGATATCTCTTTTACAAGTTTATCAAATTCCTCTGGTGTGATTGACTGAGGTCCATCAGATAGAGCTTTTTGCGGGTTTGGATGAACCTCAATCATAAGTCCATCAGCTCCAGCTGCAATTGCTGCTTTTGAAAGTGCTGAAACATACTTTGCTTTTCCTGCTGCATGGCTCGGGTCAACTATTATTGGAAGATGGCTTTTTTCTTTTACAACAGGGATTGCTGAAATGTCTAAAGTATTTCTTGTTGCTGTCTCAAATGTCCTTATTCCTCTTTCACACAAAATAACATTTGGATTTCCTTCGCTCAAGATGTATTCAGCAGCATTCAACCACTCTTCAATTGTTGCTGCCAAACCTCTTTTGAGAAGAACTGGTTTGTCTTGTCTTCCTACGTACTTTAACAAATTAAAATTTTGCATATTTCTTGCACCAATTTGGAAAATATCTACATAGTCATACGCTCTGTCAACAGCACTTTCGCTTATTACCTCTGTTATAACTAAAAGGTCATACTTTTGTGCAGCTTCTTTTAAGATTTTCAATCCTTCTTCTTCAAGACCCTGGAAAGAATATGGAGATGTTCTTGGTTTATAAGCTCCGCCACGCAGGATTTTAGCGCCACTTCTTTTAATCTTTTCTGCAACATCAAACATCTGCTCATAACTTTCAATTGCACAAGGACCACCAATGAGCGTGATTGAGTCTCCGCCAATCTCTACATCTTTGATTTTTATAACTGTAGGTTCGGCTTTGAAGGTTCTGCTTGCGAGTTTGTAGCTCTCAAGGATTGGTATTATTCTGTCAACACCTGGTAAAAGTTCAACAGGGACATCAGACAGAATTCTCTCATCGCCAATAACACCAATCACAGTTCTTTCAATACCTTGTGAAATGTGGGGTCTAAGGCCCAGTGATGTAATAAGTTTTACAACCTCTTCAATATCTGACTCTTTACAGTCCTTTTTCATTACAATAATCATATTCATCGCCTCCATACTACCATTTTTTGCTTTTCCATAGATTTTATCCATTCTACCGTACTTCAAAGCATTTTCGTTTATAGGACTTCTTTTAAGGCCATTATGAATCCCATATTATCACTCTCCAGTCCTGTTGTAACTCTTAGGTATGTTGGCATTCCAAATATATCGCCTGGTCTTACAATTATACCTTTTAAAAGAAGCTTTTTGAACACCTCAACAGCATCCTTCTTTACATCTACCATTACAAAATTTCCATATGATTTTATATAGGGAAGACCCATCTCATCAAAGCTTTTGTAAAAAAATTCGAGAGACTTTTTGTTTAGCTCTTTTGCTTTTTTTACATGTTCTTCATCCTCAAGAGCAAAAATAGCTGCAATCTGAGCCAAATGATTTACATTAAAAGGTGGTCTTACTCTGTTTAATTTTTCAATTATATCCTCTGATGCTATCGCATACCCAACTCTTAAAGCGGCAAGACCATAAATCTTTGAAAATGTCTGAAGAACAATAAGATTTTCAAATTCATTGAGCCATTCTAAAGCATCTGGATATTCTGGGTCATCAATGTATTCTTTATAAGCCTGGTCAACAACAACTGCAATGTGTGAAGGTACTGACTTTATAAAGTCATATAACTCCTTTCTCTTAACAATTGTACCGGTTGGATTGTTTGGATTGCAAATCCATATTACCTTTGTTCTTTCATTTATATTGTTGTAAAAAGCTTGCAAATCATGGGTAAAATCTTTTAATGGAAGTTCAATTGGTATACCGCCCATCACTTTTGTGACAGTTTCATATCGAGGAAAAGAAGGTTTTGCCATTATTGCATTGTCACCTGAATTTATGAACACAGCAGCAATGAATTGTGTGATTTCGTCAGAACCTGCTCCCAGAAGTATCTGCGATGATTTTACACCCAGCTTTTTTGAAAGTTTGAGTTTTAATTCTGTGCAATTTCCATCCGGGTAAATAGCAAGCTCATCTAAGTTTTGCATCAAAGCTTTTTTTACATTTTCTGATGGTCCCAAAGGATTTTCATTTGAAGCAAGTTTTATAACCTTTTCAAGGCCAAGTTCTCTTTTTACCTCTGAAATAGGTTTGCCAGGGATATAGGGAGAAATTGTATTAATTACTTCTCTGAACAAATTAGCACACCCCTAATTTACGATTTTCAATAATTTTATTATCAACTCTTAGGACTTGTCAAGAAAAAAGTAATGAGCAAAAAATAGAGTGGATTTAGTTTAGCAGAAATGTTTGTGAATTAATTATAAACTTTTAGATTTATCAGGATTAAAAAAAGTCAATTTTGTGGGGGAAAAATATAAAATTTTTCAGGGTTACACTTTTATAATTTATAGCTATAATTTATTTCAGATTCACAATTTTTATAGTCTTTTTGTTCGTGAAAATGTCAAAATATACAGTGAGGAGGGTTTTGTATGTCAAAAAAATTAAAATCATTTGCGTGGTTTATCTGTTTTGTGTTTATTTTTTCAAGTCTTGTTACATTGCCAGGTATAAAATCTGATTCTGTGAAAGCGGCTTCAAGCAATCAACCAGTAAAAACCCTGACTTTCTTCTATGGAGACTCTAATGCGGATACTCATCCAGATCTATTCAGCACACCTATTGGCAAAGAGCTTACAAAACTTACAGGTGTAAAGCTTAAAATTGAGTACTTAGCAGGGCAGGATGAGGCAACAAAGATTGGTCTTATGCTTGCATCTGGTGATCTGCCTGATTTGATTCATGGTCATCAAGAGCATGGGAAGCTGATTGAAGCAGGTGTTTTAGTACCCCTGGATGATTATATCCAAAAATATGGAAAATATTGCAAACAAATCTACAGCGCAAAGGATTTAAAAAGACTAAGACAGAAGGATGGAAAGATTTATTTCTTATCTCCATACAGAAATGAAATAACACCTGATATAAAACCTGATGGATTCTGGCTGCCGATTGATCTTCTTGAGAAAGCAAAGTGGCCAAAGGTAAGATATTGGGAGGATTATCAACAGCTAATTAGGGATTATGTAAAGAAAAATCCAACTATTGATGGAAAACCAACAATAGGATTTACATTTATAACGGAAAGCTGGAGATTCTTTACTTTAGAAAACCCGCCTTCATATCTCATGGGATATCAAAATGATGGTGATGTTATTGTTGATCCGAAGACTTACACTGCAAAAGTTTATTCTACAATGCCTGAATCGAAAAGATATTATAAAGATTTGAATAAAATGTGGAAAGAAGGGCTTATTGACAAAGAAGTGTTCGTTCAAAACTATGACACATATCTTTCCAAGATTGCTCAGGGTAGAGTTGTAGGATTCTACGACCAGTGGTGGCAATTTGGATATGATGCAGAAGCTTCATTAAAGAATGCAAAGAAATACAATAGAATGCATGTGTCTTTCCCAGTTGTCTACAAAGGTGTACAAAGAGCAAAATATCTTGTTATTCAGCCAATCGGTGCAAGAGATGGTATCAGTATAACAAAGAAATGTAAAGATCCTGTTACTGCATTTAAATTCCTTGATACTCTGTGTTCTTTAGAAGCTCAAAAACTCATGTACTGGGGAATAAAAGGTGTTGACTACAGTGTAGATAAAAATGGAAAGATGTATTTAACAGATAAGCAAAAAGCTCAAAGAGAAGATCCAGCTTATAGAAAGAAACAAGGACTTGGATACTGGTGGGTATTCCCACATGCAGCTTTAAAGTTGCAGGATGGAAACTACAGAGAACCTGGATTTGATCCAGAGTATGTATACAAGAACTTCTCACCTGCCGAAAAGAAGGTTCTTGATGCTTACAAAGCAAAATACTTTATGCAACCTCCATTTACAGACCCACCAATTGAGACACCTTATGGTTTTGCTTGGGATATAAACATTCCTGCTGATAAAACACAAGTAACATTGGCGCAGCAGAAGATGAGCGAGGTAAGAAGAAAGTATCTACCACAGCTTGTAATGGCAAAGAGTGATGCTGATTTTGAAAGAATATGGAACGAGTTTGTCAAAGCGTTTGAAAAAACAAATTACAAAGTATATGAGCAGTTCAAGACAGAAATGATTCGATGGAGAGTAAAGAATTGGAACTAAATTTGGAGTAAATTGTGGTATATTTATAGGGAAGACCTCTTGTTTTAGAGGTTTTCCCTATAAATTTTTTAGCCTAAAAAATAGTGCCACAAAGGGGGAGGGTTATTTTGGACTTATCTAAATTTGATGTAAAAAAATTCTGGGAAGAAAATGATTTTTGTCGGTTTAATTTTGACAAAAAAACAAGGATTCCTATACACTTTTGGCTTGACGACCATTTTTTGTTTGAGCTGGTTGGTCCTTTTTCAACAGTTGATTATTACTCTGACAAATCATACAGGCTTCAAATTCATAAAAAAGCTAATGATATTTTAGAAAGAGAGCTTGGCAGAAGATTTTATTCAGAAGAAGAACTTGACCCGCCAGAGCCAACAAGGTTTGAGGTTGTGATGGGTTCAAAGGTTGTGATATCAGAAGGTGGAACGCCTTGGCTTGAGGCGGCAATTGAAAGTTTAGATGAGGCGAAAAATTTTATAGAAAAGATGGAGAAGATTGATATAAAAAAGGTTATTACACCTGAACTTTTGAAGGCAAAAGAAGATTACGAAAAGGCGACAGGCAAGAAACTAAGATGGGGGCATATGACAAGAGGACCTGCTACAATTGCAACAAGTTTATTAGGGACAACAAATCTTTGTATGCTATTAATGGATGAACCAGACTTAATGGATGAATTTTTTGAGATATTAAAAGAAAAACTTGTAGAATATATAAAAACTTTGAGAAGTTATTGTGAAGTTGAATATAATGGAATTGCAATTAATGACGATAACTGCTTTTTGTTTTCGCCCAAGCTTTATGAAAGATACTGTGCACCTATTTTGGAGAGTTTGTTTAAAAACTTCGCACCAAGAAAAGAAGATACGCGTTATCAACATTCAGATAGCAATATGCAGCACCTTATTCCTATTTTAAATGAACTTGGAGTAAACAGCGTTAATTTTGGGCCTGAAATTCACCCTGTCACGATAAGAAAGCTTATGCCACATGCCTTAATTTATGGACAAATGCCACCATTTGTATTGAGAAATGGAAATGCAAAGGAAATTATTGAATATGTAAAGAGGGATATGCAAGTTTTAAAAGAGGATGGAAACTTTATCGAGACACCTGCAGGTTCAGTTGCTTCAGGTACTCCTCTTGAAAATATCAAAATATACATGTGGGCTGTTCAAGAATTTGGGAAAATATAGTTTTTTGACATATCAATTTTATGGGGGAAATATGTTAGATTTTAAGGGTTGTTTTTATCTAAATACTATGTAAAATGAACAATAGAGGATGATAATTGTTCATCCTAAATAAAAATTCAAGGAGAGGAGGCGTCAAAATTGAAATTTATAAGAAAAATTTCGATTGTAGTAGTACTTGTTTTCATTATCTCCGCGGTGCTGAGTGGTGTTGCACCTGTATTTTCCCAGAAGGTTGAAGGTGCATCAAAAAAGGTTGTAACATTTACAATGTTTAGTGCAGATGCAACAGTACAATATCACCCAGATATCTTTAGCACTGCTATTGGTCAGGAAATCACTAAAAAGACAGGTGTGAGACTTAAAATTGAACACTTTGTAGGAATGGACCAGGCAACAAAAATATCGCTTATGCTTGCATCTGGAGATTTACCAGACCTTGTTTACGGTAGCGGTGAGCACAAACAGTTTATTCAAAACAAAGCATTAGTTCCTCTGGACAATTATATTGAAAAATACGGTCAGTGGACAAAGAAAGCTTATTCATCTGTTGATTTGAAAAAATTGCGTCAAGCAGATGGACACATCTACTTCTTGAGCTACACAAGAGGAGAAGTTTCACCGAGTGCAAGTGGTGAAGGTTTATACGTAATGATTGATATGTTACAAAAGAACAATTGGCCAAGGTTGAAATACTGGGAAGATTTAGTGCCAATGTTAAGAGATTATGTCAAGAAATATCCAAAGTATAAAGGTATGCCTGTAATAGGTATGTCAGCAATAACAGAAGGTGCAAGATTTTATGTAATTCAGGATCCTGCAACAGGTCTTAATGGTTTAGTTGCAGACACTGTACAGGTTGATCCAAAAACATATAAAGCAAGTTATGATCCTGCAGGAATAGGAATGTATAAAGCATACAAAGCCTTAAATGCATTGTGGAATGAAGGTTTATTTGACAAAGAAGCTTTTGTGCAAACATATGACCAGTGGGCTGCAAAAGTAGCTCAGGGTAGAGTTGTAACAAGCTGGGGAAGGTCATGGCATTTTAACAATGCATTTAACACTTTGAGGAAGAACAATGAGGATGACAGGATTCTTGTTCCGTTTGGTATTGTCTTCAAGGGAGTTAAAAAATCTAGATACGTAATGCTCCAGTCTATAGGAACAAGAGACGGTGTAAGTATTACAAAGAAGTGTAAAGATCCTGCAAGAGCATTCCAGTTTTTAGATCAATTATTGAACCCTGAGGTTCAAAAGCTTATGTTCTGGGGTATAAAGGGAAGAGATTATCTTGTTGATAAGAAAGGTAAGATGTACAGAACTCAAGCTATGATTGAAAAAGCAAGAGATCCTGTTTATCAGAAACAGGAGGGGCTTGGATACTGGAATATCTGGCCAAGATGGCAGCTCAAGTTCCCAGATGGTAACTATGTAAAGCCTGAACTTGATCCAGATATTGCTTATATGCAATGGGCACCTGCACAGAAAAAAGTTCTTGAAGCTTATAAGGCAAAGACATTTGTTGAACCACCGTTTGCAGATGAACCCGAGTGTCCACCTTGGGGATATGCATGGGAGATTAACGTTCCACCAGAAAAGCAAAAAGAAATACAGGTTCCACTCAATATTGCAAATGATCTTGCGAGAAAGTATATACCAATGCTTATAATGGCTCCGAAAGGCAAATACGATGAGGTATGGAACAAGTACAAGGCAGAAGTTAGAGCAAAGATAAATACAAAGCCAATTGAAGAATTCTATACAGAGCAAATGAGACAGAGAATGGCAGATTGGTACGGAATTAAAGTTAAGTAATATGGTGCAAAAAATGGATAAGGGAAGAGGTAGAATAATTGCCTCTTCCCTTATATAAAATTTTTAATTGTTTAGCATTTGCTTTCTTGGCTACTTACAATATAGAGGCATAAAAGTTTTCATGAGGAGGTAATTGTTTTGGACGCTGTATATTACAATGGGTCGAAAAAAACTTTTTGGCAGAAAGTAAAAGAACAAAAAGAATTAGTTTTCATGATATTCCCATTTGTACTATATGTTATCCTGTTTCACTATATACCTCTTTGGTGGTGGGTCATTGCATTTAAAGAATACAGACCTTTCCAGGGTGTTTGGGGTTCAGAGTGGGTAGGTTTGCAACAGTTTAAAGATTTGTTTAGTGATTCTGGTTTTTGGCTTGCTATGAGAAATACAATTGTTATAAGCTTTTTAAAGCTTATAACATCCTTTGCGGCAGCTATCTTACTTGCGCTTATGTTAAACGAAGTAAAAAATATGTTTTTTAAAAGAACTATACAAACGATATCGTATCTTCCTCACTTTGTTTCTTGGGTTGTTGCAGCAAGCATAGTTATAAGTGTACTCGCACCAGAGTCAGGTATATTCAACCAGATATTAATGGCACTCAAGATAATAAAACAGCCAATTGTTTGGATGGGAGAGGGACATTACTTTTGGTGGATATTAGCTCTCTCGAACGTTTGGAAAGAAACGGGATGGAATGCTATAGTGTATTTGGCTGCTATGACAAGTATTGATCCAGAACTTTATGATGCTGCAAGTGTGGATGGGTGTGGAAGACTGCAGAAGATAAGATATGTAACACTGCCGGGGATTGCACCAACAATTAGTATGCTTCTTATTCTCAATGTTGGTTGGCTTTTGAATGCTGGTTTTGAACAGGTTCTTTTGCTCAGAAACCCGCTTGTTCAGGATTATTCACAGATTCTTGACACATACGTTCTTGACTATGGTATTACAATGTACAGATATTCATATGCTACAGCTGCTGGTATGTTTAAGAGCGTTGTAAGTATTTTGCTTGTGTTGTTTGCAAATAAGGTTGCTGCAAAATTAAATGCATCTACTGTGGTATAGTAAAGTTTTGGCAAGGTTTTCAACCATATAAACAGGAGGGAATGTTTGAGATGTTTAAGAAAAAAACAGCCGAGGATGTCATTGTTGACTTGGTTGTTTATGTAAGTTTGATTTTTGTTGGTATTGTAACTTTATATCCTTTTTTGAATGTTCTTGCTGTGTCCTTTAACGATGCTCTTGATACAGTTCGAGGAGGAATTTATATCTGGCCAAGAAAGTGGACTTTGAAGAATTACGAAATTATTGTTAGTAATCCACAGATTTATAATGCAGCGTTAATATCTGTTGCAAGAACAGTTCTTGGTACAGTTTTAGGTATAATTTGTACAATGTTTGTTGCTTATCCTCTTTCAAGAAAAGATTTTGTATTAAGACGACCATTTTCAGCGATAATGGTTTTAACTATGTATTTTGGCGCTGGATTAATTCCTACCTATTTGTTGTACAGGTCGTTGGGGCTTTTAAATACATTCTGGGTCTATATTGTACCTGCACTGTTAGGAATGTTTAATGTAGTTGTGGTTAGAAGCTATATAGAGTCACTTCCTTCCAGTTTGATTGAATCTGCAAAGATTGATGGAGCAAGTGAATTTAGAATTTTATGGCAAATAATTTTTCCACTTACATTGCCCGCAATTGCAACAATAGCACTTTTTATAGGTGTTGGACACTGGAATTCTTGGTTTGATGTTTATATCTTTAACTCACAAAGGCCTGACCTGAGTACTCTTCAGTATGAGCTTCAAAAAATTCTGGCCTCTGTGAGCATGCAGGTAGGGAGAAACCCTGACTATCAGATGGGGGCAATGGCTGATTCTCAACAGGTTACACCAAACTCAGTAAGAGCGAGTATGACAATTATTGCAACAGCACCAATTATTATGGTATATCCGTTCTTACAAAGATATTTTGTAAAGGGGCTTACTCTTGGAAGTGTTAAAGGTGAATAATTGAGGTTGCGAAGTGGGTGATTTTTGCCCACTTTGATTTATTTTTATGGGTAAATAAATACAGTTAATATTTTTGTGTATTATGATATAATTAAACTATAGGAGACATAAAACTTGTGGTGGAGAGAAGTGCTAAAAAAATTTTTTAAATTCTCAAAAGAAAGGTTGCTTGATAAATTAGATAGTCTTTCTGTTAGAAGAAAACTATTACTTGTATATACCCTCTGTGTTTTAATCCCCACAATAGTGAGCCATTTTATTTTTACCGTTTTCATCGTAAAGAATCTTCAGCAGCAAAAAATAAATCAGATAAAAAGTGCCTTTAATATCTTAAATACAAATGTGAAAAGGGTCATTGATGAGGCAATATTGTACTCAAATACATTATATACAGATGATTTACTCAATGATATGCTTGACATTGATTACCGCGGTATGGATGATTTTTACTCTAATTATGTTCAGTATCTGAGAAATAGAATATATCAGGGCAGAAATGTTTATTCCAATATTGCTCGTGTGACAATATATACAAATAATCCTACAATTTTGAATAGTGACGGTTACAAAAAATTACATATTGAGGAAGTTAACGAATGGTATAATAAACTAATAAATAATCCACAGGGGATAGTTGTAATACCAACCAGCGACAGTGGAGTAAATGGAGAAGAAGGATATGTGTCGTTAATTAGAAATCTCAATCAATATGAACAAAGGAGCACCGCCACAGGTAACAATAGTAAGTATACCAAAATAGCCAAAATTGACATTTATCTTTCAAGCTTTTTTAATTCTATAAATTTTGAGGTATTTGGTGGAGAGATTTACTTGCTGGACAACAGCAACAGAATAATTGCAGCGCATACATATAATAGTCTAATCTTTACCAAACCATTTATAAAGTTTGAAGAAGGCAAATTTATTCCAAAAGGTTCATATGTATTTGTTAATAATTTAGACATCAATCTTTTAAATGGTTGGAAACTGGTAGGCGTATTTTCTCGCTCGTATATGATGGGTGAAATATATAAAGCAGTGGAATTTATTTTATTTATTTCAATTTTAAGCTTATTATTTGCTACCTTATTAATAAGATTTATAACTTCTTCTATATCAAATAGATTGGAACTTTTAGAGCGACATATACGAAAAGTGAAAAAACAAAATTTTGAGATTTTAACGTGTAAAGAGGGCAATGATGAGATTGGAAGCCTAATAAGAGAGTTTAATAATATGACAATAAGACTCAAGGAACTAATAGAAAAAGAGATGCTTTCTGAAATCCAAAAGAAGACGCTTGAAGTAGAAAAAAAGCAGGCGGAGATAAATGCGCTTCAGAGCCAGATAAATCCACATTTTCTTTTCAACACACTGGATTCAATAAGAATGCGTTCTGTTTTAAAGAACGAGCTGGAGACTGCTGAAATAATAAAATATTTAACAAGAACCTTAAGAAGGCTAATTTATTGGGGAAATGATATAACCACAGTTCAGGAAGAAATAAATTTTGTAGAAGATTTTCTAAAGATCCAACAATACAGATTTGGCGAAAAGCTGGCATATGAAATTTTTGTAGAAGAAGATGCTAAAAACTGTTTAATTCCAAAGATGACCATTCAGCCACTTGTGGAAAATGCATGTATACATGGAATAGAGGAAAAAGAAGGTAATGGTAGGATAGTGATCCGAGTTAAGAAAGAGGGTATAAAATTAGTAATAGAGGTTGTTGACAACGGAGTAGGTATGAATGAAAAAAAGCTTGAAGAGCTTTATGCTAATATCAACAATCCGTTATATGATAAAAGTATTGGAATTAAAAATGTTTACAGAAGATTAATGCTTTATTATAACGACAATGCTGAGTTTTATATTGAAAGTTCTATCAAGAAAGGTACCAAGGTTATTATCAAACTTCCTTTAGAATTGCCAGCATTTGTTCATAAAATATGATGTGAGGGTGTGTAAATTATGTTTAAGATTCTTTTAGTTGAAGATGAGATATTCATGAGAAAGGGTATAATTAAACTTATTGATTGGGGAAGACTTGGATTTGAAATTGCATATGAAGCGGGAAATGGTCAGGAAGCTCTTGAGATCCTCAAGAGTGAGAAAGTAGATGTGATAATAACAGATATAAAGATGCCAGTAATGGATGGAATTGAGCTGATAAAAAGGGTCTCAGAGAAGTTTGAAAACAAGCCACCAATAATAATTATCAGCGGATACAATGAATTTGAATTTGCAAAGGCAGCTATAAAGTATGGTGTAAATGATTATCTATTAAAACCTATAGATGAGAATGAGCTTATTCAGACATTGGAGAAGATAAAGACAAGGATATTAAGCGAAAAGGAAGAGTATAAAAAGAAGGAATTATTTGAATATGTAAGAAGGAACTCAGCTTTTATAAAAGCTCTTGAGATACAAAATGATGATTTTCTTGGAAACAGTAGTGAAGACGGAGTGAAAAAATATTTTGGAATTTCAAAACAAGAAACTTTTCAATATGAAGATGATTTGACCATTTACGAAAAATTAATGGAAACGGAAAAGAGTGTAAATACTAAATATTCGAACAAAGGTGTAGAGATTAAATGTTATTTGGATAGTTACTTTAATTTGCTGTTTATAGTAAATGCTATTCAAAACTCTAAGAAAAATGGCTTGGTTAAACAGATTTTTAACGAGATAAGAAATCTGCTAAATTTGCAAACGATAATTGTTCAGGAGTGTATATCTTACCTGAAAATACATACATTATACAAACAGCTTTTAAGGAAATTTAACTTTGTCCAATTTTACGAAAAGAGTGGTATTATTGAGGCATCAGAAATAGGGGAATTTGAGCATTATCTTGAGGATAAAAAACTTTCAAAAGAGTTGATTAGACTAATCGAAGAAAAACGTTTTGAAGATATAAATGTTAAAATTTCGAAATTTTTTGATGAGTGTCAGACTAATAAAGTGTCGCCTGATGTGATTAAAGGTTATATTCTTTTAGCTGTGCTTGAGATAATAGATTATTTTGAAGCTTACCAGTTATTTGAGACTGATAGCATAAAGTTTATATTTAGAACCAATATGCAAAAAAGTAAATTCTTGGATAAAGTTATGGAAATTTTGGAGCAGATTATAAACTGCATTGACGAAAATTCTAAATTTAATGGTTCGAGTTTTATGAAGAAAATAGAGTTGTTTATAAAGGAAAATTACAACAAAGATATAACAATTAAAAGTATTGCTCAACAATTTTATATCAATCCTATATATTTGGGAAGAATGTTTAAAAAACATTTTAACATGCCATTTAACAAATATTTGCATTTAGTGCGCATTGAGAATGCAAAAAGGTTACTTCTTAAAACTGATATGAAGATTTATGAAATAGCTAAGGAAGTAGGTTATAGTGATCCTGACTATTTTGCATTAAAATTTGAGGAATATGTAGGCAAAAGTCCTTCAAAATTTAGAAATTCTGTTTCTGTCAACGAGGAGTAATGTAGTTTTTATTATTTAGAAATCGTTTTCTAAAACCTGCGGAAGGGTGTGGTTAATTATGATTTTATCAAGGAACAGTAACCCAAACTATTCTATGTGTTGGCTTTCTTATAAGCCTATAGGTAAGAAAGAATATGTACATGATGTTGAAAAATTTTTAGGACAAATAGTTTTATTGGAGAAAAATATTTATTTCGAAAATGCGGCGAATGAACTTAAAAAGGCTTTAAGTGTATTGTTTGAAACTGAACTAAGATTGAACAATGCTTTAAGTCTTTATGTTGACAGTGGAATTATTTTAGGTAAAGTGACAGATGAAAATCTTAGAGGTTTTATAAGCGATGTTGAAAAAGAAGCAGTAGGTGAGGAAGGGTTTATAATAAAAGTTGTAGATGAAAATAAGAAAAAATACATCATTGTTGCATCAAGAAGCGAAAAGGGAATAATATACGGAATATTCCATCTGATAAGCAAATTTAGGCTTAAAGCAAAATTGAAAGAACTCAATTGCATAGAGAATCCTAAAGCCTCATTACGAATTATTAACCATTGGGATAATATGGATGGAAGTATTGAAAGAGGATATGCAGGCAAGTCAATATTTTTTGCAAATGGCAGAATAAAACGCAATTATAAACGTATATGGGATTATGCAAGGCTTCTTGCCTCAATTGGGATAAACGGTGTCGTAATAAATAATGTGAATGTAAGAGATAAAGCCATATGGTTGATAACACCCAAATATCTAAATGATCTCTCAAAAATAGCAGAAATATTTCGTTTTTACGGTATAAAACTTTACCTTAGTATAAACTTTGCAAGTCCAATTTATATTGGAGGACTTAATACTGCAGATCCTCTTGACGAAAATGTTCAAAAATGGTGGAAGGATACAGTAAAGAATATCTACAGCTACATACCAGACTTTGGTGGATTTTTGGTGAAAGCCGACTCTGAGTTCAATCCAGGACCGTATGTATACGGTAGAACACATGCAGATGGGGCAAACATGTTGGCAGAGGCACTTCTACCTTATGGAGGAGTTGTCATCTGGCGTGCATTTGTTTACAACTGCCTGCAGGATTGGAGAGATACAAAGACAGACAGGGCAAAGGCTGCATATGACAATTTTAAACCACTTGACGGGAAATTTTCTGAAAATGTCATTTTACAGATAAAGTATGGTCCAATGGATTTTCAGGTAAGGGAACCTGTCTCACCTCTTTTTGGCGCTATGGAAAAGACAAACCAGATGATGGAGTTTCAAATAACACAAGAATACACAGGTCAGCAAATTCATCTTTGCTATTTGGGGACGCTGTGGAAAGAGATTTTAGAGTTTGACACATATTGCAAAGGAAAAGGTTCATATGTAAAGAGAATAGTGGATGGAAGTCTTTTTGGAATGAAATATGCAGGATTTGCAGGTGTATCAAATATAGGGGATAGCATCAACTGGACTGGACATGACCTTGCGCAGGCGAATCTGTGGACGTTTGGAAAACTTGCGTGGGACCCAGATGAAAAGATTGAAGATATAGCAAAAGAATGGATAATTTTAACATTTGGAGACGACAAAAAAGTGGTTGACAACATTTTATGGATGCTTCTTAATTCTCACGCGATCTATGAAAAGTATACAACGCCGCTTGGGCTTGGCTGGATGGTAAATCCAGGTCATCACTATGGTCCAAACCCAGAAGGGTATGAGTATTCAAAGTGGGGGACGTATCACCGGGCAGACACAAAAGCAATTGGGGTTGACAGAACTTCAAGAGGGACAGGTTATACATTGCAGTATAGTAAGATGTGGCAGGAAATATTCGATGATATAAATAAATGTCCTGAAGAACTTCTTCTATTTTTCCACAGAGTACCATATGATTTTAAGCTGAAAAATGGAAAGACACTAATACAGTTTATGTATGACTCTCACTTTGAAGGAGCTGAGATGGTAGATGAACTTATAGAAAAGTGGGAGGAACTGAGAGGAAAGATTGATGAGGAGATTTTCAACAGAGTATATGAGAGATTAAAGATGCAAAAAGAGCATGCAATAGAATGGAGAGATGTTATCAACACATATTTTTATAGAAAGACAGGAATACCTGATGAAAAGGGAAGAGTGATATATCCATAAGATAAAAAAAATACTTTTTGAAAGAAAGCGAGGTTGAGAAATTGAGATGTTTGAGCTGAAGAAAAAAGATATATCGAAACAAGATTTATGGCAAAAAGCCAATATTGTATTGCCTCAATTTGACATTGAAAAAATAGAAAATGTTACTTACCAAAATCCTGTATGGGTGCATTTTGGAGCAGGCAACATCTTTAGAGGATACATTGCAGCAATAGCACAGGATTTAATTGAAAGAGGAGAACTTGACAGAGGAATAATCGCAGCAGAGCTTTATGACTATGAGATAATAGACAGGATATACAAACCTTATGACAATCTTTGTTTGGTTGTGACATCTGATGCAAAAGGAAATTTAGAAAAAAAAGTAGTCGCAAGCATTACAGAGGGGCTAAAGTGTGATAAAAGTTTTGAAGCAGACTGGCAAAGACTTTGTAGAATTTTTGAAAACTCATCTCTTAAGCTTGTGACATTTACAATAACAGAAAAAGGGTATAACCTATTTGACCTCAAAGGAGATTATCTGCCTGCAGTGAAAGAGGATATAAAAAATGGGCCGCAAAGTCCAAAAAGTTCGATGGGCAAGGTGGCAGCCTTGGCATATGTTCGATACAAAAGCGGAAGAAAACCAGTTGCGTATGTAAGTCTTGACAATTGTTCTAAAAATGGTGAAAAGTTACAAAGCTCGATAGTTCAAATAGCCAAAGAGTGGGCAAAAAAAGGACTTGTTGAAGAGGATTTTGTTGAATACTTGAACGATGATTCTTTGGTAAGTTTCCCATGGAGCATGATAGACAAGATTGTTCCAAGACCGTCAGAGAGAATAAAAGAGCTTTTAGAGAAAGATGGACTTGAAAATATGGATATCATTTGTACATCAAAAAATACGTACATTGCTCCATTTGTCAATACAGAGAAGGCTCAGTATCTTGTGATAGAAGATAGTTTTCCAAATGGTAGACCGCCACTGGAAAGAGCAGGAGTGTTTATGACAGATAGAAAGACAGTAGAGGATTCTGAGCGGATGAAGGTTCAGACATGTTTGAATCCTCTTCACACGGCTTTGGCTATATTTGGCTGTTTGCTTGGGTATAAGACAATTTATGAAGAAGTAAAAGATGAGCATTTAAAAAGGCTTATTGAGAAGATAGGATATGATGAGGGATTGAAGGTTGTTGTTGACCCCAAAATAATAAATCCGAGGGAGTATATAAGAGAAGTGATAGAAGAAAGATTACCAAACCCGTATATACCTGACACACCGCAGAGGATTGCAACAGACACATCACAGAAAATGCCAATTAGATTTGGAGAGACTATAAAAGCGTATACAGAAAACTCAGATTTAAATGTGAAAAGCCTCAAATATATTCCTCTTGTAATAGCAGGATGGTTGAGATATCTGATGTGCATTGACGATGAAGGAAGAGTTTTTGAGCCAAGTCCAGATCCACTTATAGATGAGCTTAAAAAACATCTTGAGGGCATAGAACTTGGCAAAAAGTACGAGGATTTGGAAGAAAGACTAAGACCAATTCTAACTAATGAGGTTATTTTCAGGGTCGACTTATTTAAAGTGGATTTGGCTCAGAGGGTAGTGGAATATTTCAAAGAGATGATACAGGGCACAGGAGCTGTGAGGAGAACATTGCAAAAGTATGTAAATTAAAAGATTTTCAAAAAGAAAGGGGTTTAAAAAATGGGTTTTAAAATGACGTTTAGGTGGTTTGGTCCAAAGGATGATAATATTCCTCTTGAGTATATTCGCCAAATTCCAGGTATATACGGTGTTGTAACAGCACTTTTTGATATTCCAGTTGGAGAGGTATGGCCAGAGAATAAGATTTTTGAGCTAAAAAAGATGGTAGAAGATGCAGGACTAAAGTTTGAGGTAATAGAGAGTGTAAATGTTCACGAGGATATAAAACTTGGTCTTCCAAGTCGAGATAGGTATATAGAAAACTATAAACAGACTATAAGGAACTTAGCAAAAGCAGGTGTAAAGGTAATATGCTATAACTTTATGCCTGTATTTGACTGGTTGAGGACAGACCTTGCAAAAAAGCTGCCTGATGGTTCTGAGGTTATGGAATACAATCATGAGATGCTCAAGAATATAACACCAGATGAACTTGTAAAAAGCATGGAAAAGGGTTCACAAGGATTTTCTCTTCCTGGTTGGGAGAGCTACAGATTAAAACAGCTCCAAAACCTGTTTGAGATGTACAAGGATGTTGATGAGAATAAACTTTTGCAAAATCTTATCTACTTTTTGGAAAATATAATTCCTGTATGTGAGCAAGTAGATGTTAAAATGGCAATACATCCTGACGATCCGCCTTGGCCACTTTTTGGTCTTCCAAGGGTTGTAACCAACAAAGAAAATATAGAAAAGTTTTTAAGAGCGGTTGACAGTCCCTACAATGGGTTGACTTTGTGCACAGGTTCTCTTGGAGCAAACAGGGAAAATAACATTCCGGAGCTTATAAGGTATTTTGGCAAGATGGGAAGAATACATTTTATGCATGTAAGGAATATAAAATTTACGGGTGAAAAGTCTTTTTACGAGACATCCCACCTGTCGACAGATGGCTCATTTGACATGTTTGAGATTATGAAGGCTATATACGACATAGGTTTTGACGGGTATTTGCGACCTGACCATGGAAGGATGATTTGGGGCGAAAAAGGAAGACCTGGTTATGGACTTTATGATAGAGCCCTTGGCATTGCGTATTTGAACGGACTGTGGGAAGCAATTGACAAGATGTCGAAAATGAAATGAAGTAGTAGTAGTTATGAACAATAAAAAAAAAACGGTTGTCCCGAAAACCGCCTGCTGGGGCTGGGACACTTTGATATGGCGGACTATAAATACCCCAGCCATCTTGAGCCGCTATTCTTTTGCAGTGGCTTAAGGTGTTGTTAAGTTTCAAAAATGCAGAAAATAAATTTAGACAGGTCATGGGAATATCTTGAGCTTGGTTTTGCAAACGTGCTAAGCTTAACAAATTCAGAATATGAGTGGAAAAAGGTAGATCTGCCACATGATGCTGTAATTGAAAAGGAAAGAAGTGAGGCCAATCCCTCAGGTGCTGGTGAAGGGTATACTGCGGGATGCAGTTTGTATTACAAAAAGGAATTGTTCTTGAATGAGCAATGGCAAGGCAAAAACTTAATACTTGAGTTTGAAGGAATTATGGGTATAGCCGAGGTTTTTATAAATGGTAGATTAGTTGCAAAACATTTCAATGGATACACAAGTTTTCTAATTGATATAACAAAGCATGTCAAGTTTGATGATAAGAACATTATTATTGTGCGTGTGGAAAATACTCATAAGCCAAGCTCAAGGTGGTACGCAGGTTGTGGTATATACAGGCATGTGTGGCTACACATCGGTGGCAAGGTATATATAAAACCGTGGCATTTGCATGTTCAAACCAGAGAAATTGAAAACCAAACGGCAAAGTTAGAAGTAAAAGCTGTTATTCTCAACAGTGTGAATGAAGAAATTGAAGGAGTAATAAAGTTTGATGTATTTTCAAAAGAGGAAAAATTAGTGCTCAGCAGTGAAGAGAAGTTTTTGATTGGTGAAAATGAAGAAGAGGTAATTTCCAAAACCTTAGAACTAAAACCATTTAAATATTGGGATGTAGAAGATCCATATCTTTATAAAATTCAAGCAACTATTATTTGTTATGAGAGTGTAGAAGATAGTGCTTCTACATTGTTTGGTATTCGAACAATTTCAGTTGATCCAAAAGAAGGATTTAAATTAAATGGTAAACCATTAAAATTAAAAGGTGGCTGTATTCATCATGACAACGGACCACTTGGAAGTGTAAGTTTCGATAGAGCAGAAGAGAAAAAAGTAGAACTTTTAAAAGCTTCTGGATTCAATGCGTTAAGACTTGCACATAATCCATTTGCTCCAGCGTTTTTGGATGCTTGTGATAGATTGGGGATGCTTGTGATAGAAGAATTTTTTGATGTATGGCATGCTGGCAAGGTTAGCTTTGACTACCATCTATTTTTTGACAAGTACTGGGAAGAAGATTTGGAATCCACCATAATGAGGGACTATAATCACCCTTCGATAATAATGTGGTCAATAGGAAACGAGATTACATGGGGAGTTGGAGTTGATGTTGATGACCATAGCAGCTATTCCATCTACAGCTGGTGTGAGCGATTAGCTAAAAAAGTAAAGAGTTTGGATTCATCAAGGCTGGTAACAGCGGCGCTGTGCGCAATCCCGGATGATTATAAAAGGCTTTTTGCCATAATTGAAAAAGGTAACTATGTAATTAGAATGCTTAAACAAGAAGCTGATGTTATTGAAGATAAATGGGGCGAGTTCTCAGAAAAGTTCTCAAAGTTTTTAGATGTTGTTGGTTATAATTATAAAGTAGATAGATATAGATATGATAGATACAAATATCCTAACCGAATAATTTGTGGTACCGAAACTTATCCATATACTCTTTTCAAAAACTGGAAGGAAACAATGGAAAATTCAAATGTAATAGGTGATTTTGTATGGACGGCTATTGATTATTTGGGCGAAGCAGGTCTTGGTAGGGTAAGTATTGAAGTAGATGATCTTAAATCTTTCTGCGGGTCTTATCCATGGTTTTTAGCAAATTGTGGAGATATTGATATTTGTGGTGAAAAACGTCCTCAATCGTATTATAGAGATGTTGTTTGGGGAAATAGGAAAGATCCATATATTGTAATACTTCCTCCACAAGTGTATGGCAAAAAACTATACTTTAAACCCTGGGCATGGGAGCCTGTTGAAAGAAGCCACACTTTTCCTGGATGTGAAGGGATGCCAATAGAGATACATATTTATGCAAATGCAGATGAGGTTGAGTTGTTTGTAAATGGCAGAAGTTTGGGAAGAAAAGAAGCTGATGTTTCCACTGAGTTTAAAGCAGTTTATGACACGATTTATGAACCAGGAGTGATAGAAGCTGTAGCATACAAAGATGGTAAAGAGATTGGCAGAGACAAAATAGAGACAACAGATGAGCCCGCAGCCTTAAAACTGGTACCTGACAGAGAAGTTATATCCTCTTGTTATGGTGATTTGTGCTACATAAAGATAATAGCAGTTGATAAGAATGGGAGAGAGGTTGTTTTTGCGGATAACACAATAGTTGTAGAAGTTAAAGGTGTTGGCGAACTTGTTGCTTTGGGAACTGCTGATCCTTTATCGGGAGAACCATTTGTTAGCCGAAAGAGAAAACTTTATAAAGGACGAGCACTGGCAATAGTAAAGAGTATTGGCAAAAAAGGAGAATTTGAATTGAAAGCTTGGGCAGAAGGATTAGATGGTGCTCAAGTTTTTGTAAAATGCATCTAAGAAGATTTAATTATCAATTTCATCCAGTTTAGTTAAATTAATATTATGGGTACAATTGCTTTTCAACAAAAAGTATTGCTCAGTAATCAAGTTATGTGATAAAATTAAAAACGACAGAGTAGATAAGGATTACTGAAAGAACAAAATATCTGAATCAATGCCCACGAAGGGTTAAAGTAAAGAGCTTTTCGTGGGCTTTGATTTTTTTACAAATACTTTGAAAAAAGGAGGAAAAGTACAGATGCACATTCCTGATGGTTATTTGAGTCCGCAAACTTGTGTTACATTTTATGCTGCATCTACAGTAGCAGTTGGTTTTGCATTTGCAAAGTTTAAAAAATCAGTTGATGAAAAGACCTTTGTTCATCTTTCAGTTGCATCAGCGTTTACATTTATTGTTATGATGTTCAACTTTCCGGTAGTGGGAGGAAGTTCTGCTCATATTACTGGAATACCGCTTATAACTTATCTGTTCGGGCCGTTTTCTTCAATCATAGCATCGGCAGTGGTGTTGATAATCCAAGCTCTTTTGTTCAGAGATGGAGGAATTTTAGCACTTGGAGCAAATGTGTTTAACATGGCTGTTGCTATTCCGCTGGTTACTGTTTTTGTCGACAGCATTTTGAAAACGGCTAACCTCAAAAATGAAAAGGTGAGGATGTTTATAAGCACATACATTTCAATAAATATGGCTGCACTTTTGACAGCAGTTGAGCTGGGACTTCAACCAATTTTATTTACAAAAGCAGGAAAACCGTTATATTTTATGTACGACTTGAAAACAACCATTCCTGCTATGATGGTTCCACACCTTTTGATGGTTGGAGTGATTGAAGCGGTTTTGACAGTTTTGCTGTACTCACCTTTGAAAAATTTTGCTAAAATAAAAAAGTAATTTAAAGGGGTGGACTTATGTTATGAAAAAAGGCAATGATAATAGCTTTAAAACGATATTAATAATTCTGTTTGCCCTTGCTATTTTGACACCGCTTGGGCTTTTGACGCAGAACCCGGCATTTGGTGAATGGACTCAGGAAGAAATAAAGAAGATGCTGGGGTTTGTGCCTGAAGGGTTAAAAAAGTATGCTGAGGTTTATAAATTTGACCTCTTTGATGGCTATTCAGTTAAGTTTATTTCCAACCAGTATATTGGCTATATTTTATCAGCACTAATTGGGATAGCAGTGATATTTGCAATATTTTTCTTATTAAAACATTTGATGACTGAAAGGAAGTAAGATAAATTGCTGCCAGATTTTTTGAGAGAAGGAGATAACGTTGAAGTCAAAGTTGCAAAAGAAGGATATGTGGAAAAGAGTCTTTCTGGTTACTTGAAAGTTTCTCAGTGGTTTTTCAAAAGAAACAAAAGTTTATTTACAAATATTGACGAATGGGCAAAACTTTTGTTTTTAATATGGTTTAGTTTAATGGTCAGTGTCTCTGATAGTATTTTGTTTTTGGCAGTTGCTTTTACTTTTGTATTGGTAGTTGCAGCAATATCAAAAGCTGATATCAAAGCATTGATTGTTTCGTCTTGGGCGTTTGTACCGCTTGTTACATTTATCATAAGCATTCCTTATATGCTTATTACAAAGAGTATTATGCCTGCTGTTTTGCAGGTTTTAAAGACAGGTATAATTATAATGACAGGTGAGGTTGTGATATATAACTCAAGAATTGACAGGCTTTTTAAGCCTTTTTCTTTTTTTGGGGGATTGAAAGAATTCATATGGCTTGTGGAACTCACGATAAGGAACATCTTTGTACTTTTGCACACAATTACAGATATTTTGTTCGCAAAGAAGATAAGGACGGTGGGTGTATCAAGGAATAGATTAGATTTTGTAAAATCTATGATAAGAGCCATTGCTCAAAAGACCATATATATTTCAGAGGTTACTTATCTCTCTATGAAAACGCGCGGCTTTTCATCGGGAAATGTTAAATTTATGTATAGATTCAAGGTTACCATCTCAGAACTTTTGTTGGTATTTTTATTAATTATTATGAGTGTTATGGAGAGGATTTTAAAATGAGTGCAGTGTTTACAGGGAAAAATATAACATACAGGGTAAACAACAAAACCATTCTTGATAGTGCAAACTTTGAGATAGAGAAAGGAAAGGCTTATGCTCTTGTAGGTTGCAACGGAAGTGGGAAAACTACACTAATGAAAATACTTTCTGGAATCATACTTGATTTTGAAGGAGAGCTTTATTTTTATGATAAAAAAGTTGATAAAACTTCTTTTGATGAACTTTTCAAAAACGGATTTTACAAAAAGGTAGGTTATATGTTTCAGGAGACAGAACTTCAGCTTTTTAATCTCACTGTGTTTGATGAGATTGCTTTTGGTCCAAGACAATTTATGAATGATGAAAGAAAAATCCAAAAAAGAGTTTTGGAGGTAGCAAAGTTTCTAGGTATTGATAATTTACTTGAAAGTGATATACTAACTTTAAGCGGTGGGGAGAAAAAAAGAGTAGCACTTGCTTCAATACTTGCAAATAACCCAGAGGTTTTAATACTTGATGAGCCGACAAATGACCTTGACCCCAGGAGCATAAGGTTTTTTGCAACCATTTTAAAACAGCTCAAAGATGTTGGGAAAACTATAATTGTTTCTACACACCACTTTGACTTGCTTTTTCGCTTGGCTGACTACACAATTTTGCTTTCACCAGACCACAGAATACTGAAGATTGGTACAACAAAAGAAATTTTAGAAGATAAAAATCTTTTGATTGAAGCTGAGGTCATAGATGAGGAATTTGAGGTTTGAGATATTAAAAGTGGGTAAAAGAGATAAATAGCAAACCCATTAGGTAAAATGTGAAAAATTTCTAATGTGCTCGTAAATATAAGACAGAGGAGAGGAAAGTGATATGGATTGAGAATTTTCATAGGTTGAATTGATTGAGAAATAATTTAGTAATTGGTAAAATAGATAACAAAGAATAAAATGATTATAATGTAATATTTGTTGTGTCAATAAAATTTAATTGGAGGGGTTGATTTGGCTAGTGACAAAATAACCTTAAGACAGCTTGAAACCCATCTTTTCAGGGCAGCTGATATACTCAGAGGTAAGATGGATGCCTCTGAGTATAAAGAATATATATTCGGTATGCTTTTTCTAAAATATACATCAGATGTCTTTGAAGAAAAGAGACAGGAATTAAGAGATAGATTCCAAAATATGAGATTTTCCGAAGAACAAATACAGGAGCTTTTAGAAGATCCAGTTTCCTATAGCGATGCCTTTTTTGTTCCTGAAAAAGCAAGATGGGAAAATATTTTAAAGCTAAAAGAAGATGTTGGGAATCAGTTAAATAAAGCTCTGAGCGCTTTAGAGGAAGCAAATCCAGAGATTGATGGAGTTTTAAAGCACATAGATTTTAACGCAGTAAAGGGAAAAACCCGACTCAAAGATCAGCAACTTATTGACCTTATTAACCATTTCAACAAGTATAAACTGACACCTTCAAACTTTGAATTTCCTGATCTGCTTGGTGCTGCTTATGAGTATTTGTTAAAGGAATTTGCTGATTCAGCTGGTAAAAAAGGAGGAGAATTTTACACACCATCACATGTCAAAAAATTAATGGTAAGATTAGTTAAGCCCCGTGAGGGTATGTCAATTTACGACCCAACTGTAGGCTCTGGTGGTTTCTTGATTGAAGCGTTCCACTACGTTGAGGAACAAGGACAAAACCCAAGAAACTTAGCACTTTATGGGCAAGAACTAAATGGATTGACATGGTCTATATGCAAAATGAATATGATTTTGCACGGCATCAATGATGCACACATTGAAAACGAAGATGTGCTAACAACCCCAATGTTTTCGGAAAATGGATACATAAAAAGGTTTGATAGAATATTAGCCAATCCACCTTTCTCAGAAAATTATAGCCGAGCAAATATGCAGTTTGAAGAAAGATTTAAATATGGCTTTACTCCTGAGAATGGGAAAAAGGCAGATCTTATGTTTTTACAGCACATGATTGCAAGCCTGAGAGATGACGGAGTAATGGCAACAGTTATGCCCCATGGAGTTTTGTTCAGAGGTGGACAGGAAAAGGTTATAAGGGAAGGAATTGTAAGAGATGATTTGATTGAGGCAATAATCGGACTGCCACCTAAGCTTTTCTATAACACTGGAATACCTGCTTGTATTATTGTGATTAATAAAAACAAACCAGAACATTTAAAAAATAAGATCTTGTTTATTAACGCTGATAGAGAGTATGGAGAAGGTAGAAATCAGAATTTCTTGAGACCAGAGGACATAGAAAAAATAGTTACAGTGTTCGAAGAGAAAAAAGAGATACCTAAATACTCAAGGCTGGTTGATATAAAAGAGATAGAGGAGAATGATTTTAACCTAAATATCCGACGGTATGTGGATAATTCCCCGGACCCTGAAATCGAAGATGTTCGTGCCCATCTTTTTGGTGGCGTACCGAAGAGTGAAGTATTGCTGTATGAAAAACAGTTGAGGAAATTTAACTTGAGCTATGATATTTTGCTGGCAGAGAAGAGTGAAGATTATTTGGAGTTTAAAAAGGACATTACTGACAGAAATCAAATTAGGGAACTGATTGATAATTGTACTGAAGTGAAAGTTACAATAGGAAAACACAAAGAAAAACTTTTGGAGTGGTGGCAGGTTGTAAGGACCCAAATTGAACAGTTTTACGGCAAAAACAATCTTTGGAAGTTTAGAAATGAAGCTTTAGAAAAATTGAAAGACAGCTTATTGCCAATTGGAACATTTGATGAGTTCAAAATAGCGGGCATATTTGCAAATTGGTGGGAAGAACTTGTTTATGATTTTAAAAGTATAGTTTCTGCTGATTGGAATAAGAATTTGGTTGAAAGAGAAAGAATTAAAGAAAAATATTTTAAAAAAGATATAGAAGAAATTGAAGATCTTGAAAGCAGGCTTGCCGAAATTGAAGCAGACTTAAGTGAGCTTTTAGAAGAGGTTGAAGACTGGGATGAAGAAGAGCAAGGGGATAAAACTGCAAGCAAGGTCAAAGAGTTTCTGAAGGACTTGGTTAAAGATTTAAAATCAAAAGACAGCGAGGCTGCAAGAAGAGAAGCGAGAAAATGGGAAGATTTGTTAGAAAATATTGTTCAAAAAGAAAAGGAAATTAAAAATGTAAAAAGTGAGATAGGCAGAAAGCAAAAGGAACTTGAAAATAAGATTGATGAAAAGATTGAGTCAATTACCAAAGAAGAAGCGAAGGAGCTATTAATCGAAAAGTTCTTCGAATTAATTAGCAATCAACTTGAAAAGTACTTAAATGCAGAGAAAAAAGAACTGATAAAGATTTTTGAAAAGCTTTGGGATAAATATCATGTGTCTCTTGAACATCTTTTAAAGGAACGAGAGCAGGAGGTCAGTAGGTTAAATAAATTTTTGGAGGAACTTGGATACTATGAGAGAGTCTAAACAAGTAGAATTTAAAGCACATTGGAACGACGAGCATCTTAAAACAATCTGTGCATTTGCTAATTCAGAAGGTGGAATAATATACATAGGTGTAGATGACAAAGGCAATCCTATTGGAATAACCAATATAGATAAACTCCTTGAAGACATACCAAATAAAATTTTAAGCAAACTTGGAGTTATTGCAGATGTTGATGTTGAAATGGTAAAAGGGCAGGAGGTAATAAAAATAAAAGTGGAAAAGGCAGAAGTGCCGATCTCATATGACGGTAAGTTTTACATTCGGACAGGTTCGACCATTCAGCAACTTAGCGGAAATGAACTTGTGAGATTTATGTTAAAAAAACAACGAATTTCGTGGGATTCATTACCTTCTGAGGCAGGCGTTGACGAAGTAGACATCAAAACAATAGAAAGGTTTAAAAGGATGGCAAAGAAGAGATTGCCCGAAATATCCGAAGAAGATTCCATCGAAAAGATTCTCAAAAACCTTGAACTTGTAAAAGAGGATAAACTTACAAATGCAGGATTGTTGCTTTTTGGTAAAAAACCTCAAAAGTATATCCACGGTGCAGGTGCCCGTGTTGGAAGATTTAAAACTCCAACCATTATACTTGATACCATTGATGTTAGTGGAAATCTTTTCAAACAGCTTGATGGATTAATGGAAGCTATTAAAAAACATTTGAATGTTCGATTTGAAATAAAAGGGATAGAAAGAGAAGATATATGGGATTATCCTCTTGAAGCTATAAGAGAGGCAGTAATAAATGCATTAATTCATAGGGATTATTTAAGCCTTGCGGACATTCAAATAAAGATTTATGATAATAAAATTTGGTTTTTCAATCCGGGTAAGCTTCCAGAAGAAATAACAATTGAGATGCTAAAACAAGATCATGGATCAATACCACGCAACAGGCATATTGCTAATGTATTTTTCCTCGCAGGATTGATTGAAAAATGGGGAAGCGGTACAAAAAGAATGGTTGAACTTTGCAGGGAAGCAGGACTGCCAGAACCTGAGTTTAAAGAAGAAGGCGGTTTTGTGGTCGAATTTTATAAAGACATATACACAGAAGAGTATTTAGCCAAGCTTGGGTTAAGTGAAAGGCAGATAAAGGCAGTTATGTATGTAAAGGAGAAAGGAAGAATCACGAATAAGGAATATCAAGAGCTCAACAAAGTTTCAAAAAAGACTGCAAGTAGAGATTTTGAAGAACTTGTTAAAAAAGATGTACTTAAAAAAGTAGGAATAACAGGAAAGGGAACTTACTATTCATTAAAAGATCTCTAAAGGAGTCAAATGGGTCACAATGGGGTCATAAAGGGGTCAGATGGAGGTAATGTGAAAGTGGCTAATAATGCAGAGTTTCCAAAAGAATGGACAATAGTGTCTCTTGAAAGAGATTGTGTTTTAATATCGGGTCTAAGGCCAAAAGGTGGTGCTTCAGATGAAGGAATACCAAGTTTAGGGGGAGAACATATAACTTTAGATGGTAGGATAAATTTTTCAGATGTAAATGCTAAATATATCCCTGAGAAATTTTTCAAAATTATGACAAAGGGAAAAGCAGAGGAAAATGACATACTTATAAATAAGGATGGTGCCAACACTGGAAAAGTTGCAATATTAAAAAAGAAATTTTATAAAGATATAGCTATTAATGAACATCTTTTTATTCTCAGGAGCAAAAAATTATTCGTTCAACAATATTTGTTTTACTGGCTTTTTTCACGTTTTGGTCAAAAACAAATAACAGATAGAATAACTGGATCTGCTCAACCCGGTTTGTCGTCAACTTTTATTAAAAATTTTTTAGTACCAAGGCCTCCTCTTTCCGAACAACGCAAAATCGCTGAAATACTTGAGACAATTGATAATGCAATTGAAAAAACTGATGCCATTATAGAAAAATACAAACGCATAAAACAGGGCTTGATGCAGGATTTACTCACCAAAGGCATAGATGAAAACTGGCAGATAAGAAATGAAAAAACTCACAAATTTAAGGATTCGCTGCTGGGGAGAATCCCGGAAGAGTGGAAAGTTGTAAAATTAAAAGATGTTGCGGATATCAGGTTAAGTAATGTAGATAAAAAAACTGATTTAAAGGGAAAAATTATACAACTATGTAATTATTTAGAAGTCTACCAAAATGATTATATAATCAAAGGAATGAATTTTATGCATGCTTCTGCAACTAATAACGAAATTAAGAAATTCAAAATTTCAAAAGGAGACGTTATTATAACAAAAGATTCAGAAGAATATAACGATATTGCAAAACCAGCTTATGTTAGAGATGAAATTGAAAATTTAATTTGTGGCTACCATTTAGCTCTAATTAAACCCCTAAACAATATTAATGGTTTGTTTTTATCGAAAGTCTTGAGTTTTAGAAATGTTAATATATATTTTCAACAAAGAGCTAATGGAATAACACGTTTTGGATTGACTAAAGAAACTATTACTGGTGCTATAATCCCCCTCCCCCTCATTCCCGAACAAGAGCGTATTGCCACAATTTTATCCCAAATAGATGAAGTCATAGAAAAAGAACAAGCCTATAAAGAAAAACTTGAAAGAATAAAAAAAGGCTTAATGGAGGATTTGCTAACAGGCAAAGTCAGGGTAAACCATCTTCTTATTGAGGAGGAAGGTAAAGATGATAACTAAATTGGATGAGGAACATTATGTTGAAAATCCATTCCTCTTTCACCTTCAAAGGCTTGGATGGAAGATTTACAGACAAAACAAAGATAACCCTGAAGATACAAAAGAAATAATATCGTTCACTTCTTCATTAGAACCTGAATATGGTAAAAGCCAAAAATTCAGAGAAAGTTTTAGAGAAGTAATCCTTGAGGGAGTTTTAAGGGAGTTTTTAAAGAGAATAAACCCATGGATAGAAGATGACCAAATAAGTGAAGTTGTTCGAAAAATTACAACACCACAGTCAAACTCTCTTTTAGAGGCAAATAAAGAAATCCACGACTTGCTTTTAGAGAACACCTCAGTTTCTGAAAATAGAAAAACAGGAGAAAAAAGCCCAACTGTTAAGTTTATTGATTTTAAAAATCCGGACAATAATTCATTCATTGCTATATCACAGTTTAAAGTGAATATAACGGGGACTGAAAAACATATTGTTCCCGATATAGTTCTTTTTGTAAATGGTTTGCCTCTTGTGGTGGTTGAATGCAAATCTCCAGCAATTGCTGACCCAATTTCTGAAGCAATTACTCAGCTTATGCGCTATTGTAACAGACGTGGCGCAAGTGAGGGAAATGAAAAGCTTTTCTGGTACAACCTATTTGTAGTAGCTACCTCTAACCAGGTTGCGAAGTATGGTACAATAACCTCAGACTACGAGCACTTTGTTGAGTGGAAAGACCCTTATCCTTTTTCACTGTCAGATGTAAATCCAGATGGAAATGTAACAAGCCAGCAGGTTTTGATTCATGGTATGCTTTCAAAAGAAAACATTCTTGATTTGCTTCACACATTTACCATCTTTAAAGAAGATCCAAAGAGCAAAATGATTAAGGTTGTTGCAAGATACCAGCAATTTAGAGCAGTAAAGAAGATGATAAAAAGATTAAAAGAAGGCAAAACACCAAACGAAAGAGGAGGAATTGTTTGGCATACTCAAGGTTCCGGTAAATCTTTGACAATGATGTTTATGGTTCGAGAGCTTTATCACAATCCTGAGTTTGGAAACTACAAAGTTGTTTTTGTCACAGATAGAAAGGACCTTGAAAAACAGTTAAATGAAACATCAAGAAGTGTTGGATTTACAGTTAAGTTAGCAAGAAGCATACAAGAGCTTAAAGAACTTTTAAAAACTGACACACCCGAACTTGTTATGGCTATGGTTTATAAATTTCAAGAGAAGGAATTAAAAGGAGAATTTCCTGTCCTCAATACATCACCTAATATTCTAATAATGATAGATGAAGCACACAGAACCCAATACAAGCTGCTGGGTGCAAATTTAAGAAAAGCTCTTCCAAATGCAACGAAAATAGCATTTACAGGTACACCTATAGAAAAGACAGAGATGACGTTTGGCGACTACATCGACAAGTACAGTATAAAGCAGGCGGTTGAAGATAGTGTGACTGTTGAGATTGTATATGAAGGAAGAGTACATAGCGCAGAGCTTTCAGACGAAGAGGCAGCAAATGCAAAGTTTGAAGATGTTTTCAAAGACGCTGATAAAGATACAAAAAGAATGATAATGGGAAGATTTACATGGAGAGCATATCTTGAAGCTGAAGAAGTTATCCGTGACAAAGCAAGAGATATGATAGAGCACTATATAACTCATATATTTCCAAATGGATTTAAAGCTCAAGTTGTTACGGTATCTCGTCTTGCTGCAATAAGATATAAAAAAGCACTTGAAGAGGCTCTCAAAGAAAAGATTTCTGAATTGGAAAAAGAAAATAATTCAAAAATAGATTTAGAAACATTGAAAAAGTTAGAGGTTGGTGTGGTTATTTCAGGAGCTCAGAATGATCCACCTGAGTATTATCCTTATACTGACCCAAATGTTCACGAAAGGATAATCAAAAGTTTTAAACTCCCATTTGACAAAGTAGATGAAAATGGTATCAATGGCAATGTTGGTATTTTAGTTGTTCAAAATATGCTAATAACTGGTTTTGATGCACCTGTAGAGCAGGTTATGTATCTTGATAATGTGATTAAAGGACATAACTTGCTGCAAGCTGTTGCAAGGGTGAATAGAGTATACAAAAATAAGTCTTGTGGTTTTGTTGTAGATTATGTAGGTGTTTTGAAACATTTAAGAGAAGCACTGGCTATTTACGCAGATGAAGATATTGAGGAAATTTCAGAGGTTGTAAAGAACAAAGCAAAGAGCATTGATGAGCTAAAGTATGTTCACAATCTTATTGAAGAGTTTTTCGAAAAATATGGCATCAATGACTGGCGCCAGAATGTAGATGAATGCATTGACATTCTTGTTGATGAGCAGGTCAGAAATGAATTTATAGCTCTTGTAAGATGGTTTAACCGTTGTATGGACGAGGTTCTTCCTGACCCTGCAGCACTAAAATACCTTACTGACTTGAAAATTCTTGCCTTTATAAAAGAATCTGCTCGAAACAGATACAGAGATAACAAGCTGAGTATAAAAGATGCAAGTAATAAGATAAGAGGAATTTTAGAAGAATATCTGATCTCTCGGGGAATAGATCCCAAAATACCACCTACTCCACTTTTTGAAGACAAATTTCTCGAAAAACTTCACAAAAAATCAAGCAAGGCAAAAGCTCAAGAACTTCAACATGCGATAATTGAGTATATTGATGAACATTGGGAAGAAGATCCAGAACTTTATGAGAGGTTTTCAGATAGACTAAAGAGGTTACTTCAAGAATACAAAGAAAATTGGGATGCTCAATGTATAGAATTAGAAAAATTAAGAGAAGAGTTGAAGAAGGGAAGAGAAGCAGAACAGACTTATGGGTTTGATCCTAAGAAAGAAATGCCATTTTTTGGGTTACTAAAAGATCAAATATTTGGGAAAAAGCTTGTAAGTGAACTTTCTGATAACGAAATAGATTTTCTTGTCAGCACAACAAGAGATTTGGTAGAATTAATAAGCAGAGAAGTTCAAGCAGTTGATTTTTGGGAAAGTGCAACAAAACAAAGAAAGTTGAAATCCTATATAATTTCGCACTTGCTTGAAAAAATATCACCTGCTATGTATGAAAACAACCATGATGGAGTTAAAACTGAAACTGCAGTATATATCTCTAATTCTTCCGGTCAAAATATATTCAACAAGAGAAATGAAATAGCTCAAAGACTTTTAGAACTTGCTTATCATCATTTTAGGAAGTGATATTATGCTAGATATTAAAATTGAAAAAATCATACGCTCAAATAGAAAAACTATAGCTTTGCAAATAACAGAAAATAACACACTCATAGTCAAAGCTCCGATCAATGTGGATGAAAAAACAATATGGGATATTGTTCAGAAACATAAAAAGTGGATCGAAAAGAGAAAGAAAGAGATAGAAGCAAGAGATCCCAAAGCCTTGCCAAAAGAATTTGTCAGCGGAGAAGGATTTTTATACCTTGGCAGATATTATAAACTGCACATAGTAGAAGACCAGGATGTTCCACTCAAATTTGAAAATGGGTTTTATCTGTCAAGAAGTGCTTTAAAAGATGCAAAAAATGTATTTATAGATTGGTACAAAAAAGCTGCCTATGAGAAGATTCTTGAGAGAGTAAACTGGTGGGCTCAAAAAAGAGGTTTTAAATACAACAAGGTAAATATAACAAATGCGCAGAGAAGATGGGGTTCTTGCTCTGCAAAAGGCAACTTAAACTTTTCCTGGCGGCTCATTATGGCACCGCTGCAGGTAATAGACTATGTTGTTGTTCATGAGCTTGTTCACTTAGAAGAGAAAAATCATGGGAAAAATTTTTGGACAAAGGTAAAACTGCTCATGCCTGATTATAAAAAACATGAGGATTGGCTGAAGAAAAATGGGTATTTGTTGAATTTATAGTATTTTTCGAATTGAATAAGAATTGGAGGGATTTTGAATATGGCAAAAGTTGGTTGGGGACATTTTTGTGATTATGCTTTTTTTGATCAGGAAAATAAAGTTTGCCTGATAGGAATTTTTAAATATATTTTAACTCAACATGTGCCTGTTCAACATACAAGATGTGCCTTTGTGTTTCAGGTGATAGGTGAACCCAATGAAAATGTAAAAATTGAATTAAAACTAATGCGACCTGACGGCAGAGAACCACTCTTAAATTTAAAACACCCTGGCTTTTTATTAAGTCCAACAGGTGAGGCAATACATATTATAGGTCTTGATAATTTACTATTACCAGATTATGGTCCCTATGAAATGGAAGTGTTTTTGAATGATAAATACGAAGATGGTTTTATTTTTGAGGTTCGTCGAACCTGACAGTAATTTTTGTTATTATTTCCTATTGGAAGAAAATTCAGAATTTCATATTTAATCAAAAATTTGTAGTTGATTTGGTAAGTATTAGATTTGAAATACAGAAGAGTTAATTTTCTGGTGCGCCCGAGAGGACTCGAACCTCCGGCACATGGTTTAGGAAACCATTGCTCTATCCTACTGAGCTACGGGCGCACAATAATTTTTGCAAACAATATAATACAACATTTTTAGGCCATTGTAAAGGGGCTTAAAGACAAAAATCAGGGTAGCTTGAGAAAAAGTACAAAAAATATTTACAACCTCTGAAAATACTGATAAGATTAAATGTATACAGTTTGTCAATTTTCGTTACCTAAAAATTACAAGCACAAAGGAGAGGCGAGTGTAATGCTTGATTTAAAATATATAAGGGCAAACCCGGAAAAGGTCCAGGAAGGGCTTTCTAAAAGAAACAAAGACATTTCAATTGCGCCTATTTTAGAGCTTGATGAAAAAAGAAGAAAGCTTTTGGCTGAGGTTGAAAGCCTGAAAGCTCTGCAGAATCAAAAATCTAAAGAGGTTCCAAAGCTTAAAAAGGAAGGTAAAGATGTAACAGGTCTTATGAATGAGCTAAAAGAGCTGTCTGATAAGATTAAAGAATTAGATAGCAAGGTTAAAGATGTTGAAGATGAGATAGAAAAGATTTTGCTCACCATTCCAAACATACCTCATGAGTCTGTGCCAGTTGGTAAAGACGATACAGAAAATGTTGAAGTAAGGCGCTGGGGTGAGGTAAGAGAACCTGATTTTATAATAAAGCCTCATTGGGAAATTGGTGTAAATCTTGGAATTTTAGATTTTGAAAGAGCTTCAAAAGTGTCAGGGAGCCGTTTTACTTTCTATAGAGGACTTGGTGCAAGACTTGAGAGAGCTTTGATTAACTTTATGCTTGACCTTCACATTGAAAAGCATGGCTATACTGAACTATTTCCGCCTTTTTTGGTTGCGAGAAAGTCTATGATAGGCACAGGACAGCTTCCCAAATTTGAAGAGGATGCATTTAAGACAACAGATGATTACTTTTTGATACCAACAGCAGAAGTTCCTGTTACAAACTACCACAGAGAAGAGATATTAAAAGAAGAAGATCTTCCGATAAAATATGTTGCGTATTCTGCATGTTTCAGGGCAGAGGCGGGTGCAGCCGGCAAAGACACAAGAGGGCTTATTCGTCAGCATCAATTTAACAAGGTTGAGCTTGTGAAGTTTGCGAAGCCAGAAGATTCTTATGATGAGCTTGAAAAACTCACAGCTGATGCAGAGGATGTTTTAAGGGAATTAGGACTTCCTTACAGGGTTGTACTTCTTTGCTCAGGTGATTTAGGATTTTCTTCTGCAAAGACATACGACATTGAAGTCTGGATGCCAAGCTATGGAAGATATGTTGAGATTTCTTCTTGTTCAAACTTTGAAAGCTATCAAGCACGAAGGGCAAATATCAGATTCAGAAGGAAGGATGGAAAACTTGACTATGTTCATACGCTAAACGGCTCAGGACTTGCTGTAGGAAGGACTTTGGCAGCAATACTTGAAAATTTCCAGCAAAAAGATGGAACAGTAGTTGTTCCAGAGGTTTTGAGAAGGTATATGGGTACAGATGTGATAAAATGAAAGTTATGAAAAAGGGTAAAGGTAGCAGCAAGATATCATTTAAAGATTGCTGCTACCTTTTTTGTGTATAAAATTATGAATTGTTTTTATGATATTATCTTTATATACAACACCCAATACAAACAAAATAAAAGCTAAAGCAGAAACTATAATTGCTATTGTATAGTTTTTTTCTTCAATGCTGCTTCCAATATATGATGAAAAAAATATTCCTGGTAGTCTTGCAATAGCAACAATCGCAAAAAATCTCAGCGGTTTTATTGGTGAAAGTCCAGCAATGTATGTGAGAATATCTTTTGGAAGTCCGGGTATCAAAAAGAGTAAAAATAGAGCTATTTCTCCTTTTGGAGAGTTGATAAGTAAATAAAATTTCTTAAGCTTTTCTTCTGAGACAATTTTCCTCACAAGACTATATCCTAAAAGCCTTGTTATATAAAATACACATACAGAGCCTATCATGATTCCAATTAGCGAGTAAACTGTGCCAAGAAGCGTACCATAAAGATAACCACCAGAGATTTGAACAGCTTCACCTGGAATAGCAGAAATAATAACTTGAAGAATTTGAATGAGGATAAAAACAAGCACACCAAGATGTCCAAAAGATAAAACCCAGTTTTTGAATTTCTGCGGATTTGAGACGATATTTACAATAAAATGAGAATATCTTATAGCTACTACTGTTGCCAGTAAAATAAATCCTGCAATTGCAACGATATTTAAGACAATTGAAAGATTTTTCCTGTTCACTTTTATCCTCCAATATCATACTTAAGGTTTTTTGTAATTTAGTTTTCATTATATTACTATAACCTATGGATGAGTTCTTTGCAATCCCCCAAACCAAATATATACAATTATGGTGTATTCAAAAATATGTTGATTTTTTAACATTCAAAATATATAATAAAAAGGTAAGTAACCTTTTATTGATGAGTTTATCTTTTCAAATAAAGTTTTCAAATGTTTTTTTAAGGGAGGTTTGAACATGGGCAAGATGATTGAGATAAGATGGCACGGCCGAGGTGGCCAGGGTGCAAAGACAGCTTCACTTCTTTTAGCTGAAGCTGCTTTCAACACAGGCAAATACGTTCAAGGTTTTCCTGAGTATGGTCCAGAGCGAATGGGTGCTCCTATCACAGCTTACAACAGGATAAGCGATGAGAAGATTACAATTCACAGTAATATTTATGAACCTGACTATGTAGTTGTTGTGGATGAAACATTAATCGGAAGTGTTGATGTAACAAAAGGGCTCAAAAAAGATGGTGCAATAATTGTCAACACTTCAAAGTCTCCTGAAGAAGTAAAGAAGATGCTTGGGGATTTTGATGGAAAGGTTTACACAATTGACGCAAGAAAGATTTCAATGGAGTGTTTAGGTAAGTATTTCCCGAACATCCCTGTTCTTGGAGCAGTTATAAAGGTAACAGGCATTATTCCTGAAGAAGAAGCTATAAAAGATATGGAAGGGTCGCTTCGTCACAAGTTTGCAACAAAACCAGATGTGATAGAGGGTAACCTCAAAGCGTTTGTTAGAGGAATGCAGGAGGTGCAAGGATAATGAGAAAGATGAAAATAACAGAAGATGTTACATGGAAGGAAATAACACCGGCAGGTGTAATCATTGACCCGGGTAATGCAGAGGACTTTAAAACAGGCGATTGGAGAACAATGAGACCTGTTTGGCATGAAGATAAGTGCAAGCAGTGTTTGTTCTGCTTCTATGTATGTCCAGATTCATCAATAAAGGTTGAAAATGGGAAGATGGTCGGAGTTGACTATGACCACTGTAAAGGTTGCGGGGTTTGTACAGAGGTTTGTCCATTTAAGGCTTTTGACTTTGTAGAGGAGAAGAAATAAGAATTTTGAGTTTTTATAAGGAGGGGAAACTAAAAATGGCTATTCGTGATAGACTTTCTGGTAATGAAGCGATAGCTTTTGCGATGAAACAGATAAACCCTGATGTTGTTGCAGCTTTTCCAATTACACCTTCAACTGAAGTTCCACAGTATTTTTCTCAGTTTGTTGCAAACGGGGAAGTAGATACAGAATTTGTTGCTGTTGAGTCTGAGCACAGCGCAATGAGCGCATGTATAGGTGCATCAGCAGCAGGTGCAAGGACTATGACAGCCACATCCTCACAAGGTCTTGCACTTATGTGGGAGATGCTTTATATTGCAGCGTCAATGAGACTTCCAATTGTTATGGCAGTTATAAACAGAGCTCTTTCTGGTCCTATTAATATTCACAACGACCATTCAGATTCAATGGGTGCAAGAGACAGTGGCTGGATTCAGATTTACTGCGAAAACAACCAGGAAGCTTACGACTCTTTGATTCAGGCAATAAGAATTGCTGAGCACAAGGATGTAAGACTTCCTGTGATGGTTTGCTATGACGGATTTATTACAAGCCATGCTGTTGAAAATATAGAGCTTTTAGAAGATGAGCTTGTAAAGAAGTTTGTAGGTGAATACAATCCAGAGTTTTATCTTTTGAACGAGCAAAACCCAATTTCAATGGGTCCATTAGACTTACCGCCTTACTACTTTGAACACAAAAGACAGCAAGCTGAAGCTATGAAAAATGCTAAAAAGGTTGTACTTGAGATTGCAGACGAGTTTGCTTCCTTGACAGGAAGAAAGTATGGTCTTTTCGAAAGCTACAAGCTTGACGATGCAGAGGTTGCAATAGTTGTAATGAACTCCACAGCAGGAACTGCAAAGGCTGTTGTTGATGAGTATAGAAGCAAAGGATACAAGGTAGGTCTTTTAAAACCAAGACTATTCAGACCATTCCCTGTTGATGAGATTGTAGCAGCTCTTAAGCATTTGAAGGCTGTTGCTATAATGGATAAGGTTGATGGATTTAACGCAGCGGGTGGTCCACTTTTCACTGAGATTACAAGTGCTCTTTATGGAAGAGCAGATGGTATAAAGGCTATCAACTATATATATGGTCTTGGTGGAAGAGACGTTAAAACAGATGATATTGCAAAGGTTTATGACAGACTTCTTGACATTGTCAAGACAGGCAATGTTGGAGAAGTTTACAACTACATTGGTGTGAGAGAATAAGGAGGTGTGCTTTTAAAATGGCATACAATATAAAAGAACTTGCTGCAAGACCAGAGAGATTTACAGGTGGGCACAGAATGTGTGCTGGGTGCGGTGCACCTGTTGCTGTAAGAGCAATACTGCGCGCACTGAAACCCGAAGATAGAGCTGTTGTAGGTGTTGCAACAGGATGTTTGGAGGTTTCAAGCTGTATCTATCCATACACAGCATGGAAAGATTCATTTATTCACAGTGCATTTGAAAACGCTGCTGCAACAGTTTCTGGTGCTGAAGCTGCATATAGAGTTTTGAAGAAAAAGGGAAAAGTACAGGGAGAGTTTAAGTTTATCGCGTTTGGTGGCGACGGTGGCACATACGATATTGGTCTTCAGTCTCTTTCTGGTGCAATGGAAAGAGGGCATAACATGGTATATGTTTGTTATGACAACGGTGCTTATATGAACACAGGTATCCAGAGGTCTTCTGCAACACCACTTTATGCTGATACAACAACATCCCCACAGGGCAAAAAACTTCCAGGTAAGATGCAGTGGAGAAAAGATTTAACAGAAGTCATGGTTGCACATGGCATACCATATGTTGCGCAAACAGCATTCATTACTCCAAACCTCAAAGATTTAATTGAAAAGGCTGAAAAGGCACTTTACACAGATGGACCAGCATTTTTGAATGTTTTGGCTCCATGTCCAAGAGGTTGGAGATATGAGACCTCAAAATTAATTGAAATTTCGAAGCTTGCAGTTGATACATGTTTCTGGCCACTTTATGAAGTTGTAAATGGTCAGTACAGGCTCACTTACAAGCCAAAAGAAAAGCTTCCTGTTGTTGAGTTTTTAAAGACTCAAGGAAGGTTCAGACATCTGTTCAAAAAAGGGAATGAACACTTGATTGAACAAATTCAGCAAGAAGTTGACAGAAGATGGGAAAAGCTTTTGGAACTTTGTGGTGAGAAATAAGTAGTATAATGTGTAATAATTTTAATTTCGCATATAACGCAAGACCATATAAAGTAATAATTAAGAAAGGGGCTATCCAATTATCTTTGGACAGCCCCTTTTTGATATGTTTGTCTTTTATACTTTCATAATCAATGTTAAAATATATAAAAAGCATTAATGAGGTGAAAAGGTGAAGGTTGCATATTTAGGACCGGTCGGTTCATATTCATATGAGGCTGCAAAAAGATATTTTGATAAAGACCAGGAACTTGTTGCGTGTGATACAATAGATGATGTATTTGAAGCTGTTGAAGAAAATGAGGTTGAATTTGGAGTTGTTCCTGTTGAAAACTCCATTGAAGGAAGTGTCTCAACAACTCTTGATTATCTTTTAAAATCCCAGGTTTATATAGAAAAAGAAATAATCTTGAAGGTAGAACATTATCTTTGCGCAAAAGAGGAGAAAAAACAGATTTTAACAATTGCCTCACATCCGCAGGCGTTTTCGCAGTGCCATGACTATTTGAGAAAGAATTTTAAGCAGGCAAAACTAATACAAGTTAGCAGTACATCATATGCTGCAAGGTTGTGTGCAGAAGGTGAGGTGGATGGTGCAATCTGTTCACCTTTTGCAGCAGAGCAAAATAACCTAAAAATTTTGGCTGGACCAATAAACCAAGACAACAATTATACCAGATTTTTTGTTATAACCAAGAGCCCTAACTTTAAAAAAGGAGATAAAAACAAGACATCAATAATCTTTTCAACCTATGATAAACCGGGAAGCCTTTACAAAATTTTGGCTATTTTTAATCTTTACGATTTGAATTTAACAAAGATAGAGTCACGACCGGCAAAGACTAATCTTGGTGAATATGTTTTTTTTGTTGATATAGAAGGGTTTGTGGATGAAGAGGATGTGAGCGATGCGCTAAAGGTGGTTCAACGAAAATCTACATTTTTTAAGCTTCTAGGTTCTTATTCTGTCATTTTACCAGATGAATGAATTGATAATAAATTTAGGATGGATGTGAAGAAAAGATGAACAAAAAACTTTTAAATGAAGGACTTATTTTGATTGCTTTTGGAGTCTATCAGGTTATTTTGTTTTTACTTCAGTTTAATCCCATTTTGGCTTTGGTAGGTTTTCCTCTTTATGTTGTAGCAGTAAAAGAGAATTTTGTAAAAAGGATAGCTATATCATATGCCATTTCTGCTCTGATTATCATGATTATAGGGAAATCTCCAATTAATTTACTTTTTCTGTTGATTACATTTATCTTGCCCATATGCGTATTTTTGCTTTTGCGCGTTTCAAGAACTATTGTTATGGATTTTTCAGTACTCACTGCAGGATTTTTGCTGTATCAGGTACTTTTTATAAAGGCAATAAAGATTCTTTATAAGATAGATATAATTGCTCAACTTCTTTCTATTTTAAAAGGCATGTTTGAGGATTATTTTAAAATTGTTGGTGATGATAAACTTTCAGAAAAGTTGGTTGAATTTTTGAAACTCTTGATGCCAGGGTTTGTAATTGTTGAGGCAATTACATTGGCACTTGTAGGATATTATTTTATCAAATTTGTAGCGAACAAAGTTAGAATTCAAAAGGAATTTTTACCCTTTTCAAAGCTGTTTATGCCTAAAGAAGTAACAGTTGGAGTTGTAGTATTCTTTATACTTTCTCTATTTTTGACAAATATCAATACTCTTTATATTGTTGTAAGTAACATGACAATAATTCTTTCGTGGCTTTTGTTTATTCAAGCACTTTCTTTGATATATGCAGTAATAGCCGAGAAGATTTCTTCGCCATTTATTGGAGGTTGGCTTTTTGCAGTTTTGCTTGTACTTAGTATGCAATTTTTAATTTTATTGGTATTTATAGGTTTTCTGGACCTTGTATTTGATTTTAAAAAACGAAAACCAAAGAGGGTGGAATTGTGAAAGACAAAAAATCTCATTTTAGGTTTGATTTTTCTGTTTCGCAGGCAGGATTTATACTTTATTTAATATTTGATTCAGTAATTTTATATTTTAACATCAAGATTGGCTTGATTTGTCTTTCCTTAATTGTTTTGTTTGCCCTCTACAATTTTAGACTCAATAGAAAAAAGAATAAACAACTTTTAGAATATATAGAAACTCTAACTCTTAACATAGATTCAGCATCGAAAGATACACTTTTGAAGTTTCCATTTCCAATTCTTATTTCAGAGTACAATGGAGATATAATATGGTACAATCATAAATTTCTGAATACAGTCAAGAACAAGAAATTGATAGGCAGAAATCTTAAAGATGAACTGCCTGAGCTTTATTCAGCTGTTTTAGAGGGAAAGAGTAGACTTGAGAAGTTTGAGTATGAAGATAATTTTTTTGATGTTTTAGTAACTATTGTTGAGGTAGAAGAAGGTAAAAACGATAAGAAATTTTTAAATCTATTTTACTTTGTCGATGTTACTGATTTTGTTCTTCTTCAAAAGAAATATGAAATGCAAAATATTGTTTTTGGTTATTTGACTATTGACAACTATGAAGATGTTCTAAATTCTGCTCCAGAGGTATCTAAATCTTCTATTATTTCTGAGATAGAAAAGCGTGTCACTGATTGGTTTTACAATCAAATAAGGTCAGATGTGTTTTTAATGAAGTATGAACGTGACAAATACCTTTTTATATGTAATAAAGAAACATTTTACAAGATGCAGGAAAGAAGATTTAATATTTTAGAGCAGATAAAGGAAGTGAATCTGTACAATAAGATAATTCCTACCATAAGCTGTGGTATAGGTATAAGGCAGGATTCTATATTCCAGGCACAAAAGGATGCAAAAACAGCTCTTGACATGGCACTGAGCCGTGGAGGTGACCAGTTTGTAATATTCTATGATGGCAAGTTTGAATTTTATGGTGGTAAAACAAAAGAACATGAAAAACGCTCAAAAGTACGTTCGCGTGTTATGGCACAAACAATAAAAGAAATTGTGAAACATTCTGACAAAATATTTATCATTGGTCATCAGTATTTTGACCTCGATTGTCTGGGTGCAGCTGTAGGTTTGAGCAAGTTATGTTTAAATTTAGGTAAGGAAGTATACATTGTAATTAATTCCTACAATCCTACGATCAGAAACTTTCTTCAGATGCTACTTGATGATCCTCAATACCAGAATATAATAATTGATCAGCAGAAAGCTTTAAAGATGAAGACAAAGACTTCTCTTTTATTTGTAGTAGATACTCAAAGAACAAGTTATGTCGATATGCCACAGATGATTTTGGAATTTGAAAAGATAATTGTAATTGACCATCATAGAAGACCTACCGACTGGATTGAACAGGCTCTTATTTGCTATTCAGAAACATATGCGTCGTCTGTATCTGAACTTGTTGCCGAACTTTTGAGCTATGAAGGAATAAAACTCAAAAAGCTTGAGGCAGAGATACTTTTAGCGGGTATAATGATTGATACAAAAGGATTTACAAAGAATGTTGGTGTGAGAACATTTGAGGTTGCAACATACTTAAGAGAAAATGATGCTTTGCCAGAAGCAATCAAAGAGTATCTTAAGGAGGATTTAGATAGTTATGTTTTAAAGAATCAGCTCATTTCAAACTTGCAAATACTGCATAATAATATCGCGCTTGTTATTGATTATTCACAAGCTTGTCGAGATAATGTTATAATAGCAAAGGTAGCAGATGAACTTTTGAACATAAAAGGAATTGATGCATCATTTGTTGTCTGCAAAATAGAAGATAGTGTTTTGATAAGTGGTCGTTCAAATGGCAAAATAAATGTTCAACTTATATTAGAAAAAATTGGTGGTGGAGGTCATTTAGAAACAGCAGGAGCAAGGCTTGAAAAAATAAGTATTGATGAAGCAAAAGGGGTTCTTGTAAAAGCAATAGAAGAATATATAAATGAAAGCAAAAATTCTTAGAAAAGGAGTTGATCTTAGTTATGAAGGTTGTGCTTCTTCAAGATGTAAAAGGGCTTGGCAAAAAAGATTCAATAGTTGAAGTGAACGATGGATATGCAAGAAACTATTTAATTCCACGAAAACTTGCAGTACCTGCAACAGAAGGGATAGAAAAGCATATAAAAGAAAAGAAAGAAGCTGAACAAAAAAAGAAAGAAAAAGAGCTTGAAGTTGCAAAGGATTTAGCAAGTAAGCTTGAAAAAAGTCAGATTATTATAAAAGCAAAAGCAGGTGAAAATGGCAAACTTTTTGGTTCTATAACAAATAAAGAAATTGCTGAAGAGATAAAAAAACAGCTTGGAATTAATATTGATAAAAAGAAGATAGAGCTCGATGATCCAATAAAGCTTATCGGCAGCTATGATGTTATTATTAGACTATATCAAGGAGTTGTGGCAAAGCTCAAAGTTCATGTGACAGCAAGTTAAGTGAGTATGAGGAAGTGAGGTAAAAATGGAGCCCGACATTGTTCAAAATCAAAGTGAGATGCCTGAAAGCCGCGAAGCAGAAGAAGCGGTTGTAGGGGCGATGCTTTTAAGCCGCGAAGTAATTTCTGATGTTACTGAGATTTTGACAGAAGAGGATTTTGCAACGCCCCAGCTAAAAGAGATTTTTGCTGCTATTATGGACCTTTTTGAAGAGGGCAAACCGGTAGATGTCATAACTGTAGCTGAGAGACTGAGAGAAAGAGGTACATTTGATGCAGTTGGAGGAAATGAGTATCTGACAAACCTTGTGATAAATACTCCGACAACTGCAAATGCTACATATTATGCAAAGATTGTTGAAGAAAAGTCACTACTTAGGAAACTCATAAACTCTTCAATGAAGATTATTGAAAAGTGTAAGAGTCAGACAGAAAGAGTTGAAGATATTGTTGATTTTGCTGAAAAGACAATCTTCAATGTGATTTCTCACAAAAATTCAAAAGATTTTTCTCATTTAAAAGAGATATTAATTGAAACATATAACAAGATAGAGGAACTGTATCTCAGAAAATCGCATATTATAGGTGTACCCACAGGATTTGCTGAGTTTGACAGAATGACAGCAGGTCTTCAGCCATCAGACCTGATACTTATTGCAGCAAGACCTGCAATGGGGAAGACAAGTTTTGCACTCAATATTGTTCAGCATGCAGCTTTGAGAGCTGGTGTGCCCGTAGCGGTATTTAGTCTTGAGATGTCAAAAGAACAGCTTGTAACCCGTATGATTTGCTCAGAAGCAATGATAGATAGCCACAAGCTTAGAACTGGAAACTTAGAGGATGAAGAGTGGAAAAAGTTTGCAAAAGCTTTAGCACTTTTGTCAAACGCTCCAATTTATATTGACGATACACCTGCCATAACTGTTGCAGAAATGAGGGCAAAATGTAGAAGACTCAAGCTCAAAGAAAAAGGCCTTGGGCTTGTGATGGTTGACTATTTGCAGCTTATGACCGCTCGTGGCAGGTTTGAGAGCAAGCAACAGGAAATTGCAGAGATTTCAAGGTCATTAAAAGCCTTGGCAAGAGAGCTAAATGTTCCTGTACTTGCGCTTTCGCAGCTATCCCGCGCACCTGAAACAAGAGCTGACCACAGACCTATTCTTTCCGACCTTCGAGAAAGTGGCGCAATTGAACAGGATGCAGACATTGTTGCTTTTTTGTACAGAGATGAGTATTACAATCCTGACACTGACAAAAAACACATTGCAGAGCTAATAATTGCAAAGCACAGAAATGGACCTACTGGCACAATTGAACTTCTTTTCTTGGACAAACATACCAAGTTCAAAGATTTGGAGAAGAATAGATAAGTAAAAATAATTATGATATTAAAAAAGGGTGTGATGTTATTGTCAATTATCAGAGATTATTCTTTGTGGGAGGAAGGAATCAAAAAAATTAACTGGGCAAAAAGATTTATGCCTATTTTGAATCAGATAAAAAAAGAATATGATACAAAAAAACCGCTCACAGGTTTGAACGTAGCAATTTCTGTTCATCTTGAGGCAAAGACAGCAAATCTTGCCCTGCTTTTAAAAGATTTGGGTGCCAATGTGTTTGTTACAGGTTCTAACCCTTTATCTACTCAGGATGATGTTGCCAGTGCTCTTGTTCATGAGGGCATTGAAGTATTTGCGATAAGAGGTGTGGAGACATCCGAATATTTTGTTCATCTTGAAAAGACTCTTGAAAATAATATAGACCTTATAATCGATGACGGAGGAGACCTGACATATCTTCTTCACACAAAAAGGCAAGATTTGGCAAGCAGAATAATTGGCGGCTGTGAAGAGACAACAACAGGTGTAATCAGGCTCAGAGCGCTTGAAAAAGAGGGCAAGCTCAAATTTCCTATGATTGCAGTCAACAATGCTTTTTGCAAGCATCTTTTCGACAATCGAATTGGAACTGGTCAGTCTACTTGGGATGGGATAATGAGAACTACAAATATAACAGTTGCAGGCAAGTATGTGGTTGTTGCAGGATATGGTTTTTGCGGCAAAGGAATTGCAAAAAGAGCTCAAGGTCTTGGTGCAAAAGTAATTGTTGTAGAGATTGACCCAATCAAAGCATTAGAAGCATATATGGATGGATTTGAGGTAATGAAGATACAAGATGCCGCAAAGATTGGAGATCTTTTTGTTACTGCAACAGGGTGCAAGGATGTAATAAGGTATGAACATATTTTGCAAATGAAAGATGGAGCAATCTTGTGCAATAGCGGGCATTTTAATGTTGAGATTGATATTGCTACGCTTGAGAAAAAGGCAGTCAAAAAGTACGAAGCAAGAAAGAATATCCAGGGATATGTTCTTGAAAATGGCAAAGAAGTTTTTGTAATAGCAGAGGGAAGACTTGTTAACCTTGCAGCAGCAGATGGACACCCAATTGAGATTATGGATATGTCGTTTGCAATTCAAGCACTGTCAAGCATATACGTTGTGCAAAACCATGAAAAATTAGAAAATAGAGTGTATAATGTTCCAGCGGAAATTGACAGATTTGTTGCCGAGGTTAAGCTAAGATCTCTTGGCATTGAAATAGACAAGCTCACACCTGAGCAGGAAAAATACCTTGAAAGCTGGGAAGTGTAAGTATATGGATATATTGATTAAAAATGCTACAATTATTACTTGTAATGCACAAAATGAGGTTTTAAAGGGTGATATTTTTATCAAAAGTGGCAAGATTGCAAGGATAGCAGAAAATATAGAGCTATCTATTTATGAGCAAGCTACTGTTAAAGTCATTGAAGGAAAAGATTTAATAGCCATGCCGGGACTTATAAATGCACATACACACTGTGGTCAGACAATTTTGCGGTCTTTTGCAGATGATATGCCTTTGTATGAGTGGTTATTTGAAAAGATTTTCCCGGCAGAAGAAAAGCTCACAAAAGAGATGATTTATTTTTCTTCTCTTCTTGGCATTGCAGAGATGCTGAAAAGCGGCACAACAATGTTTTTTGATATGTACTTTCATGAAGATATGACAGCAAAAGCTGTTCAACAAACAGGTATAAAGGCAGTTTTATCACGAGGACTTCAGACAGATGAAAAAGAAGATGTTAGACTTGATGAGACAAAAGAGCTGTTTTATAATTATTCAAGTGACAGAATAAAAGTATTTTTTGGACCACATTCAATATACACTTGTTCATATAATCTTTTAGAAAAAGTTGCACAGCTTGCACAAGAATTCAAAACAGGGGTAATGATACATCTTAGTGAATCAGAAAATGAGGTCAATGAGTGTTACGAAAAGTATAATATCTCACCTGTAAAAATTTGTAGTCAGGCAGGGCTTTTTGATACAATTTGTATAGCAGCACACTGTGTATATGTAGATGATGAAGATATAGAAATATTGTCTGAGAAAAATGTATCTTGTGTTTACAATCCGACAAGCAATCTCAAACTGGGCAATGGTTTTGCACCTGTGCACAACATGATAAAGTCTGGCGTAAACGTTGCTATTGGTACAGATTCAGCAGCAAGCAACAACAACTTGAATATGCTTGAAGAGATGCACATTGCCTCTTTGCTTGAAAAAGGAATATACAGATTACCTGATATTTTGAATGCCCAGCAGATTCTCAAAATGGCTACAACAAATGCAGCAATGGCAGCAGGAATTTACAACACAGGAATTTTGCAAGAAGGTTTTTGTGCTGATATCGCACTTTTAAGAGCAAATGATTTTAATATGCTTCCGTGTTATAATCCTGTTTCTAACATTGTTTACAGTAGCAATCCTTCAAATGTGTATGCTACAATAGCTGATGGTCAGATTCTTTATATGGATGGCAAACTTTTTACAATTGATGAAGAGGCGCTTGTAAGAGAGATAAAAAGCATAGAGAAGTTTTTGAAAAAGAGTGTTTAGAAATCTTTTCAAGCCATGAAAGGAAGGACAAAAATTGCAGTATAAAAAGGCAACAAAAATAGCATTACAACTTTTTATTGTAACAGTCTTTACAAAACTTATAGGATTCATAAGGGAAGTGGCGTTCGGTGCAAGATTTGGTACAAGTGTAAAGGCAGATGCTTTCCCGCTTGCACTGCAGCTTCCAAATATCCTTTTTGCTTCTGTTTTTGCTGCTTTTTCAACCTCATTTATACCATTTTACACAGATATACGCGAAAAAAAAGGTGAGGATGAGGGAATAAAATTTACAAATAGTGTAATAAATACATTGCTTCTTGCATCGTCAATTGTTGCAATTTTAGGTTTTATATTTTCTAAACAACTTATTTTGCTTCAGGTTCATCAGAGCAAGGAACTTCAGATTATGTATGCCTCAAAAATTTTAAAAATTACAATCTTTATGATAATATTTACAAGTTCAACAAACATACTTCAGGGTTTTTTACAGGCAAACGGGAACTTTACAAAACCGGTACTCTCAAGCATTCCTTTTAATTTCTCAATTTTTGTTGCGATATTTTTGTCGTACTTTGAACCGTTCAAGAAATTTGATATATATATAGTGGCAGGAGGATTTGTTGTTGGGTATTTTTGGAGTTTGGTTTACCAGCTTAATAATTCAAAAAAATATGGCTTTAAATTTTATCCTGTGCTTGGTTTTAAAGATGAAAACATAAAAAAGATGATAAAATTTTCTTTCCCGGTTTTTATAAGCAGCAGCATGGCACAGCTTTATACCTTTATAGATAGATATCTTTTGACAGGAACGTCAACCGGTGCTGTTGCGGCTGTTGCATATGCAGGGAAGCTGAACGATATGGTGGTTGGAGTTTTTTCATCATCAATTTCTGTTTTGGCTTTTTCTACTTTATCTAATCTTCAGGCAAAAGGAGATAAAGAAAATTTTAGAAAATTTTTTGTGTCTTCAGTAAATTCAATTATACTAATGATGATGCCATTTGCAATTGGTGGTATGATTATGGCAAAAGAAATAACAAGATTAATCTACCAGAGAGGAAATTTTACCACTGAATCTACCCTGCTTACAGCATCACCACTTATGTTTTACTGTTTGGGTTTTGTAGGGCTTGGTCTTAGAGATATATTAAACAGAACTTTGTATGTTTTGAAAGATTCAAAAACAGCCGTAAAAAACGGTGTTATTGCTATTATTTGTAATATAATACTTGATGTAATATTTATTCATAAGTTCAAGCATACCGGTGCTGCTATGGCTTTTGCGACGGCAAACTACATTGCGGCAGTTTTGCTGTTTATTTCTCTTAGGAAAAAACTTGGTTCAATTGGCTGGAAAAGGATTGCAGGTGTATTTGTAAAGGCGTTTGTTGCAAGCTTGATAATGGGTGTCTTTGTATATGTATTTAAACAAAGATTTATTTATTTAACAATGCCGTTAAAGCATTTTGCTTTTTTTACTACAGCAAATATTTTGCTTGGAATGGGAATATATGCAGGGATTATATATCTTTTAAAAGTTGAAGAAGTAGGTTTTATTGTGAAGATGGTAAGAGAAAAATTTGGGATTTAAAAAACTAAAGAAAGGAGAAGAAGGTATTAAGATGGATATCGAACATCAATTGAAGGTTTTTAAAAAAGGTGCTGCTGAGATTATTACAGAAGAAGAACTTATTGAAAAGCTAAAGCAGGATAGACCTTTAAACATAAAACTTGGGCTTGACCCAAACGTGCCAGACGTTCATCTTGGCCATGCTGTTGTTTTAAGGAAACTTAAACAGCTTCAAGACCTTGGACACAATATAATCTTGATAATTGGTGATTTTACTGCAATGATTGGTGATCCAACTGGAAAGTCTGAGACAAGAAAACAGCTTACAAAAGAAGAGGTCCAAAAAAATGCAGAACCTTTCAAACAGCAGGTTTTAAAGATTCTTGACCCGCAAAAGACCACAATAAGATATAACAGTGAATGGCTTGAACCCATGAACTTTTTGGATGTAATAAACCTTGCATCAAAATACACAGTTGCAAGGATGCTTGAAAGAGAGACATTTAGGCAGAGGATGGAAAAGAACCTTCCACTTTCTATCCATGAATTCTTCTATCCACTTATGCAAGGTTATGACTCTGTTGTGATTGAAGCTGATGTTGAGCTTGGCGCAACCGAGCAAAAGTTCAATATACTTATGGGAAGGACGCTGCAAAAGGAGTATGGAGGCAAAACAATTCAAGTTGCGCTGTTGATGCCCATCTTGGTTGGAACAGACGGGGTCAACAAGATGAGCAAAAGCCTTGGCAATTACATTGGTATAAACGAACCGCCAAATGTAATGTATGGCAAAGTGATGTCTATTCCTGACGAGGTTATGATTTCATACTATGAGCTTACAACTGATGTCGAACCAGAAGAGATTGAGGAAATTAGGAGAAAGCTTGAAGAAGGAACGCTTCATCCAAGAGATGCAAAGATGAGACTTGCAAGAGAGATTGTAAAGCTCTATCATGGCGAAGAGGCAGCAAAAAAGGCTGAAGAGGAATTTATAAAAGTGTTCCAGAAAAAAGACATACCAGATAACATTCCAGAGGTTGAGCTTCAAAGCTCAAAGGTTTACTTGCCAAGGTTTATGGTAGAAAATAAGCTCTGCTCATCTACGAGTGAGGGAATGAGACTTATCAAAAGTGGTGCTGTAAAATTAAATGGCGAAAAGATAAATGATCTTGACATTGAATTTCAAAATGGGGATGTTTTGCAAGTTGGCAAATTGAAATTTGTAAAGATAAAGCTTTTGTGAAGGTAAAACCTTCACAAAAGTTTTTTTATTGATATTAATTTGACTCATAGTCAATAAATATGTTAAAATACCTTTGTAATTTTTTCAAAGAGGTGAGGTGTGTGAAACAAGTTTTAAGGCGACCTTGGATAAGTGTTATAATATGGGCAGTCTTGACAGCTATATTTTTAATTACAATGCCTGATATAAATAAAATAGTAAGACTCAAAGGTGAACCTAAAATTGGCAAAGCTTATCCATCTCAGGTTGCTACTATATTGGAAAAAGAGTTTCAAGGTGTACCAAAAGATAAAAAACTTTCAACAATAGCTATGGTCTTTTATAATAAAAATGGTTTAACAAAGGATGATATATCAGCAGCTAAAAAGATAATTGATGAACTTGACAAGAACAAAGAAAAATACAATATTCAAAGCATTTCAACTCATTTCAAGAACCCCGAGTTAAAAAGTTATTACGTCTCACCTAATAATAAGGTTATTCTTACAAGCATTCAGGCAGATAAAACAAAGAGAGAAATTATTGAAATAAGAGATGAGATGTATAGATTAATAAACTCGACTCAAAAACCAAAGAGTCTTGAAATATATCTTACAGGTGGAGATTTAATCACCCAGGATTTTGTGAAAGCCTCTGAAGATGGCGTCAAAAAGACAGATGTAATCACAATAGTGTTTATTATAGTTGTTTTAATTCTTGTGTTCAGATCTCCTGTCACTCCGATAGTTTCACTTTTGACAGTTGGAGTATCGTTTTTGATTTCCCTTAGTGTAGTTGGACACCTTGCAGATAAGTTCAACTTTCCTATAAATACTTTCACAAGAACATTTATAGTTGTATCTTTATTTGGTATTGGAACTGACTATAACCTTTTAATTATTTCAAGATTCAGAGAAGAACTTGCAAATGGGAAAGATGTCGATAAAGCAGTAATGACAACATTTAAAACAGCAGGGAAGACAGTGATATTTAGCTGTCTTGCAGTTTTTACAGGATTTGCAGCTTTTGCAGTAGCATCTTTTAACTTTTTCAGGGCAATGTCAGCTATTGCTGTAAGTGTACTTATACTTTTGCTTGTGCTTTTGACACTGGTTCCAGCAGTGTTAAAGATTTTTGGTAAAAATCTTCTCTGGCCATTTAATAAAGAAATACAGCACACACATAGCAGGCTTTGGGAGGCTGCAGCAAGACTTTCCACTAGATATCCTTATGTAGTGTTGACAACAGTGATATTAATCTTAATACCTTTTCTCTTATCAGTAAGAAGTGACTTGTCCTTCAACACACTAAATGAGCTTTCTGAAAAGTACAAATCGGTAAAAGGATTTAACATAATTTCAAAGAACTTTAGCAGCGGAAAAACATTTCCTGTTACGATTTATTTAAAATCCAATAAAAACTTAGCAACTTCAGATGCACTATCTGATATTGAAAAAATAACTGAAATATTGAGCAAGCAAAAAGGTATAAAAGATGTATATTCAATTACAAGACCTCAAGGAGAGATTATAAAACAATTTACTTTGTCAGACCAAGCAGATACTGTTATTAAAGGCATTGATAGTTTGAGAGATGGTCTTTTGAAAGTAAACAATGCAATTGAGACTATAAACAAAAATTTGAATGTGTCAACAAAAGAGTTTGATGTTCAAAAACTTGTAAATGGTATTTCACAGCTTGAGAATGGCATATATGAATTAAAAATATCCCTGGATAAACTAAATTTTGGGTTTGAACAAGGATTAGAAGGTTCTAAGAAGATTTATGATGGTCTTAATCAGCTTTCGAATGGAAGCAGCAAGCTGTCTGAAGGATTTAAAAAGTTTTACTCTGAATACACAAAGTCAATAAACAAAATAAAAAGTGAATTACAGGGATTTGATATAAATCAAGTTGAGCTTTTATTGACAGGTATTAACACTGCTAATAATAATTTAAAAGTACTTTCAAATAAATATCCGGAAATTTCAAAGGATATAAATTATATTATGGCATCTGAAATCTTGTCGAAAATTGAAGCTGAAACAAGCAACCTTGCACCAAAGTTGAAAGAGTTTTCATCTGAATATGAGAAAATTTCAACACAAATAAATGAAGCTGATAAAGCTTTAAAGCTTATTTCAACATCCATTGATAGCATAGCCTCAGCTTCAAAACAACTTGCGGATGCTCAGGGTAAGGTTCTAAATGGTTACAATCAAATTGACAGAGGTCAAAAACAAATAATCTCAGGTGTCAATCTTATGTATTCAAAGCTTCAAGAATTTGATAATCAAAAAGAACAAATTCTAAAAAAGGTAAATGAACTTCAGACAGGGTTTACAAGTTTAAAGTCAGCTCTTTTCCAGATTTCTGATGCACTTAACAAAATGATAAATTCTATTGGTAGTATGAAGAGTTATTTTGAAGGTTACAAAAACACAGACATTTTTTACGTCCCTCCAGAAGCTTTGAAAAGCAGTGATTTCCAAAAGGCTTTGGATTCATATATGAGCAAAGATAGAAGAATAACAAAAATAATCTTGATTCTTGACACGAATCCGTATACAAACAAAGCAATTGATATTGTTGCTGAGGTGGAAAAGGTTTTAAATAATTCTTTAGAATTTGTAAACACAAAATTTGTATCGGTTGGAGTTGGTGGGATATCGTCTACAAACCACGATTTGAGAAGCATATATTTTAAAGATTTTAGAACTCTAAGGTTAATAATGATAATAAGTATTTTCATTTTAATGTTTCTTATTTCAAGGTCAATTTTCAATGCAGCAATAATGGTCATAATCGTTTTTACTGACTATTATCTTGCACTATCTATCACAGAGATGATTTTCAAAGGTATTTTCAAATACGAAGCACTCAACTGGGCAGTGCCATTTTTCACCTTTGTTGTGTTCTTAGCTTTGGGTATAGACTACAGTGTATTTTTGCTAATAAGATTTTATGAGTATAAAGACTTGGAAATAAACGAGGCACTCAGGCTTACCTCAGCAAACATTGGGCATGTTGTGACATCGGCAGTGATAATTTTAGCGGGCACATTTGCGGCAATGCTGCCATCTGGGATACTGACGCTTATGCAGGTTTCCATCTGCGTTGTGATAGGTCTTGTTTTGCTTGCATTTTTCCTTTTGCCGTTCTTGTTCAATGGTTTGATGAGGATAAAGAGAGATATAGTTTAAAAATGCTTTTAAAAAGCAATTTAGATAGCTGCCTCCAGAGAAGGGGGCAGCTTTTTGTTTGTGAAAAAACAAGAGAGAATTTAAGAAATTTAGAGATATTAAAAGAAAGAGGGAGCTGATAGCTAAAAATTGCATGAAATTAACTAAAAAAAACGAGTTTGACAGGATAAAAATTAATAAAGTAAAATTGAGGTGAAAATTCCAAGGAGAATATTAATAAATATAGCAATTTGCAAAGTTACAAAGCCATTAACCTCTTTTTATGGGTACTAAACGAGCATTCCTGTAATGAACGAAAATGAGCGAAAATGACGAGAAATGAGATTTGAAAAGATAAGGTACCTCCTGATAAAATATAGAATGTAAGTTGTACAACTTACGACAAAACACAACAAAGGAGGTACCTACCTTGAAGTATACACAAAATGAGAAGATATTACAAGTGACGGATAAAACTTTAGTTGTAGGAGTAGACATAGCAAAGGAGATACATATTGGCAGAGCATTTGATTTTAGAGGAGTGGAGCTTGGCAAGAGAATAGAGTTTGAGAATAGAAAAGAAGGTATGGAAAAATTTTTAGATTGGGCAAATAAGATAATGAAAGCCCATGGCAAAGAGAACGTAATAGTAGGGATAGAGCCTACAGGAGACTTGTCAAGAATTTTGTGTTTCCAATTTATAACGTAAATTGTAAAGTTGGGTTATGTTGTTAATGCATTTTCTAATGCTGGGAACTCCATTTTTCCATTTTGTACGGCGTAAGTTCTCTCGCTGTAAGTAAATATTAATTTCTAAGACACAGGCAGCTTAAAGTATCCACCTGAATTTACTTCTTGCCTTTTCAATCATGCTATTTACACATAAAGCGGTGTTTGTAGAAAAAGCTTTCTTAATTCCTCAGGGTATTTCATATGGGCAAGATAAAACTCTGCTTTTTCTGATATTGCAGCAATAAAATCGAGGATATTTTGAAAGGTATCCATAGAAAAGTTCTTTAAATTTCAGTACAGCTTCGTCAAAATCGGAGGAAGAAATTCTAAGTCTGTTCTTAACTCTTGTTAAAAGCGGAAAGCTTTATCTTTTGTCATATGTTTTCTGCTATTTTGTTGGAGGTGGACAAAAGCAAGCTAAAGGTCAGCAAGAGGGTAAGCAAGTTTGACAGCATCTATAATACCAGGAAAGTCATCACTTATGACAATTAAAACTTCTTTAAGACCTCTTGTAATTAAATCGTCAAAAACTTTCATCCAATCAGCCTTATTTTCTTTGCCGAAGAAAGGGCAGAATACCGAAAATGTCTTTTTTACCTTCTAGGTCGATACCGAGGACAACATAACAAGTAGCTTGTTTAACCTTAGAATTATCCTTAACTTCACTTTTGAATAACCATCGATGATAAGAGCAAAAGCACTTGTTGGTAGTTCTCTTTGTTTGAATAACTGAAGTTCATTTTTAAGGTCTTCTTTGATTTTTAGTATTTCATTTTCGGAATATGGAAGATTCAAAGCTTTCAAAGTTTGAACAAGGGAACGCTCAAGAATAACCATTGACAACTAAAGACATAAGAAGGTCAGTGTACGAACTATCAACTCTTTTGTAGCGGGAAGAAGAGGATAGAATGTCGAAAATTGGAAGTAGCGTGTGCGAGGGACAGAGATTTCAAGACTTGAGGCAGGTGTTGCAAGTTTTACTTCAATAAAAACCATTACCTTTGTCATTGTCATTTTTAGCAAGGTATACTGCTCTTTCCGATAACATAAAGCAATCGAGCAAGTTTTACTTTAAGTTGCTTTAGAGCTGGGCGGTTAGGAGCATCACAGGAAGCAATACATATTTAATACTTGCTTCTTTTGCCATGTTTTTAGCAGTCTCAATAATTTCGTTTTTATTCATTTTAAATAACCCCCTTTGATGATTATTTCAATACTAATTATACAGTGGACACAATTTTATTTTAACTCCCAAATGAATTTTTATAGGACGATTAAAAAATGAGAGCGGGTGGTCGGAGTACAATTTCCAGAAGGGCGAAGACCCTGCATACGAGCATAACCGACATCCACGCCATGGTAGATGGGACGAGGAAATTGAGGGCAAGGTAAGAAAGACCCTGAGAGACATGAGAGGGTAAACACCATGGTTATTGTGGATAAATACCCGCCGCAATATGGTATAATATCTAAATTAATGCAAAGTAGGTTGAATCTAATTTTCATATGGTAGAATAAAGCAATAATAGAAATAACAAGCATCAAATAAATTTTTATAACTACGAAATTCGAAGAAAACGAAAGATATTTTGAGAAAATCAAAGGTATATTGAGAGAGGTTTGAAAAGCTCACAAAGGATCAAGAAGCTCTTAAAGACTGGGCTGCCGACCAGGAAATTGAATTGAGGACATTAAAGCTTGTTCAGAATGGGTAAAATGAAAAAGGGCTTGCCGTCCGAAAAAGCATGTGTATTTTTGGCAAGCCCTGTATAATTTTATTCCTCTTTTTTCTTAAATTTTTCCAAATCTTCTTTTACAAACTTTATATTCAGCTTTGAAAAGTCAATCTTGTCTATTTTTATGCTTTTCACAAAATTCTCGAAGTCAGAAACTGTATAGCTATTATAATACAAAACAGGAATGGACAGGTCAATGGTGTAATAATATTGATTGTATTTTATCATATAGATAATTCTGTTCTGAAGATTAATAAAATTAAAGTCTCTATTTGGATTTCCCTTTGCAAGTTCTGAAAGCTTAAGAATATTATAGACATAAATAAACTTATAAATAGAAAGATTTTTGTCAGTATACTTCAAAAGGCTCATATTTACAGTTTTGCTCTTATATTCATTGCTTTCAACCCATGCTTGCATAGTGTTTTTTATTATCTTATCGGCAGGGTCTACGTTTATTCCACCATTTATTGTCAAAATTGAGTATGGAGTATTGTAAAGCATTACTGTTTCAATGTCCGAAATACCCTGTGCAGATGGGATTGAGGAACCTATTATTTGAGTAAAGTAATTATAATAGTAATATGGCATATTTGTTTTGTAATCCTTTGAAATCTTCATTTCAAATGGAGCTTTGTTAAGTTTTACAGTTTTTAATGTATTCTGGGGTTTCAAATCTCCTGACCAAAGAATGGAATCAAAGTATCTGCTCTTTGCTGGTAATACTCTAAATGAATTAATTATCCTCTCATATTTTTGCTTATCTTTGTTATATTTTTCTTCTGGAACATACAGTTTTATCACGTATTTATTATTATTTGAGTCAACATAAAGTCTTTTTTCAACAAATGTCTTGTTGAGGCTTTTTCTAATTCTGAGGTCATAAATTTTTGCTTTACTTGTTCCAATATTTAAACTTTTGGATGAGATGACTTTTAAAAGCTCTTTGTTGTAAAACTCAATACTTTTTATTTCCTGAGAAACCCATTTGTCAAAACTGATATTTGAGTTTGTAACAAAACTGACAGAAAGATATTCGTCATACTCTTGCTGGCTGTCTGGAGATGCCAAGGCCAACGTATCCTGCTGCTGTTTTTGGGTTGAGATTCCCATCTCCTCATCTGTGTAAAGAGGAGCAAATGATTGTGTGGAAGAATTGTACTCAAGATTATAAATGTCTGTAGATTTCCAGTAAGGTGGAAGGTCAATCTGCCATCCGTAACTTGTATTTTTGTGAACTCTCCACGATGTTACGTTGTCTGCTAAATCTTTTATGTTGGGATTGTTTCTGTCAAAGTTTGTTTCAAAAGAATCAGCAATCTTGTATAAAAGATTTTGGTGTTGTGAATAGAAATTTAAATCCATACTAATCGTAAGTCTGTAAATGTAATTGTATCTCTTATTTTTGCTCAAGTATATTCGTATGAGATTGAAAGTGCCAGAACTTTCTTCTTCGTCAACAAATACATAAAAAGAGTCAGTATATACACTTGTGGCTTCAATATATTCTTGATCTTGTTTGTCTTTTCCTTTTTTAAGCGAATATAACTTTGAACCAGAATAATAACCTGAAATTAAATCTTGAGCGTACAGCAAAATTTCATCTAAGGAGGTGTAACCTTCTTTGTTTAAAATTGCCTCAACATTTATGCTTGCCTTGTAGCTATTGCTTGACATTGAAAAATAGCTTCCTTTTGGATCTTTGTTTATATAGGCATCCTGTGGCATATAGATAGACCAGTTGTAAACACTGTTTCCAACCCTGTTCTTATTGATGTCATCTTTTGAAAAGACTGTGTAAAAGTCAATAATGCCACTGTCTTCTTGTGCAAGTGCAAAGACAGAAGAGGTCAGCACAAAAGCAACTATTGTAAAAATACAAATCACTATTTTTAACTTTCTTGACATGTTGCTGTGTTCCCCTTTCCATATATTTTTTTAACTATTTGCTTGTTGGCCACTCTTTCAAAATAACTTCTTTTTCAAGAATTTTGCCATTTCTTTTGATTTTTATCTTTACCTTGTCACCAGGAAGATATTTCATAAGAGTTTGATTGTATTCTGCAATTGAGTTGATAGGGTAGCTGTCAATTGTGACAAGTATATCATTTTCTTGAGCAAATCCTTTTAAAGGACTGTCAGCTTTTACATCTATAATTTTAAGACCGAGGTTAGACGGAAGCCCAACATAAGATAACCAACTGTCTTCAAACTCAAGACCTAAGTAACATCTTTTAATTCTACCAAACTTTTTATAATGGTCAAGGAAATAAAGTATATTTTCCGCAGGAATTGCAAAGTTAATTCCTTGCCAGTAATCAATACCAAGAGTGTTTATTCCTACAAGTTTCCCCTGCATATTAACAAGTGGGCCACCACTGTTGCCTGGATTGATACTTGCATCTGTTTGCAAAAATGTATAGACTTCATCAACAGGTCTGTTAAGCCCACTAATTATTCCTTTTGTGACACTATTTCGCCATCCTAAGAAAAGCGGTGTGCCTATTGCCAAAACTTCCTGACCCACATAAATATTTTTTGGGTTTTCAATTTCAATTGGGGTAAGATTGCTTCGGTTGACTTTCAAAATTGCAAGGTCAATTTCTTTGTCACTGTAAAGTACTGCTGCCTTATAAGCCTTGGCGTCGTAGAAGATAACATAAGGCTGTTTTAGGTCTTCAACTACATGATTGTTTGTTAAAATCAGCCCATTTTTGTCAATCACAACACCAGATCCGTGAGAAAGTCCAGCTGGGATTTTGCTGTAGTAAAAGTCGTCTGCTTTTATCTTTTTGCTGTCACCGATGATTGCTACAACAGACTTGTTTATCTTGTCAATGACTTCACTTATGGACAGGTCTTTTTTCTGAATTATCAGGCTATTTTGCGTTTTGGTGTAATTAAAGTTTAAAAAGTCTTTCAAAGAGTCAATATCAACATAGGTTTTTCCGTCAATCTCTTTTGGAGTCACAGTAATGCTTTGGGCAAATACAATGTTTGAAAGAATGAATATCACAATAAATCCGACCAGCCATACCTTTGCGCTTTTTTTCATTGCAGAACCTCCCATACCAAGAATTTGTCACCACATAATTATAACGTATTTTAGTCAAAAATGTTATTGTTAAAAAGAAAAATTTTTATTTGCAATTTTTGTACTTGAACTTTATTATTTTTTACATTATAATATACTCGTAAGAGTAATACACCCCCATGGTATAGGGGATAGACTACTAAGGAGGGAGAATAAAAAAGAATGAGAAAGGCAGTATTAGATAAGGATATGTGCGACAGGTCACCCTTTTGTCCTGCTTCACGTTCGTGCAAATTTGGTGCAATAAAAAGAAACGTAAGAGGATTTTTTGATGTTGAGATTGAAATTGACAAGGAAAAATGTACAGGATGCGGCGTATGTACAAAGTTTTGTCCGCAGGGAGCTATCAAGATTGTTGAAGAGTAGGTGACGCTGAAGTGCCTGAAAGTGAAAGGAAAGAAGAGGTTCTTTCAAGACTTAAAAATATCAAAGGGCACATTGAAGGAATTATCAAGATGGTGGAAGAAGAAAAAGAATGTGAAGAGATTATGCTTCAGATAATTGCTGTCAAAAAAGCTTTAGAAAAAGTAGGATATTTTATCATAGAAAGCCATGCTGAAAAGTGCTTATCAGATGTCGATAACAAGGCTCAGATTCAAAAGATTTTAAATATAATGATGAAATTTTTGAGTTGAAAAATAAAGTTGGTATCTATTTTTCTCCTGTTAAATGCTTAAAAGCTTTTGTGTTCAAAAATGTTATTATTTTAACAATCTGATTTTAAAAAATTTTTTTGCAGAAGTTTGTTAAATAAATCTCATGCAAATGGGGTAACAATATAAAAGGTAAAAATAAAAATTTATGGAGGTGCGATCAAGATGGCAGAATATTTTATTGATGCAAAGGGGCTTCAGTGTCCAGGACCTATTACCCAGCTTTTTAAACAAATGAAGGAAGCACAAAGTGGAGATATTATTACAATTGAGGTGACAGATTCAGCATTTAAAAGAGATGTTGAGAGCTGGTGCAAAAAGACAAAAAATGAGCTTTTGGAGCTCAAAGAAGAAAATGGCATAATTACAGCAAAAATTAAAAAGATTTAAAAATGTAGGTGGGGAAGAATGAGAGAAGACAAAAAGACAATTATTGTATTTTCAAATGATATGGACAAGGTTATGGCAGCATTTGTAATTGCAACTGGTGCTGCCGCAATGGGCGATGAGGTAACAATGTTTTTTACATTCTGGGGTTTGAATGTTTTGAGAGATGCAAAAAAGAAAGTACAGGGAAAATCATTCTTAGAAAAGATGTTCGGCGCTATGATGCCAAAAGGGGTTGAAAAACTCCCGCTTTCCAAGATGAACTTTTTAGGGATTGGTCCTAAGCTAATGAAATATATGATGAAAAAGAAAAATGTGATGATGTTACCTGAGATGATAAAACAGGCGCAAGAACTTGGTATAAAGATGGTTGCATGTTCAATGTCCATGGATGTTATGGGAATAAAAAAAGAAGAGTTAATTGATGGCGTTGAGATTGGCGGTGTTGCCACATATCTTGGTGAGGCAAGCGAAGCAGGTGTGAATCTATTTATCTAAGTCAAGGAAATCTGAGCTAATAGAGGCAGGAGAAAACCTGCCTTTTTATTTTTTTTGCTCTTTTGAAATAAAAACTGTGATATAATAATGGAACAATAAAAAGTTTTTTAGTGTCAGAAAGGAAAATCGCTATGATACTGCTTGTTGCAATAAACTCGAAGTATGTTCATACAAATTTAGCAGTAAGATACCTTTATCAGCTCTGCAAAGAAAACTATCCATGTGACTACATCGAGTTTAATATTAATCAGCCTTTGCAAGATGTACTTTATGAAATTTTGAGTAAAAAACCTGAATATGTTGCAATTTCAACATATATCTGGAACAGAAGCTATGTCGAAAAGCTTGTTGAAGGATTAAAAAAGGCGCAAAAAAGCATAAAAATAATTCTTGGCGGGCCAGAGGTATATTTTGATAGCCTTGAAGAGTGGAAGTTTGTAGATTTTATTATCAGAGGAGAGGGAGAGTATTCTTTTTTAGATTTGTGTGAACATATTGCAGCTGGCAGAGAATACATCCAAAAAGAATATCCTCCGTTTGATTTGAGTAAACTTCCTTTTGCGTACAAGGACGAGAATTTAGACCAAAGCAGAATCTATTATTATGAAAGCAGCAGAGGCTGTCCTTTTAGATGTTCATATTGTCTTTCTTCAATTGAAAAAGGTGTTCGATTTGCGCCTCTTGAAAAGGTCTTTGAAGAGCTTGACTATCTTTTTAAAAAGCAAGTGAGACTCATAAAGTTTGTTGACAGGACATTTAACGCAAATAAAGAAAGGGCTATAAAAATAATAGAGTTTTGCAAACAAAAGTCGCAGGCTACTCAAGTACACTTTGAAATAGACCCAACACTTTTAGACAATGACATTATCAGTGCAATAAATAATTCAAAAGATAACCTTTTCAGACTTGAAATAGGTCTTCAGAGTTTCAATCCACAAACTCTTGATGCAATAGATAGATTTTATGATATAGATAGAATTGACAAAAACTTGAAAAAGCTTATGGAAAACAAAAAGGCTATTGTTCATCTTGATTTAATAGCGGGCTTGCCATTTGAGGATTTTTTGAGTTTTAAAAAAAGCCTTGACAAGACTTTATTGTATTTTGCTGATGAGGTTCAGCTTGGATTTTTGAAGATGTTAAAAGGGACAAAGATAAGAAATGAAGCAACTAAATACAATTATGAATTTTTCAAAGACCCGCCGTATGAAGTTATCTCAAATAGCTTTATTAGCTTTGAAGAGATTTATAAGCTTAAAAAGATAGAAGATTTGATAGATAAAGTTTACAATAGACAGTATCTTTACTATACTTTAAGATACATCTTTCAAAAAGTCTCTCCCTCAGAATTTTTTGAAAAGCTCTCAAGCAAGGTGGATAGCAGTTTAAACACAAGAGAGTTTGTAAAAGAGCTTTACAGAGCCGTAAAAGATGATTTTGTTTTGGACAAGACTATATTGAAAAACTTGTTCAGATTCGACATTCTAAGAAGGTTTCCAGAAGAATTTTTGCCTGAAGAATTGGCAGTATCAAAAGAGGAGAAAGAAAGAATTAAACAAGCAATATATCAAGCTACAGAATACCAGGCTCTCGGAGAACCAAAAGAGATTATAAGAAGATCAAGAGCTTGCATATTTGAATTTGACATCGAAAGGTTTATAGAAGATAATAGTATTGAAAAAGGATATTTTTTATATATCTTTTTCGAAGAGAAAATAAAGAAGATAAAACTTCAGTAAAAAGGGGGAGAAAGATAATATGGAGTGCACACTTTCAAAAAACCTTTCAATATGTACATGTACTTATGAACCGTGTTCAAGGAAAGGAAGATGCTGCGAGTGCTTGCACTATCACAGGAAAAATGGACAGCTCCCTGCTTGTTATTTTTCTAAAGAGGCAGAAAGAACGTATGACCGTTCAATAGAGAATTTCATTCGCGACTATTCTTCAAGGAAATAAAAAGTGAAGTAGAAGTGGGCAGACAAAGGGTTTTTACTTTCATCTGCCCACTTTTATTTTTTATAAAGATGTGATGAGTAGAAAAACATCAAGTCCGATTACAACTGCTGCCACAATCGAAAGAATTATTTTATCTGCTAAGGAGTTTGCGAACTTGCCCATGACTTTTTTGGATGATGTCAGGTAAATTTGAAGAATGATTGTAATTGGCAGCTGTAAGCTCAAGAGCATCTGTGAGATTATCAGAGCTTTGAACGGATTTGAGATAAAAAGTATGATGATGGATGCTAGAACCAATGGAATGATGATTCCAATCTTGGTTGGCAGCTCTTCAATGTTATAAGGTCTTCTATAGAACCCTGCCATGATTGTGCCACCTGTAAACGCAGCTGTGATACTTGATGAAATACCAGAGAGCAATAGAGCAAATGCAAAGATTGTGGCTGAGAAGTTTCCCAAAATAGGCTTTAACATTTGCTGAGCCTGTGGAAGTGATTCAACAAGGATACCTTTTGTGTAAAATGTTGTGTGAGCTATTATAATCATGCTACTGTTAATTAAAAATCCAATAAACATTGAAAATAGTGTATCAACAAATTCAAATTTTAACTGATGTTTTATTATCTTTTCGTCTTGAGTATTCCACTGCCTGCTCTGAATTATTTCAGAGTGTAAAAACAAATTATGTGGCATAACAACCGCACCAAGTATTGAAAGAACCACAACCAAGGAACCAGAAGGTATGCTTGGAGTTACCCAGCCAAAGACAACATCTTTTACAGGAACCTTTACAAGGAAAAGCTCTATCAAAAAGGAAATACCTATCAGCGATACAAATGCAATTATCCACCTTTCCACCTTTTTATATGAGTTAGAAAACAAGAAGAATATGGTAAAAGGTAAAATGATTAAACACCCAAGCTTAATAGGGATTTTAAAAAGCATCTCAAGGGCAATTGCCCCACCCAAAATCTCTGCCATAGCAGTTGAAACTGTTGCCAGCATAGCAGATGAAAGTACAGCCATTGCAAGATACTTATTGAGGTAGATTGAAGTTGCTTCAGCCAAGCAAAGACCTGTTGCAATGCCAAGATGGGCTGCGTTATGCTGAAGCACTATCAAAATTATTGTTGACAGAAGTACAACCCACAAAAGCTTTAAACCAAAGCTACTGCCAGCAGCCACGTTTGATGCCCAGTTTCCAGGGTCGATAAATCCCACTGTGACAAGTAGACCTGGTCCTATGTATTTGAGTATTTCCATTGCGTTTTTCATTTTGTGCTGCCTTTCACACCTTTCTTCTGTAATTTTATGAAATACCTTCTAAAGTGGTGAATGACAAAATAATCTTATCTCTAACTCTAAAACTCTTATATTAAAATTAATACCCAAAAAAAGAGGATTGTGATATCATAGTTTGTGGGAAGCAGAAAAATATTTATAATATAAGAACATTGAATATTCGACATTAAAACATTGGAGGGTATGAAAATGAGCGAAAAATCTTACGGCCAAGAGCTTTGCGAAAAGCTATTCTACACTTCTAAAAATGCATGGGAAGTTTTAAAAGAAGAAGAAAAACCTTTTGTTTTTGACTTAGCAGAAAAGTATAAGCACTTTTTAAACTGTGCAAAAACAGAAAGAGAGGCTGTTGAATATTTTGTAGAAAGAGCTAAAGAAAAAGGTTATATAGAATTTAACAATAATATCCAAAAATTAAAGCCAGGGGATAAAGTATATTTTGTAAATAATAACAAAAGTATCTTACTTGCTCATATAGGCAAAAAGCCTTTAAGGGAAGGGTTTAATTTAATAGGTAGCCATATAGATTCTCCACGACTTGATTTAAAACCAAAGCCACTATATGAATCAAACGAACTTGCACTTTTGAAGACACACTACTATGGTGGCATTAAAAAATATCACTGGGTAAATGTGCCTCTTAGCATCCATGGTGTTGTTGTGAAAAGTGACGGTTCTAAAGTGAAGATTACAATTGGCGAAGACGAAAATGACCCTGTTTTTTATATAACAGATCTTCTTGTTCATTTATCTTCTGAACAGCTTCAGAAAAAAGCAAGCGAGGTAATTCCTGCCGAAAACTTGAACGTGCTAATAGGAAGTATGCCGTTTAATGATGAGAAGGTAAAAGAAAAAGTTAAGCTGAACATATTAAAAATTTTGAATGATGAGTATGGAATAACAGAAGAAGATTTTATTTCAGCTGACATTGAAATTGTGCCAGCTGCAAAGGCTCGCGATGTAGGACTTGACAGAAGCTTGATTGGCGCATATGGTCAAGATGACAGAGCATGCAGTTTTTTGGCAGCAGAAGGTATATTTTCAATAGATGAAATTCCAGAGAAAACTGCAATAGTCTATTTGGTTGACAAAGAGGAGATAGGAAGTGTAGGAATATCAAGCGCTGAGGCAAGCTTTTTTGATATATCAGTTGCAAAGCTTTTGAAGGCGTTGGGTGAATATGAAAGTAGCCTTGATTTAGCTGTTAGTTTTGAAAACTCAGCAGCAATTTCAGGCGATGTTGCAGCAGCACTTGACCCAACATATGAAGGTGCTTTTGATAAGTTAAATTCAACATTAATTGGTCATGGTGTTACTATTGAAAAGTATACTGGAGTTAGAGGCAAATACAGTGGTTCTGAAGCAACGGCAGAGTATGTGGGCAAAATCAGAAACTTTCTGAATTCAAATAACATCTGCTGGCAGACAGGTCTTTTAGGCAAGGTTGACCAAGGCGGTGGCGGCACAATTGCTATGTTTATCGCAAGAAAAATGATAAATGTAATAGACTCAGGAGTTCCAGTTTTGTCTATGCACTCAACATTTGAGATAACAAGCAAGGTTGATGTGTATATGACATATAAGTTTTACAGTGAATTTTTGAAAAGATTTGATTAAAAAGAAAGGGCTGTTGGCGGTTGCAGCTCCAACAGCCCTTTTTACTTCATTTTTTCTATAAGTTTTACAGCCTCATCTAAAAGTCTTTTGACTTCTTCTTTGGTAAACTGTTCTGTATAAACTCTCAAAACTGGTTCTGTGCCAGAGGCTCTGAACAGTATCCATGAGTCATCTTCAAAGATATATTTATAGCCGTCCAATGTTTGAATCTCTTTAATCTTTCTGCCTGCAAACTCTGTGTTTTGGGAAATCACCTTTAAAGTCTTTTCTTTGATTTCATTTGGCAGGTGCAAGTCAACTCTGTCATAAAAGTGGTAACCTATTTCTTTAAATAACTCATCAAGTATTTGACTAATAGGTTTTTGATAATAAGCCATAATCTCAAGAAGCAACAAACTGCACAAAATTCCATCTCTTTCAGGTATATGATTTTTGATTCCAATACCACCACTTTCTTCTCCGCCAATTAGAATATCTTCTTTCAAGAAAAGTTCGCAGATATACTTAAATCCAATAGGTGTTTCATATATTTTAAGTCCGTACTTGTTTGCCAAGATAGGAACCATATTGGTTGTTGAAAATGTTTTTACAACGCCACCCTTCAAACCTTTTACTTCAACTAAATGTCTCAGAAGCAGTGCATATATTCTGTGCGAGTCAATAAATTCGCCCTTTTCGTCAACAGCTCCAACTCTATCTGCATCACCGTCTGTTGCAAGGCCAATGTCAGCGTTGTTTTGAACAACAGCATCAATCAATTTTCCAAGGTTTTTATAAATAGGTTCTGGATTGACTCCTCCAAAGTATGGGTTTCGCTCATCTCTTATCTGAATATATTTGATGCCATATTTTTCTAATAAGGTTTTAACATATCCAACTCCTGCGCCGTGCATTGGGTCGATTATTGCAAATGGTTTGGATTTTGCTATGAGATTTAAGTCAACAAGTTTTTCAATATGTTCAAAATAATCTTTATCAGGATCTATATAAGAAAAGAGATTGTTGTTTTCTGGCTCAACAAATTTTACTTCATTTTTATATAAATGCTTTTCTATCTCGGCGATGATTGAAGGAAGAGCAGACCCACCATAATCACCTTTAAACTTTATACCGTTCCACTGAGGCGGATTGTGGCTTGCTGTAATCATTATAGCTCCTGCTAAATTCATGTTCTTGACAGTAAATGATACAACAGGTGTTGGTGTAGGCTTTTTCGTAAGATATGTTTTTATTCCATTTGCCACAAGAACCCCTGCACAAAGACGAGCATATTCTTCTGACATAAACCTTGTATCATAACCTACCAAAACAGGTCTTTTATCGTCAATTTCTTTAATATAATCGGCAATTGCCTGAGCAACAATCTTTACATTGTCAAATGTGTAGTCTTTGCTTATTATCGCTCTCCAGCCATCTGTGCCGAATTTTATCATATACTTTTCACCTCCTGCAGAGAAGTAATAATTGTGCTATAATAAATCTTGGAACCACTATATAGTATACAAGAGTTTCAGAATTTTTTCAAATATTTGAGAGTAATTGTCTAAATTTTTATAAAGAAAGGGAATTTAAAAATGCCTGTATACACTGTATATGTGGTCGATGACGAAAAGGATATATTAGAACTTGTGTCTGAATATTTAACCCAAAAAGGCTATGCAGTCAGGGCATTTGAAAGCGGTGAGAGTTTTTTAGGAGAATTTGAAAAAAGTGAGCCTGATATAGTTATACTTGATATTATGCTCCCAGACATTGATGGTTATGAAATTTGTAAAAGAATAAGAAAAAATAGCGATGTACCAATTATAATGCTCTCTGCGAAGGGAGAAGAGCTTGACAAAGTTTTGGGGCTTGAACTTGGAAGTGATGATTACATATCAAAGCCGTTTTCTCTTTCAGAACTTGAAGCAAGAATAAAAAAAATTTTGCGACGGGTAAATAAAGGTCCAATAAAACAGGATAATGTCATAGAAACGTTTGGTATAAAGGTTGATTTTAATCAGCGAAATGTTTTTTATAATGACACACAGATAGAACTTTCACCAAAGGAGTTTGAAACATTTGCACTTCTTTTAAAAGAGTCGACTAAGGTTTTAAAGAGAAGTTATATATTAGAAAGAATATGGGGGAACCCTGCTCTTTATGACGAAAGGATGGTTGATGATGTTATCAAAAGACTCAGGAAAAAGATTTTGCAGTATAACCTGCCTGTTGAGATAAAGACAATGTGGGGTTTAGGATACAAGATTGAGGAGAAAAAAGATGAGTATAAAGATTAAAATTTATTTGTCGTACATGGGTTTAATCTTATTTATATTTGTAGTTTTTGTTGCCCTCTTTTATGCCTGGTTTGAAAAGTATTTGATTGACCAGATGAAAGAGGATAACCTTCGTTTTGCAAGGCTTATAGAATTTGTTGTTACAAACCAGAACAGAAACACTATTGATTTAAAACCATTTGAGTCTTATTTTGAAAGCTTAGAATCAAAAATTTTGCAGGATTATATAGTAATTGTGAGCAGTGATGGTGTAATAGAATATTCAAACAAAGAGTTAGATGTGGAGACAAGGCTAAAAATAATGAAAATTTTTGATGAGAACAAAGATGTCCAATATGGATTTGAGATGGGAAGCATTAAGGAAAAGCCTTGTTTGTTCACAATATATGGTGGAAAATCAAAAAGTGTTTTTGTAATTATTATTGCTGATCTTGCAAGAGTTTTGAATTTTAAGAAACGATTCTTCCTACTTATTTTACAGACAGCAGGACTCAGCTGTATATTTGCTGCTACTGTTGCTATCTTTATATCCCGAAAGATGATTGAAGGGCTTTTGCGACTAAAGGAGGCAATAAAGCAGGCTTCACAGTTGAGGTTTAACAAAAAAGTTGAGATAACTACAAATGATGAAATTGGCATGATTGCAACTGAATTTAACAGACTTATCGAAAAGATTGAGGAGTATAATCAGGCACAGATAAGGTTTTTACAAAACATCTCTCATGAACTCAAAACACCTCTCACCTCAGTGCGTGGATATGCAGAGATGCTAAAAGAAGGGATTTTAGATAAAAGTAAGATGGAATCAGCTGCGGATAAAATAATTTGGCATGTTGACAGATTGAAAAGTTTGATAAACCAGATTATTGACCTTACAAAGATTGAATCTGTTGAAAACTATTTTAGTTTTGAAAAAGGTGTGCTTGAAGAGGTCATCTTTGAAGCTATTTTAGAGAATGAAGGTTATTTGCTTTCTAAGGAAGTAACTATCGAATTTGCTCCGCAGACAAAGACGTATATCCTGTGCGATAAGTTCAGGTTAAAGGAGGCTTTTTCAAATATTATCTCAAACTGCATAAGATATGCGGCAAATAAGGTTACAATTGAAATAAAATCTGAAAAAGATGAGTTTGAAGTGACAATTGAGGATGATGGGGAGGGATTTTTGCAAGAAGAGATTGATAAAATCTTTGAAAGATTCTATAAAGGTAAAAGGGGTGAAAGCGGGCTGGGACTTTCAATTGCAAAAGCTATATTTGACAAACATGGATTTTTAATAGAGGCTGAAAATAAAATATCAAAAGGCGCACGCTTTAAAATAAGAGGAAAAACTTATAAGGAGCAGTAAGAGATTTTAGCTTACTGCTCTTTTTAAAAGCAAAAATTCTTCTTCTAAAAATAAGCCATTTTTAACCATATCAGAAATAATTGTCAGTGCTGTAGATTGAGGAAGTCCTCTGCGGTAAGGTCTATCCTCTATTAAAGCCTGATAGACATCACATATGCCTACTATTCTTTTTCAACATCCAATTTGTTATCTCATCAATCTGTTGATAGTATGGGTTTGAAAAATCTTATGTAACCTTTGGAGCATGTTCTCTTCTTCCTTGAGCTATATCGATGAGATGTGAAATAGCTGAAAGAAGATTTCCTACACTGATTTTCATAGAACAGTTCAGCCACCCTTTGACAGAAAATATCTTTGACATATTTGATTATACATCAACATTAAAAAAATCCCTACTAAATTTTTTTAAAATTGCACATAGTTTTATGTGAATATTTTTGAAGAGTTTTTTCACAGGTACCAAAAACTTTTCTCGGCAATATAATGTATTAAAACAAAAAGTATTGAGAGTAGGAGGTAACAAGTTTAAAATGGATTGGACCAAATTTGCATATGACGCACCTTATCCTGAACCAAAAGTAGAAGAACCCAATAGACACTATGCAGAGATTCTGCTTGATGACTATGCAGGATACTCAAGTGAGTTTACCGCAATTGCTTTGTATTCGTATCAGCATTTTATAAGCGATGTAAAACACAGAGATTTTGCAGACCTCATAATTGGCATTGCCCAGGTTGAGATGAAACACTTGGACCTTCTGGGTACCACAATTTATCTGCTCGGTGCCTTGCCAAAGTATAGAGGTTCTTACACAACCTATGGCCAGTACTGGAATGGATACTTTGTAAACTACGATAAAGATTTAAAAGATATGATAAAGATTGATATCCAATCCGAGAAAGAGGCTATCAAGAATTACAAGAGACACATTGAAATGATAGATGACAGGTACGTCAAAAAGCTATTGGAAAGAATAATTTTGGATGAGGAAAAGCACATAAAATTGTTAAAAGATTATCTTGATAGAAAGTATTGATTTGTGGGTATTAAATAAATAACAAAAGAAGTACAATATACTGAGGAGGGAATTTTAATATGCAAGAAAAATATGTGTGCGGTATTTGTGGTTATGAAATTGTAGATTTAAATTCCCCGTGTCCATACTGTGGTGCTGAACCAAACCATTTTGTAAAGGCTGATGAAGTTGATGTTGAGCTAATTAAAAAAATCTATCAAGAAGGCGGGGCAACTTATTAACTTCAATTCGGAATTTGGAGTTAAATAAAGGAAATGAGAGCTTAAAGCTGCTATTTTAAGCATATTAGAAGTAATTAGGGATAGCATAACTGGACAATATAGGAATATAGTATTAAGATAATTCTTAAGAATAATATTTCGAGGTTTCATTATATGGTAATAAGTAAAAAAGACAAAGAAAGAGTATTAGAAGCTATTAGAAAAGGTGCAATAGATGCAGCGGATTTAAGCTTTCCTAATTTGATAGATGCAATAATTCTTAAAATGAAACGAGAAGGGATAATAGAGCTATTAGAGCATGCGTTTTTGGACAAACGATCAGCAAATAAGAATATACCTTTTCACATATTGCTGACATTAGCCATTACAGCGAAGATGAAGCTAAAGACCAGTTTGACAGATGTACCCTTTGCTATAAGCAATGCGGAGACATTATCAGAAATTGGCTGGAACATATGGGACAATAAGAGAGGGTTGAAAGAAGGGCTGATGGACGAAGGTACCCTTCGTAACATAGTAAAGAAATACACGGTGGAAGAGTTAATACAAGGATATAATACATATGTTCAAGAGTATGTATTTCCGAAGAAGGAGATAGTACCTGATATTCATATTCTTGATTGTACTGAGCTTGAAGTATTACTGGAGAATAGCAATTATGAAGGTTCAGAAGTGGTAAGAGATAAAGATGGAATGCGTAGAGGATATAAGATGTCTACACTACGAGGTATTACAGGTGATAATGGTATACTGGAAGAAATCAAAATAGGTAGTATTAACGTACATGACCTTGAATTAAGCCGAGAGATGGTACTAAAAAGCAAAATGTTAAAATTTGGGGACATTTTAATTAATGACCGTGGATTTATTTCGAGGGAGCTTATGAACCAGTTAAAACAAAAGAGAGGAGTGGATACGTACATTCCTTTGAAAAGCAATATGGAGGCATATGAGCAGGCAGTAATGATAGCAAAAGAAGAAAACAAGTGGGAAGCTCACCCGAACAAAAAAAGGAAGAGGCAGGAGATTGCTTTTGTAGAATCACTGGGTAGTTATTGGAGGAGTGCCAAGCCTGAAGATGACGTACAGATAAATGGGTGTGTAGTACATGACACAAAGACGGATGAATATTTTGTAATTGTGACTACAGATCTTGGGAAGACAGCAAAACAAATAATCAAGACATATGAATTAAGGCCTGAGATTGAGGAAGATTACCGACAGATCAAGGATTTTTGGAAGATTGAAGATTTTAAGAGCACGAAGTACAATTTTATAGCATTTCATATTGTGATGGTACTGATAGGATATTTGTTCTTCCAGCTATACAGAGATATGGAAGAAGGGAAGAGATGTGAGGGAAAAAGTTTGCCTGTAGCAGCAAAGAAGTATGTGGAAGAGGGGCCAAAATCGGTTATTGTATATGCTGGACAGTACTTTGGTATCTTTGGATTTCTGGAGTTTATTCAGTTGTATGCGTCATGCAACGCAGAAGTGAAGCAGCGCTTAGATTCGATTCTGGGTAAAGTATAACATGAAAAAGGAGTTGTTGTTCAAATTCCGAATTGCAGCTTATTAAAATTTCTCTTGCAAACCGCCTTTTTTTATTATAAAATTATAAAGTCGTTGTGTGGGTGAAAAATAATGTTCATATGCTGCGATGAGGCAAAAGGTTGCTGCAAGGTGCAAAGCCACTTTGCAGGGAATTTTTGCTGAGTATGTCTTGTCCTTTGAGACGGGCGACACGGGGAAGGTGTGAAAGAATATTTCATGCCCGGTGTTTTCATGCCCGAGAAGGAAAAACTCCGGGTATTTTTATATAAAGGTTGTGGACACACACGGCTAAGTTGCAAAGTTCCCCTGTCGCAAATAGTTTGAAAGATCTTAGAATCACATTATTTTAGAGGAGGGGAATGTATGTCAAAAGCACAGAGAATGCGAATTAAGCTGAAATCATTTGATTACAAGCTTTTAGAGCAGTCAGCAAAAAAGATAGTGGAGACAGCTAAAAACACAGGGGCAGAGGTATCAGGTCCAGTTCCGCTGCCGACAGACAGAGAGGTAATTACAATCATCAGAGCTCCGCACAAGTACAAAGATTCACGTGAACAGTTTGAGATCAAAACTCACAAAAGACTTATTGACATAATCAAACCCACACAAAAAACTGTAGATGCACTAATGCGTGTTGAACTTCCAGCAGGTGTGGACATCGAGATCAAGCTGAAGGAGGTGTAAATGTAAATGACAAAAGGAATACTTGGCAAGAAGATAGGCATGACACAGGTGTTTGATGAGGAAGGTAAGGTGATACCTGTTACTGTAATTGAGGCAGGACCATGCGTGGTTGTTCAGAAAAAGACGGTTGAAAAAGATGGTTATTCTGCAATTCAAGTTGGTTTTGAGGATATAAAAGAAAGCAAGCTCAACAAGCCGCTAAGAGGTCACTTTGCAAAACATGGCGTAAAACCAAAGAGATATTTAAGAGAGCTGAGGCTTAAAGATGCAGACAAGTATGAGGTTGGGCAGGAAATAAGAGTCGATATTTTCCAGCCGGGCGAAAGAGTAGATGTTACAGGTATTTCAAAGGCAAAAGGATTTCAGGGTGTTATTAAAAGACATGGTCAGCAAAGAGGTCCTATGAGCCATGGTTCCATGTACCACAGAAGAGTTGGTTCAATGGGTTCAAACACATTCCCTGCAAGAACATTCCCTGGCAAGAAAATGCCTGGTAGAATGGGTGGTGAAAGAGTTACAGTTTTAAACTTGCAGGTTGTAAAGGTTGACCCAGACAGAAATTTGCTTCTTGTTAAAGGAAGTGTTCCAGGTAACAAGAATTCGCTTTTAATCATCAGAGATTCTGTCAAAAGCAAATAAGCTTTAAGTTTTAGGAAGGAGGAAACAGAATGGCAAAGGTGCCGGTTTATAATATAGAAGGACAGCAGATTGGTGAGATTGAGCTTAATGACTCAATTTTCAACGTGCCAATAAATACTCATGTTTTGCACCAAGCTGTTGTTGCACACTTAGCAAACAGGCGTCAAGGAACATTTGCTGCAAAGACAAGAGCTGAGGTTCGTGGTGGTGGGAGAAAACCTTGGAGACAAAAAGGGACAGGTAGGGCAAGACAAGGATCTATCAGAGCTCCAACATGGAGAAAAGGTGGCGTTGTATTTGCTAAAAAGCCAAGAGATTTTTCAATAGACTTGCCAAAGAAGGTAAGAAGACTTGCTCTCAAGTGTGCGCTGTCATCAAAGGTGAAAGAGAACAATCTTATAGTGCTTGACAGGTGGGATATGAACCAGTACAAGACAAAAGAGGTTTTAAGAGTTTTGAAGAACTTGGGACTTGAAAATCAAAGAGCGCTAATTGTCATTCCTGAGAAGAATGAGTATTTGCAAAAGTCAACAAGAAATATCCCAGAGGTAAAAACTTTGCAGGTTGGCAACTTAAATGTATTTGACATACTCAAATATGACAAGTTTGTCATCCTCCAGGATGCTGTAAAGAAAGTTGAGGAGGTGTACGCATAATATGTTGCCAGAGGAAATAATCAAAAGACCTATAATTACAGAAAAGAGCATGAGCATGATTCCTCAGAAAAAATACACATTTGAGGTTGATAGAAGAGCTAACAAGATTGAGATAAAGAAAGCTGTTGAGCAGCTTTTTGGTGTTGAGGTTGAAAAAGTATGGACAATGAATGTAAAACCGAAGAGAAAAAGAATGGGAAGATTTGAAGGAAGAACAAAGGCGTGGAAAAAAGCAATTGTGAAGTTGACAGATAAGAGCAAAACAATAGAGTTTTTCGACAGCTTAATCTAACACCAATATAAATGCTGAGTTTAAGGAGGGAAACAAAGGTGGGTATAATAGTCTACAAGCCTACATCACCAGGACGAAGAAATGCATCGGTTCTAAACTATAAAGAGATTATTACTAAGACAGAACCTGAAAAATCATTGGTTTTTACAGAAAAGAAATGGGCAGGTAGAAACAACCAAGGTAGAATAACTGTTCGTCACAGAGGAGGCGGACATAAGAAGAAAATAAGAATTGTAGATTTCAAAAGAGACAAAGATGGAATTCCTGCAAAGGTTGAGGCAATTGAATATGATCCAAACAGAACAGCTTTTCTGGCGCTTTTGTGCTATGCTGATGGTGAAAGAAGATATATCATAGCTCCGGAAGGTTTGAAGGTTGGAGACACTGTTATGTCTGGTCCAGATGCAGATATTAAGGTTGGAAATGCATTGCCTCTGAAAAATATTCCTGTTGGTACAATGATACACAACATTGAACTTATGCCAGGAAAAGGAGCACAGCTTTGCCGTTCAGCAGGTAGTGTTGCTCAGCTCATGGCAAAGGAAGGCAAATATGCTCTGATAAAGCTTCCGTCTGGTGAGCTGAGGTATGTGAGCCAAGAGTGCAGGGCTACAATTGGTCAGGTTGGCAACTTAGACCATGAAAATGTCAGAATAGGAAAAGCAGGTCGTAAAAGATGGATGGGTATAAGACCTACAGTTAGAGGTTCGGCAATGAACCCGGTTGACCATCCACACGGTGGTGGTGAGGGTAAGGCACCAATTGGTCATCCAGGGCCACTTACGCCATGGGGTAAACCAACACTTGGTTACAAAACAAGAAAGAAGAACAAACCATCAGATAAGTTTATTGTCAAGAGAAGGAAATAAAATGCATAATCTTCTAATAATAAAGATTGCTTAAGGAGGGATTGAGTGTGGGAAGGTCTTTGAAGAAAGGTCCATACTGTGACCCAAAACTTTTAAAAAAGATCGAAAAGATGAACCAGAATAATGAAAAAAAGGTTATAAAGACATGGTCAAGAAGATCAACAATTTTACCGCAGATGGTTGGCCATACAATAGCTGTATATGATGGCAGAAAACATGTTCCTGTATATATCACAGAAGAGATGGTAGGACACAAACTTGGTGAGTTTGCTCCGACAAGAACATTCAAAGGTCATGGTCATCATACTGAGAGGTCAACAGCTTTGAAATAAAGTTTTCGCAAGCTCTTGTAAATTTAGTTTAATTGTGATTTAGAAGGGAGGAGAAGCTATTGGAAAAGGCAACAAATACAGAAGTAAAGAAGGCAACGGCAACATTGAGATATGCTATGATATCGCCAAGAAAGGTTAGAGTTGTAATTGATCTTATCAGAAATAAACCTGTAAATGAGGCTTTGAATATCTTAAAATTTTTACCTAAAAGGGCTGCAAGAATAGTAGAAAAGCTTGTAAAGAGCGCAATTGCAAATGCAGAGAATAATCACAATATGAACGTTGATAAGCTCTATATAGCAGAGATTTATGCAAATGGTGGTCCAATGCTAAAAAGGATTAGACCAAGAGCACAGGGAAGAGCGTTTTTGATAAGAAAAAGAACAAGCCATATCACAGTTGTTCTAAAAGAAAGAGAGTAACTTTTGATAAGGAGGGAAATAAATGGGTCAAAAGGTTCATCCAAAGGGGTTCAGGCTTGGAATTATAAGAGACTGGGATTCAAGATGGTTTGCAAATGATAAGGATTTTGATAAGTATGTCCTTGAAGATTATAAAATCAGACGTCACATAAAAGAAAAACTATACAATGCAGGTATTTCGAGGATTGAGATAGAAAGAGCAGCAAAGAGAGTAAAAGTTATCATCCATACAGCAAAACCAGGTATTGTTATTGGAAGAGCAGGTTCTGGAGTCGAAGCTCTCAGGAAAGAGCTTGAAAAACTGACAGGTGGGAAGACAATCTCGCTTGATATAAAAGAGATAAAAGTTCCAGAACTTGACGCTCAACTTGTTGCTGAGAACATTGCTGCTCAGCTTGAAAAGAGAGTTTCATTCAGAAAGGCTATGAAACAGGCAATGGCAAGGGCTTTAAGGAGCGGTGCTAAAGGTATCAAAACAATGGTATCAGGAAGACTTGGTGGGGCTGACATTGCAAGAACAGAATGGTATAAGGAAGGAAGAATTCCTCTTCAAACTCTCAGAGCAGATATCGACTACGGCTTTGCAGAAGCTCATACAACATATGGTAGAATTGGTGTTAAGACGTGGATTTATAAAGGAGATATTCTTCCACAGAAAGTAGCAGCTTCTGAAAAAGGAGGAGATAAGTAATGCTTATGCCAAAGCGTGTTAAGTGGAGAAAACAACAAAGAGGTAGAATGAAAGGAAAAGCTACAAGAGGTAACTTTGTTGCGTATGGTGATTTTGGTATTATGGCGCTTGAACCTGGTTGGATTACAAGCAACCAGATTGAGGCAGCCAGAGTTGCGATCGCAAGACATATAAAAAGAGGCGGAAAGGTATGGATTAAGATATTTCCTGATAAACCTGTTACAAAAAAACCAGCAGAAACTCGTATGGGTTCTGGTAAAGGTTCGCCTGAGTACTGGGTTGCAGTTGTAAAGCCTGGTAGAGTGATGTTTGAAGTTGGCGGTGTTGATGAAGAGGTTGCAAAAGAAGCTTTGAGATTAGCAATACACAAACTGCCTATTAAATGCAAAATTGTTTCAAGAGAAGAAGCTAAAGTGGGTGGTGAGGCAAATGAAGGCGTCTAAGATTAGAGAGATGACAACACAAGAGCTCCATAATGAGCTTAAGAAATTAAAGAGGGAACTGTTCAATTTGAGGTTCCAGCTTGCAACAAATCAACTTGAAAATCCTATGAGAATTCGTGAGGTAAAAAGAACAATTGCAAGAATAAAGACAATAATGAGAGAAAGAGAACTTGAACAAGAAAGAGCAAATAAAAATGCAAAATAATGCAGAACTAAGTGAGGAGGGAATATAAGTGGAGCAAAAAAGAGGTATGAGAAAAACGAGGGTTGGTGTTGTTGTAAGTGACAAAATGGACAAAACTGTAGTAGTTGCTGTAGAAACGCTTGTTCAGCATCCTCTTTATAAAAAGACTATGAAGAGAACAACAAAGTTCAAAGCTCATGATGAAAACAATGAATGCAGAGTTGGAGATAAGGTTTTGATTATGGAGACAAGACCACTTTCCAAAGAAAAGAGATGGAGAGTTGTTCAGATTTTAGAAAGAGCAAAATAACAAATAGTCGAAAACAGCTTAGCTTTTTAAAGGAGGGGAAATAAAAGATGATCCAACCACAGTCAAGGCTGAAGGTTGCTGACAACACAGGTGCTAAAGAAGTAATGTGTATAAGAGTTTTAGGAGGTTCGAATAGAAAGTTTGCAAATATAGGAGATGTAATAGTTTGTTCTGTTAAAGATGCAACACCAGGTGGCGTTGTAAAAAAAGGTGATGTTGTAAAAGCAGTTATTGTCAGAACACGCAAAGGCGTAAGAAGAGAGGACGGGACATATATAAGGTTTGATGACAATGCTGCAGTTTTGATAAGAGAAGATGGAACTCCAAGAGGAACACGTATTTTTGGACCTGTTGCAAGAGAACTTAGAGATAAGGATTTTATGAAGATAGTATCTCTTGCACCAGAAGTTCTATAAGCTATTTTGAGGAGGGAAGGTTATGCCGAACAAGGTTCATGTAAAAAAAGGTGATACTGTTGTAGTTATCTCTGGCAAATATAAAGGCAAACAAGGCAAAGTACTTACAGTATTGCCAAAAGACAAAAAAGTAGTAGTTGAAGGCGTCAATATAGTTAAAAAGCATGTAAGACCAAATCCGAAAATGCCACAGGGTGGTATAATAACACAAGAAGCACCAATTTGGGCGTGCAAGGTTATGCTTGTATGTCCAAAGTGTGGCAAACCAACGAGGATTGGTCACAGATTCATTCAAGAAGGTGAAGAAGAAAGAAAGGTCAGAACATGCAAAAAATGTGGTGAGATAATTGACTAATTGGCAAAGTGAAGGGAGGTAAATTGTTCATGGCACCAAGACTCAAAGAAAAGTATTTTCAGGAAGTTGTTCCTGCGATGATGCAAAAGTTCGGATACAAAAATGTTATGCAAGTGCCAAGACTTGCAAAGATTGTTGTAAACATTGGACTTGGAGAAGGTAAGGACAATCCTAAGGCTTTAGAAGCAGCAGTAAATGATTTGATGGCTATTACTGGTCAGAAGCCAGTAGTTACACGTGCTAAAAAATCTATAGCAAACTTCAAGCTAAGAAAAGGTATGCCCATTGGCTGCATGGTAACGTTAAGAGGCGATAGAATGTATGAGTTTTTAGATAAGATGATAAATCTTGCTCTTCCAAGAGTGAGAGACTTCAGGGGTGTATCAGATAAGTCTTTCGATGGTCGAGGGAATTATTCAATAGGATTTAAAGAACAGCTTGTTTTTCCTGAGATTGATTATGACAAGGTAGACAAGATAAGAGGACTTGAAGTTACTATTGTAACCTCAGCAAAAACTGACGAAGAAGCTAAAGAGCTTTTAAGACTTTTAGGGATGCCGTTTGCAAGCTAAGAAATGAAAGAGGAGGTATATGAATGGCAAGGAAAGCTCTTATTATAAAACAGCAAAGACCTCAAAAGTTTTCTACAAGGTATTATAATAGATGCAAAATATGTGGACGTCCAAGAGCGTATTTGAGAAAATTTGGTGTTTGCAGACTTTGTTTTAGAAAGCTTGCTCACAATGGAGAGATACCGGGTGTTAAGAAAGCGAGCTGGTAATTTTTTAATTCGGAAGGAGGTAATAAGATGTACGTTATAGACCCGATTGCAGATATGCTCACACGTATTAGAAATGCAAACAATGCTCGCCATGAAGTTGTAGATATTCCAGCATCCAAAATGAAGAAAGCAATAGCCCAGATTTTGTTAGAAGAAGGGTTTATAAAAGATTATGAGATAATTGATGATGGAAAAAATGGAATTATAAGAATTAGATTAAAATATGGTCCTAATAAAGAAAGAGCAATAACAGGACTCAAGAGGATATCAAAACCAGGAAGAAGGGTTTATGCTGGGAAAGATGAACTTCCAAGAGTACTTGGAGGACTTGGTATTGCTATTATTTCTACATCAAAGGGAATAATGACAGATAAAAAGGCAAGGAAAGAAGGAGTTGGCGGAGAGGTTCTCTGCTACGTGTGGTAACAACACTTTATATTTGTTGGAGGTGAAATGATGTCAAGAATAGGCAGAAAACCTATTGATATACCCAGTGGTGTTGATGTCAAGATAGACGGAAATGTCATTACTGTAAAAGGACCCAAAGGGACGCTTACAAAAGAAATACATCCTGAGATGATTGTTAAGATAGAAAACAACCAGATAATAGTGCAAAGACCTTCTGATGAGAGGTTCCACAAAGCACTGCATGGTCTTACACGAACACTTATTGCTAACATGGTAGAAGGTGTGACAAAGGGTTATGAAAAAGTACTGGAAGTTGTTGGAATAGGTTACAGAGCTCAAAAACAAGGCAAGAAACTTATACTCAATGTTGGATATTCACACCCTGTTGAAATTGAAGAGCCTGCTGGCATTACAGTTGAAGTTCCTGACCAGAACAGAATAATAGTCAAAGGAATTGACAAGCAACAGGTTGGCAACTTTGCTGCAAATATAAGAAAGGTAAGAGAACCAGATCCATATCTTGGCAAAGGCATCAAATATGCTGATGAAGTCTTGAGACTAAAAGAAGGAAAAGCCGGCAAAGGCGGTAAGAAATAGAGGGGAGTGATTTGGCTTGTATAAAAAGGTGAATAGAAATGAAAAGAGGCTTATAAGACACAAAAGAATTAGAAAAAAAGTTTTTGGTACAAGTGATAGACCTCGTCTTTGCGTTTACAAGAGTTTAAAATATATTTATGCTCAGATAATTGATGATGAAAAAGGTCACACACTTGTTGCTGCATCATCGCTTGAGCCTGAGATCAAGTCAAGACTGTCTTCAACAAAATCTATCGAGGCAGCAGAGTATGTAGGGAAAGTAATAGCTGAAAGGGCAAAAGAAAAGGGAATAACAAAGGTTGTATTTGATAGAGGCGGTTATCCATATCATGGAAGAGTAAAAGCGCTTGCGGAAGCTGCAAGGCAAGCCGGTCTTGAGTTTTAATTTTAAGGGAGGGATATAGCTTGGCGCAAAAGAGAATTGATCCAAAGGGATTAGATTTAAAAGAAAGAGTTGTAAACATTAACAGAGTTGCAAAGGTTGTAAAGGGAGGAAAGAGATTAAAGTTTTCTGCTATTGTGGTTGTTGGTGATGAGAATGGTCATGTTGGGGCAGGACATGGGAAAGCTGCGGAAATTCCAGATGCTATCAGAAAAGCTATTGAGGATGCAAAGAAGCATCTGATTGAGGTGCCAATAGTTGGAACCACAATTCCGCATGAAGCAATAGGTGATTTTGGAGCATCAAAGGTTTTGATAAAGCCTGCTCCAGAGGGTACTGGTGTTATTGCAGGTGGGCCGGTGAGAGCTGTGTGTGAGCTTGCTGGTATTAAAGATATAAGAACAAAGAGCCTTGGTTCTAACAACCCTGCAAATGTTGTTCATGCAACAATTGAGGCATTAAAACAGCTGAGACGTCCAGAAGATGTTGCAAGAATCAGAGGAAAGACATTAGAAGAGATACTCAAGTAAAAAGGAGGGTTTTTTGTTATGAAGCTTTACGAACTCAAACCTGCACCAGGTTCTAAGAAAAGCAGAAAAAGAGTGGGACGAGGCGAGAGTTCTGGTCACGGTAAGACCTCGACAAGAGGTCACAAAGGTCAATGGGCACGCTCTGGTGGTGGTGTTCGACCTGGTTTTGAAGGTGGGCAGATGCCACTTACCAGAAGAATTCCTAAGAGGGGCTTTAAAAACATTAATAAAAAGGTGTATACTGAAGTTAATGTAGAAAAGCTTGAGAGGTTTGACAATGACACTGTAATCACACCTGAGCTTCTTTTGAAGGAAAGGGTTATAAGCAAGATAGAAAAAGACGGCGTGAAGATACTGGGAAGAGGAGAGCTGACAAAGAGGCTGACAGTTAAAGTGCAGAAAGTTTCAGAAGGTGCAAGAAAGAAGATAGAAGCTGCTGGAGGAAAGGTAGAGGTGATTTAAAGTGTTTGAAACTATAAAGAATGCGTGGAGGCTGCCCGACCTTCGAAGAAAGATTCTATTTACACTTTTCATGATACTTGTTTTCAGACTGGGGGCGTTCATCCCAGTCCCCTATATTGATAGGGATGCTTTGGCAAAGGTTATAAATGACCTTACAATGCTTGGTTTTTTTGATGTTGTTGCAGGTGGAACATTTAAAAATATGAGTATATTTGCGATGAGCGTAACTCCATATATTAACTCCTCCATTATTATGCAGCTTTTAACAATTGCTATACCTGCTCTTGAAGAACTTGCAAAACAGGGAGAAGAGGGCAGAAAGAAGCTTGCTGAGTGGACACGATATGGAACTGCTATTTTGGCGTTTATCCAAGCAGTTGGTATCTATTTTGGACTTAAGAACGCAAGTGCACTCACCGGTGGTGTTCCAGTTATTACAGCTCAGGGTCAGGGATTTTTAGGTTTTATTACAATAACAATTGCTCTTACAGCTGGAACTGTATTTTTAATGTGGATTGGCGAACAGATAACAGAAAATGGTATAGGAAATGGTATTTCGCTTTTGATATTTGCAGGTATTATTTCAAGAATTCCAAACGGAGCAGTTTCTCTTTGGAACTATGTTGCAAAGCTCAATGAGTTTTCACTCACAAGTATTATTGGTGTGATTTTGTTTATAGTAATGGCACTTGCAATTATCATATTTATTATAGTTATTCAAGAAGGTGAAAGAAGAATACCTGTTCAATACGCAAAGAGGGTTGTTGGAAGAAGAGTTTATGGCGGACAGAGCACACACATTCCTATAAAGGTCAATATTGCAGGTGTTATTCCTATAATCTTCGCAATTTCGCTTGTGATGCTTCCAACAACAATTGCTCAATTTTTCCCAAATTCAGGCTTTTATAAATTTGTAAAAGCATACTTTTCATCAGGTTCGTTTTGGTATACATTCTTCTATGCATTGTTCATAATAGGGTTTACTTATTTTTACACAGCAATTGTATTTAATCCTGTTGAGATTGCCAACAATTTGAAAAACAATGGAGGATTCATTCCAGGTATCAGACCTGGCAAACCAACTGTAGATTTCATAACAAGAGTGCTTTCAAAAGTTACCTTTGCTGGTGCACTGTTCTTGGCATTTATTGCTATTTTGCCAACATTGGTTGGACTTATGTTCAAACATCAGCTTAACATTTATTTTGGTGGAACAAGCTTGCTGATTGTTGTGGGTGTTGCGCTTGAGACGATAAGGCAGATGGAAGCTCAGATGCTGTTGCGTCACTACAAAGGCTTCTTGAGCTAAAAAGAGTGGATTATTGTAGTATGGAGGTATAGAAAAGATGAGGCTTATACTTTTAGGTGCACCGGGTGCTGGAAAGGGCACTCAGGCAGAATATTTGAGCAAAAGATTCTCGATACCTCATATCTCAACAGGTGACATTTTGAGGGAAAATGTAAAAAATGAGACTGAGCTTGGAAAAAAGGCAAAAGAGTATATGGACAAAGGTCTTTTGGTTCCAGATGAGATAGTGATTGAAATTGTCAAGGACAGGATTTCAAAAGAGGACTGCAAAAATGGATTTTTGTTAGATGGTTTTCCACGCACTATTGCCCAGGCAGAAGCACTTGATAAGGTACTTCAAGAACTTGGACAGAAGATTGACAAGGTTTTGGATATTGAAGTTCCAGACGAAAAGATTTTAGAAAGAATGTCTGGGCGAAGGATTTGTAAAAACTGTGGTGCGAGCTTCCATGTAATCTACAGGCCACCACAAAAAGAAGGTGTATGTGATGTATGTGGTGGAGAACTTTATCAAAGAGAAGATGATAAAGAAGAAACTGTCAAAAAGAGATTGGAAGTTTACCATGCACAAACACAGCCATTGATTGATTATTACAAAGCAAAAGGTTTGCTTGTTGTAGTTTACGGTCAGGAAGAAATAGCTGATACAACAAAAGAGGTCTTAAAAGCACTTGGCATACAATAAAGGAGAAAAGACCGAAAATGATTACTATAAAATCAGAAGCTGAGCTTGATAGTATGAGAGCAGCTGGCAGAATTGTTGCTATGGTTTTAAAAGAATTAGAAAAACTTATACGACCAGGTATCACCACAAAAGAGCTTGATGAATTCGCTGAAGAGTATATAATTAAAAATGGCGGGATACCATCATTTAAGGGATTGTATGGGTATCCTGCCTCCATATGTACCTCAGTCAACGACGAGGTAGTTCATGGAATTCCAGGTATGAGAAGGCTGGAAGATGGAGATATTATCAGTATAGACGTAGGAGTTTGTGTTGACGGACTTCATGCTGATGCTGCAAGAACCTTTGCTGTTGGAAAGATTTCTGAGACAGCAAGGTTTTTGATAAAAACTGCAGAAGAAAGCTTTTTTGAAGGTATTAAAAACGCGGTTGCTGGCAAGAGAGTTGGAGATATATCAAATAGTATACAAAGATACGTTGAAAGCCGTGGCTTCAGTGTTGTGAGGGATTTGGTGGGGCATGGAATAGGTAGAAAATTTCATGAGTCACCTCAGGTCCCTAACTTTGGCAAAGCTGGAGTTGGGATAAGGCTTATCAAGAACATGACCTTGGCAGTTGAGCCTATGGTAAATGAGGGAAGTTACAAGGTGTACACTGACAAGGACGGTTGGACTGTAAAGACGCTCGATGGTAAGCTCTCTGCTCATTATGAAAATACCATAATCGTAACTGAGGGCTTACCAGAGATAATTACGTTATGAGGTGTTAATAGAGATGGATCTTCAAATAGGGCAGATTGTTCTGTCCAAAATGGGAAGAGATAAAAATAGATTCTTCGTAATTTTTGATATAACCGACGATGGGTATGTTTACCTTGTTGACGGAAAACTGCGGAAGATCAAAAAACCCAAGAAGAAAAAGATAAAACACATAACACCCACAAAGTTTGTCTCAGAAGAGATAAAAGAGAAGATACTCAAGAAAAAGCTCACTGACGTAGAGGTTGCAAAAGTGATAGAGGAATTTGAGAATAGAAAAGAGTAGGGGGTTGATAAGCCTTGTCCAAGGAGGATGTAATTGAATTAGAAGGGACTGTGGTTGAGGCACTGCCTAATGCAATGTTTCAGGTTCAGCTTGACAATGGGCACAAAGTCCTTGCCCATGTGTCAGGAAAACTTAGAATGAATTTTATCAGGATACTTCCGGGTGATAGAGTGGTTGTTCAGCTATCACCGTATGATTTGACACGAGGTAGAATTGTTTGGAGATCAAAATAAACTCTCTTTAAAAAAGGAGGAATAAGGTAGAATGAAGGTCAGACCATCTGTGAAACCTATATGCGAAAAGTGCAAGATTATCAGAAGAAAGGGCAAGATAAGAATAATTTGCGAAAACCCAAAACATAAACAAAGACAAGGTTAATTTATTGGAGGTGAATTTTTAGGATGGCACGAATTGCAGGTGTAGATTTACCAAGAGAAAAGAGAGTTGAGATAGCTCTGACATATATATTCGGGATTGGTCTTTCAAGATCAAAACAGATTTTAAGGGATACTGGGGTTGATCCAAACAAAAGAGTAAAAGACCTCACTGACGATGAGGTAGCTAAAATCAGAGACTATATAGATAAAAATTTCAAGGTTGAGGGTGAACTTAGGGCTGAAATTGCAAGAAACATAAAGAGGTTAATTGATATAAGATGTTATAGAGGTTTGAGACACTTAAGAGGTCTTCCTGTTCGTGGTCAGAGGACAAGAACAAATGCAAGAACAAGAAAAGGTCCAAGAAAAACTGTTGGTGTTATGAGAAAGAAATCATAAGAAGGAGGAGTAAGCTGATATGGCAAGACCAGCAAGAAGAACTGTAAGACGTTCAGAAAGAAAGAATGTTGAAAAAGGTATTGCACACATCCATTCAACATTCAATAATACAATTGTTACTATTACTGATCCATCTGGCAATGCTATTGCATGGGCAAGTGCAGGAACATGTGGTTTTTCAGGAACCAAAAAAGGTACACCGTTTGCTGCTCAGCTTGCAGCAGAAAAGGCAGCAAAGATGGCAATGGACCACGGTATGAGAACTGTTGAAGTGTATGTAAAAGGGCCAGGTGCAGGAAGAGAAGCTGCAATTAGAGCACTTCAGGCAGCAGGGCTTGAGGTAACGCTCATAAAAGATGTTACTCCAATTCCGCACAACGGTTGCAGACCGCCAAAAAGAAGAAGAGTATAAAATTTTAGAGGAGGTGCTTTGTCTTGTCAAAATACATTGGACCAGACTGCAGACTCTGCAGAAGAGAAGGAATGAAATTATTCTTAAAAGGTGATAGATGTTATACCGAAAAGTGTGCGTTTGCAAGAAGACCATACCCACCAGGTCAGCATGGTCAGGAGAGAAAGAAACTTTCTGAATATGGTATGCAGCTGAGAGAAAAACAGAAAGTAAAAAGAATTTATGGCGTTTTAGAGACCCAGTTCAGAAGATATTTTGAAATGGCTGAAAAGATGAAAGGTATCGCTGGTGAAAATCTTTTGTCATTACTTGAAAGAAGACTTGACAATGTTGTCTACAGACTTGGATTTGCTTCCTCACGTGGCGAGGCAAGAGTTTTAGTATCTCATGCTCATTTTAAGGTAAATGGAAGAACTGTGAATATTCCATCTTATCTTGTAAAGGTTGGCGATGTGATAGAGGTTGACGAGAGAAGCAAATCTAAGACAAGATTTGTTGAGATAAAAGAGAAGTATGCAAAGAAACCTTCTCCAAAGTGGCTTGAAAAGGACGCTGAGAACCTTGTGGGAAAGGTAATAGCTCTTCCAACAAGAGAAGATATTGATATGCCAATTAGAGAACACCTGATAGTAGAGCTTTACTCTAAGTAATAAATGCCCTCGTAAAAAGGTCTGTGTGGTGTATTATTTTTAAGGAGGGTATATCAAGTTGATAGAATTTCAAAAACCAACAATAAGGTGTGAAGAGCTGAGCCCAGACAATAAATATGGGCGATATGTTATTGAGCCTCTGGAGAGAGGTTATGGTATAACGGTTGGGAATGCACTTAGAAGGACGCTTTTGTCGTCACTACCTGGTGCAGCAGTCACAGCAGTTAAGATTGATGGGGTTTTACATGAGTTTTCAACAATTCCAGGGGTTTTAGAAGATGTGCCAGAGATAATACTCAATTTAAAAGGCTTAGCTATCAAGATGTCATCCCCAGGGCCAAAGATAATGTATATTGAGGCTCAGGGTGAGTGCGAAGTAAAAGCAAAAGATATAAAGGCAGATGCTGATATAGAGATTTGCAATCCCGACCATCACATTGCTACACTTAATCAAGATGCCAGACTTTTTATGGAAATAACAGTTAATCAAGGAAAAGGTTATATTCCAGCCGAAAGGAACAAACAGCCAAACCAGCCAATAGGTGTTATTCCTGTTGATTCTATTTATACACCTGTTGTAAAGGTCAACTACAAGGTTGAGAATACAAGAGTTGGTCAGGTAACCGACTATGATAAGTTGACCATGGAGATATGGACAAACGGAACTATTCGTCCAGATGAGGCGCTAACCATTGCCGCAAAGATTTTAATAGAGCATTTTAACCTGTTTACTGATCTTTCTAATATTCCTACAAAGATTGAGACAGTTGTAAAACAAGAGCCGCCGAAGAGAAATAAACTTTTAGATATGACAATAGAAGAGCTTGAACTTTCAGTAAGGTCGTACAACTGTCTTAAAAGAGCGGGGATAAACACAGTTGAGGACCTTGTCAACAAGACTGAAGAAGAGATGATGAAAGTAAGGAACCTGGGCAAAAAGTCCTTAGAAGAGGTCATCCAAAAACTTCACAGTTTAGGACTTAGCCTCAAAAAGAGTGATAGCACGCCGAAGGAGGAGGAAGAAGAGAAATGAACAAATTAAGAAAACTCAAACGCGATATAGACCACAGACAGGCGCTTATGAGAAACTTGGCAACATCTTTGTTCAAGCATGGTAGAATAATGACAACAGAAGCAAAGGCAAAGGATTTGAGAAGAATAGCTGAAAAGCTTATAACCATAGCAAAAAAAGGGGATCTTGCATCATATAGAAGAGTTTTAGGGTATTTGTATGAAGAAGATGTTGCGTATGACCTGTTCCAGAAGATAGCTCCAAGATATCAAGGAAGAAATGGTGGTTATACAAGAATAATTAAGGTTGGTCCACGTAAAGGTGACGGTGCTATGATGGTCTATATAGAGCTTGTATAAGGTCAAAGAGGCATTTTCCTCTTTGGCCTTTTTGCTTTTTAAGTTCATATTTTAATCGGCGAACAATGTTTTGCTATTTACAAAATCAAAAGTGTGTGCTAATATTATTAATGCTTTTTGATTGTTGCAAAAACGCTGCGGGATGGTGTAATGGTAGCACAGGTGACTCTGGATCACCTTGTCTAGGTTCGAGTCCTAGTCCCGCAGCCAAAAAAGTGGCCCTATCGTCTAGAGGCCCAGGACACCGCCCTCTCACGGCGGAGACAGGGGTTCGAATCCCCTTAGGGCTACCAAAGACGAATACCACCGAGGCTGTGTAAAAGCAGCCTCTTTTTTGTTGTAAGGAAAATAAAAACAAGCTGTTTCTCATACGAAGATAGAGAGACAGCTTTTTTATATCCTTGACAAAGATACCTCAAGAATGTTATCATAATATAAAAGCCGAGTATACAAGTCGGAATTGGAGAGATATAAGATGTTCAGGTTATCTACAAAGGGAAGATATGGTGTCAGAGCAATGTTTGATTTAGCGCTTCACTATGATGAAGGGCTTGTATCTTTGAAGAGCATAGCAGAGCGTCAGGAGATTTCTGAGCATTATTTGGAGCAGCTCATTGCTGCCTTGAAAAAAGCAGGACTTGTCAAGAGTATAAGAGGTGCTCAGGGTGGCTATATGCTTTCAAGAGAGCCTTCAAAAATTACTATTGGTGAGATTTTAAGAGCTCTTGAGGGGTCACTTTCGCCTTCTGAATGTATAGATGATATAGAAAAGGTTGACTGTCCAAGAGCAGAGTTTTGTGTTACCAGAAAGGTTTGGGAAAAGGTCAAAGAAGCAATAGAAAACGTTGTGGACTCTGTCACACTCCAAAATTTGGTTGATGATTATAAAAAGATGACAGCAGATGAGTCATACATGTTTTATATTTAAAAAAAGGGGTATAATAGTTATAGAAACCCTACTAAAATGATAAAAATAATGGGAGATGATATATATGGAAGGGAAAATTATTTATTTTGACCATGCAGCGACAACCCCTCTTAAAAAGGAAGTATTAGATGAGATGATGCCGTATTTGACAGAGCAGTATGGCAATCCTTCAACAATTTACAAGCTTGGAAGAGAAGCAAAAAAAGCAGTTGAGCTTGCAAGAGAAAGGGTCGCAAAGGCCTTAAATGCAGATATTCAAGAAATTTACTTTACCTCCGGTGGAACAGAATCAGATAACTGGGCATTAAAAGGAGTTGCTTTTGCAAATAAAGATAAAGGCAAGCATATTATAACAACAACCATCGAACACCATGCAGTTTTACATCCTCTAAAATATCTTGAAGGTTTAGGATTTGAAGTGACATATGTTCCTGTTGAGCCAAATGGTATTGTTGACCCTCAGAAGATAAAAGAGGCAATAAGAAATGACACTATTTTGATTTCTGTCATGCTTGCAAATAACGAAATTGGGACAATCCAGCCTGTCAAAGAGATAGCAAAGATAGCAAAGGAAAAAGGAATAATCATTCATACAGATGCTGTTCAAGCAGTTGGGCAAATTCCTGTTGATGTAAAAGATTTGGGTGTCGACCTTTTATCACTTTCTGCTCATAAATTCTATGGTCCAAAAGGTGTTGGTGCACTTTATATCAGAAAAGGGACAAAGATTCATCCATTTTCGCATGGTGGTGCACAGGAGAGAAATAGGCGTGCTGGGACAGAGAATGTAGCAGGGATTGTTGGACTTGGAAAGGCTATAGAGCTTGCAACTCAGAACCTTTCTGAGTATGCTGCAAAGCTTCAGAAACTGAGAGATAAGCTCATTGACGGAGTGCTGAGCAAAATTGATTATGTTCGACTCAATGGTGACAGAAATCAGAGACTTCCTAACAATGCTAATTTCTCATTTGAGTTTATTGAAGGTGAAAGCCTGCTTTTGATGCTTGACATGAAAGGAATTGCAGCATCAAGCGGGTCTGCATGCACATCAGGGTCTTTGGACCCTTCACATGTGCTTCTGGCAATTGGACTTGAACATGAGGTTGCTCATGGATCTTTGAGAATAACACTTGGTGAAGATAACACCGAAGAAGACATAGACTATCTATTAGAAGTTTTGCCTGAAATTGTTTCAAGATTAAGAGAAATGAGTCCACTTTATGAAAGCGTGAAAAAAGGGGGCAATTGAAGATGTATAGCGAAAAGGTTTTGGACCATTTTATGAACCCGCGAAATGTTGGTGAGATTGAGAATGCAGATGGTGTTGCTCAGGTTGGCAACCCGAAGTGTGGAGATATAATGAAGGTGTATCTTAAAATAGAAAATGGTATAATAGTTGATGCAAAGTTTAAAACATTTGGCTGCGGTGCTGCTGTTGCAACAAGTTCAATGGCAACAGAGATGGTGAAAGGAAAGACAATAGAAGAAGCTCTGCAGATTACTAACAAAGCTGTTGCCGAAGCTTTAGACGGTCTTCCAGCAAACAAGCTCCACTGTTCGGTTTTAGCCGAAGAGGCAATTAAAGCCGCAATTGAAGACTATCTTAGCAAGCAAAAAAGCAAAAATACAAACTAAACTTACTTTAAAAGGGTGAGATTTTTTGAAGAAAAAAGTCCTGGTTGCTATGAGTGGAGGTGTAGATTCTTCTGTTGCAGCTGCAATATTAAAAGAAGAAGGATATGAAGTATATGGTGCAACGATGCAGATTTGGCAAACCGAAACTGAGGATGAATTAATTCGCGAAAAGAGCTGTTGTTCTCTTACTGCTGTTGACGATGCACGAAGGGTAGCTCATATTCTTGACATACCATATTATGTCTTTAATATGAAAGAAGATTTTAAAAAAGAGGTTATAAACTACTTTATCGACGAATATATAAAAGGCAGAACGCCAAATCCTTGCATTATGTGCAACAGGAAAATCAAGTTTGAGCTTTTTTTAAAAAGGGCAATGGTGCTTGGCATGGATTACATTGCAACAGGTCATTATGCAATAATTGAATATGACAATACTCTATGTAGGTATCTTCTAAAAAGGTCGAAAGCGAGAGAAAAGGACCAAACTTATGTGCTTTACAATATGACCCAGGAGATGCTTTCTAAAACAATTTTCCCACTTGGTAGATTTTCCAAAGATGAGGTTAGAAAGCTTGCAGAGAAATTTAAGCTTCCTGTTGCGAAAAAACCTGACTCACAGGAAATATGTTTTATTCCAGATAATGACTATGGGAGCTTTATTGAAAAAGAGACAGGAATAAATGATGAAGGGGTGTATGTTGACACAGAGGGAAATATACTTGGCAAGAGCAAAGCGTATTACAATTACACCATCGGTCAAAGAAAAGGACTTGGCATATCTACCGGGAAAAGGATGTATGTAGTTGATATAAAACCTGAGGAGAACAAAGTTGTTTTGGGAGAAGAAGACAAAGTATTTTCGGATGGTTTAATTGCTTCTGATTTGAACTTTATACTATTTGATAAATTGGAATCTGAGTTAGAAGTGACAGCAAAGATACGATATACTGCAAAAGAGACAAAGACAAAAGTTATACCTGTGCAGAATAATAAAGTCTTGGTTAAGTTTTATGAAAAGCAGCGTGCAATAACACCAGGGCAGTCTGTTGTGTTCTATAGCGGCGATATTGTTGTTGGTGGCGGAATAATAGAAAAAGCCCTCTGATGAGGGCTTATATTTTTACAAATATTGGTTCAAGATTTTCAAATTTTGTTAAATATTTAAAACCAATACTCTTTAGCATATCAACCGTATAGCTGAACATATATGCAATGTATTCTGTAGAGTGGGCATCTGATCCAAGCGTAATTATTTCTCCACCCAATTCATAAAATCGTTTTATAATTTTATATTCTGGATGTGGCATTCCAAGACCATATCTAAAACCAGAGGTATTAACTTCAATTCCTTTTCCTTTAAGAATAAGCAGTTTTAATATCTCATCTATCAAATCCCAATACTCTTCTTTATCTAAATCTTTGTTCTCATAATCTCCATATCGTTTGACAATGTCAAGATGACCATATACACAAAATTTGTCAAAGCTTTTGATGAGATTTAATGTTTCTTCAAAGTATCTTATATAAGCCTGCTGTTTTGCTTTTTCCTGATAGAAAACACCATCTGCCAAATCTTGAAAGTCTACAACATGGGTTGAGGCAATTACAAAGTCAAAGGAATAGCTGTTTAGAATCTCTAAACTTTTTTCTATAGAATGTGGTTGCAGTCCAACCTCGCTACCGAGTTTAATTTTTATCTTGTTGCTGTATTTTTCTTTGATAGAATAAAATTCATTCATGTAATCTTCATAGTTAATATCCCAAACAGGGTATGAAACTGACGGGTATAAAAGGTCCATGTGGTCTGTAAAAGCTATCTCGTCAAGGTTGAGTTCTATAGCTTTTTTTACAGCGTCTTCCATACTCATATTTGAGTCTGATGAAAAGTTAGAATGAATGTGGTAGTCAAACATAGCAAGTCATCCCCTTTAAAAAGAGTTTTTTGCATACAATCAAATTGTATGATATTTTATTGACAATAGCAATTGTTAAAAAGGGTGATTTTTATGATTCAGCTCAAAAACGAGCCGATGAAGGTAATTAGGATACTAAATCAGCATGGATTCAAAGCATATTTGGTTGGTGGATGTCTAAGAGATTATCTGCTGTCAAAAGAACCTCAGGATTTTGACATTGCAACAGATGCAAAACCTGAAGATGTAATTCATCTTTTTGAAAAGACCATTCCAACAGGTATAAAACATGGAACGGTAACAGTGATTATAAATGGAGTCAAGATAGAAGTAACAACTTTTAGAGTCGAAAAGGAATATGAAAACCACAGATGGCCAAAAGTAGAGTTTACAAACAGTCTTTTTGAAGACCTCAGAAGAAGGGATTTTACTATAAATGCCATGGCATATCATCCGGATGAAGGACTTATAGATTATTTCGGTGGAATTGAGGACTTGAAAAATAAAATTGTCAGGTGTGTTGGCAATCCACACGAAAGATTTTTTGAAGATGCACTGAGAATTTTGAGGTGTATAAGGTTTGCAACGCAGCTAAGTTTTGTCATAGATAATGAAACTTTTGAGGCACTAAAAAGCCTAAAAGATCTTTTGAAAAAAATCTCAAAGGAAAGAATAAATATAGAATTATCAAAGACTTTGGAAAGCAAAAATTCTTCTTACGGACTTGAACTTCTTTATGAAAGCAGTGTGGGCAGTGTTATAATTCCTGAATTTTTGCAAATATACCTTTATTTAAGCCAAGTAGAGTTTGATTTTATTCCTACAAAGTTCAAAGTTCCTGCCTTTTTTGCCTGCTTGAAAGATAATACATTAATTGAGAAACTAATGAGAGATTTGAAGTTTGATAGAAGAAACATCTCTTTAGCTATAAAATTATGTAATTATTTGAAAAGGCATTACAATACAGAGGAACTAATAAAGAGAATCTTTTTTGAGGAAGAGGAAAATGTCGAAGATATAATTTTTACCATGTCGATATTAAAAAATGATACCAAGATAACAGAAACATTCGATATTTTAAAAAAACAGAACAGGCTTATTAGGAAAAAAGATGTAAAGATTAACGGGAATGATTTGTTGAAATTGGGTTTAAAAGGCAAAGAAATAGGTAAAACCTTAAACCTGATATATGAATATATTTTAAAAAATCCTGAAAAAAATAATAAGGACGAGATATTAAACTATGTTAATTTTTATCTTCAAGAGGGTAAAAATTGATAAACAAAATTTTTGAGCGAGGAGATGAACAAATGTTACCTACCACGAACGAGCTCGGATATTACGAAATTCGACTTGAAAGTATTGGCGGACTTGGTGCAAATGTTGCGGGCAAGATTTTGGCTGAGGCAGGTGTTGTTGGAAGTGGACTGAATGCCTTAAATTTTGCAAGTTATGGCTCTGAAAAGAAGGGTTCACCAGTAAAGTCGTATATAAGATTTGCTCCAAAGGAAAAGCAGATAAGAATTAATTCGCCTGTTGTTCAGCCTCATTTGGTTGCTATATTTCACGAGAATATGGTAAATACAAATCCTGTCACACAAGGACTTGGAAAAGATGGAATAGTTATCCTGAATACAAGCAAGAGCGTGGATGAGGCTCGAGATTTTTTAAAACTTGCAAGTGGCACGGTGGCAACAGTGGATGCAATAAGGATTGCCCTTGAAGTTAAAACAAGGATTAACATGGTTATGCTTGGGGCAATTGTAAGAATGCTTGGATTTATCAGCTTAGATAGCGTGAAAGAGATTGTTAAACAAACTTTTGAGAAAAAATATCCACAGACAATTGCGTCCAACATGGCGGGTCTTGAAGCTGGATATAACCAGGTAGAATTTAAGTTTTTTGAATATGATGGTAAATACCAATACGTAGAGTACCAGGAAGAAAGAAGGCCTATGGGATATAAAAACGCTCCAATTGGAGGAACTATTGTAGAGTATGCAAACACAATAACAAAGAACAATATAACCAGCAGGATTGGGAAAATTCCTGTGTTTATAAAGGAGAAATGTATAAACTGCGGTCTTTGTGAGACTACATGCCCTGACTATGTGTTTGTTTGGGATAGGATAGTCGAAAATGGAAAGCCCAAAATGATAAATATAGGATTAGATTATCAGTATTGCAAAGGATGTTTAAGATGTGTTGATATTTGTCCTACAGGTGCACTTATTGAGGGAATTGAAAGGGAATATGACATGGAAAAGATCTCTGCAAAACATGATTTTGATATATACGAAAAGTGGTATAAGGATGGTGAGAAGAGATGATAAAACCACAAGAGACAATCTTTGAAAGCGGGAATGAAATGGCAGCTTTGGCTGCATCACAAATAAGTTATCATATTATGGGGTACTATCCGATAACACCTTCTACCCAGATTGCTGAAGAACTTGACCAGATGCGAGCAGATGGACTTCATGATATTTTATTGATTGCGGCAGACGGTGAACATGGTGCCGCAGGGATCTGTTACGGCGCTTCTTTGGGCGGTGGTAGAGTTTTTAATGCAACAAGTGCAAATGGGCTTATGTATGCTTTAGAGCAGCTTCCCGTCCAATCTGGAACAAGATTTCCAATGGTATTAAATCTTGTTACACGTTCAATTTCTGGACCTCTTGACATAAAAGGTGACCATAGCGA